>Ga0265797_10000168_pt1 | contig 131543 bp, 109 predicted proteins | sample P2T30metagenome_FD_192433 | JGI IMG/M metagenome (GOLD analysis project Ga0265797, IMG submission 192433) | Plant litter microbial communities from East Loma Ridge, Irvine, California - P2 T30 | ecosystem: Environmental > Terrestrial > Plant litter > Unclassified | place: USA: California...
CAACAATGCCTGCCACCCATCAATAATGCCACGCAGCTAGGTTCGTAAGACCGGCGAGCTGCGACAACAACAGACTCATACTTCTTCACGTACATGGTACATGTAGACGTACATCTATCTGCCTTTCCGCATGCCCGTCTCCCCTGCCTGCCTCCTGCATGCAACGTGCACAACATGAGCGGCAAGACAGAGATAGAGAGGCCTTCACACGCTCGTGCCCAGTAACATCTCCATCACCTATCTCACCAGCCTTGTCTCCCAGCCTTGTCCACTGGTTCGGCCCAAGACTTATAGATTAACATGTACTATTGATGATCTGCCATGCAGCAGCGTTACGAGTCGGACCGGCTGCAGGGATGATCGTCAACGCCTGCAGCGGTGGAGGCCAGCAATTGAACGATGATACAATCTTGCTGATGCGTACAAAATCTAACCGCGCAGCTTCTCAAAGTTTCAAAACTCTCTTCGCATGCATTGTTACTATTAATTACTGCATCGGCTCCACAACTTTTTCCGCGGACCTCAGAATGCTGAAAGCGTGGTTGAAATGCAGGGAAGGAGCTTTGACTGCTGAAAGTATGGTGAGTTAAGATGTTTCGGTCATGATTTAGGTAAATAATATTTGCTGGAGGCCGTGTCTGAGAGACGTCTGATGACATCTGATTGCTCCACCGGTTCGTTGGATTTCTAACACTGGAAAGTTGCTCCTTAATCTATCCTTCCTCACATATTATTGCGACATCACCAATCCTCATCCTGCCAGACGCTATCTCTCCAACCGCTTCCCCGTCTCCACTCTCTTCCCTGCCTACTGCTTACCCTGATCGCGCACCGCTGCTGGTATCCTGGCCTGGATGGGCTGAGAGGCGTGGCGTGGCAGCGACTGGGGCCTACGTTCCATCTCTGGGCTGACCCTCACCCTCACGATTACTGTGGACTCACCCTCATGCTCCATCAATCTCCACAGCTTGACTTGCCCGATTGCGTTGCTGCTTGCGAAGGCCTGGAAAAACTATGAACGCGTTTCGAAACTGCAAAGGCACGCAACCCACTTTTAATTGTCGAAGAAATAGCGCGTGCATCTTCAGATTCCACTGAATGACGCGGCTCAGTCTCGTCCCTTCATCAGGAACTACATATCGCCAAAGAGAAATCTATCATCTCCATGTACTATACAGTACACACAAAACCAGAGCATAGGCCGCGGCCGCCTCGCTTCCGATCGCCAGCGCAACAACCAAGCACTGCCGTGTCGGACGTTGAATGCACGCACGCAGGCTTGCATGCATGCGTTCTGGTTCGCGTGGTGGTACTCTTCGCCACACATACATATGTCCATGCTACATACATGCCGCACGTACGTCCCGGAAAGCGCCTTATTTGTGACGACAGCGAGGGCCGAAAGTGAACGTGCAGACCGAACAACCGAAAAGCACGGCTGTCTTCATAGTTCAAAATCCCGCCGAGTCAACAGTAGCGAGTGCTCTAATCGCGGACCTATGTCACACTTTCTCGCCGCCTTGCAAAGCGATGCACGACAGGTAACGCGTAACGAGTTAGCTACATGCCTCTCACGTTAAAATACAGGCGCCTGTCCACCCTCCGTGACCACAGCTCTTAACCGGCACACCGAATTCCACGCGAAGGCGCAATTTTGGTAGGCCTTGACAGACGCCTCCAAAGATCCCATCCTCCTCAACATGACCACCCATTCCTGCACATGCAAGCCTCGTTCCGGGGGTGTAAGGATAGAAAACGGCTGTGGCTCGGGCGTGTATCAGTGATAGGCAGAGACGACTTGTTGGTAGCCACCACTTCCTCTCGGCAAGTGGTAATATACTGCATCGGGGAGTTTCCGCGTAGGAAGTGTTGCGACATCAGCCAAGGGCGGCGAGTACACAATATGTAACTCGATGGCTTGCATGCATGGTGGCTTGCAGACGGTATGCAATCCTGGTCGGTGTAAGCCGAAGCATGTGAATGTGTCTCCAATGCTGGGCTGGGTAGCCGCTTTGCCGAGAATAGGCGAGGATAAGGTACGTGTAGCTCTAGAAGAGCTACAAAGGCATGAGGCTCATATCTGCTGAGCAACCCGAACATCCAATCGTAAGGTGTGGTGTTCGTGACTTTGGTGACATCCGGTGTTATTCGATGCAGTTCGAGGTATCAGCATTACTGACTCTTCGTGCAGGAGGTGGATCTGTCAACACGGCATCGATTGCACTGCTATCATCAAGGTCGTTGACTATCAACAACAGACCCCGCGTGCGGCTGACAATCTAGAATCTGCCAAAAACGTCTTCCACCTGCAGAGCCTGTTTCATCAAGACTGCACTGCCATTTGAGATTCGCATATCGCTACCGGCCCTGAGGTTTCCCACTCCGTTGGTCCCGAGTACTGTGACACGTCTGCGAGATACAACACCTCTATCAAGACGACGAACTCGACCTTCCCGGTCGAGCGAAATCCTTATCAGCGATGATGCACACCACCGCTCTCCAAGAACAAGAAAAGCAGTTCGCCATCGTTAACAGATACGCGCCCTGGACTTTGAACCCGGGATGTATGCCGATGAACTGCGACTAAGCATATGCCCTGCCGCGAATGCCTGAGCGCTTCCCGGTTCCGACTCGGCACTGTTAGGCGCTTATCCTCACATTCATTCAACATGTGACCCCAGGCAACGCTCTCCCGTCAAAGCGTTCGTGTCACAACCGCCGCCGGCCATGAACCGAAACACCGTATACCTAACACCAACAAATGTAGTTGCCCGAGCCGTGACGGATCCAGAACCGACTGCAGTCTCAATTCGACCCAAGTCCATAGGCTTGCGGCAAAACAGTCTCCAAAAGAACGTCGATACCGTATCCCAGCCGGGCGGCTGTAACCCGGTTTCCTCCGTGCCACGCTTTGGTGCCTTTGAGGAGCACCAGGCTCGCCTTGTAGGTTGTGCTCCCGAGTAGACTCTCTTCAGGAAACAGACAGCAAAAGTCGCGCCCAGAGCTGCCTGGCCTGGGATCCCTCTAGGCCATCCAAACCAAAGCTGCCCTAGGCGGGGGAAACCCCACACGCAAGCCCTAGAGAATATACTGTAGGTATTCAACAAGCCTGTTCTCCTCCTCCTCTTCGCCTGGCTCGAAGATCCTCCAATTGCTGTCGCTGGGGACTCTCCTCTTCCTAGCCTCTTTCAACAGTACGGAGAAACGCTACATGTACCCCTCTCCCGCAGCAGTGGCAGCAGCAGCAACAGCAACAGCAGCAACCAACGTCCCACCGCATCTGCATGTGAGTACCTGTCTGCCGCTCTCAACCCGGACAGAGCCCATTCGTACGGTTGGAACAACCCTTTCTTGCTATGCTGTGGAATCGCTCGATGGATCCCAGGACCGTCTTCCTCTGCAGCTTCCCATCTCTCGTGATGCATCATGCCTGCTTCGCGTCTGGCACTCTTCCGCGTGAGCGAGCCCCTGTGAATTGAGGGCTGGCAGACGGGACCGAGTGATCGGGGGCTCGATCGATCGAGAGCGGTAGCTGGGATAGGAGGAAGACGACGGCAGACAGATGGTCATGTAGGGTTCCCCATTCTGTTCATTTGCGGGTGGCATTGGTGAGTGTTTGTGAATCGCCGGGTCAATTACTGCCGAGTTCTGGGCCGTCGGCTGGGAAGTGAATAGGTACGTTGTTGATGACGGCGGCGCTTAGCTTGTGTGTTTCTGATGTGACACGCTCGTCACCCATTATTGGATCCGGGAGGATACTGCTGTCGGCTCGTTACTGTTTTGTTTTTGCCCCTGGTCTCGATTATTCGTGGCTGGACTCGGCACACGCCTAGTAAGATCTTAACCTCCAAAGTGGCCACCATCACCGGCGGGTCAAAGAGAGAGAGAGAGAGAAAGAAAGAAAGAAAGTGGAGGTAGATATGCATGAGCAACAATGAAGTTTTCAATGGATCGGCTCTTCAAAAGAGATACCACGCCAGCATGTCATTTCGCTTTATCTCGCCATTGGACTGCTAGCAAATCTACATTGTATCAATGTTTTCGTGACAGCCCTCACCTCAACAAGCGGCGACGACTCAGACGGACCTTCTTTGGTCTCAACCCATTCTCCTTCTATCCGCTGGTTCTTGGCTTGTTTGAATGTGTGGCCTCCATCGACAAGAAACCGGCTGTCAACTATTCTGCACCTGGCATCCAAGCGCTGACAATGCATTGATCCGCAACGCCTCTCTGCCTGGCTGTACAGCTCACGACAACACGCCGAGCGCATGTCGGTCGTTGCGCTTCGCTTCGCTCCGCTGAGTTCTTCTATGAAGTGAGTGAGCCAGGTGTTCCCTTCAGAGACCAGCTGCCACTGCGATCGGACGGGCTTGAGTCCCGCCACGATGCGATAATGAAGATGGAGCTCGGGCCTCGAATGTCGTACTCGATGTCTTGTCGAGCTTTCGATGTGACTAACTTGTAAGAACATCCTCACTGAAATTTTGAAAGATCCAAAAAAGTCCTACGACCAAGTCCCCGGCGTGTCCCACAAACTGTTACCATCCATGAGCTGTCCAATGTCAAACCCTTGCAAGTTAGGCATATCCGTCATCAGATCGTCCAGCCATGAAGAGTCGTTCCAACTATGGAAACCGTTTGCCTCACCGCCGCTGGCAGAAGCAGAAGGATACGGCGCAGCAGTAAGCGCGTTGGCGGAAGAAGAAGAAGGGTTCTGCAGTGGAGCAGCAGCGGCGAACGGCGCAGGCGAGTAAGCCTGTAACACATTCGAAAGACTTTTCGTATCGGCTTCTTTGCGCTTCTGATGCAGCAGAACAAGCAGACAGGCGGTATTACACGCTTCGCGCGCGGCTTCGGTCTCATACAACTGTGCAGCGTTTTTCAGCACACCAATAGCATTTCCGAGCTGCGCGATTGACGAAGGTGTGTCGAAGGCGAGCAGCATGCAGACGATCTGGAAGGGCACGTTGGCTGTGTGGTGCCAGACACTGCCAGAGTCGAGATTTGCCTGCGCGCACTGGATGCTGTGGGCGGTCAGGGCGAGGATGCGGTCTAGCAGACGGCCGGAGATGACGTAGTCGAGAGCTCGTAGGCGGCGGCAGAGGCATAAGACTAGGTTGCAGTGGGCGAGGATTGTGGATGGGATTGTGAGCTCTCTGTCTAGCACGTTGGAGAGGGTGGCTTTTAGGCTGGGGAGGTCGACGTCTTTGCCTGGGTCGAGGCTTTCTGACCATGGGAGTAAACTGAGGAGCTCGGCGGTGGAGTCGCCGGGTCGTGAAGAGGGTCCTTCGTGAGTGGCATTTTGCAAGATCACTCTTGAGCGGCCTAGGTCGAAAGACATCCACACGTTCATATGTCGAGCGACCCCAAACAGTCTCCTGCAGAGCTCCGGCGCGGCAAAGCTTTCTCTGCGGATTCCAGGAATGTTTTCGGACAGATGTGCTGAGTGGATCCCGGCCGCTTCAACTGTGTGCATCAGCGTACAGCTAGCCATCCACGCAGCATGAGGAGAAGCAGTCATTCTGAGGTAGGCGACGCGCAACACCCAGCCCGTCACGATGTCTATGCCCGGGTTGGACTCTGTTGACGATTCCAGGATTCTTTTGGCAGATTCGACTAAGTCCAGCTCCGTGTCTGTGGCGAAGCGCTGCGAGAAAAGCAGTCCCATCGCCGCGATTCCGCAGAGCACGGCGTCAGATTGGTCGGCCGGCATGCCCAAGTCCCATCGAGCTTGTATGCGCTGTTCGACAACTACGCGATCGACAAAGCCGTAGCACGGGTCAACTTTCTCCGTGTAAATCGCCATCAGCCCTTCCATTGTCGCTCGAGAGATGATTTCTGTGACTGGCGCACCAATGGGTTGTCGATTACTCGATGTCCTGGCTCCGAGGAATAAGTTCCAGGCGAACAAATGTAGCCGGGGTGCATTGGCAGGATCAATGCCCAAGGCTAGTTTTCTCACAAAAGCAGCGCCCGAGTTTGCCTCTAGAGACTGAAGTTGACTATTAGGGCCTGGCGAATGTCGAGGTTCCTCTCGAACAGGTGGCAAAACTGGTGGTGCTAGTGGCAGTGGTTGTTGTTGCGCTGCGGTGGCGACGGGTGCTGCTGCTATACGGGTCTCCATGTTCGGCGGCGAGGTGTGAGACGATGAACCTGACGTCGTTGTTGTCATGCCGCGTCTTTCGCGGACGGAAAAGTAGTAACAATCGTATTCATACCGCACGCAGCAACTACATGGGTTCCCGCCGTCGCACTTTCGCTTGCGCTCTCTGCAGGGCTCACACGCCTTGCGGGCTCGCATTCGACGGACATGATTTGTGTTTGTGGATGACGGAGTGATTGATGGCTGGCGAACGCGTCCGTCACCCAGCTGTGAGTTCGGCGATGTCTTCGATTCCTCCATATTCTTGTATGGATACTGTGTTCATCTGTGGTCTAGCGAACCGGGAGGTGGAGCCGATATTGGTGTTGACATGACGGCTATGTTATTGTTGCTGCTGCACGTCTGGCGTGTCACGACAAATGCAAGACCTGGGACTGGTGGCAGTCGTGCTGCATATTACGCGGCGTGATGGCTTGTTCAGCCGGACTGACTAATCATCTCAAGACGCGTCTGGGGGCTTAAAACTCAGACCTCAGTTCTTCAATCGCCTTTTGAACACGCGCCTCTGCCATGGCATGACATCAGTTCAAGTCCACAGGCCAGGCCCTCCGACCACAATGATCCTCTCTAGGACAAGGATAACGGATTCCAGTCCGGGTCCCAGTCGTCAAACCACCCCATATCCGGTCTTGATATGGCCGGATCCACAATCCACACAGTCTCAGCCTAGTTGCGGCGCTTTTGCGGGAATCTGTTCACGACCTGAGAGAAGGAACACATGAAATGCCTTGAACACAATGATACCAAGCCGCTTCGTTCTGCAGAGATAGGATTCGCCATGGCTTGTCCCGCGGCAAACTCATTGGGCGTGCAGCGAGATGTTGCAGACCGCCATAAGAGTCACAATGCCTGTGTTGCAAGTTCCGCATATCGCCGCCGTGAGCCGGTTCCTTGTCGAACGCACGGTCGCCGATAATAAACCATTAGCAATCTTGTCTTTGCTACATCTCAAAATTCGCTAGCGGTATGATGTTGTTCTACCTCTTCCAAACTACTACTTACCAAATATATACCATTGGTCGTTCACGTTAGACGGAAGCTTCTTCAACAGAGCTCCAGCGTGTTCATCCAATTTGACATTCGATCAGACGAGACGCACGGCCGTCATCAATCTCAACATGCTCTCTTCGCAAAATCCGGCAGCCAATGAGTCCACTGGGACCTTGACGACACCAAGTGGCTACACCACACCTCGAGGGAGCGTAACAAAAGAGAAAACACCAAGTTCTACAGCCTTTTGCATGGGAGGAGGAAGACAGGTCCCTGCAGCATTCGACGAAGAAGACTACGTGGTGGAGTTCGATGGGCCAGACGATCCCCTTGATCCTCAAAATTGGTCGACTTGGAAGAAGTATGTCGCCTACTTACACCTTCATTGACGACGAACTCGAGCTGACGAGCTCTTCACCAGATGCTACATCGCAATGATTGTCTGCTTCGGAACTTTTGTGTCAGCTTTCGACAGTGGACTGTTCGCCCCGGGGACTAGTTATGCGAGCGAGGAGTTTGGGGTCAGCAGGATCGTTGGCTTGCTAGGAACGAGTCTGTTCATGCTTGGCTTCTTCGCCGGTCCAATGATATGGGCACCACTTTCAGAGATTGGAGGCCGTAAATGGCCGCTTATCATCGGCATTTTTGGACTATCTGTCTTTACCATCGGCGCAGCGACTGCCGCAAACATACAGACGCTAATTATCTGTCGCTTTTTCTCGGGCGTCTTTGGTGTGAGCCCACTGTGTGTTGTGCCCGGGGTGTTGGCCGACATCTATGACAACGTATGGCGCGGCGTGGCGATCACGCTCTACGCATTGACGATTTTCCTTGGACCGCTGGCCGCACCGTTCATGGGCGGATTCATCTCGATGAGCTCTCTGGGCTGGCGATGGACGTTATACATCCCGGCCGTTCTGGGCTTCGTGGACGTCATACTCATTCTTGCATTCGTCGACGAGAGCTACACTCCCCTCATCTTGACCGGCAAAGCTGTGGAATTGAGAAAAGAGACCGGCAACTGGGCGATCCACGCCAAACAGGAGCGCATCGAGTTCAACCCACGAGACATGCTACGCAAATACTTCACCCGCCCCATCAGAATGCTGTTCACGGAGCCGATCGTCTTCCTGGTATCCATGTACATGTCGTTTATCTACGGCATCATATACGCACTTCTGGTAGCGTATCCCTACGTCTTCGAGGAAATCTACGACATGAATCCCGGCGTCCGTGGACTGCCTTTCATGGGACTGATCGTCGGCGTCGTTCTCGCGGTTGTCGTCCTCCTGGCGTTGCACGGTCAGTACGCCAGGAAGCTGAAAGCCAACAACGGCGTTCCGATTCCTGAGTGGCGTCTTGAATATCCTATCATTGGAGCTCCCATGTTTGCCGCCGGCCTCTTCTGGTAAGTTCGATCTGCGTTTAAAAACTCGCAGGAATGCCCTGCTCACATTATTTCTCCAGGTTCGCATGGACAGCCTGGAATCCGTCGATACACTGGATGGCCCCGACGTCTGCCGGTATCCTCACCGGCGCTGGAATGCTGTGCATCTTCATGCCCTGTTTCAACTACCTGGTCGACGCCTATCTTCCGATGTAAGTGTTCGCATGCACAATCGTTTGACTCCATGTATACAAGAAGCTGACGGTTTGACTTACAGCGCCGCTTCCGCTGTAGCTGCCAACATCATGCTTCGATCTGTCATCGCAGCTGGCTTTCCGCTCTTTACTCGCCAGATGTTCGCCAACCTGGGCATCCAATGGGCTGGAACTTTGCTCGGCTGCCTCGCAACTGTGATGATTCCCATCCCGATCGTATTCTGGTTTTACGGCGCTGCTCTGCGTCAGAAGAGCAAGGTCATGGCTGTTGCTGTCGTATGAAAAAGCCGCAACAGCTAGCAAGGAAATTGCTGCAGAAGGATCATAATTACGCCACTTCGACGCGATTATCGAGGAAACGCCGACGCCACAATCACGCTCACCGGATCTGGTTCTACAACAAGCTGCGTCATCAGCTGCATATCGCGACCACTTCTCAAACACCAACAAGAGATTACAGCTAGCCTCACCTAGCTGGATACATCAAGTCCCTGCATTAGGCTCGCATTTGAAACATCACTTAGACTCGAAGAAGGGGTCATTCTGGAAATTGTTCATTGATCATGAATCCATCGCACTGTCCGACATGGCATCGATCATCCCTGATATCCTTCGCGACAATCCGCGAGCTCATACCAAAGGCATGTTCATTCCTGTTCCAACTCAACAACTCAAGAGTTCATCTGGTTCAGCCTCGCCTCGGCGTCCTTCTTGCTCTCGTCGGGCACATTCGGGTTGTTGATCGCAGCCTTCAAGCCTCCGGCACTGCAGTAATCCAGAGATGTCAGGAAATTTGTTTCACCAGATGGGTGAGAGTGAGACTGGGCGGCTTCTACTTACACGTTGTTGGGGTTCTTGCCCTGGTCCGAAGCGGACTCAACGTCTCCGCCGTTGAACTCGTTGTTCAGCACATCGCGGGAGTGCTGCTTGGCTTCCTCGGAAGTGTTGGGGTTGTTGAGGTTGGCCTTGTGGCCGCCGACGATGTTGCCTGGGTTGGACATTTTGAATGTTTGGTGGTGGGTGGAAGGTTGGTTTGAGGGTTTTGTTGCTGTAGTATGGTGGAAAGTGTTTGAGTTGATGAGTTGATGTTCTGGTCAACTTTGGAGGACGGCCTCCCAGCTCATATACCTCCTCCCGGAGACTTTCGACCAGGCATCATCGTCGATGGGCTTTCGGACCCTACGTCTCGAGTACTGGCGTGATCAGGCAACAGCGTCGTCTTGGAGTCGTAATCACCACACCGAACACATCACATCACATCTGGCCAAATTCCAAGCGTCATCGAGCCTCCGTATTGGAGATCTAGTGCATTGCGTTACGGCATAAGACAGTAAGATCGCCTCATATCACCATGGTAACAGGATGTCCAACGACGGCGTGACGTGAAGTCCGTAGGGTCATATCCCAGCCTAGGGCGTCCTACCAACACGCGTGATCGTGCGAAAGTGACGCGATGCCACGTTCGACCGCCGGTAGTGCTTGCATCAAGGTGCCGATCCTTCTGTCAATTCACAGATTGACCATTCACGATGTTGCAGTCCCTAGAGAATGTAAGTAGGGCAAAGAAGCGGCTCCGTGTCTCAACGTCACTCTGACCCGTAGAACTCATGAGTGATCTTTCGAGATGTGTTTGGGAGCCAGTGCTGCATGCAAGAGGTGACGTTCACGGTTGTTTGATGTCGCAAGCTTTGCATCATGGAACACGAATCAGGCACAGAGGTGGAGGGTGGACTCAGATCTGGGAGACGTAAGATCGTAGATCGTCAAGGATCGTGTTTTAGTGCGAGGTACGATCGTGGGGGTTTTGTGGGGTTGTGATGCATTGCATTGAATACCGGGGTATGGTTCGCGTTGATTACATAGAGTATGTCAGAAAGAGTGGCAAGACTTCGTTTGCGTTGACACATGTCTGGATATTATCGTAGGAGTTACTTGCGTGATTGGATTTCGGGTTTTTTCCATTAGATAGCGAGGGAATCCCCAAACGAGTTTCATCAACTCCGGTGTGTAGACTGCTGTGCAAATATCTGAATACTGCAAGATCTATCAGCCCCATTGTTGATTGTGACAGTGTAGGGCTAGCAGGTGGCATATCATCAAAAGTCGTAATGATTTCGTCACAGTTCCCGTCGGCCGATGCACCGCTTGCTCTTTCTAAACCGAAACACGGCTTGCTGTTCAGGCCATCGACTTGTTAGATTTCTCATGCATTGTTGCTGACCGCCACATAGTCATCAATCTTGTCACTCGTCGTAGTAGGCATACGCCTCAAGCTTCCGACGTCGATGCATTGGGTCAATTTACGCACTTCCGGTAATCCCTTCATTCAGACTCGATCAAACCACAACCCATCTTTGCTCCACGCCATCCTTGGTCCCTGACGGCATGCGCTTGCATATGATCCCTTGGCCACCCAGACCTATCACGCATCCTAGGCGGCGGCGGCGGCGTCTTCAGATTCACGACGCCAAGCCTTGCCCGAGCTTCTCGTACATCATCGTCAACAGCTCTCATCATAGCACTTCGATTCGGCGCGCCGACATTACGGACTCCTGGAGGACGTGTTCTTTTGCCTCTCCTGGTTCTCGACAGTGGTGCTCGAGGACGACGGGGCCCAGGCTCTCCGTCGAGTGCGTCAATATACCGTTGCGTGTACGGTCTTTTCGGCAAAGGATGGTTGAGGGCTCGCTCGGCGCGGTCCCACTCGTCTTGTCCTGAGCGGCGTGCTATGTGTACCAAGATGAAGAGCACGGATGGCAGTAGCAGGATGAGCATGATGATTGCCGCCAGGGCGAAAGGGTCGGATATCATCGCGGCGTTGACTAACGACAAACCGAGTATGTGTCGAGGTGGTGGCAATAGCTGAGCTCACTCCTTTATGCTGCAAGGTATACATGCTCAGTCATAAGTAGAAGAGTAAGTCTCTCCATGCCACACTCATTGAATGCGATACATGCGTTGTCCAGAAGATAGGCCGGCTCGGCGATCCAGCAAACAGATACAGCGTGGTATGAACTCCAAGTGGGCGCCATGTACATTTGTTTACGCTGCCTCGTAGTCCACGGTCCGTATCTCCAGATTCTGGAAGCCGTCAGTATATCCACGCTTCATCAAATATATGTGTAACAGTTCTGAGGCTCGAATAGAACCAGGGATGGTCTCTCCTTCGAACGGCTAGTTGTTCCAATCGCTGGCTTGATGGGATGATATATACCATCTTAATCCAGACTGAGACCGAGGTCAATACATCGCCTGGATGTCATTGTCTGTGGGATGTTCAGTGTCGACGAGGAACGGAAGGAAAAGAACTCGGCACGTAAAGTTATCCGGCTTTTCTCTGTCAACCCCAACCCTAACCCTCTCAATATCAGTCCCTGCATGAATATGCCTGCTCTTCTTATCTTCAACCAACTCGCTGATGCACCTTCTCCGAGGACAGGCGATTGTGGCACTCGACACGACCAATGAATGGCGGTATTGAGGCTATGACCGCCAAAAACAACGGCAAAATCACATCACCACCCGTGTAGCCATGTTGTGTCTTCTGACATGGATCTACTAAACGGCAGGAGTCCTGTCATCGTTCTCTCTTCACAGCAGCATTGTCAATATCTTCAAACTTCCGCGGTGAACCGAGAGCGTCAAATCCACTGAGACCAGGCCAGTTTCAAATATGAGTGTCCAGAAAGAAACCGAAAGCGAGCACTTCTCGCCATACCGCTCTGATGGCAAATTGGTAACTAAAGCCATAGTCCCAACTCTTTAGATTTTACCTCACTAACACATCTTCACAGTACGGTTTCGTCTGCATCGTGACAGGAGCAACCCACTCCATAGGTCGTGCCGTCGTCCACGAACTAGCAGCCCACGGCGCCGCCGTAGTTTACGCCTGCTCCTCCGAGCCCACAAACGACTTCACCGGCCTGATCGATGAAGTGAAAGCCGCAAACCCCAGCACCAAAATCATAGGCTACCCCTTCAAATTGGCCGACGAGCCAATGACACTGGCCTTGATTGACGATGTGCTGAATGCCTGGGGTCGGTAAGCTTTAGCCCCCATCTCAAAACCCACAATCACTCACCATCCGTCCATTCACATCTAACCAACCCACCTTCTGCTCGACATTACAGTCTAGACATCTACGCCACAACCTCCGCCCTCCCTTCTTCCCCCCAGACTCTCACCTCCACCACTCCAGCCTCCCTCCACGCCCTCTTCGAAGCGCACAGCATGGCGCCCTTCCTGGCTCTCAAGTACGCCCCCGCCGCCATGAAGAAGACCACCCCGAAAGGCACGTACGCGAATGCTGCTCCGAAGGATGCCGCTTACGGGAGTATCATCGTCGTGACGTCTCCTCCCTCTCCCCCCGCTTCTGGTGGTGCGAGTGTGGGACCCGGTTTCACGATCGCGGCGCATGCGGCGTTGGGGGTTGTGAGGGCTGGGGTCGGGGCGTTGAAGGGGAGTGGGGTGCGGATCAACTGTGTTAGTGCTGGAGGCATTGTTGCGGAGGAGGGGCAGGTGGCGGCGGGTAGTGGTGGTGGGTTGGAGAGGTTGGGAATGCCTATGGAGGTCGCGAGGGTGGTCGGCTTCTTGTCTAGTGGATTCTCGTCGTATATGACCGGCAGCAATGTCGTGGTTGATGGTGGGGCGAGTGTGATGGGATCTTTGAGCGTTGCGTCTTGATTGGGGAAGTCTGGCATGTGAGGGTGCTGCCTTTATTGGGCTGTAAGTCTAGATAAGCTCGGGCCGCAGACAAGTGAGGTAGGTAGTGCAGTTCTTTCAAAAGATCCCTAACAAATTTCGAGATTCAGAAATAAGTGCAAAACAAAGTGATCAAGATCTGTCAAAGCTATTTCTGCGCTGCAATTCAAGGAGCTTCACACATACTGCAACATTAGATAAGCTTCATATATCGCCACCCTAGATCCCAAACAACCGATACGGACTTGTCGTATTTCGCCGTATTTCGCCGTATTTCGCCCAAACGCCATGCCTCAACTCCCATCACAGCTAATCAATCCTACTTATCTCCGCCAAGTACCTGCCTCCCACCCTCCGCAACATTAGCACCAACACTCTCCGCCCTCTCCTTGACACCCTCAACAACATGCGTAGCATTCTCCTTCACATCGCCAATAGCATGGGTAGCCTTTGCCTGCGCCTTCTGCAGCTCCGCCGGCCACTTCCTCGTAACCTTAAGCAGCGCATAGTAAAGTTGAATAACACCCACATGAGCGCTATCCTTCATCGCCATCGTCAAGCCATGGCTGAGGAATCCCTTGAGTAGATCACCCTCGAGGCCAGAGTACAAGCCACCGAGACCTTCGGATTGGTAGATTTTGCGCAGGGATGTGAAGACTGCGTACTGGGCGGAGAAGAGGCGGAGGAGTTTCTTGAGGTTTTCGGTGAAGGCGTGGCGGTTCTCGGTGGAGTGCAGGCGCTCGTTGTTGAGCTGGTGGGGGATTGGGGCGTCGCGCTTTTCGTCGACTTCGGTTTCTTGTCGCTGGGTGGGGGATTTGACTTGGGCCCTGGATTTGGCGAGGCTGACCGGGTAGGTGATGGCTGTTGCGATGGCTTTGCTGGTGGCGGCGATGAGGAAGGTGAGTTGGGGGCCGGGTTTGTGCAGCTCTGAGCTTGGCGTCAGGCCGTGAAGGAGGTTGTCGACAGCGAAGGTGATGGCTGGGTTTAGCGTTAGGATCAGGCTGGCGCTGTAGCCTGCCCAGAAGCCTTTCAGGCCGCGCTCATCGCGGATCTGGCGGGCTATGTCTTTGATGGTCAATTTGTTGCTCTGACCTGAGAACGTGATGGACGTTGGTTCGCGTGCCGTGACTAGGGCGGCTGTCTGCTGGCGTGTGATGATGTTCTGTAGAGGCGTAGTGACGAATTTCGACAAGGCTCCGGCGACGACTCCAATACCTAGCTCACGATGAACGGGCAGAGTGTTGCCAAACTTCTTCGTCTCGCGTTGCCGCAGGAAGTTGTACGCCAGGAAGAACAGGAACGAATCCCCGATGCCCTTCAAGACATCAGGAGCTAGGCCAGTATAGAAGGCCTTCAGTCCACCCTCGCTGTCGTAGATCTTGAGAGCAGCATCGAGCAAGTTCTCGTACTCGGCATCACCATCTCTGGCAGCCGATGGAGCTTCTCTGGGTCCAGACAGCTGTTTCTGAACTTGCATGCGAGTGATGACCAAGTCCAGAGGGTACAGCATCAGCTTCGTCACAGCCGTAGCCGCAGATCCAGCAACAGCATGGCCCAAAGCAGGGAGGATGGGGCCGCCGCCGATAGACGACGCGCCTCTGTTAGCCTCTTCCTGGATCCTATGGTAGAGGGAAAAAGCGTCCTGACGGCCGTACTCAGCGGAATGAAGGGAAAGAACAGAGCCGAGATAACCTACGAGCTGAGCATTGTAGACGGGGTACGCGGCTTCGAGGTCTGCCATGTTTGTGCAGGGGTTGTGTTGTTGATCTTGTCGTCGTCTTCGTCGTCGTCTTCAATGCTGTCAGCTCGTCGTCGATGGTTACAGTTAACCGGCTAGGTATGCTCGGGGAGCGGCAGAACTCACAATCTTATATTCACTCGCCGGAGAGGCTTGGGTCGAGTTTAGCTGGTCTCTGAACCGCGCCGCGCGACGGTATGCATGCGCAGGCTGCGGGGTGCATGTGTACGTACTTGTGGTGGTGAGGAGAAGCTATGGAGAAGGCGTTGATCGTAGGACGCGACAGGACAAGGCGAGCGCTTGGCTGCATGTTGATCGACATTCCCCAATGCTGTCATTGTTGGCGTCGGCTCAGCGGCAGACTTAGAATCAAATTCAGTCGAGAGCTCATTGAAACCTTGTCCAACATCACAAAGAGGCCTGGAAGGATTGAGGAGTAGGAGTTAATTCAAAACATTAAATCCGACCGATAATATGTAAAGGCGAAGTATCATCTGGACGACACGAAACACTGCAGCTACAACTACAGCGTACCGCTCCGATCCTCAAAGTTAAGGTAGTCAGTCGATCGATCAACGCGACTCGAACAAAAAAAGGTATTAAGAAACCCAGTAAACCCATCAAGAAGCCAAGTAAACCACAAGAATAATCCCCAAACCGCCAGAATCCCCAAAAAAGTAAGCCCAGCCTCACCGCCGTCCCCAGAAGAAGTGAAGTTGTGTGTCTACAAAAACGCCTCGCTCAACAGCGCCCTCACGCGTATATACCCCGGCGCCCTCTCGCCCCGGTCTCCCTCCCAGAAATCGACAAAATCAGAAACTCCCGCTTTGACGCCGTCTGCTATGCCCGTGTACTCCTCACGCTCCGGACTTATAAAAAACCTTTCATGAGACTGCTTTGCCTCTGTGGAACCTCGATCTTGACGTCGCCCGCGACGCTCGCCGGCCGCACCGAGCTGGCCCGCCTGCTGCCTCCGCCGTAGTCGCTGAGGGCGGCGATACGCTCGCTGCGCGCGGCACTGCCTCGCTCTACGCGCAAGCCGCGGTGACCTTCGAGCTCACGCTCCAGTCGAAGGCTTTTCTCGCGCTCTTCACGGAGCTCACGCTCAGCACGCTTGGCGGTGAGCTGCGAGGAGGAGTCGGATGCTTGCAATTCATCGATCGTCTGAAGTAGACGTTCGACCTTGTCGCGGGACTTGTTAAGGTCTTCGGACAGGATAGCGACTGACTTCTCGCGGCGGTCGATCTGCGATTGGAGGTCCTTGACTGTGCGGTCGACGTTGCGGACGCTGCGCGCCTCCATGTTGCGGCTCTTCTCTAAGTCTTCGAGTTGTTGTTCGAGCTGTGACTTGTGTCAGTATAATCAATTGTAGGAGTTCGGTGGATGGAAACATACCTCTTGGACACGTCCGTGTAGGAAACGAACGTCTTGGCTACCCGTAGAATAGCCTTTGGTCTCTAGATCAATGCACTTGAGCTGCAGATCCTTGAGACCCTTCTCCAAGGCAGCCTTCTGCTTGTGCAACTCGACACTCTTCTCACGCTCGGTGGCAATGTCTTTCTGCACTTCCTGAGCCAGAGCCTCGGATCGGCGCATCTTGCCCACGGCAGCAGCAGCAACGTCCTCCTGGTGAGCAAGCTTGGACTTGAGGTCAAGAACCTCGCGATCCGACATGGCGGCGTCGCGCTTCGTCGGCGATCCGGACCTGGAAAGGTCCTCGAGGCTGGCAGCGGCATCCGCAAGTCTAATCTCGAGACCCTTCTTCTCAGTCAACAGCAAGTCGCGCTCGGCAGCGACATCGTCCACGTTGCTGCGCAGGTGGCGGACTTGACCGAGTAGCTCCACGATCTTGCCTTGAGCTTCGTTGTGCGAGTTGGCAGCCTCGTCTCTGGAATCAGACAGGCTCTGCAGGGCAACTTCAAGGCGTGACTTCTCCTTTGCCCAGGTAGAGCTGTTGAGGACCTCGTCGTCCCACTTGCATCGGAGCTCTTCCAGCTCATCACGAATGCGACCGTTCTCCCCGCGGGCGTGGATCACATTGTCACGCTCAATCTCAAGCTCGTTGGTCAACGATGCGAGCTCCGCCTGGTACTTCTTCCTCGTCTGCTCCACGGACGACTCCTTGTCCTCAAGATCCATTGCACGCTGCGAACGGTAGTCCTCGAGCTCATTCTGCAGACGCTTCTTGGCTTGGAGTGCACCATCGAGGTCGGCAGAGAGATCCTCGATACGTTCCTCGTACTGCTGAGACTGGCGTTGCAAATCTTCAAGAGCCATGTCCATCTGCTTGCGCTCGGACATGACAGTGGCGCAGGTCTCTTCGGCCTCCTTAGCCTGTGACTTCGCAAACTGCTCGGCGCGAGAAGCCTTGAGGACGGCAATCTCAGCCTGTTCCAGCCTTGCGAAATACTCGTCAGAGCGGGCTTTGTACATGTCCAAGCTGTCTTCCACATCTTCAAGCTTAGAGACTTCGGTGTCGAGTTTGATCTGCAGGTCTGAGAACTCTTGCAACAGTTGCGCATGGTTGGCAGCTTCTTGCTCACGTTCGTAGTGAATGTCATTGAGCTCAGACTGTGCATCACGCAAGTCTACCTCAATGCTGGCTTTATTGCGCTTGACCTCGTCGAAGGACGTCTTGGCATCGGCAAGCTCTGAGATGGCAGCATTGTGGGAGGTAAGCAAAGATCTGCGCGACTGCTCTTGAGAGTTGATCAAGTCGTAGAGCTCTTCGTGGCTCTTCGTCTGGACCTCCTTCAGTGAAAGCTGACCCGAACGAATACTCTGCTCAAGTACCGTGACCTTCTTGGAAGAGTCGTCAAGCATGTCGTGAAGACGGAAGTTTTCCTTCTCAAGCTTCTGCATGCGGTGCAACGAAGGGCTGTCATCCTGCCAGTTGCCCCTGCTCGGGGTGTTCTGAATCTGAGACTGGAGGTGGTGGTTCTTCATTTCGGACATTTGCAGCTGGTTTTGAAGAAGCTCCAATTCTCCCGCCAAATCCATGCGCTGGTGGTAGGTCACCGTGTCAACAGTACGGTCTGAACGAGACGAGTCGTTGGTGTTGTTGCTGATGTGGCGCTGGTGGTTGCTAGGTGTTTGCATACCAGCGGGCGAGAAGTTCTTATTGCGGCCGGCATCCCAATCTCGGCGGATGTTGGAAGGCGAAGATCGGGCATTAACCTGACTTGCATTCATCTCCTCGAGAAGAGCGCGTTTCGAGTTCTGGTGACGGGAATCGTTTTCTTGCAGATCCTCGTTGTATTGAGAGCGGAGGCCTTCGAGCTGCGCTTCAGCACGCGAGAAGCGGTCGGTTGCCAGACGCAAGGCGTTCTCCGATGCCTCCAACTTCTGCGCAATGTCAATAGTACGCTGGAGCTCGGGCTTTGCACCGTCGAGGTTGGATGGCAAACGTCCATTTTCGGGGTCGAAGACCTTGGCCAAGAGGCGCAAATTCTCGCGTGCCTCGATCAGCTCCTTGTTGGCCTCGTCGAAAGATGTTTGCACTGTTCGCGTGTTCTGCTGGGCTTGCGTACGGAGCTGTCTCTCTGTCTCGAGCTTTCTGTTGGCTTCGGCGAGCTGAAGGTTAACAGCAGAGGACTGCTGCTCGGCATTACGCGTGGTCTTGTGCTCGCGATCCATCTCGTGGTTGAGGTCTTCCAAGCTCAGTGTAAGCTTCTCCTTCTGCTTCTCAAGGGAGTTGATCTGCAGTTGCGAGTCGTTGAGCTGGCGTTGGAGTTTCTTGTTCTCCTCATCCGCCTTGGTCTTTTCTGCAATCACTTGGTTGAGCCTGACACGCTGGTTGTCACTAGCCTTCGAGTTCGAGCGTGCAATGTCGAGGTTCTTTTGCTGGACCTTGTTCAGCAAAGCACGGTTGTCATTCTCCGATGCAGTCAAGCGTCCCTTGATCGTAATGACCTCGCGCTCGAGACGCTGCTTGTCTTGGTCATGGTGTAACTTGAAGGAGTCTGAGTCAGCGATAAGTTGCTTCAAGCGCTGAACTTCGCCGTTCAAGCGTGCGCGGTCAGCCTCGAGGTCTTCGACCTGTTGAGCCTTCTCGTCCAAGTCACGACGCAGCAGAGCCTGGCGTTCATTCGCTTGTTTGGTCACATTACGCTCAACTTCAGTCTCGCAGTCAAGCTTAGCCTCTTGTAGCTCGATGAACTTCTTCCTCAGCTCTTGCAACTCGGCCTGGTACTCTTTCCGCTCCTGATCAGACTGTTCTCTTGCGCTCGTAGCTCGCCGCGTGACATCAGATTGAGCGTACATTTCTTTCTCAATGGTGACCTTGCTGTCGTTGAGAGCTTCGAACTCACGCTTCAGGTCATCAAGCTCGGCTTCCGCGATCTGCTTGACGTCGTCCCTCGATTGGCGCTCACGACTGAGGTCCGTCTGTGCTTCGAAGAGCTCGCCCTTGATGTCGTGCAGCTGCGCTTCCAACATCTCGACCTGCTCGTTGGCGGAAGTTTGATCTTCCAGGGCGCGTCTAGCGTCTGCTGCCTCACGCTCAAGTTGAGCATGCTGAGTGCGCACAGCCTCCATCTCAGCAAGCACCGAGCGCAGTCGGTTCTGGACACTGTTATGCTGGGTGGTGAGGTTGTGCTTCTCATCCTCGAACCGCTTTCGGTCGTCCTGGTATTTCTTCAAGTCGGTCTTGAGGATAGCAAGCTCACTGTCCTTGCGACGAATGACATCCTCGAAGCTTGCAGAAGTAGATGACAGGTCGGAAATCTGCTGACGAACGGATCTGTTCTCGTCAAGCAAGTCTCGGACTTGCTTCTTAGTGCCTTGGAGCTCCTTGTTGGCTGCTGAGAGCTTGATGTCCAGTTCCTGGTCGTTTTCAAGCAGCTTCGCCTCGAGGTCCTTCATCTTTCGATCACGGAGACTGAGTTGACTTTGCAGCATCCGCGTCTCTTGAGTCAAGCGCTCTTCCTCCTCAGTCCTCTGCGACCGGCTTCTTTCCACTTCCTCTAGGTGAGCGTCAAGTTCAGAGATCCGATCGTTGAGTTCTGTCTTCTCTTCCTCGAGGCGGCTAATGATCTGGCTTGCTTGCTCAACTTGTTTCAAGCGTTCGCTGGCCTCGTGTTCGGCGGCCTTTCGAGCGGCCATGAGCTCGTCGACCTGGCCTTCCAGGTTCTCCTGGTCCTCCAAAGCGCCTTGAAGCCTCTCGATTAGTTCAGCTTCACGGTCCTGGAGACGGCGGAAGATTTCCTCCTTGTCGAAGGCGAGCGCGCGTTCACTCTCAAGGGTCTGCTGGATCCGCTGCACCTCGGATTCGGCCCTTCTGCGCTCCTCTTCAATGTTCAGACGAGTCTGCTCTTCAGCGACCATCCTCTCTTGTAGCTTCTTGATCTCTTCCTCGCGCTTCTTAACTTCCTGTGACTGCCGAGTCGCACCGAGTAGAGGTCGCATCCGGACGAATAGCTGCCACCAAGGATTTGACTGCATTTGCTGATACACTTGGAAATTGCGCTGGATGACCCGAGTAGCTTCAGCTCTGTACAGACGCTTGTTGGCCTGACGTCTTTGTATGAAACCACGAGCCACGGATTGGAAGCGTCCGACAATAGCGCGAATGAGTGCATCGCGCTGCTCTTCCAGCTCGGCCAAGACACCAGCTCGGAAGAAACATTTGGTAAGACCAACGCGGTACCACGATTTGTCGAGGTTGAGCTTTTCCAGCATGATCTTGCAAGCTGCTTGACCTTCAAGGTAGCCTCGCGGCATATTGGTGCACAAGATTTCGTAGCGAGCACGGAATTCAGCAAACAGAAGTCTGTTGGGGAACCCAGTCCTTGCGATTCTGATACCTTCGAGCACACCGTTGCATCGAAGCTGGTCCAGAACCAGAGGAGTGCTGAATTGCTTCGGCTTCTTCTTGTGGTTGGGCAGGATGCAACGAACGAAATGTGGATGTGTCGAGTGCAATTGAGCCATCAGAGTCGAGAGGTTCTCCTTGTGGCGCTGGGCGACGGTCCGGAACAGACCCTTCTTGACACGACTGCGAGCAGCGCCTTCAGCGAAGTCATCTACCTCCGCACAATCTGAGAATAACTGCGCAACGTGCTTGTTGGAAGATGCCGCGAGAAGCTTTGTGATGTTGTCGTTCAAGGGATCCTTGTTCTTTTCTAGCCAGCCTTCGGTCGAGTATTCCACCTCCGCGGCATAATGAGTGAGCATGAATCCTTGACTCAGCAGTGACCGTTTGTACTTGGGTGTTTTGCGATCCCAAAGCGAGTGCAGCTTCTCGGTGAAGCTCTTGTCTGTCGCTCTGGGCATGACCGAATCTTCGTCCAAGCATGAGAAGATACCGATTGGGTTTGGTAGTTCGATGAGGTCAATCGTAGGTTGCAAATCTCTGCCAAAGTCGATGAACTTCCACTCAATCTGCTCCCGCGCGTATTCCTCCTGTTCAAGGACAAACATGTGGTGGTTGAAGAATTGTTGAAGTTTCTCGTTGGTGTAGTTGATGCAAAGTTGCTCAAAGCTGTTGTTCTCGAAGATCTCGAAGCCAGCAATATCCAGCACGCCGATGAAAGAGGTGCCTTCGCTGTACGATCCTGACGAGTTCCGGTCAAGTTGTCGATTGATGCGGGTCACAAGGTCGCCGAACCCACGCTCGTAGATACCCTTGGCGAGGGCGTCGATCGAGAGCCTTGCCTGTTCTGGTGTTTGAACCTTTTCGACCCATTCGGTTCCAGCTTTCACGCGAGGATGAAGAAGCGCTTTGGCGAACGCAGCAGGATCAATCCCAAAGAGGTGACACGCGCGCCTGACAGCGTCTTCAGCATCAGGGTGCAAAGCCGCTTGGTCAGCTCGCAAACTTTCCTTGACGACTGAAATATTTCCGAGATGAAGAATAGCTGCGATTGTTGACAGAATCGCGTGCTGCTCCTCCTCATTGATGCTCATGATGGCAAACGCTTCAAGGAGAGCGTTCCACTCTGAAACGTCCGAGACTCCCGAGATTGTGTCGTTGCCTCGTCTGGTATACTCAAAGTGCTCAACCTCCATGTCATCCAGAAGGAACTTCTTGCGCATGGCTTTGTCCGCACCCGAGAGCAATTGGTAGAAGATGTGGTAATTACGCTCTTGAGAGCTCAGCCTCACGACTCTGCTCTTCTCCAAAAGATACCAATCGATAAAGGCGCCCGCGATTTGGCCAGATCGGGAGAACTCGATTCTGATGAACTTGCCGAATCTTGAACTGTTGTGGTTTCGCAGTGTCTGGGCGTTTCCGAAAGCTTCCAAGATAGGGTTCGCACGCAAGATCTGTTCGGAAAGATTTGACAAATGCCTTCCTCCCGATTTCGCGCGCGGAGTGTCCGACGTAGCAACAGACGCAAGGTACTGGATGACTTTCTTCGTGTTCTCCGTCTTTCCAGCGCCAGACTCTCCGGTGACTAGAATAGACTGGTTCTCTCCTTCGTCAACCAGATTCCGGAACGCTTCATCGGCCATGGCGAAAATATGCGGCTTTGTATCCTCACGATGTCTTCCTTTGTACATATTGACATAATCTCTGCCGTATATGGGTAGCGGCGTGTAAGGGTTGACGGTGACCAAGAAAAGGCCGGAGTATGTATAGATGAGGTCGGCGAGATATCGCTGGTGCAGATTGTGTACGACACTTGCTTCGTTCAAGTGTGTAAGTTCAGCCATGTCGTCTGCTTTGTCGAATTTTGCGGGATTGACCTTGTCCACGCTGTCGGCTGCTACGTCGCGTTGCTGAAATGAACGTCAGTTTGCCATACTTAACAAATCGCGCTGTGAGAGACTCACGGATCCATCCTCGCATTGTGCCTTGAGCATGCCGCCCGGCAGCTCTTCCACGACCCAACCCTTTACGAATGCCTTCTCTTCGTCGCGCATCCAGATGTACCGTTTGCCAGACAGGTCGTTCTCGCCTTCGACGACGTGAACGTCTTCGGTCGTCCCGTCTATGTTCTCAGGCTTGATGAACTGGGGCGCAAACGTCCCTGAAGACACGCCCCCTCTCATAGAGCCATGTCTTCTTGAATCACTCCGGCCCAAACCCATGCCTCCAGTCCTCAGGTCCGTTACTGATTGATTCCTTGCGTGTCCTGTTGGCATGGATGGCGACAGGGGTGTTTGCATGATACTGGATTTCGATCTGGCGTGGCCAGGAGGGGGACCCGGAGAGGGAGTATCTGGATCTCTGTCTCGTTCTCGTCCTTGGAATGGACCATTGCGCCATCGCGGTCCACCCTGTGCTTGCGAGCTCATTGTCGCTGTGTCTGGCGCTGTTGCGCTTCTCTCGTTGGTGCTGTGTCGTTTAATCGCTGGTGACGTCGCGTTCGCGCGTCCGGAGGCTCGCTCACACGCCCATGGGGCGAGGGTTAATGGAGTCGGAGTCGGAGTTGGCCTCGGGGGCAATGTTAGTATTTACAGGGAACGAGGGTGTGTCAAGCAAATTGTCGTCAACGGGATGTCTCTGGTGTTGTGTTTACATATCGCCTAAGCAGGGAAGGCGCGCCCCAGCGGAGATCCCGCAACTCTCTACACGGGCGGGCGAATCGTTGATGACCGGACACTAGCGGCTCCGCTCCGCAAAAGACCAGGCCACGCGCAAGGAACGAGCCAGCGCGGACAAGACGAATCAAATAACTTCACATTTGCTGCTGTGAAGTCGTCACAACTCGACTTTTGCGCCTGCCATCATCAGTCTTTACCACTGTCTGTCGCGCAGATTCTCAAGCAGACCGGATCACAGCGATCGTGTCACGTGTCTTCTCACCTGACATCCGAGCTAGCGACGGGTCTTCATTATCGGCGCGCTCGCGGGAGAACGTTTGTCGCAGTTCTCGACTTCTAATACCTACCTCGAGCGCGACTTCTCTCTCACGGTAACGCGTTATACGCACACAAGCCACGAGCCCGCAGCAGTTTCCAATCATCAGCACACACGTGCGCATATCATCCAGATTGACGCGCATGTGACATGAACGGCAATATGTCATCACATCACTTGCCGTATAGCGGCGGTGTGCCACTCCACTCCTCCCAACATCAACCTGCTTTCAATACCATACCTCCTATCACCTCTGCGGTACCTCCAGCCATGGCTCCTGCACAGCAATCGGCGTTCTTACACAACGCGCAGCTGCCAGGTCTCGACATGGCCACAGTCCTCCAGGGCATCACGCCCGAGCAGCTGGCATACATCGGACAGCTCTACCAGGCTGGCCAGATTCCTCTGCCACCAGCTCCAGGCCCAACACACACTCCAGCCGCAGCCGTACAGACACCGCCTGTGCCGCAGCAAACCATGGCGCATCAAGCCAGCGCGCCCTCGGCCGTCAAATCACAAGAGGAGGACTCAATGAGTGGAGACAAAGAAGATGGAGAGTGGGAAGAGGGAGAGCTCGCGCCTCAAGTGGTGCCCGATTTCTTGCGTCCTCCGCCCACAGGTCCAAGGAAGCGTAGCGGTAGCGTTCACATGCATACAGGACAGAATGGTGCGGACAAGCGCACCAAGCGGCAGCCGTCTCCTCCGCGTCAAGCGCACAGCTACGACAGGAGGCGGCCAGCGCCCTCAAGTAAGCAGTCTCCCGATGTCGCGGACATGCAAACGCAAACACTAACAAGCAATGAAGGCGGCCAAAGCGTGTTATCTCCTCGTTCGCATGCTCGGCAGCGCGCTGCCAAACATGAAGCTGCGAAAACTTTCATACTCGCCACATACCGTGCAGGTTACTCGTTCGATGATCTCTCGCGCGAAGTCGGTGATGCCAGGATGCTGCGAATCCTTTTCAAGGAGCTAGGACTCAACGCTGCAGTCGAGACGCTTCCACCAAAACAAGCAAAGCAACCACAGGTAATTGCCGCCTCTTCGCAGGCTGCCCGTGGTCTCCCCACCCCTGTTGTTGCAAGCAAGCCTATCGACACTGCACCCAAGAATTCTCCACTCAGTACGCCCGCAGTCAAACCCACCGTCAAGCCTGTTGCAAAACCCGTAGTCCCTCCCAAAGCCCCTGCGACTGCAGATCGTTCAGCATATTTGGCCAAATTGCAAGCTGCCAAGAACAAGAAGAACGAAGACATGCTCAAGAGCCCGAAACCTGTGGACACATCTGTCGAGAACGAGAAAATCAACTTGGAACAGCCTCCACCTACAATGGCAGCTCCAACAACGCAGGCTCAAACCCAGCCGAATTTGCAGCAGCCAAGGAAGGTCACACTTCAGACTGATCTGATTCGCAAGAAGCTCGAAGCATTGAGGGGTGAGCGAGCACGTAAACAGGAAGCTGAGCGCCTTGAAAGCGCTCAAAGCGCTCTTACTCCTAGCCCAGCTCCCGCGGTTGAGACTGCGACTCCCACCACCAATGCCGCTCTGGCCATGCCACCCACCAGCATGGCTGAAACCACTCGGAACACACCTCATGATTTGGCTGAGCGGACACTTGTCTCGCCAGCACCACCATTCGACTTTGCTTCTCAATTCCCTGGCTTACCTGGGTTGTTCATGACGGGTACTCCGCCTCAGGTTCCTGCAGCTCTTCGCGCTCCGGTTGAACCTCTCGCATCTTCTAATCCGCCAGCAGCAGCTGGGTCAGTGGACAATGCCACTTCTGAAGACTCCATGGATCTCGATCGGTCCGCTAGCGCAGACGACATGCCACCTGCTGCAACCGAGCCTCCCGAGCAAATCCAGGCTTCAGTGCCTGCAAAATCAAGCGCGTTCAGTTCTGGACAAGTTACACCGAAGCATCCGTTCAATCAAGGCAAGTATGACAGCAACGACGACTCTGTCATCATTCATGTCAGCGACGAAGAAGAATCAGAACTTGATGACATGGATGAAGATGAGGATCCAGCTCCGGCGCCGGTCAATAGGCCTGCCGTAGTCAAACCCGGTCCCCTCCGTAATTTCCCTGCTCCTGCTAGCGCCAGCATTTCTGCGCCTGGGACACCCGGCGCGACCACCCCTGGAGGTACGGCTTATGAGCGCAAGCTTCAAGAGATACAAGAATTGAACCGTCGGATTGCGGCAAGGCAGAACCAGCCGAAGAAAGTCAAGACTCAGCCCACTTTGCCTTCCATCGCGGCGCAGTCAGATGCACCAACCCCTTTGCCAGGTCTTTCAACCAACATTCCTTCGGTGGCTGCTGGCGTTGCACAACCCAGAGAGCAAGCAGCAGAGTCGAGCCATCAGATGGAGGCTAAGCTCGCACGCCTCAAGGAGGAAGCTGTGATCATCTCAGAACAGAGACAAGCGCCACAGATCAACGACGGCAATAGCGACAAAGCTTCGACGACGCAGGCTGGAGATGCTAGCGTAGCTGAAGCCGCGGCCTCCGACATGAGCGATGATGACGACGCAATGGACCTCTCTAGTGGTGAGGACAGCGATTCGTCTGACGAAGATGATGTCGAGGCCGACGCTCCAGTGGCGGCCGATAGCACGAGTGGAAGCCAGGGTCACGAAACCCAGTCTTTTCGCCAGGATGATGCCAACGGTGCTGCTGAGGAAGACGACATTTCCAGCTCTAGCGACGACACCGACTCAACTACCGAATCTGAAGAAGAGTCCGACGAAGACTACGAACCTGCACCTGCTGGACCTGAAGCCAATGTCTCCAATCCCGTGGCGGCAGCCAACAACTCCCACGTCCAAGATGAGGATGTGTCGCTACCTAATCCCGAGACCCATATCATCTCCGCTCAGCCTGCACCGCAATTCGACGCCGACCTCGCACCTGAATTGCAGCCCTCTACAAGAGAGCAGGCTGAGCCCACTCCAGAGGTATTTAACCATACCACTGCTGTCTTGGAATAGGGCGCGCTGATGCTCGTGTAGGAAAAGAAAGCACCCAAACCTTACTACAAGCCTTATGAGAGCCCTCTGAGGATGTTTAAGGACTATCGCTTCCACCCCAAGTTCACTTCCGACGTGCAGGGTGGGTTCAAATCACTGACCTACAGCAACAAGATCGATCCCAGTGAAATTATGTGCCCTGAAGAGCTTTCGACCGGAGTGTGCCCAGAACAAACATGCGACTTTCAGCACTTTGCCAACACTGCCATCAATGGTGCGTAATCCATCAGTCAATCCATATCTCGCCCTGTTTGCCCCACGCGGGTCGCAGCATCATCCCCTCTTCCCCCATCTCTTCTCTTTGGACTCATGGAGCTGACACAGGTGTACTAATATGTAGAATCCGACCTACTCAGAGAGTTGGGTACTCACAACGCCCCTTGGACAACCGAAGAAGAAAAGATCCGTTGGACCGAAGGTCTCACTAACGTTGTGAGACACTTGCGCGTTTCCAACCAAGGTAGTGATGTCAACGCGATTGCCGCACACATCGCCCAATATCGTCGTGACTTCGTCGGTCGTCCAGATCAGATTCTTAACCTCAACCCCAAACCCAAAGAAAATGTTTGAGTAGTATTCCCGAAGAGAAACAAGCAGAAGCAGGAAAACACTGCAAAAGTAGTGCGAACGCGAAGGCAGGTGGTCGACCTAGCCAGGACAGATTTATTCAACGATGGATTGATGTGGCGATCACACGGCAACATGCAATACGCAGACGTGGCTGTTCATTCGTGAAAGCCACGTATTGTTGATGCCAGTTCTAGTTCATTACTAGCATCGACATTTGGGGCAACTCGCACGAGACATGACACGGCTGCTAGCCGTCAACTTTTTGCATCTGGCGCGACGGAGCGAAGGCGCATGGCACGGATTCGGAATGGGTCATTGGTCATCTTTTCGGCTTGCGCATTGCCGCGCACAGAGTAGACTTGGACTTCCTTTGCGTCGACATCGCTGCCTGGTCCGTCTCTGATTAGAGGGCCGGCATGCGTCGACTTCATGGGATTGCTGGGAAGGAAGAGCAATATGGAAAGGAGTTTGGCTTCTTGTCTCTGAGAGAAAGAACACCAAAGAGCAAACGAGGCGTTTGCACTGCTCTCCTAGTCCATAGCCTGTAAATGTACGTTCCTTCATCACCGATTTTGTTTGCCTGATGTCCTTTGACATGTTCACCATCTCAATTGATCTGTGGACCTCAACATATAAGCTCACTTGTGGAAGCCCACATGCGGCGTCATAACCGCTGCTGTCCAGAAGTGTTGAAGCGTGACCACTTCGTCTACACAGCACGCCTCATTTGCAAACTCGCATCTGATTACAAGATGGTGTTCGCTCGCAAACATGAAGAATGTCAAGGTGAGCAGCAGTTCCCGAACCTTCAACGCTTGAGCCACCCGCCCCGCACGTCACTTCCTGATCCGCCGCCAGGCTTCCTAGCTTCACTTCAACTCTCGAATGCCAATAGCCTCTGGACAAGATCACCGAGTATCAAGGCGCACCTTTGCATCGGCATTAGCGTTGTGATTTGGTACGGCTCGATCTACCGAGAAAAGATAAGTCACTGACCTCCGGTGCAGATTGACACACGCCATTCTTGCTCGCCTGATGACAGAGCGAAGTGTGCAATACAGCCATCGAGTACTTTTGCCAGGACTTCGCAGGCGTTTGCTGAACTTCCACACTTCACTTACTCAAGTTAGTGCGCACGGGTCAACCTCGTGCCGCTGTTCATTCCGTCTGGCACGGACATGAAAGGAGGGTCACGAGTTCACTGGACAGCGCCGCACACCACTTGACCTGGAGACAAACCACATGTTGGCAACTTGCTTCCACGACACACATTGCAATCAGCATTTGGACCGCTCTTTTCTCGACTTGTCACCGCCACACTGCTGCCACCACCACACCGGCCTCCCAAAGACCTCAACAATTTCATTTCTTCCCTTCGTAACTAAATACCACAAACGTTCCACGCAAACACCACTGCAACCATGGCGCTGAGAGACCCTCGGTCAGACAGCTCGCGAAGAGACACGACGGGTCTGTCGCAAACTATCAGCATGCAATCATCGAGGACTCCATGGAGGAAACCCTCGATCAGAACGATGCTGAGTCCGCTGGCACTAAGCCTTCTCGCAAGGCCAGTAAGCCCGTCACGAAACGCAAGGCCCCTGTCAAGAAGACCTCGACCACAAAACCACGACGACAATCAAACAGCAAAGTCGCCGCGACCTCGAAGACTTCTTCCGACCAGGCTGCAACTGCCCTCGAGTCCTCGGATGGGCCATCTCGCAAACGAAAAATTTCTGACGCAGACTTGGAGGCGACTCTCCCGAACAAAGTCAGTACACAAGATGATGACCAAGGGTCAGAGCCCTCTGAGCTCTCGGTCCTCGGTGCGACTCCTGAGCACCCCGGTATCTTCGGAGACGAGTCCCTTGACGAGCAGCCGACTGTTGCGAACCACGAGGCAGAAGGCGATGCGAAAGCATCGGTCGAGTCTGAGCCTGCCGTGCCGAGTATCCTGGTTGAGAACCCGATTGACACCTTGAGCCCACACTCCGCCACGACTTCGATCGTGGCCTCAGTCGACGCAGATGAGCAAACTCCCTCTGGTTTTGTTGCTGAGTTAGCTCTAGTTGTCTCCGAGTCGAGTGACAAACAGTCAATTCTTCCTCCCAACGATCTTGAGGGCAATGTGCTTCCAGACATTGTTCTCGCACCCAAAATGTCCGGTAGTCTTGCCAACGACGCAATTCACTCCTCAGCCTCGCCACTGGCCAATACTGAACTCGTCGGCCCGGTCGAGGAGGACGCAGAGAAAAGTGGCCTGTCTGCCTCGGTTGCAGAGCCCACTGAGATAGGGCCGCCAGTGTCAGTCGTACCAGCAGGCTCAAGCCGAGTCGTTCGACCGAATCTATCATCACCAGACTTGATGGCCGTCTCCCAAAGTGTGCCGTCATCGGACCGATCCCATGCTTCACAAGAGGCATCTGGCCCCGCTACCACTCTGCCAACTCCAACTTCTGCACCTCCGCGTTTACGTCGATCGGTCAAGCCGCCCGTTAGGTTTAGGGAGCCAGCGGATGTCTTGCCCGAGTCAATCGATGAAGACAGTGTCGAAGATGAGCACGACGTCGACTTCGCCGGTGATAGTCCTACCGTGCGAAAAGCTGGTCGTAAGTCTGTGGCTAAGCCTAAACCGAAGCCCAGGACCAAGACCGCCGTCTCTGCTGAGAAGGTGACTGCTGACGATCTGGCCGATGATGTCAAAGGGCCGACTATCATCAAGGCGCCTCGCAGACGAAAGGCCGAGACGGTCGGGCGCACTCCACGCAAGGTCCTAGTCTCTTCAGAGAAAGCGACTGAGGAAGATCTGGCCGACGCTGTCCTGAACCCAAATGTAACCAAGGCGCCTCGAAAGCGCAAAGCCGCTACGACGGAGCCTACCCCACGCAAGAAGCCAGCAACACCAAAGACAAAGGCGAAAGTCGCAAAAGTCGCGACAGTCCCAAAGACACCAGCTGCCGTCTCGGCTGAAAAGAGCGAAGTCTTGCTTGGATTGCCCTCACCTCCTTCGTTGCAGTCGGATCTCGGGGCCGAATTTCCCATGGACGCCGAGCTCCTCAAGCTTTCAAGGTCCATGACACGCCGCGAACCATTGGCATCGAAGCCAGGAACCGTTGGTAAGCCGGAAATTTGGGCTCCGGGACGACAAGAGCTTTGCGAGACTCTGCCGTATTTCAAGAGTGCGCACAGCGGGTGCTACTCGAATGATGGCACAATCTATGGCTTCATGTTCGACAGCGCCGGTGTGGGCAGGGAGTACATGGACTCCGATGTTGTGATCGCGCGCATGGGTGGTAGCATGACAACGGACAAGGCGGGTGTCACGTACCAGACCAAAGATCACCTGATGAAGGAAAAGCAACCACAGTCACTCCTCAACAACATCGTCCACAAGAATCCGCTGGTTATCATTTGCGGCAACAAGAATGAGGGCGCTATCACAAAGATGCCGCATCGGTACTGTGTGCTTGACTGGTTCAAGCCAACCCATGTATGGGGAGAGAAGTCCATGAACAAGAAGCAACCGCGCACGACAATCAGGTATCGTTTTGAGCGGCTCGACAGGTCGAAGGAGCCTTGGTACAGGCCCGCACCTCCAGCCGATAACGCATCAGAGCTGGAGTCGCATGCAGAATCTGGATCATCTGCAGAACTCGTACCTGCCAAATCCCAATCGCCTGCAAAGTCGTCACTGACAGACTTGAGTCTGCCTATCCAGACATGTGCCTCCTGCTCAAAGTCATGCCCACAGGTCTACTTGATCAGCTGGATATGCACTGATCCTGATTGCACCGCGTTTTGGAAGTTGCCAAACGGCCAAGATGCCCCGTACGGGGAACTCGATTATCACCCAGCGTTTCTCCAGCACCGAACCAAGTGGGACCGCGAAGATCCTCCGTTCAGCCTGAATCCTGGAGTTCTTCAAGTTGATCAACACTTTGGCGACAACCTTGCCTACGTGAGCACCCGAGGCGTGGTTTGCCCCGACTGCGGCAGGTGCAACATTCGCTACAAGTTCACCCATTGGCGTTGTGACACGGTCGGCTGCAAGTGGAAGCTCATCCCACAGGTGCAGGTGGTAATGCCATCAAATCTCGGGCACAATCCTTGGGACATGTCGAGCGACGGGCCAAGTCTGACGAAGGCGCTAATCCAGCCTGCTGTCAAGACTCAGGTCAATTACCACAGCAACTACAAGGTCATCAGGTACACCATCGAGGGTGTCGTTGGGTCAGTGACAGTTGCGAAGGCCAACAAGCATGTTGTCTCCGAACCCGGTGGTGCAAACGACATGTTCCGGGAGCTGCAGACGGTCAATGTCGGTCTCGAAAGGCGGATCATGCGGAAAACAGCCGACACTGAGCAACAGCAACCGCCATCTCAACATCGAATCACTGTGGAATCTGAGGATACCCCTGAGAATGCGAATGAGGACCAACCAGGAGAGGCGGGAGCGCGGATGACAGCGTTCGGCATGAATTTCGGCATGCCCTACAAGTTCATCGCCACTGGCGACAGCAAATCGTTCGAAGACGCTCCTGCTGCCGTTCGCGCAGTCCGTTCTCGCCTCAACTGGGCCCAACGAGTCTTCGTCAATGATGAGTCCGGGTACCAAGACTTCAACGAGGAGTTGATCTTCGCCTACCTTGAGGGTCAAAAGATCAAATACCACGACGATGGCGAGGAAGGACTTGGCCCACGTATCGCAACTCTCTCCCTCGGGGCCCCTGCCACAATGGACCTTCGTGTGAAAGCCAAGTACTTCTCGCAGGTCTCCAAAACCGGCGTCTTCACAGACGAGAAACCACTCCCCCTCCCACTGCTCGAGAGCTGCGGCTGGGCTTCCGGCTATACATCAAAGGCGAAAGACGCGGCTCTGCAGGCCTCCAAGACAGTCTGCAAAGATACCCACGTCGCCCGCCTCGCAGCCTGGGCCGAACTGCAAGACCTCCGCGCAAAAGGTGACATGAAGGGTTTCCGCACCCGCTCGAAAGAACTCCCGGCAGAACTGCAGATGAAACGCAAAGAGGCAGACACACTCCTCTCGTTCCACCTGACCCACGGCGACATTGTCATCATGGAAGGTGACGACATCCAGAAGTTCCTGGAGCATGCCGTCGAGCCTCATGGCCACCTGCGCTTCGCCATGACCTGCCGGACGATCCTGCCAAGTCATCTCCCGCCAGACCAGCTTCCGCCGTACGAAGTACTGCCTGATGCAGAGGGGTATGATGGGTCAGCGATCAGGGAGGAGGGGGATGGAGATAGGCAGGCGGTCGTTTGGGAGTGAGAGTGCCTGGGAAAAGAAAGGGTGTTGGCGGGTTTGTTGGGCTGGCCGGATGATGATCGGCCTATTGGGTTGGTGGATAATCTGACATCTAATGATTGTAACATCCTTACAAACATCGCGTCCGTGACACCCCGCAAACAAAAGTCTACGCGAACATCAAAGGCAATCAACCTCATGCTACTTTCCATCTTTGGCTCACTGATCAACAGAGCTTTCGCCCAGATATCCATCAGGTCCAAATGTTACGTCGCCGACAATATTCTCGCTCCGCAGAGAGTCGGTGGTTGAGCGCATCAAATTTGCTTTATCCAGTTTTGATTGCATACAGTGGTATGACCATAAAGAGAACAGACAGCTAACCCTAACCCTAACCCTGAATGACTAGAGCACAACGGGTGAACAGAGCTGACTATGCAACGATATTTGGCAATGTTAGTAACAAAGATAAAGAGCGCTGGTGTGCATTCAGTATAGCCATGACGAATATTTGTTTACAGGATTTGGGGCAATATGTTGCTGTTTCAGCTTGGAAGTTGGAAGTTGGAAGTGGTAGCTCGTGGGGATTGCAAGTCGTTGGAAAAAGATCGCGGCGGAGCACGATCAAGATTTGAATACTCAAGGAGATGATGATAAAGAAAGGCAATTGTCGAAGAGAAAGCGATCAATGCAGGAAACTCATCACGTTGGTTCAGGAGATCATAAGAGAGTGAGACGATGTTGTTGAGAGGATATTCTCCAAAGCCAACGAGAGGCTTCATGAGAGAAGATGTGAGGATTTGATGCAACAGCCACAGAGGCTGATGATGAGAGCTAGCTACGTTCCAGTCGATAATTAAAAGTGATGATTAAACCCCGAATCGAAAACCACCTCTCCCTCCTTTCCCTCTCTCATGAAAACTCCCCGTGATCGAATCCTCCACTCTGGGAAGTCGCATCAAATAGATTGCGGTCCGTAGACTTCACAAGCAGTCGACCGACTTCCCCACCCGTGCATTCGTATGCAAGTTCGGCCAGCTTTGTTGCCGCCAGACCGAGATGCTGATTGTTGTTGCTGGTGGTAGAAAAAGGAAACAAGAACAGGTTGATAGAATGCCGCCCTGAAGCAGCAGCCCTCGCGTGCGAAGGTCTTTCAAAAAACTTTTTGGTGGGTTGCTGGGTATAGTGACTCCGTAAAACGCCTTCGCTGGGATGTTGATGGACCCAGAGGAAAAGTCAAAGAATAAGCAAAGCCCAGTCCCTGTTGGAATAAAAAATCAAATGCTTTTTTGGTGGTTCCCAGATGCGCCGTCGCTGTGAGAGGAGAAATGCCTCGAGTCCCCAAGGTCATGATGGGGTTTGACGAGACATTGTGATGATGATGATGAGTCGCAAGTGTATGCTAGTCAACGATGCAGCCGCTAAAGTTGTTGAAGTAAAGGCCAGAAAGTTGAGAGGCAGAAAAAGGCAGAGTTCGAAACACGAGCAACGTCTATGAGCGAGACGAGAGCTTGCGAGTGAACTTGCCAATGGCACCCTCGATGCTGCGCCTCGCGCTGCCGGCACTGCTTCCACTGGAAATGGAAGAGGCGTCGCTGGGCACGCGCTGGGGAGTGGGCTTGGACTCGTTGACGAAGTTTGCGGCGCCACCACGGCCGATGTGGTAGACGGGGGCCTGGTTCTCGCGGCGGGCGTGCATCTCCTCGTCGAATTGGAACATGGCTTGCTCGGTCTCGGGCGACTTGGGAACGAAGTTACCGGCACCGCCGCGGCCTACGCGGATGGTGCGTTGCGATGAGGGAGCGCGGTTGAGGGTGATGCGAGAGGGAGGACCTTGAGCGTTTGAGCCTTGGGTGACTTCTGCGGGAGTGTAGCGCTTGAAGTTGCCTGCGCCGCCAATGCCGGAGCCGAGGACGAAGGTGCCCGATTTGGGGACAGAAGGGTGAGGCTCGGTGACGGAGTAGTTGCGAGACATGTTTGGTGTGTGTTGTGTGTGTGTGTGTGGTGTTGTTGTTGGTGGTGGTTGATTGATTGATTGATTGATGTAAATAGATCGGCGTGGTAAGAGTCAAGGTAGGTCGATCAGTCGAGGTGGTGTAGATCAGTGATGTGCAGTGCAGTTGAGTAGTTCAGTTCGGTTCAGGGCAGGAGTGATGGGATAAAAAGAAAGCGGCTCCCGGGCTCCTTATAGGCAAGAGGCTTGACAAAGGGATTTCAAAGTGACATTATTAACAAACACTACGATGGCGCGAGATGCCGAGCCAGGCGTTGTCCGACTGGAAAAATGCATCACGCGCACCGCTTGGCTTAGGATGTACTTGCAGCTTGGGGTTAGGTTCGGGGGCGTGCACGAAAGAGTTTTTGCCCAGTCTTGCTGTGCGGAGTGAGAGGCGACACTAGCCGCCGCATCAACAAGCACGCAAATAATATCATCATCGGTCGTGGGAAAGTGAACACGAGTCTCGCTGTCGTGTCACCGCCACATGCATTCATCATCACACTCGAACTCATCAGATCGTGATTTTTTCGCTTCTTTTTCTTACCATCTGTATCCACCACGTGTGTGTGTGTGTGTGCTGCCCGATGACATGACTGGTAAAACTGTTCTCTTTCTCTGCTTCAGCCCTAGCAAATCCACAACTCCGCTCACGCAATTTTCACTTGACTCTTCGGACATCACTTCAAATCTCCCCCTTCGCAACAGTCATCATCATCACCCGCCAGTACCGCCGCCACTCGTCATTATTGTTCCCCTTCGTCACTCATACTCGAAACAGCAATTTCATCCCCCAAGTCCCATGACCCATGAATGAATTACATGAAATGAAGTAATACTACCGAAACAATAATAATTCATGACCATCACACACCGTCTACCCACGAACCATACGACATACATACACACCACGGCTAACGAAACACGCGAAACAAACGGGCAACGAGGCGCACGAACCAAAAAAACACCGCACGTGTCGTCACAGCGGTCTGGGGACTGGTTGCAACATGCTGGCCAAAGAGTCGGTCACGAGGCGCCTCGCAAAGTCGCTTTTTCCCCAAGCCGAGACCAGCCAGAACGTTTGCGCTCACGCTATAAACGCATCCTTTTAATAAATTTTACCCCCAGGAAATTCCGCATCGGGAAAGCTGGGGGTAACAGAAACTACATGCCAGCCGATGATGCCGTGTGCGTGCGTCTTTGGGCTGGCGAGGCTGGTTTGGTATACGGCTCCCCCGCGCGGTTACATCTGGCTCTCTCTCTCGATTTCTCCACGTTGGCGTCTTGCTTTCCCCAGTACGCGATCGTTGTGAAATGGAAACCCCCGCGATCGTAGGAGACGAGTTTTATGTAATAATGACGGGAGATGCGTTCTGCGATGTTTCGACTACATGCACACCATGCTTAGCTAACGTGAGCTATTACCACCGCCTTTCTTCTTTCTTTTACCTTCGATCGCTATTTCGATTGGTTTCAAATCGTCGGTGATTCCGCCATCGCACGCGATTCCTTGCGTTCGCTTGCTCATTTCTTCCAATTTCCAAGCGAGCCACCTCACCTCGTAGAAAGTAACTTAGTCATGCGGCTCATCACCCGCCCAGTTTTCCACATTGCATACCGTCTCTACATCGACCAGCCGTGAACTCGTGACCAGCTCAAGTCCCGGCTTCCGAGGAGTAGCGCGTCAGCGTATGTATATGCGTGATGCGTACATCCATACTAAACCAAGCACGTGGTCGATTCTGGGGAAGCTAATAATCCCATCTTCACGAAGCAGCCAACCGTGTGTCTTTTCCCATTATTGGAACCACGTTGTTCTTGGATGTCTGTGGATCTCGATACGTACGTAACTACTGTACAAGCCCTTTCTCTTCACAATCACATTTAGTGTATGGATGCGAGTAGGTAATGTGTAGGTAATAGGTTACCTAAAACCACCTGCCACCTGCCTTGCCTGGAAAGAGCTACATGTACAGTACAGTACTTCCCAGCCTGAGCCTGCCCCTTCCTGTCACCCTGATGATCAAGATCTGCAAGGTACACAACAGCAGCCTCTCGCATCTTGCATCTTGCATCTCCGCATCTTCGAGGAGAAGAGGCGAAACCTTGATGGACTGGCCGGACGCGGCAGCGGCACACCTCGCCAAGGCAAAACCCGTTTTCCTTTTACTTCACCGTAACGTGAGAAGTGTGAAACCTTGCCCTCTTGTTTCCACCATCCTGATCCATATGATGATGCCAATTGCCATGAGACCTTTCCTGTTACTTTCTTTCCCCGCAATTCCGCCAAGGACAACCTAGCCTGGTCTCTCTAGTCTGGTTCAGGTCCATCGTGCTTCCCCAGCTTTACCGCTCGTTCGCTCCGTTCTCCGCATTGGATGCAACTCTGAGGGGGCGGGCGGGCGCGCGGCTGAGGTCAGCGGTCAGTTGGTAAGTACTCCTTGCTAGTCAGACAGGCGAGTAAGGGCTCAGGAGAGGCACGACACTTGTCCTTTCCTGGGTGTCGTAGGCGTGATTGGTAGTGTTGTTTCTTACAAGGTACCGCCTTCGGTCTCACTGCCGAAAGCCTGCCCTCGTGGCACGCGTCTGGAGCGGGCGGTGGTGCCGAGGATGGCGGTAGGCGAAGGGGCAAAATGCGGAGCCGGCCGGTCGGTGTAGTAAGTAGTAGTAGTTGTTGTTGTGGTGATGTAAGCGGTGCTGGAGGCGGTAGTATAGGGCAGGATTGGGCATGTTCGAGTCTCGTAGAATACGTCTTCTCATCGTCATGAAAGCGCGCGAGTGACTGTTGTCAGCTGGGCTCCCAGGATCAAGCGAACTTCTGGTGAATGATGTCCGGATCTGCGCGCGATTGGTGTTAGCGAGACTTTCTCGGGTCAGGTCATGACATGCACCTCAGCATGCACATCGGGTTGAAAGGAATCACACTTACTCTCATGCCAGTCGTCGACCGTCACGTACATCTTCCGGAAAGTGCTCAGCCCGGCGAGAATGCTGCCTCCAATCCAGGTGCTGTACAACCTCTCGGGCGGCGCGAAAATCTTGATGCGCATGTCCTTGACGGCCAGACGCTGCACCTCGGCCAACAGCCTGTCACCGAAGCCCTTGATCATCGTGGAACCACCCGAGAGCACAATGTTGCCATACAGCGCTTTGCGCAAATCCATGTCCGATCGGTTGATGGAGTCGACGACAATTTGATGCAGGCCAGGCCATTCCGAGCCAATAATCTCAGGGTCAAACAGGATTTCCGGTGCTCTGAAGCGCTCCGGGCCAATCTTCAACTTCTGACCGTCAGGCAATGAGTACTCGATAGCCTTGGTCTCTGCTCCACGTGACGAAGCACTCATCCACTCCTTTTCCTCCTTCTTCGGGTCGAGCGCAATGTAAGAAGTCTTCTCCTTGATCTGCTTGACCACCTCCTTCTCAGCGCTGGTGTGGAAGACGCTGCCCTCTTTGCGCAGCAGCGTCTGCAAGTTCTCCGTCACGTCGCGGCCGGCGACGTCGATCCGGCGGATGCTATTGGGGATCGCGAAACCTTCATATACGGGCACGGCGTGCGACACGCCATCGCCAGAGTCGAGCACGATTCCCGTCGTGCGGCCGGAGGCATAGAGTGATAGTACGGCCTGGATAGATGTGTAGAGCGCCGGCACGTTGAAAGTCTCAAACAGAATCTGCGCCGCGGTGTCGCGGTTCGCTCTCGGGTTCAAAGGAGCTTCCGTGAGCAAGACCGGGTGCTGCAAGATTGTGTTCCAGTCAGCCAAAAAAATGTCTCCTGAAGCCCTGCTGCTTTCCCTTCTTCTTTGTCCTCAATCGAACTTCTCTCTCTTCCCAATCTCAAAGTCTTACCTCCTCACTCAGCGTCTTAAGCTCGTCCGTATAAACATACTGCCAAATCCGCTCCATATCATCCCAGTCCGTGACAATGCCATGCTCGAGTGGATACCGGATCTTGAGCAGACCCCTCAATTCCTGCGCCCTGTTGCCGATGAAGACGTCGCCTTCCAGACCGCCTGCGAGGACGCGCGGGTGTTTGGGCCGGCCGACGAAGGAGGGGAAGAAGCATTTGGGCAGGTCTTCGCCGGCGTAGCCTGCGCGGATGGTGCCGCTGCCGTTGTCGATTACGATGGGCGTGTTGTGGAGGTCGGCCATGGTTTGAGGTGGGTGTGAGTTTCGAGGATGGAGGGAGAGGAGGGATTGAGGAGGGAAGAGCGCAGGGGTGCGCGGTCAAGGGCGTGCGTTTTCGAGAAGAGGTGCTGGGTTTGGGACTTGGGTTGGCGTTGTTGATGATCGACGTCGGTCGGGTCAATTCTTGCCAAGACATGTCGAAGTGGGAGGTCTTCACGATCACATGTGTGTAAAATGATGATAGGAGATAGTGATAGTATGACCTCCTGCAACGAGGTGCAATTGACATAAAAAAATTCAATTCAAGGGCTAGTTATCATACATTTCCCACACCGCCAGCAAAACTAAACTCATAACGCCATTCCCGCTGATTCCAGTACCTGTTCCTGCCCTGGCCATTCCTTTTCAGTGAGATCGCCAATAGTCCTTCCCTAGCTTGAGTATCTCGAGAAGTTTAAACAGTGGTAGGCCGTACTTCTACTCCTTCTCGTTGCTGACCTCGTACGCTGGGGCATCCTCGTAGACAGGAGGCGCCTCCATGTGCTCGTGGTCAGACTTGCCATTGTCGGCCTCAGCGTCGGCGGTCTCTTCGTCGAGAGCCACAGAGGCGTATCCACGCTTGCCGCCACGGACAAACTTGATCCAGAACCAGCCGATGAGCTTACCAATCAGCAGACCGACAATGCTGACGGTCAGACCGACAAAGACACCAGCCATGACAGGGATGAGGATGGCGACGACGCCCTTGAAGAAGGCGTGCGCGAGAGCGTGTCTGTGGTGAGGACCGTGAGGGCCGTGGTGGCCGTGAGGACCCCTGTGACCAGGACCGGGAGGACCGTGTGGGCGCATGTGAGGGGGCATACCGCTCTCCAGCTTGCGGTTGCCGTCGGCATCAGGAGCACCAAAGTGGGGCCTGATGTGGCCGGGCATCTCGTGAGGAGGCCCGCTCTTGGGACCACCGCAGCCAGCAAACTTTCCAATACGGCTGTGCTTGGCTTCCTCAAACTTCTCGTCAACGGTGTGCAGGAAGCGGCAGAGAGGAGCTGGCAGCGATCCGCACTCCTTGGGGTGAGGACGGTGTGCCTCGGGGCCGTCAGGGCCGTCAGGGCCGTCAGGGTGGAAGTGAGGGTGTGGTGGAGGTGGCGGTCCAAAGGACATTGGGAGGTGGTCCATCATGTTCTCGTGGGCTGGTTCGACGGAGAGGATGAGGAGTTCGCCGTTCTCGTCTCTCAGGAGCTGGATAGCGATCTCGTCGATAGTCATGGGCTGGTCGTTGAGACTTAGGATCTGGAAGTCCAGAGGAATGATTTCGTCCCCATTGGCAGAGATGATCTTCGTCTTGGACATCTTGGTGCCAGCACCGCTGATGCGAAGAGGCACGCCCTTTGCTTCGCCGATCTCTAGCTCTTCGATGGAGCTTGACGCGGGGAGCTGGTTCACGATCCATGAGTGAGCCTTCTCAGCACCCAGTGCATCGAAGCCGGCCTGGACGGGGTAGATTGGCACATCGTTGAGATTGAGTTCTTGTCCGTCTTCGGAGACGGTGAAGTGCAAGATGAGGTTGTTTGCGCCACCTTGGATGCTGAAGGTATCATCGGCCTCTGCAACGCTCTCGTCGGTCTTCTCGGCCGAGAAAGCACATGAAGAGCATGGCAGCTCCAAGACCTGGTTTTTCGGGTCGACGCTGACGAAGGGGTTGATGGAAGTCCTGTGGCCAGGCCCGGGCGCAATGCCAGGCGGCAGCAGGAAGGCGTTAGCGCCCAGGGCGCAACAAGTGGCGACGACGCCGACTGAACGGCTCAACATGCTGTTTGGGTCTCGCGTGGTGGGTGGTGTTCAGGATATTGGTGTTGCTGTAGTTGGAGTGTTGTAGGTGGCAAGGAGATGTTGTGTGAGAGAGATGGTTGATGCCTGGGCTCGTAAGCAGGTTGCTCGTCAGATCATGTGTGGCTTGGTTGGTTGCCGCGTCACCCTAATCGTCGTCGGTGGTTCGGCCTTTCAGGGTGCGCCGCAACTCTAAACAAAGACAATCGATTCGCCCTAGTACCTCACCTTTGTTTGGGGACCCATCATTGCATGTTATCGTGTGGCGACCAATAGGTACCTATGGATGATGCAATCCTACCTATCCTTGACCGTAGCACAGCAGCGTTGCACAATCCATTCACTGCGAGAATTCATAGTTACTGTACCACTGAGAGATGGAGCGATAATTTGGAAGAAGCTTGTACCATCCAGCTGCCGAACGATCCGAAGGCTTAGGGCTGGCGAGCGCTCAGACTCTTGACCGCGTGTGCTTCTATCTTCTTCCCTCCTGTCTGAAAAGCAGATATCGTTGCACCTCATGAGCCCAGAACAGAAGCCTATAGAACGACTGCTAAATCGTTTCCTCTCACAAAAAATCAGAATTTGCCATGGAATGGGGATTTGACCGGAAACTCATCAGCGCGCTAAACGTTCACCCGGAGCACTGCGTGAGAACATATGCGTTTCAGATTTCGGCTGCACCAAAAGATATCCCGACGGGTATTAGGCAAATCAGAAGACCAAAGCGTTCTTGCGGCTGCGCGAAGTGGAAGCTGATGGTGCTATGTGTCGTCCAGATACTTCAACAAGCATATTCAAACTCGATTTCAGTCTTTGCAGCCTTGATCCTCCGACACATCAGCTCAGTAACTCCGGCTCAGGGAACAAACTACGCCCACCCTCTCCAAACAAGAGTCCAAAGTTAAACGTAAGGGTTCCATCAACATGTGTAAGAATAGGTAGGTGGTGTGCAAAAAGGGGGTATCTCCGAGGTCGCCAACGTGAGCTCAAATCGCAACGAATGCTTCCATCAACAACAACAACAAAGTTTACCACACCCTGCAAAGCCCTCTTTATGGGCTGGCTTCTGTGAACAAGGGAAATTCGTTAAGGGGTGGTGATCGTGAGGTTCGGAGACCTGATGGCGAGCGTTATGCGTGCGGTGTTGAACGCAGAGGGTTGGTGACGTTCTGATCACCCTTTGTGTGGATTGCAGTCCAGTTGTTAGAACATGGAGTGGGTCTGTATAGCGGAGGATGATGTGAAGTGATGCCACAGTGGTTCCGAGTATACTCGGATGAGTGTGCGAGCGTGAAAGGCGAGGTCGTACAAGAGTGACTAGAAGTTGCCCAACTTCCCCATACATGCTGTAAGGGGTGAGCGTTCAACAACCGTCCATGGGCAATACATGCATGATATTAATCAGTTGAGATGACAAGCGGCAGGGGATCCGGATCAATCAGTATTCATCCGTCCAGTGACGATCCGAGATACGTTCGAACTGGCTCTCATCGATAGGATCTTTCTTGAAAATGTCGCGGAAAGCGCTCTTGAAACGCTTTCCCAGTCCAGCCTGGTCTTCTTTCGACGGAGGATGGCTCGAGCGGTTCTCCCGGGTTCGCGATTTGGCCTGACTCTGAGATGCTGACCGATTGCGGCTTGCACGACTAGACATCGTCCCAGGAAGAGCCACCGTTGCAGGGCGTATTGGCGGCGAGGCTGAGGCAGAACGAAGAGATGACCGAGATTCACTGTCAGGGGGTGTTGGTGGAGCTTGGTGGACGTGCAATGCTGCCGGCTGGCTGGCTGCTTTTCGAAAGGGGGGTTTTGGGTGCGTCCGGTCGTCATATGGGGCTCTGCCGTAGGCAGGTGCATCATAGGGTGGTGATTGTGGGAGCGTAGTAGGCGGTAGAGGTGCAGCGGACTTCCAAGGGTTGGAGGTGCTGTGTTCGGAGACGGGCGACGAATACTCGTCAACGTGAGGTGCGCTCATGGATGCGCTCAGCTTTGGTCTATGGTTGGCGTAAGAAGACTGTCGGAAGAAGCCTTGATCATCTCGTTGGACCAGCGAAGGGGAACCAGGCTCCATGAAGGGAACTTGTGAAACGCTGCGAACTTCCCATGGTGGAAGGACTGGATGGTGTTGGTTTCTTCGTCTTGACAAAGGATCAGACGAGGTCGAATTGTCGCGGTCCATTGTCACAGACTCTTCCTGTTGGCAGGAAGATCGATTTCATTCAGCAGTTCGTTCTACGTTGTAACGTGGGTTGAAGGAAGACCCACGAGGAAGCTTAGGCTTCCTACAGCAGGTAGAGAAGTATCTTCAAGGTCCTGGACACGGCTTGGCAGAACAACAAATCGACGTCCCGTGCGTGATGGAGAGGTGTACGTCAAATCGAAGAAAGACGAGAAGGAAGAGCAGGGCAAGGCCCACAGTGACAAGACAGTTGAAAGGCTTAGCATCAGGAAGGCTGACGCACCGGGCGCCACTGATCTATAAGGCATCCGGCACACGACCAGTGCTGTGCCGCATAATGTAGACGCTGCAGGGATGCAGGCTCTGCTATATTCATGAGAGGATACAAGAGTGCCGCTAACAGCTCAAGCACCGTCAACACCGGTGGGCGGATGCTGATCCGGCGGTAAGAGGCAACAGGAAAGAGGATACTGCGGCGCAATTCTGCTTGCGATAGCCTCTTCGGAAGGCGGAGTGAGAGCTCTATGTTCAGATTAAGCATTTCAGCATGGCGTTCTGTCCGGGGGTTCATGGGTGTTCAGCGCTTGATGTCGTGTCACCCAATAGACGCAGTGCAACAGACCGCCGCGTAAATGCTGCCGAAACAGCTTGCGTACCACTAGCCTCGTGGCACAGCAAGAGTTGACAAGTTGTTTTAATTGCGGCGGGCGCTTGAAAGAGGAAGAGGAAGTGAAGTCAAGGATCCAATGGACTCGCTTGGTAGCCGCTTCTGCTGCCCCGCTGGAGGTGTTGAGCCAGTGAGAGCTTCTCTTGCCGCGTACCGTTTGTTCCTTCCTTCAAAGCCTGAAGGATGAGCTACTTTGACTGCTTGAAGCCGAAGTACTGTAGGATGCTAGGCAGGATTGGAAGACTCACTGATATGAAGCCTTGTAACAGGACCACGGGTTGAAATGTCTCACTTGCGTTGCCAATTTCGATGGACGAAGCTTGACACGTTCATCCCCCAGGACGCTCTGTGCACGGCGCGATCTCATCACATACAGTCAGTACAGTATCCACATACTTCATCCATCTCTTCTCTTCTCGTCTGTTCTCATGGCTTCAGAAAACAAGGTTCTCTATTGCTGCTGATCTTCCAATATCAACCCACTCGAGGAACGGAGTACTACAAGCGACGACTGACTTATTGAATGCGAGGCGGCGATCGCCCCCAGATGTCGCTCACACTCATGGAGCGGACCACAGACGACGAGGCAGCACAAACACGCCATTCTGCCGGTGTGGCTTTCGAATCCTTCAGCTTCTGATAGTCGGCTATTGCAGTGCAGTGCAGATGCAGATGCGAATGCAGGGTCGGTAGCATATCTCTCTGATAGGCTCGTTCCATCTTGGGCATGGCTTCGGCGCTTACAGCTCGTCCAGTCGTTGGCCTGGACTCAAGCGCCCATCGTGTCCGCCACACTCCTTCACACCACTCGCACAGCTCAACTCTGCCAAGGTCGTGCCTGGCTTTGCATGCGACCACGAGTGTGAAGTGAGAGGCGTGGGCGCTAATCTTGCTGCTGCCCACTGTGCATCCTTAAGGTCCCCCCGATACCCATGTCCTCAAAGACACAGCGTAAGCTTTCCTCTCGTTTCACCTGTGTTCATGTCATCTTTCAGCCCTCACGTGTGAGCTGACCGTGGAATCGGAATCCTTTTGAATGCGCCACGAGTCCTGCGTAGCCAGATCTGTCAGCACGACGGGACGTAACATCTCTGCAACTCGCCTTTCCTGATCTTCGACTTGGATCACACCGACATACTAGTCTTCGTTTCGCGCAGAAGAATCACTCACATCCACAATGTACGCCCTTCGCACACTCTTGGCCTTTGTAGCCGCCATATCAATAGCCAGCGCGCACACAGTCATCACATATCCCGGCTGGCGAGGAAACAACCTACATACGAATGGCACCGTCCCAGAGCACAATCCAAGTGCATTAGGCATCGACTACTCAGACAACGGTACAGTCTCATTTCCATGGGGCCAACAGTGGATTTATCCTTGTAAGTATACCGACGTTCGCGACGACGATAAGAACTACCAGCTAACCCTCAACCACCAGGCGGCGGCATGCCACAGTCAACCAACCGCACCAAATGGCCCGTCCATGGAGGCGGCCTTTCAATTCAACCCGGATGGTTCCCAGGCCACAGCTTCGCCATGTTCTACGTCAACATCGGTATCAACGAGCCCGGCGAGTCCGCGCCCAAGAACATGTCGCACCCCGTCGTGCCGCCATTCCAGCTCGTAGGCCCGAACAACCTGGAATACCCGGGCCAGTTCTGCCTACCTCAAATCGGCATGCCCAAGAATCTTGATCTGCAAGTTGGTACCAACATCACTATTCAGGTTATTGAATTGGCGCAACATGGCGCCGCGCTGTACAATGTAAGATCTGCCTTGATGTCTACGAATCAGCCGCAAGGTTGTCATGAGAAGAAACAACTGACCAGGTCAACTATAGTGCGTCGACGTCACACTCAGCGAGCCCGAAGAAGTCGAGGAAATCACCAAAGACAATTGCTACAACAGCTCTACCTTCGACTTCAACCTCGTATACGCCACTACATCAATGACGGGCGCAGCGCCGAGTGTGGGTTCAACGGCCTCAACCGCGGCTCTGGCTCTGTTCGCGGCTGCGGTCGTGTCGATGGTTGATGGTTTGATGATGTAAAAGACCCGCGACGACACAAGGGATGGTCGGGCCGGAGCGGTAATGTTGGAATGATTTTCATGTTTTGTCTGCGATTGATACCTACTTGTGCATATACGCCGCTCTCTCATCGAGCTGATCGGAGTCTGAGGACGGAAGGATTGGGAATACACATAAGGCGTCACAGTAGAGCAACCAGTAGCTCCATTTTCTCGAGCACTTTGACCATTTCACATCGTCCACCCATGGAAGTGCTCCTCGCAACTTGACGCAGCCGAAGTAAGCAGATTCTTACCCTCATCTGGCACTATCGTATCCAAGACACACTTCTCAAAAGTCCTGCACGCCAGTCTCACCCCTAGGAGTCCTGACAAACTCTTCCCCCTCCCCATCAAACCAACCCTCCTGCACCGCCCTCCCCTCCTCCTCCAAATCATCAAACTCCTCCCCCTCATCCACAACCCCATAATCAAACTCCCCGTCCTCGCCCCTCAGGAACCGCCTCCTCATAACGTCCTCCCACCGCTTCCATCCCTCTGCTTTGCCCTGAACCCTCTCGCCAACATCCTCTTCCAGACCTATGATCGCCCCGTCGACTCCGCGCTCATATACCAGAGGGTTCTCGTTTCTCGCACTGTCACCTGACCCTTCCTGCTGCTGCTGCAGGGCTTCGACTTTCGCTTCCGATCTTACGAGAGAAGCTTCCAAGGCCCCAGCTGCGCCGCGCGCGCGGCCTTCGGCTTCGCGCTCGGCGGCCGATTGGAAGCGGCGCACGAGGCGGTCGTAAAGGAGGGGATCTGGAATGATAGAAAGTGGGATGTGTTGGCTCCTGCACTTGAAGCGTGGGGAGGGGAGATGAAGAGAGAATGTAGGAGATAGAGATGGAAAGGAAGGAAAAGGGAGTGTTTAGAGACCTGCTTGTTCTAAGTTTGAGCCACTCAAATACTCTGGGTTCAGTTCTAGGTATCGCCTGCGGCGGTTTTGGACGCGTAGTCTGGAGGTGCGCTGGGTGTTGTTGTCGTCGTTCGTGGATGGACGGCGGCTATTGTCGTTGCGCTCGCTTTCGCGCTCGCGTGTGGGCAGTATCATCGTTTCGGAGACTTCTTGCGAGGGTTGTGGGAAGTGTGGCATCTTCTCTGTATACGGTAATTTGAACGCGATTGGATGATTGATGCGAGACGAGCACAAACGAGTTGTAAAGACGGCGATGACCAGCCAGCCAGCCTCGGCAGTTGAGCGGGAGCGGGAGACCAGTGCAAGCAGGCAGGCAGGCATCCGCAACGCCTCATGATTTACGAGTGGCCTACAATTAATCCCCTCGATAGTCAACACCACCACCACCAACGCCCTATTTTTCATCTCCCTCTCCTACACATCGTCACCTGCTGCTGCGTCTCGGTCTGCCTTTGCCGGCTGCCTGCGCGACATAAGTACCGCTTGCCCTTTTCTTCACCTGTCCCGTGTGTCCGCACTAGACTCCCTTCGCAACATAACTCAACTCCCACAGCCTTCACTTCCTCAATCCCCAGCTACTGCTATGCGCTTTGCCCACGCGTAGCATACACTGCGCCACACCACACTCACTGCAGTCTTCCCTCGTCTTTAGACCTACACACTGCCCGCGCGCAGTAGTCATGGCCGAATTCAACGGTAGGCAGGCCAGCGAGACACCCTCCTCCTCCTCATCTGATCTTTACACCGCCCACACCACCGACAGGAAGGATATGCCGCCAACAGTCACAAACGGCGCCACCATGCCGGTCCCTGTGACGGCACAGCCCACGCCAGTCTACGACGATGCTGGAGACGCTTCCGACGACATGGACATGGATATGTCCGACTCTTCAAGCTTGGCTGCCTCCTCGAATATGGATGTGCAAGGTCCAGCGCATGCCGGCGCAAAGCGGAAATTAGGCGATTCGGATATGGAGAGCAGCGCAAGCGCTGCGACTGCGGCGCAGGATCACACCAAAAAGGTCAAATTGTCGCTTCCTAGCGCCTTGAACAAGCCAGGTCAGGCCGCAACGGTTGGATTGCCTCCAGAATTATGGCAGCAGGTCTTCACGTACCTCTCCCCGGCTATTCTCTCGCGTTGTCTGCGAGTGTGCAAGATGTTCAACATCTGTCTGACCCAGACCAAGGCCGCTCCTCCTGCAAGCAAAAATGCTGCCACACACGCTCGCGCAATGGATAGTGAAGCCATATGGACACAACTGCGCAAGACCTCCTACCCATCCTTGCCCAGGCCGTTGGTAGGTTTTTCGGAGCTCCAGATGTTCCAGTTAATCGGAGGCAACACTTGCCAGTCCTGTGGGAAGCTGCATGTCAAACAACCTGTGACCAATGTCTTCAGTGCCGGCCCTGGCGAGACTGGAGTCCGTGTCATATTCCCCTTCCATATGCGTCTGTGTGGCAGTTGCTTCACCAACGACTCCTTCACCGTAAGACATCTTCCAAATCTTCTTCAATCTCCCTCAAATGATGTCCAGGCTTACTTTGATGACAGGATATCCAAATGCTCTCCAAGAAGCATCCAGCTGCGCCCTTGACCCGCGGCCTTCCATATGCTTTCCGCACTTCTGATGGTCATTTCGTGCCCGACCATGTTCGTCAAGCTCCAAACGGGGTGCCCGCGCATCTGCGTCTACAAAAGACATTCCACAAGAAAGATGTGGACAGCATACTTGCAGAGCTCGAAGAGGTGAACAGCTTCGGTGACGGTGCTGCCGACGAATGGCGCAAAGGTATGGCCCAAAAAGGCAAAGACGCCATGGCAGATTCCTCGCGCTGGGAAAGATGGGCGGGAGCTTTGCCGCTTGGTAAAGATCTTGCAGATGTTCTGAGGGAGTATGATTCTGCTTCCTTCCCCCATATGTTGGAGGAGCAACGCAACCAGCAACGGCAGCCAAACAGCCAGCATGCAAACGTAAACGGCGCGCTTCCAGCGCCTCCATTCCACGGTAAGCAAGCACAGCCGTTTCTTACTCCGTCTTTTTTCTTGATCAATCTCGTACCCAAGGACGTATTCCCCATGACTTTGAAGACAATTGGTGTATAGGTTCACGAGATGTCGTTCTGCCAAGACACATCGAGACACCTTGTTGTGATGATCACTGACAAGCCCCACAGGTGCACACCCTTTGCCGCAGCCGGTGCATGTCTTCGCCAACACGCAGCCGCCTTCTCAACATCTGGCCCCGTCTCCCACTCAGCCTGCCCCTCACGTGCAACGTCCCGTGCGCAACGCTCATGAGGTCGAAGCCGCTCGGCAGGCTCGTCGTGCAGACATTGAACGGCGTTGTCTCCTGCTTGATCCGCCCTTGCACGCTAATGCCCTGCAGCATATCAAGGCTTTCCGGGATACCATGCAGATCACCACTCCAATGGCTGACGCCCAATGGGAAAACATGCTCAAGCCCAAGATACTCGAGGAAAGGGAAGCAGCCGAGCTTCAGGAACACCAACGAGCACAGCAGCTTGCTGCGCTTCAGGCCGCGATGCCTTCCAATATGCCGGAAGATGTATTCACACGTCCAGCCAAGGAGGTTTACGATCGTGAATACGAGCTGTCGCAGGAGCCCTTGCGTCTAAAGCTGGGTGAGTATGCGACCGATCATATCAATGGCCGTTGGCATCAAGGACGCTCCTTGGATCGTGATAGTGCGCCTCTCTTCGCTGTGGATGTGCTACTCCATGTGCATCAACGGTATACCTCGGACAAGGACGCTGGCAATCTCTCATCTGTCATTGATGCTGCGCCGAAATTCCAGGGATCCAAACAGGGCACGCCACCGTTGGAGCCTTCCTTATCCTTGGATAACATGAAGTGGGTTTTCGATAACAAGGTACGGAGCTATACGGATCCTCTCAGGCGTGAGCTGTTCATCTGTGCTGGATGTGCCGAGGACAGGAAGCCTAAGTGGTTTGCTTTCGAAGGTCTGATCCAACACTTCGGAGCCAAGCATACCTCTTCTTTCAGTAAGGGTAATGTTGTTGTCCACTGGCAGACCGCTCAATGGCCGGATGATCCACCCTTCTACGAGAATCCAGTAGCATTCATCAAGTCAGAGCGTAAGTTTCCTGCCGCCAAAGGCCACGGACGGTCTAGAAGCACACCCCATGGCAGCATTGACGAGACTTCCCACTCTGAACCACAAGCTACCATGCTGTCCGACAATCCTATGTTTTCTGGCGGGCAACCCCAGATTGCTGATCAGAATGGCTACCAACACGCATATCAGCCCAACAATGGTTATGGCTACCAGTATCACCCTGCGCCGCCACGCGCCGATCTTGGACAGGAAGCGCAGGTTGCCAAATTTTCCGCGGATGCTCGCGAAATCTGGGATCAGCTGGATGGCGTCAGGGAACTCCAGGAGGCGCTCGAATGTGTGCGAATGCAGACTGTGATCCATCACGTGGTAGTCCGTTTCCAGGAAAGATTTGGGTTCAAGCCTCATTTGGATCTCCTCACGGACGCCCTGGCGACCAACAACTTGATGAAGCCGATCAAGAGTACACACGCTTTGGCTTGTAAAATGTGCACATCTGAACAGACCGATGGTACAGCCGACCAGATCTCGTATTACGCGCGGATATGCAAGATGAAGATGTACAACATCAGCGCACTCGTCACGCACTTCAAGCTTACCCATCAACCTCATGGTGTGCTTGAGTGGGAGAGGGATCTTCTGGAACTCCCGGATATCCCACTGGTCGCTGAGCTTCTCCGGAAGCCCGGCATGGACGATGAAAAGCTGGCCCTCATCGATGAGGCGTTCCCCTCGGCATTCCCATCACCTCTCCCTCGTATTGGCGTAATAAGTGATGCGCCACAGGATCCAGGCCCTGACAGTGGACTCGCCAGCAGGCTGGTCAAGAAGCTCACAAAGGGACAGCAACAAAGCAAGAAAAAGAGGAAGGGTCAAGCCTTGGCCAATGACAGAAATGGCTCTGCCACACCAGCTGGGGATCTGAGAGAAGACGAATATGATCCACGCCGGCCCATGTTTGCCGACAACAAGCCTGCAGAGCTAGATCTTTCCCGCTTCGACACTGATCTTGCCCGCAAGGATGAGCCGCCTCGCGGTGGTATGCCCGACAACTTCAACTTGGCACCCGAGACACTTGCTGCACTGAGCAATTTGCAGTCCTCCATTGCACGCAAATCTGCGGAACCCGAGACAAGATACCGTAGCCCGTCAATTGGCCGATCCGATTCACGCACCGCGAGTGGAAACCCTTCAGCGCCGGCATCTCTGACTCAAGTTACCCCGGACATTGCTGCCATACTGGCTTCCTTGACCGGAGGAGCAACCGCATCTGCTACGCCCTCGACTGTCAACCATGCACAGGCGCGTACGCCAATGCAGCCTTACGATGCATATTCCCATCCAGTCCAGCAAACTGCTCCCACATACTCGCGGGCGGAGTCTCACCGCCCTGTCAGTCGCTATGTGCCTGGCGGTAGCCACCCAAGGTCTACTGAGCCGTCTCCAGCTCGGTACGACGGACAAGATCTTCAGGCCGCCCTTCACCGTAACTCGCAGCGCTACGCACAGAACGCGCATGTCGGCTACGGCGACCACACTCCCCACAACGCACCCATTTACGGCGGGCACACTCCTCACAACGCACCAATTTACAGCGAGCCCACCCCACACAACGCACCCATCTACGCTGCACCTCCCCCTCAAGCCCGCTCACCGCCCCGCTACCGCGTAGTCTACGAAGAAGAACCCGCCTACAACCAACGTCACTACCAGCCCCAGCACCAGCAACAGCAGCCCTACGACGGCCAGCCAGCGCCGGTTCAATACGTCCCGATCTCAGAGGCTCCCCCTGCCATGTCGTACCGCTACGAGCCGCAGCCGCAGCACTACGCACCTCCTCCACCCAAACCACTATACGTCGACCAGTACGGCCGCCCGGTCGAACTAGTCCCCATCGACTCGGCTCCTGCACCTATTCAGTACATGCCGCATCCTTTCGACCAGCAGCAGCAGCAACAGCCGCCGCCGCAGCAGCAGCACTATGCGCGTTACGCAGGTCCTCCGCAGCCTGTTTACTATGAACATCAGCCTGCGCCTGTGCACCATCAGCAGGGAGGGAGGTATGTGTATGAAGATGATGGGAGAGGTAGCGTGCCGAGGGCTTGAAGGAGGATTGATAGATGAATTGAATGGAAGGATGGGTGATTTGGATGTCTGCCCACGGAGGGGAGCATGGATAGCTGGATGAATTTGAGCGCAGAAAAGAGATGAAGTTCGGCGCAGAAAAGAACAAAGCTAAGGGGAGCTTGTCCAAGTACGTAGTTGACAGGAGGGGCTGATATGGATGGATGAACCAATGCTCCGAAAAGAGATGAGATGAGTCCTGGCTCACCTTGCCTGTTTCAGTTTCGCATCTCCCTGTCCTTCTCCCTCTCCTACCAGATGTATTGCAGATACAGCCCGTCCCGTGTCCCTGCCAGATGGGTTTTCCTGATTACCTTCAAATACCTATGGTTCGACCCAGCCTGAGCCTCATATACTCAATCGTCGTTGCTGTGATACTTTGAAAACTCATGTGATTCACTACGCTGTGGAATCAGCTCTGATGCACAACAGGCTGGTTCGATAACTAATTCGAACGGCAATATATATAGGGGGTCAGAATTGGGGTAGCCGTAACCAATAAATTTGGGTTTCGGTGATGTTAGACAAACCGAAGGTTAAAAAGATGACCTACCTTTGGAGACCGAAAGCAGACGCATGAAAGTCCACCCCGGCGTGACTATCACCGGTTTGTAAGAAGTGGGGGCAAGGAGTCGGCTGAAGAGGCGGAGGCGAGAGGGATTGTTGATATTTCCGTATGCAATCTATAGGCAATAACTCATCCGCCAGTCATCAGCAAAGCTATGTCAGTCTACAGATATAAGTATTCGTAGGTCCACTCTATTCCAACAATCAATGCTCAAATCATACCATTCCATAGCGTTATTCATGGAAGTCGCTCACTCGCTCGCTCGAACCACTCACTCGTCCTCCTCGTCGGCTTCTTCGAGCGCCAGCCAAGCGGTGCGGGCCTTGACAGCCTCAGCCCTGACGCTCCTCTTCCCATCGTCCAGCACAGCCATCAGACGCTTGACTATCTGTCTACGGTAGGGCAAGACAACTTCACGCTTCAGCTGCTTGGGCACGAGAGCGAGACACTGCAGGGCGCGGGCTCGGACGTGCGCAGCATTGGTCTTTGCGGTCGTCGAGTTGAGCAGGCGGGTGATGAGAGATGATGCGTGCTCGGCCACCAGAGTTGGGGAGTGCATGAGGAGAGACTCGAAGATCAGGAGCGAGGAGGCCTTCACAGCCTGATCGGTTTGCAGGTCGAGGGTTTGGAGGAGTGGCGCGACGAGCGTTGGGAGGGCAGGCTCGAGGATCGAGTAGGGGAGGTGAGAAAGGATGGCGGAGAGCGCGAGAAGGTGGTTTTGTTTCTGGCTTGTTTGGTCCGCTGGCGTGATGCAGATGGCTTCGACGATAGGCGGTACGAGCTGGCTGAAGGCTTTTTGCTTGTAAAGGCCGGAGATGACACAATGGTTCTGCTTGGTCAGGATGTCGTCGGGTGCCAGTAGAGTGTTGAAGAGGCGGGCGCTCGAGGTAGTGATGGTAGGAATGAGGCGGAGTAGGAGCTGCAGGTAGGAGGATGTGAGCGCGGAGGTCTTGCCTTGGATCAGAAGGGCTTTGATGACGGCGAAGGCGAGACTAATCTGCTGCGCTGTAGGCTCGCTTGAGAGGAGTGCTTCAACATCGAGGCCGGCCTCGCGTAGTACAGCTTGCATTTCCTTCGGGTTGGCGAATTTGTTGATCAATAGTGTGATGTGTCGGAGTAGTACACCATGGCTTGCGTCCAGCGATGATGCGCTGAGAACAATTCTAGTTTGCGCTTTCAGCAGGTTGAGGATATCTGGTGTCTCTACCACAGTAGGCTGGATAGCAGCGTAATAGTAGAGTGAGAAAGGGGCAATCGCGCAGATAGTGTCCTGCGCGGTACCTCCCTCCTCGACAGCAGGCGACAGCCATCGCGAGGTAGTGTTGTAGTTAGAACTCTGAAAGTGTGAGATTTGAGATCGCAGGAGTGTGTTGCAAATCCGACCGATGATATCAAGCTCTGCAGCATCCCATTCCGAGACAGGCGTCTCCTGTACTTGGCGCAATAGTGGCTCGGCAAAGTCGGAGAAGTACGCGCTGCGGATGGTGCCACTCTCAGTCGCAGGTGAGCCGTACGTGAAAGCGAACAGAATTGCCATCAACAAAGCTTTCTGGTAGGGCTTGGGAGCACCCTGCAACCGCGCTGCGGTATATCTATTCTTCAACCTGAGGACAATCGTATCGAATGCCTCTTTAGCACTGCTGAGCTTTGCGAGTGCCTCGAGCACAGGGATGTATGAAACTTCGTCCTGTGGCACATCGGGCAACTCGGCGACGAAAGCTGGCATGGCCTTGTCGCGGATGGCATGTGGAGCTGTGTAAGCCATCTTGGTCAGAGCATCAATGGCTTCTGCTCGAATATCGCCATGGCCATCGAGGTGCTCATGCAGCACGATGCCGGTAATGGCTTCCACAGCGCCATTGATCTCTTCTTCAGAGAGCAGGTTGCGGATCGCCGAAAGCTTCACGAGTCCGTCCAGAGATACGAGACGGAAGGAGACTTCCGCCTTTGGGGCGTTCAATAGGGCACGCAGAAGTGCTGCGTAAGCTTCGCCACTGTATGCCTGCAGTCCTTCTAGGACGAGTGTGTCTCCAGCTGCAGTGGTCTCGATGTATGCCTTCACCACATCGTTGAAGACTTCGACAAGGCCTCTGCGCTTGGACATGGACTGTGAAGACTTGAAGAGCTCGAACAAGGTGGGCAAGATACCCTTGGCGATCCTGTCTGCGACAACGGGAGCAGCAGATGAGACTGCATGAAGGATCCTGCCTGCCGATTGCGATTGCTTGGTGGGCGCATCTTCAAGATGCTCGTTGCACTCTTTGATGATTGGTCGGAGGTAAGCATTCAGCGGGCCTTCGGGGCCTGTAGAGAACGAGGTAGCGATCAAGGCCAGCGCTTTGAGTGCCTCTGTGGCAAGGTCGTCCTCTTGTGCTGCGAGGACCTCAAACTTCAGTGCATCCCACAATGTGACCGAGTAAAGGTTGATGGTGTTTGGCTCGTAGCCTACGATACAGGCTTGGAGAGTACTCAAGACATCGCGCTGCGAGGGTCAGTGATGATTCGCGTGATTTTTGAGAGGGCAGAACATACCTTCGTGTTCATGGAAGACGAGTCAAGCTTGTCAAGGAGCGCAGGGAATGCGTAGGGTGCGAAATCAGACGTGGCCGCAATACAATCCCTCAGCCTGTCCTTTAGATCTTGTGCGGTAATACCGTACGGATCATCTGGCGGCGGCTTGAAAGTGATTGGGAAGTAGTTGAACACACTGTCAAACAGATCCTGCGCCGAGTTGGAAACATCCCACTCGGTCATGGGCACCTGAAGGAGCGAGAAGACGATCATGAGATTCCTAGGATCCTTCTCGCCCTCGAAGAAAGCGATGAAGTTTGGCAGGAGCATGGGGTCCTCGTCGTGTAGTTCTCGGATGGCGGTGCGGTATTTGGCCACCAGACGATCGATGAGCTGGAGGATGCTGTACCGCTCGCTCTGTAGCTTGAACTGCTTCAAGGGTGAAGTGTGAGCCACAAAGGTAGACATGACCTTCTGTGCCATGGCAGCATCCCATTTGCCACGCTCCTCCAGCGCCAGCAATGCTCGTGCGGACGAGCCAATACCTTCGACGTCGCCTTCGATCCTGCCCAGCACGAAATCACAGAGAAGACGCCTCTCCTGGCCAGAAAGCACACGCGGACCGACCGCGTTCAGCACATCGGCCAGGTAAGCGACAGAGTGGCCACGTATAGCGGCATCGTCCTTGTTGTTGATGTACTCCTCCAGGCTGGTGATCAAGTCGATCAACTTCAGTTCCTTGGTCTCGAGTTTTTGAGCGCTGCGCTGGGCGACATTCTTGGCCTCGGGCTTGTTCTTGTCGACCTCGAAGAGGTAGAGTTGGATGTCAGACATGTCTCCATCAAATCATTAGTCAATCAACGGGTACATGCAATTGAACAATTACCCGACGTCAAGCACAGATGAGCAACCAATGCCAAGCGATGTCGGGGCTACGTCAAGTCAAGCCACTGCCCAACCAACCGCAGCGTTTTCTAGTGTCAGCGCGGCTGGCACGGCCCGGGATGCTAGCGCGAAGTCGGCACTTTTTGTCTGGCGGCAGTACAAGTCATCTGGGAAAAATCTTGTAAGTAAAGTCACTCGTGAGTGTTCCCGTAGACCGTGATATCATCTGTTACACCATCTGTCGCCTAGAGAGCGTGTTTATTTCCTGATCGATCAGCATACTTTGTCGCTGTTCGGCCCTTCCTTTTGCCTTCTAATCCCCATCGTTCGTTCGCTCGTTCCAAAAACCATGGCCGCTCCCAACCCAGCACCCGCCGGCCCTTGTAAAGTCGTCCTGGCCGCGTCGATCGCCAAACCGCTATCTGCAGAGGTCCAGTCTGCTCTCGCGGCTCTAGACCGCAAACCTCACCTCCATGGCTTCTTGGCCAACAAAGACCCGGCTGCCCGCATGTACGCCGAATGGACCGGCAAGACATGCAGGGATAACGGCTTCGACTTCACCCTGCGTGAGGTGGAACGCGAGGACCTCGAAGACGAGCTGCGCAACGCCAACACTGACGATGCCGTCGACGGCGTGATCGTCTACTACCCCGTCTTCGACTCGAAACGTGACCGCACCCTGCAGTGGACTGTCAGCATGTACAAGGACGTCGAGGGTCTGTCGCCACAGTTGATCAGCAACATGTACCAGAACATCCGCTTCCTCGACCCGCCCAACAACTTGCAAAAGTCCATCTTGCCCTGCACTCCCCTGGCTTGCATCAAGATCCTCGAACACTTGCGCGTCTACAACACTTTCCTGGATTACGGCAAGCGTCTTTTCGGTCGCCGCATCACCGTGATCAACCGAAGCGAGGTCGTCGGCCGTCCTCTCGCTGCTCTTCTCGCGAACGACGGTGCAGAAGTCTACTCCGTCGACGTGACCGGCGTGCAGCATTTCAGCCGTGGCAGCGGACTGAAGAAGCAGAAGCACGACGTTACCGACATGGAGGGTTGGGGTCTCGAGCAGTGCCTTCCCATCAGTGACGTAGTCATCTCCGGTGTGCCCGGCGACAAGTACAAGGTTCCCACGCATTTGATCCGCGAGGGAGCCGTGTGCATCAACTTCTCGAGCGAAAAGGTATGGTTTCACTCTTCTTGACTGTTCATGGTCAATGACTTTGCGTTATTTTGTTCGACTGACTTCTTCCTTACAGAACTTCAACCCCGACGTCAAGGAACGCGCTTCAATATACGTCCCTGCCATCGGTAAAGTGACCATCGTCATGCTTCTGCGAAACCTCGTTCGCCTTGTGCAGAACCGTCCGCGTCAGCAAAACGGTATCGAATCTGCCTAGGCCGTCAGACAGAGTTGGCTCGATCCAAGTACAATCAAGCTGCAGTAGTAGCACAAGTTAGAGTTTGTTGCATTTTCGTTTTGCATGGAAAAAAATGATGGCGTCTTGAACGTTTCGGGTAAGGGCAATGGGAACGGGGATGGCAAGAGGGTGGATTGGGAAGAAAAAGGGGGCTGTCTGGGACGTCGCACACTCGCATGTCGTTAGATCATCTAATCAACCGCGATCACAACCGCCAACATCAAAAAATGGGAGGTTGTACGTTCGTCTAACTCACAAGATCGAAGGTCATCCCACCATCTACAAATTCGAAAGACGGAACGACAAATTTGGTCGGGTCTCCAATCAATCGATGAGAAATAACGCTTCAGTCCTATGGTTTCTCCCGAGTATTCAAGCCTAATGGAGGAACGTCGAAGACACAAGTAAGGACGGAACAGAACAGGGTACCAATATGTTTAGGCTGACTTCATTCCTACATCCAACGGCCTGATACAACAGCAAACCACTCATTCCATTCATTTGGCCTCATTTGGCTTCCCATTGGTCTCCCACCCTAAAACAACAGTACAGCGTGAAAGGTTGCGAACAAGAATTTTGAACAGGTAAGAGTGCGTTTCGTTTTATCTTATGCTTCTCAAGGCAAAGGGGATATTCCCAAACACCGTTATATGACTGATTGATGACAAAAAGGAATAGTTACAATGCGTTGTTACCCGTCGATTAGACTGGGACATGTAGAGATAGAGAGAGCTTAAAAGAAAGGAGAGGTGTGCTTAGCATGCTAGTGTGGTCATGGGTGTGGTGACGGATCGGATAGAGAGTCGAGACGCTTAGGCGAGGAAAGCGAAGAGACCGGCGGCGGCGGTGGCGAGGAGGCCGAACTGGATGGTGAAAGTACCGGCGGCAGAGTCCTTGACGTCGTCGTCGTCGCCGGAAGAAGAGCCAGAGCCGCTCGCGCTCGAGCTAGAAGCAGATGTGGTCATGGTGCCGGATGCCATAGGTCCAGCGGGCATCGTGCCGTTGGTCTGAGGGAAGGGAGCAGCGGCCGCCGGGGTGGGCTCGGGGGCGGTTGCAATGTCCTGGCTAGCAGCGTCAGACGACGCAGCGGCGACAGCGGTTGAGGCGGCGGTCTCAGCGGGAGCAACAGCGTCGCTGACTGAAGAAGTGATCTCAGATGCAATGCTGGAAACCGCGCCGACCGAGGCGGACTCGATAACGGATGAAACGACGCTCGTTGCCTGCTCAGGGCTATCCTGGACTGCTGAAACGACTGCGCTGGTGGCCGCGGCGGCCTGTTCAGGGCTGTCCTGGACTGCAGAGGCCACAGCGCTAGTGGCATCGGCGGCGGAATCGGACGCTGCGGCGACGGCTGGTTGATCGTTAGCATTGATCGAGGAACACGTTCTGTAGGGAGATATGCTTACCCTTCTCGGCACCCATAGGAGCGGTGATCTCGTCAAAGTTGGCGGTGCTGTCAACGCCAGCGGCGAAGGCGGAAGACGCAAAGGCAATGACGAAGGTAGAAGCACGCATTTTGATCGAGTTGTGTTGGTGTTTGAGTAGGAAGTTGGTTATTGATTAGTCGGGTAGGTTGCGAAGTGATCGACGGATAGAAGAGATCGAGTAGCGACTGTAGTTGGGTTGTTGTTGTTGTAAGGCTGAAGATGAGATGGAATGATGACGGGTAACGAAAGGGAGAAGTATCGAGTGCTTTTGTAGAACAGGAGACAGCTTCAGTGCTTTGTCGAAGCGAAGGCCGTCATCCGGATGCCACGCCATCACCCATGCTTGGCTAACCGTGGTGGACCTGCAGTAGGCGGAGCTAGTGCCAAACATAGTGCGTCTCGTTCCCTTGCTTAGACCAACGGACACCCTATCCGCCTCCGCAGCCAAATCACACGACAGCGATCCTTATAATAAAAAGCCACCTACGCCTTACTCACATCCGCTATACAGTGAATGTAAGCACTCGAGCCGCAAAGAGGTAGGGCAACCCGAGAAAGGCTGGACATTTTCCGCCCAACATCTTCATGGCCGGCCATCGATAGCCAGAACAATCTTGTCCACGAGGAAACGCATATAGCATCTGCCACGGATGGAGAAATGATGGACCCCAGCCCTCTCTGCCGAAAGAGCTTACGCAACGACGATCCACGCCCCTGCCAACACTTTTTTTCCTCGCGTGCCCGCCTGGCTTCTCCCATCATCCATCCCCTGACATGACATGCCTTGTGGTTTCCGACCGTGTCACCGGATCTGAAGGTGCAACAACAGCAATGAGAATACTACCACGAAGCTGAAGGAATCCAATCCTACAAGCACGTGCCGTGTTTCTACATGTCGCAGCATCCCCATCACTCCGCGAGACAAATGCCCTGTTCCCCGTCCTCGTCGTTCCAGAAACATATGCAACACGCAAGCTCTTCGGCTCGGAAGAAGTGCCGGCGCAGGCGTAGCCATTCCCGCAAGCCACGCCGTTGCTTTTCGCTCCTCGTGGCTCAGCCCTACGAGGCCGCGAGTGAAGAGAGATATCCAATCACGGTTAGGTTGAGACTTGAAAGTGGCTGGCGACGACGTGTTGTGATGACACGACATGCGTATATGTAATACGTACGCACACGTTATCATCGTGATGATTTGTTTGTTTCTATTTTCATGCATACTCTCCCCGTCAACTCGGTTCTCTGGGTGAGGCTGAGGCTGAGTGAGGTCAGTTCTTTCAAGGGGAAGAGAGAGTGTGTGTGCGTGGCCTTCCTTGCTTTGCTTGGCCACCAGCCAGCCAGCCAGCCATCATACCGTACCTTACCGATCTGATTTCTCAACGGCCAGAATCTTTAGTCACAACTACTCACAAACATTGGCATGTCTAGAATTGTGATTATCCCGTTATACTTTAGGAATCTCCGCCTCGTGCGGTAAAGACACGTTGTCTTCGCCATCGAAAGAAAGCGCTATGGTAATGCTTTGCCCGGTGCCCCAAAAGTGCAGACAGTGCTTGATAGCATGCAAAGGTCTAGACCTCACGCAAAACCACGGGCGGCCGTGTTGGTGCAGACAATAATACCACCGGTCCCTGGCTCCGATCGATCGGTCAAGCACGAGGGAAAGTAATTACAGTACAATTACAGTACAATTACACACAGAGCTCAATCGCCAGTACACGCAACATTAATGGTGATTCAGCCCACCACCAACTCCCTTCTCCCACCCGTGTATGCTCTCCGCGATATTAGACCAGTACCTCAGTCGAATGGCCTCTTGCGCCGCAGCTTCCACGTCGCCCCTCTCAAAGCACTTCTCGAGAACGTCGACGCTCGCCGCGATTCTCGCATCATTCTCCTCTCGTATCCCAGCCAGATCCTCTTCGTTCTCGACCTCTTCCACCGCCTCCCTCGCTTCCATGACCTCCATCAACAACGCATTGTCCGAAATCTGCGCACTCTCGTCCTCAACGTCAATCCCGTGCTGCGCCAGCAGGTAACGCGCCCGTCGCAGCGGGTCCTGTAATGTCTTGTAGGCCTCGTTGATTCGCGCGCTGAGAGCCTCGGCCTGCCGCTGCTTGTCTGCACTCGCGCGATCTGGGTGGGCCAGACCCTGAAGTTGGATGAACTCCTTGCGCAGCTTCTTGAGGTCTGGTGTGAAAGGAGACTTGGGCGGCGGGCCTGAAGGGAAGGTCTCTGGGAACATGTCGTAGTAGGTTTGTGGGAGTACGCTGTCTCGCGCGGTTGAGTCCTGACGGCGGTATCGTGTGGTTGAAAAGCCTCGTGAGGTGACGGTCGACGCGAATGCCGGTCTTGCTCTTGTTGATAAGACTGATGTGTTGCGGCAGCTGGCGCAAATGTAAGGTGCTCGTGAGCTCTGCGATCTTGAAGTGTTCGTCACCCCGCTGCCGAGGGCGCGCCCAGCTTGTCTTATGGCATTGGATCGCATCGTGTGTATGTGTACGTTGTTGGTGAAGATGTCTGAGAGTGATGTGTACGAAGGTGGTGGTGGACTTGCGATATCGCCTCCGAGAATGTCGAACCCGATTCACAAGCCGATTACGTCACCTCGAACTCTGAATCGTTCAAGTTGCTTACAGAAACACGGAATCGTCATCTTAATACAACAATACAATCATGGTCCAAATGTTGTAGAACGCTCTGGAAATGAAGTCCCATAAGCTAATTCCAAATCATACCAAAATGGCGGCAGGTCGTCACGCCTCAGAAACGACAAGATCACGAAGCCAGGAGCGATTGGAGACATTCATCCTTTTGCCGTTCCGTCATGAATTGTAAAACATCATCAACTTGTGGTCTTCTTTCACTCTTTTGGTATCTTGTCGGAGGTTCAACGGCTATACTTTCGTCGATTAGATCCAAGTAATTGGAAATGAATCAATACTCCACATCCTTCTCTCCCGCCGCGCTCTGTAAAACGATCGTACTGACTCCTAACTCCTCGCTTCGCACAATCTTCAAAATCCGCAGTAGTCCAGTGGTGGTAATACCGAGCGTAGTACCAACATGCCGCTCAACACGTCTGCTCCGCGCAGATCGATCCTCTACATGTCAGTAATCTCGTCGAGCGGATACATCATCTCAATTCTATTTCCTTGGGGCGAAGGAACTCTAGTTGGATGCAGCGGCGTTTTGCGCAAGCTCCTCAGTGGACAGCAACTTGTCGGGGCCGAAGGACATAGGCAGGAGTTGCTCGAGAGTCATGACCGTGTACTTGCCGAGCTTGTCGTACATGAGGATGGGAGTGCTGGGCTGTTGGAAGAACAAACGACGTCAGTCAGAGAAATGACCTCGAATTAAGAGGCAGAGGATTTCTTACATCGCAGAACTCGCGAATGAACTGTCTGCACATGCCGCAAGGGCTGGCGGGCGGCGAGATGTCAGTGGCGACAGCGATGGCACGGAAATCACCAGCTTTGGCGCCCTGTTCGAAGTTCCATAGTCAGTCGACGTGTCTTTCCACGAAACAACGACACAGACAAGGGCGAATTCCTCTTACATGCTGAGTCACAGCGGTAGCAATCGCCACTCTCTCCGCACAGGTTCCAACGGGGTAGGCGGCGTTTTCGACATTGGCTCCAGTCACGATCGCGCCGCCAGACAAAAGCAGAGCGCAGCCGACGTGGAATTTCGAGTATGGGCCTGATGAAAGAGTAGTAATTACTGCGTTAGCGTTTGCTTGCTTGTTTCCCGGCGTAGAGTCTACATGAATGCAACAAGAAGGATTTAGGCGGGCTGTTGTCGTTTTGGCCAGTCATACACGCAGTATAGTACATGCAGGCGTCTTCAAACGGAAACGTACAGTAAGCTTTCGACTTTGCTTCAACGCATGCTTCGGCAAGTCTGTCGACGTCGCTGGTCGAGAGGCCGTGGATCAGAGCAGTGTCTTGGCGAGAGTGACCGGGCATTGTGAGAATGTTTGGAAGGAGAAATTATGTGTGTTGGTTGGATAGAAAGCGCCTGTCGCATGTGGCCATGAACGAAGTTCCCAAAGGTTGGACGGCTAGTCTACAGTAGTGGAGACTTTGCAAATGCGGAGATCGCCGGTGAGACACATGCCTAATTGGATATTGATTAGGTAGATAAACATGAAACTGACATTTACTTGTGCGATTGAGCTGCTAGTGCTGGACATGGTGTTTCACCTTCTGTTCTTGTGTGAATACATGTCAATGTTCACCTACTTGGATAGATTCGAGTCGGGTTCCTACGGGCATTTGTTACACTCAAAACTACCTACCTATTCACAGCAAAAGTGATTCACAATACAACAAAAGAAACCTGTATTTCCATCCTGGCCGGATATATGGGTATCAAAGGTATCTACAACTTGCCACCCAACCTCTCCAAACAGAAGAAAAAAATCAACACTCGACATAGCAATATCTCACATCCGCCGCCCTGTTCAAAATACCCAACGTATGCTTCGTCTTCGGTTACTTCTTTCTCCTCGCACCCAGTCTCTATACAGCCGTTGCACTGGCCGTAGGCTCGTTAGCCATCCTCTCAGCACTCGATTCAAGTTGAGTTGAATCCTTCTTTGCCGCCTCTTTCTCCACCTCTTCTGCAGATGTACTCAACGCTCTAGATTCGGGAGCTTTGGCGGGACCTGCACCTGCTTCGCTTTCGGGCTGCTCAGGCACTGTAGGCTCAGAAGCGACAGCGTTGTTAGGAGCTACTTCAATCGAAGTCTGTTCGCGGGACAAGGGCTCACGAGACAATGGCTCGCGAGACAGTGGCTCTGAAGGTCGTTGAGATATTTCACGCGAGGCTTCCGGACGCTCGCTGTCCCGCCTCGCCGTATCTGCCATCCCGCGCCAACGTGCTTCTCTTTCCTTGTTCTCGTGATCTTCTCTTTTCACATCAAGAGGCGGTGCTTCGACACGCGGGAACCATGCCTCTGCAGTTCCCTTAGGTCCTTCATTGAACATGCGGGTCATCAGTTCGCGGTGTCTCATGACAGTCTCCGAGTGCTCGGCGTCTTGTTGCGTCCCAGGAGTGACAGTCCTTCCCTCTGAATCGACCATACGTTCCCGCTCCATGTCGCCCTCGTCCATGTAATCGCCTTCCTCCATTCCCTCGTCGCCTGACAAGCTGGCACTGTTGTTCGGCTGCAATGATCGTCCAGATGTTGGCGTGCGGCCTTCCATCTCCGCCTTCTCGGCCTCTTTCTTCGCGTGCACTTTGCGCAGATTGTTCGCAGAGCTCACGCTACGCATGTCTGGGCGACCATCCTTGCGGATCAAAACCCCATCCGAGTTGCGAATAGGCTTTGTGCGTGTCTTTTTATTGGCAGAGTCGAGGTCGTTGCCCATGGCGTAAGGGTCGGCACTAGAGGCTATGGGCGTAGCCGGAAATTCATGTTCGTGTCCAGGAGGGTATGGCAGGCCGTGCGGTTGCGCTACGGTATGGACGGCAAGATCTGCAGCGGCTGATCGAGCGGCTTCGATCGGGGAAAAGGCGTGTTGGCCAGGGAAGTGGCCGTTTGTCGCGGGATGTTGAGCCGCCCATTGGTGCTCCCTCCACTCGGGCGGGACCTGCATGGTATGGACGTGCTCTTGAGCTGGCGCTTCTGGCGCACTTGGTGGAACGTCCGCGCCGCCGGAGCTGCTTCTGCCACCTCTTCCTCGCCCATTACGACGTCCTCCACGGCTACCGCGTCCCCGTCCACGTCCCATTCCCCCGTCAAAACGGGCGTCCCCGTCGGCTAACCCCCATCGCTCTTGACCATCGGACTGGCCGGTAACGGTAGAAGTGATGAAACGATACGAGTTTGTGGCTCCCTGGCCAGGCACTGGCGCCGGGTTCAATTGAGAGTGCGGTTGAATTGGAACGTCTCCAGAGGGAAGTCGGCCACGTGATTGGTGCGCCGCGTCCATGTGGACTGGCTGCGCATATGGGGAATGATGGTGATGCTCATCGCCAAAACTACTCCTGGGTTTGAGTGGTGCTAGCTTGGGTCTCTTGGGGGAACCAGGTTGAGACGAGTCGTGCGAGGGATGATGCTCATCGATGGAGCGCTTCGGTCCCTGATTAAGGTTGACTGCCGCCCAGCCGGTCGCCTGTGGCTCGGATTCGGGAGGGTGCGATCGCAATGGGTGGCTGTGAGTTGGTGGTGTGGGTCCTCCGGATGGGTATGACTCTGCAGGGCCAGCAGGACGCCAACTAGACATTGCGTTCGAAGGAGGAAGAGGCTCTGCTGCGTGGAAGCCAGGTTGGCGGGGAGCTTGCTGTGCTTGCTCCGTGGCATTCGGTTGGCGCTCTTGGGCAGAGTGAAACCCAGGAGCAGGCTGAGACTCGAGGACTGGAGCAACGGATGGGTGGCCGGGCTGCCTGCCGTGCTCAGACGATAGCGGTACACCTGGACGCATGGATGGCAAAGGTTGCCCAAGGACTTGCTGCGCGCGCATAGCATCGTGGTGCTTTTGGTCTGCACGCGCAGTTGCACCCTCGGACTGAGGACCTGAAGCGTCAGTCGCGCTTTGGCTCTCGAATCGCTTGAGTCGTTGTTTCATAAGCTCGATCTGAATCTTGAGATTGTCGACTTCATTGGCTTTGGTGGTGACACTGGCTATTTGATTGGCCAAGACCTCGACATCGGCAGGATCGTAACGACCTGGGTCCGTTGCTCTAGGAGGGAACCGACCCGAACGAAGATCGTTGCGCATCTCGTCCATGAAGCCGATGACGTTCCTCATTTCATGCTGCAACCGGGCAACGGCCTCGCTGATGCGTGCAACATCCTGGTGGTGACCTTGGATCATGTTGTAGTTAAAGGCAACTTGCTGTTCGAGCCGGGTGAAGCCCTGCACCAGGTCGGGCTCCGACTGCCGCAAAGGCGGGCCATGTTGGTGTTCCGGAGCACCCATTGATGATACTCGCGAGTGGCCGTGCGACGCAGCTTGCGAATGCTGTGGCGGTGGTGGTGGTTGTCGTGGTGGTGGAGGCGCGTCTCTGGATAGGACTTCTCTGGGCGCCGCCATAGATGAAGTCGATGATGCGCCTGCCGCCTCCTCTACCCTCTCCTTCTCCATGAGAGAGCGGATCCCATACGATACTTCTACTCGAGCTTAAGGAGAGCGATGGGACAATAGACGCTGAAAGGTATACAACGTCGGTGGTCTTGGCGGCGCGAGGCGTCGATCGGCTAGATGGGATCGTCAGTGGGTGTTTCACTCCAATACGGCGGCCAGTGCGCGCGGAGTGGAAGCACGCGCTCGACGGTTGGATAAGGAAGGTAGGTAGGTAGTAGGTAGGTATGTAGTAGTTGTAGTAGTAGTGGAAGTGCAGTGCAGTACCTCAGCAGTAGCAGGTAGCAACAACAGCAGTAGGGGTAAGGTAGGTAGTATGTAAGTAAGCAGCAGCAGTAGCAGCAGCAGCCCGTCGAACACGGCAGGGGAGAGATGAGTAGAGTATGTAGTATAGTTGCGGACAACAACAGCAGCAGCACATACCTACTAAGTTACCAAAGCCGCGTGTGCACGACCAGATGTGAGGGTGGAAAAAGAATGCAGTAGTGGCAGATCAACGGCGCGAAAGAAGCATCAGGAAGCGAAGGGCAGCAGGTGGGAGCTATCAGGGAATCGGTAAAAGTAGCATTGTAGGGTTCGTGTCTGATTAGAGGCTGGAGCCAGCGTGAGAGCCTTTTGGCCTATACCTCTTCTACTAGTGCTAACCAGCCGAACCAATGAGTACGCGTGGACGAATCAGCATGTTTGTCGGTGCCGATATAGCAGCTCTGCCAAAGACCACGATTCTCGTTGGGACGAGCGAAGGGATGGCGCACTGATGCTCACTAGGACGCCGCCCGTTTGCTTTAGCTTGCAATTATCGACTAACCCTTGCGCGATAATCCGCCATGCTATATTGGCGATGGATGCAATTGATTATTGGAGGGCTGGAGGATTGGTTGGTTGATTAGTTGATTGAACGATGGATTGATCGCTAAGCTATGCTCTTTCGACCTGAACAGTAGTCAAAGACGTGCTGAGGTACAAGTGTACATGTACTGTACTTCAATCGAAGCTGCTTACTGCCTTCATGCATGCGGGCAATCGCACTAGGCCAGAATGTACATGAAGCATTATTTCTGCCAGCTCTCTGTGCATGTCCACCGTCTCGTCTTGTCCCATCTTGTCCAATCTTGCCCCATCCTGCTGACAACCGACAACAACACACTGGGTCTCGTGTGCAGGATGCATCGTGCCTCGCCCGCTCGTGTTGCACGGAAGCCCCCCCCAGGCTATACGCAAAGTAGCCAACAATCTCGCTCTCTCTACTAATCTGTGACAACGGGAGGAGCCGACGAAGACGCTGCTCGTAACTCTGTTTTCCAATACCTCTTAGCGCAGGCGTGCACCGCGGCAACTTGCAGGCCTCTGCCACTCCGAGCGACTGCCTACATACAGTGCAGTTACGGTCTGTACCTCGACCAGTCTCACCGCATCCTCGCAGCTACGCCAATAGTTCCATGGAAGTGTACGACCGCCTTGCCTGCGAGCATGTCGGAGATCTGAGAGCAAGGTCGGGTCTTACGTGTGCGGCGATAGTTTTCTGCTCCTGACCGGACGTGATTGGGTGCGAGCAATAAAACCACAGGCGGGGACATGCGGCACACTGGCGTTCTGGACAAAGTGCACTGACCTCGGAAATGAAAGATGGAGCCCTTGATCTTGTTTGCAGGTGAGCTAGCACTACTGCAGGACCCCGAGACTCACTACTGTAACTCACTGTTATTACTATTGCTTGGATGCTGCTGTATGTCATGTTCATGTAGACGAGCCAGGTGTTATGTAAAAAGAGTCGACCTAGCTGAGGTGTCTCCCGTCTGTGCGACAATCGATCTTGTCTCATCGAAACAGATCGTAGGTGACTGGTCGTATGTCTCAGACGTAACCGGGCGGTCGTAGCTGTAAGGGTATCTCGGTATGTGGGCTTGTCATCTAAGATGTGCGTGCATGACACATCAGCATCTGCGTCAAAGTTTGCGCCTTGTAGTGTTTATGCGATCTGTCAGAAATTGGGATCCGGTTTGGGTATCGCTTAGCGCCGCAATGGAGCCCTACGCGCATGTGGGCCACCATCCGGAGCAAAGACTCGAAACACGAAGGGCAGAACCTTTTCCTTGGAGATACGACTCCATCCTGTACATGAAAGGCTAAAAAGCCAGTCTCGTGTTGTGGTTGGTACAACCGTGGACGGGAAATTCTCCTTTCTTTCTCACGTGAATGCCCGTCACACTCGATTGGCGGGGTTGGTTCCTACTTTTCCATGGGATCCTGCGACTCCACCTGTCTTGAACGATCGACATGGTCTTTGACTTCACCTTGGCTGATCATCTCTTGTTTCTACTTGACGATCGCGTGTCACAATCTGCCTGTAAATCTAAAGGTTTCGGAGTGTGCCGGATTCCATGTATCACACAATCAGACGCGGATACTTGTCTGTTGTTGGTATAGTACTACTATGTAACTCACAAACTCTGTCATGTTGTAAAACAAATGTGGAAGGTACGATGCTGTAGACTACCTACATGTACAGTAAGTACTGAAATCAGAAAACAGATACAGTACTTTATCCTTGTCGAGTCTCCACCTTCGTGTTTTGAGGCAGTTATCTGACATAATCATACTCACTCATCATCAATCGTATGATATTAATCCAGGTGCCTTACCTAGACTCAACATTGCGCATAAGTCAGACCCTATAATAGGTATATCTTCACACAAACCAACTATTCGATTGCCGGCATCCGATCCCCGTTTCCGCCTTTACTTGAATACATGCTACTGTTACTTTGATCAACTTGACATGTTTCACTAATACAAGTTGACTCCAAGCATTCTGGTGATCAAGTACCTGGGTACCCGTTTCAGTGTCAGAACGCTGTTGTCCAGAGTTTTTGGAACACTACGACGGATCAAGTATTGCTTTAGCACGCACAGTATCTACCGGTCCCAGAGAGCACCAGACGTACATACGGTGTCGACTCGATGCCTGCTGATACCTGTCAATAGACTGCGGTTGCTTCCATTCACCAAAACAATGCCCACCCAAGTCAAGCCTGCCGCTTACAATGCCTACATGTAAAGTTCCTCACAATCACAAACCCACACACGCACATATACACATCTGTCACACATGAAGACACAGTCGTACTTTTTCCCCCTCGTTACACAACATACCTGCGGCCGCCCACAAACGGATCCCTGCGTCTCCTCACTTTCGCGGCGGCAGTGGCTTGCATTTTATCACTTACACGCATGCATTGTCAACTGCCTAATGTGAATCAGGTATCTGAGCCAGCCCTGAAGTCGTACGGAGTCCATGCAGTCGTCTGGATTGAGATGTATGTCATGCATGTTCGATTGAGGGGTTTGGGCGTAGCTGTCCTTTGCCTAGGTACTGCCCGCGGTACACCTACATGCAATGCAAGTAGGCAGGTGACAGTCGGATCGCACAGCTGGGTTCGGGGAGTAAAGTTCGGGCCGTTCGCGGTGTAGGTAGTGAGGTACGTCTTTCAGCTGGACTGCACGTATTATGAACGGGTGGTAAATAGCTTCACTCAAGGTCGCGCTCGCCTCACTTGACAGCAATAAAGCCAATACCCCTTCTAGCCTTCTCGCAGGCCTTCTTCAGCTTCTGCTCCTCAACGTCCGTCCATTGCACACTCAGTTGATCCCACTTCTTGACCTTGTACTCCTGCTTGAACTTCGTGTGCAGCGCCTGCATCTCCGACAATTCCCTGGGGTCGCCAGATCCCGAGTAGACGATGAAAGCAGTGCAAGGCGGCAGCGACTCGTAGATCTCGCGAATGTACTTGCTCGTCTGCGCGACAACATCGGCAAGCGGCGTATCGGTGCTGGAAGCCGTCGCCGAATTGCGCAAAGCGTCCGAGTCGACGCCTTTGGACCGGTTCCACCAGCCTTGCCGGGCTTCAAGCTCGCGCATGCGTGCCCAGACAAAGTCCACGCCGTCTCTCGGCATGCTCTCACCGGTTTCGTCGCCTGTAAGAGCGCGCTTGATGCCTGCAACCACGTCGGCGTCCGTCTCGCAGCCGATGGCGATTCTGGCGTTGCCGCCGAAGCCGCGCGTGGGCTCGCCCCAGTCGACGACTGCTCCGGTTCGGTGCTCGTCTTCGCCGATGGGGTTCACCTTGTCACGCTTCGGGCGGATGGCGCGGCCGATGCGCTTGAAGATGCTCTCTCCTGCTGCTTCGGATGTTCCCCATAGCTTGCCCTTTTCGCACTTTTGCTTGACCAGATCTAAGCAGGCGCGGGCGTCTTCAACACTGTTATGGCCGGTAGAGCCAGAGCCTTTTTGAATCTCGCGAGACAGGTACTTGCTGCAAAGCCATTTGAGCGAAGACTTGAGTGGAGGACCGCGAGGGTGAGGGAAGAGCAGTGCGGTGTCGATGATGAAAGGATGGGTGATCTGCAGGGCGTTGAAGTCGGAGTTCAGACTGTGTCCGATGAGGATAGATTGAGGTGTCAAGATGTCGAGGAGCTTGTTTTGAACATCCTTGAGACTTGTGGTGACGCCATCGAGCATTTCGGGTGTGATGCCCGAGTACTGTGTCAGGTAGTTGGTGATTGGGTTTTCAGGTTTGACGAACTCATCCATCACGACGGCTCCATCCCAGTCGACAATGCTGATGCGGGTGAGACTGAAGATCTGCGGCGTCACACCTTCAGGTGACGTGATACACATCTCACAGTCCATGGCCAAAACCTTTCGGCCTTGTGTCAGAGATCCATCCTCGATCTGGTCTTTTGGAGCGTCGCCATCTGATAGCTTAGTGAGGTCGTTCGTGTCGACCCAGCCATCTTCAGTAGTCTTCTTGTTGGTCTTTCTGCTCTCTGCTTCGGCTTGTCCGAGATCACGATGTTCCGAGAAGTGCGCAGGGTGCATCACATATCCTTCGTCCATGAGCTCTCCAGTCGTGGCCAGTAGTTCTGTCACTGGCGTCCTCTTATTCTTCCAGTTACGACCTTCGGCTGGTGGTTGTGGGCCTTTGCGGTTTTTCTCTTCCTTGGTCTTTGGGATGGGCGCTGTGAGCATCGAAGCCAGTGGTGAATGCATACGCGAGTTCCTGTCGTCGCCAGCGGTTTTGATGGGCCAGAGGTGAGTGAAAGTTTGGCCAATGGGTAGAAGCGGTTCTGGTACCCGCTCTTCGTCAAGCTTGGTGGGATAGTAATCATCAGGGGATATGTTCAGTTTGCGGCGGTTCACAGGTTCCGGTTTCATTGCTGTTATTGCCTCTTGGGGCAAAGCATGTGATTTGACCTCGACTCCGTTGTCCGCAGCGGGAGCTCCACCAAACAACTGTCCACCGAGTAAGATGTTCTGGCTCTCTCTTGGCTCGGCTGGTGGTTCCTCTGTTTTCTTCTCTTCTTCGACCTCCTCTACTGGCGCAACCACAGACTCCAAGGGTATGGCGCCGTTGAACATACCAGCTTCGAGACCAGGTACCATCAAAGTGACGACTTTACGGACGCCCGAGTGGTGTTTTATTGAGCACCATTGCGGCGCAGTTCCATCGGCGAGCAGGTAGAGCGCGAGATTCTGCAAGTCGTGAATCTTTACATAGCTCTGCAGTCTCGCATGAGCCGCATATGCAATTTCCGGGTAGTTTCCACGCTCTTTTGTAGGCTGCTTCTTCCTCTTCTTGTTCTTCTTTGAGCCTGCGACCTCCCAGTCGTCGCCATTGTCGGGACTTTTGTGCTCGTCTTGGGCGCCGTCTATGGCTGCTTCATCGGCTAGTGGTGATGCGCCGTTGATGCGCGCGAGTGTTTGGCCTACACTGTTGCGACTGAGGTTCTCGTAGTCGTCTTGCGATCTTTTGCGCTTCGACATCTTGGGTGCGCGATCTTGGAATGATTGGGGTGGTTTCGAGAAAGTTGCTCGGCCTTCAATTCTGCGACTCGAGGCAGGCGGGACTGAATTAAGGGTTTCAGGGTTGGGGTTGTCGATCGCCCCTCAGAGCATCACTGTGACCCTCACTTGCCACTCTGTCAACACGAACATGAACATCTGTTTGCACTTGGATATCTCTACTCGCAATGACTTCCTTTACATCTTGTTAAAACACCACCAAATCTGCAAAGAATCAGTTGAACATAGTCCTCCTCGATCGCCACTGGCCGCACTCCGCCGTATCAAGCACACGTTACATGTACATCAGCGACCCATTCCATCGTCTCGACGATACCGGCTTAAGCTGAAGCTCCGTCGTCGCCCAGGTCTGCCAGTGCTCACGCAATCAAAGCTGATCTCGAATTTACCTGGCAAAAAAGGAAACGATGATTACCGAGTTACATCGATCCCGAATCGATGAGCCTGTTCGAAAGACACATCCTGGGCTCGTATGCCCATTCGGCATCTCTGGCAAGCGAATGTGAGACTTCGAGCGCTTACTCGAATCGTCCGACGACTGAGCTCTCTTCTCTCCCAGGAGTGGCCACGTTCATCTCATGCTGGTGATGCACCCAGACACCAGACGCCCTATGTTTCGATACACTGGGCTGTCGTGACCTGCTACACATGGGCAACGCTGGAGTGCTGCAGAAAATTACTCCGTCTGCCGGTTCGGCAATTTTCCTGGTCTGGAGGAGAAATTTCATACTTATCGATCCCTGAGCATCCGTGTTCGTTCGACCGATCTGGCCGTCTACTCTCTGGTTCTTGCGCTCTTCCTGCATCCCTCTGTTGGTCTGATGCGTTGCAGCTTCAACTATCACCGAACCGTCTCAACTTTCCATCAAGCAGGTCTTGTGGTCTAGTGGTTACGATTCTCGCTTAGGGTTTGCGACAGCAATCAATTGCGAGAGGTCCCCGGTTCGAGTCCGGGCAAGACCCTGTTCTTTTGCTTTTGTTGAGCACATCCTTTTGATATTGGCGTTGTTGGCGTTGATAAGGCAGGCGCGCAGCCGTAAGTGAAATTCCGACTTGCGTGGTTGCAAAATCCGTCAGGAAGCGGGGTCTTGGCACAAGCTGGACTCCTTACGACTAAACAGACTACCGGCTATCGACTGGATCGATCTTTTATTTTGTGAGGTGGTTTGTATTTGATATTTCGGTCGGGAGGCCGGCTTGCTTGAAAATCACATAAGCCATCATTCAAGCCTTTCAGACCGACCCGCTTATCAGGAAGTTGAAAGCCATACAACGTGTATAAACCGACGGCCGCCAACGTTCAGACAGGCATTCCAAGAGCGTCGTCAACTACTTTGCCAGCTCTCTTCTCGTATGCGCTCTTTCTCCACGGAGCTATCACCAGGCTTTATGCACTACTTTTAGGCTCGGACATACGCACCCCAACCCTAACCCTATGGTCCAGTCGAGAACATCTGAACCACCACAACCACTTTCTTCCCGGCTCTATAGACATACATCCGGTGAATGTCAGCACTATGTTCATGTAGCCAGATGTGTTTGCGTTGACGAATTGGCGTTTCCTACAGATTTCGACATGGAAAGTGACATGCGCGAACATCCGTCAATTGTCAACTTCCAACAAGTAGTAAGACATCCATACTTCAACGGGTCTGAGGCACTCCAAGGATAGATCGAAGTATCGACTCCATCTGAAATGACATTCCCGTTGCGTTGTCGTCTACTCGGAATTCAGCCTAACACAACACACATCAATACCTCGGACCGACTAACCGAAACCGTGCAGTTTGCAGTCTGCACGGAAGATGCGAAAAGGCAGGAGCTGTATGCATACCGCCTTGCTGCATGACCAAACTATAAATGAAATTTTGGGTTACAAGGATCATTTGGAAGTGAACGCCTGAGATCGTGGATCGAGACACCTTTCCTGATGGTGAGAACAACGAGCTCTCTCCAGCCTCGGTTCGCCCAGTCTATCATTGGAACGTCCCATCGTTTGCAACGCGGCATTAGGAAGGTCGGCCTGGATGGGCAACACGTGCTTGGGAGTGAAAGGTTGTATGGCTTCAAGAGGGTCCTCCATCTGTCTATCCTACTCCCTAACCCACAACCCCGGGTACCCTCAGTGGAGTCTTCACCACACAGACCTAGTTTAGTTACTCCGTGGATCGTCTCAACGTAAATATGAGGTGCATGGCATGCGTGGCCTAGGCTACCTCTCTTGGGCAAGTAGACACGCGACATACCAGAGGGAGAGCGGTTTGGGCAAGCGAGCACGCGACTCGAAAATTTCTGCAGTGGATGCATCGAGCAGGTGAGCACGCGAGCAGCGAGTAAAGGCTTGTTCAAGAATACCAAGCTTCTTAAGCGAACGCCACTCTTTGAATGCGGTTTGAATATGAGTTGGTGTTGCTGAGGGTCGATGTCCGGGGTCGGGCCAAAGCATTCGAGCCAGGCGAACCTCCCCGATGTCACCCACCTCACCCTTCTGAGCCTTGATCGCATCCTCATCCTGGACGTGTTTGATGTCGACGCTGGTGCCATCCACGTGCCATTCTTAATCTTGCCACTGGCGATGTTACTACAGTTCTTACTTTCCTTACAGTAGAGCTCCGATGCTACGCTCCGCCTTCTCCGCCGCTTGCCGTGAGGGTGGGTCTGTGATAGACGCACCCTGCGCCGGGTCGAGAGTTTCTAGCGTCGACCTTCGAGAAAACGTGCCTGGTTTGCGCACGCTTATTGGCTGAGTGTGGGATGGAACAACGACACTTCTTGGCGGGTTGGCATCAAACGGTAAAGCCCAGTGAAGCAATTCAACGGGCAATGCTTGTCGCGCCTTGCCAGCAGAGGCATGCCGCCGCGGCCGTCTCGGCGTCGACGGAAGAATTCAAATGCGAGAGGCGGGTATCTGCTGTTAAAGAGAGTCGAATCGGTCGTGGCACAGACGGGCTCGATGATGAAGACAGCGGTCGGCACAGACAAAGATCAGACGGCTTGACCGCGGCCCACCGTGAAAATGGCCCAAGATGGCGCCTGCCCGGCACAAGGAAAGGCCAGCCAGACCGGCAAGAAGTTGCTTGCGCCGTCTCCTAGTCTGCAGGAAGCGTGTGTGGCACCTGGCTAGAAAAAATAGGGCAGACGGCAGTCGCCTCGACCAACCGGCGAGACTCTGTAGTCTGCTCACCTTTTCGCGAGTCCTGGCGCGCCTGAGTCTCGTTGAAAGTCAATCCCACTACTCCACACGTTGGCCATAGCATTAGTCTACAGCACTACCTCAAAACGGCCCGCCTCCCACCTTTCATCATCGCTCGCAGTGTTCTCATTTTTCTAGGAAGAAGCAAGCCTTTCCACCAGGCCTCTTCTGCATCTTTCTGCTACACCCTCCTCCTCTACAGCGGCTGTCAGGTATAAGCATTCGCTACCGACAACCAAGCCCCGAAACCACGCGGTCGGATCTTACCCTGCTATTCGTCTCCGTATAGGACGTTTAGGTCATCTCGGATCCTTGCGCATTTTAGCAGCTTCCGCGAGCCACTCACAAGCTTCTGCTGCGAAACGTGCGACTCTCACACGCGACGAGCACGCTGTCCTGGGACCACCACCAAATCCCACCACGCAGCTTAGCCCGTCTTCAACGAGCATCGGTCACTGGGCACACATCATCTCGCGCCGAGCAAGCCGCCGCCCAGAACGCCTACAAAGCTTGTCCTTGAGCTTCTTCATAAGGCTTCTGACCTTCTTATCACTTTTCGCTTAAGCGATAACTTGCAACATCTCACCGGCTCTCACACACATCATCAACCATGGGTGGCGACCACTCCATGCGTGACTACGGCATTGCCGCTCCTCACGGTCCCAACCGAACCGGTGACCATGTTGCCACTGCCGACATTCTTAACGAAGCTGTCATGAACAAGAATGAATCGGAAGTCTTCAAGTCATTACTGCTTCCCGACGACAGTTACGATGAGGCTGGCACCTACTGGGCAGATATGCCCATCTGGCAGCGCATCAAGTTCGTCAACAAGGTCGACTCCGCAGAAGCCAAGAAAGAACTCAAGGCTATCGGTCGTATGATGAAGGAAGACCCTCTCAGCCCCCTCGGTTACTACATGCGTAACATGGTCATCCCTGGTGCCGGTCTCTTGCTTGAAGGGTATGTCACATCGAATCTCGGAAATCGTCAGATGAATTACTAACAATCCTCCAGTTACGTTCTGTTCTCCATCGGAAACGTCAAGCCTCTCCTCGCCTCTGCTTTCCCCAACTGCTGGGGCTCATACACTGTCTGCAACGAAACTTGGGTTCAGTCCATCGAATATCTCGAAATCATCGGTATCATTGTCGGTCAAATCCTCGTCGGTATCATCGGTGACTGGATGGGCCGTCGCTTTGGTCTGATCCAGGACGCTACTATCATGTTCGTCGGTCTTCTCATGCTCACAGCCGCCTGGGGTGTTACACTCAGTATGTATGAACCGTGGACTTCGAAGAGAGCGCTCAACTAACCAGCTTTACAGACGGCTGGGTCATCTGCTACGTTTGGTCACTATTTTTCTACGGCATCGGGGTTGGTGGCGAGTACCCCATGACTGCCACCTCTGGTATGGAGAACGCCGTTGGCTCGGGCAAAGTCTCGACTCGCGACGACCGTCTTCACCGTGGCCGCAAGGTTACTTCGGCTTTCCTGATGCAAGGTTGGGGTCAATTCCTCAACCAGGTCCTTCTTATCCTCTTGCTCTTGATCTTCCACTCCGGAAAGGGAACTCCTCCTTACTCCACGAACTCGGTGCAATGGACCTACCGCATCTCCTTCGCCATCCCGGCTGTTGGCACGCTCTGGCTCGTTTACTTCCGTTTCTACAAGATGAAGTCCGCCTCGAAGCAATTGGCGATCGCGAAGAAAAAGCAGTCCGTTACTGGCTACGATGTCAAGTCTCTGAAGATGACCTTCACTTACTTCGGTCCCCGTCTCATCGCCACCGCCGGCGCCTGGTTCGCCAACGACGTCTTCTTCTACGGCAACAAGCTCTTCCAGGCTCAATTCATCGCTGCGCTCAACCCCAACAACTCCTCAGTCATGACTAACTGGCTATGGAACTTGGTCAACGTTGGTGTCGCTCTCTGCGGCTACTACCTTGCCTCGTTCATGATCGACAACAAGCTCTACGGCCGCAAGTGGATGCAGATCATCGGTTTCCTCTGCGACTTCATCCTCTTCGTCATCCCGGCTTTCAACTACGAATACTACGCGAAGGGACCTGGCCTCAACTCTTTCATGGCTATGTACTTCCTCTCTTCGTTCTTCAACCAGTTTGGTCCCAACAGTGTCACTTTCATTGCCGCCGCCGAGGTCTTCCCTACGCCAATCCGCGCCACCGCTCACGGTTTCTCTGCCGCCGCTGGAAAGATGGGTGCTCTTCTCGCTGCTGTGCTTTACAACTACATCGATATCCCCACACGCTTCATGGTCGTTCCCTGGTTTGGTCTTGGCGGTGCCCTCCTCACCTGGCTCTTCCTTCCCGACACCACCGGCCTTGATCTCAAGGAGCAGGAGCGTCGCTGGCAATACATCCGCGATGGCCGTGAAGCTGACTACCACGGAGTCGCCATCCACCCCAAGCACTTGTCCCTCTGGGAGCGCATCCGCGGTGTCGGCAAGCACTACGACGCCGCCAAGGACTACGAGCAGCGCGTCGAGGAGATGCGCGCCGACTGGGAAGCTGCCATGCTCCGCCGCACACAGGAGAAGGAGGACAAGAGCGACGAGGTCGACGAGGACGGCTGGAGCTCTGAAGTTAGCACTTTCTTCGAGCGCACCAAAGGCAAGGGCGGCAAAGGTAACGGCAGCGGCATTTTGAGCCCGACCAAGGTCGCCCAGGCCAATGGAACCGGCCGCGAGACTCTTGTGGAAGAGGACGAGAAGGCTGGCTTCCGCGATGGTAACAGCTCGGACTCTGCCTAGAAGGCGACGACGCCATCATGATTGCTATTTTTGTTTATATCGGTAACCCCATTCTTTCGTTAATGCTGTCTCTTGGGCGAACAAGAGATCCGAGAGGATGGCGAAGAGAAAAGTCGAGACTTGCTCAGTCCTTTCCTGATTTGGGAGGATGTCTATTACGTCGTGCGTTTTGGCGAAGGCGCTGTTTGTTTTTATCTATCTATCATTGCTACAGGCATTGTGATGCAGCTACGGCTTATCCCTCATGAGAAAAGTGAAATTACTGTACTATCTTTTTTCCATCGATCTCTTCTCTTCTCTGAATTTTCCACGCGAGTTGCTGTAATATGTCACTCGTAACGTCGTGTAAATCGTCCATTGAAGGGAAGACAATCATTAGATGAGTCTAATGTTCCCCCTCTCTCCTCAAACAGGTCCACACTTCCATCGCTTTCTGTTTCCACACATGTATCGTTAGACGACAACACGAGAATCGCGAGGTATTCAAGACGTCGACTGGCTTGTGAGGAAAGACATGCAATAATGTGACAAGCCACTATAGTCCAGCTTTTCCAAACAAAATGACATAACACCACTATTCGACGGCCCCATCTTCTCTCCTCATCGGACAATAGTGATCCCGCATGTATGCAGACGTCGTCGAATCCTATGCTCGAAGAAAAGACAGCAGAGTCGCTGCCCAAAAAGTTCGGACGACTAAAACTCATTTCCAACTACAACAAGGATACCAAGTTGCCCAAAAACCATAAAAAAGATTGCATTTAATGGCAATGCTCATTGTTGATCGACGCAGGGATCGAACCTGCAATCTCTTGATTCGTAGTCAAGCGCCTTGCCATTGGGCCAGCCGACCTTGTTGATGAGATGAAGGCTAGGATCAAAAATTATATATCTTGATTTTCTAGAAGCGACGAGAGGTTACGATCCAAAGGGCCAAGTAAGCCTTCCAAGGTTCTCTGCATCATCAGGAACAACGTTGTCTAACACTCGATGTGATTCCTTTCGATCTAGCATTCCGTAGAGTTTTTCGATGCTGGAATTTTTTAGCGGACTTGGACAAGAATCTTATCTTTTTTTTTTTTGTGGCGCGGGTCAGAACCGACTGCGTCCAACGACGACCACTCCTGTTAACCACCCTTACATGCACACATTGTGTACAACACCATCAGTAAATCACTACCATATCCTATAAAAGGTGCGCAGATGAGCGTGTAGTGATTTCGTATATCTTACGTAGATTGGATTTCGATCTCGATACAAGTCCGGGAGTCACTGAGTTTTGCAGTGTACACATTCATACTCGGAACCTGCGGGCATTGAAGCAGTGGTTGACCTATACCACGATAATTGGTATCCAGTCTTGGACAGATACAACACATCAAATGTCTTTTACTGTTTCATTCACAAGCTCGACCTCAGGCAAGAATCTGAGCAGTGACCATTCCTAGATCACAAACGATCACATTCTACTGGGTGAGTAACACTGACATCTGTAGTGTACAGATCGCGTACCTAAGATCGTATCAAGATCACCCGATTGAATCGCATCGAGCCTAATCCGCCAAGCTGTAAAACCACTTCCGCAATGAATGCTTTCGGAGGGTTGATCTCGTGTCGAAGCCTCCCGATCGAATTGAAGCGGCTTTGACCTAAGAAGAGAAAGTGCAGAGCGAGCTTGCTGAGCAGGAACATTGTGTGAGTGTTGCTGTGCTGGTACCAATAGCCATGTAACATTAAGTAAGACGAAGCCCACGACTACAAAGGTCCCGCCCGAGAGCTCATCGAACGTGCTACCGCGCAGGCTAACGAGGCCACTGCAGCTAACAACCAAGATTTTTCTGGCATGCGTGCTTGAGTAATCGAAGCCAGACTGAACGCAATCATTGCGACCTTCGAAAAAGAACACTCTGGGCACGCGTGCTCAAGTGCCTGGAAATACGTGAGCCAACGAGGCACTGTTCTTCAAGCTCGGCTCTCTCAATGGTCGCACCATCTTTGTAGCATGCAGAAGTCGCTGATACCACCACCTGAGGTCAGCCAAGCTAGCGAGCAATTGGAGACTAAGATGCGTTGTCTCGATGGCCTTACCATATTCACTTCACAAGGAACCCGCCAGTGCACCATGGTTGCAACATGGATCCGACTGGTAAGGACTCTTCACCCAGCTCGTCGGACTATAGGACTAGTGTTTCCTGCGATCGAATGCGGCTCAGGAACTCTCAGGCAACACACCGCAGATGATATGGCAGTATTTCTCGAGCCATAGCTCAGCAATTCATTGGTGCCCTCCTGGACCAACTGATCCGAGTGACTACAGATGGTGGTACCAGAGACTCCCGCATGCGTCAGAGATGGCGAGACCAGTGAGAGAGCATGCCGGCATGAATGGTGTCTGCAAGGTCATTAACAAATGGTGATATCAGCAATTCTCGTATGTTAAAAGTGTACCAATGCCAGTGAGAAAGTACTTGTGAGATACTCGTATCTCGGAGGTCTGAGTATCGACGCGAGCTGGTATCAGCATTTCTTGTTCGCTTCCGATGGACCGATGCCACTGAGAGAGCTCATTCGAATTATGCGTATCTCACTGGTCTGAATACCCGTCAGCGATGATATCAGCGACTCCAGTATGTCAATCAGGCACTGATGCCAGTGGGAGAGCAGCTTCCATATACGAGTGTCTCAAAGGGACTAGTATCGACGCGAGCTAATATCAGCGGCTGTCGCATGTGTTCGACGTACCGATGCCAGTGAGAGAGCAGGTTCCGTGTTGCAGTTTCTCGCTGGTCCGGGTGTCGCTACGTGGTGGAACCAGCGACTCTCGTACGCCAAAAAATGTTGATGCCAGAGAGAGAGCACCCTTCTGCAAGCGAACAAGACTGCTGGCTCACCCAATTGTCGTATACCATCTCCAGCACAGCTTGCGGAACCACCTCCTTCTCTTCGGCGCTCAATCCCAAAGTCGGTTTGTTCAAGTAAAGGAGTGTATTATATTACATAGTTACTATATTTTTAAGTTGTTGAAGGAGTGATCGGTCGTTATGTCTCCGCCGTGGAGATTCATCTGTCGTACATTTCGTTTTCGTTCCGTTTTCCCTTGGTACCTGAACCCTCCATTGTCGAGAATGTCCATTTAACAGGAGGTCATGTAGAGGCCAAGAGGAGATGGGTTGTAGTCCTCAAAGAAGTGGAGCGAGAGTCCGCCCTTAGAAGAAAGCTCGATGGACTGGGTGGTGCCTGCCTTGCAGTCGCCGGTTGCAACAACGTAGCTGTTACCGGGCTGGATGGCAACATCGCCGAGGTCCTTAGCGACGGATGGTGCGTTGCTGTAGGAGGTCTTCTGGTCCGCAGCAGAGCTGAGCTCGCTGCAACCGAGGCTACCGGAACCGGAGAAAGTGTAGTCGGCGGTGGTCAGGTCCTTCTTCTCGGGGAAGAGGAAGACAATGGAGCACTGCTTTCCGGCGTATTCGGCGGGGACGTCGAAGTTGAAGATTGAGCTAGTAGTGGAGCTGACTTCGCCAAAGTAGGATGTGCCCTGGGCGACGTCGGGCTTGTCAGAAGAGATGGGGACGATCAAGTGAGGAGTCTGGTAGGCGCCAGTAAGGGAGGTCTGACAAGCAGAGCCGCCGGCAGCCGGGGAGGCGGGTGTTCCAGCTGGCGGAGCTGCACTGTTGGGCATGGAATAGGCCGGAGCCATTGGTGAAGAGGCTGGAGCCATTGGAGAAGAGGCTGGAGCCATTGGAGAAGAGGCTGGAGCCATTGGAGAAGAAGCTGGAGCCATTGGGGATGAGGCCGGAGGTGCGGCGGAAGGGCATGCCTCAGTAACAGTCACAGTGACTGTCGGTGCTGCTGGGCATACTGCGGGCATCGATGGAGCGGGCATGCTCTCAACGGGCTTACTCTCAGCAGGCTTCGAAGGACCGGCCATGTAAGGCGCAGACTTGCTCTCGACGGGCTTGCTCTCGACGGGCTTGCTCTCAGCGGGCTTCGAGGGCGCGGGCTTGCTTTCAACGGGCTTTGAAGGAGCGGGCGAGGAGTAAGCTGGCATGCTCTCTGCAGGAGTGCTCTTCGCAGGCATCGAGGAGGCGGACATGCTCTCTTTGGAAGAGTACGCCGAGGGCATGGACGCGGGAGCAGAGGCGGAGGCAGACTCCTTGGGCGCTGACGCCGATGAAGACTGTCCCGATCCTCCAGCGCCACCGTTACCTGCGCACTTGCCTCCAGAAGACAGCTTCACTTCGTGGCAGTCTTTCTGGTTCTCGACGGGCTTGGTGTAGAGGTTGTATTCAGATGCGCTAGCACCGCAAGCGTAGAAAGTCTCGCTGCCATTGTACTCCACTTGGCCAGATGCACTGATAGAGAAACCTCCGGTTGGCGTCGCTCCAACATCACACTGGAATTGGGTGGTGGGAGGGGTGAGAATGCAACCACGTCCGTTCGAGTCTGTAATTTCTCCGTTTGAGATACAGTAGGTAGCCGGAGCGTAGCCTCCTCCAATGCGGTTCTGGCCGTCTCCGAGCTGGCCAATGGTGCCGGACTCTCCACCAGAAGCTGTCAGCTGAAAGCAACAGCCGTCAGTTCTAGGGAGGACCGACGCCGAAACGCTGCCAGCGAGAGCTGCAGCGGCGACGTATGCGTACATCATGATGATCGATGTTGTTGAGAAAGCGAAAGTGTGGTCTGGAAGATAGTGATGATCTTGTGAGACTGGTGATTTTGACGAAACCAGAAATTGAGGGCACTCCAGGTCCTTTTTATATCAGCGTCTGAGGTCTTTCCTGGCAACAGTATGGTTCTTGAAATCCAGGATATCGAGATCGGAACCTGCGGACAGGCCACTCACAGAGCCAGTGCATGACATTCTCAATCGTGTGCACTGGAAATAGAACGACCTGATGCCGATAGTTTGCGCCATCCAGAACCGCATTCGGAGAATAGAGGGGAAATCGAGCGAACTTGCTCTATAGTAGCTAGTACCTGGCAGTGATCTTCGACGATCAACGGTACTGCACGGGTCGATGTGTCAAATCTGCAGGAACACGTCAGAGCTGTTCCTGAGCCGCACGCATGGCGCGTTGAGAAGACGATCCAACACGGGTCGTTTTTCGCCGCTGGGAACCATGATGAAAGTTCGATAGCGGTCGTGTCGACTAGAGAGAGAGAGAGAGAGAGAGAGAGAGAGCAGTTCCGCGGGATGCTCGCATCAGGATCGAGCTGTTGGATACAAGTTCTGCCGTTCAATCCGAGTACATCATGTGTCCAGCGTATCCAATACTGATCCGTTCTTCCGACCGTAGGGCTGATACTGCCAGGCCGTTAGACGTTGATGACAATGTCAGGATGTTCGTTTGCCAGCGCGATTGAGGCTCTCACGATTTGGTTGAAGGATGACATCTATGCAGAATTCTGCAATTGTTGCACCGCACCAAGTAGGTTTCTACTTCACCATTCCAAATGTCTTTGTCAAAGTAAGAGAGGGGAGGGGAAAGCTGCGTGTACAAAGTACTTGCAAACCCCACGATACGTAAGACTTGTGGAGTCAAAATAAGCTTTGCCGAGCGACGTGGGGAAAGTGAACGTAAGCTCGACCATCGTACCACCATTGAGTACAACATGCCAAAGTAAGTAATGAGATCTTGTTCGTCTTGGCGCCATGCCCGCAGTGGCCGATACATCCATGTGGTTCGAGGTTCAAGCCAACGCAAACCCTCGCGGAAGTTGAAACCATCTTGTTGGGTCGAGGCCACCATGTTGAGAATAGTGACGTCTGGTCGATAGCTTGACGGTAGTAGTAAAGCTGATACAGAGATCTAAGAACCTCAATTGTGAGCTGCTAAGAGCAGTTCCGTAACATCCGCAGCCACTTACCTACTCTGCAAGACGGAAGTCGGGACTTTGCCAGCGTCTAGATCGACATCCGCCATGAGCTGTTCGTATGTGCAGCGAGTAGTGTGCCGGGCTCTAGACCCACGTCTGCAACGTCAGCAAAGGCTGTGCCAGGCAGGTAACGCCAGATCGTGTGCAACGAAGGTTCATCGACATCAGGCTGAACGCTAGAGCATATTATTCTCTCCCCGGCGGGAACTCTTGCATCCGTCTTGGAGACCTCAGAAAGAAAACTCGTGGCGCCAGAGCGTGAGCGAGTATCACGAGCGTCAATCTTAGTTATGTATTCATGTTGGCAGAAACAGCGTGATACTCGCAAGTAAGACCCGCCACGATTCTCAGCGGAGTTCACCTCAAAAGCGAAATTTGATACCGAGGTTAACATCAGAACAACGCTGATAAGATCCCAATCGCGCAACTAAAATGCACAGAACGTGTCTGAATGTCTGCCTTGGTGTAATGCTCGTGCATTTGATTTATGTTGTTTATGCAGGACGAAGAATTAGGTGTCCTGCAAACGCAATAAAGACCTGAACGTCAGTGTAAGCCGGCCATTTACGCCGTCATTGAAACAATGTCGGCGCGCTTATCATCAACCATCACCTCTCACCTACCTAGAAGCATGTCCATGATGAGGATACATTGCCAAATAGACAGTATTTATGCAGCGATAGCTCGCGCAAAGACTTTCATGCCGTCGTTACTCGAATTGATGAAATTGAGCCACTCACAATCACAAACGCCCAGGTTCGCGATACTTCATAGAGCCGCGACCCTTGTACTTGACGGGAGGATCGTTCTCACCGCCAACATTGTCGTTGCCCAGCCTACCGCCGCTGCCACCAAGCCTACCATCGTCGCCAAAACGGTCGTGCGGTATATACCTATCATCTTGGCGTTGCCTCGGGCGAGCGTCGTCTCGGCGACCTGCGTAGCGATTGTCACGTCGAGGTGACGGCCGGTATCGATCTTCTTCACCATAGTTCCGCCGTGCTCGCTCTTCAGCGTACTGGTTTGGCAAGCTCCGTCGTCTGCGCTGGCCATAAGAAGTCTCGTCGTTGTGCGGCATAGGAGCAGCGTTGTGACGGCTTGGGCTTTGAGAGCGTTTGCGCTTATGCATCTCTGTTGCTGACTCTGGCTCACTTTCGCCGCTCTCCTCGATTGCCTGAGACGGAGAGTGTGATGCGGAGCGTTGACGGGGCCTGCCGCGAAGCCCTTCGTCAATCACGTTGTCGCTCTGACGTCTGTTTCGTTGGACAGGTCTTGGCGGCGGACTTGCGCTCATGTCGATATCGGAACTGCCGCTGCGGCGTCTCCGCCCTCGATCGCGACTGTGGGTAGAAATAGCACTGTCCTCCACGACAGACTGCTCCTGCTTCTGCTTCTGCTTCCCTCTCTTCTCGAGCTCGCCGCAGCGGCTGATCAGCACCGGTTGCAACGGCTTGTCATTGGCGTCGACGGAAACGTTGATGATCTTGTCGAGAGTTTCCTGTCCCGAAATCATTCTTCCAAAGATCGTGTGCTTCGCTGAAAGGTGAGAGCAATTGTCGACTGTGATGAAGAACTGGCTTCCGTTGGTGTCCTTGCCGCGGTTTGCGGAAGCCAGTAATCCCGGCTCGTCCATGTCTCGCCATCCGAGATTCTCATCTTCGAATTCTCCTCCGTAGATGCTTGCTACACCCGTACCGTCGCCTTTTTCAATGTCGCCGCCTTGCACCATGAATTCCTCGATGATTCTGTGTAGAGGCGCTTTTGCATAAGAAAGGCCATTGTGCTCGGATGTGCAGAGCTGGCGGAAACTGCGTACTTTCTGTCAGCATCCCTGCTTTGCGATTGCACGCCAATTGATGCCGTACTTCTCACAGGTTTTTGGCGTTTTGTCTGCGAAGAGCTCAAAGACAAGCCTGCCAGCAGGCTCACCGTTAATATCAATGTCCAGAAAAGTGCGCGGTCTGTCGGCAGAGGCCATGTCAGCGTGCGTAGTCGAGTCTGACGGTGGTTGACCAGCGAAGAGGCTGCTGCAGCTAGCACATTAGAGGCACAGCATAAGTGCAGCAAGAGCTCCCCGCATGTGATCGCGTGAGTGAAAGCGCGCTTGGACGTGATTGGCGGGAGGCTGCCGCGATCGCTTTCTTCGCTTTAGATAATTTTATAGCGAAGCGCATCTATTTCTTCCCGATCGCAACATCACACTCGTTTTATAGCGAGGCGACCTATTTTCTTCAGATCGCATCGCCACAATCGCACACGCTACCTACCTGCAAAAATGCCGTCCACATATAAGAAGGACAAGCCGTGGGACACAGACGACATCGACAAATGGAATGAGGAGGCTTTCAAACCGGAACACAACCTTGGTGGCACCCTCAGCGAAGAGTCATCATTTGCGACTTTATTTCCGAAGTACCGCGAACAGTATCTTAAGGCATCATGGGGCATGATCACTCGAGCACTGGAGAAGCACGGCATCGCGTGTACCCTTGACCTTGTTGAGGGTAGCATGACGGTGAAGACAACCAGAAAGACCTACGATCCTGCAGCCATTCTCAACGCACGCGACCTGATCAAGCTGCTGGCCCGTAGCGTTCCTGCGCCGCAGGCGATCAAGGTGCTGGAAGACGGCATGTCGTGCGATGTCATCAAGATCAGAGGCAGAGTGCGCAACAAGGACCGCTTCGTCAAACGCCGCCAGCGCATCCTCGGACCCAACGGAAGCACCCTTAAGGCACTCGAGCTGCTCACACAAACCTACATCCTGGTTCAGGGTAACACCGTCTCCGTCATGGGTGGCTACAAGTCGCTCAAGGAAGTGCGCCGTGTTGTCGACGACTGCATGGCCAACATCCACCCCATCTACCACATCAAGGAGCTCATGATCAAGCGTGAACTCGCAAAAGACCCGGAGCTCAAGGACGAAAACTGGGATCGGTTCTTGCCCCACTTCAAAAAGAGAAACTTGTCCAAGCGCAGGGTACCACACAATGTCACCGACAAGAGCAAGAAGGTATACACGCCATTCCCGCCTGCGCAGGAGAAGAGCAAGCTGGACAAGCAGATCGAGAGCGGCGAATACTTCTTGGGCAAGGAGGCAAAGGAGCGTGCAGTCAGAGAGAAGAGGGACGACACCATGAAGGAGAAGATGGAGGAGAAGAAGCGCAAGAGAGAGGCGGATTACGACGCACCACAGGAGGATGGCGATGCAAAGAAAGAGAAGAAAAAGAAGAAGAAGAGCAAGGACAGCGAGGACGATGGCGAGAAGAAGTCGAAGAAGAAGCGCAAGTCCGAGGAGGCGGCCACCGAAGACTGAGCATTACGGTGGTAATGCTTACGTTTTGGCTCAAGATCACAACTCGGGCGACTGCTGATATCCGGATTGCTACTGAAATTTGTACTTCTACTGGGTTGTCGATCGACTTTGTGTACGACCATATACAGCATCGCAAGCTCGATTGGTTGGGTTTTGTGGGCCAATCTTACGCCTGTCTATTTCTTGAGATCTGGAGGCGCCCAACGCCCGACCATGAGCCAACGCGAGACAAAGGTGCGAAGCTCGGAATTGTTTGGTTCGATCATCCTTAAGGGTGGTGAAAACCACACGTCGAATATGGACCGTCATGGCACCATTAGCTCATCTTCCTTTCGACTCAAGGCAAATCATCACCGGAGGCGGACACTTTCCTCGATGATGGGCTGTCCACGGGAAGTGCCAGGGCATAATGGGTCAGGAAATGCGGTACGCCACATTTTTAAATCTATTCTGTTGGCAGGCCTTTGAAAATAACAATGACACCCACAGGTACCTCAATTGTTCGGCCTTCACTCAAAAATGTACATGTAGCTGAAAGTAGTCAATATTATTGACTTCGCACCACGACTGCATTATAGCGGCTGATGCGTTTCACCTCCAAAGCACGTACCACGACTCGTTAGCTTTGTTACTTTCCAGTCTAGGGGAGACGGAGACGGTGGGCCAAAGCTAAACTGATTACGAGTCTCGGATCTTGCCCGCATCACATCGCCCATCGATTGAGCGGGACAATACTCCCATTCACTTGCTTCTCTACTTCATCACGAGTACAAATGTGCTGGGTCTTCCGCGGGGATGTCAAGTCGCAGATTCGACGCTATATATCGCCGCAGATCAACCGCAAGCGGTGTGCTTGTGTGTATCGCCAAAACGCGATCTTTGCACCTAAGCGACACCGGTTCAGTCTGTACATGTAGAGCCGGCTGTAGGGCAGTGGGATCTAGCCAGCGCATAGTGCAAAGAATGTTCGCCCTTAACCGTGCGAGGTTCTGATCAGAGGAACGCCATACGACCCACATTGGATGTCGGCACGTGAACTGATGCCGAAGACCGCGATCATTCGATACTTTACATGAGCAAAGGTAGAAATCGATGGAAGGATCCAAGTAAGGCAACCCGCCAATGACTTCTGCTTGTTGCATTCTGCATCATCGTGACACGTTTGACTTGTTCGATACCTACATGTAAGTATCGATCAACAGTTCCAGTGCAATGTCAAGTGCCTATCGGTACGGTAAGTCCAATAGTGCAAAGGTACTTGGGTACATAGATGAAGATTTTAGTTTTCGGCTCCGCATGCCAGCAGCTAATTCTTCGGCAAGTGCGCATAGTGCTTCGTGCAGTGCTGGTCCCATGATTGTACTCCATCAATTTACAAAGAGCAATCCTATCGGCTAACAAGTGATGTGACTGTGATGTTGTGCATTTCCTTTCCGTAGGTGTGAGAGCCGTCTGATACTCTGGGAGTTCATTAAGACGAAGACCGCATGCATTCGCATACAGGTGCAAATGCGATCACCTACCCCTGTCGGTATGATCTCGAGATGACCAGTGATATGCACTGTTTGCTGTAGCGTTGGGCTCGGGACCAGGAGAATGATAGCAATGACCAGGGCGTCGGGATGGATGGAGGCACTGTACGTAGATCTTTAGGCTTGAGACAGTGTCGTTGTAGGGGCAACAGGACATTCGTTGTCACTAAGCTTGAGCATCAACGTGGTCAGGAAACCCCCATGTGCACGACATTGTTCGTCGTCGTCGACTTAGTCGTCGGATGTGTATTCGATATACGTCTTCAAGAGTCGTGCTTGTGCCGTGCGGACTAGTGTTGATCGTCCCATGTTTGAGTTCGTGACACAGTTCGTGCCAAGGCAAACCTACCATCTTCTCGGTTCCTTAGATTGATGGTGTTGTAGCAGCGTGAAATTGCCGAGACTCGTTAACTTTCTAACCTCACTTCATCTCATCATCCTTTCCTTTCGCACCAACATCCGCATTCCGTGCACACGACCTCTCTTCCATCACTCACGCTGGTATATCATCGACGCGTTCACTATTCATCATCGCCTTGCCGCCGAACGTGCCAAACGCTGCCTGTATGAGCGATCGGGTGGGCGTCCAATCAGTATTACGGTGTAGACGCCGTAGTCGGACGGAAGTCTCCGTCGTGTGTTGCGCTCAACATGAGGATGCACCAGGTCTGCCCGAAGAGCTTGCAAGTCCAACACATGGCCCGGGTGGTCTTTGTCCGTATACAACATGCCTGGACCATGATCAGTGAACGATATTTCCGAATCCCGAGCAAGACCGACACATGGATGTATATCCTCGCAATCTCACCATTCTCCGCTAGCTCGTCTATCGCCCCCTGCACGATCCGCTCATACTCATCATCGCTCATTCCTAGAACTGTTTTGAACGGTACGAGAGAATGAGTACGCAACATCTCTGTTATCAGCTCGGAATGGCGGTTCCCTTGCTGTATGTAATCTGTGAAACGGTCAGCCACTGATGTCGATGAACATAGAGATGTAAGCAGAGTCTAACACACCGTCCCTCCAGCCTGCCACTGGAATGCTTTGAGTTTCCGACTTTACTTCCTGGAACTTGGCTTCTCCCATGATGGAACTCAACCCCCTGCCAATGCGGGCATTTTTGTCCATTTGCTGTAGGGCATAGGCATAGTGGTCCCACCACGCTGTGAGACGCTGCAACAATTCAGTCTTTCCGTTGTCAGACTGAAACATCCAGACAGGCTCGACCATCTGAAGCCATCCTCCCGGTACGAGAAGCTCCCAACACTCTTTTACAAGGCTGCGCCAACGTTTCGTGTTGATGCCGTCTGTGAGGAATCGACTGTTTATCAAGTGGAATACCTCCCTTCTCAGCCTAGTGTCACTGTCAGATGGCATGTCTTGGATTGACGCATTGAGATTCCAGTGCACCCTTCTTTCGAATCCTGCGGCATCGACATGGTGATCTTCTCCGATATGTCCGTCGCTCTCTGGCTGTCCGGAGTGGGTGTTGTCTCGGTCAATGATGTCGACGCCAACGACCTGAAGCATATTAGCAATTCGAAGGAGATGCTCTGAGTGGATTGGAAAGTACATGGGTGACACTCACCTCACATTCCTGGTACTCGTAAACGTCCAAGAAATCGGAACACCATGTGCCTGTACCATAGCCCAAATCGAGTACCGAGGAAGAATCAACACCAGGGAGCGGAAAATCCAGAAACACCAGCATTGGGGCCAGGAGAGCCCCATGGCTGTCGGAGCGTTGGTTTTCTTCCTGTACAACGTCAAAATAGACCAGAGGATTAACGTGGTTGTGGATCACGCACATCGTCCACCGGGACACAGCTGATGTTGTTTTGCAGGCCAAAGGAACAATACTCCCGCCCGTGGCGCACTGCGACTCCATTGTCGGTTGGCTGCGGCAGTGCTGCCATTATACTATGCCGTGTGTGTCAGCAACAATACGGCATTGCGGAGAGCATTGCTGCTTTGTCAATGAAGCACAGCAAAGAAGGGTCGTTGACGACTAACCTTTCGAGACTGCAGTTCTGCCTGTCACTTCTTGTGCGAAAATAAATCCCCAAGTTAGTGAATTTGACGTTGACACCTGCCAGACTGTCAGATTGTCAAGGTCTCTTGCAACGACGGGAAGCACGACATGTGCATGCTTATGACCTTCTCGACCATCGAACGAACAAGCACGAAGCAACCAAGTACCGAATTGCACTGCACTAATAACGGTGGCTCATTGGCTCTGCGTAATCTGACGGGCCCACAGGTTAGTCCACTTGACCAGGTACCTGTCTTCGCCAATCCTGGTAACCGGTGCAGAATACCAGTCATTCTGTTTGGAACCTGTCCTCGAATGTTCTCGGCAACTTCAGACGTTCATCTGGACAGGTGGCGTGCAGAGTTACACAGCACAGCAGATTGCTGGACGGTAGTCATGAACAGCAACCCAACAATGGCTGCCAGCCGTTCCGATTTGACGCTCAAGCTGTTTAAGAAGATACCGATACCGTCGATCGGCATGGCATCGGTGCTGCAGCCAAAAGTCCCCTCAACCTCAGGAGCCTGCTCGTGCCCTAGTTCAGTCGCTTGAATAACGCACACATTGTTCCAGTAGAGCCGTGAAGGAACAAAGTCTAAAAGCGAACGCATGGGGACCTCTCGAGACCCTGGTGCATTGGCTCTCACACGCTGGGGCGAATCAGTAAACCAAGGAACCCGGACGGCTATGAGTCCGCCCAACCCGTTGTTCTTTACCGGGTTGAGGCCTTGAGACTTGTCGCATTCGACCAAGCCAAAATATACGCTACTTCGCCCTCAATGCACATAGTATGGCTCGGCATGGGACTGCAGTGACCGGGTCTTTGTAAATGCAAGAGCATTCACATAGGCAAATATCAGCGAGCCGCGTATTTGCTTAGCCGGCACGTTGGCAACAATGCGAGTGTGAGGATAAGCGACTCACCGTGCCTCCATCTCCTCGTCGAATTGAGGAGCTCGCTAAGACCAAATCAATGTACGCCTGTGGGAAGAACAGCTTCCCTTACGATCCCTCACACGAGCGTTCGGCACAACCAACACATTCGTTCACACGTGGCGGTCTGTCATTGATGGTCGTGTGCGGGACGAGACTACCCGTATCCCGACGATCATCGCGGGCGTTCTCGAGAGTTATGGACCACGCCGGACGTGTGACAGGTTTGAATCATCCCATCTCGGGGAGGCGGATACAGCAAGCTATTTGCCTTAGTTTGCAGTGATACGCTGCTGAACTGGGCATCTCACATGCCATGATACAACCTGGCTTCCTCGACGGTCTCGTCCTCCGGGATTGAGAAGACTCAACTCCTCCATCGAGGCTCGGACGCTGGCTCTTTCGGCCTGCCATCCACAAACCCCCGCAAGTATGTCTCGTTACACATCCGCATGAATGCATCGGTCCGTTACACCGCAGACGTCAGCCAACTGGCCGGTATTTGCCGTTGACCGAGTCGCGCGGTGCAACGGTTTCTCTCCTCGTGATGCACTCAGCCAATGATTTTACAATGACGTGGCAGGCATCTGGACTATCAGAATATCACTCAACCTGATGCATTGCAATTTAGCCAGGGACAGCATGGTAAGACCAATCTACGTGGAAGCCTGCTGCCTAGTATACTGGCGATTTCACAGGCTTGTGAAGTGTGTGGTGGCCTCGAAGCTTGGACACGGCTCCTACCACAAAATCCCGAGACATGAAACACCCCAGTTGGACCCATCTATTGCGCCAGCTGTTGACTTGAAGGCGTCGACGAGTTGTCATCAGGGTCTGTCGTCTACTATTTGAATTCCGGATCCACGGCGTTGGGATGATTCAACGGCCGCTGGTGAGGTGATTTCCACAACCGTTTCTATGACTACGGGACTGGAAAACTTAACCCAAGCCCATGGTAAGGTGGCCTTTCTAGTACAACGTCTGCTGTAACATTTGCTGCTCGCCGGGAGTCCTTCGAAACAGCCTCAATTGGTGACATTCGATTTTCGAAGTAAACGGAGCCCGAAAATGTTGCAACTGCACTCCTGCCACATCAATTGACCTTAGCAAGCTGCTCCGCTCCGACTACAACATCACAAACAGTCAAGATCGCAATGTGTATTTCTTTGGAAAACATGAATAGGCCCAAGTGACATCCATTCTGTTTGATGGCAAAAGCATTTCTCTAACCGGAAAAATCAAGAGATAGCTCATCCAGTCAGGACAAAAAGTGAGGGACCATCAAGACTGCTAGGAGACCGAGCTCCGTACTTTAGATACGGCGCACTCCACCTCAGGAGCATGTGCGTCCTGTTTCTCCAGAACATCGAATCTGCACTTTACATTGAACGACGCAAACGCCTGCAAAGTTTCGTTCCGCAGTTCCTCAAACCACTGGTTTCAGTCACTAGGTATCACACTGTTTTCATTTGATTGGCCCAGGCAGCCGACGCTCGAAACTCCGTCAGTTGCAAGGGACTTGACATTTTCTTACGTGTATACGTCCTGTATTGACTCGAAACAGACCGAGCAAGGCTCGCATCGACCTTCGAACCATGCTCTTCGATGCCGCTGTGGATTGCTTGGATTCACTTTGCCACATCTCCTGGCTCTTTTGACTATTCAAAACCTGCTTGTCACAGATTGCCGAAACTCACGAACTGGACGGAACTAAGCGGTATCACTTTCCGGGTGTCAGACCGCTCGCGATGGAAGATACTCTAGATATGTATCAAATATTGCGAAAGAACCTCGCTGCAACGTTCTCGATCCCATGACCCCAGTGGCTGATTACGAAGGTGGAGCCTAACGGTTTGGCTAAGTTGTTCACGCAAGGATGCCCTCACGGAAATAACCGATTGATGACACTTGACTCCTTGAGTGCTTATTCCCAGGCCCTGTTTAGGGCATTTGGAATCATCATTAACCCACAAGCAAGCCTAGAACTGTCGTCCGGAATCTCTACCGACAACAATTCAATAGTCTTGCCCTTTGTCGATTATACATCGAAAGTTTTCGACCTTGACTCTCATGCGTGAGGCCACACAACCACATGTTACATTCCTGGGGAAGGGGAAGGTTCGAAATCGTCGGTGTCACATCCAACCTTTGACGCTACTTTTCAAACTTCAATGGTACCGAAAGTATAAGAACCGACATCAGCTAAGGAAGGCCAGCGAGACTTGTGCCTTACTGTACCAACGTTGGTGTCGTCGACGATTTACGACCAGGGGAATGGAAGTCATTACAACGCTGAGCCCTAGATCGAAAGACTCTAAGACCTTCGATCACGACCACGACCACGGCCTAGACCTCCCCATTGTTGAAGCCCTCATCACCTTGTCATCTCCTGGAGAATTCTGCAGAACCATAATAATAACATTACTATCACCACACCACCACCGTGGGGAGCCTATTGTATCCTTCCACAATCCCACAAGCAACACCCTCCTCAAAAAAAACCATCTCCAAGTCATGGAAATCATCCCATGCCTGCACGTACGATCCGTCAAACCACCGATGGCCATAACAGTAATGAACAGGGCGTCCGTCGATCCGCTTTGTGTTTGCAGATGTCATGTTGGCGGCGCTTGAAATCTAATTTGTTCAAAGAGATGAGTTAGTTGAATCTGTTGTCTTATATCTTCCTTCCCGTAGGCTATCGGTGGGAATTCTCTGTGCTATGATGGCCGATCGGAACTGCAAGCTGCGGCTATCAACCAACACCTTGCCATGACTGAATATCTCTCCTTGGTATCCTTTTCGCACTTTCGTGATCGGAGGCTCGGCCGGGGCTTAACATTACCTACAGCCGGAGTCGGGGTTGGAGCATAAGCGTTTTGCCAGCTCTCGAGTTGGTTTCCGTCGACGCTATAGATTTTGCTAGATTCTGCGGAAAAAGGCGCGGTGCTGTTGGTTGATTAGTTAGTCTTAAGTCACGGCGATGGCGGTAGGCTGTTGACCAGGGGCTTGCGATCGGGGTGGTTGGCGGGGATGAAATGTAGTATAGCGGATTCTGGCATCCTCAAGCGTGTTAATACATTCTTCCTTGATGGCGAATTTTTGGTTGGGGGCGATTGTTAGGCATAGCTGTTTTTGCTGTCAATTCGGGTGCGGTAGATGTTTTGTTGGCATGGATGCATACCTCCTTGTTCAGACAAGAGGCGTGATCGCAGATCGGCTGACTGCAGAGCGTATACACACTTTTTTTTACGGGCAATACTCGTCGAGACATGTTTGCTAACACAGGTTGAATGTGAAGAAGTGATCGGCAAAGGCCATAAGACATAAACATTGCGATTTCCTGTGTGGTTATAGTGCGCTAAATAAGACAAGACAGACCTCAAAACAACGCCGGGAGAGTGATAGAGGCAAGGGTGGTGAAAAATATGCACGTCATGTGCACAGCGCTCCCATCACTCCTCAAGCCCTCGCCGCATTCCCCAGCCAACCCTCCTCGAGCATGAACTCAAAGATCCTGCCGCCTTTGGTGGTGTCGACATTGCTCAGCTCGCGGACGTTCTTCTTTTTGAGCTTACCATCCTGCTTCATAGCCTCGCGGAAAATGCTCTCTTTGATGAATTGATACGGCTTGGGTTGAATGCGCAGTTTGATGCAGAGATCTCGCTCTGCGGGTAACAGGAGCTGCCAATCAGGAGCGTTGTCGCCGTTCATGTTAAGAGGCACTATAGTCGGGACTGGTTGCAGTGAAGCACGAGATTTGGGCGATGGCATAGGCGGGGTGGTAAGGCCGTTGGATACGCCATTTGTGCCGTTTGCAGGTGCAGCGGGATTTGCAGGTGTGAGACGGACGGGTATGTCCTTGGTTGTGTACTCTGTGACTGCTTGTGCGGTCTCATGAGGGGCCTGTGCTTGCCTGTTGCCGCGAACACTCCCTGCTAGACGGTCAAACTGGCCTAGTGCTTGTGAGGTGCGAGCCTGGCGGGCAGCTTTTTCTACCTCGTACTTTTCGCCCGAAGCAAGCGTGCTGATACGCATTCGCCGCCAGTCCTGCAGCTGCGTGATGGCCTGCCGAAGATTTTGTTCCTTTTCCAAGTCTTCAGATATCGATACGAAGTCTGGATGCGACATCATACGGGCGAAAGGCTTCAACTTGTGATAGAGGTCGCGTTGATCTTTGGTACGTTTCTTGTCTATTGCCATGTTTTTGCGGTAGTCCAGTAGCCGGTGATTGAAGATCACGCGCTTGCGATCCGTTCGAGCCGTGAGACGGTCGTTGTAGACGCCCATTACTACCATCTTGAGATCCAGCTCGGGTTCGAGGGCGCCAGTCACCGGGTTAAACCCTTCATCGGGGGAGAATTGCATGTGCTGGACAGCTTCTTCCGCCTCGTTGAGATGTTCGGTCTCAAACTCCAGACGACCTGGCATGTAACCTGCGACTTCATGACAACTGGGTACTGAGCTGGTAGGCTTCTGCTGAAGAGGACCAGTAATTTGTGTGGATTCGATGATCTTCTTGCGCTCCTCTATGCGTCTCTTCTTCCGCACCTGAAACTCCTCACGTGGTATGCTGTCGCTCAATGTGGTGTCGCTTGGATCTGCTCTTTCCGGCAGCGGGAACCTGGAGGAGTTCACGTATGTATTGATATAATGGTCGCGCACCTCATCCTTTTCCCTAAAGTTGCCGATGTGGTCCGCAACATCCGCCCAGCTGCCCAACCCATACTGCTCTGCTCCCTCCAGCAATAGAAGCTCCTCATCGGCACCCCATCCCTCGTCGAATATGGGTATACTGTGCGGCTCGATGACATTGTAGGGATGTGTGCATGGGTCGTGTTTCTCGCTCTTCTCGCCGTTGCCGAAGCAGGTCACACAGAGGTCGTAATCCTTGCAGATTTGATGGCGACAGCGAATGCGCACGGTGTTTGTGATGTCGTTGCTGCACTTGTTGCAGATGTATTTGACGCCGCCGCCAGAACCACCACTGTTCGAGGGCGCACCCTTGGCTTTCATGATTAGGCCCATGGTGTGTGGTGATGGTCGGAGGATGCGAGTTTATTAATGTCGTCAACTCAGGCGAGCAGCGAGCAGCGGTTGCGCGCGTCGAGGGCGGTGATGTAGGGTGGTGGTGGAGTCCGAGCGCGGACAGGGTAGGGTGGCGGAGCTACTGGGATCGTCACGCGACGGGATGCGCGGTCATGCCCGGGGGTGTAAGTGAGGTCGGATGTACAGATGACGGTGAGAGAGTGAGGCGTGGATTGATGTCTTTAGTGCTTGACACGGATTACTGAATATTAGTGAATATTGAAGGTCGAGGCTCCAATCGATGCACTGCCTTGTCTAAGCAACCAACCCCACGCTCGCCAACTTGAACTAAGGAACTATCCTCCCTCGCCAGCAGCCCTGTCTGTGTGCCAGACTCCCACTGTGTTGTTGTTGACCGGCCCATCCCCTCCCTAAATACCATTCACTCCGCCCTTACGACAGAGGGCAAACCACCACGGCAAACCATCCTGCCGTCCTATCCCCCCTGTTCCGCTCCACCCGCCCACCCCCTGCGTCCATTCGCCACCGCCGGCCGCTCCCCACAGCCAACTCCAACTCTCCCTTCCCACATTCTCTACCCCTCCTTCTAGGAAGTCGCTCCCACCGTCGTCTCTTCCCTACACACCCACCTCCGACCAAACACTACCTCGACCATCGCCGCCAGCATGTCGTGGAAACTCACCAAGAGTATGTTTCCGCCGCTTCCGCTCTGACTGGCCCTCAACCTGGTCGGCAGCGCTCGACCTCGACTTCACATCGCTGACCAAGCATAGAGTTGAAGGAGACGCACCTTGCGCCCCTGGCCAACACCTTTTCTCGATCCTCCTCCCAGTCGACCATCACCACCGACGCCCCTGCGAAATCCCCCTCGGGATCTACTACCCCCTCTATCCAGACTCCGACCTCGAACTTGCAACACAGCACCAGCAGCAATGGAAGCGACGCCCAGAACATTGCCGCTTCAGAGGCTCTGATCTCACCGCCTGCGCCTGAGGTCAGGCCGGGTATCCTGATCTTGACACTACACGAGGGCCGGGGCTTCAGTTTGCCGCCGGGCGCGGAATCATCATTCCAGAGACCGGGTCATGGCTCTAGTGCATCCACCGGTAGCTTTTCCGCTGGCTCGTACATGGGTAACAGCGCAAGACCGGGCTCAAGTCAGATGCAGGCAAGTTACCGCCCGGCGTCTTCCGCTGGTGGCATCAACGCTGTTCCGTCCACCCACGGACGCTATCACAGCAAGTACCTCCCTTATGCTCTTCTCGACTTCGACAAGCAGCAGGTCTTCGTCAATGCAGTTTCCGGAACTCCAGAGAACCCCTTGTGGCCAGGAGAGAGCACACAGTACAAGTTCGATGTCAGCAGGACTACCGAAGTCAGCCTTTCACTGTACATGCGCAACCCATCTGCGCCTCCAAATGCTGGCAGACAGCAGGACATATTCATTGGTACTTGCAGAATCACACCCACTTTCAGCGAGGATGCGGAATCTGGTGCCGCAGTTGCAGACAGCAAGAGCAAGAAGGACAAGAACGGCGCGATGCCGCCACCGACCATCAGCGGAAAGGCGAACGGTGTTCAATGGCACGATGTACAATACGGCACAGGCGCACTGCGGATAGGCGTCAAGTACGTGGAGAACAAGCAGCGTAGCCTCAAGATTGAAGATTTCGAGCTGCTCAAGGTTATTGGCAAGGGCAGCTTCGGAAAAGTCATGCAGGTCATGAAGAAGGATACCCAGCGGATCTACGCCCTCAAGACCATCAGGAAGCAGCACATCATCTCCCGCTCGGAAGTCACGCATACCCTGGCAGAACGATCTGTGCTGGCACAGATCAACAACCCGTTCATTGTGCCGCTCAAGTTCTCATTCCAGTCACCAGAGAAGCTATACCTCGTGCTGTCATTCGTCAATGGCGGAGAGCTCTTCCACCACCTCCAAAAGGAGCAACGCTTCGACATCAACCGATCTCGTTTCTACGCAGCGGAGCTCCTGTGTGCTCTCGAGTGCTTGCACGGATTCGGTGTCATTTACCGTGACTTGAAGCCAGAGAACATTCTCGTCGATTACGTCGGCCACATCGCACTCTGTGACTTCGGCTTGTGTAAGCTGGACATGAAAGATGAAGACAAGACCAACACATTCTGCGGTACACCCGAATACCTCGCGCCCGAGCTTCTGCACGGACAAGGCTACACCAAGGCTGTCGATTGGTGGACTCTGGGTGTGTTGTTGTATGAGATGTTGACGGGTTTGCCGCCATTCTACGACGAGAACACGAACGAGATGTACCGCAAAATCCTCGCCGAGCCGCTCCATTTCCCTGGGCCCGACGTGGTACCCCCTGCGGCCAGGGACTTGCTTACCAGACTGCTCGACCGCGATGCCACAAGACGTCTCGGCAGCAACGGTGCATCGGAGATCAAGGTAAGTCGCCGCTCGATAGTATTTGAAATTGGAGAGGCCGTCCAAACTGACATGAAAACAGGCACACCCCTTCTTCCACAGCATAGACTGGCGCAAGCTTCTCGATCGCAAGTACGAGCCCTCGTTCAAGCCTTCGGTGCTCGACGAGCGCGACACGGGCAACTTCGACAAAGAGTTCACAAGCGAGGCGCCGGCAGACAGCTACGTCGACGGCCCGATGCTCAGTCAAACGATGCAGCAGCAATTCGCCGGCTGGTCGTACAACAGGCCCGTGGAGGGTCTTGGCGATGCGGGCGGCAGTATCTCGCAGGCCAACGCGTTCGACCAGCGATAGACTGACGGAGGAGGTGCTTTGTCAGTGGTTGCGATTGATGGGGATTTCTCTAAAACACGGAGGAAAAGCGGAAGACATTGGGGTTGTTGTTTCTCCTTTCTCATGATTTGTTTTCCCATCGGTAAATCCCATGCCCGTGCTTGTGCTGCGGGCAGAAGCTATATATCCAATCGAAAGAGGGTTCCCTTTACCAATGCCAATGCCAATGCTACTAATGCTTACAAAGGGAAGGGAAGGAAAGGAATCGGGATGACGTTGCTTCGTCGTCTGTGCGTGTTGCAAGGCTGATGCTAGGATGCGGCGGCGGTGACTTGACTGTGAATTTATCCGGTAGCTTCTCGGTGGGCTGCCTCTGCATGGGTTGGCGTGGCGATTCGCTCGTGTCGCTTTAACCTACTGCGGCTACACGCACGTGAATTTGAGGCAATAATAGTGTTCGTTTGTGCTATCATTATTATCACGTGGAGTTGATGCAGCCTCATTTGTCGATGCATTTATCGATCATCAGTCCGGTCGATGGAGACTGGAGGTCTCAAAGGTCGACTGCAGGAGAAGTCAGTACCTACTTCGTACGGTATCATATGTCAGCAATGACAATTTGACCGCCTGTTCCCGGCTTCAGTACGATTAAGATTGGTGATGGAGAAGATTCAAGCACTCGGTGTCGGCCAAATACAGAGCAGAACAGAGCACGCACGTTCTGCCCCGCGAAGCCGACCGAAGCGTTGTGATGTTTGGTGGGGACTTGGGATTCAGAGCAGCATCATCGTGCCCCCTCCATCACCTCCATCTCGTTCTCTTCCACCCAACTTTTCCCTCCTCCTCCTTCTCTCACTCACAAAAAAAAGATACCCCAAACCTTGCTACCTACTGTACCCATTCAGTAACTTTTACATAAATCTCCCCCATTCACGAGGTATGTACCATACTATGCCACCTACCCGCCACGTCACCAAGCTTGCCTTTGGTTGAGAGAGCCCTGGTTGCACAGCTTCTGACTCGGCACCGCAGACACGAAACACCCACCAAGAACAAATCACCTATATCAACCTTCACAATGCCTGGTTTCTCGCAGGCCACCGACCTCGCCGCCTGGAAGGCCCTTACCGAGCACCATGACAAGTGCGTAGCTGTCAGCGAGAACCGTGGACTCGGAGCTTCAACTAATCTCTACTCGCAGGCTCGGTCGCGCTATTGTGCTGAAGGAGGAGTTCGCTAAGGGTGAGTGTTATTTTCTAGCTTGTCTCCTTCTATCGTTCATCGCATTCAAACTGACATTTCACTTTTCCGCCAGACCCCGAGCGCTTCAACAAATTCAGCCATGTCTTCAGCAACGAGGCCGATGGCAACGACATCGTCTTCGATTTCTCCAAGAACTTCATCACTGAGGAGACCCTCTCCCTTCTCGTCAAGCTTGCCAAGGAGGCAAAGGTCGAGGAGCTCCGCGACGATATGTTCAAGGGCGAGAAGATCAACTTCACAGAGGGCCGCGCCGTCTACCACATGGCTCTGCGCAACACCTCCAACAAGCCCATGGAGGTTGACGGCAAGAGCGTGGTCGAGGAGGTCAACAGCGTTCTGGAGCACATGAAGGAATTCACCGACCAGGTCCGCTCCGGCGAGTGGAAGGGTTACACCGGCAAGAAGATCGACACCATTGTCAACATCGGCATTGGCGGCTCTGACCTCGGCCCCGTCATGGTCACCGAAACCCTCAAGGCTTACGGCCAGGAGGGCATGAAGCTCCACTTCGTCTCCAACATTGACGGCACCCACATGGCTGAGGCCCTCAAGGCTAGCGACCCTGAGACCACTCTGTTCCTTGTTGCCAGCAAGACCTTCACCACCGCCGAGACCGTCACCAACGCCAACACCGCAAAGACCTGGTTCCTCGACTCCGCAAAGGACGAGTCCGCCATCGCCAAGCACTTCGTTGCTCTTTCCACCAACACCGAGGAGGTCGAGAAGTTCGGCATCGACTCCAAGAACATGTTCGGCTTCAGCGACTGGGTCGGTGGCCGCTACAGCGTTTGGTCCGCCATCGGCCTGAGCGTGGCTCTTTACATTGGTTACGAGAGGTTCCACGAGTTCCTGGCTGGTGCCCACGCCATGGACGAGCACTTCACCAACACCCCTCTTGAGAAGAACATCCCCGCCATTGGTGGTCTTCTCAGCGTCTGGTACTCCGACTTCTTCGGTGCCCAGACTCACTTGGTCGCTCCGTAAGTTTCCGATTCTCTTGTTTCCGTCGTTCAACAATTACTAACAACCCTTTCCCAGCTACGACCAGTACATGCACCGCTTCCCCGCCTACCTTCAGCAACTTTCCATGGAATCCAACGGCAAGGCTATCACCCGCAGCGGAGACTATGTCAAGTACACCACCGGCCCCATCCTGTTCGGCGAGCCCGGCACCAACTCCCAGCACTCCTTCTTCCAGCTCCTCCACCAGGGCACCAAGCTCATTCCCACCGACTTCATCCTGGCCGCCGAGTCCCACAACCCCATTGACAACAACAAGCACCAGCGCATGCTTGCCTCCAACTTCTTCGCCCAGTCCGAGGCCCTCATGGTCGGCAAGACCCCCGAAGCTGTCAAGGCCGAGGGCGCTCCCGACGAGCTCATTCCCCACAAGACTTTCCTCGGCAACAGGCCCACCACTTCCATCCTTGCACAGAAGATCACCCCCGGTGCGCTTGGTGCTCTGATCGCCTACTACGAGCACCTCACCTTTGTCGAGGGCGCCATCTGGAACATCAACTCCTACGACCAGTGGGGTGTTGAGCTCGGCAAGCAGCTTGCCAAGAGCATCCTCGGCGAGCTCGAGAGCGAGGGCGAGGTCAGCCAGCACGACAGCAGCACCAACGCTCTCATCAACCTCTTCAAGAAGAAGTCTAGCAAGGCGTGAATTCCACGGGCTAGTGCAGGCGCGGATTCGAAGAATTTAAGCAGTGCTAGGCTCTGAGGGATTGTGGACGACATGGATTGAATGACTTGAATGTGCGTGTGTGTGTGTGTGTGTGTAGAAGAGAAAGCTGAAAAGTAAATAGACTAGTGATGTTGAGTTCCCTTTTTTTGTTACGTAGCTGTTGAAATGTGAGACGCTTCACGATTTTCTTAGACGCTTTGTTCCGAGATGTTTTGTCAGACTTGATACTAGACCTATCGGAATGGCGTAACTTGTGCCATCACAGATACATTGTGGATGCACGATTAAACACTTCCCTGGGAGATCATTAGCGGCAAGTGATCGGGCGAACACAATCGCGCATCTTCATTTGACCGCAGGACTAAGGGACTTGAAGGACTATCCGTGAGAATACGATAATCGGTATAGTACACGTAGTTAACATGGTAAAAAATATGTACACACGAGCTACAGCCGTGCCTCTAAACGGCCACTAACGATGATACAAGTATCAGCATCAGCCCGCCACAATCAATCCCCAAGCCTCTTGAGAACTACAACACCAGTATCTAACCCAAAACCCCGAAATCGGCTCAAAGCCCAAACTCAATGACTGCCTTTCCAAAAGACCGAATCGTTCCAGACTTGCATCCGCTTTTACCACATCCATGCCCCAGGCGCCGAGAAACTCTGCTCCATCATTGGCGCGACGAACGGGCGTCTGCCGATAACGCCACCAAGACTGCCGTTGATCACATTCCTGCTGCAAGAGGATGGATATCCGGCTCCGGTGGGCAGCAAGTAATTGATCTGTTCGTTGCTGCTGCTGTTGCCGCTGCTAATGTTTAGAGCGAAGCCGTCGGGCTGCAAACCTAGCGCTTGCATGCAGATTGCTTCTTGTTGGGCGTCGATGAAGCGGTGGGGTTGGGGTTGGAATTGTTGTTGTTGTTGGTGGGTATTGCTGTCGTTGCTGCTCAAAGAAGATGACGACGAGGAGACCTGCGAGAGGCTGAGAAGAGGAGGAGCTGGCTTGAGCGGCCGAGCGGTAGCGAGTGCACGTGAGGTCTCGTCCTCGTCTTCGGACTCGCCTTCGTCGTCGTCCTGCGCTTCGCCTTCTTCGACTCCCACTATCCTCTGCTTCTTCCCGTGGTTAGCAACGGTGATCTTCATCAGCCAGCCCTGCGCTTTCATCTCTTCGATGCTGGGGCAGTCGCCCTTTTCCGCTTGTGCAGGCAGAGCGGCACCCACTTCACCCCGTGGTCTTCTGCCCCTTTTGCTAGGGCAGAAGTGGGCTCGCTTGAGATGGGCAGCAGCGTTGTAGTACACGTTGTACTGCTTGTGATTGATACACTGCTTGCAGATTTCGAGTTTTCTTTTCGGCTGGGAAAGCGAGGAAGTCGCCGGCGGCTGCACGCAAATCCAGACGGATTTGATCGGGGCGTGGACGTTCTCCCAATGCCGGCTTAGTTCGTGTGGGCCTCGAAGGGTGACTTTGCATTTGGGTGCTGGGCATGACAGGGGGTTTTTGGTCTTTGGTTGTGTGGGAAGGCGCGAGATGAGTTGTTTTTGGTTGACAATGGGTTTCGATGCGGGTTTGTTGTTTGGGTTAGTGGCTTTTGGGAGAAGAGGTTGCGCGTCGGCGTTGGCGATTTGTTTGAGGCGGCGGGTGGCGGCTTTTTGTTGGGGTGAGTCGGATGAAATGCTTGAGGTTGTTGAGGTGCTGGTTTGCATGTCCGCCGACTGTTGGACTTCACTGTCTGTGCTCGACGCTGATTGCCATGGCATTCCGCCGCCCTCAAAGTCAGTGGTAGAGGAAAGAAACTCGCCAGAAGCGAAGGAAGGAAATTTACTAGGAATGAAACCACTTCCCATGTCTCTGAACAGATCATTTCGCTGATAGGTACTGATATCAACCAAACCGGGAGTAGCTTGTGGAGGAAAGCTACTACCTGGTTTCTCGGTCATGACGGAATCAGAAAGCAGTGAGAACTCAGCTTGCTGCTGGTCGAAGGATGACGAGTGGATGGGGGGAGTGTAGAGATCACCAAGCCCGGACGACTCAACACGCATCATACCAAAGCCTTCAGTCATTGACGTGCTGGACATACTACTATCCTGCCTACTCATGTCTTCGCCTCCATAGGATGACGAGTTGTACGACAGGCAGGGTGAGAGATGATAGCTCGAGGTACTTAGGTCTGACAACATCGACGGGCTGGGCGTCAACATGATAGGTGATGTTGACGAGCCGAGTTGGTCGTTCGTCAGTTGGGTTGAAAACGACGGCATCACCACTGTGGTATTGAAGCCGCCATTGCACTGACCCGGAGGAAGTGCCGATGCTACTTGGTCAGTGCTATGTGTGCGAGCAATGAATTCGGCGGGATCGAGCACGACTTCGTCGTCGGCTTGTTGTGGGGGCGTCGTCAAGGTCGGTTGAAAGCTCGCGAAGCTTTCTGAGTAGCCGGTGTAGCGGTTGATTGTTCGCGGTCGGGGCATCTGGGCATCGCTCGTGCTCCGGTGACGAGGAGTGCTGGTGTGAGTTGAAGGTTGTGTTGTAGACTTGGATTTCTTCATCGGAGTCGCGCCCTGTTGCTGATGGATGTGACTGGGTTCGAGAGCTCGCTTTCGTCCAAAAGAGGCCTGCACACGTTAGCTCGGGAAGGCGAAAGAGGAGAGACCAGCTCCAGTTTCAGCCGGGCCAAGAAGTCCTACATTGGATGTCGTTCTGGCGAGTGAGGTTTTGGCGTAAGTCGTTGCATCTTCGTCCGAATGAGTGGCGTGATCTGGTGCCAGGACAGCCTCTATTTCGGCCCTGCGTCGAGACCATAGCCGGTGTTGTTCGGCCTTGGGGATGTTTGCGTCGAATATAGCCTGCTTCTCGTACTGTAGCGACAAGACGAGATGGTCTTGGTGAGAGGACATGATGGCGTAGTGGTCTTGTGTTAGTTGGATAGGTGAGGTGATGGTACTACCTACGATAGACTGCTTCCTTTGGTTTCTGTGGCAGCAGTGAGTGGTTGCGAGCTTGTATCGCACTCAAACAAGGCGAGAGGGCGTAAGCATCTTTATGGCCAGTCTTCGACGAGGCTTGCATACTTTGCATTGTGAATACCCCTTCGATTGGGGCGGCCTCCGACAACGAGGCAACGCGCCAGCCGCGTGGGAGGCGCTCAGGCAGCTTGGTACCGTCCCGGGACATCACACGGTCGCGTGCAGTAGAGTGCGGCGGATAGATGCAGTCAGACGCACCATGAGCACATAACTCGACGCCACTTAGGCAAACGGCAACAAATTGTACGCCCGACGAAGGACGTGGCATGGACTGAGGCGGCGAATCGGCAACTTGCTCAATCACAGAGCCTTGGCGGGCTGCGAGGTTGACACCCTTTTGACATGCTCATCCTCTGCCCACGCTCAGCCATCGTTCCACCGTCACAGGTACATGTACCCCAGCACTTGAAGACTCGATATGCACATCACCATATACATCCGAACCACCCGCCGGGGCGTGCATGTCCACCAAGCGAGGCCGCACTCCCATACACCACTAGGAAGCCGTTGCCAGCACGCAGCCCGCCCCCAACATCTAGGTCCATCTAGATCTATCTTACCTACTGAGCTGATGATATGCGCTGGCAATTACTGCCTTGGGTGCCTTTCTCGTAACCTCATACACGGCACGGATTGCGTACGCAAGCCTTTTACGAAGGTAGTCATACCGACGAAAGTCGAATGTACCCAGCGACAGATCAGTAGCAAGATCTACGTGTAGGCAACGCTAGATTGTCACACTGAAGCAAGCCACACTGTTGGAGACCTAAGTACTCATTCTTACTTGATCCGATAGCGTGGTAATCACGTGATCATGCGACGCTCCTTCACATCTACCATGGAACAGCAGCATCACTATAGGCGAGAAGTACACCAGGAGTTTCCTAAGAGGGATAATTGTCATTAGATTTATCTGCATGTTCGTACCTCCTGGTCCTTCCTACACGCTGATCAATCCCAGGAAAATACTCCAACTCTCCCAGCCATCACAATATTGTGGTAGCAGTCGCAACAAACCGCCGCATCTTCGCCACTGGGTTCCGACTTTCCTTTCCATACGCGCGATCCAAACCATGCTTCTTCTGCTTCACCGCCGGCGCCGTCCATGAAGCTCCAACATCAGTCTCCTCAAGATCGTCATCGCTCCAATCCATGCCTCCAGCGTCTCCCTCTGGAGACAACTCCTCTACCCAGTCGCCCTCTTCATTATGACTTGCTTCCATGACAGAGTCCAACATGCTTGGCTCAGGCGCGGGTAGCAGTGGGAGCATGCTAGTCTTGCTATCACTCGCGATCGGACTCACCGAGTCTGACGTCCGTCTTGACACGATGGGCTTGTCTTTGCGGTACGAGCTCGATCGCGAGGATGTAGAACTTCTCCCGGTAGACAGCTGCGACAAGCGCGCAATTCCACGAGCTCGTAAAGTTTCTTCGGTTTCCACGGGCGGTAGCGGCACAGTGGGTTCCATGATGATCGGTGGCACTAATGGCTTTGACATGGATGCCTCCACGACGTCCTTCGCCACTAATCTCTCAACAGGGCTGACATCTCCTACCGATTGAAAGCCCGGCGGCGTAGTGAATCGTTCCAACGGCTCGTCCAGCTCGTTCACATCCATCGCATCGTTCTCGTCGAAGACTCCTGACTGTTCTACCGCGAGCAAACCGCCCTCGGACCCGATGTCATCAAAGCCAAAGTCGTCGAAGAACTCGCAAACATCGTCGACAACGGCATCGTCGCTCCTTCGCCGCGGCACGAACAACGCGTCTTGGTATACGCGATCAATCGACTCCTGGAACGGCTCCATGCTTGCAACACTATTCTTCCGCGGAAGAATGACAGGCTTCGGCAATCGAATGGGCCCGTGGATGTATATTGATCGTTGCCACGCCGTGAGCTCAGGAGGCGTGACAGTCACGACAGACCCGCCGCGAAGATGAATTTGCGTCGCCACTGGTGTTGCGGTTCCCGAGGCCGGAGGCGAGTTCTCCGAAAGAGACTTGTACTCCTGGATGGTCGCGAGACGGTGAGTGAGAACATCGGATGCAGCATTTGGCGGCGGTTGCGGCGCGGGCGAGCTGTTGGATTTGGCGTCCGTGTCTGAGACGACCGAAAGTGGACTTCGCATCATAGTGCTGCTGTTCGTCCTTCCCTTGCGCATTTCGGCGAAGGGAGCATGCGAGTGCTCGTAAAGCTCTGTGGGTGTCGGTGCGATGCTGTTGGGGGTGTCCGGTAGGTCTTTGTCGATGAACCTCGGGGGCGCTGGTATCTGAGAATGAACAACATCGTTCGCGTCCGGGTAAAAGTCTGAAGTCTGGAGCATGGCCAAGGTCGCGCCGTTTGCCTTACATGGTCGGGGTGACTCGATTGGAGTCTTGGGTTTCTTCTGAGCCGCCGCCAACTCGACGGATACCCCCGAGATCCCTCTCCGATGAGTGACAACCTGCCGCCTGAGACCTTGCTTTGCAATCCGTTGCGCCCTCCCTACCACCGGACGCGTCTTCGCTGGCGATGTGACCGCACTGCATTTCTCGCTAGCAGATGCTATCTTGCTACTCCCAGTCCCACTTCGCGATAAAGACCTCGCCGGGCTTTTGGCCGCCTTTCGGATTTGAAGAGGCTGGACACCAGTCAGAACGGACAATCCGCTGGGCGCTGTCGCCGCTTGTGAAGGTTGAGGTGGAAATTGTTGCTCACCTGGTGCTTGACCGATGGAAATCGGATCTTCCATCGCCATCCTCAGCTCCGCCATTGCTGAACTCAGAGCTGCATCAGAAGACATTGTCTGCTGTTTTCTGGATGTCTCCGCTCTTGAGGTTACCGAACTGATAGGATTCGAGCCCGAACGTGCTGTACGCTGCTGTCGTAGAGGCGATCTTTCCGGAATCGGTGGTGGCGGCGTTGAAGGCGGTGGCGAAGCTGGACCCGACAGCATCGGTGGGCTCGAACGCATTGGCGGGCTCGGCATCGGGGGGCTGGGTAATGGTGGTGGCCTCGGACTACCCGTTTTCACCGTCGCCATCATCGGATAGGCACCTGGCATCGCCGGAGTCGGCTGTGACGGCGGCGGAGTGGCCGGGCTCGCACTGGCGCTGCGGAACGAACTCCCAGCAAACGACTCCGGCGTAAGAGCACGAGGGAAAGAATCCGGCATCGCCGCTGACAACGGCGGGCTCAGGAACAGCTCGCCCGAAGGTCTTGCTGGCCTCTTCGGAGGCGCCGCCTTGTCTCTCCGCTCCGCAGGCGGCGGCGACGACGACGACGGCTCTTCGACAATCGACTCGACGAAACTGGCCGCATCGCTCCTCAAACTAGGCGGCCCAGGTGGTGGCGGAGGGGGAGGCAAAAGCGTCGCGGGCAAACTGATTCCACTCCCGCCTTCTGCGATCGACTTGCCATTCTTGCTGCCGAGCTTGGGTTTTTTGAACTTCCACGTTTCCTTGTCCGTCTCGCGGATTTCTTCGACCCCGCCTCCGCTGCTGCTGGTGAAGCGGCTTGACTTTTTGGCTTTGGGGGTCTGAGGGATTGGACTCGAGTCCGAGGTTTTTGTGAGTTGCAGGTCGTTGCCGCTGCTGATGGAGCCGCCTCCTGTGCTGCTGGCGCGTTTGGCTCTGAGCTCCGCCCGTTTGGCTTGGATCTCGGCGCGCGAGAGCGTAGCGGCTGGGGGCGGGGCGAACATTGCGGTGCCGGCTGCTCTGATATCGCTTGGAAGCAAGGGATGATGTTGACAAAAGTGCAAGAAAATGAAATCGGGTAGGGATGTCGTTACTTCCTTCCTTTACGCAACACACAGAGGATAATGGACACGCAAAGCTATTGATGCGCGAGAGAGAGCAACCAATATCCTGCTTTTGGGGCTTCCTACCCTCTTTCTTCTTCTTTGTGTTCAGCGTGGCTTTGCACAGCTGAGAGCGGAAAGGTAGGAGCTGGGTCGCGATGCTTTGAGCACAAAGGAAAAAGTGGGATTCGGCTTGCTTCGCTGCCTGCTTCTGGATGGGCTTGTGGTACACGTGCGTGACTCGAGGTGTTTGTCTGTTGGGTGGGTGGTGGTCTAGACCATTTTTGGTAGGGCGTGTTTCCTCACCTGTCGTTCAACGCACGGGTCAATGTATGGGGATTTCATGGTAGTTGCTAATGTAGTGAATGGCACATGGTCAGACAGGCGCTTTCATCTTTGGTCATTTACTCTACAGCTTATAGCTTACTGTACACTTGGCGAGTGCTCGCCAATGACTTCTTATTGGGGCGGCTTTTGGAAACATGGCCGTGCTGGCTCGACTCCCTTGGGCATTGCAGCAATGTTGCCCTCGCGTTCGCTCACGAAGGGAACGAGCAACGTTACTGCTGCCAGCAAACACTAGATCAACGATGTGCTGCGTCGTTGCGCAGGCGGACCTCCCTGGTTGTGGTTTCTTGCTCATGCTTGAGACTCGAACGCTAGAGGGGCGTGTCGGTGACGGAGACCTCAACCGTCGTGGTCTCGGTCTCAGTCACCGTCCGGGTATGACGTGCTGTTTGGGTATGAGCGACAACCACCGTGCTCGGACTCTCATTTCCAGCCTCGAAGCTCTCTGGATCACGCTCTTCGGTCATTATGCCCTTCGTGTTGCTAATCACAAGTTCTGAGTTCTGCGAACCCGCACTCTGCAGTTCCAAGCTCCGGATCCTCGAGTTGTACCTCTTGTCGAATACCAGGTGTTCCTCCGAATGAACATAGTGGCTATTGCTGCGGTCGTGATACCGGTTCTCAGGCCGCGCGAGGACGACCCAAGCCGGAACGACATACCGTCGGATCTCGTGCTCTATCGCTGGCGGCGAGTCCGTAAAGTCGGGCGGGCCATGGAATAGCACGACCGCGAAAGCGACTGGAATTCCCCAGCGCAGAAGAGCACCAAGTCGAGCACGCCCGACACGGAGTCGTTGCCGAGTGGCATTTGCATGGTGGCTGTGGTTCGCCGCATCGAAGTGCACACCTATCATCTCGGTCACGCTCGCACCTCCTGCCAAAGTGCTGACAAACCCCGAACGCGAAAAGCGGCGGACCAGATAGTATAGGGCCTTTTTGCACTCGAGGACGAGGAGGAGCGTTATGCCAAGGAAGGCGAGGATGAAGCGTATGAGGTTGATGGCGAGACTTTGGAGGACGGCGGCGATGGCGCGGACGTGGGGCGATCTTGCGAAGTGGAGATAGTGTTGGAGATACTCGAAGTCGTACCCGATGTAGTGCGCTCCGGAATATACAGCAGCGGCGAGAGCGAGTAAGATCGCTAGCCAGTCGGTTTCTGTCGATGTGGAAAAATCGCGGCAGTCGGCGCATGGGTCTTTTTCTGCCCGCATGACTTGCATTTGAGTGTGTGTTTTGGAGATGCACTTTACGAGCAGCACTCTAGGCCACCTGTAGATTGTCATAACGCCTTCTGGTTTTTTCCTTGGTCGATGACCTGGTTCCTTTGATGTGACTAGAGTCTTTGTTGGGATGAGCCAAGCCGAAAGCGGATATAAGTCTCAAAAAAGTAGTTCTTTGTAGTTTACTTACGACTGCTCGGATGAGAGACGCTGTATCGTGTCCCGTAGAGAATGCAATCGCCGCCGAAATCCGTCTTCGAGGTGACGTGCAGAATCAAGCCTGAGACCGCGATCCACCAACCGGACCCTCTCTTTCATCTTCTAATGCGTCCGTATCTTTGGGCTCTCCATCTTCCACGCCTCGCCATCCAGTCCCTGCCTGAACCAATACCATCAAAGCTGCAAGCCCGGCACCACTCAGGAAAAGCATCTTCAATGCCTCTTCGTAGCCCTGCACGGCAACCTCCCTCTGTACTCCCTCCAGGCCACCGACAAGCGCCGGCGATCCCAGTAGTCGCACAACCAATTCCTCGTTCTTGATGCCGCGCTCGGCAAACTGACGCGTCAGTGAGTTGTACAACGTGCGTGAAAACATGCCGCCTCCAATCGCGGATCCAAAAGATCCAGAAAACCCTCGGAAGGTTGCCAGTAAACTTGTCGCGACGTAGTGCGTGCTCTTGGGTGTAAGATGCAGAAGGTGCGCAAGATTGTAGTTCAACGCTGCACCGGTCAAGCCACCAGATACCAGGATGTCGAGCACGTATAGCCACTTGTTGGAGTCGTGTGTGGACAAGAAAGCCAGGAGCACCATCGTGAATGGGAAGGCGGCATAGACAACAAGTGTGGGCACGTAGAAGGATCCCGAGCGCCTGATGTGGAAGCCACCGACGAGCAGACCACCAAGTGCAAAGCCCGCGTTCGTCGGTATCAGTATCGCGCCTGCACTAGCGGGCGACCAACTACGTACAGCAATGGCATATGTAGGCGTGTAGAACAACACAGCCCAGCGAGCCATCATGTATCCCACGGTCGCCAAGCACGTGAGAAGCAGACCGCGTGACCTGAGTAGTGAAACTGGAATGATCGGATCGCTGGCAATGTAGACCTCGTTCAGAACAAATGCCGCAAAGACGAACGGTGACATGATAAGAGGTGGCAAGGGAATGTGGCGCGGAGCGCCCAGGCTGTATAGTACCAGAACAATGGAGGCAGTCAGAGTTATAGCACCAACATAGTCGAGTTTGGCGAGGCGCTTCAGAGTCGGCACTTTGTTGTCTTCCTGATCCCCAGTGGTGAATGTCGAAGGGAGGCTTAACAAAAGGCCTGCACCTCCCAGCAAAGCAATGGGCGCTTGGCCGAGGAAGAGCCAGCGCCAACCCACGACGGGAAGTAGAGCACCAGCTGCCGTAGCTCCAACGGCAACGCCAATCGTAAATCCAGTATTGAGAAGACCAATGGCCAGGCCACGTTGTTTGGCGCTTGTAAGCTCGAGAACAATGATGATCGAAACGGTGAAGATACCTGAAGCACCAACACCCGTGAAGATTCTCCCAACAATGAAGCCAGTGAAATCATTCGCAAGGCCAGATGTAATCGTTCCGATTGCTAGCAAGACGGTTGAGACAAAGATAGTGATGCGAGGCGTGAACACCGCTGCCAGCTTGCCATTGAGTGGCCCAAGAGCACTCATAGCTATCAGGTAAGCAGACGTGAACCATGATGTCCTCTCGAATGCGTCTAGATCTCCGGCTATCGCGGACTGTGTGGTGGTCAAGATGGATATGTTGGTGGACTGCAGAAAGATAAGGCTTCCAAGGGCTATTGCTGAGAAGGTGGCCCGAAGAGTTGTGATGGACTGCGAGACTTCATGATCTTTGTGGCGCCTTTCGGTTGGTCCTTCAAGATCCCTATTAGGTTCGCCTGTGGGCGGCTGTACGAAGATTAACGGCGTTCTTTCATCGTCGTCAATGGCGCGGCTGTCGTTTTGAGATCGAGACATCGGTGGTCTATTTGAACAAGGAGACCGGAAACTTCTTCGTGACAAGACTGCGTGTATCTTGTCGTGATAGAAGCAAGAAATGTTTCAAGATAGAAGATATCACAAAGATGGCAAGAGAAGACGATTACAAATCTCGAATGGAAGACGCGGATGGCGTGGTAAGGGTTGAGTCTAACTTGATTAAGCGCAAAGCTTCCTCCTCGTGGTGTGACGTAGGCGCCAACCTCTCGGATTCAATCAAACGTCTTGCCATTTGTTTCCCATGACAACCATTCATAAATCTAACACCAACACCCGAACTGCAGTACTTCACGTTTTGCGGACTCGCTACTCGGCATGAGCTCTCTGATTCTTCAGTGGAACATTTCCCAGTAGAATATGACAGTGTATGGAAATTCGCCATGAACCGCGGCGGTCGAGGTCAGCATTCCCGAGGCGGATACAACAGCCGCTATAGCTCTCGCGGTCGTGGCTATGGCGGTGGAGGCAGAAGTGCTCCGAGGTCTACAGAACCAAAAGGTGTTTTCGCCGATGGAATATGGCACTGCGAATGCAAGCCTCGCCTCCCAGCTGAACACTTCAAGGTGAAGAAAGAGACTAAGAACAAAGGTCGTTGGTTTTACACCTGTCAGAATCAAGCAGAGAAGAGATGCGATTTCTTCCTGTGGGATGAGGATGCCAAGCTTCGAGAGGAGGGAGCAGTACTGAACAACAGCAGGTCTGAGCCTCAACAAAGACAGGTCTCGAATGCTCAGGATGGGTGGAATGCGGGCAGAACCCGGACGGGCATATTTGCAAACATCGATCCTACGGCGACAACACCGATCAGTAAGGTGGTAGCAGATGATGACGACGCAACGACAGACGAAGGAAGTCCTCCGCCAGTATACTCATCGCAGCAAGCAGGCAATAAGCGCAAGGCTGAGGCTGCTGACTTGAACGATGACGACGACTATGATGATGAACTATTACCATGGCCTCTCACTGGACAAGAAGAGCAGGACCTTGTCACCGCTGCCGACAAGATTGCGCCACCGCCCGAGACACCTCGTAAAGCTGCGAAGACTGGTGTCTACGCGACTCCCGCGACCACGGTGCAGAAGAAGCGTACATTGCCTTGGCTGCAAGAGTCAGTCGAACCGACCGTCGCGCCAAGAAGACCTTCAGTATTTGGCGACCAGCAGAAAGAGTACATGAACTCACCTTCTAAGCCTCCAACCAAGGCTCTTCCCGCGATCCCTGAACACGTGTACGGACCGACCCCGACTTTACAGGCTCCAGCTCTCGAATCTCAGGCCAAGTCGCCATCTCCGCCAAACCGGCACAGAAATGCCCTGGCAAATCCAGCCGATAGCTCCAGCTCGTTGACGAACGAGGCACTCGCCAGCCTGGCCGGGACTTCCATTCCACCGTCCGTTCTCGGCAATTTGCGCGAGATTCTTAGCAAACATGACCTCAAGACGCAAGGCATTGTCAAAGGCAGAGACATTTCGCGACTGGCTTTGAAAGCGAAAGAAGCCAAGATTGTGGAGTTGCAGGCAAGGATCGCAAGCTTGAAGGCCGAGAAGGAGGTTGACAGAAGTGTGATCAGGGGTCTAAGATGGGAAGGCGAGACTGGTTCGCGTGGCGCCTTGGAAGGGGAGTGAGGGGACCTGCTTCATAGCAGTATTGTGATGTGAGTTTCTTGCATGAGAAACGCCTGAGATACCCGCGAGTCTTGGAGTTACGGAGTCTTGATGCGTTCTTTCCAGGCTCTTTCACACAGATCAGTCCGCACAGCATAGCATTTTCATTTAATACCTTACCTATTTAGATGTTCTCACACGCGTCAGACATCCGGCCCTCAGGTACTGCTAACATGAACTGTAGCGTCATGAACGAACGAGGTAAAACTCATGTTTGTCTTGACTGTATCTTAGACCGCTGAGTTGCCATAAAGTCACACAATCCACAGCCTTGCTAATGCACACCCGCCCACTCACAACACTCGCCGGTAACAGCTTGAACTCCGTCTAGTTCAACCACACTGGTTTCACAATGGAAGTACAAAGCACCTTTCTCGACAAGCTCTCATCAGAGATTCGTCTATCAATTTACAGCCATGTCTTCGGTCTGAGTCTGGTTATCAAGCCTAGCAGCAGCGACCTGCCCTCGGAATGAAGAAGCACCCACCCGAAGACATCGTCTATCTGCCAGAGGCCGACACGAGTATCAGCTCGAGCATACTTGCCACCAGCAAATTTGTCTTTAACGAAGCGATCCCAGTCCTTTACAAGGACAAGATCATCCGCGGTACCACGCGTGATCTCGAACAACTTCTCGACAATGCCACCTTCACGGAACATGCTCAGTACATCGAGATCGCAGAATGCATCTCCACATACCACGATGCCGATTTCCACTCCATGCTGTGCCGCCTCCAGAGCCTGCCCAAGGTTCGCTCTCTTAGCATTCTCAGTGACTGTCTGTATTTTCAGGGAAACGGAAGGACATTCACAGTTGCGCAGTTCTGCGAAGAGGCGAACCTCGGTGGAGCAATTTGTATCGACATTGGCAAATACAGATTGGACGACAAGTATTCCGACTTTCAGTTTGCTCATCGAAGGCTTGTCCAGTTGTGGCCTAATGTCCAAAGCAAGCCTGGGAACTACGACCCCTTCAAAGACCTTGAGTCCATGCAGAGCAAATGGCCATCGCAAGACGATGTGCTCAATCGCATACCCTGGTACTTACAGACATCTCTGCGATGCTGGGTTGGTTTGTTCGAAAGATACAGCAATACCGAATCCATACGCGATCTCGAGCCACACGATATCCCAATCCACGGTCCATTCCTACCGGACAAAGCCCAGGCAGAGATCCTTGCCGAGTTCGAGAAATCATTATGGCTGCCCGATATGGACGATTGGGATAAATAATACGAAACGAATGGGAAGGAGAAGGCGAAAGGCATCGGCGGTCTCGCGCCCGAGCATGGCCACGAAATACTCTCCCTATTCACAGAGATTCTATCCGCGAACATCACCGCCTACAATTCGGCTTACCACGGGAACAATAACCCGGAGCGACGCCTTCGCAGATCCCACTGGGCCGAAACCGACGGCTGCATGCCTACAATCGAATACATGATGATGCATCGAGACATTGCCAGGGCTGACCTGCCCGACGAACACTACATTGCGAATCCGTTGCGGTCTGACATTATTGATGAAATCGGACTATTCGAATATTGGATTCAGGGTCATGGCCATTGCTTTCGAGGGATCTTGCCCTACACCTCTCGACGCGGGACCGAGCGGCTGGGGGCGCTGGAGAAGAAACAGCTTGCGGACCTGCGCATTGCATTGAGTGTCTTTGCTCCTACCAGCGAACGCTACGACGATGGGTACCTGGGAGACCTCGAGACATGGTCTGCGGGCTTACTCAGACGGTACATCAGAGCATCAGGCAATATCAACCCATCGGAGAGTGCAATGCTAGAAAATCCGAGTCTTAGTGACCTTCGCATCATCGTGGAAGCGACTTTGTCAGTTTTGGCATCGGAAGAAAGGTTAGAGTTCCTCCGAGTGGCACCTGCGATGTGCACATTTGGACCTGAAGATTTCGATGATGATCTATACGAGCCGTTTGCATGGCTGTACGGTGCGTTACTCGCGGCTGGTTGTCGTGCGCTCTTTAACCCTACCTCTATCAACCTTGAGGCGGATTGGAGGCCGTATCTGGCCTTGTGCAGCATGCCGTACTGAACATGCGCAAAGTCGAGATGCGGACAAGGAAGTATATGACAACGGCAAAAGCGGGCGTTTGAGGTTTACATTACAATAGTCCATCGTACGACCCGAAAATGCCATGCTTCAGAAGGACCTACTAGTAGTCAATTCTATACAACTATACACCCAACTTTGCAAGCAAGCGATCCTCCACACCCTCCAAGATATACCTGTGGTCGATAACCTCCAAGTTCTCGCCCTCGGCAAGGAAAATCTTCTCGGGGTCCTCCGCACCGCCCATGGGGTTGGCACCCATCTGCGCCTGCTGCATCTGCTGGCTCATCTGATTTGCGGCGTTTTTGCTGCCCAAAATGAAGTTGTACACGGGCTGCAGACCGAAGAGCGTCAGGAAGTACCAGGAGAGCGATGACACCCACCTGACGTCCAAGTCGCGTGTACCCACACCGGCCTGAAGCATCTGCTTGAACTGGGGAGTAAGCGGAAAAGGCAATTTCACTGTAGCATGTTAGCAATTGATCAAGTGATGACACAAAAGATAGTCATACTAATCACGTATCCGCTGAAGAAGGCATTGATCCATCCCATGATCAAACTCTGCGGCACCATCATGGCCACGTTGCCTTTCATCATGCCCATCATGCCCTCCATCATCGCCGGGTCGCTCATGGGGTTCGGCTTGGGCTTGTTCTTCGCATCCGGGTCGGCCAGGAACCTGCCATCCTTAGTACCGTCGAGGAAAGCTTCCTTGCGGCGCTCGAAAGCGGCTTTGGAAACTTGTTGGTAGTTCATGCGGAGGTTCTGGGCGCGACCGAGAGAGCGTTGTTCACGGATCTTGGCTAGGAGCTGGCGCTTTGGGGTCGATTGGAGGAGAGTGCTGAGGTAGTGTCGCAGGATACCGGTCAGGATCATGACAATTGTGATTGGGAGGAGGATCCAATAGCTGAGTTTGGGGTTAATACTGTGGTGTATAGGCGATTGTCGTGAAAGGGTGTACGTACAAGAGCGCAGGATCACGATGGATCTGCTGCTCTACTGGGCCGGCCATGTTCGCGAGTTGTCGAGAGGTAGCCTTGCAAGCAGTGTCTATTCTGTCGTTGAGATACGTTCAATCGTGGTGATCTTGTTGTCCAACTTCACATGCAGCTCCGCCATGGGCCGAGAATTCCCCGATCCGCTTAGCTGTCCTTGAGATCAGCTCGACATGCAATTGTTAGTGTTGAGAGCAACCACACACATTGCCGACGCACCACTTCGAGATTGGTCACTTGTTTGTCAGAGCTTCAATTGAAGATATATCGATCATGGCCGACACCAAAATCTCACCCTACTCTCTACCGGATCTCAAGAATACAACCGACGATGCGCTGGGCAACTACCTTAGAGGAATTGGCTTCAAGCAGGACAACAGCAAGACCGATGTGAAGCTGGCCGTCGGCTACCTGGCCGTAATCATCGCAGGAACAATATTCGTGGCAGACTACAAGCTCGGTTGGGAAGCAACCAAAGGCTGGACCGCCGTTGGAGTGGCCGCATATGCCGTGTTGAACGGCTTCTTCACATACTGGCTGTGGTTCGTCGAGAAGGGGATCATCTTTGAGGGAATCAAAGATGACAAGAAGGTGGGTCCCTATCATGTCTCTAAGTTCAATATCGACCTTAACTAACGAAATGCTACCAAAAGATCTCTGTCCTCTCCAAAGTCAATAAGAACGAGCCGACCTACTACCTCGACGTCACCACTACCTCGCCCTCTTCAACGCCAACCACCAGACAAATCCGCACGCCTTTCACCACATGGTTCACCGCAGACGGCTACTTTGTAGCAAAGCCTTTCCAACAATGGCTCGCGCGCAGCGTGGAAACAATAGGAGATGTGGACTCGAAGAACGCTGGCCGCGACGAACGTGATGAGCTTGCTGCGCCGGGTCCTGCGGTGCCGACGAACATGGTTGCTTCAGCTGCTCTTGGAGAGACTCAAGCTACAGGGATCGAGAGCAATAGCACCAAGAAGACCAAAAGAAGGGCATAAGTGACGAGTCAGTGTTGGTATGTAACGAACTTAGCGAGAACTTGACAAAAGAACTTTGGGGTATATTTTGTTACTCAGGTGTCCAGCAACGTGTTTTCTCCTTGTCCGTCAAATGATAGACAACCTCGGGGGCAAGTATCTCAGCCTCACGAAAGACTGTCTGAGCCCAGCGTGAGGTTGTGACCGGTCTGATTGGTTCGGCTGGCTGTATGCATGAACGCCACGAGGCAATCGTGCAGCTGGAGGCCACAACAACGTCGCCCCAGCATGGTCCTGCCCGACAGGCGCTTATGCAAATACACACGTGACGAATGCTCGGCTTGCGGACCTGAAAGCTGAGGGGTCGGGCCTATATTATCTCTGGCTAGTACTTTTGCTCCTTCCGTCCCACTCCCTACTTGCAAGATATTCCGCTAGCTCGCTCCCCCCAGAGAGGCCAGCATAGTCATCTCAATGGCGCTTCGGTGGTTGAAGTCCGACCAGAAATCGAACATCGGAGGCGACAACGAGGAATTACCTCCCGTACCGGTGAGGTTCTCACGGTATTGCAAATTGTCCTTCGCTGACTATCAGACAAGCGAGAAAGTCATCAGATCTCCAGATCTTGAACCCGCCAGCGCATAACGCAGATGTGGACATCGTAGCTGTTCATGGGCTTGGCGGCGATGCCTTCGATACTTGGACCTCATCGAATGGCCACCTCTGGCTGCGAGACTCGCTGCCACAGGCCTTGGAAAATCCACCAGCGGATTACAGTCACGGTCCAGATGGACTCCAAGATTGCGCGGGTAATGACATTCGGCTACGACGCCAGTGTACTTACAAAAGCTTCCTCTCAGAGATCCTTCACCTTCGCTGAAAGTCTGCTGTCGGAGTTGAAAGACAGGAGGCATGGTCAAGCGGTATGCTCTTTGAACTGACCGTCTATCGCATGTACTGAGTACGTTCCAAGGCAAACCGACCTTTGATATTCTTGGGTCATAGTCTGGGCGGCATCGTCATCAAAAAGGGAAGCACGGCTCCTTCATACAACATATGAAATCTTCTGACATGAAAACAGGCCTTACTGATCGCACAGTCTCGTCCAAAACAGTGGGGTGACATCCTCGCCTCTGTTGTTCACCTCTGCTTCTTTGGCACACCCCATCAGGGCACACAGTCAACCTTATTGAGCCTGGGCGCAATACTTACCAAAAGCAAAGCTGGCAGCGTATTGGAGGAATTGAAGCTCTGGAGCCCTTCTCTGATAGAGACAAACCAGCTGTGGGTCGAGATTGCAGATGGTTTCACCATCACATCGTTCTATGAGAGGAACCCATACATGGGCGTTCTGGTAAGTCAACAGTCCCAACTCCGAGCCACATCGGTCATAACAAAAATCATAGATCGTACTAGAGGGGTCCGCGCGATTGAACAGGAGCAACGAAACCGTGGTTCCTATGGACAGAGATCACATCACAATTTGCAAATTCAGCAGTGCTCGAGAGTCGATGTTCCTAAAGGTTTTCGGACGCTTGCATGCAGAAGTGGCAGCCATTGGGACGGTTTCACAGGGCGAAGAGCAGGCGCAGCGAGTACAACGTCTCCTTGAGTCCGTACCCGCCTTACCTACCGTTGAGTAGAGCAAGCTCTAATATACATTTATTTAACAGACTCCATGAACAGCGCTTACGGACTGGAGATCGACTGAGAGTCCTCGAATGGCTAGCTCCACCAGAGCTCAGACCCCTTGTCACTGGAACGAAAGAGCCTGGAACACTTCAATGGTTTGTCGAAGGCGAACTGTTCCATGACTGGCTGGCAGGAGAGAAGCAATATTTGTTTGTCCATGGAGGAGTAGGATGCGGCAAGACGACATTATTGAAATCTGCGGCCAAGTCTTGTCATCAAAAGCTTGGAGAAATCCAAGGTCATTCTGCAACTTTTGTGGTGACATTCTATTTTTCTTCGACAACGAATCAGCGCTTTGGACTGAACGAACTGCTGAGATTTCTCGTGGGCCGGCTCTCTCCTCTGGACTCTGTTCCAGATGCGCTGTATGATATGTACAGAGCTAGCACCAAGACGTTTCCGCCCGAACCGCCAACCGACAACGAGGAGCTCATTGGGGTTCTGAGCAGGATCCTCGCCGGATCCTCACCATCTGGCGCAAATCCTGCTCCACAGACCTACATCTTACTCGACGGACTAGACGAAATCGCGACGCTCTCAGAGTGCCGAAAAGTGACGAATTTTCTCAATGTTTCGGCGGCGCTGGATCTCAAAAACCTACATATCCTTGTGACCTCGCGTTCTCTTGAACTATCCAACCCTTGGCAACCTATCTGGAAGCAATACGCTATAACAGCACAGGAAGTCGCTCATGACATCGAGCGTTACGTTCGCCGGGCGGGTTTCCAAGAGCTCGGCCACCTTACGATCGACTCGCAACGGAAGATCATTGCAGAATTGACTGGTCCCAAGCAAATAATGTAAGTTATCGAGGTTCCCGATAACAGCCTTTGTTGACAAGTGAAGGTTCCGATACACATTCCTCCAGATGCAAGGTCTCCTGGAAAGGGTCCTCCTTCTTGATGCCGATATCGACGAGATATTGAGTTTTTTGCCATCGACGCTCAACGAGACTTACGACAATATACTACTGCGGGTCAGCCAGTTCCCGCAAACCCACCAGGATCTAGTGAAGATCGCACTACGTTGGATTGCTGTAGCACAACAACCTCTGCTGGTTGAGGAGCTTATCGAAGCTTGTACCGTGAAACTCGAAGGTGGAGGTCAGGTTCGCGAGGATTTGTGGCTGAGCCCTGCACAAATCGCTCTTCTTCTACGACACCTCGTTGTTCTCGAGAAAGACCCGAACGAGACTGCCACAGAACTTACGTCAACCGCAGCTTGCAACAAAGACTCGGTCGTCTTTGCCCACTTCTCGGTCAAAGAGTATCTCACAGATCCCGAAAAAATGGCCCCGGACATCAGATCCAAGTTTGGGGTAGATCTGAAACAAGCCCACTCTGAAGTTGCCAGCAGCTGTATCGCGTACCTCTTGCGGACAAATACCCTGGAAGAACGCAAGACGGCACACCCACTCCGCGAATACGCATGGGATCTTTGGGCACTCCATACTTGTTCATCGACGATGGATACGTCGGTCGAGGCGTCGAATCAAGCACAAGACCTCTACGAAAAAGTCGCTTTTTTGGCAGCGATTCCTGGATTCCCGAGTCTTTGCAACCGATCGTATGGTGGGCAGGTTCAAGGCGGGCCGTGCTTGATTGTCTCTGTAATCCTTACTTTTTCGAGGAATATGCCGAGCGCGGACTGCACTGCATGCACATCCAGGCAGATCAGTGTGCACCTCATGTCTACAGACCATTGGGTGCCACTATCAATGAGATTCGACTCCTGAACATTGTCCCGGGACACCACAGGTCCACAAGTGTCAGGTGTAAGACTATCTACGCCTCATTGAATGCACCCCAGACATTTGAAGCGATATCATACGCGCCGGGACAGACTTCTGTCATGAAGTACATATGGCTGAATGGACATCGTTTTGCAGTGCCGGCCGATGCTCAAACAAGCCTGCGAGTCTTACGGAGTCCAAGTCTTCCGGATCGACTATTCTGGTTGGATGCAGTATGCATCAACACACATGACTTTGACGAAAGACGAAGACAGTTAGCACTCGTGGCAAGAATCTTTGCCGCTGCCCAGTGCGTCAGCATTCATCTCGAGGACGCTTCAGAAGATGGAGTCTGGGCACTAGAAATCATGCGCCTGACCGAACAACTCTTGAAAAGAGACTTGGATAGTACCTTCGTCGACTTGGTGGATTTGTTGCGCTCTCGCGAACCTACCAATCCATTCGGAATTCTGAAATCACTATTCCAGCGACCGTGGTGGAGCAGACCGTGGGTACTTCAAGAAGCCATCTTGGGCAAGAGTCCGGTGCTTCTTTACGGAATTCGTGCTTTGCCTTGGACTCGCCTACAAGACTTTGTCAGCTTCGCCACATATGCTTTCCAGCCGATTGCCAATGCCTCTCAAAGTCACAATTGCGATTCCTCTATACTGAGTGATACCGTAGAATGGGAGAACGTGCTAGGCCTGGTACGAATGCGAGGTCAACTACAACGCGGTGTCAGCACGAAGCCGCGCGATGTGATTCAGTCGTTGTACGCGTCGAGGCATTTTGAGCACTTTGACGAGAGGTATCGATTCTGGTCTCTTGAAGCACTGATGCCACCCGGTGCACCCACGGCCGCCGGTTGTAGGTCCTTTTGCTTCTACACCATGCTTCTCACGAAAAGTCTGGATGTTTTCACACTCTACTTCTGCGAGAAACCCGATGGTTTTGGAGGAGATCGCGCTACACCAAGCTGGTTCGATCCCTGCGTAAGTTCGTGGTCCATGCAGAGTCCGCAGCCACTGCTGTTTCATGAACTCGTGACAGGATCAGACGGTCCTTTCTGTGCAGGCGGTCGCGAATTTCAGAAAGCGCCTTGGATCCGTTCTATGTCGCTGCATCTCGAAGGTTTCATAATCGACACCATTCTAGCGACGCATGAACCTCCGTCAGAATCCTTGCTTGAACAAACTAAGCTGAGTGACAAAGGGTATAGCGCATTCGCTAGGCGGCGCCGTTGGTTCTGGACTGCAGGAGGACGCTCCGTGTTAGGCCCCGAAAGAGCGGAAGTTGGTACTTTGTTGACGATCTTGATTGGGGGCAAGACGCTGTTCTTGCTCGAAAAGCTTCAGATGTTCGAACATTATCTCCCTTTACGCGGACGGTCTCGCAAGCCCCTCTTGACGTACCATTTCCGCCTGATCGGCGAATGGTAAGTAAAATCGCAGTGCTTTCGACATGCAAGATACAGTGTGCTTACCAGCACAGCTATGTCGACGGTCTGATGCACGGCGAATATCTTCAAAGCCATCCGACGCCTGCGCCATGCGAAATCATCTTGTCGTAGGTCAAACGCGTGTGAGTGAGATTGTCCGAGGTGCGATGCTTTAAGCGGCAGTGTCAAATCGGACGTATCACGCACAGCCCTACATAAATCAAAAGAAAGACATCGAGCAGATTGTGTATTGTTTTGTAGTGTCAAATACACCTCGAAAGGGCATACGAAAATGGGTATCTACAACGGAAAATCTCCCAGCAAATGACCATCTAAATGCTAGCACTCGACCTCCTGTACTCAGCGCTCGCCCTTCTGGCCTCGATGTCGCTGGCGGGAAGAGGTGGGCCTTGGTAGGTCTTGCGGCCGTTGATGGCGTACCAGGCGCCGGCGAAGACGACGCCAGCGACGAAGACGACGGAAGCGTAGTTCATGCCGTCTACGGTGACGGGAAGAGCGGACGGCATGGAGAAGAGGGGGATGGCAAGGCAGATCCAAGCTAGAAAATGAGATGTTAGCTGGTTTCTGGATATGTGATGTTTATGTCTTTGTGACTAGCAGGTTTAAGACTTACCGACAGAGACGACATTGGCGATGGTTCCGCCAATGGTTCCGAGGTTGAAAGGCGAGCCAACGAGATCCTTGCGGCCGCGGAAGAGCGAGATTCCAATAGGCATGACGTAGCTCAGGTTGAGGAAGATGACACCGACACCGTTGAAGGCGTTGAAGGCAGCGTGCGAGCCGAACCAGATGAGGCCGAGGGCGGCCTGGATGACAAAGCTGCAGATCATGCCGTTGAGAGGCACGCCGAGACGCATGTTGACCTTCTTGAGCCAGTTGGAACCAGGCATGGCGTTGTCACGAGCAAAGGCCCAGACGCAGCGGGAAGTGGCGGTGGTGCAAGCAGTACCGCAGAGGACGCCGAGAAGGATGAGTGGGACCGAGAGGATGAACGCGCCAACTTCGCTACCGACTGCCGAACGCAGGATGACGGGGACGGGCTGTCCGTAGGGGTCGTTGAGGAAGGCGTTGATATCCGGGAGGACAAAGGTCAAGGGAACGAGGAAAACGAATCCGATGACAAAGTTCATGACGGTGGCGCTGAGCATTGCCTTGGGGACCTGTGTCGAGGGAGACTTGACTTCCTCGGACATGGAGATGACCATTCCGGTGGCCGAGTTGGCGTACGCTGCGTGAAGGATACCAACAACCCAAGACCAGCCAGGAGTCCATCCAGAGTTCGGCTCGAACGCGGTGAAGACATAAGTAGCGCTGTTGCGACCCTCTTTGGCGATTGCCAAGATTGTGCAGATGAGAGCAATGACGCCAACGAAAGTGAGGTACATGGTGGCAGTCTGTTATTGTTGGTCAGCACGAAGAATAATACTACATCCAGGCCGGTACACATACGTCGAGAAGCGGCAGCCACTTGTTTCCGAGTGCAGAGATCAAGTTCACCAGGACTGTAATGGCAAAGAAGATGAGGTAGGTCTGGTAGTCCACGGAATTGAAGACACCGGTTTCCACTCCATCGGCGCCAGTGGTGCGGAAAATGTTAATGCACCCAATGAAGAAAAGGGTGGTGCCGAAGTTCACCGAGAGCGTAATGGTGATGTTTCCGAGAAGGTAGGACCAGCCGCTGATCCAGGCGAGCACGCGGCGGTACTTGGGAGGCGAGACCATGAATGTCTGGTAGTAGACACCACCGGCGGTAGGGTAGACGGAAGTGATCTCACCAAGAGAGGCCGCAACGGCAATCATGATGGCGCACACGGCTACCCAGCCCCAGATGATGTTGGTGGGACCACCGCCGTAGAGAGGGTAGACAAAGGTAGTAGCCAGACCGTATGGAACCGAGGCGAGCACACAGGACATGAAGGCGACCTGCCATGTCGAGCGAGAACGAGTGAGCTCGGACTCGTAACCTAGCTCAGCAAGATGATCCTCGGCTGAGTTGGGCCTGGGCGAGGATGAAGCCGCAAGGCTCTCGCCGAAGCCTACTTCTTTCTTGGACATTCTTCTGTTGTCGATGGACATGATATGAGTATCACACTGCGGGAGTTCCTGGTAATTGGCCAGTGAGTCGCGATGGTCTGCAGAGAAGCGGGGTTAGGCGCAATGGTAGATCCGGGGAGGCTGCGATGGAGGCGATGGAGCTGCGAGGGCGGTTCCGGGTGGGTAGGTCCAGGAGGCTGCAATGGCAAGGCGCTTGGGGATGTAGAGGGAACGGATGGGGTTGGTGCTATGGGAGGAGGGCGCAAAGGCAGAAAGGTCGCTCTGGATGACGCGAAGCTGCGTGTGGGCCTTGAGGACAGACTCAAGGCTGACGGGCGGAGAGCAAAGAGGTCACGAGCCACGCCACGGGAAGTAGTGGAAGCTGCGCAAAAGTTGGAGGGGGGAGATGTTGTTTGTAGATTGTCGCTGGTAGAGAGCGAGAGGAGAGGACTGCGAGTGAGGGCAGGTGAGGGAAGAAGTCGGTTTATGGCCTCGCAGGACTCGAGAGAGATGCAGCAGCAAAAGGTTATCTCGGGGCTTCAGCGGTGGTAGCCGGCGCGAGAAGTCCCACTCACATTGCGAACTAGACTACGCCGACTGTGGTTAAGACGACTTTGGTGCCACGCTGACCTCGCCCGCGAGACTTTAGATCGCACTAGAAGCCCGGTTAGCGTAGCCCTGGCAAAACTCTGCCTTCAAACAGCGCTTTCCCCGGCCGCTCCAGTGATCAGTAAGCGAGTGACTTCTCTGATTGATCGACATTACGCTTTGCATGTCTTTGATATTTTATATCAGAGTACACCACCTCCAAAAGTTGGAAGAAGATTCACAGTGAATGTCCACAGCACTGTTCCTTCTCCGTTGAATACGAACAGGGCTGCCGTTGGCTCGTGAGCGACTCCATGCATCCGCAACGCATCCCACATTTTACATCATCCCGGCTGGGAAACCGTTGATTAGTTGTGGGCGGTTTGATGTGTGTCCCGCAGCCTCAACTTCCTAGCGCCACAACGCAAGTTGCCAAATCTTTTTGCCCTGACGAAGGTGGAGTGGTAGTGGTCGAGTGCGCGTGTGACATGGTGGCGTTGCGGCAGACCACTGCGTCAGATCTGACATCAAGGCTGGGCCTCTCAAACCGAGCTCCGGTAGAGGGCACTACTTGCTGTTGATTGGACCATATCAAGCTTGGCGTTGGAATCGATGGCGGAAACAACAGAGATGTGCTGTAGAGACTCGCTTATCTGTTGGCTCAGCAAAGAAGGGGTCACATTGTCGCCTTAGTGGATCGGACTCCATACTCTTGAGCGAGAAAATAAGTTACTAGCGAGCGTGTCAACAGGGTTTTGTACAAGCAGAAGGAATGCAAATTACGGCTTTGTCGTCTGTAGAAAGCTAGGCCCCGGCTTGAAGAGGTTGAGATTGCCCTGTGCCTGTTCTCGCCAAACGCGGGAGCGGCAATTTAGAAACTTTCTTTTGCAGAAAGTCCGGCCTGGACGCGTGCTGACTTGCACTCGCTGTCAAGACATGAGAGATTAGATCCGACATCCCAGTCGTCCAACTTCACTCTGTCACGCCTCCTACTAGCACACACGGGACGCGCCATTGAAAGACCTATCCAGGGCTCTTATCAAACACTTCCTCAACACCCCACTACAGACAATAGTGCAGCATGTCTGATACAGAGGATTCGCGCGCCGCGTCTCTTGGACGCAAAAGGAATCACAATCCAGACGTGATCCGCTCCGCGCGCGACGCCGAAAAGCGACGCAAGCTGGACAGCAACGCCAACTTCGTCGCCCTGGACAGTGACGATAACAGCGAAACTGTCAGCGAGGATCGCGAGAGTGGCGAGGTGAGCAGTGTAGCCGGCAGCCACCACTCTGCCGGCCCTGACGAGACCACTGATGCCATTCGCGATACCAGACCGCGTCCCCAAGCACGCGACGAGAACTCTTCGCGACGTATCTCTGGATCTGCGCCTACTCGCAGCGCAAATGCTGGTGAGATCGTGACAGAAGCAATTTACCCAGACTCCTTCCAGAAATTTGTCCGAGGACAATTGGAAGAGTCTAATGGGCTCGACTCGGTTGATGCTGTTTTGTCCGAGTACAACCAGACCAACAAGCCATATCGCAAGCATGCGTCAGAGTTCCTCCAAGATTTCAAGAACGGTTATCAAAAATGGCTTGGCGATTATGATTTCCTAGAATTGCAAAGTCTTGTAAAGGACACGACTGCCTTCCGCAAACCGCTGGATATCACCGACACAGTTTCGGGGACGGCTTCCAAATCTAAATCCAACGCCGCCAAAGACCAGGAGTTCAACGTTGCTTTGCAGACGGCATGCGAAAAGGCGCCCTGGAAACCGCGAGCCGAGGTCGCGTTTGACCTCATGATGTTCCACAAGACGCATGTGAAAGCTTGTCGGCTGTTGAAGAAGCATCTCGACGACAACTTGATTCCCGGTAAGGACAGACCGAATGCTGCGTCCAAGGAGACCAAAGGCCATGACAGTGGCGATGAAGACGGTGATGATTATGTCAAAGACAACAAGATCGAAATCCGCAACAACATCCACCTCTCAGAACTGTCCAAAGACGAGCTCACAGAACAAGCCGTATACTTCAACCTTCGAAACCCATCCGATCTCGTCCGCTGCCTCTCATGTGGCGAGCAAGGCCACAAACAATCGTCTTGTCCCGCCCACCAGTGCTCACACTGCCGCTCAAAGTCGCACTTCTCACGCACTTGTTCAGCGCACCAAAAGTGCACTCGTTGTCGTCAACGCGGTCACCGCTCCACACAATGCTCGCGTGGCTCAAAGCTCGCAGGTGGTATCGGCGATGAGTGTGACGTGTGTGGTGAACGTGGCCATGCAGAAGAGGAATGCTCGGGCATCTGGATGACTTTTAAACCGACGCGAAGCAACGTTGCCCTTGTTGCCGAGGAGGAGATGGTGGTTAGTTGCTACAATTGCGGTCGCGCTACGCATTGGGGTGATGACTGTCCGGCGCTACCAGATTTCGTCGCGGACTTCATTACCTTCGACACGTGGAGTGACAAGAACGCAAGGCGTTTTGTCCTTGGTCGGGCAGATGTTGGTGGCGAGCACGATGATGCTGCTAGTGCCGGGCAAGATAATGACCATGTCGGCGGTATGCCCCAGCATCAGGTGGCGATGCTGGGTGAGTGGGCATGATTGCGAGGAGGCGTCTTGATATGATACCCGGATTGTCGACGTTTGGTGTGTTGTAATTCCGTGCTTGTACGCTGTAATATACACAAGGGACTGTATGATTAGGCACTCCAGCAGCGGGTCTGAATCGAATTAGACCGCATCACGTAGACCATTTCTCAAATGCAACAACACGGCTTAAACATCAATGTACCACATACGCGCCATTGAACACTCATGTCCTCGACCTCGTAATAGAGTTCATCTACAAACAGCCGTAGAGTCTATCGACGTCAACATCTGCCACCGACGCGCTAACCAACCCAAAGTGGATCCCTCTTTCCAACCGCAGACGTCTAAATCAACACTCAGATCGCCCAAGCCCAGATCGGAAGAAAGACACATGTTCTCACGAACACTACAAAGAGGCAGCACCCGCATCACGAATCTCCGAATCTATAACAGGCCTGCGTTCAGGATGGCTTCATCAACACGACCGCAACGTCGCTTTGCGCCTCTCGGACAGCCTGCCACCGATGGAGCACCGCAGCTACAGGGCATTGTCTTTGATATGGATGGGACGCTTTGTAAGTATTGATCCATATTTCAGCTAGCAATAAAACTTGAAGACGGGGAAAAGGGAAGAACAGTCCACGTACCTGACCAGGTACTATGTACTCCAACCTTTTCCATCCCATCACCAATATCACTATACCAACAAACTGCACATAAAAATAAACATATCACCGCCCTATCCACCGCTTTTATCCCAAGAAAAAGGAAAACCAAACCTCCATAATCTCAACCTTCCGATACCTAATGAACCAAAATCGTAGGCGAACCCCAAAACTACATGTTTGGCGAAATGCGCTCCGCCCTCGGCATCGACAAGTCCACCGACATCCTCGACCACATCTACGCCCTGCCCACCGCAGCCGAGCAAGATGAAGCCCACGCCAAAATCCAAGCCGTCGAGCGCCGTGCCATGGAACTGCAAGTCCCGCAAGCAGGCCTGCTGACGCTGATGGAGTTCCTGGACAAGAACGGCGTGCGGAAGGGGATATGCACGCGGAATTTCGAGTGAGTTTTGGTCCCAACCAATCAATCAATCTCGTCTTGTCTTGTCCTTTCCTGTTTTCTTGGAGATTTACGATTTTTTCTTCCTTCTCTTGTTTTTTTTATTTTTTGTTGGTGACAACTTCTTACCAAGCCGCTTAACCCAAACCATTCCCCCCTTTTGTTTCTCGCTAACGCAAACCCTTTCCCAAACAGCGCCCCAGTAGCCCACCTCCTCTCAACGCACCTCCCCTCGCACATCTCAGCTTTCACGCCCATCATCACGCGAGACTTCAAGCCGCCCAAACCGTCCCCGGCCGGAATCCTGCACATCGCGAAACAATGGGGCGTGGCGAGCCCTGCACGCGAACCGAGCTCGTCGCCGCCCCCGTCCCCTCTCCCTCTTATAATGGTTGGAGACAGTATCGACGACATTATCGCGGGCTACGAAGCGGGGGCTTTGACGGTTCTGGTGCGCAGTGAGGGGAAGGAGGAGTTGGAACGTGATGGGCGGACGGATGTTGTTGTGGGGAGGTTGGATGAGTTGGTTGGGTTGCTTGAGGGGGGGATTGAGGCTAGGGTGAAGTGAGTGATAAGTCGAATTGAACGTGGAAGGGGAGGAGGAGGAGGGTGGAGGGAGGGGGGTGGTGGGGATGATGATTAGGAATGAACGAGGGGTCGGAACCAGGGTAGATTACTGGTGGAAGATGGTGGTGGTGATGGTGATGGGTGTTTGATACTGCATTGCATTACACATTACCCCTCCTATGATGTATAGAACACAGACATCCAACCCCGCTACATACAAAAGACTCCTTCTCTCCTTCTTCCAATCGCACCGCAGCGAAATCGGCCGCTGCTTTCTGTTATGTTTCAAGTAGGCAAACGTGATGTACACGTTGTGTATTTATATATTCACAAACATGGAAAGATGTTGGAAAAGCAAAGAAATGAATTCCGAACGTCCTCCATGATTAGCGAGGGAAGAGAGGGATATGACCATAAGGAAATGGATTGCTCAAAGAGACCAGTAAGAACATACTTCTGACCGTCATAGGTCGAGCTTTGTTCGCCGAGAGGATAGATGATGGTTAACAAATAGAACAAAAGGGAAAGATGGAAAGAGAAATGTACAGGGCATTCAGAAATCCACCCGGTCGCAAATCCAAAAAGATGGTTCGTTGTTTACATTTTCCGGCAGATCGCGCATCGTGTACTTTTCAAACCATCGTTCTTTGCGTATGATTTATTTTATGTATCGTGGTCCAGTGCGGGCAAGCAGTCGCTGTCTTTCTTGCCCTTGGTAGTGTGTTGCTTTTTCTTCCGATCGTGAAGTTCAGATCGTTACTCGCTCAGACTTTCCCCCTCTTCCCAGAGAAGCGAGAGAAGAAACTGCTCTTCTTCTTCTCGAGCCTCGGCGGCTCGGAGAATGGCTGTCGTTTCGGCGCAGCAGGTTCTTCCGTGGGTCCGCTCGAGCGCAGGAAATCGGCCAGGTCGCTGGTGTTCGTCTGCTCGAATGCGCCGAGACGTGCGCCCGCGTTGCCGCGAGGGATGCGAGAGACTCGGGCTTGTGATTTGGCGCCCGTGGCACTTCCAGTTGAAGTGACTGGGACGGATTGCGGACCGTCGGTTTGCGCCTGGATTGTTTTTGCGCGTGCTACGGCAGGCTCTGTCGACATGCGGTTCGCAGCTGCTCCGCCGATGGGGCGTGGGGAGTTGTTTGCAGGTGGCTCCTGGCTGCGGAGGAATTCGACGAGAGACTCTTCTTGCGGACGCTGGTTCTTGCGCGGGAGAGCGGCGAGGATGTCGTCGTCGTCTTCATCATCTTCGTCGTCAGAGGGGATGGCGTAGGGGTCTTTGTTCCGGTACCGCGTGCGGCCACCAGCATCTCCATCGGAGTCTGTGGGGGCGTGTCGTGAGGTTTGACTGGTTTGAGCGGGTAGTAGAGCGGAGGAACTCCCATTCGTTGTAGGGATTGTGCGGTGCATTGAGGTGCTTCGTGTGGGAGGCGCGCTGATGCTGTTGGCGGTCGTGCTAGGCTTTGAAGGTGCCTTTGAAGCAGACTCGACCAGACTATCGAATTGATCCGAGTCCATAGTATTCCTGAAAGGTGCCACAGAGCGTGAGATGCGATGCGATCCCTCTTCTTCCGGTCCATCGCGGATGAAATTGATGAGGTCTTTGTTTCCGCTTGCGGCACCTGTCGCACTCCTTGCTTGGAGAGGCGGAAGCTTACCGCTGCTGCTCTTTGCT
>Ga0265797_10000169_pt1 | contig 131480 bp, 106 predicted proteins | sample P2T30metagenome_FD_192433 | JGI IMG/M metagenome (GOLD analysis project Ga0265797, IMG submission 192433) | Plant litter microbial communities from East Loma Ridge, Irvine, California - P2 T30 | ecosystem: Environmental > Terrestrial > Plant litter > Unclassified | place: USA: California...
GGAGCGGGTTGGCCAGCTGGCTCAGGCAGGGGTTGGGGGCGGGCGAGTCGCGGTGGCAGGCGGCCAGCCCCAGCAGGGCCGCGCCGCTAAGCAGAAAAAGGGAGCGCATGGGAAAAGGATAGGAGTAAAAGCTGGCTAGCCCAGCACTGCCGCAAAGCTACTTGCCCCCCTCCTATACTTTTACTGCTTAAGCCCCTTTTTTTTTGAATATTTTATCCGTTTTATCAAAACCAGTAAAATACTGTTGAATAGTAATGTTTGGCGACTTTGGGTGACCCTACGCAAAACGCCCCCAGCCGCTAGGGCTGAGGGCGTTTTGCGTAGGGTAGCACGGGGTACCGGTGGGCTACTGCCGGCTAAGCGGTAGCACTTTACTCAAGCCGTTGCCCTGCACTTTTACAAAGTAGGTGCCAGCGGCCAGGTCACCGAGGGGCAGCCGGTACTCACCGGGCTGACAGGTGGCTTGCTGCACCAGGCGGCCCGTAGCCTCGAACACCTGCACGGTATAGTCGCCCGCGGGCAGGGCGCGCAGGTCCAGGGTAGCCGCGCCGGTAGTGGGGTTGGGGTAGAGTGCAACGCTGATTTCCACCGGCCGGAAGCGCACGGCCTGCACCGGGCTAAAGCTGGCTTTGCCCGAATTATCTACCTGCCGCAGCCGGTAGTAGAGTGTGCCGGCGGTGCGGGCGCCGGCCCCGGCGTCGAGGTAGCGGTAGGTGCTGGCCAGGCTGGTAGTGCCCTTGCCGGCCACGGTGCCGATGGTCGTGAAGGCCGCGCCGTTGAGTGAGCGCTCGACCTCAAAGCGGGCGTTGTTTACTTCCTGCGCCGTTTCCCAGCTCAGCAACGCCGCGGTGCCCGCCGCCACGGCCGTGAATCTGGTGAGCTGCACGGGCAGCGGGTTGGCCACCGCCACGGCCAGCCGGGAGATATTATTACTCCCCACCGCGTCCGGAATGGCGGCCCCGCTCGGGTACCCGTAGTCAGACCACACCGTGTAGCTGCCCGTCGGCATCGCCGCAGCGGCTCGCACCTGCACCGTATTAGCAACCGATTGGCCCACCGGCAGCAGGGCCTTCTCGAAGGTGATGGTCGTGACCCCGCCGCTGGTGGCCTGGCTGGCACCCGCCGGCAGCGGACCAGCCACCGCAAAGCCCGCTGGCAGCGCCAGCATCGGCAGCACATTCTGGGCCATTTCCTGGCCGTTGTTGGTCGTGGTTACCGTGAAGGCCGTTGTTTGGCCGGGGCTCATGGCGGCCGGGCCAGCCAGCTGCGTGGCCACCTCGGCGCCCGTTACCACCACGCTGATGGTGCCGGGGTTGGAGATGTCCTGGTTTTTATTCTGCACCGTGTAGGGAATCGCCGCCGTGCCGGCAAACGAGCCCAGCGGCGTAAATGTCACCAAGCCGTTGATATCCACCGCAAACGTGCCCTGGCCCGGCACCGTGAGCGAGGTTTCGCGGGCGATGGTGCCCGGGTTCAAATCGACCGTGGGCAGGTCGATATCCGCGCCGCTGCTCACGTCATTACTGAGCACCGGAATGGTAATGGCGTTATTATAAGCCGTTTGGGCATTGTCATCCACCGCAATCGGGGCCTGCACCACGGCCAGCCCCCTAATCTCGTGAATGCTGTTGCTGCCTCCCGTGGAGCCCGAAAAGCCCACCCGCAGGTTGGTGGGTGGGTCCGTCACTGTCACGTTGTTAACGGCCGTGGTCACGTTCTGCCCATTCTGAATGCGCACCGTAATTTTATACACCGTGCTGCCATTAGTTGTCACCGGAATCACGTTAATGTACGCCTTGCGGTAGCCCGCCGCGTTGGGGTCCGTGACGCGGCTGCCCGGGTTGGTGGGCGAGGTGCCCACCGCCAGGTCAAACGGCAGGGTACTGCTGCCGGCCAGGTAGGCGTAGCCGGTCATGCGGGTCGCATCGGCGCTGTTGTAAGGTCCGCGTAGCGATACCGCATTGGGTAGCAAGTCATTATGGCCAGGGTAGCCCCCGCTCTTCGTCTCCGAGGCAATGCCGTAGTTGCCATACTCATCGATGCCGATGCCCAGGTAGCCCTTGGTTACGCCGGGCTCCTCACTGGTCACGCCCGGCTCCACGTTGCGTGGCGCGTAGCCCAGCGACCCGCCCGGCGCCCCAATGGCAAAGCCATTGCCCGGCGCCGTGCCGTCGGCATCGACCAAAAAAACGGTGAACCCATCGGCCGGCGAGGCGGAAGTAGTGCCGTACGAAAAGAATTCAAACGAGATACTGAATCCCTGAGTAGATTTAAAGCTCTGGTTGTCAATGGCGTAGCCGGCCTGCGTGCCGCTGGCCGTCGTCAGGCGCAGCGCGCCGTCGTTGAGGGGACTATTGGTGAGGACCGCCGAGCCGCCGAGCGTAAACCCGCTGGCATCGGTTCCCTTAAAAGAAGCTGCGCGCGGAAACGCCACTGCCTGGGCCTGCGCCAGGGCTGGCAGCCCGGCCAGTGCGAGGGCGGCCAGCGCCCGCTTCAGCAGCCCGCGTTGGCCGCCCGTTTTTTTGTGAACAGGTAGGAGTGCTTGCATGTGGTAGGGAAAAGGTGAAAAAGGAACTAGTGGCGCACAAAAGAGAAAAAATAGTACTTTGCCAATGAAAAAAATAAAGCTGTTAAGTCGATATGTGAAAAATTATCGTTAGCGCGAATTAACTGAAATATAAAAACTTGATTTGTAGCAAAATAAGTAAAATAATAATTGTTGGCAAAACTAAGGGGAAGACTTCAGAAGGTGCACGGAATTTCTAAAATTGCACTTAAATAAGTTAGTGTAAGGATTTGACTTTCACGCCCATGATGCTGCTCACTATTTGCAGCTTGCTGGCGCTCGCTAGGCTACCGGGCCGGCTACCCAAAGAAATGGGTAGCCAGAAGCCGGCCGCCCAGCTGCTGCGGGGCTGCTTACCCCGCTTTCCGTACTGCTAGGCAAGAGCAGGGGCAGGCGCGGCTGCCGTAGCCGGTGCTTCCCGGGCTGGCGCCTCGCCGTACCTTTGCCCTCGTGCAACAGCTTGAACAAACCCTAAAAACCGCCCTCCAAGCGGCCGCGCAGGCCACTTTCGGGCAGGAGATTCCCGCCGCCAGCCTCGTGCTTCAGCCCACGCGCAAGGACTTTGCCGGCAGCTTCACCCTCGTCACCTTCCCGCTCACCAAGGCGTTTGGCAAGGGCCCCGAGCAAATTGGACAGGCCCTGGGCGAGTGGCTCAAGGCCCACGCACCCGCCGTGCGCGGCTACAATGTGGTGAAGGGCTTCCTGAACCTCGAAATCGCCGATGCCGAGTGGCTAAAGCTGTTTGGCGAGCTGCTGGCTAGCCCGGCCGGCGCGCCCGTGCCCACCGGCGGCCCGCAAAACGTGGTGGTCGAGTACTCCTCGCCCAACACCAACAAGCCGCTGCACCTGGGCCACCTGCGCAATAACTTCCTGGGCTACAGCGTGGCCGAGATTCTGAAGGCCACCGGCGCCACCGTCACCAAGGCCAACCTGGTGAACGACCGCGGCATCCATATCTGCAAGTCGATGATTGCCTACCAGCGCTTCGGCGAAGGGGCCACGCCCGAAAGCGCGGGCCTCAAAGGCGACCACCTGGCCGGCAAGTACTACGTGCTGTTCGAGAAGCACTACCGCGAGGAAATCAAGCAGCTCGAAGCCGAAGGCGTCGCCACCGACATCGCCAAAAAGCAGGCCCCGCTGATGCTCGAAGCCCAGCAGATGCTGCAAGCCTGGGAAGCCGGCGATGAGGAAGTAATGGCCCTCTGGCACCGCATGAACGGCTGGGTCTACGACGGCTTCAACGCCACGTACGCCAACATCGGCGTCGATTTCGACAAGTTCTACTACGAGTCGGGTACCTACCTGCTGGGCAAGGAGCGCGTGGAAGAGGGCTTGCAAAAAGGCGTCTTCTTCAAGAAGGAAAACGGCTCGGTCTGGGTTGATTTACAGGCCGAAGGCCTCGATGAGAAGCTGCTGCTGCGCGCCGACGGCACCAGCGTCTACATCACCCAGGACCTGGGCACGGCCGAGCTCAAGTACCAGGATTTTGGCTACGACAGCAGCATCTACGTCATCGCCGACGAGCAGAACTACCACATGCAGGTGCTGCAAGCCACGCTCAAAAAGCTGGGCAAGCCTTACGCCGAGGCCATCCACCACCTCAGCTACGGCATGGTAGACCTGCCCAGCGGCAAGATGAAAAGCCGCGAGGGAACCGTAGTCGATGCCGACGAGCTGGTGCTCGAAGTAGAGGAAGCCGCCAAAGCCGCGACCCTCGAAAAAGGCAAAACTGAGGGTCTGAGCGAAGACGAGCTTCAGCAACTCTACCACACGCTGGGCCTGGGCGCGCTCAAGTATTACCTGCTGAAAGTAGACCCCAAAAAGCGCATGCTCTTCAACCCCGAAGAGTCGGTGCGGCTGGAAGGCGACACCGGGCCGTTCATCCAGTATTCCTACGCCCGCATCTCGTCCATCCGCCGCAAGGCCGTGGCGCAGGGGGTGGAAGAAACGACGGATTTTAGCCAGCTGGGTGAGCTGCAAGCCACTGAGCAGGAGTTGATTCAGCAACTGGCTGGCTATGCCGGCGTGGTAGCCGAGGCCGCCCGCACGCTTTCGCCTGCCGTGGTGGCGCAGTACGCCTACGACGTGGCCAAGAGCTACAACCGCTTCTTCACCGAAGTGCCAATTTTGAAGGAAGATATTGACCCGCTGAAAAAAGCTTTCCGTGTGGCTCTTTCAGCCAAAACGGCCGAAACCATCAAAACCACGCTCGGCCTGCTCGGCATCGAAGTGCCCGAGCGCATGTAAGAACTCAAGAAAATCAAAAAAGAACGTCATGCTGAGCTTGCCGAAGCATCTCGCTAGGGTCGTTGGGGCAGTAACCCCAGCGGCGCGGGCAAGATGCTTCGGCAAGCTCAGCATGACGTTCTTACTTACTGACAGTACCCAATTAACAACATGAAAAGCGTAGCAGTCTACTGCGGCTCCAGCAGCGGCAACCAGGAAATATATACCCAGCAGGCCCAGGAAATGGGCCGCGAACTGGCCCGGCGCGGCCTCACCCTCGTGTACGGCGGCGGCTGCGTGGGCCTCATGGGCACCATCGCCGATGCGGTGCTGGCCGAAGGCGGCAAGGTAATCGGCGTTATCCCCGGCTTCTTGGCCGATAAGGAGCTGGCCCACAAAGGCTGCACCGAGCTGCACGTTGTCGAAACCATGCACCAGCGCAAGCTGCTCATGGCCGACCTCGCCGAAGGCTTCGTGGCCATGCCTGGCGGCTTCGGCACGCTCGAAGAGCTGTTTGAGGTACTGACCTGGGGCCAGCTCGGCCTGCACGGCAAGCCGGTGGGCCTGCTCAACACCCAAGGCTTTTACGACGCGCTGCTGGCCCTGCTCGACCACATGAGTGCCGAAGCTTTCCTGCGCGCCGAAAACCGGGGACAGGTGCTGCAAAACGTCAGCGCCGCCGCCCTGCTCGACGCGATGGAAGCCTACCAGCCCGTGCGCCTGGAAAAGTGGCTGACGCCTAGCACAACGTAGACCTGCGCTACCTGCGCAGTAGAAAAAAATGCCCCGGCCAGCTAATGCCCAAGTGGCAACTGGCTGGCAGCCAGGCTATCGCAGCCTGGGTTCGAGTCCCGGCAGCACTTCGTTGCTATCGTCTAGGGGCTAGGATGCGGTTTTATAAAGGAGGCCCCAGCCACGTTACGTTGGCTGGGGCCTTTGTATGAATGGCGCGTGCTGCTACCGCGCCAAGCGCAGGCCCGTGTACTGCCAGCGCTTATCGGCGTGGAAGAAATTGCGGTACGTGAGACGGATGTGGCTCTCGGGCGTGGCGCACGAGCCGCCGCGCAGCACGAGTTGGTTTATCATAAACTTGCCGTTGTACTCGCCGAGCGCGCCCGCCGCCCGCTGGTAGCCGGGGTAGGGGTGGTAGGGCGAATACGTCCACTCCCAGCAGTCACCGAGGAGCTGGTGGCACTGCGTAGGGTCGGCTGCGGCGGCCAGCGGCTGCGGGTCGAAGTGGCCGGTTTCAAGCCAGTTAGCGCCCTGGGGCGTGGCGTTGAAGTAGCGGGCGGCCGTTTCCCACTCGGCCTCGGTGGGCAGGCGGGCGCCGGCCCACTGCGCGTAGGCGTCGGCCTCGTAGAAGCTGATGTGCGACACCGGCGCGGCCAGTCGGAGCGGCTCCAGGCCGGTTGGGCCGTAGCGTAGCCACTGGCCATCAGCACCTTGCGACCAGTAGAGCGGCGCGGCCCAGCCTTCGCGGTTTACCAGGTCCCAGCCCTCACCCAGCCAGAACTGAAATTGCCGGTAGCCCCCAGCCTCAATGAATTGCAGAAAATCGCCGTTCGTCACGAGCCGGTTTTGCAGCTCGAAAGGCGCAAGAAGCACCTCGTGCACCGGCAGCTCATTGTCAAACGAAAAGCCGGCTGCTTGATGCCCAACCGGATAAATGCCACCCGGCACGGTTAGCCACGCAGCTTCGGGCAGTGAAGCATTATCGTTCGACAATTGCTCATTGCTAAGGTAGCCGGGGGCCAGTGGGTTGGTACTGAGGATGTACTTGATGTCGGTGGCCAGCAATTCCTGGTGCTGCTGCTCGTGGTGCAGGCCCAGCTCGACCAGCTCGGTGGCGGCGGCGGGCAGCTCGGCCAGGCGGGCCAGCAGCGTGGCCATGTGCTCGTCTACGTAGGCGCGGTAGCGGTACACGTCGGCCAGCGGCGGGCGCGAGAGCGTGCCCCGGTCGGCGCGGTTTACCCGAGAGCCCAGCGAGTTATAGTACGAGTTGAACAGAAAGGCATACTCGGGGTGAAACACCTCGTAGCCGGGCAAAAACTGCTGGAGCAGCATGGTCTCCCAAAACCAGGTGGTATGGGCCAGGTGCCACTTGGGCGGGCTCACATCGAGGCTGGGCTGCACCACGGTGTCTTCGGGCAGCAGGGGCTGCACCAAGGCCACCGACTGCGTGCGCACGGCCTGAAAGTGAGCGGGTAGCGCCGCCGCATCAGCGGCAACCGAAGCGGGGAGAGGCGAGGAAACAAACGTCATAGCAACAAAGAAAAGGGCGCGCGGCCGCCACTTGCTTAACCGTGGAGCTAGCGCAAGAGTTGCGCCGGCCGCCGCTAAGCGGTGGGGCCGGGCTGCGTGCACCTGGCTAGCGCAGCTCTTACTGATAACCCGGTGCGCCCGCTCGGCCCGGCCGGCCCGCAGAACGGCGGCGCAAAAAACCACAGATAATTAAGCTCGGAAGGAATTTACAGCTTGCTAATACAGTTTGCAATAGCTCTTGGTATTACGTGTAAAAGCGGGCTGGGTGCAGCGCGCTTTCTTCTCCTATTTCCTTTTCTATGAGTACGATTGGTGTTAAGTCAAATTCGTCCCTTTCTCCTTCTCCCAACGGTTCAACCCCCGATAAGCAGCCCAAGCGCCCCGCCCGCCGGGTAGGCGAAAAAAGCCGGCGCGGCTTCGCTGCCATGTCGCCCGAGCAGCAGCGCCGCATTGCCAGCGAAGGCGGCCGCGCCTCGCACGAAAGTGGCAAGGGCCACCGCTTCTCCACGGAGGAGGCGCGCGCCGCTGGCCGCAAAGGTGGCCAGATAAGCCGCCGCGGCCCCAAAAAAGCCGGCCCCGACGCCGCATAGCCCGCTTCGGCCGCACCTTTGCCCCATGCTGACCCTTACTTACCAGCGGCGGGCGCTGCACTTCAACTTCCCGGCCCGCACCTCGCGCGGGGCGCTTACCGAACATGTGGCCTACTACCTCGGCCTGCGCGATACGCGCCGGCCGCAGGTAGTAGGCTGGGGCGAGGCCGCGCCCCTGGCTGGCCTCAGTCCCGACTGCGGCCCCGATTTCGAGCGTACCATAGTAGGTTTTTGCCAGCGGTTTAACCAGGCGGGCCACGCGGCGCTAGCGGTGCCCGAGGCGGCGGCGCTGGTGCCAGCCACGCTGCCGGCGCTCCGCTTTGCCCTCGAAACGGCGGTGCTGGACCTGGACGGTGGCGGCCGGCAGCAGCTGTATGCCAACAAGTTTAGTCAAGGTGAAGCGGGCCTGCCCATCAATGGGCTGGTGTGGATGGGCGACGCGGCCTTCATGCGCGAGCAGATTCGGCAGAAGCTGGCTGCCGGCTACGCCTGCCTGAAAGTGAAAATTGGCAGCCTCGACTTTGCCACCGAGCTGGCGCTACTTACCGAGATTCGGGCCGAGGCTGGCCCCGAGCGCCTCCTGCTGCGCGTGGATGCCAACGGCGCCTTCAGCCCCGGCGAGGCCCCCACCAAGCTGGCGCGCCTGGCCGAATTTGAAATTCATTCCATTGAGCAGCCCATTGCGGCCGGGCAGTGGCCGGCGCTGGCGGCGCTGTGCCGGGCGTCGCCCCTGCCCATCGCGCTGGATGAGGAGCTCATCGGCCTCACCGACCCCAGCCAGCAGGAGGCCCTGCTCGACGCCGTGCGCCCGCCCTACCTCGTGCTCAAGCCCACGCTGCTGGGCGGCCACGCCGCCACTCGCCGCTGGATAGCCCTGGCCGAAGCCCGTGGCATTGGCTGGTGGATAACCTCGGCCTTGGAGTCAAACATCGGCCTCAATGCCGTGGCCCAGCTGACGGGGGAGTACGAGGTGGGCGATTTTGCGCAAGGGCTGGGTACCGGCCAGCTCTATGACAACAACCTGGCGGCCCCGCTGACCATCCGCGCCGGGGCCCTGCACTACGACCCGGCCGGCCCCTGGGAGCAACCGTAGCCCCTGGCCCGGCCACTCGCAAAACCACCGCCGCCGTAGCCCTTGCCCACGCCGGTAAGCCGTTGTATATTTAGCCCTTGCCGGGCTGATTAGCCGGTGGTTATGCGCGTGAGTCTGTGGAATAGTTGGTGCTGGCTGCGCGGGCAGCTCCTGCTCCTGCTGGGGCTACTCAGCAGCGTGGGCAACGCGCAGCCCGGCCCCGCGGTGGCCCCGGTTTTTGCTTTCACCCGGCCGGGGCAGCAGCAGGCGCAGGTGTCGTTCTCCTCCCAGCGCAACCTACTCATCATCGAGGCCCGGCTAAACGGGCGTGGGCCGTATAATTTTCTGCTCGACACGGGCGTGAACACCAGCCTGCTTACCGACCCCCGGTTGGCCGATTCCTTACAGCTCACACACGGCCAGAGCTACCACGTGGCTGGCCTGGGCGGTGCCGATAGCGGCCTGCGGGCCTACGAGGCCGCTGGCGTGCGCGTGAGCCTGCCCAGCGTAGAGGCCGCCGCCATGAGTTGGCTGGTGCTGAGCAGCGACGTGCTCGACCTGTCGGGCTACGTGGGAATGCCGGTGCACGGCATCATCGGGGCCGACTTGTTTCGCTCGTTTGTGGTGTGTATTCGCCCCGAGGAGCGCCAGCTTATCCTGACTGCGCCGGCCCACTACAAAGCGCCGGGGGGGCGGCGCTGGGCCAGCCTGCCGCTGGCCTTCGACCAAGGCAAGGCGTACGTCACGGCCAGCGTGCAGCAGCTGGGGGCTGCCGCTGGCACTGCGCCGCTGCCCCTGCGGCTGGTGCTCGACACCGGCGCGGGCCACGCCCTCAGCCTCGAAACCACCGCCGACCCGCGCCTGCGCCTGCCCGCCGTGCGCCTGCGCACCGACCTGGGCCGGGGTCTGAGCGGCATCATCAGCGGTTCGCTGGGGCGGGTGGCGGGCGTGCAGCTGGGGCGCTACCAGTTGGGGCAGGTGCTCACGTCCTTCCCCGATTCGGCGCAGGTGCACGCCCGCCTCACGGGCACCGAGCGCACCCGCCACGGCAACCTGGGCTACGAGGTGCTCAAGCGCTTTATCACGGTTATCGATTACCCACACGGGCGGTTGCTGCTCAAGCCCACGGCGGCGCTGCGCGACCCGTTTGAACATGATATGTGCGGCCTCGACCTGCTGGCGGTGGGTGCTGGCTACCGCCAGTACGTGGTGCTGCGCGTAGTACCCGGTTCGCCGGCTGCCTCGGCCGGCATTGGGGAAGGCGAGGAACTGATAAGCATCAACTTTGCGCCCACCAGCTTCCTCTCCATCTCGGAAGTAAACCGCCTGCTGCACTCGCAGGATGGCCGCGTCCTCTTCCTGGTATTGCGCCGGGCCGATGGCGAATTGTATCCTGTCAGCGTGCGGCTCAAGCGCCAGATATGAGGAAAATACCGCGCTAAACTTAGCGGGGCTGAGACTACCACGGGCTGGCGGCTAAGTGCACCCAAAATGCCGGGTTGTTCTCGACTAAGGCTTCGTGAGGGACGGGGCGGCTACCCATTCCCAGGCCTCGGCTTGCCCCCGCTGCGGTAGGTAGGTGATGGGGACCAGCACCCCGCTGCGCCGCACGGTGAGCGTAAGGGGCCGGCGAAAGCTGCCGTAGATGGGGCCAATATCCACGGCTTCGGCTAGTTCGTCGCCCTCGCGCAGGCCGGCCAGGGCGGGCGGCGAGCCCGGCACCAGGCCCTTGATGTGCTTGCCCGCCTGCACCGCCAGCGGCTCGGCAAAGCCCAGGTCGAAGAAGCCGGCTGGCACGGGCTGGCTAGCCACACCTGGCCCAAAGGCGCCCGGCACCGGGCGCAGCAGCTGGCCATCGACCATCGCCTGCCAGTCGGCTACGGCCCAGTCGCCGGCCTCGCGGCGCAGCAGGGCCACCCAGTCCTGGGCGGTGGGCTCGTGGCCAGCACGCTGCATTTTCAGCAGCTCGTTGGCCAAGCTTAGCACCGTGTGCGGGCTGCTGGCCTGGCGCAGCCGGGCCTCGAGGTTGGCAAAGTAGAGCATGCCGCGGGCGTAGGCGAGCGTCCAGGCATTGCGGCCGGCCCACTTGGTGGCGGGGATGTCGCGGTCGGGGGTAAGGCGCCGGGCGTTGGTGTAGTAGTAGCTGGCATCGGTGTTGATGATTTCCAGGTATTCGGCCGGCGTGTAGAGGCCCGCGGCGTAGGGCAGCGTGAGGGCAAAATAGTCGGCGATGCCCTCGGTGTACCAGTCGTCGAGCGAGGCGGGGGCATCCAGGTGCAGGCCCCAGGCGTGCACCATCTCGTGGGCAATGGTATTGCGCTCCTCCAGGTTGGCTGCCGATACGCTCGGCGGCAGGTACAGCATGAAGGCTCCCGCTGAAGCAACTCCGCTCGAAAACGGACTGCCCAGGTACGAGCGAAAAAAGAAGTTGAACGACTGCGTAGCCGAGCCCCCGAAGGCCTGACGCTCCAGCTCATACACGCGCTGGGCGGCGGCCATTGGCGCATCCATCTCGGCCGCCGTTTTGCCCAGCCCATACGCACTAAAGCCTTGGGTAGTAGGCTGGGCCGGGTAATGGTACAGTGGCCCGGCCATAAAATGAGCTTCGTTCAGCTTGCTGGCGGTGGTGCGGGCCGTTTGGCTACCGGGGCCGTAGGAGCTGACAGCCGTGGCCCCGGCTGGCAGCTGCCAGCGCAGGCGCAGGGTAAGGCTGTCGGCGGCCACCTCGGGCAGCAGCAAAAAGCCGCGCCCGCCGCCGGCCAGCCCACCGCCCGCGGCCTGCAAGTCGATGTGCGGCCCGCGCTTGGGGGCCACGGCCTGCGCTACCGGCACCCGGTAAGCTACGTGGATGGTACCTGCCACTGGCCGGCTCGCCAGCCAGTGTTGCCGCACCTCACCATCCTGCGTGCGCACGACGGGCTGGGCAAACGGCACCTTGCCTTTGGCATCCGTCACCACTAGTGCGGTAACCTGGTCGGTGCCCCGTACCAGAAAAGGGACCAGCATATCGAATTGCAAATCCAACGGCCGGGGCTGGGTGTTGGGCGCGGTGAGCGTATACTCCACGGCAAACCCATTGGCCTGGCCCGGCCGGGCGTAGGTGGGCCGCAACTGCATGGTGAGTACGGGGCCGGTGGCCCGCCCCGGCAGGGCGTGTGCCAGCAGCAGGAAAATGAGCGGTGCTGCGCGTAAGAGCGTAAGCATGACAGTAAAGAAAAAATGAGTTGCGGAAAAAGGATTACGCTACTGCGCGCGCCCAGCTAGCGGCCTTTAGCCACCGGTTTCTTTGAAGCACCAGTCCGAATAGCTTTTGTCGGCCGCGGTTTAGGGGGTGGTAGCGGCTGGCCGCTGGCATCGAGTATTACCACAGGGTAGCCAAGCTGCCGCAGCGCCGGCAGGTGGCGCTTATCACCGACGACCACGATGCCGAACTGCTCAACGGGCAGGTACTGCTTGGCCAGGGCATCGACCTCGGGCTTGGTGAGGGCGGCCAGCACGGCGGCCTGCTGCCGGAGGTAGTCGGCGGGTAGGTCGTAGGTGAGCAGTTGGGTTAGGAAAGCGACTTTTTGCAGGCCGGTTTCAAATAGCAGGGCCTGCTTTTGGCTGAGGGTGGTTTTGGTAGTAGCCAGCTCGTCGGGCGTGATGCCGCTGGCGCGGTAGGTAGTTATTTCCTGCAACAATTCGCGCAGTGCGGGAGCCGTGGCATCGGCCCGCACGGCGGTGGCGGCGGTGAAGTTGCCATCATAAGGGGTAGCCGAAAAGCGAGCCCATACGGAGTAGGTGTAGCCGTGCTGGTCGCGCAGGTTGCGGTAAAGGCGCGACCCGCGTGCCCAGCCCAGCGGGTACTGCATGAGGTGGGCGTGGTAAAATGGCCCGGTGGCATCGTAGGGCATGGCCGCGTAGCCCAGCCGCAGGCTGGACTGGGGCGCGCCCGGCGCCTCCACAAAGTAGAGCCGGCCGGGGCCGGCCGCCGGGGTGGGCGCGGCCCGGGGCGGGGCCACGGCGGGCGTGGTCCAGGCGAGCAGGCCCGCCAGCTGGGGCACGATAGCGGCCTGCGGCGCATCGCTGACGATGGCCAGCGCCGCTAGGTTGGGCGCGTAGTAGGTGCGGTAGAAGTGCTGCACGTCGGCCAGCGTCAGGCTGCTTACGGTGGCGGCGGTGCCCTCCACGGGCCAGCCGTCGATGCGGGCGGGGCCGTAGAGCTGGCGCTGCAATACGTTGTAGGCCAGTCCGCCGGGGTCGGCGGCTTCGTCGCGCACACGGGTTAGCTGCTGCTGCTTGGCGCGGGCAAAGTCTGCGGGGGCAAAGCGGGGGTGCAGCAGGCTTTCCAGCACCAGCGCCAGCGTGGCGTCGAGGTGGCGGGTGAGGGTTTGCACCGTCACGGTGGTTTCGTTGCGGCCGCCCTCGAAGGTGACGCGACTGCCGAGCCGGGCCAGCGCCGCCGCCATCTCCACGCTGGAGTAGCGGGCGGTGCCTTCGCTCAGCATAGCGGCCGTGAGGGCGGCCAGGCCCGCTTGCCGGGCCGGGGCGGGCAGCAGCCGGTCGCCCCCGGCGATAGTAAGCTGGAGCTGGGTAACGGGCAGCTCCGTGTTTTGGGTGCCGAGCACGCGCACGCCGTTGGCCAGGGTAGTGCGCCAGAGCACGGGCGTGGGCACGGCCGGGGCCGGGCCGGGCGTGGGGGCCGGGCGGCGGTCAAAGGTTTCGGGGGTCTGGCGTGGGGCCGGAGCCGGCAGCGGAGCCACGGCCAGCGGGGCGGGGGCCCGGAAGTTATCGGGCGCGGCCCGCCGGCTGGCGCTGCCCGGCGGCACCACGCTCAGCACCACGGCGGGCTGCTGCTGCACGTACTGCCGGAACACGCGCATGACGTCGGCCGGTGTGAGGGCGCGCAGCCGCGCGATGACGCCGGGCAACTGGTTGGGGTTGCCACTCAGGTAGTCATAGGTAACCAACGTTACGGCCTTGCCCGCCACGCCCGCCACGTCGAGCAGCTCCTGCATTTCGCGCTTGGCCTTGAAGCGGGCCAGCTCCTCATCGGTGACGCCGCGCCGGGCAAACTCGGCCAGGGCGGCGCGCACCTGGGCCTCGGTGGTGCGCAGGCTGGCGCCCGGCTGGGCTTTCACTTCCAGCTCAAATTCGCCGGCCAGCTCGTTGCTGTTGTTGCTGGCGCTGGCCTCGGCGGCCTGCTGCTTCTCCAAAAAAGTGCGGTAGAACACCGAGCCGGGCGCATTGCCCAGCAGCTCAGCCAGGGCATCGAGGGCCAGCTCGTCGGGGTGCAGCTGGGGCACGGCGGCGTAGGCCAGCACTAACAGTGGTTGCTTGATGTGGGTGTCCTCGTAGCTCACGTAGCGCGTTTGGGCGAGGTGGGCGGGGGCCGCCGTGGCGCGGGGCACGGCTGGCCCCGTCGGAATGGGGCCGAAGTACTTTTCGACCAGCCGCACTACCTCGGCCGGCTGCACATCGCCTACAATGGCCAGCACCGCATTGTTGGGCCCGTACCAGCGCAGGAAAAAGTTGTCGGCCTCGGCGCGGGCGAAGCCGTTGATATCGGCCAGGGTACCGCCCGTCAGCCACGAATAGGGGTGGCCAGCTGGGTAGAGCGCGGCCCGCAGCACTTCGTCGGCCCGGCCGTAGGGGGCGTTGTCCTCGTTTTCGAGGCGCTCGTTTTTCACGTTGTCCTGCTCGCGGGCAAAGCCCTGCGCGGTGGCCGCGCCCAGCGAAAAGCCCAGTTGCTCGGCCCCTATCCGCAGCCCGGTTTCGAGCTGGTTCACGGGCAGGGTTTCGTAGTAGCTGGTTTTGTCGCGGCTGGTGGTGCCGTTGATATCGTTGCCGCCGGCGGCGGCGAGGATGGGCTGCGTGCGGCCCGCCGCCTCGTGCGCCGAGCCCTGAAACAAAAGCAGGTGCTCGAACAAATGCGCGAAGCCCGAGTGGCCCGGCTGCTCGCGCGCCGACCCCACGTGGAACGTCAGTTCCACCCGCACCAGCGGGTCGGAGTGGTCTTCCGACACGAGCAGCGTGAGGCCATTGGGCAGCACGTATTTTTCATAAGGAATGATGACTTGGCCGGGGCTGGCCGTCACTTTTTCGACCAGCCGGGTCGGCGGGGCGGGCGCCTGGGCCTGGGCGCGGAGGCCCAGGCCCAGCAGGATGAGGCAACCGAGGGCAGCTAAAAACTTAGAAATCATAACGGGCCAGGCGGGCAGGTTGAATACGGCCACAAAGGTGCCCGCCGGCCCACGCCGTTGCGCTCCAGCTTATAAAGTGGGAGGTGCCAACCTATAACCTGGGCCGTGCTACCTCGCTGGGTGCGGCGCCCACCAGCTTCTTAAACACGCGGTTAAATGTTGACTTAGAGTTGAATCCGCTTTCCAGGGCCACGCCTACCAGCGAATAGTGGGCAAAGCGCGCGTCGGCCAGCTTGCGGCGGGCCTCCTCCACCCGGTAGGTGTTCACGAAGTCGCTGAAGCTCTGCCCGCACCCGGTATTGATGACCTTGGAGAGCAGCACCGGGTGCAGGGCCAGCCGGTGAGCCAGCTCGGCCAGGTTCAGTTCCGGCTCCAGCCAGGGCCGCTGCTCGGCCATCAGGCGTAGCAGCTTGTCGCGGTAGGGCAGCAGGTCGGGCGGCAGTGCGGTGGGCGTGGCTTCGGCAGCGGGCAGCGGCTCGGCGGCTGGTATTTCGGCTGGTTGCGCCGGAGCGGCTGGGGCTGGCTCCAGCGTGGGCGGCGGGAGAGGGGGTAGGGCCGGTGCGGGCTCCGGCGGCGCATCTAGTTCAAAGCGCAGCGGGCTGGTGGCAGCGGCGTAGTTGGCTTCCAGCCCCACGGCCAGTAAGCCATAAATCAGGAGGCCGCGCAGGGCAAAGGCAATCCAGCCCACCCCGGTATCGTAGTCGAATGAGCTACTCAGTATCGTGAAGCCGACGCCCAGCCCCAGCCCCAGCAGCTGCAACACCAGCAGCTGCCGCAGCCCCTGAAACTGCAGCCGCTCCTGGTTGGAAAAATTGTCGTCGAGGTAGCGGTAGTAGCGGCGGTAGTCGGCCAGCATGCGCAGGCTGTAGCCCAGCAGCGAGGCGTAGCCCAGCAGCGTCAGCAGCGGGTCATCTATAGAACCCAGCGCCGTGGCGGCGGGTCCCAGGGCACCCGCCGGCGGGCCACCCAGCCACAGTAGGTCGTAGGCGGCCACCGCCGCCGCCAGCCCGATTTGCAGCAACCCCGGCAGTAGGTGTTTCACCAAGGGCCGCCAGCGAAAATCCTGATTGGTCAGGCTCTTGAAATACAAGTAGTACGACGGCCCCAGCGCCAGGCCCAGATACCAGGGAAAGTAGGCCAGCCAGCGCGCGTGGCCCGCGTGCCCATTTGCCCAACCCGCGTAGAAAAGCATGCGCTCGGCTACTTTGAGCGTGGGCAGGGCGATGAGCAGGGCCAGCAGGGCATCGGCCGGCGTGCGCCGCCACAGCGCTCGCAGCAGCAGGCTCACGGTGGCCAGCCCGCCCGTTAAGGCGCCGGCAAACAGCAGCGTACTGATGAAATTGAACTCGAAGGGCATAGGCGACAGGGCAAGCTACCGGCTAGCCAATGGCCCCGCCGCAAGTTGGTCAAAATTACCTGCACAGTGGAAAAGCCTGGCCCATGCGTTTGGCTGCCGCTGGCCTCGGGAGCCGTAGGGGCAGCCCTACGGGTAGCGTCGCCGATGAAAATGGCCACGGGCCGCCCGGTCCGATTTTATTCTCCGCGGTGGCCCGCAGGCCACTTTAGGCGCGGCCAACCGTGGGGGCGGCAGTACCTTTCGGGGCCGCTCACCTTTGCCTTATGTCCGCCGCCGCTGATTCCGATACGCCTCCGCCCCCCTTTATTCAGGCCAATCAGCACATCTACCGCGATTATTTTCGGGAAGAATTCACGCAGACGCTCGACGACAACGTCCTGTGGCTGCTCGACCGCGTGTGGTTTCGCTCGCGGCTGGTGGGTTTCGAGCCCTACCCGCAGCGCAACAACCCCGACCGGCCGCTCATCTTCGCCTCCAACCACTCGGGCATGGCCTTCCCCTGGGATGCCATTATCTCGCTCTCGCACCTCTGGCGCTACCTTATGCGCACGCGCGGCCACCTGCGCGACCTGCCCCGGCCGCTCTCGGCGCCCATGCTCTCGGCCACCAAGCTGATGAACCCCTACCTCATCACGGATTTCTGGAAAAAGTGCGGCAGCGTCGATGCCACCACGCTCAATTTCGAAACCATGATGTACTACCAGGAGCACAACCTCATGCTCTACCCCGAGGGCGTGCCCGGCATTGGCAAGGGCTTCAACCGCAAGTACCAGCTCCAGCGAATGGCCACCAGCATGCTAAGGATGAGCCTGATGCACGGCACCGACATCATGCCGTTTTACACCATCAACGCCGAGTACCTCAACCCCTACGCCTACAGCTTCGAGTGGATAAACCGGCTGACCAAGAAAATCGGCATCCCGTTTTTGCCCATCACGCTGCTGCTGCTGCTCGTCATTATTCAGCCCTGGGCCTTTTACCTGGCCCTGCCCGCCCAGCTCACCTACGTGATGGGTAACCGCATTAGGCCCACCGAATTCACGGATAAGCAGCACGACGAGTTGAGCCGCGACGAGCTGCTGGCCATCTCCGAGCAAATCCGGCAGCGCATGCAGGGGGAGATGGATGCCGCCGTGGCCGCCCACGGCCAGCACCCGTACCGCTGGCGCGAGCTGTGGCAGCGCATGAAGGAAAACCGGCGCTACTTTCCCTTCTTTCTGCCCTTCGCCTGGCCGGCCGTCTTCACCGAGTTTGAGCGCCGCTTTGTGCGCAATGGTGAGCGCGACTTCCGCATGCAGCTCGACCGGCCGGGGGCCTTTTGGCAAATGCTGTGGCGCAACCCCTTGGTATTGGCGTACTTTATTCCGCTGCTGGGCTGGATTCCGCTGGCCATCAAAGGCTACCGCGATAATAAGCTGGCCCGCCTGCGCCGAACGTCGCCCAACCAGCCGGCCCGCCGTGCGTAAGTTTACCGCCCTAAGCACGTTATCAACTTCGTTTTCACCCTCACCCGTTTTCAGTCATGGACGACCTGTTTAAGAAATTCATCAACACTGGCGTGGGCTTCCTCTCGCAAGGCAACAAAGCCGTTCAGGTTGCCATCGAGAAGCTGGTGAAGGAAAGCAAAATCTCCGAGCAGGAGGGCAAGAAAATAGTGGACGACCTGCTCAAAAACAGCGAAACCAAGCGCGCCGACCTCGAAAAGCAGTTCAAAGGCCTCACCGCCGACCTCAAAAGCCGCGTCACTCGCAAAGGCAAGGCCCAGCCCGCCGCTGCCCCCGCTTCCAAGGCTAAGCCTACTGCCAAGGCCCCAACCGCTAAAAAGCCTGCTGCCAGCCCCGCCAAGAAGGCCGCTCCCAAGAAAGCCGCCGCCCAGCCGGCCGCCGACAGCGGCGCGGCAGCCAGCACCGAGTAAAGGAGGCTTGTAAAAAGGAGTGGCCCTGGTTGCCGCGTGACCAAAGTTGGTCACGCGGCAACCAGGGCCACTCCTTTTTGCTGGCTTTTAACCTTACGCCTTGGCGTAGGTCACTTCCTTCACCGCCTTCAGGATGCGGGCCACGTTGGGCAGCGACGCTTCGATGAGGGTGGGGGCGTAGGGCAGCGGTACGTCGGCGCAGGTGATGCGGACGACCGGCGCGTCGAGGTAGTCGAAGGCGCGGCGCTGCACCATGTAAGCCAGTTCGCCCGAGATGCTGGCCAGCGGCCAGGCTTCTTCGATAACCACCAGGCGGTTGGTTTTCTTCACCGAGTTGATGAGCGTGTCGTAGTCAATCGGGCGCACCGAGCGCAGGTCGATTACCTCGGCTGAGATGCCTTCTTTGGCGAGCTCCTCGGCGGCGGTGTAGAGTAGCTTCATCATTTTGCCGAAGCTCACCAGCGTCACGTCGGTGCCTTCGCTCACCACGTTGGCCTTGCCGATTTCGAGGATGTATTCTTCTTCGGGTACCTCGCCCTTGTCGCCGTACATCAGTTCCGACTCCATGAAAATCACGGGGTCAGGGTCGCGGATGGCGGCCTTCATCAGGCCCTTAGCGTCGTAGGGGTTGGAGGGCACTACTACTTTCAGGCCGGGGCAGTTGGCGTACCAGTTCTCGAAATTCTGCGAGTGCTGGCTGCTGAGCATGCCCGCGTTGCCGGTCGGCCCGCGGAATACGATGGGGCAGGAGTACTGCCCGCCCGACATCGAATAAATCTTAGCCGCCGAGTTAATCACTTGGTCAATAGCCACCAACGAGAAGTTGAAGGTCATGAACTCGATAATCGGCTTGAGGCCGTTGGCGGCCGCGCCCACGCCGATGCCGGCAAAGCCCAGCTCGGCAATCGGCGTATCAATCACGCGCTCCGGCCCAAACTCGTCGAGCATGCCCTGGCTTACTTTGTAAGCGCCGTTGTACTCGGCCACTTCCTCGCCCATCAGGAATACCGACGGGTCGCGGCGCATTTCTTCGCTCATGGCCTCCCGTAGGGCCTCGCGGAATTGAATAGTACGCATCTGGTTGAATTATTTAACGGGGTAAAGTTAAGGCAAAGCACCTTGGATGCGATGCATGGCCGCGCAACGCAGTCCGCAAAAGGTAAGCGCGCCGGTTTACAAAAACCTTTCTTACCTTTGGTAGGTAAAAAGCCAAAAGAAAGGGAGCCAGACCCTTGGCCCGGCTCCCAATCCCAACTACTTGAGTAAGTGGGCCAATAGTAAGAAGCCAGCGGCCTTTGCTACTCCGCTCACAAACCCTAGCAACACAGCTTTCCAGACTGCCTGCCATAGTTTACGCGTTTTGTCCCTTGTCATTTGGAGATGATGTGAGGGTTGTCTAGAACCCCGCATCGAAACCCCGGCCGCGCCAACGGTCGGGGTTTCCCTTTTTCAAGGGCTACCGTCTGGCCATTGGGGACTACCTAAACGCGCTTGCCATAAAGGTAATGCGCGCTTAGGTAGCTGGTTTTCTTGGCTTTATAATCTTTAAAAACAGGTTGGCTTATTGGGAAGCAGCGGTTGAACTACTTCAGCGCCTCCCGAAACGCCTTGCCCTGCACGTAGTCCTGAAACTCCAAATCTTCTACGGCCTGGGTGGCTAGCTCGCGGTTGAGGCGTACGGCCTGGCGCAGCTCGTCGGCCATCGCGGCTTCGTCGTGGCGGCGGGCGGCGGCTACGGCCAGGCCGTAGTGCGGGTCGGCGGCCTGGGGGCGCAGGTCGAGGGCGAGGCGGTACTGGGCGGTGGCCGCATCGTAGGCGCCGCGCTGCACAAATAGCAGGCCCTGGTTCATGTAGTTCTGGTAGCTGGGGCCGGCCAGGCGCAGGCTGGTGAGCGCCTGCTCGGGCTGGCCCACCTGGATTTCGAGCGCCGCCTTATCGGCAAAAACCTTGCGCAGGATGTTGCGCGGCCCGCCCAGCTTGATGGCGTAGTCGTAGTCCTGCAAGGCCTCCAGGCGCTCCTGGGCGCGGTGGTGGGCCGAGGCGGCGCGGTAAAATAGCTCGGCCGTGGGGTGGCGGTGAGCGGCCAGCGTAAAGTTGACGGCCGCCCGGTGGTAAAAATTCTGCTGCACGCGCAGGGTCGGCTCCTTTTCGGCGCGCAGGGCCAGCACCGTGCCCAGGTTATAAAACGCCTCCCAGCGGGCCGTGCTCGCGGCCGCCAACTCGTAGATGCGCTGTTTTTCGGCCAGCAGCGGCGTGAGCGTGGCCGAGTATCGCAGCTCCTCGGGTGTGAGGGCGTCGATATCGGCCTGCTTCTCGACGATTTTCTTGCTCAGGATATACACCTCTGAGTCGTAGCGCGGCGGCGCGGTGTAGGTGACGGCTACCGTGCCCCAGCGCAGCACCGGGTAGATGTAGTCTTCGAGGTAGTCGAAGTAGCTGAGCTTGTGCAGCGCCCGCTCCTTCTGAGCGAAGGTGCCGCGCGTGTCGTTGATGATGCTCACCACCGAATCTTGCTGCGCGGGCTTGAGCACCGAGTTTTGCACCTGGTTGAGCAGCAAGTCCCAACTGTTGCGGTAGGCCAGCGTGTCGAAGGTAATGTTCTCCACCTTATTGAGGTAAGAGAAGCCTTTCACCCGCTGCTTGTAGTAATAGAGCAGCATTTTTACGCGCTTGCTGGCCAGCTGGGGCTTGTGCGCATCGGTAGAGTCGGGCGAGTGGCCGGCCGCGATGAGCACGCGCTGGGTGTGCTGGTTCTGGTCAATCAGGTCTTCGAGGGCCGCGATGTTGGTGCCCAGGCTGGAGCGGATAAACCACTGGCCCTGGTCGAAATACAGGGGCAGAATGCGGGTGCCGCTCATGGTATTATTGGCGTGTTCGGGCAGCAGGGCCAGCAGCGTATCCTCGATGACCACGCGCCGGGCGGGGTCGGAGATGCCGCGCGCCAGCAGTGTTTCGGTCTTGGCGGTCAGCACCTGGCCCTTGGGCTTTAGCTCGCGCACTTGGCCGCGCGCCATGAGCTGGCCCGGCGAGCGGCGCGGCGTGTTGGGAATGTTGAAGCGGCGGCGGCTCACGAGGCGGCCCTTCACCGAGTCGTCGTAGGTAAACTCGCCCTGGGCGAAGGAAATGCGGCCCACGGTATCGAGGCGCAGGTCGTGGTCGTACTTATAGGTGAGCAGCACCTCGTACACGGCGCCTTTACGCAGGTGGCGGCCCGCCACGCGAGCCGTGGCCTCGAAGGGTACCGACTCGCCCACGGCCGTGAGCGGCGCAGGCTCCACGGTTACGCGGCGGCCGGCTTCGGCGGCTTGCAGCATCTTGGGCAGCGGGGAGCAGCCAGTGAGCAGGCCGGCCAGCAGCCAGCCCGTAGCGTGGAGCTTACTTATTGATAATAAACGCAAATCGAAAGAAATTGACGGCGGGTAACACGGGCCGGGCCGCAACCCGGCCCGCGCCTTAACGTAAGACGGTCCTTAACGTTTGCCGCCGGTTAGGTTGTATCTTAGCACGGCAAAGTTGCACCGCGCCGCTCAATATCACGTCTATGCACCGCCTTACCGACTTTATCGAATCGCAGTCCTTCGGGCTGTGCTCGGCGCTGGGGCAGCGCTGGGGTTTTAGTACGCGCAGCATCCGGCTCTCGTTTGTCTACGCCTCGTTTTTCACGTTTGGCTCGCCCATCGTGCTGTATTTTGCCGGGGTGTTCTGGATGAATATCCGCCGGGCCTGGCGCCAGCAGCGCAGCACTGTCTGGGACCTGTAGGTCAGTTATCAGTAAGTAATTATCAGTTATCGAGAGGTTATGCGGCCTTCAGCCTGCTTTAACCTTTGGTCAGCGAAAAGCTCTTGATTGACAACTGGGAAAATTTCTTTTTCCCCTGGGCAAAATATTCCCACACCACGCTGCGTGCGTAGGTGCCGGCACGTTGGCTTACAAGCAAGCGCGGCTGGGCTAGCCGGCGGCGCTCGCGCCAATAGCTGAGTTTTTGGAAAAAATGCAGGTGCGCCCGGCCTACCGCCTGCGCCTCGGGCCAGTTACGGGCCAGCAAAAAACGCAGGCCCGCTACCCAATCGAGCAGCAGGCGCAACATAAAAGCGCTGGTTAGCTCGCTAGGGGCCGAGTTTTTATAAAGCAAAGCCAGCCCATTGCGAAAGTTCAAATACGTTTTGCGGGGACTGGACTTTGGTAGGGTGCCGCCGCCTACGTGGTGCACGCGGGCCCCGCCGTGGTACCAGATTTCGTGGCCCGCATTCTGCGCCCGCCAGCAGAAGTCGATTTCCTCCATGTGGGCAAAAAAGGCGGGCTCCAGGCCACCCAGCTCGCGCCAGGCGGTGGCCCGCACGAGGCAGCACGCGCCGCTGGCCCAGGCCACCGGGCGCGGGTCGTCGTACTGGCCTTCATCAGTTTCTAGGGTGTCGAAGAGGCGGCCCCGGCAAAAAGGATAAGCCAGCCGGTCGAGGTAGCCGCCGCCGCCACCCGCGTACTCAAATAAGCTGTGGTTGCTGAAAGCCAGTATCTTGGGCTGCACAGCGGCGGCACTGGGATTAGTAAGCAGCAACTGCCGTAGGGGCGGCAGCCAGCCGGGCTGCACTTCTACATCGGAGTTGAGGAGCACAAAAAACGGGCTGTCGAGCTGCGCCAGTGCGTGGTTATACCCTTTGCAAAACCCCAGGTTCTCCTCAAATATCAGCAACTCTACCTGCGGAAAGCCGTGGCGCAGCAGGGGCACCGAGTCGTCGCTGGAGGCATTATCGGCCACTACTACACGGGCCCCGGCGGCGTGGGCCAGCACGCCGGGCAAGAACTGCCGTAAAAAATGCTCGCCATTGTAATTCAGAATTACAATGGCGACATCGGAGCAGGTGAAATCTGAAATCAAAGTGGTTGGGCTGGCTTGCCAGCCAGGAAATTAGCTGCCAAAGTTACCCAAGTCGAAGCCCGGGATGTTAGGCATTAGGCCGCTGGTTTGGCGCTGAAGCTCCTGCTTAGCCATTTCGGCAGCGGCTTCCAAGGCTTTGTTGACGGCGGCTACCACTAAGTCGGGTAGCATCTCCCGGTCTTCGGGCGTGAGCAGCGAAGGGTCAATTTCAAGCTTGGTGAGGGTACGGTGGCCGTTAGCAGTAGCTTTTACCAGGCCGCCACCGGCTTCGCCCGTTGCGGTGAGGTGCTGAAGCTGGCCCTGGGCTTGCTGCATCTTGTCTTGCAGCTCTTTCACCTTGCCCATCATGCCCATCATGTCGAATGCCATAGTCGTAAAATCTGTGCTCCCAGCTGGCCGGGAAGTGGTAAAATAGCGGATATAAGGCAGCTTTTGCAAAATGACTGCCATCTGCTAGCAACCTCAAGCGACAAATTTAGTTCAAACCTGCTTCAGCGGGCTGGCCGGTGGGCCCACGGGAGAAATGCTTCTAAACCACAAAGCCCACCCTGTCGAAACAAGGCGGGCCAGCAAGTAAAGTAGCGGCACTTACTTGCGCCGCTGGCGCAGCTTGCGCAGGCCGTAGGCTACGCTACTAGCCAGCAGCAGCGAAGCGCCGCCGTCGAGTGGTACCTCGGTGGGGTCAACGGGGTCGGTCGGGGCGGGACCGCCGGAGCCCGGCGTTTGGGCCAGCGCTGGCTGAACCGAGCCAGCCAACAGCAGCACTGCGGCGGCTACCAGCGAACGAACTAAAGTAGGAATGCGCATAAGCAGCTTCTGAAAAAGGAGTTGGGAGGAAGGGAAAACCAAACAAATAGCCTGGCTGGCCAGCAAGATACGCTAACCAGCCAGGCTATTGCATGCAGAGATACGACTTAACCGCCTACTTGGATGCTGTGGCGGCCAGCGGAGGCTAGCTTAGCTGGGCTAAGGCCGTTTTCAGAGCGGTGAGCAAGGTTTGCAAACCTTGCTCAGGGTTAGGGCCCAGGTGAATGTGCAGGGCACGGCGGCCGTTGTCACGCAGGGCCTGGAGGTCGCCCTGGGCCTGCGCATTCTCAAACGTGCCAAAGGTGTAAGTACGCCCCGGCAGCGGCAGGTCCTGCGGGTGGTCGGCGGTGAACTGCACGAACAACCCCACGTTGGGGCCACCCTTGTGGTACTGGCCGGTGGAGTGCAGGAAGCGCGGCCCGTAGCCCGAGGTGGTGGCAATGCGCAGCTTATCCTGCACTAGCTGGCGAAACTCGGCCAGCGACTTATTCAGCGCCTCGTTTTCGTGCAGGTAGGCTTGCAGCGTCAGGAAGTTGCCGGGCTGGGCCTGCGCGAAGAAGGCGTGCAGCACGGCCGTGGCGTCGGCGCCCGTGACGTCGCCGTAGTAGCGCACGCCATCCTGGTCGGCGGCGGGCTGGCCGGGGTCGGGCAGCTGGCCCGTCTCGGTTACTTCCTTCATCAGCTTGTCGGTCGCCGTTTTGGCGGCCTGCACGTTGGGCTGGTCGAAGGGGTTGATGCCCAGTACGATGCCCGCTACGGCCGTGCCGATTTCCCAGCGGTAAAACTCGCTGCCCAGCTCCAACGCATTATACAGGCGGATGATGACCACCGGGTGGCCGGCCTGTTCCAGGGCTGTGAGCTTGTCGATATTGGCCTGGTCGGCCTCGCTTTCGTAGCCCACGTACACAAATACGCGGTCGGTGCCGTACTCATCGGGGCGGCCCAGCGGCTCGCCGGCTACCGGCAGGATGCCCTTGCCTTCCTTACCGGTGCTTTCGGCCAGCAGCTGCTCCAGCCACAGGCCCAGGCTGCTCAGCGACTCGGGCGTGATGAGCGTGAGCTTATCACGGCCCTGCTTGGCCAGCACGCCCATCGTGGCGCCCAGTTTCAGGCCGGGGTTGTCGGCCACGGGGCCGTGCGCGCCGCAGGCCTGCATCATGGCCACCGCGCCGCGCAGCAGCTCGCTGATATCGATGCCGTAGAGGGCGGCCGGCACCAGGCCGAAGTACGTGAGGGCCGAAAAACGGCCACCTACTTCGCTGAAATTCAAGAAAATGTGGCGGTAGCCTTCTTTCGTGGCCTGGGTCACAAACTTGGAGCCGGGGTCGGTGATAGCCACGAAGTTTTCGCCGGCTTTGTCGCCTTTAATAGCTTTTACCTTGTCGTAGAAGTAGTCGCCGAAGGCCAGCGGCTCGGCCGTGGTGCCCGACTTGCTGGCCACAATAAACAGCGTGTGCTCCAGCGGAATCGACTGCTCCAGCTCGGCTACGGTGCCGGGGTCGGTGGTGTCGAGGATGGACAGCGGCAGGCCCGCCTGCTCAAACGAGCGCTCAAACACGATGGGAGCCATCGTGCTGCCGCCCATGCCCATTACCACTACGTGCTGAAAGCCAGCGGCTTTTACTTCTTGCACGAAGTCCGTGATTTCGCCCACGGCCTTGGTCAGCACCTCGGGGCTGTCGAGCCAGCCCATGAAGCTGCGGATGCTCTGCTGCGCCTCGGCGTCCTGGGTCCAGAGGGTGGCGTCTTTCTGCCAGAAGCGGGTGGTGAAATCCTGGCTGTTGAGGGTCGCGATTTCGGCCTCTACGGCGGGCTGGTACTGGCCCAGGTGGTAGGCGGCGGAATATTGGGTGTCGGGCATGGGGTGTTGGTTGGGGAAGAAAATTGACACTTACAAAGCGTCATGCTGAGCCGGCTGAAGCATCTCGCCCGCTTCAGTCAGCTTGCTCAACGAGGCGGGCGAGATGCTTCGGCCGGCTCAGCATGACGTTGTTTTATAAGTAATTAGATGAGAAATTATTTCAAAATGGTAACCGTGCCGGTCTGGCTAAATTCCCGGCCGGCCTCGTCGCGCAGCGTGAAGCGCCACACATAGGTGCCGTTGACCGGGGCGTGGCCCCGGATGGTGCCGTCCCAGGTCTGGCTGCGGTCGGTGGCCCGGAAAGCTTCCTGGCCGTTGCGGTCAACTACTACGAAAGTAAAGCCGTTTAGGTAGCGGCCTTTCAGCTCCAGCACGTCGTTGAGGCCGTCGCCGTTGGGCGTGAAAGCATTAGGCACCACCACGCGCGGTTGCCGCGTGAGGCTAGCTACGTTGGAGTAGCTGACGGTGCCGGCCGGCAGCCCGCCGCCGCTGGCCTCAATGCGGTAGCGCAGCACTTGGAACGTAGTCGGCGGGGCCGGGTCGAGATACGTTAGCCCGCTAAAGGCCGCCGAAGTAGCCAGCACTGCGCCCGTGGGCGACAGCGTAAGCACGCGGTAGCTGACGCCCATCCCTGCGCCGCCCGGCCCCCGAAACGCCGACCAGCTCAGGCGGGCGGTGAGGCCCTCAGGGTCGGCGGCTTCCACGCGCAGCAGGCTGGGGCAGGTGGCCGGGCTAGCCGCCGAGCCGTTGCCGCACACGTCTTGCAGGCGCACGGTGTAGCACTGTGGTGCGGCCAGCAGGACGGCTACGTCGGCGGGGTCGCGCAGGGTGTCGGTGGCCGTGGGTACGGCCGCAAAGTCGAGGTTGCCCGGCCCACCCTGGCGGCTGTATAGCAGCTGCCCGCCGGCCGGCAGGGCCGCGCCGCTGGTCTGGTTGGCCGTGAGGGTAAGGCGGTTGCGCAGGTCGAAGCTGGCATTGAGCAGCGGTGGGGGCGGGGCCAGCGCCGAGACGGTTTGCACAGCTACCTCGTTGGCAATGGTGGTGCCGCCGCTGGCCGTGGTGGCTTGCAGGCGGTAGGTGTAGCGAGTGCCGCAGGTCACGGCCGCGTCGTTGTAGCCAGTAGCGGTGGCGGGCAGGGTAGCCAGCGCGGTGCCGTTGCGCAGCAGGGTGTAGCCAGCCACAGGGCCGGCCACCTCCCAGCTCAGGCTATTCACATTATTGAGCGAAGCGGCGCTGAGCACGAGCGTGGGCACCGGGGCCGAAAAAGCCGAGTCGGTGCGGCACACGTCGCGGCGGCCCAGGCGGTAGAGCCCGGCTAGCGCCCCGGCCAGCGAGATAGTGCTGCTACCCGCCGCCACCACCTGCACCCGCCGAAAGCCGGTGGGGCTGCCGGCATCGGCGCGTTGCAGGTCGTAGAGGTAGCCGGTGGGCAGCCCACTAATATCTAGTGAAATAGCGCCGGGCAAGGCACTGGGTGCCGCGAGGCGGCCCAAAACCGGGGTTTGCGGCGCAGCCAGGGCTGGTACCGCCTGGGTAGCCTGGCCGCTGCACAGGCCATTGGCGAGGTAGCGGCCCACTACCGTGACGCTGGCACCGGCCGGGGCGGGCAGCGTGATGGCCGCGCCCGCGCTGAACGGGCCAGCCAGCGCCCCACCGTTGGCCTGGGCAAAATACTGGTCGTAGCCCCCACCGCTGGCGATGGTCAGCGCCACGGTATTATTGAGGCAGGGTACCAAGGTGAAGGCGGGCGCAGTGGTGGCATACACCTGGAAATTGCGCACGTACACCGTGCCCACGCCGCCGCCGCTGCCGGGCGCAGGGTTGGCCAGCTCCGAGATGGTAACCGGCCCGGCCGTGGTGGGCGTGTAGGTATTGTTGGCCAGCTGGGCGACGGTAAAATCGCAGTTGGCCGGCGTAGCGTTGGTGCCCGGCAGGGCATTGTAGTATAATAAGTTGGCGGCCACCGTGCGGCCGCAGCCCAGCTCGAAGCGCACGGCGCGGCCCACGCATAGCGCCTGCACCGGCTGGCCGGTAGCCACATCGACGGCCACAAACGGCGTGGCGCAGGGCGGGGTGTTGATGGTGCACTGGGCCGCCACGCGCCCGGCCGGCCCCAGCAGCAGTAGCAAGCTCAGCAGCGCCGAAAAGAAGGAGAATCTCATACCGGTGGCAACGACGTTAGCTGGCCCAATCGTACTCCCGCACGAAGCGGGCAGCGCGGTGCAGGTCGGGGGCCAGCACTCGGTCGTGGGGCACGAAGGTAACCACCTCGCGAAAGGCCGCCACCACGGCTTCCAGGGCCGGGCTGCTGCGGGCAGGCCGCCGAAAATCGAGGGCCTGGGCGGCGGCCAGCAGCTCGATGCCGAGGATTTGCTCCACGTTTTCGACCACGCGGCGGGCCTCGGTGGCAGCGGTGGCCCCGGTGCTGAGCGGGCCGTGGTCGCCCACACCGCTTTCCGTCATCGACGAAGGCGAGCACAGCTGCTTGTTCTGGCTCACGAGGCTGGCGGCCGAGTTGGGCAATGATAGCAGGCCGAAGTTGAGCGCGGGCTCGGCGGCCAGGTAGGGCGGCAGCTGGCGCTGGCCAGCCACGAGGCGCGTAGTGCGCCGCTCCGAGAGGCTGCCCACCCCGGCCACGGCCATCGCCAAGTGGTCGAGCACCAGCGGCAGGGGCTGGCCGGGCAGGCTGCCGCCGTGCAGCAGCAGGTCCTCATCCGGAAAAATCAACGCCTGCCCCGTAATGGCGTTGCACTCCGTTTCGACCACCTGGCGCACGTAGGCCAAGGCGTCGCGGCTGGCCCCGTGTACCTGCGGCACGCACCGAAACGCCTGCGGGTCGAGCTCGGGCGGCACTTCCTGGGCCCAGGGCTGGGCGGGCAGCTCCGAGCCTTCGAGCAATTGGCGCAGCCGGGCCGCTACCGAAATGGGGCCGGCGTGCACCCGCGCCCGGTGCAGGGCCTCGTGCAGGGGCTGGGCCGATGCGCCAAATACGTCGTTGGAGAGCGCGGCGATAGCGTCGGCGGCGCGCAGCAGGCCGGTGGCACGCTCCACGGCCTCGGTAGTGTAGGCCAGCATAAACTGGTTGCCACCCAGCAGCGTGAGGCCCTCCTGCGCTTGCAGCGGCAGGGGCTCCCAGCCGAAGAGGCCCAGCACGTCGGCCGCGGCCAGGCGGTAGCCCTGGTAGTTGACTTCGCCCAGGCCCAGCAGCGGCAGGCACAGGTGGGCCAGCGGGGCCTGGTCGCCGTAGGCGCCCAGCGAGCCCTGCTCGTACACTACCGGCCACACATCGCGGTTATAAAAATCGAGGAGGCGGCGCACGGTGGTGACGGCCACGCCGTTGTGGCCCTGGCTTAGGCTGTGGGCCTTGAGCAACAACATGCGGCGCACGAGGGTGGTGGGCACTTCGGGGCAGGTGCCGGCTGCGTGCGACATCAGTAGGTTGGCCTGCCACTGGGCTTGTTCGGTGGGCGGCAGGCCGGCATCGGGCAGGCGGGCGAAGAAGTCGTGGTTGCTTCCCGCATCGGGGCCGGCGCCGGGCTGAAGGCGGCGCTGCAAGTAGGCTTGGCCGGTGGTAATGCACTGCTCGGCTTCGGGGCTGAGGCGCACGGCTTCGTCGCTGCGGAGCAACGTGGCCAGGCTAGCTAGGGTGAGCGGCTGCGTAGGGGAAAGGTGGGGCATAGTGGCGAAGTAACAACGAATGCCGCCAAAGTTCAACTGCCGGTCGCTGCCACGGGCAATAGGTTAGCGGCGGTAGCTAGGGATGAGGCCCATTTACCTCATCCCCCGGGCCCGTAGCATGCGGGCCAGCGGGGTGCCGGGACGCACCAGCGGGCGCAGCTCAGCGTAAGGGATGATGACGCCGTCGTTGCGATTGGAAATTTCCAGGCCCTGTGCGGTCAGTGCGCAAGTCCAGGTGCTCCAATAATCCGCGTCGTCGCTCGTGGTTTCTGGGGGTAGGGGGGCCAATAGCCGGCGGCGGCCGCGGTCGGTTGCCCACTCCCAGCCGTTGAGCAGGTCGATAGTGTAGGCTGAGGCCCTGGGCTGGTCCAGCAGGTGTATCGCCAGCAGCCCGCGCAGCCGCCGCTCGTAGCCGGGGCGCAGCTGATGGTAAATGGAAAGCGGCCGGCCGGTGGTCAGGTCAAGCAGCCCGCGGGTTGTTAAAAAAGTGCTGCTACCCTTATCGTCAAAGGGGGAGTCGAAGTACTGTAGCTCGTAGCTAAATAGGTAAAAGTCATTGAGTAGCATCATTAGCTCGTGGCCCGAGTGGCTGTCGGGGCGCTGGTCAGCCAGCAGCAGCTTGCGGCGCTCGACCAGCGGGGGCAAGCACAGCCGGCCCTGCAGTGGCCGGCCCCCGGGGCCCAGTAGGTACAGAAAATCGCGGCTGACTTCGGGTACATCAGCGGCATAGCGCGACGTGACCTCCCCGCCCGTTAGCTTGAGATTGCGGGTAGCATAGCGCACGCCACCCTGGTAGTTTTCGCGCAGCTGGAAGGTGCCCACTTGCCGCCCGGCCGAGTCTAGCCACGTGCCGCGCAGACCTGGTCCTTGGCTTAGCTGCCAGCGCCCGCCCGCCCGGCTCGAATATGGGAAATATGGTGTACTTAATACTAATGATTTAGGATGGCGACGCGAAGCCTGCGCGAGGGTATACTCCTGGCCGCTGCGCCAGAGGTAGAAGCGACCTTGCAGGCGGCCGGTCTCGTCCGGGCTGAGCTCAGCGGTGGCGGGCTGGCCGTTTACTGTGCCCACGTAGCGGCGCGGGCCGGGGCGGCTCCGCTCCGTAAACCGCATCGGCTGGGGTCGGGCGGGCGTCACCTTTTCGGGGGCGGCGGTAGGCGGGACGGGCGGGGTAGCTGGCGCCAGTAGCGGCGCGCTAAGCTTATCACTGTCGACTGACATACTCTCTGCCAACGAGTCGTCTACTGAAAGCATCTGACCGCCGGCATCGGTAGCAGCTAGCCGGCGAGCAGCAGGCGCGGCGGGCAGCCAGCGGGCACCCTCGTAGGCCCCGGCCAGCACGGCTAGCAGGAGCAGGGCGGCCAGCGCGGGGCGAAAGTTAGGAGGGGCAGGCATAGGATAACGGCGAGGAAATAGCTTAGCCTACCAGATACCCCGCGCCCGCAGCATGCGAGCCAGCGGGGTGCCGGGGCGCACCAGCGGGCGCAGCTCGCGGTAGGGCACGAGGACCACCATAGACCGCGAATAGGCGGCTTCCAAGCCCGACCCGGTTAGTGTGAGGGCCCCACTGAAATTGGGTAGGTTTAGCAGGGTGGAGGGGCGGCCCTCGTCATCAGTCCAGTCGCCGAGGCCCGCCGTACGGGCGGCAGCCACCCCCGGGTCCGGGTCGTGCAGAAAGTGCCAGGTAAGCCGCCGCTGAAGGGCGCGCTCGTAGCCGGGCTTCAGCTGGCTATCGATGTCCAACTCCTGGCCCGTGCGCAAATCAAACAGCCAGCTTTCGGTGACCTCGTCGGGTGTGCCGCCGTAGGCGCGCACGTAAGAGGACGTTTGGTAGCTGAACAGCTGGAAATCGTTGAGGCGCACGTCGTCTACGTAGGACCCAGTGGCGTCGCCGTCGGAATTGTGATGGTCTTTCCGGATGCGGCGGCGCAGGGCCGCCGGCGAGCCCGCCAGCTGGGTACGCAGCACTGGCGGGGCGGCCCGGCTGGCGGGCAGCGTCAGCAGGTAATGCGTCGTCGTCGGCACGTAGTCACAATCTTCCGGTACCCGCAAGTCGCCCAGCAGAAAGTATTCTTTGAATGAATAGCGCAGCGCCCCGGCGTAGCTTTCGCGGAGCAGCAGGCGCTGCGAGCGGCCGGCCCGGCGCCAGGTGCCCGCCAGCGTGGGGCTGGCCAGGCTCGTAGTGAGCTGCCAGGTTCCCTGGTCAAGTTCGCTTTGCTCGCCTTGTTCCCTATAAACCGCTACCAGCCCTGGCTTCGCATCCCCAAAGGAGAGTTCGTACCCGGGCCCGCCCCGGTGCAGGTAGAAGCGGCCCGTGGCCGAGTCGGGGTTCTGCCATTCGAGCAGGGCCGTGGCCGCCTGCCCGCCCACCGTGCCCACGTAGCGCCGCACCATCCAAGGCCGCCGCGCGGCGGGGCTACCTCCGGTAACTACCTCGGCCTGCGGCGGGCACTCTGGTGGTGGCGCGGGCGCGCGGGCCACCGCCGTATCGGTAGCTGCGGGCCGTGGGGCTGGCCGGGCGGGGGCCGGCTGCGTAGGCGGCCCGGTGGTTGCTACCGGCGCGGGCTGCCGCACGGCCACCTGGTAAGCCAGGGCCAGCACCGCTAGCAGCACCCCGGCGGCCAGCATGAGGCGAGAAGAAAACGAGTTAGCGGGCTTCATAAGCAATAATAATAGCCCAGCCTACCACATCCCCCGCGCCCGCAGCATGCGGGCCAGCGGCGTGCCGGGGCGCACCAGCGGGCGCAGCTCGCGGTAGGGCACGAGCAGAAGCACTATCCGGCTATACCACGACCCCGGCGTGTACGCGGCTTCCAGGCCGGCCCCGGTCAGGGTGAGGGCTTCGTTGTCACCCGGCAGGCTTACCAATAGCGAGGCGGGGTTGAGGTTGGCTCCGTATTCATACCATGCTTCGAGGCCGTCGGTGCGCTCCCCGGCCAGCCCCGGGTCGTGAAGCAGGTGCCAGGTAAGCCGTTGGCGCAGGAGCTGCTTGTAGCCGGGCTTCAGCTGGCTGTTAAGGTCCAGTTTCCTGCCCGTGCGCAGGTCAAATAGCCAGCTTTCGGTTCCTACGCTCGGGGCGCCGTCGTAGGTACGGTCGTAGTAGGAGGTTTGGTAGCTAAAGAGCTGAAAGTCGTTGAGGCGCACCTCATCCCTGTGGGTAGAGGAGGCATCGCCATCGGTCTCGTCTTTCCGCAATCGGCGGCGCAGGGCGGCAGGTGAGCTCGCCAGGGGCGCGCGCAGGGCCAGTGGGGCGGCTCGGGGGTGGGGCAGCGTTAGCAGGGTATGCTGCACCGTCGGCACGTAGTCACAGTGCCCTGGCACCCGCAAGTCGCCCAGTAGAGAGTATTCTTTGAATGAATAGCGCAGGGCCCCAGCGTAGCTTTCGCGCAGCAGCAGGCGCTGCGAGTGGCCGGCCCGGCGCCAGGTGCCTGCCAGCGTGGGGCTGGCCAGGCCCGTAGTGAGCTGCCAGGTTCCCTGGTCAAGCTCGCTTTGCTCGCCTTGTTCCTTATAAACCGCTATTAGCCCTGGCTTCGCATCCCCAAAGGAGAGTTCGTACCCGGGCCCGCCCCGGTGCAGGTAGAAGCGGCCCGTGGCGGAGTCGGGGTTCTGCCATTCGAGCAGGGCCGTGGCCGCCTGCCCGCCCACCGTGCCCACGTAGCGCCGCACCATCCAGGGCCGCCGCGCGGCGGGGCTACCTCCGGTAACTACCTCGGCCTGCGGCGGGCACTCTGGCGGTGGCGCGGGCGCGCGGGCCACCGCCGTATCGGTAGCTGCGGGCCGCGGGGCCGGGCGGGCGGGGGCCGGCTGCGCAGGCGGCCCGGCGGTTGCTACTGGCGCGGGCTGCCGCACGGCCACTTGGTAAGCCAGGGCCAGCACCGCTAGCAGCACTGCGGCGGCCAGGATGAGGCGAAAAGAAAACGGGTCAGTGGGCTTCATAAGCAGTAATAATAGCCCAGCTTACCACAGCCCCCGCGCCCGCAGCATGCGGGCCAGCGGGGTGCCGGGGCGCACCAGCGGGCGCAGCTCGCGGTAGGGAATGGTATAGGTCCGGCTGCGATGCGTGGCCAGCGCCAGCCCCTGCACGGTGAACAGAAACGTATCGCCCTCACCGTCGGCGCTGTCTGCCGTGCCCATGGGCAGGCGAGGCAGCTTCACGGGCTGCCCGTGGTCGGTGAGCTGCTCCCAGCCTTGGAGGTGCGGGTTATCTTCGATAACATACGGCAGCATGTGGCGGGCCAGCAGGCGGCGCAGCGGCACTACATAGCCCAGCCGAAACTGGCTGGCCAGGGTGAGCCGCCGGCCACTTGCCAGGTCCAGTAGCACGTTGTTTTCGAAGTGGTCGCCGGTGCCCGCAAAGGGAGATTCAGAAGAATGCAGCTGATAGCTGAGTAAGTAAAAGTCGTTGAGCTGCACCCGCAGCCGGGACTCGTTATCGGCTGCGTTGTCGAGGGTGGTGCGCAGCAGGGCCCGGCGGCCAGCCGGCGCCGGGCATTGCACCCGGCTGAGTGGGGGCCGGGCGGCGGCCGGGCCAAGCAGGTGCACAAACTCGCGGCAACTCGAGGGCGTGTAGCAATATTCAGCTGGCACTGCCTGGCCATCCGACAGGGTCATTGCCAGCACCTCGTAGCGCACGCCGGTCTGGTAGCTTTCGCGCAGCACAAAGGGGCGGGGCTGCTGCCCGGCCGAGTCTACCCAGGTGCCTTGCAGCACCGCGCCCGGGTAGCGCCGCAACCGCCACTGCCCCCCAGCCGGCGTGCCGAGCGAAAACTCGGCAGGCACCAACTCCAGCACGAGCGGCTGGTGGCGCGTGGGCTGCGAAAACTCGTATTCCTGGCCGCTGCGCCACAGGTAGAAGCGCCCCCCAATGCTGTCGGGCGCTGCCAAGGTGAGCTCGGCCGTGACGGGCTCGCCGCCTATCGTGCCCACGTAGCGGCGCGGCCCCGCGCGGCGTACCTCCGCATAGGTTGGCGGCTGCGGTGGGCAATCGGGCGCGCTGGCAGCTGGTTCGTCAGAGGCTGGGTGGTCGGTGGCCCGCGTCGGCGTAGGGCTCGCCGCCGGCGAGGCCGCTTCGCTGCCCGCCGGCACCCGGGGCAGTCGCCGGGCACCCGTATAGGCGCCGGCCAGCACGGCCAGCATAAGTAGGGCTGCCCCTGCGGGGCGAAAATTAGGCGGAATAACCATGAAAGAGCGTTGAAATAAGCTGCGTTACCACATACCCCGCGCCCGCAGCATACGGGCTAGCGGCGTGCCGGGGCGCACCAGCGGGCGCAGCTCGCGGTAGGGAATGACGACGGTATAGGGAATAGAATACGCCTCAACGTTTAGCTCTCCCGGGAAATAGCTGGCCTCCAGGCCCGCACCAGTCAGCGCCAGGTGGCCCAGGAGCGACTCCTCACTGACAATCGGGCCCGCCAGGTGGTGGGTGCCACCGCGCAGCTCCAGGCCACTGTGCAGCTCCAGGGCACTGTGCTTGGTGTTTAAGTCGCGTAGGAGCTGCTGGGCCAGCAGGCGGCGCAGCGGCGGCTGGTAGCCGGGTTGCAGCTGGCTGGCCAGCGTGAGGGCGCGGCCGGTCGCCAGGTCAAACAAGGCACTCTCCAGCCCATCCTGCCGGGGCCGCCTTCCATAAAGGCGGTGTAGAAGGTTTGGCAGCTCAGTAGGTTGAAGTCGTTGAGGCACACCCAGACGAAATAGGAAGTGTCCCCCTCCTGCCCATAGGTGGCTAGCAGGCGGCGCTTGCGCACGGCCAGCGGGAGCGCCTGCACGCGTTGCCAGGCCGGGCGCAGGCGCCCCAGCAGGTGCAGGTAGCTTTGGGTAAGGCTGGGGGAACAAAAGTCCGCGGTGGGCCGGCCCCCGGTAAGGGTCAGTTCCTGAATGGTGTAGGGCACGGCCTGCCGGTAGCTTTCCCGCAGGCTGAACGGCTGGCGCCGCCCCGCCGCATCTACCCACGTGCCCCGCAGTACCGGGCCGAGTGGCGCGGCCAGCCGCCAGGTGCCGCGTGGCTGGCCCAAATCAGCCACTTCCTGGCTGAGGGCCAGCACCAGCGGGCCACGGTGGCGCCGGGTAGCTTTCAGCTGGTACTCCAGGCCGCCCCGCCACCGGTAGCAGTAGCCGGTGACCGAGTCGGGGTGCGTCCAGCTCAGCTCGGCCGAAGCCCGCTCCTTACCGATAGTGCCCGCGTAGTGGCGAAACACCGGCCCCGTCCTCAGGGGCTTAAAGCGGAGCGGCGTGGGTGGGCACGGCGGGGCTTCCGGCGCTACCTCGGCCGGCGGCTCGGCTTCTACCACCGGTGGGCTGGCTACGGCGGCCGCCGGCTGGCTGGCCACGGCCGGGGGCGCTGCTACCGGCGGCGTAGCCTGCTGGGGTTGCTGGGGGTGGCAGCCGGCCAGATACGCCGCAGCGCTCAGGGCACCCAGCCCGCGCCAGCAAGGGTATTGGCCAAGCCAGCCCAGCCGGAGTGGCGGGCCGGTAGCCAATGCCTTGCCCAGTTGGGTAAGCCGGCGTATAAAAGAGCGGAGCATGGCAGTAGCGTTGGCAAATAAGTAAGTCGTACCATTACCACAGCCCCCGCGCCCGCAGCATGCGGGCCAGCGGGGTGCCGGGGCGCACCAGCGGGCGCAGCTCGCGGTAGGGAATGTGCACGCTGCCTTCATAGTGCTCAAGCGGCTCCGCTTCGTAGAGTTCGTGGGGCAGATAATTGACTTGCAGGCCGCTGCTGGTTAGGGCGAGGTTGGCTTCGGTTTCGGCCAAGTTATCGCTGTTGGGCAGCTCGGGCAGCGTAGTGGGCCGCTGTGCGGTATCTCGCCAGTCCCAGGTGCCCTGGTGGTCTTTGTTGATAAAATCAAACTGGTGGTCGTGCAGCAGGTGCCGCCGGATGAGGCGGCGCAGCGGCCGCTCGTAGCCCGGCCCAAACTGGCTAGTCAGCGTTAGTTCCCGGCCCGTAGCCAGGTCAAAGAGGTAGGTCTCCGTCCAGTAGTAGCCCTTCCCCTCATTGCCTGGCTCCGCCCGGAATAATATTAGGTAATAGCTCAGGAGGTTGAAATCATTGAGCAGAAACCTATCCAGGGTCTGGAGGCGTTCGTCTCTCTCCTCATAAATAGCCCGCAACCGGCGGCGCGCTACGGCCGGCGACGGGCCCAGGGTGCGCCGCAGGGCCGGGGCCACCGCCCAGGGGCCCGGAAACTGTAGGTAGTCGCAGCGGGAGCTGCCCACCTGGCACTCTGGGGATGACTCCTCCCGAAACGACCAGCCGCCTACCAGTTGCAGCGTGTACACATCGGCCCGCACGGCCCCGGCGTAGCTTTCGCGCAGGTAAAAGGGATGGTTGCCGGTGGTGTCGTGCCAGGTACCGTGCAGCACGGGCCCCGGCCAGCCCGCCAGGTGCCACTCGCCCTGGTTGGGCAAAACAACCTCCTCCGAATCATCGGAGCGCCATACGCGCAGCGTAGTGCGGGGCCCCTCCGAGTGGTCTAGCTCATAGGTCGGGCCGCCCCGGTGCAGGTAGAAGCTGCCCGATACCTTGCCGAGGGTGCGCCATTGCAGCACAGCCGTGGCGGGCTGGCCGCCCACCGTGCCCACGTAGTGATGTATGCGCAGCGGCAGCTGCCGCTCGGGGTCGTCAGATGGCACAAACCAGATGGGCTGGTCCGGGCAATGGGGGAGCTCAGGGGGAGTAGCCGGCGCGGGGGGCACCGGGGCCGGCTCCGCCGCAGGGGTTGTTGCTAAGGTGACGGTATCAGTAGACAAGGTGGTAAACACAGCCTGGTCCATCATCGCCGAGTCGGTAACGATTGTTTGGCGGGCTGAGGCAGCCAGTGGGCGAGTGGCCGGCCGTTGGGGCAGCCACTGGCCACCCGCGTAGGCGGCGGCCAGCACGGCCAACATGACCCCAGCCGCCAGTGCAGGCCGGAAGCTAGTTGAAGTTTTCGGTTGCATGGGGTAAGATAGTAAGCCCGGCCACTAAATACCCCGCGCCCGCAGCAGGCGGGCCAGCGGCGCGCTGGGGCGTGCGAGCGGCAGCAGCTCGCGGTAGGGCACCAGCACGGTGGTTACCCACTCGTGGCTCGATTTATTTTCGGCCAGGTTTCCTGGGTAGTAGGTCAGCTCCAGGCCCTCGCTGGTAAAGGCATAGGCTTCGGGCCGGGGCACTACCTCGCGGCGCAGCCATAAGGTAGTGTACATGGCTGAGTCGCCGGCTAACTGCGGCGCTGGCTCCTGGGCCCACAACCACTCGTAGTCCCGAAACTTGCGGTCGTGCAGTAGGTGCTGGGCTACCAGGCGGTTCAGGGCGGGCTGGTAGCCGGGTTGCAGCAGGCGGCTTAGCGGCCACGCCTGCCCGGTGGCCAGGTCGAAGAGCGGCGAGCCCTGAAAGCCATAGTCGGCCGTGCCAAAGCCCGGAAAAAACGCTATGGTGTACAGGGTCTTGTAGCTCAGTAGGTTCCAGTCATTGAGCTGCACACTCACCCTGACATCTACCTGGCCCGTGCTGTTGCGGGCCGCCCGTGTAGTGCGGCGGCGGGCCACGGCACCGGGCGAAAGCAACGGCCGCAAGGCCAGGGGCACGGCTGCCGGCGCCAGTAGCTGCAAAAACTCCTGGTAAACGGTGGGCAGGTTGTAGCACTCGGCATAGCCGGTTTCGTAGCCCTCGGCCCAGCCACCGCGCAGGTAGCTCGCCCGGATGGCCAGGCGCACGGCCCCGGCGTAGCTTTCGCGTAGCAGCACGGCCTGGGGCGGGCCCGGCGGCCCACCCCACCACGCCCCCGTCAGCCGGCCCCCCGGGCGGCTGGCCAGGCGCCACTCCCCGGCATCGCCTTCGGTGGGGTTTTCCTGGTACACCGCCAGCACCGGGTGGCCGGGGTGGCTTTGGCTATTGGTGAGCGTATAGGCTGGCCCGCGTCGGTGCAGGTAAAAGCGGCCCGCGATGGAGTCAGGGTTTTGCCACTGGAGCAGGGCCGTGGCGGGCTGCCCACCCACCGTGCCCACGTAGCGCCGCACCCGCAACGGCCGCCGTGAAGCGGGGCTGCCGTGCATAAACTGCACCGGGCCAGCCAGGCAGCCTGCCACGGTATCGAATGGCGTGGAAGACCGGGTGGGCGCTGGGGCCTCCACCGAGTCGGTAGCCAGCTGCGCCACCGACTCGGGCGGGCTGTCCGGCTGCAGCCTTGCCGAGGTGGCCCCGCTGGCCGGGGCTGGCCCGTGCAGGGCTAGTTGGTAAGCCCCGGCCAGCGTAGCCAGCATGCTGGCTGCCGCTACGAGCGTACGCCGGCCGGGTGGGTTTATCATACCGTGAGGTTGGCCACTACCTCGCTCAGCGCCAGCGTTTTTTCCTCGCCGGTTTTCATGATTTTAATCTTGGCTACGCCGGCGGCCAGCTCCTCGGGGCCCAGCACCAGCACTAGCGGAATGCCCTTAGCATCGGCGTACTTAAACTGCTTTTGCAGCTTGCTGGCGTCGGGGTACAGCTCGGCCGGGATGCCGGCGGCGCGCAACTCAGCCAGCAGGGGCAGGGCGGCGCGGCCCGCCTCGGCGTTGAAGTGCGTGAGCAGCACGCGGGTGGGCGTTTCGCCGGTTTCGGTGAATAGCTCCAGCGTTTCGAGGCAGTCGTAGAGGCGGTCTACGCCAAATGAGAAGCCCACGCCGCTCACGCCCGGCAGGCCAAATGAGCCGGTGAGGTTGTCGTAGCGGCCACCGCCACTCACGCTGCCCATCGCCACGTTGTTGATTTTGACCTCGAAGATGCAGCCGGTATAATAGGAGAGGCCCCGCGCCAGGGTGGGGTCAAACTCCAGCCGGTCAAACTGTTTGAAGCCGCTGGCTTGCAGCAGGTCGCGCACCTCGGCCAGCTCGTTGAGGCCCCGGTAGTAGGCGCCATCCTCATCTTCTTCGCTGGTGGCGGTGGGGCGCAGGCCGTCGGGCTCCACGCCGGCCGTCACGAAACCAATCATCAGGCGCTCCAGCTTCTCGGCGTAGCCACCCTCCACGCCCAGCAGGGCAAACAGGGTGTCGATAGTAGGTTCCGAAAAGCCCTTGGCCAGCAGCTCGCGGCTCACGCCGTCGCGCCCGATTTTGTCGAGCTTGTCGATGGCCACGAACAGGTCGGTTTCCTTCCCTTCGCCGCCCAGCGCCTGGTAAATATTGCGCAGCACACCCCGGTGGTTGATTTTAATGGTAAAATCTTCCAGGCCCAGGCCATTGAGCACCTGCGCCATCATGAGCACGATTTCGGCCTCGCAGAGCAGCGAGTTGGTGCCCACCACGTCGGCATCGCACTGGTAAAACTCGCGGTAGCGGCCGCGCTGGGGCTTGTCGGCGCGCCACACGGGCTGCATCTGGTAGCGCTTGAAGGGGAAGGTGAGCGTGCCCCGGTTCATGGCCACGTAGCGGGCAAAGGGCACGGTGAGGTCGTAGCGCAGGCCCTTTTCGGCGATTTTGGGCAGCACGGCCTTGGGGCCGGCGTCGAGGTCCTCGGCCGTCACGAGGGGCGTGATTTCGCCCCGGCGCTCCTTCACCAGGAAGTTGCCGGAGTTCAGGACTTTAAACAACAATTGGTCGCCCTCGTCGCCGTACTTGCCGGTGAGCACCGACAGGTTTTCGAGCGTCGGGGTTTCGAGCGGGGCGTAGCCAAACGTTTCGAACGTGCGCCGGATAACGTTGAAAATATGCTGGCGGCGGGCCACCTGGGCCGGGCCAAAATCGCGGGTGCCTTGCGGAATGCTGGGTTTTTCCATTACCTCACAAAGGTAGGTTTGGGCCTTGGCACCCGCCTACAGTGGCTGGCTGGTTAGGGGCGCGCCGGCCTTGGCGGCCCCGGTTACGGCCTGCACCTCGGCGCCCTTGGGCATCCCGATGGCGTCGTGCGGGCGCCGGGCGCTGTCGGTAGCCACCTCTTTGTGCCGCCCGATGTCCGTTTTGGTGGGGTCCACGCCGTAGGGCGTGCCATCAGGCTTGGTGCCGCAGGCCGTGAGTGACAGTAGAAAAAGCGCCGTAAGAACTGAAACAGAGAAAAAAGACGATGAAGGACGCATGAAGTTAAAATGAAAGCCGGGGCATATACGGCTTAGCCCCATGCCTTGGTGTGCGGGGGCGCTGATAAAAGCATTTTTAGCTGCCCGCTAAGGTCAGCCGCTGGCGCCACGGCTACGTATGCGGGGCCCCATCCTACCGCCTTTTTTCTGCCCGATGCGCTACCTATACGCCTGCCTGGGGCTGGCCCTGGTGCTGGCTGGCCCCGCCGCCGCCCAAACCCAAAAGCCGCTCAACGATTCCATAAAGGTCAATAAGGAGCAGTTCAACCTCTTTCACCCCACGCCGCGCAAGTACATGCGCCCCATGGTGCCCGACCGCCCCGGCATTACCGAAAGCCCGTACTCGGTGGATGCGGGCCACTTTCAGTACGAGTCCGACGGGCTGCGGCTGCTCACGCGGCGCGAGGGTACGGCCCGGGGCCGCGACTGGTACGTGAACCACGCGCTGGCCAAAATCGGCCTCACCAACAAGACCGATTTCCAGGTGGCGTTCGATACGTATACCCAGACCCACGCCTACGACGACACCGACCCCAGCGTGAGCCAGCGGGCCCACGGCGCGGGCGACGTCACGCTGCGCCTCAAGCACACGCTCTTCGGCGACGACGACAGCCGCTGGGCCCTAGGCGTAATTGGCTACGTGGAGCTGCCCACCGGCCACATGGGCGACGGCGGCTACGAGCCCGGCCTGGTGGTGCCCGCCGTCTTTCAGATAAGCAAGGACTGGAGCGCCGGTGGCCAGGTTGAGGCCAACCTCTACTTCGACCGCGAGCAAAGCCAGCACTACGTGCAGCTCACGCCCACGCTCACCACCGATTACGCCTTCAACAAGGTGCTCGAAGCCTTTATCGAAGTGGTGGGCTACCGCGACCTGCGGGCGAGCGAGTGGCGCGGCTCCGTGAACGTGGGGCCGCAGTTCGACATCGGCGACAACCTCCAGTTCGACTTTGGGGCGCACCTGCCGCTTACCCACGGCGTGGACCACGAATTTTTCGTGGGCTTCAGCTTTCGGCGCTAGCCCGGGCCAGCCGAAGCTTATTGCTTGGTAAACACCATCGTGTTGCCGCCCTGCCGGAGCGTAAACGTGGGGCTGGCCGCGTCAAACTTCATGTTGATGCCAGCCGGGTCAAACTTGAATTCGCCGGGGCTCACCGGCTCCAGCGTGAGGGCACTCTGGCCGGTGGCCTGCGCCCGCAGGAGAGTGCCGTCCTTGGTCACGGTGATTTTGAGCGGAAACTTCGGGCTGGCGTAGGTGCCGGCGTAGCGGTCGAGGTCGGCGGGGGTGGGTACGTAACCGGTAGCTCGGAAATCGGGCAGCTTATAGGGCCGGCCAAAGTAGATTTTAAGCGCATCGACCACCACATCGTCGGTCGAGTAGGTACCGCCATTGCTGCACAGAGCCAGGGCTAGCTGGCTGGCGGGCAGGTACGCCACGGCCGACCGGAAGCCGTCGATGGCCCCGTTGTGCCAGTAAAACTTCTGGCCCTCAAACGGAGCCGTGAACAGCCCCCGGCCGTAGCCATCGCGCACTTCCTGCATGGCCGCCAGGCTGGCCGCCGACACCAGCCGCCCGTCAAACAGCCCTGCCATGAAGCGGGCGAGGTCGGTGGGCGTGGATACCACTGCGCCCGCGCCGCCGGGGATGCTCATGTCGGTTTCGGTGTCGGGCTGCCAGCTGCCCGTCCACTGATAGGAATTGGCCTCCTGGTTTTGGGGGTTGATTTTGCCGCCGTAATACGTGTTTTTAAGGCCAGCGCGGGCCACGATGCGCTTTTGCAGGGCCTGGGCGTAGGGCATTTTGGTTAGCTTCTCCACGATGTAGCCTAGCACCACGTAGCCCGAGTTGCTGTAGGCAGCCTTGGTGCCGGGCGCAAAGTCGGGCGTGGTTTTGGCGATGAGGGCGAGCAGCTCGGCCTGGGTTTTGGGCTGCGCCAGGTAGCCGGCGTAGGCCGGGTCGCTGGTGAAGCTGTGCAGCCCGCTGCGGTGGCTCAGCAGCTGGTCGATGGTGATGGTGGCGGCATTGGGCAACTGCGGGAAGAAGGTGGCGAGCGGCGTGGCCAGTGTCAGCTTCTTTTCCTCGATAAGCTGGAAAATCATTGCGGCGGTAAACACCTTCGTCACCGAGCCCACCCGGTAGCGCGTGGTCGGGGTGGCGGGCACGGCCGGCGCCAGCTGCGCCTGGCCAAAGGCGTGGCTATACACCACCTTGCCCTCGTGCGAGAGGGTCAGGCTACCCATTTTTTTATTGTTAGCAGCCAGGGAGTTGAGTAGGCTGTCGAGCTTGGCGGTGTTCAGGGTTTGGGCCTGGCCAGCCAGGGTGCCGAAGCTGAGCAGCGCAGCCAGTGCGAAGGTAGAACGGTGCAACATAGCGAGAAAGAAGAAGGGGAAAGAGAGAGGGAAGTAACAGTAGGGCAATCGCCGGTGGGGCCGGCTCATTACCGGTTTTCAGCAGCTGAGCGCCACTTATTTTGCTAAAGCCAAAAACGCAACACCCCGCCGCCACCCGCTGCCCTATAAAGTTTCGCGCCAGGCAGCTGGCAGCCACAAGATGCTGCGTTTTAAGCAATAAGCCAGGGCTACTTGCCCGGAATGATGGGGCCTAGCGGCCAGCCCGGCCGCCCACGGCGTAGGTGGCCGGAGCCGGCAGCTGGCGTTGGTCGAGCACCACCAGCACGCGCTCGCCGGCCTGCACCTGCGCGGCGATTTTCTGGTTCAGGCGCTGGGTGCGGAAGGTGCGCCGGGTGGCGTTGATGGCCTGCGCGAAGGCCGCGGTGGGTGCCTGCGAGTCGGGGCCCGCCACGGAGCACTGCCACCACGCGCCGCCAGCGGGGCAATGCTGGCGGTAGGCGGCCTCCAGCTCGGTCAAGTTGCGGATAACGTGCTCAGTACCAGGTACGAAAGCCGCGCTGTGCCGAATATGCTGCTGCATGGCTTGCACCAGCAGCTTTTTCGGAGCGCCCGTAGCCTGACGAAACTGCTCGCTGGCTTGCAACAGGTAGTAGAGCTTGAGCTGGGTGGGCTCGGTGCGGGCGCGCAGGTAGTCGTACTCGGCCGTGGGGTCGTCGAGGCGCTCGGCCCGCACGCCGCGCTGCTGCGCCAGGAAGCGCACGTAGCCCGACTCGCCCAGGCGCGCGATGGTGGCCGCCTCGGTGCTATCGACGCCCGTATCGGGCTTTTCGTAGAGGATAACCGTGGCTTGGCTGGCGGCCAGTGCTTGCCGCAGCCGGGCAAACTGCTCGTGGCCAGCGTCGTGCGTATTCACCACGCCGAAGTAGGTGACGCTGCCCGCCGTGGGTGTAGCGGCCTTAGCCACTGGGTAGCAGCCGGCTAGCTGGTGCAAATCGGCGGCGGGAGCCACGAAGGCGAAAGACTGGGCAAAGGCGCTGGCGGCGGGCAGCAGCAGCGCAGAGGCGAGCAACACGGGGACGATTTTCATGACTCAGAAAGAAAAGAGGGTGAAGCTGAAATGGATGCAGTATGGTAAAAATCAATGGCTTGCGCGGAGTAAGTGCGGCTAGCCGCCAAACCCGCCGCCGCTGCTCGGGGCCGACTCGATGCGGCCGGCCTTGGCCTTGGTGGCGCCGATGTACCAGGTGAAGCCTAGCCAGCCCACGCGGGTCTCGTACTTATTGTAGAGCGAGGTTTGCAGCTCGGGCGTGGCCAGCTCGGTGCGGCGCACCTGGGTGTTGAGCAGGTCCGACACCCGCAGGGTGAGGGCGGCGCGGTCGCCAAACAGGCGCTGGCGCAGGGCCAGGTCGAGGCCGCCGGTGGGCAGCTGCCGGCCCTGGGCCGTGAGGGTCGTGGAGCGGATGGTGCCGGTGAGCTGCACGTCGAGGCCCTTGCGGGGCGTGAAGCTGTTGGCAAGGCGGGCGGTTCCGGCCAGGGCGGCGCGGTTGGCGGTGTTGCCGGCGTTGGTGGCGATTTCGGAGCGGAAAAGCGAGCCGCTGGCCGACACGCGCCACCACTTGGCCAGGGGCTGGGCCCAGGTCATTTCGAGGCCCACATTGGTGGTGCTGCCCAGGTTCTGGTAGGTTTCCTGGGTTACCACGCCCACGTTGGAGCGGCTGGTGGCGTCCTCATCCACGATGCGGATGCGCTGGATGGCATTCTGGGTGAAGCGGGCGAATACGGTGCTCGAAATGCTGGCCCCGTTGGCCAGGTTGAGCTGGTGGCCCAGCTCCAGGTTGTGGCTGAATTCGGGCATCAGGTCGGCGTTGCCCTGGCGGTAGTTGCGCGGGTCCTGGTAGAGTTGCAGGGGCAATTGCTGCATAAAGCCGGGCCGGTTGAGGCGCCGGGCGTAGCTGAACTGCAAGCGGCTCTGGCCGGCCTCCTTGCCTAGCTCCCGGGCCACCGTGGCGCTGGGGAAGAGGTTGATGTACTGCTGCTTAACATTAGCGGCGGTGCCCGTGGCCACGCCCCCGTTCAGGAAGGTGGCCTCGGTGCGCAGGCCGCCCTGGGCGCTCCAGCCGTGGCTGAGCTGCTGCGAGTAGGTGGCGTAGGCCGCCGGCATCACCTGCGTAAAGTCGTAGTCGAACGAGCGCCGGGCGTCGCGCACAAATTCGGCGCTGGGGTCGGTGCTGGTGGGCGTAAACATGGCCGTGCTGCCGGTATTGTGCAGCGCCTGCATCCGCAGACCGGTTTCGAGCTTGCCCTTGCCATCGGCGCTGGGCAGCGTATAATCCACCTGCCCGAAGTAGATGCGGGCATTCACCTCCTGCTGCTGCTTGAAGCCGGCGGTCTCGGTGCCGCCGGTCAGCAGCTGGCTCACCGGGATGTTGGCGTCGATGGCCACCATGCCGGCGTTGGCGGTCAGCTCGCGGCCCTTGTGCGCCTCCCAGGTGCGGCGGTAGTCGGCCGACGACTCGATAACCGACACCTTCACTTCGGCCACCGACTGGCCGTACTGCGTGGTCACGGTGGGCGAGCCCACGGTTTGCTGGGTCAGCGTTTGGTTGTCAATTTCGGTCTGGCGCTCCCAGTGGGGCTGCACACTCAGGGTCAGGCTTTGCTCTTTGGGCAGCTCGTAGGTCAGGCCCAGGTTCAGGCTGTGGTTGCGGCTGTGCTGGGTGCCCGCGCCGTTTTGCGTCGTAAACAGGCTGCGGGGCGTGGCGCCATCGGTGAGCAGTGCCGTTTGCGAGCTATTGGAGCGGTTGCGGTAAATCTGGTCGCTGCCGTCGTAGCCCAGGTTCCAGGTGGCTTTGCCGTGGTGGCGGCTCAGGCTCAGGCTGGGCGAATACTTGTCGCGGGTACCCACCACGAGGGCCGCCTGGCCGTTCCAGCCCTCCTTCTTGTTCTTCTTGGTGATGATGTTGATGACGCCCGCCCCGCTGGCATCGTACTTGGCCGAGGGGTTGGTCATCACCTCCACCTGCGCAATCTGCGAGGCCGGAATCTGGTCGAGGCGGGGGCCGGGGCCGCCATTGCTGGTGCCGGCCGGCTTGCCATCAATAAGAATAGTAAGGTTGCTGGAGCCGCGCAGGCTCACCGTGCCGCTGGCGTCTACGGCCACCGAGGGCACGTTTTCGAGCACGTTTACGGCGGTGCCGCCCACGCTGCTCAAGTCCTTCTCCACGTTAATCACCGTCTTGCCCAACTCCTGCTGTACCACAGCTTTCTGGCCGGTCACCGTCACCTCGCCCAGCCGCTGGCTAGCCGAGCGCAGCTTGAGCAACCCCAGCGCCACGCTGGGCTGGCCGGGGGCCACCCGCACGGCCTGGGCCAGGCTTTGGTAGCCCATGGCCAGCACCCGCAGGCGGTAGGCCCCGGCCGGCACTTGGGGCAGTTCAAACTTGCCGTCGAGGGCCGTTTGGCCGCTGGCTACCAGGCTGGTATCGCCGGCTTCGGCGTGGCGCAGCAGCACCGTGGCAAAGGGCAGCGGCTCGGCCTTGGCGCCGCCATCCACGGCGGTGCCGCTGACGGTGGCGCGACCGGCGGGGGCCGTTTGGGCGGCCACGCTCAGCGGCAGGCCCAGGGTAGCAAGAAATAGTAACGAGTTGAGCTTCAAAGAGTAGTTCATGGCGCGAAGTATGAAAAAAGGGTTCGGCGTGGGCATGGCGATTCCGTTCCCAACCGGCCGCGGTTCCGGTGGGAGAAAAAGAAAAGCTGTTGCCCGGCGGGCGCAGGGCACGCAGGCGGAAGAGTAGTGGGCTGACTAGCGGGCTAGTCGGGTGGGGGCCGGCAGGGCATCCGGCGCAAACCAGCCACCCGGTCGGCGGCTAGGGTGCCTAAGCGCGGCCGCAGCTAGGCGCGGCCAGGTTGTGGGCAGAACGTGGTACTTGGTGTTTGATAGAACAAACGTACAACAGGTACTTTGTTTCGCATAGTACTAGTTCAAATATTTTTCAGAAACTGCTCTGGCAGTGTTTAAATAGGCTTTTTAAAAAGAAAATAAATTATCTGACTGGTCAGCGAGCAGTTTTTCAGCCCGGTCCATCTGGCTGCGAGTACCGGCCCAGTGCTCAAACGTTACAGCCAGCTCTGAAAAAAGACGCAGCCAGCCGGTACGTCCACCCAGATGCCGCCGCTGACTCAGCGGTTGCCTGCCGGCGTTATTCTTGCCCAGAGAAAGGAGAGGGCGGCCCCGCCCGAACGGGCCGGTGGCGCCGGGGGCCGCCAGCCTAGCCCGCCGAAACGCGCTGACCGCTACAGCGACATTTGCACTGAAGCCAGCACCTGGGCCGGGCGCAGGTCGTAGGTGGTTTGACCCAGCTGAAACGGACTTATGAAGCTGGCCTGGTACTAGCTGCTGCGGACTGTTGCCAGCGCGCACGAGCGACGCGAGCTGCAATATCCGCCCGCGGCCCAGCGGGCGCACCAGCCCCAGCCGGTTGCTCAAAATCAGGAAGGGCGTGCGGGCCGCCTGGGTCAGGCGCAGGCCGGTTTCGGGGCGGTAGAGGTCGCCGGTTTGGGCGTCCCAGCGGCCGTCGAGGCTCAGCGCGTTGTTGAGGTAGTAACGTTTTTCATTCTTGGTGAAGGTGAGGTCTACCAATAAATTATTGAGCGCGGCGCGGTTGGTTTTATCCTCCGTCAGGGTCACTGAGCGGTTGTCGGGCAGGACGAACTGCGTCTGGGTGCGGCCGCTGGCCGTTTGGTCGTCGTGCAGGTAGGAGGCGTTGATGCGCAGCTGGTTTTCGGGGCCGAGCGGTACGAGGTGGTTGGCGCTCAGCAGGTGCACCTGGTTGCGGAGGTAGCGGCTGGCCCCCACCGGCGGCCGGCCCAGGGCCAGCACGTGCGTGAGGTCGGGCGGCTGGCTGCGAGGCTCGCCGCTACGCGGCAGGTCGGCCTCGGTCAGGGGCTTGAGCTGGATGCCCACGTCCTGGCCCGTGTTGTTGGTCTGGTACGTATCAAGCAGCAGCAGGCGGCCCGTAAACAGCATGGGCGAAACGTTGGCCTGCCAGCGCGCGCCCAGCGGGGGCAGCCCCCAGCCAGTGCCCAGCTGGGCCTGCCCGGTGGCCGTCACCCTTTTTTTGAGCTGGAGGTTGAGGGCCGCTTCCTGGGGACGGTCCACGTTGCCCAGCGCCCGGATGGGCTGGTGGCGTTCCAGCACCTGCACGCTTTGCACGGCCTCGGCGGGCAGGTTGTTGCTGGCCATGGTGTAGCGCCCGTCCAGCAGGTTTTGCCCGTTGATGTAAAACTTGCTGATGGGGCTGCCCTCGTACGAAATACAGCCGTCGGCGTCCACCTCAATGCCCGCCATCTTCTTCAGCACGTCGGCAATGACGCGGTCCTGCTTGCCAGCGAAGGCGCTGACGGTGTAGCTCAGCGTGTCGCGGTGCCGGGCAATGGGCGCACCCCGCACCGTCACTTCCTGCAGCGGTGTGGGGCGGGGCAGCAGGGTCAGCGGCACGGACTGGCTGCGGTTGGGCAGGCGCCGCAGCTGCTCGGTGTAGCCCAGGGCGCGGGCGTGCAGGTACACTGAGTCGCTGGCGGGCGCGGCGGCCAGCGTCAGCCGGAAGCTGCCATCGGCGGCCGAAATAACGAAGGCCGTGGCCGGCGGCTGGGCCTTGGTTTCGGCTTCGAGCAGCACCCCGGCCAGCGGCTGGCCGGCCGCGTTGCGCACGGTGCCGCTCAGGGTAGTTTGCGCCACGGCGATACGCGGGGCGGCCAGGGCTAAGCCCCCTAGTCCGCCCAGCCGCACCCAATTCAGGAGAGTTTTCAAAGCCCGCACGGCGTAAGCTATTTCCGTTCCAGCGGGTTGTTGCGGCGCTTTAGCTCGGCATAATAATCCTCGTATGATTGCAGTGCCGTTAGTTAGCGGTACGTTGGAAACGGAGCCGGAGGTCACCATCTATCCCTAAGTGCGTCGTCCGTTGGGCGCTGACACTGTGCAGCAGAGACTGTGCCCCGGCTCCTGTTTTTGCCTCCAGGCTGCACAGTATAGAAGGAGCGCGCCTGCGTGCATCCTGTATCAGACGAGGAAAGCTCTGGTAAAAACCCGGCGGACAGGTCTTTTCACTTCTTTAGTTCTGTTGGTATGCCCCGCAAGCCTAGCGCTACGCCCCCCCTACTCAAATATGTCGTGGGGGTCGATATTGCCAAAGATAGTTTTACGGCCTGTATGGGCTGTATCGACCTCACTCAGCAACTGCACTTTCTGGGCAAAGTCACCACGTTCTCCAACGACGTAGCGGGCTTTATCGCCTTACAGGCGTGGGCCGCTACGCGCCAAGTTCAAGTAGAGCTACCGCTGGGCTATGTGCTAGAAGCGACGGGCGTATATTATGAAGAATTGGCTTACTATCTGCACACTCAACAACAGATGCTGAGCGTTTTACTGCCCAGTAAGGCCAAGCACTTTGCCCGGAGTACCGAACTCAAAAGCAAGACAGACCTACTGGACGCACGTTTGCTTTGTCGCCTAGGACTGGAGCGCCATCTACCCCAGTGGCAGCCACTGACTCCCGCCATGCGCTTGGTACGCTCGCTCACGCGTGAACGGGCTGGCCTGCGGCAGCAGTTAGTGCCCCTCAAGAATCGAGTACATGCCTATGCCCATAGCTACCAACCTGACCCACGAGCGCTCGCACGACTCGCTCAGCAGGTAGCCCTTGTGGAAGCTCAGATTGAAGAGATTGATGCCCAGTTGGCCGGGGCCATTGGCGCAGCGCCCGATTTAGCGCGTAAGCTGAGCCAACTCACGAGCGTACCCGGCATCGGGTTAGTCACGGCCTGCATCATTATGGCCGAAACCAGTGGGTTTGCCTTAGTGGAGAATGAACGCCAACTCGCCAGCTATGCCGGCTTGGATGTTGTGGAACGGCAAAGCGGCAGTACGAGTCGCGCCACCACTATTTCGCGGCGCGGCAACACCCGCCTACGCACGGCACTCTATCTGCCGGCCGTGAGCAGTTTACGCTATAATCCGCACCAGCGGGCCTTTTATGCCCGGTTGCGGGCCTGTCAGCCCACCGGTAAGCCGGGCGTGATTGCCGTTATGCGTAAGCTCCTGTTGCTGTGCTATGCACTCTGGAAGAAAGACCAGGTGTATGACCCTCTATTTCAGCCAGCTCACGGAGCTATCTGGCCCGATAAAGGGCAAGATAATAACATTCGTTCTGGAATAGAAGGTACTGAAACCCCGGGTAGCCCACTCGTTGAGCGGAGTAGGGTGGCGCACGAGGTAGCACTCCCAGTAAAAAACAGTCCAGCAACGGCAACAAACACCGCACCTGGCTACCGTGCCCCGGCGGGACAGCGGCTAGCCGAGTGCATTACCCAAGCCCTACCTATTTCTCAATAGGAGCAGCGTGCGGGCAAAGTCTTATGGATAGCTCCCAAGTACAATTCTATGTAGCCGTTGAAAGTAGAACAGTGACAAGACGTGTCCGATATCTCAAACTATATAAAGGGAGAAAAGGGCTAGTCTAGTCGTGGCTGCTTTTTATCCCTTTTGTTCAACTGTCCTGTGTAATTTGTTCGAATGCGCAGGTCAGCAGACAACCAGGAAGCCGCCTAGCAGTCCGTTTGCTCATCGGCCTTCTTATAACAACGATGAGATGGAGTTAGCCTTCTTATAGCAGCGGGTAGATAAAACTACGCTAAGCTCAAGACGCTGGTGATTGGTTTGGCGTGCGTAGGGGCTAGAGGCCTTTGGAGGCTGCCAGCGCCTTGATGTCGTTCATTTCGAGCACCGGTTTCGGGGTGCCGTTACGGACGCTGTTAATCATAGCTTGGCCAATCTCGTGCAAGGTGATGGTTTGGCTAGGCAGTACCACCCGCAGCAGCGGGTAGAGCAGGCTAGGCACGCGGTCGGCGGTTTTGACGTTTTGCTGTCCTTCCGTGGGCTTCATCATGCCGGGCCGCATCGCGTAGACGTGCTTAAAAGGCAGCTTACACAGCGCGTTTTCGGTTTCGGCTTTCACCCGCGCCCACATCATGCGGCTAGTGCTATTGGCACCCTGGCCCGAGATATAGCCAAACGTCAGGCCGGGCGCTACGGCCAGCAAGGTCTTGGCTACGTGCAGCGTCGTATCGTAGGTGACGCGCCGGTACTCGGCTTCGTCCATCCCCCGCGAGCTGATGCCGGCACAGTAGAAACAGGCGTCGTAGCCCCTTAATTGGTCCGCCACATCTTGCAGATGCAAAAAGTCGGGCACCAGCAATTCGCGGAGCTTGGGATGCCGCACGGGCGAAGGACGGCGGTTGAGCAGTAGGACTTGCGCCACGTCCGGGCTGCGTAGGCATTCCAGCAACACGCCTTCGCCGACCATGCCGGTCGCGCCGGTAATGATTACCTTGATTTTCATACGGGTAGTTCTGAGCAGGCCCACGGCCTGATGAGGAAATAGGCTAACTACGTATGCCGGTTAAGGGGCGGCATTGAGGGCCGGGGCGCGCCACCAGGGGAACTGCGGCAGCGGTCCGGCTCCCAGCACCACTGGTTTCCCCAGTTCGGGCGTGGTCAGGAGCAAGCCCCGCCGGGCGGCCTCGGTAGCGGCGCGTTCCACCGGCTCGTTCCAGGCGTGGTGCGCCTCCGTGAACGCGCCCCAGTGGACGGGCAGCATGGCCTTGGCCCGCACCTCCACGGCCGCCTGCACCGATTGCTCGGGCGTCATGTGAATATCCGCCCACTGCCAGTCGTACTGACCACATTCCATCAGGGCCAGGTCGAAGGGGCCGTACTGCTGGCCGATGGCTTGAAAATGCGGGCCGTAGCCCCCGTCACCACTGTAAAACACGCGCTGGCTCGCCGTTTTCACTACCCACGACGACCAGAAGGTGCTGTTGCCATTCGTTAGCCCCCGCCCCGAGAAGTGCCGGGTCGGGGCACTGATAATCGTCAGGCCCGGCAGGCGCACCGAGTCGCCCCAACTCATTTCGGTCAATTGATTGGCGGGTACGCCCCAGCGGCGCAGGTGAGCCCCTACGCCCAGCGGCACGTAGAAGTGCCCAACCTTGCCCTTGATTTTGCGAATGGTCTGGTAGTCTAAGTGGTCGTAGTGGTCATGCGAAATCAGCACCGCATCAATGGCCGGTAATTGTTCGGCCGTGATGGCTAAGCTCGGGTTATAACGCTTGGGGGTAAGCCCCGCCAGTGGCCCCATCTTGACGCTGAGCATGGGGTCGAACAGGATTTTGCGCCCCCCTAGTTCGACCAAACTTGCCGAGTGGCCCAACCACGTCACGCGTAACTGGTTGGCCGGGGTGCGGGTAATACTAAGCGAATCAAGCCGGTGAGTGGGTAGCGGGGAGGCGGGGTCTTGGTTGGGCGTTTTTTCAAATAGCCCGCGCCAGATAGCCGAAAAGGTACTGCCCCCGGTGACGGACCGGGTAAGCTGCGAGTTGAAAAACTTCCCGTCGCGGAAGTGCCCCGAGGGCTGGTACGCCTGCTGCTCAGCCGCCGTGGGGGTGCCGCCGAGCTGCGGGCTCAGTTGGGCAAAGGCGGTGCCGACCAGCACCAACAGCGCCAGCACGAGGCCCAGCACCTTGCCCGTTGGAAGGAAGTACGTACGCATAGACGCGAAGAAAGAAAGGCCAGCGCCCCGGTGTTGTCAGCCGGGAGGAGTAGAAAGCAAACACAGCAGGCCCGTTGGGTAACGGGCCTGCTGGTTGCGCTTCATCGGGGAGGAGTACCAGGGCCGCGACCGTCGGGGGCCGGGCGCTACTCCTGACCACCTTAGTTTAAGTGCGCGTTGAAGTACCGGGTGATATTCTGCACGGCGTTGTTAATCTGCGCCGGGCTGTCGTAGTAATCGAAGTGGGTACCATCGGCCCACACCAACTCTTTCTCGCCTTTCAGCGCGGCGTAGAATTGTTTCACCTGGTCGGGGAAGGCGCTGTAATCGGAATGCACGACCATTGTGGGCACCGTGATAGCGGGCGCTTGGCTGATGGGGTCCAGGTCCAGGAACGTGGCCCAAGACATTACGGCCAACTCGTTTTTATATTCGGGAATCGCCCCCCGCTTCGGATTCAGGTAGTAATCGAAGATACCGGGCGCGGGGGCTACGTTGGCTGCCGTTTGGTCCGTTTCGCTGTAGCAGGTGACGACCTCGGACTTGCCGGTTTCCTGGTAGGTGCGAGCAGCGGCGGCGGCGGCTACGCGGCGGCGGGTCATTTCCGCTTCGCCAAAAATGGCGGTCATCATGGCCGGGGAAGGCAGATTGGCCGCGACGGTAGCCAGGGCCTTCACGCGCTTATCGGCCACGGCCAGGTAAGCCGCGTTGCTGGCCGAGGTGCAGACCCCTACCATGCCCACGACCTGCACGTACGGCAGGCTGGTCAGGTACGAAACGGCGGCCTGCAAGTCGCTGAGCTTTTCAGCGGGCGCTTCCAGTTGCCGAGGCTCGCCATCGCTCTGCCCGTAGTGGCTGAAGTCGAAGGCCAGCACCACGAAGCCGTTTTCAGCAAACTTCTGGGCGTAGGTATCCGGCATTTGCTCCTTGACGGAGGTAAGCGACCCTTGAACGATGAGCGCCTTATAGTGGCCCTGCTCCGTAAAATTGGCGGGGGTAAACAGGTCACCTACTAAGGTCAACCCGTCGCGGGAAAAGCTGATTTTCTGTTTCATACTGGATTTGAATGGTACACTACCTGCCTTGGTGGTCCGGGCAGTGGCGGTGGGTTGGGGAGTTGCTTTCGTTTTCGGGGAGACACCCTGCGCTGGGTGTGCCGGAGAGCCGAGCCGCCGTAGGGCGGGAGAGGAAGCCGACTGCGCGTTACCCGCTGTCGCGCAGATACATAAAGCGAGGGCCAGCACTAGTTTTTTCATACGGCTACCAGAACCACGTTTGTGCTTCCTTTGGGGGGATGTTCGCGAAAAAAGTACTCGGCGGGGGTGGGCTGTACGCGCCAACCAGTCGCCGGGAAAGGAGTTGTTTGTCTTTCTGACACAAAATTACCGGCCCCCTTCTAGCCTGAGCAGCACAGATTACGGGATTGCTGAAACAGATTACTGCTGGCGAAAAACGCTTGCAGCCAGCCACAAAAAAAGGCGTTTCCTGTTCAGGAAACGCCTTTTTTTGTGGCTGGCTGCTTAATAAATCTTGTCCCCTCGCTGCACCGAGAACGGGCTGGTATCGGCGTACACCCCATTCACGCTCGTCCCCGCGTGGTGGATAGCCGGGAAGTGCGGCTCCATGCTCTGCGGGAAGGTGAATTCTGGCTTGGTGAGTTCCTGTAAGCGGTCCAGTTCCGTGGGGTCCAGTACTAGGTCTGTCGCCCCGATGTTATCGGCTAGTTGCTCCACCTTGCGGGCCCCGATGATGGTCGACGCTACCCCGGCCTGCTGCATGACCCAGGCCAGCGCCACCCGGGCCACCGTCGTATCGTGGTTCTTGGCTACCACTTCCAGCGCCTCGACCAGGTCGTAGGTCTTCTCCGTCAGGAACGGGCTGGATGCCGAGCGCGTCCCTTCGTGCTGACCAGCCGTGGCCCGCGTGTATTTACCGCTCAGCACGCCGCCCTTCAGCGGCGACCAGGGCGTGATGCCGAGGCCGAACTCCTGGGCCATCGGCACGAGTTCCTGCTCGACCGTGCGCTCCAGCAGCGAGTACTCGATTTGCAGGCCCACGAACGAGGACCACCCCTTGAAGCGCGCCAGCATGTTGGCCTCCACTATCTTCCAGGCCGGCGTATCCGACACCCCGAGGTAGCGCACCTTGCCCGCCTGCACGAGCGAATCGAGGGCGGCCATCGTTTCCTCGATGGGCGTCGTCTTATCCCAGTTGTGCAGCCAGTACAAGTCGATGTAGTCGGTCTGCAACCGGCGCAAGGACTGGTGGCACTGCTCGATAATGGCTTTGCGGCTGGAGCCACCCCCGTTCGGGTCGCCGGGGTAGAGGTTGCCGCTGAACTTGGTGGCCAGCACCAGCCGGTCGCGCTTCTGCGAATCGTGGCCGATATGGTCGCCGATGATTTTTTCGGAGTGACTCTTGGTGTAGAGGTTGGCCGTGTCGATGAAGTTGCCGCCGTGCTCGATATAAGTATCGATAATCTTGGTGGATTCTTCCACCGAAGAGCCCCAGCCCATATCCTCGCCAAAGGTCATGGCACCCAGGCACAGCGGACTTACTTTAAGCCCTGACCGCCCCAGGGTTACATACTTAGCTAATGACATAAAAAGTCTGTTCAAGGTGAGGTGAGCAGGCAAAATTACCGGCCCCCTCCTGGCCCTGGCAGCACAGATTACGGGATTACTGAAACAGATTACTGGTGGCGAAAAACGGTCGGCGTGATGCCCGTTTCCTTCTTGAAAAACCGCGTGAAGTACGTCGGGTACTCAAAGCCCAGGGCGTACGCAATTTCGCTGACGGTCGCATCCGAGTGGCGCAAGCGGGCCTTGGCCAACTGCACGACGTGCTGCTGAATGTGTACCTGCGGCGATTGCCCGGTGAACGACTTGATTAAATCCCCGAAGTAGTTGGTAGACAGGGCGGCTTTTTCCGCGAAGTAGGCCACGGTCGGCAGCTCGCTGATGTCGTTCTCGGGCTTGAAATACTGCTCCAACTGCGCGTAAAAGTCCGCGACCACGCGGTGGTACTGAATGGCTCGCGACTGGAATTGGCGCTCATAAAAGAGCTTGACATAGGAGAGTATCAGCCCGGCGTAGGACACGAGCACCGGCTTGGTAAAGTGCTCCTTGTGGTATTCGGCGTAGGCCTTCTGGAATAAATCCAGCATCAGGCTGTTTTCCTCGGGCGTCAGAAACAGCGCCTCGTGGCTGCTGTAGCCGAGAAACGAGTACTGTTTGATGTGGGGCTCCATCAGCTCGGCGCTGACGTAGATGCCGTAGCCGGAAAGGGCGTCGCAAACATCCCACTCAAACGTCTTGTTGGGCGTATCCAGGTAGATATAGGGCTCCGTGCCGCCCTCGGCATTGCGGGGGCCATTGGCGTACTCTTTCAGCGACAACGAGTAGAAGTCGGCGGTTACCGGGGCCGATTTCAGGGGAAGAGGCTCATCCTCGTAGCGGATAACGTGAATGGCGTCGTCCTTGGACCCGCTAACCCCCAAGTAGTCTAAAAAACGGGGGATGTTATATGTCGTGGCTATGCTCACCGTCTGTGTATTATTGCTTGTAACTGGCAAAGGTCGAACCTTACTAAGCGGGGGACTGAAACGTATTGCGGTTGATATGAAACAGATTACGGATTTTGCTCGCATCGCTAGCCTGTTGCTCCAGCATCAACAGGCGCACCGCACAGGATAAGACCTACAACGGCAGCTTGAAACTAACATCTACGTGGTATCGGTCGGAGTAAACAGCGCTAGCGAGGTAACGAGCATGGAGAGGTCCAGTGACTCAGAAAGGCACGGTGGCTGTTGCAGAACTCTGCTGCTCATTCGACAAGCGGTCACCAGCAGTTCCAAAGCCACCAAAAAGCTGCCTTTCTACCAGTATGCGTGACCAATTAGCGCACTAATGACTAGGCGTCGGGTGCGGGAGTGGGTTCTGCAACAGCCACCACGCCCTATTGATACCCCTGCCACGCAGGCAATAGGGAGGCAAAACAATCTATTTAAGCAACCAAAAAGTAGCCTCCAAAAACTTTTGCGTCATGCATTCGTGAGCCATGCTTTTTGAGCCGTAGTGTCGCACGCGCTCAACCAATCCCAGATTGACGCGGTAAGGGGATTAGAGCGAAAAAAAGCATTGATTATTTGCTTTTCATCACAGTATCTGCTGCATGTTTTCCGGTACTTTGTTGCCAGAAGCCAGCATCCGCTCCATAAACATGAAATCATCGTTGAGCTTGGCTTGCCGGAATTTCGCTTTCGGAATAACAGAATCCGAGGATTTGGCCTCAAAAGGGGCGCCCGTAACCACGGTGACATCGAACGGCTGGGGGTTGGTGTCGAGGCAAAGCACCGAAAAGACGTAGTTGTCGTGCGTGTCGCGCACCTGTAGGATGAGGCCGGGCAGGCCGTAAAACTTGTACGGCCCGTCGCGCGCAAACCAGGCCTCCCACAGCCGCCCGCCAAACGCCGCGTAAGCCTGCTGGCACTCATGGCCGGCAATAGTCCTTTTGACCGGCGTGATGCGCCAGGTGAATAGGGGCGGCTTTTCTACATACTGAAAATCCTCCGAGTTAATGCCAGCGTGGTAAGACACCAGATTCTTCGCCGGCTCTTTGAGCACGGTGTATTGGAACTCGTTTTTACCACCTTTGCGCGTCGCCTGCATAGCCTTTTGCATGCGCTCCATTTCGGCCGCGCCCGCTAAGCTCGCGTAGGTGCTGTCTATAAGCTGCATGCCGGTGCTGCGAAACTGCGAACTACCGTTGCTGACCCGCAAGGTCATGCGCACCTGCTTGGGCGTAGTCACGGCCGAGTCATACTTGTATTCCAGCTGATAAACTGCCCGCAGGCAGGTGGCCGCCGTCGCAGGCGCCGATTGCGCGCTGGCGCTCAGTTGCAAAAGGAGTAAGGAGGCCGTTAGGAATGAGCAGGTAGCCGGTTTAATCATGCGCACACGAGCCAGTCGAATACTATTGTCGGTGAGACAAAGCAGGACTATAACTGCCCGCAAAGCTTGGCAAGAAATTTGGTATTGACAAATTTATCAATTTGTATTAAAAAAATAGGAATTATGCAATTCGACAACCCGCTTGAATTAGAGTGTGTCTGGGTTTTGCTAAAAACACCTCTAGAACGTCATGCTGAGCTTGCCGAAGCATCTTGCTCACCTCGTTGAACGGCCTTGATGAAGCGAGCAAGATGCTTCGGCAAGCTCAGCATGACGTTCTAGAGGTGTTTCAACGCGCTCTTTGTCCAAAGCCAGGTCAGCAAAAACGGCTAAACCGGGAGAGAAAAAGCCAGCCTACCGCCCGTAGCGAATCAAATTCTTAACCATGCCTTTGAAAATAATGCCGTGGAAGGGCAGCACCGAATACCAGTACAACCGGCCCAGCAGGCCCTGCGGGCGGTAGGCGGCGAGCTGCTCCAGGGCGTGGCTGCCGTCGGGGTTGTCGATGATGCGGAATTGCAGCCAGGCCTCGCCGGGTAGCTTCATTTCGGCGTAGAGCAGGAGGCGCCTGGCGGTGCGGTCGGCCACGAGCACGCGCCAGAAGTCGAGCGGGTCGCCGGCGCGCAGGTGGTTGGGCGAGCGGCGGCCCCGGCGCAAGCCCACGCCGCCCACCAGCTTATCCATGAGCCCGCGAATGCGCCAGAGCCAGTCGGTTTTGTACCAGCCGCGCTCGCCGCCGATGCGCCAGATATTATCCAGCACCTCGGGCACCGGCCGGGTGAAAGGCCGCAGCTGCCGGTCGAAAAACATGCCGTTTTTGGGAATCTGGATGGCATTCATGTAGTCGGGGCGCAGGGTGCCGCTGCTCATGGCGTCGCTCCAGCTGCTCACCACCTCATTCTGCTCGATGCGGCGGAAGGCCAGCGCCAGCGCCTCGCGGTAGTTCATGCAGGCGTGCGGCACTACGCGCTGGATGCTGCGCTCGGGCGCCACCACGGTGTCGTTTTTGAGGCTTTCGACCAGGCTTTGGGCCAGCGAAAACGACGTGCTCGTGACCAGGTACAGCCACCACGACGAGAGCCGGGGCGTGAGCACGGGCACCGTGAGTATCCAGCGGCGGTAGCCGCGCTCGGCAGCCAGGCCCAGTAGCATCTCGCGGTAAGTGAGCACGTCGGGGCCGCCCACGTCGAAGCTCTGGCCCAGGCAGGCGGGGTTGCCGAGCACGGCGGTGAGATAAAACATTACGTCGCGGATGCCCAGCGGCTGGCAGCGCGAGTTGAGCCAGCGGGGCGTCACCATCACGGGCAGCTTCTCCACGAGGTCGCGGATAATCTCGAACGAGGCCGAGCCCGAGCCGATGATGATGCTGGCCCGCAGCACCGTGAGCCGGGCGGTGCGCGCCTGGGCCAGCACGTCTTCCACGGCCGCCCGCGAGCGCAGGTGCACGCTCAGGTCGTGGTCGTTGGCAATGCCCGAGAGGTAGATAACCTGCCGGGCGGTGGTGCGGTCGAGGTAGTCGGCAAAGTGCTTGGCCGACGCTTGCTCCAGTTGAAAAAAGTCTTCGCCAGTGCCACTCATGGAATGCACCAGATAGTAAGCGGCGTCAAAATCGAGGGGCAGGCTAGCCAGCGACTCGGGCCGCAGCAGGTCGCCCTCCACCACGCGCACCAGCGGGTGCTGGCTGGCCGGCAGCGTGTCGGGCATGGCAAAGCGGCGGGCGTCGCGCACCAGGCAGCTTACTTCGTGGCCCGCCGCCGTGAGCACGGGCAACAGGCGCTGGCCAATGTAGCCGGTGGCCCCGGTGAGCAGGATTTTCATAAAGAAGAGCAGCGAGGTGACGCCGCCTGCCAGCTGGCAGGTAGCCAGGCCGGTAAGCCCAGGCTTACTACGTAGTAAGCGGCTACATAGAGCAGTTTTGACAAGCGTATGTGGCCGCCCCAGCAGCGCGGACTTTCAAACTGTGAGCGCCTCGCCGGCTGACTTGCGGCCTGAACCGACAGTCGCCCAGCGTATCAGCTACGTCGGGCAGCGTCCAGCCGGGCTTCGAGGGCTTCCCACTCGGCCAGCAGGGCGGTGGCGGCCGGCCCCGGGTTCACCTGTAGCACGTAAGGCAAGTGCGCCGCCAGGTCCTGGCCGTACCAGTCGTCGTTGATAAAAGGCATAATATAGGCGATGAACCTGACGGCCTCGGGATTCGGGTAATTCCCTAAAAAATCCAGCCAGGTCGAAATGCCAAAGCACGCATCCAGTTGCCGCTGTACCTCGAAGTAGCACACGCGCAGCAGGGCGGCGGAAATATCTTTTGCCGGCTCTTGGCTTTGCAGGCAAATGATGAGGAAGGAGCGTTTATTAGGCCGACTCTCATACAGGGGCAGAAAAGCCTGGGTGAAGGGCAGGGCCAGGGGGTTGCCGGCGCTGGGGGGCGTTGCCCAGGCGGATAATTCCTGCTCCACAAAGTCGTCATATGCGATGCCGCTGGCGGCCAGCAGAAGGAGCAGCGTATCAAATACGGCCTGGTAGCTGGCCTGGCGCTCAGCACCATCATACCGCCGCTTGTCATCGCCATGGAGGATAGTAACAAAGGTGCTGAAGGCGGCCTCAAAGCGGGCGATTTCGGGCACATTAGTAGCTGCGGGCATAAGCAGGGGGGCGGAGAGGGAAAAGAATTGGCCAGGGTGGTCTTGAGGAAGGCAACGGCGGGCAGCCTTTATTTGCTTAGCGCTTATTCTCATTAGCCACCCCGCCACGGCCCGGGGCACTGCCCAGCACGGCGAACTTGCTGGGCTAATTTTTTACCTTCACCGCCGGTAGTAGCGGCACGGTATCAATAAGTTCGAGCGATTTTACCATTGCCTTGGTGCCACTCTTATATTTCAGAAAATGGGGCGATTGCAAATGCGCCTGATAGGCAGCCGGGCTGGCGTAGATTTCCAGCACGGTAATGTGCGTAGGGTGCGCGGCATCGGCTACGGGGTACAGCGTCAGTACGCCGGGCTCGACGCGCAGGGCGGTTTCTATGTGCTCCTTCAGGGCAGCTTGGTAGCTGGTGAGCTGCTCGGGGTATATTTCCAGCTTGGCCAGGTGCACTACCTGAGGGCTGGTTTGCGCGGCGGCGCGGCCGCTGGCCAGCAGCACGAGTAGCCCGGCGGGCAGGAGCAGCAAAAGGCTGCGGCAAAGAAGTCTCGGCTTCATAAAGGTGGGTTTAGCCTGGTTGGTGAAGTAAGTACGGTGGCCAGCACGGCCCAGCCGCTTTTCTCACTTACAAAGGGTTAGAACGTGTTTAAGAATCTACTAATGCGTCAGTTGAGCCTGACGTTTTAAAGACGTTTCAGTGAAAGCTTAGCCCCTACTCCAATGCCAGAAACGGGCGGCGCGCCCAGTGCGCACCGCCCGTTTCTGGCATTGGAGTAGGGGCTAAGCCGCCGGCTTGTCGCCCTGGTCTACCAGCTTAGTCAGGCTCTTGGCGGCCTGGGTAAACTCCGACGGGATGAGCACCACCGTGGTCGTGTTGTTGTCGATGCCGATTTCCGAGAGCATCTGCATGCGGCGCAATTCCAACGCGATGGGGCTTTCCTCCATCTGCTTGGCGCCCTGCGTGAGCTTGATGCTGGCTTCCAGCTCGGCCTCGGCCTTGATGATGCGGGCGCGCTTCTCGCGGATGGCCTCCGCCTCGCGGGCCATCGCCCGCTGCATGGATTCGGGGATTTCGACGTCCTTGATTTCGACCAGCTCGATTTTGACGCCCCAGGCCTCGGTGGCCTCGTCCACTATTTGCAGCAGCGCGCCGTTTATCTGGGCGCGCTCGCGCAACACCTCATCCAGCTGGTGCTGGCCGATGATGTTGCGTAGCGCCGTGACGGAGAGTTGATAAACTGCCCGGTTGTAGTCGGCTACCTTAATCACGGCATCAGCCGGATTGAGCACCTTAAACCACAGCACCGCGTTCACCTTGATGGTGACGCTGTCTTTGGTAATGGTTTCCTGCTGCTCCAGCTCCACCGTTTTGGTGCGCATGTCGATGGTCTGCTGGCGCTCGATGAAGGGCACGAGCCAGTACAGCCCCGGCCCGCGCGTGCCGGTGTAGCGCCCCAGCCGAAACACGATGGCGCGCTGGTATTCCTGGGCAATGCGCAGGCTCATGGCCAGCAGCAAAAAGGCGATAACTAAAACGGGTACGAGCAGCATGGCCAAAACGGGGGTAAGATTCAGCGAATGTATCGCGCCCGGCGGCTGGCCATTACAGGCTGCCGGGGCCCGCTTGCGCCGGACGACCTAGCGGCCCAGCAGTTGCAGCGTCTTGCCATCGCGCACGCCACCAAAAAACTTCGCCAGCACTTGCGCAAACACCGCATCCGCGCCCGGCACGGCGGCAAACAACGTCATCGACGACTTCAATTTCAAGTCATCGGGGCTCCCGAAAACCTGGCTGGCATCGCTGCTGGCCAGCTCCACCAACGCCGTGCTTATCGCTACCAGCCGCTTGCCCAGCACCGGGTGCCGCAGGTAGGCCGCCGCCGCCGCCAAGTCGCGGATAGCGTAGTACTGGGAAGTGCTGCTAAACCCCAGCCCCTGGATTTGCGGAAAAATGTACCACATCCAGTGGCTGCGCTTGCGGCCGGCCTGCACCTCGGTCAGCGCCTGGGCGTAGTCGGTGGCCTGCGCGTCGAGAAAGCGTTGGAGATTAAGCTCTGAAGCCATAATGCGTTGCCTGAGCGCGTGGATAGGGAGTAGCAGCTTGCCGGCGCAAAGTAGCAAAGCCGGCCCTAAATAGTCTGGCCGGCGCTGGTAGTTGTCCGCTGCCGCAACAGATTGCCCGCTATCCACTTCTGCTTCCAAACCGGCCACAGCTGCGCAAAGGTCTTATCGTCAAGAGTATGGCGCTGGATGAAGGCAGCCTTGGCAGCGGCTACGGTCATGCCCTGCGCTAGCAGCCCTAAAAACGCGTAGTGGTCGGGCTGCACCTCGTACACCGCCAGCTTGTACTGGTGCCGGATAACCACGCAGTGGCTGGCAGCCGCGAAAGGCAGGTCGGGGCTTTCGCCTTTCTTGAACCGCGTATAAAAAGCACTGCTCGGAAATTGAAACCGGAACAGCGCATAGGCCGGCACCAGCCCGATTTCGTCCTCTGCATCGGCCATGTTCGCCAGGCGGTAATCTTCGTCGGCCTGCCGGTCAAAAAGCTCGCTGAGAGCGTACTCAAACGCGGCCAGCTCGATAACGAAATCAATCCAATCCTCCTTCTCGGCGCTCAGGGCGTCGGGCCGGTTTGCCTGGAGATAAGCTGGAAAAAGCCGCCCCAGCTCCGCTAAATTGTAGTGCGTAGAGGGGTTGGCCGCCAGGTAGTCGTCGGCAAAGCCCTGGAACAGGTCTTTGCCCAGCGCGTACTCCAACGCGCTGAATTGCTGCGCCATGCAGCTCCGCAGCCGGGCCACGTAGCTGCGTTGATAAATGGCCAGATGCTCCTGCGCAGAGAGCCGGGCCGAATGATTCAGCACCGACTCGACCGCGGCCGGGCCGCCGGCTGGCGGGGGCGACCCCGGCGGGCCAGCCCCCGGCGCTTGGTGCGGGCCAAGCAGCGCCTGCTGCATCCAGCGCTGGAAGGCGCTCAGGGGTAGTGAGGGGCTTTCTTCCAAGGCTTTCGGGTAGTTACAGGTGTATTTCCGGCACCGATACGAGCAGCGGGTTGGACACCTGCTCGTGCTCGATGCCAGCGGCCGGAACGGGGCCGCCGGCTGCCGGAAAGGTAGCCGACATATACTGGCTGGCCTTCAGCAGCTCGGCGTGGTACACCTCAAACGCGGGGATGTTGCCGTCCCATTCCAGCAGCACCGAGGTGCCCCCGGTCAGGTGATAAGCCAGCTGAAAGAGCTGCCACACAGCACTGTTCACCTGCCGGTCGTGGGTGTCGATGATGTAGTTGCCGCAGTGCTGATGGCCAGCCAGGTGCATCTGCACAATCTTGTCGTGGGGCAGGGCCCGAATGTATTCCTCGGGGTCGAAGTCGTTGTTGAACGCCGACACGTAGACGTTATTCACGTCGAGCAGCAGGCCGCAGCCCGTTTCTTCCGTCATGCGCCGCAAAAACTCCCACTCCGGCATCGTAGAGTGCCGAAACGTGGCGTAGGTGCTCGGGTTCTCGATAACCAGCGGCCTTTCCAGGTAGTCCTGCACCTGGCGGATGCGGGCGCACACGTGCTGCAGCGATTCTTCGTGCAGGGGCAGCGGCAGCAAATCGTGCGAATTAACGCTCAGCACCCCCGTCCAGCACAAATGGTCGCTCACCCAGGCGGGCTGCACTTCGTCGGCCAGGGTTTTCAGGCTTTTGAGGTAGCCAGCGTGCAGCGGGTCGGTGCTGCCGATGGACAGCGACACGCCGTGCATCACCACCGGGTAGCGCTCGGCAATCTGGCGCAGGACCTGCCGAGGGCGCCCGTGCGAATCCATAAAATTCTCCGAAATCACCTCAAACCACTCCACCGCCGGCTGCTGGTCCAGGATGTGGTGGAAGTGCTGGCTGCGCAGGCCCAGGCCCAGCCCCAGGTTGGGTAAGGTGCTAGTGCTCAGCACGGGGGCAGGTGGCGAGGGTGGTGGGCATATGGCGGGCGCTTTCCTCGGCCATGGCGCGCACCCGCTCGTGGGCGGCTATGGCGCGGGTAAGGGGATTAGCCGCGTAGGAGCAGGCCCGGCTGCCGCTCTGCCCGCACGAGGAATTATCGTGCGAAGGGTCCAGCCCCTTGAGCTGGTTAACGTAGTCGTTGCTGGGTCCGTAGGGGCCGGCCGGGGGCGGGCCCACGGGCTGCCCGGTGGCCACGCGCTTGTCCTCAAAGCGCTTGCGGGCCAGCAGCCACACGCTGGTGCCCCGGTTGGGGCCCTGGGTGATGAAGCGGGAATCCAGAATCGGGGCCCCGCAGCTGCCCTGGTAGCGGCAGTCATTCTGCGACGGAAAGCAGAACTCCTCGGTGGTGCCGAACAGGCCGCAGCCGCCCTGGCCCTTACACTCGTTGAGGGTGTGGCACGGGTGCTCGACGGTGGCGCAGTCGCCCATCCCGGCGCAGTCATTCTTGCCCGAATAGCCTTGGTTCTGGCAGGAGTTGAGCCCCATGCACACGTGAAGCTCCAGGGGAGGCAGGATATTTTCCATAAACTATAAGTGTTAATAAATAACTGATAATTAAGCGGGTACGGCGGGCACGTAGGGCACCACGCGGTGGTCGAGCCGCACGTCGGGCAGGGAGGGCCAGTAGGCCGAATTCTGCGGCTGGGTCAGCCAGCTCCAGTTGGTGGGGTCGGTGGCCGCCAGGTCCGCCGCCAAGTCCAGAATCTGCTGTTTCGGGGGCAACGGGCTGCTGGCAAAGTCGAAGTACTCAAACGTGAGCGCGCCCGCGTACTTCTGCGCGCCCTTGGCATACACGTAGCCCCTGATGCTGTTGCCGACGCCGCTCAAAAGCCAAATCATGGACTTGTGCACCCCGTACATGAACACCCGAAACTGGGTGTCCTCATCGGCATAGTAACAGGCCTCAATCATCAGCAGAATGTAGGTGAAAACGGCATTGCCCAGCCGCGAGCACAGCGCCAGCCCAGCGGGGGCGTTTGCGGCCTCGTAGTCCGCCTGCTTCGGATTGGGGGCCTGGTCGTGCACGAAGTAGCTGAAAAAATCATCCAGCCCGCCGACGTTCGCGAATTTTTGCTGGTAATGCACCCCGAGGCTGTACACCTCCAGGAATTTTGCGAAGTGCGACAGCTCGCCATCGGTCGTGTCGTCGTAGTCGCCGGGCCTGAACTGCACTTCTCCGTCAACCACCGGCAGGGGAATGGGCATGCGGTCGGGTCCAAAGCGCAGCTCGCTCTGGTCGTCTGCAACGTTGCCTTCGCCCTGGTGCATGATTTCGTCGATGGCCCCCACGGCCGAGAGGGCGTCGGTCACGCCCACCAAATCACCGCTGTCGCTGCTGCTGCCAAAATGGGGCTTGTGCTCGCGGTCGTAGTAGACCGTATTAATAGAGTTTTGCGAATAGTAAGGCCGGGGCTGGGCCGCCGCCTTGGGGGCCGAAACCAGCTGCGGCTTAGCCACATACGGGCCGGGGTAATTATCCCGGATGCACTGCTGAATGTCCAGGTACAGCTGCCCAATGGTTTTGTACTTAACCGTTTGCAACCTTTCTGCCGCGTCGGCGGGGTCTACAAATGGCTTCGGGCTTTCGATTTGCAGGAAGGTCGAGAGCTGGGCCAGGCTCAGCTTGGCCGCGTTGATGGGAAACTCCGGCTCGTGGCCGTCGAGCTGCGTGGGAAATACCAGTATTTTGTTGATGCTGAGTAAGTCCGGCGGGCTGGCAATGGCTTGCTTAACGTTGCAGGCCAGGGCCAGGTGCAGCATCTCCTCAATCACCACGCTCATGATGAGGGCCGCCGCCTTGTTGGCGTACACCAGCACATCCACTTTCAGCTCCTGCGCCAGCTGGGCAATGTCCGGTTCGGCCACCCCGGGCCGTGTGGCCAGCTGCACCAACAGCTTGGCATAGAGCGCGTCCTGGTCCTGCGCCCGGATGATGGAATAGTAGGTAGACAGGTACGTGGGAATAGTGGCCAGCTCGAGGGCAATGGCCTGCTGCATCACCTCCGCAAAGTTCGCGGGCGTTACGTCGGGCGGGATAGTGAAGAGCTTGTGCAGAGCCATTTGGTTAGTAAGAAGTTGGTGGCGTGGTGAAAAAGGAGGGCTAACCCGCTGGTGCTGGGGATTTGATGCACGCATTTTTCGGATTATTAATCTGAAAATCAACTATTTGCGAAACGGTCCGCAGCCGGGGCAAGCTGCAGGACAAATGAAGTGGAAAAGCGGGGCATTACCACCGCGTACTTATACCTGTTTTGAACAACATAGCTTTAGCAATGTGCCGGGCTGCCCTCCATCAGTCCTTGCTAATGGCCCTGCATGCAGTAGCCAGCAGGCGGCCAGCCAGAGTCAGGTGAGGGCATTTATTCGGCCTCTTTACAGCATATGCAAGGCGTGACCCGGAAGGTAATAAACTAGAAAAAGTCATAGTATAATCAGGCAGTAGCGGTGGCCGCCGAGCAGGATAGGGGAGGAGGATTTTTGCCAGGCGCGTCTGGCTGACGCAAGCCAGGGCTACCCCAAAGCCGCCCTAAAACGGTGATAGGCCGGAGGCGTTATACAAGCGCTGGCTGGCTGATTGGCGGGGGCCAGGGCAGGGCCGCTGCGGCTGAGCTTCGAGCGGCTGCATCTATGCAGTAGCCCGCGCGGCCACCGCTGGCCAAAACAATTTCCTGCGCGCACGGCTGGCCGCCGCGCACGGCGCGGCCCCACTACGCCGCGCGTTGAGGCGGATGATAGCAAGCCGGTAGCCGCCCGCCTATTCGCCCGCAAAGGATGCCCACCGCTGCCAAAAGGTCACTACTACTTCCCGTAGGGCAAGCTATAAATAGGGCATTGGGGGCACCTGCTATCCCCATAACTCACCGTTTTGCCGGGCTCGTAGCGGCGTTTACCCGTGCGCCCGCTCAAATTATGCGTGTTTGCTGGCTAGATGGCGATAATGTATAAATCTGGTTTTGAGGTGGTTGAAAAAGCTGTCTACACTTTGTCTACGCTCATTTTTAGGAGAAATGGCCTTTCTCCCCGGACTATTGATTGCTTCTTGCCAATCGGGTAAAAGACAAAACTTGGTTAGCTGCCTCTTTAGAGAGTGGATACGCTTGCGGAGCCAAGGGTGGCCCAGCGGGTGCCGGTGCTTGGTACCGGGGCTACCCGCGCGCCCGGCACCCGCTGGGTCGCTGGCCGCCGCCCGCCCTGCCGGCCCGGTAGGGCGGGCGGCGGCCAGCGGCCCAACGCTGCGGCCCGGTGGCTGCCACAGCCTCCGGCCAACCAACGGCCACCCACCGCTGCCGCCCGGCTTACCGGCGGGTGCTGTTGCGGCGGGCGGCCTGGCTACCCCTTGCCCAGGGGGCGCGCCCGGGGCTCTGTCCGCGCCGCGAAAGGCACCTGCCTCCTGCTTGCCTGGCCATGCGCAGCAATTGCCGGGGCGACTCACTGCGCAGGAGTTCTTAGTTATATTCTATCGGCTGGGGTGCCGGCTGCCTGGTTGGTCCGCCCGCCAAAGCTGCCTTTCAGCTGGTACTCACGCCCACTTTCTTTTTCCTTTTCACCCTCCTCCCCGCATGCCTACTCCCGTTTCAGCCCCGTTGCTCACCTACGCTTTTGCAACGTTCCCGACCCCGCTGCCCGTCAGCCCGCCCGATGCGTCGGAAAAGGCCAGGCTCACCATTGTCGCCACCAACCTGACCGCGACCTCCGTGTCGCTGGAGCAGCTAATAATTGACCTGCCGGTAGGGCCCCAGGCCAGCAAGCTTACCAACAATGCGGCTTCCATCAGAACGACTTATCCGGCTGGCTGGCGCGTTGACTTGGGTAGCGGCAAAGACGGTAGCGTGCGGTTCTTCTTTCTGCCTCCAGGGGCTCAGAATGGCTTTGCTTTGGCAAAAGGGAGCAGCCTGTCTTTCGTTTTTGAAGACCTGGAGCCCAACGCGGTGGTTGGGGTGAGCCGGGTGCTGGTGCGCGAGAGCAAAGTGCCCGATGAAAGCATTCAAAGCATGCCCCTCAAGGAGCTGGAGGTAGCAAAATATCCGCCCAACTGGGGCCGGCTCACGTTTGAGCTGGATAAGCTGCACGTGCAGGCCGGCGAGGAAGTAAAATTGAGTTGGAACGGCCCCGCGGGGCCCGTTTACAAGTTGGAGTATCAGGACTACGCAAGTGATATCCCCAAGACAGTAAACCTGCCCATCACCGGTCGGCCAGCCTTCAGCCACCAGGGCTCCTACCCCGGGCGCGACGACCAGCCGCGCCTGACGCCGATGCGGCCGACTACCTACACGCTCATCGTGACTGATACGTTTGAGGGCGCCCCGCGCACGGCCCAGCTGCAACTCGCTGTGGATGTGACGCCGATTCCGATACCCGCCCCCCACATTGTGGAGTTTCGGGTCGAGCCGCCGCTTATCATCGTAGACGGTAGTCCCATTCCGGCCGTCAGGCTAAGCTGGAGAACTACTGCGGCTTCCTCCTTTATCATTGATAGTGATGATAGTCAACCTCAGATTGCCGAGGGTAGCAAGGCAGTATACCCCACTAAAAGCAGAAGGTATAGCGCCCGGGCATACCCGCTAAAGGATTCGCGGGAGCGTACGCCCGCTACCGCCGTGACTGGCGTTGTTTTTGCCGAGTATATAAAAACTGATAGGGAAAACCATTGCCATGTAGAGCTGGCATCGAAGGAGTATTTAATGACAAGCACATCAGGCAGAGATGGGGATGTGTATAAGTGTTTCCTTAATCTTTCTCAAGGCCGCGGATTCACTGTTGCTGACCTGGGCGTCCTTACCGAGCGCCCCACACTGTTTAAGCCAAGTTACGTTGATATCATAAATAAAGAATATCATAGTAATCTGCAAAATAGGCTGTACATGTCTGGTCGTATGGGTTCTACAGCCTTTACGATGCATATCGCTAAAGGGCAGACATGGGCTATTCGGCTATCTAGCACAAGATTAGGTATTCTGTACTACGATGGCTTGAAGGGCGACGATATGGAGTTTCTGTGGATTTGGTGCGACGATGCTTACCACGGCCAGCTACTCGCTGAGGCGCCGCAGCCTTCCGAAGCTTAAGCCACGCCAACCCAGCCTGCCGGCTAGCGGGCTACCCATTGCCAGGCCGCTCAGCACGCCGCCGCCCGGCACTCCCTTTTCTTTTCCAGTCTATGATTCCTCCCAAAAAGTTAGTTGCGCCGGCCCTCTCCGTGGGCCGGCTCATCGGCCTGCTCACGCGCAATGCCGACGGTAGCGACACGGTCAATACCGACTGGTTTGCCGACCCGCTGGCCCGGCTGCGCGCCACCGGCACCCGCCTCGACCAGCTCGTCGACCTCCTGTACCAGCTGCTGGGCCAGCCGGCCAAAAACCCGCCCGAGGTATTCAAGGGCGCCAATTGGCTCCGCATTTCGAAGCCCGGGGCCGGGGCCAGCGGCGCGACGCCCTTCTTTGTGGTGGTGCCCGCCAAAGGCCAGCCGACCGGGCAGCTGGGCTTCGGCACCCTGCTGACTACCACCACCGACAAGGGCAGCTTCACGTTTCACGCCTACGTGCCGCTCGCCAACTTCTCGGCCCAGGAAGCGCAGCTTTTGCCGGGCCAGGCCGGGGCCCCGCTCCAGCTGGGGCTAACGATGACGGGCGGCCCCGCGCTCTTGAGCAAGGTGCAGCTGGACGCCACCATCCCGCTGACGGGGGCCGACCAGCCAACGGTGGCCGTGACCTTCACCGACACCTCGAAAAGCGAGCAAGACCCGGCGCGCCGCAAAAAGTACACGTCCCTGGCCGAGCTGCGGCAGGATGCGGCGCAGGCCCTGCTGGCCAGCGCCGTGCAGCAGGCCAACGGCTGGCTCAACAAGCCCATTGGCAAAACGACGGTGACGCCGGGCCAGCTGTTGGCCGCCGCGCATTTCCTCAAGGTCCTTCCCCCTGGCCAGTCCAACGGCTCGCAGTATGCCCTGAGCCTCGACCAGCTGATTAGTGTGCCGCCCCAGCAAATTGCCCTCAGCTTGCTGGGCGTAGCCCTGGACCAGCTGGCGGCGGCCGGCAAGTTGTTCGACAAAGACGGCGTCATCCTGAGTGCCGTAACGACAGAGGCGCCCCGGGCCGATGCGGCTGGCCAGCCAGCCCTGGCAACCACCACCTACGGCCTGAACCTGCGATTAAACCTGCCCCTGAGCCCGGCCAGCGCCGAGCACCGCCCCGCCGACCCCGCGGGCACGGCCATCCGCCTGCTGGTGGGCGACTGGCTGGTCCGCGAAACCGACGCCGAAAACTGGATGACCCGCAGCGGCGGCCCGGCGGCGACGGTGCCGGCCCCCGGCCTCACGGTCTGGCTCCTCGACCGCCACCCGAACAACGAGTTTGTGGCCGCCCCGCGCTTTTCGCTGGTGAGCACCGGCCTCGACATCAGCGGCGCGGGCGATGCCCAGCTGGTGGACCTGGCGGGCTACACCCTGCAAGGCGCCAGCCTGCGGGCCACGCTGCACGCCCCGGCGCTGGACGCGGCCACCTGGCAATACGGCTTCGCCACCAAGCTTGACCGGCTGGGCCTGCCGCTGCTGCCCAGCCTGGAAAGTGGCCAGGGCCCCGGCACCAACCCCGTGGCCCAAAGCCTGCTGCAAGCCAGCGCTCCCACCCCCGCAGCCGCTGAGCCGGAGGCGGAGGCCGGCGACTCCGACCCCGTCAACCCGGCCTTCGGGGCCGTAGCGGCCTGGTATAAAGGCGGGAAATTCAACGTGCAGCTGCTGGATGCGCAGGGCGAGCCGTCCGACAAGGTGCAGCTGCCCATTAACCGGGCGCTGGGGCCGCTGTTTTGCCGGCGCCTGGGCATCGGCTGGGAGCAGGATGACGACAACGCGGAGCTGGCCCTGCTGTTTGACGGCGCGGTGCACGTTGGGCCCCTCACTATCGACCTCGACGGGCTGACGGTGGGCCTGCCCGCAGCGGCCCCCACCGACCTGAGCCGCTACCGCCTCGACCTGCTGGGGCTGGGCGTGGCCTTCGAGGCTGGCCAGGTAAGCCTGAATGCGGCCCTGGTAAAAGTGCCGCCGACCGCCAGCCGCAAGTACACGCAGTACGACGGCACGGCCACCATCCAGGCGGGCACGCTGGGCATCGCGGCGCTGGGCTCCTACGCCTGGCTCGACGCGGTGGCCGAGCAGCCGGGCTACGCCTCGCTGTTCATTTTCGGGGCCTCGCTCCAGCCCCTGGGCGGGCCGGGCTTCTTCTTTGTAACGGGCCTGGCGGCGGGCTTTGGCTACAACCGCGCCCTGCGGCTGCCCGCCCCCGACCAGGTGGCCAGCTTCCCGCTGGTGCAGCTGCTGAGCGGCACCGAGGCGGCCCCCGAGCCCACCCAGATGCTGGAGCGGCTGAGCACCGTGGTGCCCCCCGAGCGCGGGCAGTACTGGCTGGCCGCCGGCGTGCGCTTCACCTCGTTCGACCTGGTGCACACGACCGCGCTGCTGAGCGTGGCGTTTGGCAATGAGCTGAAAATCGGGGTTACCGGGGTTTCGTGGCTGAGCCTGCCGCCGCCCAAGCCGGGGGGCGGCGCGCCCAAAAAGTGCTTTGCCTACGTCGAAATGGGCATCGCCATCGAGCTGCTGCCCGAAGAAGGCATGCTCACGGCTACGGCTATCCTCACCCCCAATTCCTTCGTGATTGACCCCGCCTGCCGGCTCACGGGCGGCATGGCCTTCTACACCTGGTTTGGGAGCAACCCCCACGCCGGCGAGTTTGTGCTTACCGTGGGCGGCTACCACCCCGATTTCCGGCCGCCGGCCTACTACCCGCGCGTGCCGCGCCTGGGCTTCCGCTGGCCGGTGTCGGACACGGTGACCATCAGCGGCGACGCCTATTTTGCCCTTACGCCCAGCGCCATCATGGCCGGGGCGGGGCTCCAGATTATTTACAGCAGCGGCAACCTGCGGGCCTGGTTCATTGCCCAGATGGATGCGCTGGTGCAGTGGGCGCCGTTTCAGTACGACCTGCGCATGGCCGTCAGCATCGGGGTGTCGTACCGGCTCAACCTGCTGTTTGTCAGCGTCACGCTCAAGGTCGAGCTGGGGGCCAGCCTCCTCATTTGGGGGCCGAGCATGGGCGGGCAGGCGCACGTATCGTGGTCCGTTATCTCGTTTACCATCGGCTTCGGGGCCGACCGGCCGGCCCGCACCGCCATTCTCAACTGGCACGACGCCGAGGGCCAGGGCTTTGCCCAAACCCTGCTGCCGCACCCCGGCCCGGCGGCCGCCCGGCGCCGGCTGCCTGCCGCCGGGCTGGCCCCCGGCGCCACCCCGCAGGCCGACGCCAGCATGCTCACCATCGGGCAGCTGGGCGGCATCAGCAGCACGTACGAGGAGGGCGATGCCACCATCTGGGTGGTGCGGCCGGCTACCTTCCGGTTTTCGGCCCTCACCGCGTTTCCGCTTACCGAGCTGCGCACGGCGGCCCCCAGCCAAGCGGCTCCCGGCCAGTGGCGGGCCGAGGGCTACGATTCGGTAGGCGTGCGGCCGATGCGGGCCATCATCAAGGAGTCGGTGCTGACCGTGACGCTCACCCGCCACGGCGCAAAAGACTCGGACGTGTACGACCTGGCGGGCACGTTTGACCTGAGCCTGAGCACCGAGCTGGTGCAGGCCGCCAAGTGGGGCGCGCCCCTGCCTCTGGTCGAGGGCAAGGCCACCCCGGAGATGAACGCCTCCCTGCCCAATCGCCTCATGGGCTTTGCGGCCGCCGTGCCCAAGGCCCGGCCGCTCACCCCCGCGCCGAACGCCGGCCGGTGGCTGCACATCGACATGGCGACGGCCTTCAAGCCCAAAGAATTGGGCGGGGCGCATCCGCTGCCGCTCAGCCCCGCGGCCCCGCCCGTGGGCCCGCTGCCCCAGGCCGCCGCCAACGCCTGGGAGCAGATTCGGGAGAGCCTGCAAAGCCCGGCCACCGTGGCCGCCCGCACGGCGGTGCACGACGTGCTCCGCTACCAGCTGGGGCTGCAAGCGGGTACCAACGGCCCCGTGAAGGCCTTTGGCGCGCAGCCCGAGGCGTGGCTCAATGGCCAGCCGCTTATCCTTTCTACCACCTGATTAGCTACCCCTCCGTGATGCTTACCGGTAACCCGACTGACCTCCCTCCATTCGTCAGTTTCTACGATAACTACATTCCCAGCCTCCAGGGCGGCCGCTACACCATCGAGCTGTCGCAGGCCCTGACGGTGGATGTGGCCCAGACCACGGCGGCGGGCGGCAACCCCGCCATCCCGGCGGAGCCGGCCCCCGCCGCGCGCCAGACCTTCGAGGTGCGGGCCCCGCGCTTCGCCACGCTGCTGCCCACCGATGTGAGCCAGCAGTTTCCGCCCGCTGGCAGCACCGGCGATTTCCAGGCCTACCTGCCTCAGCTGGTGCTGCGCCAGCAGGCCCTGCCCTGGGAGCGCCCCCTGGCCCTGCCCGCCGCCAAGTGCCCGCCCGGCCAAACGGCCGCCGAAGTGCCGTGGGTAGCCCTGCTGGTGTTCACCGAAGGCGAGCTGACGCCCCTGCTAGGCGCGCCCAAAACCCCCACCCGCACCTCGACCATCACGCTGGCGGAGCTGCAAAAGCCCGATGAGCACCGCCTCGGCCCGCAGCTCACCCTGGAAAGCGACCAGCTGCCCGAGCACACCTGCCACGTGATTGAGCTGTCGGCGAAGACGTTCAACGAGCTGATGCCTAGCCTCAACGACCTGCGCTACCTGGCCCACGTACGGCAGGTAGACGTGCAGCACAAAGCCCTGGTGCCCGGCCAGGACGGCTGGTTTAGCGCCGTGGTGGCCAACCGGTTTGCCGGGCCGCCCACCGCGCCCGAAACGCCCCTCACCTACATCGCGCACCTCGTGTCGCTCGAAGGCTTTGAGGAGCACTTGCAGCTCGATGGCCCGCCGGCGGTGAGTGGCTACCACACCGTGCGCATGGTGTCGCTCTACAGTTGGACTTACACAACGGACGCCCGCAACCCGAACGAAAACTTCGGCCCGGTGATGCTCAACCTGGTTTCGGCCGCCGCCGAGCAAGGTGCCGGCCAGCTGCTGCGCCTGCCCAACCCGCCCGCCCCGGCCGCTGCCGAGGCGCCGGCCCAGGCCGTGCACACCCGCCTGCACGCCGGCTACGCCCCGCTGGGCTACGCCATGCTCAGCGGCGACCAGACGTTTGGCTGGTACCGGGGGCCGTTTTCGCCGGTACCGGTACCGCACTTTATGGGTCGCGAGGCCGGGCCGGTGCCCGGCCCCGTGGTGCCGACGACCACTGCCCAGGCCATGATTTTTGAGCCCGCCACCGGCTTGTTCGACCAGTCCTACGCGGTAGCATTCCAAACGGGCCGCTCCCTGGCTCTGGCCAGCCAGAGCTTTGCCACCAGCCTGCTCAACTGGCGCCGCAGCGCCCACCACGCCGTAGACTGCCTGCACGAGCAGCTGCACAGCCCCCTGCAAGCGGCCCGGCCGCGCCACGGCCAGCTCCTGCACGCCGACGGCACCCTCACGGCCGGCCTCGGCGTGGCCGAGCTGGCCCAGCTGCTCAACCCCCGGGCCGCCACCGAGGCGTTTCAGAAGTTCATGACCACCACGTTTCAGGAAGAGCTGGTCTTGCAAATCGGGCAGCCCGGCGGCTACATCCGGGCCGACCGCGCCCTGCAAACGCCGCCCGCGCCCACCCGGCTTCTGGCCACGGAAGGGCCAACCAGCCTGCCGGGCCTGCTGGCGCAACCCGTGGTGGGCAAGCTGCTGGCGCACCTGGCTGGCCTCGACGACCTGGGCCAGCTGGCCCAGCCCCTGGAGCCGGGCGCCACCACCCTGGTGCTAACGGCCAGGGGCACCACGGAGCGCCTCTACAAAGGCATGCGCCTGGTGCTGGGCAGCCCCGCTGGCAGCATCAGCGGCTGGCTCACGGTAGCGGCCGATGCGGCGGCGGGCGCGGCCCACGTCACCATCAAGCCCTACACCAGCCCCGTTACGTTGCCCGCTGGCAGCACCCTGCACGCCGGCAATGCCAGCGAAGACGCCGCCCAGGTGGCCCAGTGGCTGGCCGATACGGCCTTGCTCTACGGCGTGCCCTTCAACAACCTGGTGGCGCACCCCAGCCTGCTGCCGCTGGAAAGCGTCCGCTTTTTTTACCTCGACCCCAACTGGCTGGACGCCCTGCTCGACGGGGCGCTCAGCATCGGCTTGCAAACCAGCCGCGACACGGCCGTGCAGCAGCAGCTGCGGCCGCGCCTCTACGCCCGCGTGCGGGGCACGGTGGCCCGGGCCCGGGGCCTGCGCCTGGGCCTTGGGGCGGGTGCCCCGGCGGCCGCGCCCCCGGCCCCGGCGGGCTTTTTGCTGCGCTCGCAGGCGCTGGTGGGCTGGCCCGGCCTCGACATCCAGGCCTGGGCGGCCGGCGCCGACCGCCCCATGACGCCGCTGCGGCTCGATGCGCTGGCCAGCGGCGTGCTGCTGGCCCTGTTTCCGGATGTTCCGGTGCGCGTCAGCTTCACCGAGCCTTCGGAGGGCCTGGCCTTTGGCACCGAGCCCGAGGGCATTACGCTGCGCAACCTGCCCGGCCTGCCCGGCTGCGATGCCACCAACGTGGGCCAGGCCCTGCCCCGGGTGGTGAGCCCGGCGCAGCTGGCCACGGCCCGGCGGCCCGCCGCCCCCGATGCCCACCCGGCCCTGAACGTGGCCGGCCCCGCCGGCTTGGTGCAGCTGCTGCAAAGCCAGCTGCCGGGCGCGCCCGCTGGCTTCACCCTCTCGCCCGCTGCCCTGGCCGTGCAAATGGTGCGCGTGCCCGAGCGGCTCCTCTTTTCGTCCCCCTCCCTTTCCTCGCCCCAGCCTCAGTCCTAACTGCTATGGTACTCCCTTCCGATTCGGCCAGCCTCCTGGTGCCCATTGCGCTCGACGCCTGGGTGGTTGACAGCCAGAATGAAAAAGACGTTTCTCAGTACAGAATTAATTATGAGCGGCTTAAGAAATTTATCCCGCCGTCCGACCCGCCCTTTGCGCCCTCTGCCCGCGGGGCGCAGCGGGGCATTCACCTGCACTGGGCGTTGCCCGATGGGCTAACCCGCGCCCGGCAAGAGTCGAAGGATAGCGACGCCTTCACGTTTCCGTACGTGCCCAACCGCTGGCTGGTGGTGCGCACCCAAACTAAGGACAACCAGTGGCGCATGAAAGCCTGGGTAGTGCAGAGTGACTTTTTGCCTGCCTCCGGCGAGAAGGGTAGCAGTAGCTTCCTCAACCCCCACAAGCCCTCGGAGCTGAGCGCCGATGGCGAAGCCACGGTAAACTTCACCACCCTGGGCAAGAGCTACACCGTGGAGGCCTGGGAAACCCGCCGCGAACCCGGCACCGAAAAGTACTTTCTGCAAGCGGTGGGGCCGGGCAACATTTCCTTTGCCGCTTACCAGCCCTTTTCGAAGAACGTTTTCTCGTTCGTGAATGAGGAGGCCGACCTGCCTAACGATGGCACCGGGCTCTACGACTTCACCTACATGGTAGTGGGCTGGTACGCGGCCCCCGCGCCGGTAGACCCGCTGGCCGGCGTCGCCACGTTTCGGCCGGGCCTTTGGCAAGATGAGGCCGAGTGGGCCAGCCAGAGCCCGGCCGAGCGCTTCGCCACCATTCTGGGCGCGCTGGGCTGGCGCGTGGAGGGGCCGTTGCCGGCGGTGCTGCCCACGGCCTCGCTCTACCATGGCCTGGTGGCCAGTGTGAAGCGGCCCTACAGCGAGAGCGACGTAACCAAGCCGCGCCCTGAAGAGACGCAGGTGGCGGTTGGCAACACCGCCCCGGACGCCCTAGCCGCTCTTATTCAGAATTATGCCCGCCAGCGGGCCCAGGCCCATCCGAAAGAAGCCGACGCCTGGGTTACTGCCGGTAATACGCTCGGCAACCTGTTGCAAGCCAGTATGCTGGAGTTGCTGGACGACTATGACCAGCCCGGCGGTGGCGCCCTGGTGGCCCAGCAGATAGAGCAGTCGTGGTTTGGCTCCGACCCCGGCGGCACCGTGTGGCAGGTAGCGGCCCGTGAGGATACCACCGACGAGCCGGCCCCGCCCCTCACGCTGGCGCAGCAGGCTGCGCTGGACCAGCAGCTGGCCCAGCTCAACGCCGACCAGCTGGCCTATGATAAAAGCCAGCGGCACTTGCAGGCGCGGCAAGCCCAGCTGTACCGCACCTGGCTCAACCTTAGCCAGGGCAAAAAGGACGACCCCGAAACCACGCCGGATTTTGAGGAAATCCTGTTGCCAGTACTAAAGGACCATCTCTACCCCGACCTGGCAAACGAGGTGCAAGGGCAGCTGGCCGCGCAGGCGGCCGCCTGGCGCCGGCTGCCCCACCCGGCCGAAACGGGCCAGCCCGCCCAGTGGGCCGAGCACAACTGGCAGTTTCCGGGTGCCCAGGGCTTCGTAGGGCTCCAGGCCCTGGGCCGGCAGCTCAAGGCCAGCACCGCCCCGCGCTTCTGGCACCCCACCGACCCGGTCGTGCTCATTTGTGGGGCGCGCCGGGCCCGCCGGCACGGCGAAGACGGCCGCTTCAGCGCCGACCGCACCCTGGCCTGCCGTTTGCCGGGCCAAACTATTACCGGCCTGCAAGCCGGTGGCCAGCCCGCCATTGCGGCCCCGGCCGTGGCCGGGCAAATGGCCGAGGTGCTCAGCGCCCTGGTAAAGAAAGAAAACCCGCAGCTACCAGCCCTCACCGGCCTGCTTACCGAGCTGTTTTTCAGTGACCCCGGCACGGCCGGCCTGATGGCCAGCGCCGTGCCGGGCAGCCGCCAGGAAGCCCTCACCGCCGCCATGGAAGCATTGCTCGCTGGCCAGGAAGGTGCGCAGTGGCTGGGCACCGCGCCTAGCCCGGTAGCTTTTCATAAGTGGCAGCAGGCCTGGGCCCCCCTCTTTCTGGAGTGGGAGGCAACTTACTACCCTACCGTGGCGGGGGAGGAGGGCGCTTTTTCTATTGCGCCGTGGCAGTTCGATGGCACGCAATACACCTGGGATGGCACGGGGGTGCGTACTGATAATATTTCGGGCCGGTCGCTGAGCATCAAGGGGCGGGCCGTGGTAACGCCCTACGCCCAGGACGTGTGGCAGGATAAGCTGAACAAGTACCTGGGCAGCCATACCGCCGCCGACCGCCCACGCTTGCAGCAGTTGCTGGACCAGATATTGGCTCTCGATATTTTAGCGCAGCGCCTGAGCGGTTTCACCGACCGCCTCCTGACGCTGCAATCGCAGGAAACCTTTCCGCCCCCCGCTCCCCGGTCTGCCGGGGCTGGCCCTACTGCCCACGGCCCCGACCTGGGGGCGCTGGTGCAGGAGCAGTACCACCTTACCTCGGTGCTGAGGAATGAGACCGGGGGCGAGCAAGACTCCTTCTTGCCCATTCGGGGCGGGGTCGTTACGTTTTCTAAAAGAGGGTTGCAACTGGTTGATACGTTTGGGCAGGTGCTGAGACTAACCGAACCCAACACGCCGCAGGGCTTTGAGCCGCTCATCAGCCCGGCCTTGCAGCCGCCGCCCGGCACTACGGTGCGGGGCATCAGCCCGTTTGTGCTGGGCCCGCGCCTGGTGCAAAGTACCCGCCTCGACCTGACTCTGCTCGCCCGCGATGGCCGGCAGGCCGTGCAAACCAGCCCCGACCCTAACCCCATCTGCGGCTGGCTGCTGCCCAACCACCTCAACGATAGCCTGGCCGTGTACGACGGCGCGGGCACGCCGCTGGGCGAGCTGCTCCCGCTGCCCGCCCCCGGCAACTGGCGGCCCCAGCCCGCTCCCGCTGGCAACCCGCCCGCGCCCGCCCGCCCCGAGGCCATTGCCAACGCGGCGCTCCGCGAAGTGGTGTTGGCCCTGGCGCGGCAGCCCACGGCCGGCTTCCGGGATTTCCTGAGCGTGGTGGACAAAACGCTCTGGACTGTGGACCCGCTCGGCGGGCGCGACGACGCCTTCCTGTCCACGCTCATCGGCCGGCCGCTGGCCGTGGTGCAGCTCGGGCTGAGCCTGGCCCAGCACGGGGAGGCCGCCACCAGCCAGCTCTGGAATTCGCTGCTCACGGCCGACTCTACCCCGGATGACTATCACCTGCAACACGATACGGGCGGGGTGGAGCGCGTGCCGTTTCCGGTGCGCCTGGGCAGCGCCGCCCTGCGCAACGATGGGCTGCTGGGGTACTTCCTGCCCGAGGGTGCCCACCCGTACGCCACCTTTTACACCACCCATTCACGGCCCCAAGCGGGGGCGTTTATTAAGCCTATTTTGCGGCCGCAAGCGGCGGGTACGTCGTTTCAGGGCGATGTGGCGCTGCGCGCCGGCGGGCCGGGCGCCACTGTCACGATGCTGCTGGACCCCCGCGGCGTGGTGCACGGCTACACCGGCGTGCTGCCCGTGCAAACCGTGGCGCTGCCCAGCCACCTGGTAGAAGAGTTTTTGCGCAAGCTGCGCGTCACTTTCCAGACGGGCCCGCTGCTGGCCGACCCCGGCCCGCTGCGCACCATGCAGCCCGCCGAAAAGCAAGGCACCTGGACCTGGCTCCAGCAGCTTGGGGCCACCCTGGACCAAAGCCCCCTGGTAGAAGCTTCCGCCGAAGCCCGCTTCCCGAGCCAGCCCGCCGAGCTGCGGGAGGGGTGGCTCCAGCTCTCGGATTTCCACGACGAGCACTAGCCGGGCCGGCTTTTAATTAAAAAAACACGGGCTCTCCTGACTGCGGCAGTCGGGAGAGTCCGTGTTTTTTGTGGGTAGCAAGTAGGGGGTGAGTTTAGTACTACTGGCTGAACTGGCGCGAGTTTAGCGCAGCGTAACTCGTGCCGGCTATCAAGTGCAGGTTGGACCTCCAATGCCGCGCCAGCGGCAAAGCGGCCCAGCGCAGAAGCGCGCAGGGTGGTCGTTCTATGGGAGGCGCAGCCTCTCCCGAAAAGTAGGCACGGGTTACGCTACGCTAAACTCGCGCCACTGCGGAGACAGCATTTTGCGCAAGTCAGTCTGCATTTGCTGGGGCGATTCTACTAAAATCGTTTTAATGGCAAGCTGTGCCGCCCCCATAATATTAGGGCGACTATCATCAAGGAAAATAACTTGCGGAGGCTCAATTCCCAGGTAAGCAAGGACGCTCTGGTAAGCTTGCTTTTCCGGCTTTCTGGCTTTGAGGTCGTGCGAGCAGAATACTTTATCGAAATGGCTTAGGCTTGCACGGTATTTTGTTCTCCATACCCGCTCGTGAATACTATTTGTGTTGGTCAGGGCCACGAGTCGATACTGCTTTTTTAGGCTGCTCAGCAGCTCATCAACTCCTTCGTAAACATCAAGGTACAAGGCACACCAGCCTTCGTCAAATAGGTGGTCAGCCAGCTCCAGGCACAGGCGGCGAGAAATTTCAGCTCGGAATACCTCTTCTGTAATCGCGCCTCTTTCAAACGCATCAAAGAACTCATCGAACTGAAATTTGTCTTTGAGAGCCGCCGCCTGCTGACCTGACGCGGCGGCCCAGAATTGAAAAACCCGGTCAAAGGATAAGTCAAAAACCACCTTGCCTAAGTCAAAAATCAGGGCCTCGTAAGCTGCCATAGCTTACCGCCCCACCACCGGCAGCACGGCGGTGCTCTCGTGCCCGGCAGCATCCACGCTCACCACGCCGAAAATGTAGTTGTCCTTGCTGATGGCCAGGTCGGCGGTGGTGCCGCTCACCGGGAAGCGCTGCTGCCACTGCGGGGCGCTGGTTTCGCGGGCCAGCACCACGTAGCCGGCCGGGGCGGGGCCGCCCTGCGGGGCCTGCCAGCGCAGCTCGGTGCGGTTGGTAAGCTTGGCGGTGAGGACCTCGACCTTGACGGGGGCGGCGGGGGCCAGCGCCAGGCTGGCCAGGGTGGCCAGGTTTACCTGGGCGGTGCGGCGCAGGTAGCGGTAGTCCACAAACTCGGGCTTGTCGCCGTACTCGATGCCGCCTTCGGTGCGCAGGTCCTGGTGCTGGTGGTTGAAATTCTCGTTGGTTTCGGTGAAGCGCACGGCCGCGTAGCCCTGCTGGTTGAAGGGCGTGTGGTCGCCGCCGCGCAGGAAGCGGTCGGGCCGATACTCCAGCAGCACCGCGTAGCCGCCGGCGTTTACGTACTGGCGGGCAGCCGTCTGGGCGTAGCGGGCGAGCTGGCGGCTGGGCGCGTCGTTCTCGGAGCTGAGCTGGCGGCGGGTGCGCGCCTGCTCGGGCGTTTCGGTGGCCGGCACGCCCTCGCTGAACACGCGCAGGTGCAGCGAATCGGTGATTTCGGGGTCGTAGCCCCGGGAGTTGCCCACGATGTCGTTGTTGAGCATTGCTATCACGTTCCAGCCTTCTTTTTTGGCGCGCTGGGCCAGGTGGCCCGAGCCGAGCAGGCCCTGCTCTTCGCCCTGCACGGCCACCAGCTTGATGGTGCAGGGAAATTTCTGGCCGGCCAGGATGCGGGCCACTTCCATCACGGCGGCCACGCCGCTGGCGTCGTCGTTGGCGCCGGGCGCGTCGGCGGTGCGGTTCATCACGTCGGTCACCCGCGAGTCGATGTGGCCGCTCATGATGAGCACGCGGGTATCGGTGGGGTCAGTGCCGGGGATGGTGGCCAGCACGTTGGCCATCAGAGTTTTCTTATCTACGCGCTTGCCGTCGGGGTTCACCGTGAAGGTGTCCAGCTCGACTACCATGCGCCCGCCGTTGGCCTTGCTGTATTTCCTGAACTCTTCCAGCACGTACAGGCGCGAGGCGCCGATGCCGCGCTTCTTGCTCTGGGTGTCGCTCAGGGTGTGGCGCGTGCCGTAGCTGACGAGCTTGCGCACGTCGGTTTCCAGGTTTTTGGCCGAAATCTCATTTACCCAGCGCTGGATGTTGGCATCGGCCGGCGGCAGCGGGGCCGAGGGCTGGGCCAGCGCGGCAAAGGGGAGGAGGCAGGGGAAAAGGCGTAGAATTTTCATAAGTAATCGCAAGAAACGACAAACGCCGCCAGCCCGGCAAGGCTAGCGGCGTTTAGTAGGAAGTAGCGCGGACTTTTAGTCCGCATTCGTTCAGGGCGGTAGAAACCTAGTTGCGGACTGAAAGTCCGCGCTACGTTAGCCCATCGTGTGGTATACGGCCTGCACGTCTTCGTCCTCTTCGAGCTTGTCGATGAGCTTTTCGACCTCCTCGGCCTGCTCGTCATTCAGCGAAACGGTGGTGTTGGGCACGCGCTGGAGGGTGGCGCTCACCACGTTGGCACCCTTGGCGCCCAGGGCCTGCTGCATCTGGCCGAAGTCGGTGAAGGCGGTTTCGACCACGATGTACTTGTTCTCGGCGCCGTGCTCGTCCTCCTCGGTGGTTTCGTACACGTCCTCGGCGCCCACGTCAATGAGCTCCAGCTCCAGCTCGTCGCGGTCGAGGCCCTCGGCGGCCAGCTTGAACACGCCCTTGCGGGTGAAGGTGTAGTCGCTGGAGCCGGCCGTGCCGAGCGCGCCGTTGTTGCGGTTGAAGTACAGGCGCACGTTGCTCACGGTGCGGGTGGGGTTGTCGGTGGCGGTTTCGACCACGATGGCCACGCCGTGGGGGCCGTAGCCCTCGTACACAACCTCCTGGTAGTCTTTCTCATCCTTGCCGCTGGCGCGCTTGATGGCGGCGTCCACGCGGTCCTTGGGCATGTTCACGCCCTTGCCGTTTTGGATGGCGGTGCGCAGGCGGGCGTTGGTATCGGGGTTGGGGCCGCCCTCTTTCACGGCCATCACGATTTCCTTGCCGATGCGGGTAAAGTCTTTCGACATCCGGTCCCAGCGCTTCATTTTGCGGCCTTTCCGGAATTCAAATGCGCGTCCCATCTTTTCAATTATCAGTTATCAGTGAGCAGTTAACAATTCGGGCGGCGGGGGTGGGGAGGCCGCCCGAATGGGGGTGCAAGTTACTAAGGCTGGGCGCGGGGCGCAATCGGCAACTGGCCCGCCAGCATCTAGCGGGCCGCCGGGGGCGCGGCCACCAGCTCGTAGATGCCCTTATTGCCGGTGGGGTAGCCCTCAATGGTGACGGTAAGGCGGCGCGTTTTGGCGTTGTAGCGGTAGGTGCCGCGCTGCACGTCGGCCCCCTTGAGGTCGGTGAAGCGGAAAACGATGCTGTCGCCTTTCGTCGTGAACTTACCGTGCTGGGTGAAAAAACGCGGGCCGCTGTCGCCCATGAGCAGGCTCAGGCGCTTGTCGTAGGTGCCATCGGCGCGCAGGGCCAGGGTGCCGCCCACGCCCGGCACCTTGGTGGGCGGCTCGTCGGTGGTGAGGTCTATCACGGTGTAGGCCGTGTACGAATACGTGGTGTAAAACGCGGCGGGCGGCCCCGGCGCCGGGGGCAAAAACAGCAGCGCGGCCAGCAGGTAGCGGGTCATACTAGGAGAAAGGCAAAAGAAAAGCGGTGGGCCAGCCAGGTTCTTTCCTTGTCAAAAATAGCGCCGGCTGCGGCGCGCTGGCGGCCATTGTCGGGCGGGCCGAGCTACTGGTGGCCCACTTCTTCGCAGGTGAGGTAGACATCGGCCTGGTCCGACTCGCGCAGGTCGGTGCTGGTTTGCCAGCGCTGGCCGGGGCTGGCCGTTTCGGCCCACTCCAGGGCCTGCCGCGCCCGCCCGGGGTACACCTCCCGGTGCCGTTGCAGCGCCGTTTTGACCTGCTCAAGCGTCAGCCCCCGCTGGTCGGGCCGGGAGTTGAGGTAGCCTATGATAGAAAGCGTGAACGTAGCCATTGGATGGAGATTAAGGGAAAAAAGCGGGAAGCCCGCCGCTGCCAGCGCACTCGGCGGGCCCGGTTACTTAGTACCCAAAGCGCCCCGCCAGAGTTGCCCGCGCCAGGCGCCTACGCGGGCCGGCAGCCAGCCGGGCAGCCGCAAAATTGCCTAGCGGGCGGGCGGTGGCTGCCGCCGCAGCGTGGCAAATATGGCCAGCAGCTGGCGCAGGCCCGCCGCCGATTTGGCTTCGCCAAAGGCATTGGCCTGCCCGTCCCAGGTGCGGCCGCTGTGGCTGTCGAACACGCTGTTGAGGGTGTAGCCCGTGGCGCAGCGGCGGATGCTGACCGTGGCCGGGTGCCCCAGCAGCGTGATGGCGGCGCGGCGCGTGCGGCAGTCGGCCACGCTATCGGGCTCATCGCCCTGGGGCTGGCTGCCCAGGTAGAGCCCGCCCGAGAAATCGGCCCGCACGGTGGTATCGGCCGGGGCAAAATAATAGACCAGGAAATCGGCCGCGTTGGTGGTTCTGAGCGCGAAGCCGGGGGGCAGGGACAGGTAAAAATCGGTGTTGCCCAGGCGCTGCTCCTGCATGGGCAGTGGCCTGGATGCTTGGGTAGCAGCCGCTGCCTGGGCGGCGCTGGCAGGGCCAGCGGCCGGGCGGTCGTGGTCGCGGCAGCCAGCCAGGGCCGCCCCGAGCAGCGCGGCGCACCCGGCGCGCAATCTTGTGTTCATGGTCGTTGGCCAGTTAGTAAGGGGGCGATTAGTCGCTGAGCCGCTCATTGCGGTGCTGCTGCCAGAGCTGCGCCGCGTGCTGGCGGAAGACGGCCGGCGCGGCCTGCCAGGCGGCATCGAGGGTGTAGGTGCCGCCGTCGTACCGGCCATTGCCAATAGCGATGCGGCTGGTACCGCGCACGGCATACTTGCGCGGGCCTTCGTACATGATAATCTTCTGGGTGCTCGGGCTCACGTCGCCGCGGCAGGTGGTGCGGTAGGCCAGCCACACCTCGGCCGTGCCGTCCTGGTCGAGGTCGGTGACGGAGAGCGCCTTGGGCAGGAAGCGGGCCTCCAGGTCGAGCGGGCATTCGGCCACAAAATCGTGCACCTGCCAGGTAGGAGCCGCGCCGGGGGCGGCGTAGTGATAGGCGTAGAGGTCGGCGCGCTGGTCGTCTTCCTGCAAGTGCTGCGCCGGGTCGGGCCGGGGACTGATTTCGGTGGCCAGCACGGTGTAGGTGCCGGTGCGGTCGGTGTAGCGCAGGGCCTGCACCACGCGGCCGCTGCGCTGAAGGGTAGCCGGTACGGCGGCGGGCGCCAGCGGGCTCACCCGCAGCTGGGCCCGGGCGCTGAAGCTGAGCAGCAGGAGCGCGGCGCAGGTGGCTAAGTTATTCATGCTCACAAAACTAGTGATTGGAGGCGGGCACGGGCTGGCCCTGGTGATTTATGTACGTCCAGTTGGCGCAGCGCCACCACGAATGCTCACCATCGGTTTCGGAGCGGCAGCGCAAACCTACCTGCGCCCGGCCGCTATCGAACGGGAAGGCGGCCTCGTAGCGGGCCGGCACCACCACGCGGCCGGTGGCGGTGTCGGCGTAGCCCACCAGCCCGGTGGGGCCCACTATCCGCATCACCCCTTCGGCGGGGTAGTCGGGGCCGCTGTCGAAGATATAGGCCTTAAACAGCACCCGCTCCTGCCGGTCGATGCCTACCCAGCCCACGCCGGGCTTCACCACCAGGGCCAGCCGGTCGAAGCGCCTGGTGGCGCACACGGGGTAGCGGCCGAAGGGAATCACCGTGTCGCCGCCGGCCGTTACGTAGGCGCAGGCATCGTCGGCCGGCCGCACCACCAGGTGCAGGGGGGCCGGGCTGGGCTGCGTGGGCTGGCAGGCGGCCAGCAGGCTAGCCAAGGGTAGTAAATTGGTTTTTAAGGACATGGCGCGGGCGTAGGTGGCCAGGTAAAGAAAATTGGGTAGGGCCGCTAGCGGCGGCTGCCTTAGCGTGGCGCCACGCGCAGCTCGCCTTGGGCGGTGTACGAGTACTGCGCGCGCGGCCCCTCGTCGTCGCGGCTGAGGGAGGTGAGGAACAGGCGCAGGTGCAGGCGGCCGGCGTGGGCGCGCAGCTCCAGGGGCGCGGGCAGCGGCACGGCGCCGGCATGGTTGCGGCCGTAGCGCTGCATCAGCGAGTCGGTGGGCGCGCGGAGCGCCAGCTGGAGCCTGGTTTGCCAGGTGCCCGCCGCCTGCTGCTGAAGCATAAGGCTGTCGCCCAGGTGATTGGAACGCAGGCGAAAGGTGCCTTCGGTCAGGGGCAGCAGCAGGCTGGTGCTGCCCGCGCTGTCGAGGTCGAAGGTGGGGCCGACCTGCTGAAGCCAGTAGTGGGCCTGGCCCAGGGCGTAGTATTTGGGCGTGTCGCGGGTGTAGAAGCTGGCCGCGCGGCTGGCCGGCTCCGCGTTGAGGGCCGCCTGCAACTCATACGACTCCAGGTACTCAAAGCCGCTGAGGGCAAACGGCCGGTCTTTGAGCCATTCCTGCTGCGCCAAAGCCTCGGTGCGGCGCAGCGAATCGGGCAGTTGCAGCGAGCCCGCAAACTGCGGCTGCAAGCTGGCCAGCGCCTGGCGCCGGCTGAAAAATTGGAAGAGCGAGGCCAGCCGCCCGTGCGCCGGGCGCGGCAGGTTGGGTACGCGGGTGGCGGCGCCGTCGAGGTGGCCGTTGTGCAGCAGGTGGTAGCGGGCGGCCAGCTCCCGCAACTGGCCCAGCTGGCTGCGCTCGGCCACGGCAAAGGCCCCCCACGGCCCAGCCGCCGCCAGGAAAGCCAGCCCGGCCAGCGTCACCGGAATCCAGATGATGCCCTGGCCCCGCCGCCCCATAAAGTAGCTGGCCAGCCCTAGCAGCCACGCCGCTAGCAGCCCCACAAAGTAGCGCTCTTCGGTGATGCCATACGCCCGGATGCGCGTGCCGATGGCCACCGCCAGCAGCCCCAGCAGCGGAACCAGCGCCCGATAAAACCAGCGCGCAAACGTGCAAATCCAGGTGTTTTCGGGGTTGTGGCGCAGCGGGTGAACGAGCAGCAGCGCCAAGATGCCCGCCACGGCCAGCGCCAGTATCAGTAGCGACACCCAGCCCTGGGGCAGCTCCCACTGCACCAGGATGCGGCCCATGTACGCGTAGAGAATGGCCCCGTACAGCCCCACCAGCGGCAGTAGCACAAACTGCGTGAACACCTTGAGCCCCTTCGGATAAGGCGCGTCCTGCTCCAGCGCGGCAAAATCGCGAGGCACCCCCGCCAGAAAAAACCAGCTATTAAACAGCGTTGCTATCACCACGAACAGGTAGCCAAGCCAGTCGCCATCAACGTTATAGCCAAACAGCTCGCGCACAGCCATCAGCGCCAGCGCGCAGCCCACGTACAGCACCCCACCGTAGAGCCCGCCCGTGAGCAGGCGCAAAAACAACGTCTCGTTGTAGCGCCAGAAGCCGGGCGTGTCGGCCCCGCGCCGCAGTTCGCCCAGGTAGGGCGCGGCGGCCACCACTAGGTGCAGCCCCAGCAGCAGCACCGCCAGCCGCGTGTTCCACACCAGGCCCGGCACGGCGGGGGCCAGCGTATACCAGCCCGCCAGCAGGGCCAGCGCGCCCGCCTGCGCCGCCCAGCGCCCCGGGCGGGGCCAGCGGTAGCGCTCGGCGGCCAGCGCCAGGGCCAGCGTGAGCGGCAGGCCCAGCGCCGCCGCCGAGGCCAGCGGAAACACCCAGCCCACCAGCTGCGCCTCGGGGTCGGAAAGCGTTAGGGCCTGGCAGCCCGCCGCGCACAGCGCCAGGGCGCTTAGCAGGGTAAGGGGAAAGCGGCGGGCCACGCGCCCTGCCCCGGCTGCCACGTGGTAGAGGGAAGGAAGTTGCATCAAGCGCAAAGAAACGCGCTTTGCCGGCCAGCCACGGTTATTTCCACGGGAGTTTTCCTCGGCCTGCGGGCGGGCTACTTCACGTTGGCCAAAATCCAGTTGGTGGTGTTGCGCTCACTGTCCTCGCTCACGGGCGCGGGCGATTTGGTGCTCGTGCTCATGGCCATCGTCAGCACGCCGGTGGCCTTGTTCCACGAGTAAAACCAGCCGTGCTGGGAGCCCATTTGGGCGGGTGTGGGCTCCTGCGCCGTGGTCGTAAAATGGATTTCCTTGATTTTGCGAATCGGGGCCTGGTAGTACTCGGCCCGGCTGCCGCCGAGCGAGCGCACGAGGTCGGTGCTGATGTTCTCGATAACGGTCCACAGCTCCAGGTCGCGCTTCTCGGTGAGGTGCTGGGCGGCGGCCTCCGTCCAGGTAAACTTGACGGGCATTTTATACTCGTAGCGCAACCGGCGGAAGTACTGCGAGTTGGCGTGCTCGGCGTCGTCTTTGCTGGGCTGGGCGGCGTCGGCCATCACGGCGCGAGCGTAGGCTTGCTCGTTGGCCACGGTGTGGTCGCCGGGCTTGGGCGCATCGGCTACTTTGCCCTGCGCATGCGCCGCGGTAGCAGCCAAAAAAGTGAAGGCAGCCACCGCAGCAGCGCGGCCGGCGGGCGTGAAAAAGAACGGCATGGGGTGTTGGGAAAAGGAGAAAGAAAAGCAGCCGGCAGCTCAGTTAGTGAAGTAAGCATGAAGCTGATGCGGCTATCTACGCACGGGCCACGGGTTGGTTTTAAGCAGGCCAGCCGCACGAGCCCGAAGGCTGGTGCGGCTGGCTTTCAACTGAGCGGCGGCGGGCGGCCCAGGCCGGGCGCGCCCGGCGCACTTGCTTAGCTAATGGGACGCTTGTAGCGCTTCACTTTCTTGCGGTTGCTGACCAATAGCCAGGCCGCGCCGGCCAGCAGCAGGCTCACGCCGATGGTAGCGGCTTGCTTGGGCAGCTTGTCCTCGGCGGGCGGGGGCAGGTGCTCCACGCCGCTGGCATCGGTGCGGGCGGGCTCGTGCAGGTAGCGGCCCTGGGTGGGCAGCTGGTAGTGGTCGGCGAGGCGGCGCAGGCCCGCGGTGGCCTCGGGGCCGGTGATGATGGGGCCGTGGCCGCAGCCGATGGCGCGCGGCTCCAGGTCGGCCAGCGTCTCGACCGAGCGGCGGCACTGCGCCCAGTCGTAGTTGAAGGGCGCGCCGGCCACGCTGATTTCGGGCAGCCCCAGCAGCACGGCCGGCACCGACTCGTGGTTGGTGGTGGCGAAGGCATCGGCGCCGAGCAGCGTGCGGTCGGCGAGGCGGAAGAGGGCAATCTGGCCCGGGGCGTGGCCCGGTACGTGCAGCCAGCGCCACTGCGCCAGGTGCGGCGGGTGCTCATCATCGAGGGGCAGGGCCGTTACCAGGCCCTCCAGGTTGGGCAGCTGGGTAGGGAAAAACCGGCTCATAAAGGCCAGCGAGCCGCCCACGGTGGGGTCGGCGGGCGGGTAGAGCGCCTTGCCGGTGAGGTAGGGTAGCTCCAGCGGGTGGGCCACCACGGGCACGCCCCAGTGCTCGGCTAGCTCCTTGGCCGCGCCCATGTGGTCGAGGTGGCCGTGGGTGAGAATGATGGCCTCGGGGTGCGTGCCGGGGTAAAAGAGCTTGTCGGCCGCCGCAATAATTTCCTTGTGCGAGCCGGGCAGGCCGGTATCGATAAGCACCCACTCGCCGGGGGTGCCGGTTTCGACAAAATACACGTTGACAAAACGCTTGATGCGAAGCTGGTGCACGCCAGCGGCTACTTGGTCCATGAGCGAAAGGGGAGGGGAAGGAGGGAAAACTAACCTGCGCCCAGCATACGCAAAAGCTCCGGCCGGGGCTACCAGCGCGCCGCGCCGCAAGTCATCAGTGGAGCATTAATATGAAAGCTGGGCACTAGCACCGTAGGGGACGAGCCTTTAGCAGAAGTATATTTGAACGCGATTATCCGCCTTTTCTGCAAAAAATAAATGAGAACACTCTTTACCCTGCTTATCTGTCTGTTGACCCTGGCTGGGGTGGCGCAGCCCGGCCACCCCAGCCAGGGGGGCGCGCCCACGGCCCGGCCCGAGCTGGAGTTTATCGAAAACAAGGGGCAATGGGAGGCGCCGGTGCGCTACGTGGCCGCGCTGCCGGGCGGCGGGCAGCTGTTTGCCGAGCAAGATGGCCTGCGGATAGCGCTGCTCGAAAACGGGGCGCTGGCTTACTTCGGCCACGCCGATGCGCCCACCGACACGGCCGCTGGCCCCTCACGGCTGCGTGCCCAAAATCAGTTGGTTCGGGGCCACGCATTCGATTTGCGCTTTGCCGGGGCCTCGGCCGCTACCCGGCTGCTGCCAGCCGAGCGCACGGCCGAGCACCGCAACTATTTCAAGGGCAACGACCCCGCGCACTGGGCCGCCGATGTGCGCAGCTACCACGAGCTGCACTACGCTGACCTGTGGCCCGGCGTAGAGGCCCGGTTTTATGAAAACGACCAGCAGCGGCTCGAATATGACTTTACGGTGGCGCCGGGGGCTAGCCCGGCCGCCATTGGCCTGCGCCACGAGGGCGCCAGCGTGACGCTCGATGCCCTGGGCAACCTCCAGGTGGCTACCTCCGTGGGCGTTGTGCGCGAGCTGGCGCCGCAGGCCTGGCAGAGCACTGCCGCCGGGGGCCGGCAGGCGGTGGCCTGCCGCTACCGCCTGGCCGCCGATGGCACGGTGCACTTCGAACTGGGCCGCTACGATACCACGCAGCCGCTGATTATCGACCCGACCGTGGTGTTTTCCACCTACACGGGCTCCACGGCCGACAACTGGGGCTTCACGGCGACCTACGATGCGGCGGGCAACCTCTACTCGGGCGGCATCGCCTTCAATATCGGCTTTCCGACCTCGCTGGGGGCTTTCCAAACCCGGTTTGCGGGCATTATCGACATGGCGCTCATCAAGTACAACGTAACCCAGACCGGCCCGACGGCCCGGGTGTGGGCCACGTACATCGGCGGCTCGCTGTCTGATTTTCCGCAGAGCATGGTGGTGAACAGCCAGGGAGAGCTGCTGGTAATGGGCACGACGAGCTCGCCCAACTTTCCGGTGACGGCCAGCGCCGTGCAGCGCCAGTTTGGGGGCGGCACGCTCGCCAATCCCTACGGCAACAGCTACCAGCAGCTCCGCGAGGGGTCGGATATTGTGGTGTGCCGCCTGTCGGCCTCGGGCGCGGCCTTGCAGGCTAGCACCTACCTGGGCGGCTCGGGCAACGACGGCCTGCTGCCCGTGCTGGCGGACACGGCCCCGCAGCTGGCGCACAACTACGGCGATGCCTTTCGGGGTGATATCCTGCTGGATGCGGACAACAACGTGTACATCGCCTCCTGCACTTCCTCGTCCAATTTCCCGTGGGGAGCCGCCAGCTTTCAGCGCAGCTACCAGGGCGGCGCTTCCGACGGGCTGGTTTGCAAGCTGAAGAGTGACCTTTCGGCGGTGCTGTGGGGTGGCTACCTGGGGGGCCGCGCCTCCGACGCCGTGTACTCGGTGCAGCTGGAGCCCGCCACCGGCGACGTGTACGTGGCGGGGGGCACGCTCAGCGCCGACCTGCCTGCCACGGCCGGGGCCTACAAGGCCGCCTGGGGCGGCAACGTAGACGGCTTCGTGACGCGCATTGCGGCCAGCGGCACCAGCCTGGTGCGCAGCACGTACCTCGGCACTGCGGAATACGACCAGGCGTATTTTGTGCAGCTGGGTGGCGACGGGGGCGTGTATGTGCTGGGCCAAACGGCGGGTACGTACCCCACCACGCCCGGCCTCTACGGCCCTGCCAACGGCCAGCAATTCATTCACAAGCTCAGTGCCGACCTGAGCCGGACGCAGCTGGCCATGACCTTCGGCACCGGGCGCCGTTCGGTTGATATTTCCCCGACAGCCTTTCTGGTTGACCGCTGCGAGCGGGTGTACGTGTGCGGCTGGGGTGGGGGCGGCAACCGTAACCGGGGGGGTAACCCATACCTCGCCGCCAATAATGAGTGCAGCACTACCGGCCTGCCGGTGACGGCCTACGCTGTGCAGCCGCGCACCGATGGCTCGGACTTTTACCTGGCGCAATTTACGGCGGGCCTCACGGGGCTGAGCTACGCCACCTTTATGGGGTCGGCCTATAACGACAGCTCGTGGGGTGAGCACGTGGATGGCGGCACCTCGCGCTTCGACCCGCGCGGCGTGGTGTACCAGTCGGTGTGCTCGTGCGGCACCGGGGCGGGCTTTCCTATGCTGCCGGGGGCTAACTATTACTCCAGCAGCAGCGGGTCAGGGGCCGGCTGCAACAACGTCGCCTTCGTGCTCAACTTCCTGCCCGACGTGGCGGAAGTAGGCCCGCCCCAAACGGTGTGCGCCACCAACAACACGGCGCTGGTGGGCTCGCCGGCCGGGGGCGTGTGGACGGGCCCCGGCGTGAGCGGCTCGGCAGCGGCGGGCTACTTCTTTACCGCGCCGGCCCTTGGCAGCTACTCGCTCAGGTACACCGTAACGTCGGGCTTATGCACGAGCACGGCTACCCGCCAAGTCACGGCCATTGCGGCCGCCGACGTGCGCTTTACCCCGGCGTTGCCCACTGCCTACTGCGCTGCCGACGGGGCCACGCTGCCCATTACGCGGCTGGTGGGCGTGCCGGCCGGCGGCACGTTTAGCGGCCCCGGGGTGTCGGGCGCCGTTGGGAGCCAGACGTTTGACCCCAACCTGGTCAGCGGCGTGGCCGAACTCGCCTATACCTACAGCATGGGCTGCCAGGTGCGGGTGGTGCGCCGTGTGGAAGTGGTGCGGGCCAGCGCGGGCTTCGGCCAGACGGTGTGCAGCAGCGCGGCCCCTCTCAGCCTGGTGGGCTCGCCGGCCGGGGGCGTGTGGACGGGCCCCGGCGTGAGCGGCTCGGTGGCGGCAGGCTACTTCTTTGCGCCTTCGGCCGCGACGCCGGGCCTAGTCACGCTCACCTACACCCAAACGGCGCAGGATATGTCGTGCGCCGCCGTGAGCACGCGCCGCCTAACGGTGCTGGATGCGGGTACGCCCGTGCTCACGCCGCTGCCCTCGCCCATGTGCTCGGACAACAGCACGCGCTACCCGCTCGTGGCCACCACGGCCGGGGGCTACTGGTACGGGGCGGGCGTTGACTACAGCGGCGCCAGCTACTACTTCACCCCGAGCCGCGCCGGCCGGGGCACCTTCACCCTTACCTACGTAGTAAATAATGGCGCCTGTGGCGCGCAGCGCACGATGACCGTGGCCGTGGTGGCGCCCCTGGTGGCCGCCGTGCCCGCCGATACGCTCTTGTGCGCCGGCGCTACGGCGGCCATCCGGCTGCGCGGGGCCAGCCCCGCCGGGGGCACCTGGGCGGGCATCGGCGTGAGTGGGAGCGTGGCAACCGGCTTTTTCTTCGCACCCCCCATCGGCTTTAGCGGCTCCACCACGCTGGTGTACTCGGTGGTGAATGGCGGCTGCACGGCCACGGCCCAGCGCCGGGTGGGCGTGGCCCCGGTGCCCGACCTGCGCGCCGCCTGGTTGCCCGTAGCCTGCGCCGAAAACCGCCAGGCTCCTCTGGTAGTGCGCTTTACCAACGAGGGCGGCGCGGCCGCTACCCGCTGGGACTTTGGCGACGGCACCCCGGCCGAGGAGGGCGCGCAGGTGCAGCACACCTACCAGCAGGCCGGCCGCTACCAGCCCCGCGTGAGCCTGCGCTACCTCAATGCCCAGTGCGAAGTCACCGCCCCGCTGGCCGCCATTGAGGTGCAGGATTTGAAAATTCCCAACATCATCACTCCCAACGGCGACCAGGCCAACCAGTACTTCCGCCTGCCCCCCAACTGCGAGCCCCGCCTGGAGCTGTTTTCGCGCTGGGGCCAGCTCGTGCACACCGCCGCCGTGTACCACAACGACTGGGACGCCACCGGCCACCCGGCCGGCGTCTACTATTACCTGCTCACCTACCCCAGTGGCCAGCGCGTGAAGGGCTGGCTGGAGGTGGTGAAATAACTTGCTACCCCACTAAAAAGGGTCGCCCGCTTCGGGTGGCCCTTTTTTAATTTAGTACGTGTTTAACGATTTGAAAAATAACGTATTAAAAGAGCGTCATGCGCTTAATACGGTGCAAGTAACTCATCGGGCGCAGCCAGCGCGCCGGCCAGCGACCTGCCTCACGCCCCAACCCGCGCCGGGCGCGGCTGGTAGTGTACGCCGCCAAACCAGTACAGCATCAGCATGCGCGAGTAGCGCACCGACAGGGGCGTGAGCAGCACGGCCACCCCGGTCACCGTCACCACATATACCCAGATGGCGGGGTCGCCAAAGAGGAAATACAGCACTACCGCCGTCACCGCAAAAATGGCCACCGAAAAGGCGTAGCTCACAAACATGGCCCCGAAGTAGAAGCCCGGCTCGGGCTCCGTAGCCTGGCCGCACACCGGGCACGCCGCCGGCATATCGGCAAATTTGAAACTTAAAGCCGGAGAGGAAAAAATTTTGCCTTCGTGGCAGCGGGGGCAGCGCAGGGCCAGCAAGGCGGCGGCATCGGATGCAATAGGAGCCATGAGTATCAGAAGCTTAGTTTGATAATGCAAAATTACCGGGCTTCTAGAAGCGGCTGGTAGGCCATATGCGGGCACCTACCGGACAAATCAACGCGCCTTGCTTGCCTTAGTGCGCCGCCTGGCTTTGGCGGAACGCTTCGGGCGTCTGGCCCACGTATTTTTTGAAATAGCGCGCGAAGTACGACGGGTCCTCAAAGCCCAGGTAATCGGCCACCTGGCCCACCGTATCGGCCGAGTGCGCCAGGCGGCGCTGGGCCTCGGTAATCACGCGCTCGTGGATGAGGGCGCTGGCCGTCTGGTTGACCACGCGCCGACAGAGGGCGTTGAGGTGGTTGGCCGTCACGGCCAGCTGGCTGGCGTAGTAGCCCACGGTTTTCTCGGTGCGAAAATGCGCATCCAGCAGCTGGCTGAAGGTGCGCACCAGCAGCAAGCCGTGCGAGGGTGCCCGCTGGGCCTGCTCCTGCGCGTAGCTGCGGCCGGCCAGCTCCAGCAGCAGGTAGATGTAAGCGCCCATTACCTCGTCGCGGTTGGTGGCGGGCGTAGTATTTTCCTGAAATAAGCTGGCCAGCAGGCCGCGCAGCGTGCTTTCGGTAGCGGGCAGGTAGAGCACCGGCCGCTGCGCGGGGTCGAAAAACGGATAGGCCGCCAGCCGGTCGGCCGGGTACTGACGCTGGTAAAACGCCGCACTAAAAAACAGAATGTACCCCTGCGCATCGGCCGAGAGCACCCAGCTGTGCGCCTGCCCCGGCGCCAGAAAATACAGGCCCCCCGGCCGCAACTCGTACGTAACCAAGTCGATAGTATGCGTGCCCTGCCCCTGCGTCACGTACAAAATCAGGTAAAAGCTGTGTGCGTGCGGCAGGCTCACCATCGGGAAGCGGGCCAGGTGGTCTTCGAGCCGCTCCACGTAGTAGCCCGGCGCGGGGCGGTGGTCGGCCGCAAAGTGCTCAAGGGCCAGAACGGGCAGGCGGGGCATTTTCATAAAAGCGGCGCGCCCGGGGCCAGCCCAGCGGCGCGGATAGTTCGGGCGTAAAAACAAGGCTGGCAACCGCTTCCTGGTCTTGGGCCAGGTAGCGGTTGCTGACGGGGCTTTGGGCTGGCCGGCTCCTTTTTTGAGGGCGCAGCCTTTATGAGTCCGGGTGGCAGCTGGGGCGGGACTACTTTACGGGCCGGGTGCTTACCGCACCGGTACTTTTCTCCACCTCAAAGGCGGCCTTATTGGGCATGCGCTTTGCCCAGTCGGTGCGGGGCACCAGCACCTGCCAGTGCGTATCCGCATCCACCACGCTGGCCGAGTCGAGCACGTAGAGCGCGGTATTGGGCTGGGCTTGGAGGTAGCGGCCCACGGCGGCGCGGGCAGTTTCGGCGGTGGGGGCGGTAACAATCACAGCCGGGGCTGGGGCTTCCTCAGAGATAACCGGGGCGGCCGTAGTGGGCGCACTGGCCGACTGGCAACTGGCCAGCGCTACCAGTAGCGCGGCGGAAAGCAGAATTTTAGGCATGGTGCAAAGCTAGAGCGCGCCGGCCCACGCAGCCACTCGGGCGGGTTCGTTGTTGTAGAGGTAATTTCTCGTACACCCGCTATGTCCACCACTTTTTCCGCGCCGGTTATCAGCCCCGAGCGCCTGGCTACGGCCTATTCCTACGCCACCTACCGCCAGCTTATCGACGAGGTAGTGGCCCAGGGTAAAACCACCGGCCCCCAGCAGTCGGCGGAGCTTACCGCCTTCACGGCCCTGAACGTGCAGCGCATGAGCCGCCTCGACAAAACGGTGAAGCTGCTGCCCGAGCTCAGCGCCGCCGCCGCCAGCCTCACCGGCAGCTACGTCGGGCTCATCATCACCGAAGGCTGGTGCGGCGACGCCGCCCAGATTGTGCCCGTCATCGAAGCCGTGGCCCAGGCCAGCGCCGGCCACCTGCGCACCGCCTACGTGCTACGCGACGACAACCTCGACCTCGCCGACGAGTACCTTACCAACGGCAGCCGCTCCATCCCCAAGCTGGTGGTGCTGCGCGCCGATACCCTCACCGAGGTGCTGCACTGGGGTCCCCGCCCCGCCGAAGCCCAGGCCCTGCTGCTAAAACTCAAGGCCGAAGGCATGGCCCACGACGACTTCATCCGCGAAATCCACGCCTGGTACGCCCACGACCGCACCCAGGCCACCCAGCGCGAGCTGCTGGCCCTGGTGCAGCAGCTGGCTTAGCTGGCAGGGCCAGCCACCGGCTTCTCGAGCGCTAACAACGTCAGCGGCTGGCGCGGCCGGCCAAAGCGCGTAGTGGCCGGAAACGGCTCGCTGGCGCCGGTGCGGCGGTAGCCCTGGCGCTCGTACCAGGCCAGCAACTCGGGGCGCAGGGCCAGCACGCTCATCTTGATGCGGTGGCAGCCAGCTTGCCGGGCGTGCGCCTCGGCGGCGGTCAGTAGCTGGCGGCCCAGACCGTGCGCCTGGGCTTCGGGAGCTACGGCCAGCATGCTGAGGTACAGCGTTTCGCCCTGCGGCTCCAGATACACGCAGCCGGCCAGCCGGCCGTTGGCTTCGGCGTGGAGCAGCACGGCGGGCGCGGCCGCCAGCAGCTCCAGCAGCGTGGCCTCGTCGATGCGCGCGCCTTCGAGCAGGTGGCCCTCGGTAGTCCAGCCAGCTTGGGAGGGCTCGCTGCGGTAGGCGCGGTTGATGAGGTCGGCCAGCGCCGGTGCGTCGGCGGCCGTGGCGGGACGCAGGATAGGGGAGAGGGCTTGCACGGCGCAAAAGTAGCCCGGCCATCGGCTGCCCGCCGGCAGCCGGTTTTCCGTAAGACAGCCGTCCATTCAGCTTCCTTTATGAATCTTTCCCACAACACCATCCTGCTCACGGGCGGGGCCACCGGCATTGGCCTGGCGCTGGCCCAGCGCTTTGTGCAGGCGGGCAGCCAGGTTATCATTTGCGGGCGGCGGGCCGATAAGCTGCGCGCAGCCCAGCAGCAAGTGCCCGGCCTGCATTTCTACGAGTGCGACCTCGCCCTGGCCGCCGACCGCGCCGAACTGGCTAGCCGCGTCGTGGTCGATTTTCCGGCCCTCAACGTGCTGCTCAACAACGCGGGTATCCAAAACCGCTTCCAACTAGCCGACCTGCCCGCCGACCTCGCTGCCTGGGAGCAGCAGCGCCAGGAAATTGCCATCAACCTGGAGGCCCCTATTCACCTGGCGGCGCTGCTGCTGCCGCACCTGCGCCAGCAGCGCGAGCCGGCCATCATCAACGTATCGTCGGGCCTGGCCTTTGCGCCGATGGCCGCCGCGCCCATCTACAGCGCCACCAAGGCGGCGCTGCATTCGTTCACGCTCTCCCTGCGCCGCCAGCTGGCCGATACCGGCGTGCGCGTGCTCGAAATTGTGCCGCCCGGCGTCAACACCGACCTCGGCGGGCCGGGCCTCCACACCTGGGCCGTGCCCGTCAATGACTTTGCCGACAGCATTGTGGCCCGCCTCGCCGCCGGCGAGGAAGAAGTCGGCTACGGCACTTCCGAAGCCATTCGGCTGGCCTCAAGGGCCGAAATCGACGCCCGTTTCAAGCAAATGAACGGCTGATAATCAGTCATCAATTATCAGTCATCCGGTTATCAATTGCTAAAAGCCGGCCTAGGTGTTCACTGATGACTGTTAACTGATAACTGAATTGCCGCACTGCCAGCAAAAGGCTGCCTCGGGCCGGTGCCCGGTAGCCTGGCAGCGGGGGCAAGCGGCCTGCTTGAAGGCGGGTGCCGCGCCCGGCGTAGCCGGGCCAACGGCGCCCGTCATGTGCGCCGACACGATGCCGGTGGGCACCGCGATAATCGCGTAGCCCAAAATCATGAGCAGCGAGGCCAGCGCCTGCCCCACGATGGTATGGGGTGAAATGTCGCCGTAGCCCACCGTAGTCAGCGTCACGATGGCCCAGTAGATGCTCTTCGGAATGCTGGTGAAACCGTTTTGACCGCCCTCCACCACGTACATCAGCGAGCCCACCGCGATGACCAGCATGAGCACGGCGGAGAGAAAAACCAGGATTTTGAAGCGGCTGTCCTTCAGGGCTTTCACGATGAACTCGCCCTCGCCCACGAAGCGCCCCAGCTTGAAAATACGGAACACCCGCAGCAGCCGCAGCGTGCGAATGGCCAGCAGGTAGCGGCTGCTGGCAATGAGCAGCGCTGCCAGCGTAGGCACGAGCGACAGAAAATCGATGATGCCCAACAGGCTGAACGCGTAGGCCAGCGGGCGGCGCACTACCGCCAGCCGGGCCAGGTATTCGAGCAGAAAAAGGCCCGTAAAAAACCATTCGAGGCTGCGCAAAATGCCGCCGAATACCAGCCGGATGTGCTCCACGCTATCGAGCATCACCGTGAGCACGCTCAGCACAATGGCCACCAGCAAGGCGATGTCGAAGGTGCGGCCCGCCCGCGTATCTGACTCAAAAATAACGCGGTAGGCGGTGCTTTGCCAGCCGGGGGCCGTGCTGCGGGGCTGTAAGTCCATGCCGTAGAAACGGGGCCGCCCGGTCGTGGTTGCGGCCGGCCGGTGCCAGCCGGGCCTATCCAAACGAAACCGATAGATAAGGCAAAAACCTGCGGGCTAGCTTGCGGCCCCACCGATTCAATCTCTTTTTAACCCATGCTTCGCACCCTCGCCGCTTGCCGGCCCGCCCTGCTGCTGGCGGCCCCGCTCGCCCTGGCCGCCTGCCAAAGCCAGCCCACCCAAACTGCCGACCAGCCCGCCGCCACCGCCCCGGCTGCCAAAGCCGACTCGGCCGGTACCAAGTACCTGGCGCAGCCGCTTATCAGCAATATCTACACCGCTGACCCCTCGGCGCACGTTTTCAACGGCAAGATTTACATCTACCCCTCGCACGACATCGAAACGGGGATGCCGGAGAATGACAAAGGCGACCACTTCGCCATGCGCGACTACCGCATCCTGTCGCTGGATAGCGTGGGCGGCAAGGTTACCGACCACGGCGTGGCCCTGGATATCAAGGATATTCCCTGGGCCGGCCGCCAGCTGTGGGCGCCCGATGCGGCTTTCAAAAACGGCACCTACTACCTCTACTTCCCGGTGAAGGACAAGCAGGACGTCTTCCGCATGGGCGTGGCCACCAGCCAGTCGCCCACCGGCCCATTCAAGGCCGATGCCACGCCCATCGCGGGCAGCTACAGCATCGACCCCGCCGTGTTTATGGATACCGATGGCAAGGCGTTTATGTACTTCGGCGGCCTTTGGGGCGGGCAGCTTCAGCGCTGGGCCACCGGCACGTATAACGCCAACGCCGCCGAGAAAAAGCCCGATGGCAACGAGCCCGCCATCAGCCCGCGCGTGGCCGTGCTCAGCGCCGATATGAAGCACTTCGCCGGCCCCGTGCAGGAGCTCAAAATCGTGGATGAAGCCGGCAAGCCCCTGCTGGCCAGCGATACCAAGCGGCGCTTCTTCGAGGGCGGCTGGCTGCACAAGTATCAGGGCAAGTACTACTTCTCGTACTCGACCGGCGACACGCACCTGTTGGTGTACGCCGTGGGCAACTCGCCTACCGGCCCCTTCACCTACAAGGGCGTCATCATGAACCCCGTGCAGGGCTGGACCACCCACCACTCCATCGTGGAGGTAAAGGGCAAGTGGTACATCTTCTACCACGACACCCAGCTCAGCAATAAAACCTGGCTGCGCAACGTGAAAGTGACTGAGCTAAAGCGCAATACCGACGGCAGCATCGTGACCATTAACCCGTAACAATAAAGCGGCCACCACACACAAGGCCGTCATGCTGAACGAAGTGAAGCATCTCTGCCGCCCCATTGGAGGAAGCAGTAGAGATGCTTCACTTCGTTCAGCATGACGGCCTTCGTCGTTTGTCAGTAAGCTAGCCAGCCAGCACCTCCTGGCTGCTCACGAAGCGCACGCCCTGCACCAGTAAATCAGCCTTGGCGGCGGCCATACTTTCGGGCGCGATGCCCCGGGTAGCATCCTCAATCACCGTCACGGCGAAGCCTTCGCTGCGCGCATCCTTGGCGCTGAAATACACGCAGTAATCGGCCGCCAGGCCCGCCACGAATACCTCCGTGATGCCCCGCGCCCGCAGGTAGGCGCTCAGGCCGGTGGCGCGGCGGTGGCCGTTGTCGAAGAAAGCGCTGTAGCTATCCAGCTCCGGGTCGGTGCCCTTGCGGAAAATCGCTTCTACCTGGTCGAGGTTCAGGCCGGGGTGCAGCGCCGAGCCAGCCGAGCCCTGCACGCAGTGGTCGGGCCACAGGCGTTGGGGCAGCCCCTGCCACTCAATTTCAACAAACAGCGCCTGGCCGGGGTGGGCGCTGGCAAAGCTGCGGTGCCCAGCAGGGTGCCAGTCCTGCGTAGCTACTACCAGGTCGAAGCGCGGCTGCAAGTCGTTGAGCACCGGCAGGATGGCATCGCCCTCCGGCACGGCCAGCGAGCCGCCGGGCAAAAAGTCAAGCTGAAAGTCGATGAGCAGGAGGGCCTTCATAAAGTGCGTGGAATCTAAGCCAATTGTCCTTGCGAGCCTGCGAAGCAATCGCACCAAAACGACTTATTTGGGTACCGTTCAGGTGCGATTGCTTCGCAGGCTCGCAAGGACGGGTGAGTAATTTAAGGTGAGGTGACTACGCCAGCTTGAGCACCTCAGCCGAGTGCGCCCGCACCTCGGCCGTGAGGGCCGGGCTGCTGGCCAGCTTTTGCCCGAAGGAGGGCACCAGCCGGTGAAACGTGGCCTGCCACTCGGGCGTGGCGGCGTGCTCGGGGAAGCAGCGCTGCACCAGGTCCAGCATGATGCTGACGGCGGTGCTGGCGCCCGGCGAGGCCCCTAGCAGCGCGGCAATGGAGCCGTCGGCGGCCGTCACCACTTCGGTGCCGAATTCGAGCACGCCGCCCTGCTTTTTGTCTTTTTTGATGACCTGCACGCGCTGGCCGGCGGTTTCGAGCTGCCAGTCTTCGGGGCGGGCCTGGGGGTAGTACTCGCGCAGGGCCGCGATGCGCTGCTCGGGCGTCTGGAGCACCTGCCCAATGAGGTACTTGGTGAGCGGAATGTTGCGCGCCCCGGCGTAGAGCAGCGGCCGGATATTACCCAGCTCAATGGAGCGGAACAGGTCGGTGTATGAGCCTTTCTTGAGAAACTTGGTGCTGAAGCCCGCGTAGGGGCCGAACAGCAATTCCTGGCGGCCGTTTATCTGGCGGGTGTCGAGGTGGGGCACCGACATGGGCGGCGAGCCCACGGCGGCCTTGCCGTACACCTTGGCATCGTGGCGGACGATTACCTCCGGGTTGAGGCACTTGAGCCACTGCCCACTCACCGGGAAGCCCCCGAAGCCGTTGGCCTCCGGAATGCCCGACTTTTCAAGCAGCGTGAGCGAGCCGCCGCCGGCCCCGATAAACACGAAGCGCGTGAAAATCTTGCGGCTCTGGCCGCTGGCCCGGTCCCGGATTTTGACGCGCCAGAGGTCGCCCTCCTTGCGCCGCAAATCCTCGATTTCCTGGTCCAGCTCAAACGTGATGCCCGGCTGGGTGCGCAGCCGGTCGAACAGCGCGCGGGTGAGGGAGCCAAAATTGACGTCGGTGCCGATGGCCATGCGCGTGGCGGCCACGGGCTGGCTGCGGTCGCGGCCGTCCATCACCAGCGGTATCCAGCCCTCGATTTCGGCCGGGTCTTCGCTGAATTCCATGCCCGCAAACAGCGGCGAGCCCAGCAGCGCGGTGTAGCGCTTGCGCAGGTACTCCACGTTGTCGGCGCCCCACACAAAGCTCATGTGCGGAATGCTGCGGATAAACGAGCCGGGGTCGGGCAGCTTGTCTTCTTCCACCAGGCTAGCCCACAGCTGCTTGCTCAGCTCAAATTGCTCGGCAATCTTGTCGGCCTTCGAAATATCGACGCTGCCGTCGGGCAGCTGGGGCGTGTAATTTAATTCGCAAAAAGCCGAGTGGCCGGTGCCCGCATTGTTCCAGGCATCGGAGCTTTCGGCGGCCACCGCGTCGAGGCGCTCGTACACGGCGATGGTCAGGCTGGGGTCCAGCTCTTTGAGCAACACCCCGAGGGTGGCACTCATAATGCCCGCGCCAATTAACACAATATCAGCGGTCAGCGGCTTAGCGGGAGAGGTTTTTAAATTCATACAAAAGAAGGAAGTAGCACTTACTACGGTAAATTTGCAGTGGCAAGGGCTACCCGTTAGCGTCTGCAAGTAAGGAACCACCGTAGGAACCTACCTAAAAAAACAGAGGGCGCCGGGGCGTTGAGTGAGGAATGGAAAGTGAGCCAGCGGGTTGTTATAGCATCGTTTACATCAGCACCGCCATTGCGGATTTTGGGGCGGCCGACTTACTAAAACTGCTAAAGCAGGCGCGCGGTTTCAACGAGCGGGCCGGAATTACGGGCGTGCTCATGTACGGCGGCGGGCGGTTTGTGCAGGTGCTCGAAGGCTGCCCGGCGGCCGTGCGCTGCCTCTACGCCCGCATCGAGGCCGACCCCCGCCACGGCCGCCTCGAAGTGCTGGCCGACGGCCTGGTGGAGCGGCGCGAGTTTACGGGCTGGCACATGAGCTTTGCGCCCCCGCCGGCCGGCGATTTTCGGGCCCTCGCGGGCTACCTCACGCCGCCGCAGCTGGTGCTGAGCAGCGCCGGGGCCGCCGCCCAGCCGCTGCTCAGCGAGTTTCTGACGGCCAGCGCCGAGTCGGCCCTTATTTAAGCTGGCCCGAAGGCAAACACCCGCCGAGCCTCCCAGGGGCCGCCCCGGTAGGCCCACAGCGCCAGCCCCGTGCCCTGCACCTCAAAGGGCTGAAAACCGGCTTCCAGCTCGGCTAGCAGCGCCCGCGCTACGGCCGGCTCCACCTTATTCTGCACCGTGATGTGGGGGCGCAGCCCCTGCTGGTCCTGGGCCGAGAGCCAGGGCTGCCACTGCTGCTGCAAGCGCCGATGCAGCGCCGGTAGCTCGGGGTTGCTGAGGGTATACATCACGCCGCGCCCCATAAACTTGAGGCCCGTGGTGGTGAGCGGCAGCGGCCCCGGCTGGCTGGCCGCTACCTCGGCTAAGTAGTCGCTGATGGCCTCCTCCTCCGCGCCCGGCAGCGCGTGAAACAACGTGAGGTGCGCGCCGAGGTAGTTGATTTTAGGCGGAAAATACTTCTTCCGCTGGGCATCAAAAAAGGACTGGCTGGCTTCGTCCAGGGTAAGCGTCACAATAAGCGGAGCGTAGGTCATGGGCCGCTATACGCAAAGCCGGCTAGGTCGCCTGATTGCCGGGTAGCGTGGCCTAGCCATTCAGCATTTTTTACTGCAATGCCACAGGTCAGCAGCGGAGAATTGACGAGTAAGTAGGGGCAACTTGCGAGCCCCGCCAATACGGCGAGGCTCGCAGGGCGATTGCTACTTGCTACTGAGCATCTGTTGCAGCTTGGCGCGTCGTGGCGCGTCCTGCTCGTAGCTGGCTGCCAGGCTAGCCAGGCTTTGCAGGTACTGCTTCGTGATACCGGCTTCCTTCTCGCTACGCCGCGCTGCCACTATTTCGCCGGTGGCCATATCAATCACGTTGGGCCCCGTGCCGCCGACGGGCGAGGCCAAGTGGCGCACGTACGTGTAGCGGGCATCGCCGCTCAGCACCGCCGCCTCGATAGTTGCCAGCGGTACCACCTGCACGGCCTGCGGGTACAAGGCCCGCACCCCGGCGGGGGTAAGCTGGTCGCGCAGGTCGGCTTCACTAAGGAGCAGGGTTTTGGTGCGCAACAGTTCCGTCAGCTGCATCTGGTGCAGCATCTCCGAGGCCATTGACTGCCGCATGTGCAGGCCGGTTTGCGTAGCGGCCCGCGCCAGGTCCGTTTGCAGGCCCCGCAGCGTAGTAGCCAGGTCGCTGGCGTACGTGGCGCCGTCTACGGGGGTAGCGCCCCGCCAGAGGCTGTGCCCGCCCCGGCCACCCACCAGCTCGCATTCCATCTGCCGGGCCTTATAGCTGCCCATAAAGTCGGCCGCAGTATTGTAGCCGACCTCGTTCATCCGGCGTTCGGTGTAGTGCAGCACCACCGCCTGCTCCTTGCTGCTGCGCAGCGCTTTAAAGTCCGACTCCGACCGAAACTCAACGGTGGGAGAGAGCTTCCACAGCTTTGGGGCCAGCTCGTGCGCCTGCGCGCTGTACTGCACCAGGTAGGCTTTGTACTGCGCGAGCTCAGTAGGCTTATCCGCCAGCTGGCGTAGTACTTTGGGGTCTTCCTCGGGGAGCAGCACTACCAGCGGGTGCACCCGCACCGTTGCCAGGTCAGCCCCGGCATCGGGGAGGCTCATAAACTGCCCGTTGGCGATGCCGGGCAGCATCGCCGCCCCAAGTAAGCACAAGAAGTAAGGGTGTTTCATGCGGTTTTTGCCCGCAATATACCCGCTGGCAGTAGCAATGCCGCGTTCAGGTGCTACTTGTCAGGTGGCGTGCGTGCGGGCTCCTTTCAGCAGTGGCACGGGGCTGATGGCCAGGGCCTGAAACAGTACTTTAGCTCTTGATGTGCGGCTTGTTGCGGCTAAAGGGAACCTAATGCAGCACGTTGCCCTCACAACTGCGCACATCATCCAAGTCGTCGCGGTAGGGATAGCGATTCACTTTGATGAGCGGGTTGGTAAGAATGTACTGGAGAAAAGCCCGTCGCAAGCAGTTGGCTAGGGTAGGGGAGCCAGGCACCAGCAAAAAGCCGCCGGGGTGCCGTAAAACGCTGTTGCCTAGAGCTAAAAATGCGCGGCAAACAAGTGCCAAAACGACCCATTTCGGGCCGGCTGGCGTTGAGTACGTAATGCAGACCGACCTCTTTTTGCCCGTTCTCAATGCCCCCGAAATCGCCCGCCCGCTGGCCCCGGCCCACGCCGACGCGCCCCGCACGCACGGCGCCAGGCAGTGGCTGCCCCAGCGGGTGCTGTTCACCCCCGATGCTTTGCAGGAAGACTACGGCCAGCAAATTCTGGCCCGTGCCCAGGCCCTGCACCTGCCCATCGAGCTGCTCAAAAGCAACCGCCTCACCGGCCTGCGCGGCGAAGACGAGCGCGCCACCTACCGCACCGCCAAAACCACCCTGGCCGTGGTCAACGCGCCCGCCGGGGCGCTGCGCCTCCAGCCCACGCCGCCCTCGGCCGACTACCAGCTCAACCTCGCCGAAGGCTGCCCCGCGCACTGCCAGTACTGCTACCTGGCCGGCAGCCTCAGCGGCCCGCCCGTGGTGCGCGCCTTCGCCAACCTGCCCAAGCTGCTCACCAACACCCAGCTCTACGAGCGCGCCGACCGCCCTGTGAGCTTCGAGGCCAGCTGCTACACCGACGTGCTGGGCATCGAGCACCTCACCGGCGCGCTGGCCGAAACCGTGAAGTACTTCGCCGGCCGCGAGGGTAGCCGCCTGCGCTTCGTGAGCAAATACGACCACATCGAGAGCCTGCTGGGTTTGCTGCACGGTGGCCACACCCGCGCCCGCGCCTCGCTCAATGCCGAGCCGCTGGCCCGCCAGCTGGAGGGCGGCACCGCCAGCATTGAGGCGCGCATCCAGGCGCTGCGGCGGCTGGCGCTGCCGGTGGCGCAAGGCGGCGGGGGCTACCCGGTGGGCGTGGTGCTGGCCCCCATTATGCCCCTGCCCGACTGGCAGCAGCACTACGGCCAGCTCTTCGACCGCCTGCAAGCGGCCTTCGATTTCGACTGCGACCTCACCGTGGAGTTCATCACCCACCGCTTCACGCCCGGCTCCAAGGAGGTGCTGCTCGGCTGGTACCCCAACACGAGCCTCGACCTCGACGAGAGCACCCGCGCCGTGAAGCGCAACAAGTTTGGCGGCCTCAAGTACGTGTACGACCTGCCCACCATGCGGGAGCTAAAAGCCTGGTTCTACAGCGAATGGCAGCGCCGCTTCCCCCACGCGCCGGTGCAGTACTGGACCTAGCGCGCTAGCTTCTTGCCTTAAGCAAGGCCGGCTGCTGCGCGTGCTGAACATCTGCTTTGAATGCCTGGCCCTGCGCACCGATACCGGGCTCCGGCTAGCTGCCGACGTAGCAGTTTATGAGCAGCTTCAGCTACTACTGAGTGAGCTGGGCCATCCGATGGAGGAAAAGTAACGCGCCGGCCCGGTCAGCAATACTAGCTAGCCGGGCAGCGCGTTACCGCGCAGCTTTCACCGCCGTGCTGCCCATGAAACACCTTGCCTATCTGCTACTTCTGCTGCTGGTCACCAGTAGCTGCTACCCACAGCAACCGGCTGACTATTCGGCCCTGGCCTACCGGGCCACTTTGCGCCACCTGGCGGCGCGTCGCCAGGGGCTGGCTACCCGCTACCGGCAGGCTACCACCCCCGCCGCCCGCACGGCCTGCCTGGCCGAGGCGCGCGACCTGTGGCTCACTGCCCCCGACAGCACCGTGTTTCCGACTTGGGAAGGTACCCGCTGGACTTTCTATGGCCAAAGCTGGGAGCCCCGGCAGGGCAGCATCGCCTGCGGCTACTTCGTCACCACGGCCCTGCACCAAACCGACCTCAAGTTACAACGTACGCTGTTGGCCAAGCAAACCTCCGAAAATATCATCAAAAACCTGACCACCGAGGCGCACATCCTGCGCTTTCGGGGCACGAGCCAGCCGGAGTTTTTGCGGCAGGTGCGGGCGCAGGGGCCGGGCCTCTACGTGGTGGGGCTCGATTTTCACGTGGCTTTCCTACGAGTGCGCGAGGGCAGGGCCGTGCAGATGGTGCATTCCTCGTACCTGCACAATGTGGGCGTGGTGCGCGAAGCCGCCGACGACAACCCCGCGCTGGCCTCCAACTACCGGGTGCTCGGCAAAATATCGGCCGACGAGGCCTTTGTGCGGGCCTGGCTGCTGGGCCAGCCGCTGGTGCCCCACGACAAGCTCGTGAAATCGTAGCGCCGCCCTAGCAACCGCACCGAAAATCGGGGTACTCCGCAAAGCCCGGCGCCACCAGGTCATCGACGCGAATGATGTGGTCGAGCCGCACCTCCTCGCCCGAGCCTAGCTGCGCAAACTCGGCGTGCTCGCGGGTGAAGAACGTTTTAATCGTCGTCGTGCCCTGGCATAGCTGGCGCAAGTCGTTGAAATACTGCAAGTAAACCTGCTGCTTGCGCGTTGCAATCGCCTCCAGCTCATCGTAAAAGCCGCAGGCGATGGGTTGATAATCGGTAGCCATAAATTGCGCAATAAAGCGGGCGGCATAGGTTTGGAAAGCCCTTTGCAACCCCAAATGAAAATTAGCCTCTTAAAATCACTGCAAAAGCAAAAACTAGCCTGGCAGCTATCCCAGGCCGGTTTTTGCTTTACGAAAAACCAATGTAAAGCGCTGCCTGCCGGCCCATGCCAGCAGTTATTGGCTGCCCGTTGTAGCCCCACGCAGCAATTCGGTAGTACCTTTAGGGCACAAAAGGCAAATCGCCACGTTTCAGTACCGTTTAGGGTAGTTCGCTACATTAAATCACACAGGTTCGCTGCTGCTTGCTTTAATCACCCCCCATTTTTCCCTAGCATCATGCAGACAGGAACCGTAAAATTCTTCAACGAAACCAAAGGCTTCGGCTTCATCAAAGTAGACAGCACCGGCGAGGACGTATTCGTCCACGTAACGGACCTCGTTAACGAGATTCGTGAAAACGACAAAGTGCAGTTCGAAATTGCCCAGGGCAAAAAAGGCCCGAACGCTGTTAAAGTATCGCTGGTTTAAGTACCGCTCGCTTCAATAGCCTTTGAAAAAGACCCTGCCGGTACGCCGGCAGGGTCTTTTTTTGTGTCCGGGCCGCCGCGCCGGCCGCATCTTTGCAACCTGCCTTACAAGTACTTTGCTCACCATGACTATTCCCATCTACCAGGTCGATGCCTTTGCCCGCCGGCCCTTCACCGGCAACCCGGCCGCCGTGTGCCCGCTCGAAGCGTGGCTGCCCGACGCCACTATGCAGTTGATTGCCGCCGAAAACAACCTCGCCGAAACCGCCTTTTTTATTCCTTTGCAGGGCGAAGAAGCTGATTTTCACCTGCGCTGGTTCACACCCACCTTCGAAATCGACCTCTGCGGCCACGCCACCCTGGCCAGCGCCCATGTGCTTTGGAATGAACGCGGCTTTGCCAAGCCCGAAATCACTTTCCAAAGTAAAAGCGGCCTGCTCAAGGTGCGCCGCCAGGCCGATGGCCGCCTGGTGCTTGACTTTCCGAGCCGCCCGCCCCGCCCGCTGGCCCTCGCCGAGCACCCCGAAGTGCTGCTGCGCTCGCTGGGTCCCGGCGCGGCCACGCCGCTGGCCGTGCTCGCCTCGCGCGATTTGGTGGTCGAGTTTGCCCATGCTAACGAGGTGCTGGCCCTCAAGCCCGACTTCGCGGCGCTGGTGGACCTGGGCTACATCGGGCTGATTGCGACCGCGCCCGGCACTGGCGAAGTGGATTTTGTGTCGCGCTTTTTTGCCCCCGAAGTGGGCGTGCCCGAAGACCCCGTTACCGGCTCGGCCCACAGCACGCTCATCCCGTTCTGGGCCGCTAAGCTGGGCAAAACCGACCTGTTTGCCCGCCAGGAATCGGCGCGTGGCGGCGAGCTGTGGTGCTGCCTGCGCGGCGACCGCGTAGACATTGGCGGCTACGCCGTTACCTTTTTGCGCGGCGAAATCCAGTTGTGAGGTGAGTGGGGGTAGGTGGGCCAGTGTAAAGGGCGCTGGCCCACTGGTGGAGAGTTGGAAATTTATTGGCTCCCAATCGGTTGGCGGCACATCTTCCAACGGGATTTTCGGCGGAAAAGCTAAAATAACCTCATCCTTTAGGCCGTTCATCTGCTTGTAGATGCGGCTAGTCACGGGCTAGGGTGTGCTGCTATAAGTTCAGCCGCTAGTAGCTTGCAGCATAATACGCCGCCACCCAGCCTTCGGCACCTCACGCTGCTTTCCACGAAATGCCTACTACCAACCGCCTCACCTGCATCATTGTCGATGACAATGAAATAAACCGCCTGACGCTGGAGCACCTGGTAGACCTCACGCCGGAGCTGGAGCTGGTGGCCTCATTGCCGGGGGCGCTCGAAGCACTGGCGTTTTTCCGCAACGGTGGGCGTTGCGACCTGCTGCTGCTCGATGTGGAAATGCCCACGCTCAGCGGCCTGGAGCTAGCCAAGCTGCTGCCCAAGCCCGCGCCGGCCATCGTGCTGGTGACCACGCACCGCGATTTTGCCGTGGCCGCCTTCGAGCTACAAGTGGTAGATTACCTGGTGAAGCCCGTCGAGTTTGCGCGTTTCAACCAGGCTATCAGCAAGGTGCTGGCGCTGCGGCCGGCCGCCCCCGCAGCGCGCCCCAGCCTTAAAGCTACTGAGCCCGCCGCCGACCTGTTTGTGAAAGTCGGCACCAAGACGATTAAAATTAACTTCGACGACGTGCTCTACATCGAAGCGCTCTCGACGTACTCGGTGCTCGTGACGACCACTCAAAAGCACATCGTGTACCTCACCCTCAAGGCGTTGATTGAGCGGCTGCCCTTCGCCCATTTTGTGCGGGTGCACCGCTCCTACATCGTTAACATACGCCGCATCGAGGCCATTGAGGACAATATGCTCAAGCTCGGCACCCACGAAGTGCCCGTGGGCAAGTCGTACCAGGAGGAATTTACGCGCCACCTGCGCAGCCTGTAAGTGGAATAAAACAGTAGCGCGGACTTGGTAGTCCGCGTCTCCGCGCCAGTTGAATCATCCGACTGGCGCGCGGACGCGAACTACCAAGTCCGCGCTACTTATTTTATTTTTCCTCCGGTAGCTCGCGGGGGAGCTGCACCAGGGCCTGCTGCACCTGCACGGCCAGGTGGCTGGCGGCGGCGGGCAGGTGCGGGTAGTCGGCGGGCGTGGCGGCCTCGAGCTGCTGCACGGCGTCGGCTACGTGGGGCACCCCGACGGATTCGAGGCTGGGCTTGATGTGGTGAGTGATTTTAGCGGCCTCAGCCCAGTTGCCGGTGGCGGCGGCGGCGCGCAGCTGGGCCAGGCTCTCGGGAATGTTGCGCAAAAAGGAGCGGATGATTTTCACCACAAACTCCTCGCGGCCCCGCGCCAGGGCGCGCAGCTTGGTGAGGTCGTAGCCCAGGGCTTCGGGCGGGGCGGGCAGCACCTGCACCAGGGTGTGGTACACGTTTTCCTCCTCGAAAGGCTTGGCCAGGCAGGCATTCATGCCGGCGGCCAGGTAGCGGTCGCGGTCGGCCCGGAAGGCGTTGGCGGTGAGTGCCACGATGGGCAGGCCGGCCCGCGCCGGGTCGGGCAGCGCCCGGATGGCCGCCGTGGCATCGAGGCCGTTGAGGCCGGGCAGCTGAATGTCCATCAGCACCACATCGTAGAGTTCGGGCGAGTTGCGCACGGCTTCCACGCCCGCCAGGCCGTCCTCGGCCTCGTCTACCGTGGCGCCCCAGCCCTCAAAAAGCAGGCGGGCCACGGTGCGGTTGATTTCGTTGTCTTCGACCACCAGCAGGCGGCGGCCCTGCAAGGCGCCGGTATCGTAGGCGTCGATGGGCTGCGTGGCCGCCGCCGGCGTATTGGCCTTGGGTAGCGTAAGCACGAAGGCAAACGTGCTGCCTTTGCCCAGCTCGCTGGTGAGGGTGAGTTGCCCGCCAATCTGCTCCACGAGCGCCCTCGAAATGCTGAGCCCCAGGCCCGTACCGCCAAAGCGCCGCGTGGTATCGGAATAGGCCTGGGTGAAGCCCTCAAAAATCAAACTCTGCTTTTCGGCCGCGATGCCGATGCCGGTGTCCTCTACGCTAAAGCGTACGGTGAGCGTAGTAGCCGTCTCGGATAGCTGCTCGCCGATAACCACCACCCGTCCGCCCGCCGGGGTAAACTTGATGGCATTGGACACCAGGTTGAGCAAAATCTGGTTGAGGCGGTGCGGGTCGCCGAGCACCCAGGGGTAGGCGCAAGTGGTGCGCAGCGGCGTGCCCGCAAAGTGCAGCCCCTTCTCCTTGGCCTGGTTCACGAGCGGGCGCAGCGCCTCGCCCATCGAGTCGCAGAGGTTGAAGGCCACGGCCTCCAGCTCCATTTTCCCCGAGGTGATTTTAGCCATGTCGAGCACGTCGTTGATAACGTGCAGCAGGTGCTGGCCCGCGTGCCGGATGGTGCGCACAAACTCCTGCTGGCGGGTGTCGAGGGCCGTTTTGCCCAGCTGGCTGGCCATGCCCAGCACGCCGTTGAGCGGCGTGCGGATTTCATGGCTGATGTTGGCCAGGAAGTTTTCGCGGGCCTGCACGGCAGCCTCAGCCGCCAGTTTGGCCCGGCGCAGGGCCTGCTCGGCCAGCACCCGCTCGGTAATGTCCTGCCCATAGCCGATAACGTAGGCGGGCTCGCCTTCCTCGCGCACCAGGTGGTTGTCGTAGAGCAGGTAGCGCGGGCCGGGCAGCATCATGGTGCCGCGCTGGCTGTCGGTGTGGGCAAAGCCCGCCAGGTACCGGTCCACGCCGGCTTGCTGGGCCGGGGCCACCAGCGCGCGCAGGTTGCTACCCGGCAGCTCGGCCAGCGGCTGGCCGGCCAGCTCGGCGGCGGCGGGGTTGGCTGAGAGCAGGTTACCTTGCAAATCGTGGGTGCAGATGAGCGCCTGCGAGTGCATCATCAGGTCGCGGTATTGCTTTTCGCGCTGCACCAGAGCATCGCCGGCCAGCTTCTCGTCGGTAATATCGTTGCTGAGCACCAGCACCTGGCGGCTGCCATCGGGCCGCACCAGCAGGCGCTTGATGGTGCAGAAGTAACGCACCTCGCCCGAGGCCAGCGTAGTGGCTACCTCCACGGTGGTCGACTCGCCGGTGGCCAGCACCTGGGCATCGGTGGCCATGTACGCACGCCACTCGGCGGCCTGGCGGGGCGTGGGTGGCTGGGCGTGGGTGGGGTGTATATAGCCCATTTGCTGCCGCAGCTTGGTAGCGGCGCGGTTTTCAAACACCATCTGCTGCTGGGCATCGCGCACGAGGATGATGCTGGGCGTGGTGTCCAGGATTTCGCCCATCAGGGCCTGCTGGTCGGCCAGCTGCTGCTCGGCGTGCACGCGGGCGGTGGTTTCGGCCAAGAAGAGCGTCATGCTGCCTTCGGGCGGCACGATGGCCGCCTTTTGCAGCAGAAAGTAGCGCTGGCCCACCCGGATTTCCGTTGTCCGGTCGTTGTGGTGCAGCACGGCCGCCCGCAGTTGCTGGCGCACCCACACCTGCTCGGCCCGGCTCAGGCCCTGGCGCAGGGCCAGCGCCGCCGGGTTGGCGTACAGCTGCCGCCCGGTAGCGTCGAGCCGGATAATGGGGTTCGGGTTTTGCTCCGACAAGCTGGCCAGGGTGCGCAGCTCGGCCAGCTGCTCGGGGCTCAACGTAGCGGCGGCCGGGGCGGCCAGGTCAGGATGTGAGGACATCGGGATAGTGAGGGCGGAGATAAAGCCAGCGGCGGGCAATAAAATAATGCGCCCGCCGCCGCTAAATTTAATGGGTATTTACGCAGTAAAAGCCCCTTCCACGCCGGGAAAGAGGCTCGAGCTAGCTGGGCAGTTCAGGTAGTGAAGGACTTAGCGCCCCAGCACAATGGCTACGGGCTGCGCCGACTCGCCGGCGATGGCCACCCGGCTGCTGCCCTGCCCCACCAGCTCGGCCTGAATGCTGAAGGCCGTGCGGGCCGGCACTTGCAGCTGAAACGCGCCTTCCGCGTTGGTCACGGCGATGTGCCGGGGGTTATGGGTAGGGAAAACGCACACGCCAGGGCAGGGCCGGCCATCCAGGCCCAGCACCACGCCCGTGAGGCACACTAGGCGCGGGCTGGTGGCAGCATCAGCGGCTGGTATAGTAATAGCCGGGCTCTCTACGCTGGCGGCCGGCGATACCGGGCGGCTGGCGTGGCTAGCTACTTTGGCCTTGGCCGGGGTGCGGCGCGCCAGTGGGTGGTCGCCCCGGCTGGCAGTGGGCAAAGCACAGGCCGCTTGGGCGGAGCCAGCCAGCAGCAGAGCCAAGGCAACCAGTGCGACGAAAGCAGAACGAAAACGCAGCATAAGAGAACGAGTAATGAGCCAACTGCCGAATAAAAGGCCGGGTGGGCAGGGGGTGTCTCAAAAGTAGCCGGGGGTACCCGCGCCAATACCAAAATTTATGCGAATGGTCCATTTTACTCGCTGAATTATTACGCGCGGCTACCGGGCTATTGGTCGACTGCATGAGCCGGCCGCGCGGCTTTTGACGCCAGCGCAGCTTAGTTAGGAAGGTAGCTAGGTAGGAGTATACAACTAGCCTAGCGGGTTGGGGAAAGAATTGCCGAAACACAAAAAAGCCCTCTTTCCGCGCAGGAAAGAGGGCTTTTTTGTGTTTCGGCACCGAAGGCAGCTAAGGATTATTTGCCAAGGGTAACGCGCACTAGCTCGGTACCGGGTGTGGGTACCTCCACGCGGCTGCTGCCCTCGCCGAAGTACTCGACGCGCAGTGATGCGGCCCCGCCGGCTGGCACGGGCAGCGTAAAAGCGCCCTGGGCATCGGTAACTACAAGCTGGCGCGGGACGCCGGCCGGGTACACGCTGGCGCCGGCGCAGGGCCGGCCATCGGGGGCCAGCACAATACCCTTGATTTGAACGGTTTGTGGAGTGGCTGGGGCGGCTGGTACTGCCGCTACGGGCAGGGCGGCCGGTTTACTGACCTGAGTGGCGGGCGCGGCTGGGTTTTTAGCGGTGGCCGAGCGGGCGTTTTTGGTGGCCGGAGGGTTTTCGGTAGTAGGAGCGGCTACGGCTTGGCCAGGCAATAGCAGCGGCATGGCCAGCAAGGCGGCGGCTGTGTAGAAACGAAGCTTAGCAGCGGTAAGGAAGAAAAGCATAGCAGAGCGTGGTTGCCACGGCCGGGGCCGAGTTGCACATTAAGTAGAAAAAATTTACTTACGCAAAACTACTCCGCCCCGCTTAGGTAATACAGCAAATTCTTTGAATAACCACTTTTCGTGAGCCAACGGTAGGTTATGCCCGCCCGATTGGATGAGGTCGCTGAAAAGCTGGTGCCGATAACAGTCGCTTGAGCGCCGGGCCACCCGCTCGGCGTTGCTGGCTGCGCAGACCCGTTCAGGCGAACTACTTAAGCTTGGGGGCGGCGGCCTTCTTGCGCGTGGTGGTGGCGGCCAGGGTGCGGCCGGGGTTGTCTTCCAGGAACTTGCCCCAGCTTTTGGAGCCGGCCTTCACGTTGTTGCCCTGCTGGTAGTGGTGGCACAGGGCCACGGCCAGCGCATCGGTGGCGTCCAAAAACTTGGGGGCTTCCTCGATGGGTGGCAGCTCCAGAGTTTGGCGCAGCATGCGGGCTACCTGCTCCTTATCGGCCGCGCCCGAGCCCGTGACGGCCTGCTTGACCTTGGTGGGCGCGTACTCTACAAACGGGATATCGCGCGAGAGGCAGGCCGCGATGGCCACGCCCTGCGCCCGGCCCAGCTTGAGCATACTCTGCACGTTCACCCCATAAAATGGGGCCTCGATGGCCAGCTCATCGGGCAGGAACTCGTCAATCAACTCCAGCATGCGGGTGAAAATCCGCTTTAGCTTTACGGCGTGATTCGTACCCAGGGCCTTCATATTAATGACGTCGTATTGCAGCACCTTCACGTGCTGCCCGCGCACCTCAATGACGGCGTAGCCCATAATCTGGGTGCCGGGGTCGACGCCCATGATGACCTTCTCGGCCGGGGGGAGCCGCTGGATAGGAGCGGAGGGGGGCAAGGTGCGGGAAACGGCCATCTAGTCCAAAGTTACGCCCCAATACCGCCCGATGCGCCCAGGCGCGGCCCCCGCTGGGTGCTATTGGCCAAAATCGGCGTCAGCCTGCTCACCTTGGGGCTGCTCTACCACTCGGTATTCGGCGCACCCGATACGGCGGCGGCCTGGCGGCGGCTGGTGGCGGCCACCCTCACCGGCGCGGGGCGCGGCCCGGTGCTGCTGGCTCTGGCCCTGGTGCCCCTCAACTGGGGCCTGGAAGCCTGGAAATGGCAGCGCTTAGCCCGCCACCTGGAGCCCACGCACTCCTATTGGCGCAGCTTGCGGGCGGTGCTACTGGGCCTCACGCTGGGCTTTGCCACCCCCAACCGGGTGGGCGACTACGCCGCCCGCATCCTGGAGCTGCCGGGCCGGCGGCGGCTGGCGGCGGTGGGAGCGGTGTTTTTGGGGCGCTATGCGCAGCTGGTGGCTACCGTGCTGGCGGGTGGGGCGGGGCTGCTGTATTTTCTATTGAAATTTTACCTGGCCGGCTACCCCGCGGCGCAGGTGGGCGTAGCGGTGGCGGCCGGGCTGGGCGGTGCGGCGGCCCTGCTGCCGCTCTACCGCTCGCGGCTGCTGCTGGCGGCGCTGGCCCTGGTGAAGCCCTTGCGGCGCTTCCGACGCTACCTGGCCGTGATGCCCACCTACACTGCCGCCGAGCTGCACGCGGTGCTGGGCATTTCGGGGCTGCGCTACGCGGTGTTTTGCGGGCAGTTTTTACTTCTGCTCTATGCTTACGGGGTACGCGGGGCGCTGGGGCCGGCGGTGGCGGCGGTGGCAGGCACGTTCCTATTTAAGTCGCTGGTACCCTCGCTCAATGCCCTGGCCGACGTGGGCGTGCGCGAGCTGTCGGCCACTCACCTATTTGGCCTGCTGGGCCAGCCCGCGCTGCCGGTGCTGAGCGCCAGCCTGAGTTTGTGGGTTATCAACATTGCGCTGCCCAGCGCGCTGGGTTTGCTGCTGCTGCCCGGCCTGCGGGTGCTGCGCGAAAAGCAGCGCCGCTAGCATGGAGGCGGTGCTGGGCGTGTTGCTGCTAGGGGTGCCGACGCTGTACGCAGTGGTGTGGGCCTGGCTGCGGGCGGGGGTGACGGTTGCGGTGCCGCCAGAGGGCGAAACACCCCCAGCCGCCCCGCTGTTCTCCGTTCTCATCGCCGCCCGCGACGAGGCCGCCGCGCTGCCTCACCTGCTGGCCGCTCTGCGTACCCAAACCCTGCCCCCCACGCTGTTCGAGGTATTAATCATCGACGACCACTCCACCGACGGCACCGCCGCCCTGGTGCTGGCCGCCGCCCCGGCCGCGCCCTTTGCCCTGCGCCTGCTGCGCCTGCCACCCGGTGCCACCGGCAAAAAAGCTGCCCTGGCCGCCGCCGAGGCCCAGGCCCGGTCCCCCTGGGTAGTGGCCACCGACGCCGACTGCCACCCCGGTCCCGGCTGGCTGGCCGCCTACGCCGCTCTGCTCGCCCGGCAGCCGTCGCTACACTTCATCAGCGGGCCGGTGCGCCTCACGCCGGGCGGCGCGTGGTTTGATGGCCTGCTGGGGCTGGAGTTTGCCGGGCTGGTGGGGGTGGGGGCGGGCTGCATCGCGCGGGGCCGCCCCACCATGTGCAACGGCGCCAATCTGGCCTACCGCCGCACCACCTTCCACGAGGTGGGCGGCTACGCCGACAACCTGGGCCTGGCCAGCGGCGACGACGAGTTCCTGCTCCACAAAATCCACCAGCGCTACCCGGCCGGCGTGCGCTTCCTGCTCCAGCCCGAAGCCGTGGTCGATACCCCCGCGCCCGCCACCCTGCGGGCGCTGCTGCGGCAGCGCGTGCGCTGGGCCAGCAAGTTTCCGCACTACCGCACTAGTGCCCCGCGCCAGCTGGCCTTGCTGGTGGTGGGGGCCAATGTGAGCCTGGCCCTGGGGCTGCTGGCGGGTGCTGCCTGGCCGGCCCTCTGGCCAGCGGTAGCCGCCGCCTGGGCCCTCAAGCTGGGGGCCGATGCCTGGCTGCTTGGGCCCCTGCTGGGCCTGCTGCGTCGCCGCCGCTGGCTGGTCTGGCTGCTGCCCTTACAGGTGCTGTATGCGCCGTATGCCGTGGCCGTGGGCCTGGCCGGGCAGCGCCGCCAGGGCTACCGCTGGAAGGGCCGGCAGGTGCAGTAATAGCAGCTAGCTGGCGGGCGTGAATATTCTCTGAAAAAAATGCGGTAGCCGTAAGCAAAAGCTGGGCGGTGGAGTTGTTACTAAGGATTTTTCTTTCCACCTAACTCCTTCACCGCCATGCGCACCAACCCCGCCGCCTTTGCCCTTTCCCTTGGAATGGGCCTCATCGTGTTGCTAATAGGTTTTCTTGCCCTTAGCATGGGCGGCCTGGTAAACGTGGCACCCGCCGAAGGGGAAGTTGCCGAGCAGATGCTGCCCGCCGACAGCAGTGCCACGCGCGTTGTGGCAGTGGCGGACTCTTCCTATTATTCTCCTGCTTCAAGTGCCGAGCTAGCCAGCCTGCTGTGGCGCACTCCGGCAAAAGGGAGCGAGCTGGCCGCAATGGCTTCGGGCGATGCGCTTTTTAAAAACAACTGTGCCCAGTGCCACGCCGTGAACGACCGGGTAGTGGGCCCGGCGCTGGCTGGCATCAGCAAGCGGCGCAGCATAGCGTGGCTTATTCCATGGGTGAAAAACTCCAGCAAAGTCGTTGCCAGCGGCGACGAATACGCCGTGAAGCTATTTGCCGATTATGATAAGCAGCAGATGCCCGCTTTCTCACAGCTAAGCGATAAGGATGTTAAAGATATTGTGCTGTGGGTGAGCGCACAGGAAGGGGGAGCGTCAGCTGGGGCCACTGGCGCAGTAGTAGCCATCAACTAACTCATTGTTGCACCAGCACCAGCGCTGAAGTGGGGGCCAGCGGCACACCCGCTGCGCCGGCTGTTAGCGGCTCGCCCAGCCCACTTTGGTTGATTTCTAACCCACGCACTACCACCCGATAGCTACCGGCCGGCACGGGCACGGTGGCCGGCTGCCGCTGCCCGTTAAAGAGCACCGTGATGGTGGCCCAGGCGTCGCCGCCGGCGTGGTTCTTCAGCTGGTAGCCGATGGTGCCGGCGGGCAGGCCGGGCAAAAATTCCAGGTGCTGCGCTATCAATTCCTGGCTGGGCAGGCGGAAAGCGGGGTGCGCCTTGCGCAAGGCCAGCAGCTGGCGGTAAAACGTAAACACGGCCCGGTACTGCGCCTTGCGGCCCCAGTCGAGCTGGTTCACGCTATCGGGCAGGTTGTAGGAGTTGGATGCGCCTTTTTTAGTGCGCAAAAACTCGTCGCCGAGGGGCAGAAACGGTACGCCCTGCGACGTGAACACGATGGTGTTGCACAGCGCATCCATCTGGATAAGCTCGGCTTCGCTGGCCGTGGGGTTGGCGATGGTAAGCTTATCCCACAGCACCCGGTCGTCGTGGCAGGCCACGTAGTTGAGCGCCTGGCCGGGCTGGCTGGCCCAGGGCGCCTTGCTATAGTTGACCTTCGTATAAGCAAGCTGCGGGTGCGGCGTGGCCGCTACGATGCCAAATTTTACGCTTTCCTCCAGGCCCGGCTGGCCACCCACAAAGCCGGCTTCGGCCTGGTGGGCGTAGTGGCCCTTCACGCCGTCGCGCAGCTCGTCGCCAAAGGCGGCGATGCGCGGCAGGCGCGCCACGTTGGCCTTCACGGCGCGCTGGCTTTCGGGCAGCGGGCTGGGGCCGGCCGCCCAGCCCTCGCCGTACACGAAAATGCTGTGGTCCTGCTGGTCGAGGGCCACGCGCACGGCGCGCATTGTTTCCAGGTCGAGCACGCCCATGAGGTCGAAGCGGAAGCCATCGACGTGGTACTCGCGGGCCCAGTGGCTCACGGCATCCACGATGAGCTTGCGCACCATCGGGCGCTCGGAGGCTACCTCGTTGCCACAGGCGGTGGCATTAGAAAGCTTGCCATTGGCCTCGTGGCGGAAGTAGTAGCCGGGCACAAGCTGCTCGAAGGCGCTGGTGCCCGCGTCGGCTACGTGGTTGAACACCACATCGGCCACCACGCGCAGGTGGTGGTCGTGCAGGGCCTGTACCGCCTGCTTAAACTCGCGGATGCGCGCCGCCGGGTCGGCGGCCGAGGTGGCGTACGAGCCTTCGGGTACGAAGTAGTTGAGCGGGTCGTAGCCCCAGCTGTAGCGCGCCGGGCTGGCCGGCTGGCTCTCGTCGATGGCTGCGAAGTCGTTGACGGGCAGCAGATGTACGTGCGTAATACCCAGCTCCTGCAAGTGGCTGAGGCCGGTGCGCACGCCGCCCGGCCCGGTGGTGCCCGGCTCGGTGAGGCCCAGAAACTTCCCCTTATTCTTAATGCCCGCCTGCGGACTGGCCGAGATATCGCGCACGCTCACTTCGCCAATCACGATGTCGGTGGGGGCGCCCATTTTGGGGCGCAGGTCTTCGGCCCAGCCGGCGGGGCTGGCAGTGGCGGGGTCGAGCCAGGCGCCGCGGCGGCCATTTACGCCCACGGCGCGGGCGTAGGGGTCGGCCACCTCGGCCAGCGCGCGGCCCCCGATGGTAGCCTGCACGGTGTAGAAGCCGGTGGTGCCAGCGGGCAGCATGAGCGTCCAGGTGCCGCTGGTGCTGCGGCCCAGCGCGTGGGTGGCGGTGGCCGCGCCGCCCGTGCCCGCTGCGTAGAGGCGCAGGTGCAGGGCTTCGGCGGTGGGCGCCCACACGCGCAGCGTGCCCCGGCCCTCGCGGTCGAAGGTCAGCCCCAAATCAGGCCCCTGGTAGAAGGGATATTGGCTGAGCGGGTAGCGGGCCGCATCGGGGTAGGCGGCCGGGGTGGCGGGCGTAGTCCTAGTTTTGATGTTGGGTATAGTTTGGGCCAGCGCGGTGGGCAGCGTGGTGGAGAGGGCGAGGAGCAGGGGCAAACAGCGGCGAATCATAAGAACAAAATAAGCCGGAAGTAGCGCGGACTTTTAGTCCGCAAGTACCGGGCGTTATTACTCGCGGACTAAAAGTCCACGCTACTGGGTAGCCCGGCGCCGGGCTCACGCAGGCTACAGCTTGGGGCACTACTTTGGTGCCATCATCAGCCGAAGAAAACGCCCCATTGGTCTAGAAAGCGCCGCCGCCGGCCGAACAAAGCGCCCACCCGGCTAAACCCCGGGCAACCTTCGCCGTCGAAACTACCTCTGCCTAGTAGTCTTACCCCCGTTGCCCATGACTGCCGTGCCTCCTCCCCATGACCTTGCGCCAGAAGCCGATTTTCTGGAGCTGCGCTATCGCCCCGACGTGCAATTCCTGGTGGCGCGCTGGCGCCGCCCGGTGTCGGCCGCCGAGTTGCGGCAGGGCTACTACGCCATCCTGCGCCTGGCCCGCGAAGTAAACTGCACCTGCTGGAAAGTCGATTTGCGCAGCCGCAACGCCCCCGACGAGGCCGACCGCCGCTGGCTCACCGCCGACTTTCTAACCAGCGCCGCCCAGCGCCTCGATGGCCCCGTGTGCCTGGGCTACCTGCTCTCGCCCAGCCTGCTGGCCCAAATGGGCAGCCCCACGGCCAGCACCAACCGGGTAGCTTTTTTCTCGGAAGAAGGCCCGCTCACGGACTGGCTCATGCAGTGCCAGAGCTGCCCGCCCCGCCGCGCAGCGGCGTAGCGCTATCCCGCCGCCGGCAGCGTAAATGTGAAGCAGCTGCCCGCGCCCGGCTGGCTCTCGACCCACAATTGCCCGCCCTGCGCCGTGATAAACTCGCGGCTGATGCTCAGCCCCAGTCCCGAGCTGCCGCGCTGCTGCCCGGCCGGCCCCACCACCCCCCCAAAGCGCTGGAAAATGCGCTGGTGATACTCCTTGGCAATGCCCGGCCCCTGGTCCTCCACGCTCAGCTGCACCATCTCGCCCCAGGGCACCACCTTAATAGTGAGCGCCGCCCCGTGCGGCGAGTAGCGGATGGCGTTGGATAATAAATTGATGAGTACCCAGGTCGTTTTCTCCTCGTCGGCCAGGGCGCGGGGCAGGGGCTCGGCCAGGTGGATGGCGAGCTGCAAATTGCGGTCGGTGAGCTGGGCGCGCACGGTATCGGTGGCGTAGCGCACTACTTCGGGCAGTGGCACGGGGGCCAGGTTGAGGCGGATTTCCTTGCCCGCGTCGAGGCGCGATATTTCGATGAGCTGGCCCACCATGCCCAGCAGCCGCTGGGTTTCGGCGCGGATGCCGCCCGCTATTTCCTGGCGCCGGGCCGCGTCGAGGCGCTCGTCCTGCATCAGCATCAGGCTGAGGTTGATGCTGGCCAGCGGCGTTTTCAGCTCGTGCGAAATTGTGGCCAGAAACTCCGATTTCACCTGGTCGAGGTTTTTGAAGGCCGACACGTCGCGCAGGCAAAAGACGTGGCCGGCGGGCACGGCTTTTTTCAATTCCTCGTTCAGCTCCGTCACCTCGCTTACCGTGAGCTGGTAGTGCAGGTTCTCGCCGTGGGGCCGCACCATGAATACGGGGCCGGCGGGCCGGCTGGCTTCCGCGCCAAGCTCAGTTGCCGGGCCGGCCGGCGCATCGAGGGCGTGCAGCCAGTCGCGCAGCATCTCGTTGTGGCGGGCTACCTCGGCGGCAGGCTGGTGGAGCAGGGCTTTGGCGGGCTGGCCCAGCAGCAGGCAGGCCACGGGGTTGGCCAGCACGATGAGGCCGTGCTGGTCAATGAGCAGCAGCCCCTCGTCGAGGCCGCGCACGAGGCTGTCGGTGCGGTTGCGCTGGGTGATGAGCTCGGCCAGGGTGGTGCGGCGCTCGTCCTCGGCCTGGCGCAGCACCCGGTTGACGGCCGCCGCTACGTGGCCCACCTCGTTGTTGCGGGTCACGGCCACGCGGGTGACGGGGCCGGGCGCGGCCACCCGCTCCACGTCGGCGGTGAGGCGCGTGAGCGGCCGCGTAACCAGGCGGGGCAGCCGCACCATCAGGTATATGCCTAGTAAAATGCTGATTATCAAGAATAAATACACCGCCCGCTGGGCCGCCAGCGCGTTGGTTTGCTGCACGCTGGGCGTTTCGGTTTCGAGCCGGTGAATGGTCAGAATAACGTAGGAGCCTAGCCCCAGCAGCAGCCCCAGCATGAGCAGCACCCCCAGGCGAATCTGTATTTTTAGCGACATAGTGCGGGGTGAATAGCCCGGGCTACAAAGTAATTACGCCCGGCCCATCGGCGCTATGACCTCCTCCCAATAAAACAGGCCCAGCTAGAATAGGGGAAATTGAGCACCTACTGTGCCTTAAACCCCAGCTAATGTCAGGAAAAGAGCAGATTGGCTGAGGTCCAAATTATGTTCGCCCGGCGGCTCCATACGCTATTGGCGACTTTCTTATCTTGGCCCGCCGGGCCTGACGGTTCATTGACTTGCCGCGCCAGTTGGGGAAGCACCAACAGGGATTGATAACCCCGGCTGAAGGGCTAGCCAGCTGCCTTACCTAGCCAGCGGGTGCTTGAGCCAAATCAGGGCCAGGGGCAGGAGCAGAAACGGGATTTCCAGGGCGGCCAGGCGCAGGTTGCCCACGTTCAGGGCTAGCCCCAGCAGCAGTAGTACAGTGGCCGCGTTGAGTAGGTTGCCCCATAGGAAAGTCGGCGGAAAGACGAGCAGCCGGACGGTCGCCAGGCTAGCCACGTACATGAGTGGCTTGCCCATGCCGAGGTCGGCGAGCAGTTGAGCTTCTGCCGGCTTGAAGTTCTGGGTGATGCCCGCTCAGCCATGCCGAAAGCTAAGGTAAATGGACGTAAGCAGCAGCAGGCCGCCGATAATTTTCATCGCTAATTGGAAAAATAAAGGAGCTTACCGCGCGGAGACTTTCCCCTGAGGCTGGGCAAATGCTTCGGTTACGCCCTTGCTCATTTGCTTGAGCAACACGCCCGGGGCCAGGCGGCTCAGGTAGCGCATGACCTTGGACAGGCCCGGGTAGATTTCCAGCTTATCGTGCTGGAGCCCGCTGATAGCTTGCGCAATGAGCTTACCGGGGGCCATCAACATGCTATCTTCTAGCACGCCGGCAAACGGGTCCGCCAAGGGCGTTTTAGCGGCAGGAGCGACCAGTTCAAACACCTTGACCGGGGTGTGCTGCAATTGTACCCGCAGGGCCTTGGTGTAGGCGCGCAGCCCCGCCTTGGTGCCGCCGTAGATGGGCGCCAGCGGAAACGGCGTCAGGGCCAGCCCGGAAGTGACGTTGAGGATGGCGGCCGCTGGTTGAGTTTTGAGGTGGGGCAGGAATTGCTGCACCATGCGCAGCGGACCCGACAAGTTGATGTCTACCTCCCGGGTGAGGTCGAGCAAGTCCAGCGCCGGGTCTTGCAGGTTCAGCTTGCGCATCTCCCCAGCGTTGTTAATCAGCATATTGAGCGCCGGAAATTGGGCGACCACCTGCTGATATAGCTGCCGGATGGCCGCGGGGTCGCTCACGTCGCTTTGGAAGGTATGCACGCCCGGCAGGCGGCGCTGGGTTTCGTCGAGCTTGGCCTGGTTGCGGCCCGTGAGAAGCACGGTGTTGCCCAGCGCTAGAAACTGGGCCGCGAACTCGTAGCCCAAGCCGCTGGTGCCGCCGGTAATAAGGATGGTGTTGTGGCGTACGTCCATTGAGTTGCTAGGGAAATAATGACCGGGCAAAGGTCTGCCTAGCGACCTGCGGGGTGTTTGCGCCCAGCAATCCATCTTTTGCGAAATTCACACCTCGGCCTACTGCCGAAAGGCGCCGGGCGAAAAGGAGGTCTGACGCTTGAAGAAGTTGGAAAAGTGCGCGACTTCGGCAAAGCCCAGGCTATCGGAAATCTCCGAGATGTTCCAGTTGGTTTGCTTGAGCAGCAGCTTGGCTTCCTCCGTTACGCGGCTGCTAATAAGCGCGGTGGTGGTGCGGCCAGTATTCTCTTTCAGTAGCTTGTTGAGGTGGTTGACGTGCACGGCCAGGCGGTCGGCGTAGTCCTTGGCCGTGCGCAGCTGCAACTTCTGCTGGGGCGTCTCAATGGGAAATTGCCGCTCCAGCAGCTCAATAAACAGCGCCGACACCCGAGCCGACGCGTTGTGGGCGGGGTAGAGCGCCGTGACCGGCTGTAGCTTCTGCCCGATGTGAATGAGTTCGAGCAGGTACGTGCGGATTAAATCGTATTTGTAGGCGTAGTTGGAGCCGATTTCCCGGTGCATTTTCCGGAAGAGGGCGTCGATTTCCGCGCTTTCCTCGTCGCTCATTTGAAATACGGGGTGCCCGCCGGCTTTGAAAATAGGCAGCTCATCCAGCACGACCCCACTCTTGGCTGGCAATAGAAAGGCTTCCGTGAAAATGCAGAAATGCCCGGCTTGCGCCAGGTCCTGCGGCACCCAGTGGTAGGGTACCTTGGGCGTGGCGAAGAGCAGCGCATTGCGCTCGATGTCAATCACCTTATCCGCATACTCGGCCCGGTTGCGTCCGCTAATCAAGCTGATTTTATAATACGCCCGGCGGTCGTAGGGCATCACGGGCTTCTCACGCAGGCGGTGGAATAGCTCCTGGATGTCAAACACATTGAAGTGCCCGATTTCCTTCTGAATGTCGGGGGGCAGCAGCGCCTGCAACTCCGTGGCGAGAACGGTCGTTGCCTCCCGGTAAAACTGGTCAAGGGAAGTAGGCTTCATCGGGAGCGAGTTTGCGAAATTCAAAGGTAGGGCGTCAACTCCTCGCCTAAGTCTGGCCAGGAGTTGACGCCCTACCAGGTGCCAGGCAAAGGCGCCTGGCTACATAGTTGCTCCCGTATGGTCGTTGGTGGCTAGCCTGGGTATCGTTTAGAAGGGAGAAACGCGGCACCAGCCCTTAGCTATACACCCGCGTGAGGAACTGCGCGGTCGTCGTGGGTTTTCTTCCCAGGAAAGCCGCAAGGGTCGTGCCCTCCACGTCCAGCAGGCCTTGCGCTACTGCCCTGGCCCAGGTCGCGAACATGCCGATATAAAGCGCCGGCACCCCGGCTTGGGTAAGTGTGGCTTGAAACGCTTCCACCGTGGGCGATTGATAATGGATTTCTTTCCCCAACCGGCGGGACAACTCCTGAGCGATATCCCCAAAGGAAGTTGCTTCGGTATTGGTCAAGACATACCGCTGGTTCTCGTGGCCCGTCGTGGTCAACACGTGCGCCGCGGCCTCCGCCAATTCCTCCCGCAGCACCCAGCTAGCCCTGCCTTCCTGAGCGGGGAGTAGGATGAGGCCGGTTTCCGCTACTTTCTCACCGATTAGCCGCGGAATCATCTCCAGGTAGATGCCATTTTCAAGGATGGTGTACGGCAAGCCACTGTCCTGAATAGCCTGTTCGGTGTCTGCGTGCGCCTGCTGAAAAGCAGCGATGGCCGAGGTTTCGAAGCCTGGCTTGCGGACAAAGGATGTGTAGACGAGGTGCTTTACGCGCGCCTCCTTGGCCGCATTGATAACATTGACGTGGTGCGCGGTTCGGTTTTCGGCGGCTCCTCTATCATTGCTGGAAACCAGCAGGAGCGTATCCACGCCCTGCAAGGCTCGCCGGAGCGATTCAACATCCGAGTAATCCCCGATGCGCAGTTCGATTCCCTGGTCCTGGAGCTGTTGGCCTTTGGCCTTATCGCGAACCAAAGCGACAATGCGCCGCGGCTCGACCCCTTTGCGTAGTAAGTGTTCAATGGCTTGCGTGCCATACTGCCCGGTGGCGCCAGTAACTAAAATCATGGTGGTTGGTGGTTGGTGGTTGAAAGTGGTTAAAAAGGCGGACCAGGACGGTCCGCAGTGGCAGCGGTATCAAATAGGAGAGCCCTGCGTGGCTAGGGTCAACAAGCCCAGCCGCCTGCGGGAGAAGGCCAGCGCCCGGTCGAAGTCGGTTAGTGGCCGGTGACCGTTGCCAGGCCAAGGCAGGTGCCAGGAGCACTGGTAAGCAGCGGCGCCAGGGTGCGTACTCATTGCGGGAAAACGAAGCGGGCAAAAAAGACTTTTTGGGATAGAATAGCCACCTGCATCAGGTAGCTTTCCGATTACCTCAAGTAATCAGCTCTCCCTTTGTTTGTACCTTGCGGCTACTTCAGATTACGCGCTGGTAGTCTGATTACCAACAGGTAATCAGCCGCAGCAACTCCTGTTTGCCTTTCTTACTTACGGCCATGACTACCCCTGAAATCTCCGAATGCGTCCAGACCATGCAAGCCTTGCGCAACGCGCTGCTAGTGGTTAATGGCAAATGGAAGCTGCAAATCATTGTGGCGCTCAATGCCGGCACCCGGCATTTCCGCGGGTTGGAGCGCAGCGTGCCGGGCATCTCTACCAAGGTGCTGGCCCAGGAATTGAAAGACCTGGAAGCCCACCAGTTCATCACGCGCACCGTGCAGCCTGGCCCGCCCGTGCTCGTGGAATACTATGCGCTGCCGTACGCTCGTACGCTCGACCCCGTGATTGAGGTCCTGAAGGCGTGGGGCCTACAGCACCAGCAGCGCTTAGACATGGGCAACGCGACGTTGCAATAAGCAACTACCTCAGCATAAGGTGTGAGGTGGTGCAGGCCAGGCGGAGAGCCGCTTCAAAGCTGAGCTGCTTGATGGCGGCAGCTTCCCCGGTTTTGTCGAAGCCAGGTTTGAAATTAGCCGCCAGGGGGCGGCTACAATGCCGAGCGACGCCACTGAGCGTTCGGCTACCAATTGCCCGGCCATTTCGAAATTCATTGTCAAACCACGTCCCACTTGTGTCCGGCTTAGCTAGACCATCTCACTTGTGCCAGTCGTTGTCAGTTACCAGGTAGCACTAACTCAGTGAAGCGAATGACTAGGGAAAATTTTTGTGCCCCACTTTTTCGCGCTCGTGAGAACAACGGGACGCGGTAGGAGCGCGTTATTCCTCCAGCCCGTACTCCTGGAGCTTCCGGTACAAAGTAGTGAGCCCGATACCCAGCTTCCGGGCCACCTCGGGCTTGCTGCCCTGCAAGTCGCCCATCAGCCGCTTAATGTGGCGGGCCTCCAGCGCCCGCAGGCTCTCATCATTGGCCGAAAGCACGGGGCGGGTACCGTTCTGGAATTCTTCGGGCAAATACTCCCGCGCCAGCAAGTCGCCGGCCGGGGCCAGGATGGCGGCGCGCTCCAGCACGTTTTTCAGCTCGCGCACATTGCCGGGCCAGGCGTAGGCTTGCAGCGCGGCGATAGTGTCGGGGGCCAGGCCAGGCAGGCGCTTGGCCAGCCGGGCGGCGAAGTGCTGCAAGAAAAACCCAGCCAGCAGCGGCACATCCGTAGGGCGCTCCTTGAGCGAGGGAACCAGGATGGTAAACACCGAGAGCCGGTAGTACAAATCGGGACGAAAGCGCCCTTCGGCGGCCTCCAGCTTGAGGTTGCGGTTGGTGGCCGCCACCAGCCGGATATTCACGCTCGTAGGCTTGGTATCGCCCAGCTTGGTAAACTGCTGCATCTCCAGCACCCGCAGGAACTTGGCCTGCACATTCAACTCCAACTCGCCGATTTCATCCAGAAATAAGGTGCCGCCGCTGGCCTCTTCCAGCAAGCCCTTCTTATCGGTCAGCGCCCCGGTAAAAGCCCCTTTCTTGTAGCCAAACAGCTCCGATTCCAGCAAATCCTTGGGGAAAGCACTGCAATTGACGGCCACAAACGGCTTGCTCTTGCGCCCGCTGGCCTCGTGCAGCGCCTGGGCAAACAGCTCCTTGCCCGCGCCGGTCGGCCCTTCGAGCAGCACCGTGGAGTCGGTGGGCGCTACCTGCCGGGCCAGGTGCTGGGCGCGCCGCAGCGCCGGCGCCTCCCCAATCATGCTCTCGAAGCTGTGGCGCTGGCCCACGCGCTTTTCCAGCTCGTGCACCCGGCGCTGGAGGCGGGCCTTTTCGGCGGCGCGCTCCACCACCACCACCAGCTGCTGCTCAAAATCGCCCTTGGTCAGGTAGTCAAAGGCCCCCAGCTTCATCGCCTTCACCCCGTCGGGGATGGTGCCGAAGGCCGTGAGCAGCACTACCTCGGCCAGCGGGGCCAGCGCCCGGAAGCGCGGCAGCAGCTCCACGCCGTGGCCGTCGGGCAGCTTCACGTCGGAGAGCACTACCAGCACCTCGGCGGCGTGCTCGGCCAGCAGCGCCAGGCCCCGGTAGGCGTCGGGGGCTTGCAGCACCACGTAGCCTTCCAGCTCCAGCACCTGGGCCAGCAGTTGGCGCAAGCGCGCTTCGTCGTCGATGAGGAGCAGGGTTCCGGTGGGCATGTAATTACGCGGTTATTTAGGGGTAGCAAAGAACGCTAGACTTGGTCCGCTACTTTTGAGCAGTACTATTTAAATGTTGGTAAAACCTTTGAGCGAAGAACAGAAAATGGTGGAGTGCTACACCCACGGCAATAGATACCCCGCGTACGTCTGCCAGCATCTGAATCTGCAAACACCCGTCGGCTTTTTCGAGCCGCTAGCCTCTGACCCAGGTATCACCTATGCCAATGATGAACTCAATGCGTGGTGCGATGCCTGCGATGAAGTGCTAACAAAAGTGGGTGAGTGGAACGATGAAGCGGAGGGCTTTGCACAAATCAAGTTGATTTGCGACATGTGTTATTTCGACATGAAAGAGCTAAATCTGGGTTACAGAGCCGGTTGATTACGAACATTTTTAGGCAACTGGTTAGCCCAGTACCAAGTCGTCTGTCATTGCGAGCGCAGCGTGGCAATCGCACCCGCACGGCACCCGAACGATGTCGTTCTGGGGCGATTGCCGCGCTGCGCTCGCAATGACAGATGATTGCCAAGTTGCTGAACATGAGGCTTTAAAAGCAGCTAGCCCTTCCCCTCCACCCGCGCCAGCAACTCCGCTACCTGCTGCTCCAGCGTAGCCACGCGCTCGTCGAGCTTGGCGGGCGGGCGTAGGTGAGTCGTAAATACCCCTTTCACCTCCCAGATTTCCAGTGCCTGGGTTAGCTCAAATTCCTGGCTGCTGTAGTCAGCGTTATCGGCTTTGAGGGATAGGCGCTGGCCGTCGGCTAGCTTCTGGGCCACGCGGCGCACCAGGATTTTGCCCTGCGTGACGAATACGTAGATGCCGCCGACCTGCACCGTGGGCTGGGCCTTGTTGACGCGGGTGCACAGCACGAGGTCTTTGTGGCGCAGGCCGCGCTGCTTGGGCAGCTGCATCTCGGCCCCCCGGATTTCGAAGGCTCGGGTGGGGCCGCTAAGCTGATGCGGCAGCTTCACCCAGGGCAGGCGCTCGATAAAGGCGGGGTCGTGGTGGTTGACGATGTATTCGAGGCTGCGGCTGCCGGTCACGTAGGGCGTCACATCGGCCATCATATCGGCGGTGTTCGGGGCGCTGGGCGGGGGAGGAGTGGCCAGCTGCTCCTGAAAAATATCGAAGTGATAGAGCTCATTTACCGTAAGCTCTTTTGTAAGTAGCAGGTCGGCCGACAAGCCAAAATGCTGAGCAATTCGGATAAGTGTCTCCATTTTTGGCTCGGAGCGACCTTCTTCGTAAGCGCCCACGCTGGGCCGAGCGAGGCCGAATAATTCAGCAAAAGCAGACTGACTCAGCTTCTTAACGGTGCGAAGCTTGCGGATATTCTTGCCAACGAACGACATGCTATTAAAAATAAATTATGCTCAAAATAAGAGCATGTCAAAAACTTTGCGTAAGATTGTGTCGTAAAGCTACCGTAGCTAATGGCAATCGGCCACACGCAGCGCTAGAATTTTGAGCAGCAGCTAACGGCTTTGTGTTAGCGCAAGAAGTAAGCGCCCGAACTTATCCTACATTTACCGTCCCCACCGACGCGCTTATGTCCAATCCGTACTTCTTAAAAATCAACGAGTATCTGCTAGAATTAGGCTTCGACATCCGGCACGCCGACGCCCAGGAAAATATCCTGGTCGTGGATAAGCCGGAATTGGGCATTCGCAACCTCGTCATCGGCTGCGGCGACCCGCTGCTGATACTGGAGCAATACCTGCTGGAGCTGCCCGCCCCTTCGCTGGAAATTTACCGGCAGCTGCTGCAAAAGAACCGCGACATTATTCACGGCGCATTCGCCCTCGACGACACCGGCCGCCGGCTCATCTTCCGCGACACGCTTCAAATCGACTCGCTCGACCTGCCCGAGCTTGAAGCCTGCGTAAATTCCCTGGGCCTGCTGCTCAGTGAGTTTGCCGACGAGCTGATTCAGTTTTCCAAGTCTTCCTCCTAATTTTTTGCGTCATGAACATCTTGCAGCGCCTCTTCAAAATCGGGCAGTCGGAGGCCCACTCGGCGGTCAATCAGCTCGAAGACCCCATTAAACTCACCGAGCAAGGCCTGCGCGACCTGCGCCAGGACCTCGACAAAAGCCTGCACGGCCTAGCCGAGGTGAAGGCGATGGTTATCCGCGCCCGCAACGAAGCCGAAGGCTTCCGCGCCAAGGCCGCCGACTACGAAAACAAGGCGGTGCTGCTGCTCCAGCGCGCCCACAAAGGCGACCTCGACCGCGCCGAGGCCGACCGGCTAGCCACCGAGTCGCTGCTCAAAAAAGCCGAAAACGAAGCCCACGCCACCCGCGCGGCCCAGGACCAGGCCCGGTTTGAGCAATCGGCCGCGCAGCTCGACCAGAGCGTGCAAACGCTGAAATCGACCATCAGCCAGTGGGAAAACGAGCTGAAAACCTTGAAAGCCCGCGTCACGGTGAGCACCGCCACGGTCAATATCAATAAGCAATTAGCGCAGCTCGACTCATCGGGCACGGTGGCCTTGCTGGAGCGCATGAAGGAAAAAGTAGCTGTGCAGGAAGCCCTGGCTGAATCGTACGGCGAGATTGCCCAGGAAAGTAAAAGCATTGACGACGAGATTAATAAGGCCATCGGTAAGGCTGGGGCCGGGCAAGCCAGCGAAGACCTCCAAGCCCTGAAAGCCAAGCTCGGGCTAAGCGAATAACGCCGGGCTAGCGCCGCTCGCGCGGCGCGGCCCCTGTAATGCCTAGCTTTACCCAGCGATATACCCGTTGCTATGACCGAACTTTTACAAGCTGCCGTGCTTCCGCCCAATCTGGTGGCAACCGGGCTGCTGGTGTTCGTGCTCCTGTACTGGCTCACGGTTATCGTGGGGCTGCTCGATTTCAAAACGGCCGACCTGCACCTCGGCGGCCCCACCGACCTGCACGCCGACGCCAGCCACCTGCACGGCCCCCATAGCGACTGGCTCAACGGCGCGCTGGCCTTTTTCAACCTCGGCCGCGTGCCCCTGATGCTGTTTATCAGCTTCGTGGCGCTGCCGCTGTGGGTGGGCAGCATCCTCACGAATTACTACACCGGCAATACCTCGCTACTGCGCGGGCTGGTTTTTCTGCTGCCGCTTCTGGTAGCTAGCCTCTTTGTAGCCAAGGTACTGACGCAGCCGTTCGTGCGGCTCTTTACCGCCCTCGAAAAGGACCACGACGGCGGCGCGGTAGCGCTGGGCAAAGTCTGCACCGTGCTGCTGCCCGCCACCGCCGACCACCTCGGCCAAGCCAGCGTGCGCATTGATGGGGCCCCGCTCATGCTCAACGTGCGCACCACCGGCGCACCCCTGGCTAAGGGTGAAACTGCCTTGGTAATCGACTACGACACCCCGCGCCGCTGCTATTTAATAGAACCTTACGCCACCGTCTGACCCAGTTTCTAGCTTTTCTCACCTCTCCATTTATTCTGCACCTCAACTCTTTACTTCATGGTTGCACAAGTTTCCTGGGCCGTTCTGGTCGTGCTCGGCGTGTTGCTGCTGGGCTTTTTAGCCATCGTGGCGCGCATGTATCAAAAAGCCGTGCAGGGCGAGGCCCTGGTGCGCACCGGCCTGGGCGA
>Ga0265797_10000170_pt1 | contig 131286 bp, 102 predicted proteins | sample P2T30metagenome_FD_192433 | JGI IMG/M metagenome (GOLD analysis project Ga0265797, IMG submission 192433) | Plant litter microbial communities from East Loma Ridge, Irvine, California - P2 T30 | ecosystem: Environmental > Terrestrial > Plant litter > Unclassified | place: USA: California...
ATAAGCACTGAACCGGGCGACTAGTACTAGAGTGGGTGACCATCTGGGAATCCCGCCTGTTGTATGTTTTTGCCTTTTGGAGTGGAAGTCTGTTTTTTGCTTGCCTCCAGCACTCACATTGGGTATAACGCCGTGGTTTGGCGGGTACGGCGAAGATTGTTGGAAAGGGTGACCCGAGTTTGCCTTTTGCCCTTTTTGGGGAGTGGTGGTTTAGCTCTTGTAGTAAAGTAGCTTGTGCGAGACAATGTTGGATAGTCTCACGGAGTGATGCACACTCAGTCAGGTGCATCACATGTTATATCGAAGGATCTATCTTTCTTGAGATGCGTGTTAGTAGTAGCAGTGCACTGGATTGGCAAGTTGACGACTGAGATATTGCCTCAGATGGGAATTCGTTCCCGCCCAGTGGAGCAGGTGCATGATCACATTGACATCAATCGGCTGATCGTCGTTACTCGACGGTGGTGCCTTTCAAGGAATGCGCGTTAGCAAGATGGAATTCACAGCTGAGAGTAACAACTTCAATGAGACTCGCCAGAAGCTTCACTGCTGCACATCAATTCGCTCGAATGGGTATATACTATTTAATGAATATCAAGAGGGAATAATGCTACAATAGCCGAACACTTACACGCTGTTGCGTGCTTTCAAACAAGGTGATCATAACAGTCGTCAGTTGATGATGGTGATACAGCTCGCAATTTAAGCAAAAGCAGTACCCACCGGGGTAGTCTGCGCGCAGTCCCAACTGCAGGCCTTTCGCTTGAACGGCAGGATCTTCTCCTCGCTCAGGTCGTAGTATTCATGTCCGTGGAACCAGTATTCCAGCCACTCGGCCCTGGGGATTACAAACTCTTTTGTGCAAGTCGAACAACGCTCATTGCCGTACTCTGCGCCACGTGCGGCCTCCTCCAGAGCTCGAACAACGTTTGGTGGTGTGTTCTTTGCCAGTGCCGTGGAGACATCACGGAGGTCGTAGCTGATCTGTGCTGAGCGAAGGGCGAGCTCGAAGAGCGACGGCGCGGTACTGGCTTGTGTGGTGGGTGGGTGTTGGGGCTCGAAGACCGGTGTCTCCCATGCCGTGTTCCCGCCTGTGCTGGTCGCTAATGTTGAACGTATTACTGAGCTGTCGCTATCCATGTAGCGAACTCTCGAGGGTGCGAGGAAGATGAGTTGTTCCCGACTGTCGCGCTTCTTCCGTGGAGTCGCATCTTTGTCGCCACCGTTGAGGAATTGCCGACCGTGAATGAATCTCTCTTCCAGCTGTTGGAAAAGTGGAGAAGGAGAAGCGGTATCATCATTGTGCTGAGAGGCGTCCATCTTCGTACGGACAGGCGAGCCAGAACCTACCGACAGGCATGGCACTTTGAATGGATTTGGCCGCAGACTGACTTTGCATACATCATCTGTCGACCGCAGCATGCTGAACAGTTCCCATGGCAAACTTTCAAGCTGGTTTCCAGCAATGTTCAACTCTGCTAGCTTGGGAAGGCGTGTGATGCTCGGGGGTATCTCCTTGAGACTGTTGTTCCGCAGACTCAAAACTGTGATGTTCGTCAAGTGGAAGAGCTCCGATGGCAGCGTCGACAATAGGTTGCCGTAGAGGAACAATTGTATTGATGGTGTTAACGGGGCGAAGAGGTCCTCACTCGGAGGCAGTGTAAGGTCGTCATGAGCATGCTTGATCATCTGATGGAGAGGACTGAGTGTCGCATTCGATAAGGCTCGCAAGCCAATGCCGGACAGATCCACCGTTTCCTTGCCGTGTTCCAAGCAGCCCATGATTACCCTCGCGGCGAAAGCCTCGGGATCGTCTTGCCATGCTGGTTGCTGGCGTTGCTGCTTGTGTTCGTCGCGAACAGGAAGCTTCATCTTGGAGCTCTCGCCGAGAATGCTGTCATCGCTACTGTCGCTGCCCATCCACACACCACTGTCGACGTTCCTAAAGCTCTCTTTCTTCATCATGCTCTTTCGCAAGCTTTGCCTCGGCCTCCGACCAACATCCCACCATGGTCCTTTGAACAACCTCTTAGGTTTGGGTTGGTCATCATCGCCATTGAAGTCCAGTTCAGAGACGTCCTCGGAGAACAAAGGGTCGCTGCTCAAGCTGCCGTAGTCCGAGTATAGGCGTTTCCGTCCCGCCGCCGCGCCTGGGAAAGAGATGTCGCTGAGAGTGGGGAGCTGTGGGGGCGAAGAGGGCGGATCTTCGTATAACAATGGCGGCGATGAGGGCAGAGCCATCGTGAGGGTGCAATGCTCCGATGCTCGCCGTGGTGTAATGGAGTGGAGTGAAGTAGAGACGACAAGAGAGCTCCGTCGCGTGAGAGTCTATCGCGGGTGGGACGCGACCAGCAAGACCCTGAGAGATAAGCTACATAAGGTTTTGTGACGAAATCCTGCAGGTGGCTGGGAGAACGACTGATGAATCGAACATATGGTCTGTGCATTTCTACCTACCTAGCAATACATACTTGTCGAGGGGATCAAGGGGACATCCATATCTTCTTGCATTATTCAGACATCCCCTTCACACTTCACTCTTCACACATGACGCATTTACATACCAGCGTCTGCGCGGCACAAGGGATATGTTCCCGTCGAGAATCATCAACCATTACCGCAGGACCGGACCAGCGCGCTCTCCCTCTGGGCCATACCGACCAAAAGCCAGCCTGCTTTGTTCCATTGTTCCATTGTATTGCTCTGACTTGACATTCGAATAAATTCAATGGCTCCGCCGAGTCTGTTTTATGGCAAGTCAAGGATTCACTAACACTATAAAAGCAACTAACAACCAGCAAAACAACTTTCAGGGGCCTCATCATGTGTCAACGATGCCAGAAAACTCCCAAGAACATCGCTCTGTGCAAACGTTCCTTTGCCGAGTATGGCACGCAGACATCGCTGGACGTGACTGCCCACAACGAAGTTCTGAAGCGAAACTCTGTTCTTGGCGACGAAGAGTATGATGCAGACGACGAACGAGCATTGGCAGGGGTGAAGTATGAGATGGATACGCCAGTCAAAGATTTGGTCGCCGCGGGCGCCGACCTAGAGCAGATCAAGTCGAGGATTTGCAAATTGACTGGCGAGCTCCCCCCACTGTTCCACGCAAACAACATCTGCGTTTGCAAGCACGAAGACGTAAGATTCTGCCTTGAGCTTGGATACACGCCCGTGATTGAACTGACAGCAGGCACACCAGGTTACCTCGAGCACAGTTGGGCTCCCCCATTGGAAAACGTCATGCTTCGCGCAATGATGCAACTTGCCGCGCGCATCATCGCCCACAAAGACAGACTGCCATTCTGGAACGGTCTTATCGCCGCAGCTAAGGGTCCAGAGGAAGAAAAATCCAGATTCCACGTCCCACCGCGACCAGGAAACAAGCTGACAGACGAGAAAGTCCTGGAACACCTGACCCAAGTTGCCGGCAATATTCGATTCCACTTCAAAAAGTTTCAGGACCTTGCTCATCGTATCGAAGGTCATCTAGAGAATGTTGCTTCGGGTGGGTATTGCGCCTCCTTTTCCCCGGATGTGACAAATCCGGAACCCGGTTTCGCACGGCTTGCCACACTCATCTTTTTTGCAGGCGACGTGGAGCAACCTAGCTTCAGCAAAGAACAGCTGGAGGCCCTTTTTGAACCAAGAGATGACAAGGAGCCAGAAACTAGTGGCGAAGAGAGTAGCACGACGACCTTCAATGCGTGGCGGGACGGCAAGCTCACGCTACAAGACACCCCGTCCCCTCAGGTTTCCATGAATCTGAATCGTATTCAAGCATACGACATGTCGAACGACGACTGGCAGAAGATGACCAACTCGGAGCTGCGCGCGGCGGTCATAACCGGTGCCAGTAAGATCTGTCACGAGTTCGCTCATGCAATGACAGAGATTTATTTTCTAGGTCGAAGCGAGCCTTACATGAACACAGACAACATAGCCGAGGCTGGCTTTGCATTTGAAAACTACGTCTTCGGAGGTGGACTGGTGCCTGGAGAAACTCCTGACAAAGACTACCCTAGCTACATCATGGTCATGACGTGGCCGAACTACGCGTCTTGGAAAGCACACGATTGGGTGCTTCCTTGAGCAGGATTTCTGGGACGAAAGCGAACCCAGGTACGAGTTGGTCAAAAAGCTCTGGCTTAGATCTGGCAACGCATTGTATTCCGACGCTACCATCGTAGCGGACGAGACTCCGGAAGCCAACACACGCAACAAGCGTGTGCGTCTGAGTGATGCCAAGATGGAATACAATCGAATCGTTGCAAGGCAGGAGAGGAGAAGAGAGGCAATGGAGTCCAGCAAAGTCCGATGGGACCGGTACTGCGACCAAGCCGATGAGAAGAAAGACAAGTTCCTTGATGATGGTGGTCTCAAGGTCTTTGATGAGGCCTGGGCCAAATGCACCAAGCATTGCGAAGAGAATGTGTTTTTGCAGATTTGTTAGCAATATAGCAACACTGTACCTGCCCCCCCATATGCCAAAGTCCTTCAAACACACGATCTCACTGGTATCAGCATATTAATGATATCCTAGAGCTGCTAGTATCACCACTTACGAGTCCGTACTCCGGTGAGATACTCCTAATCTCTATCTAGCATCTCATTGGTATTAGGATGACTTTGATGCACGAAAGTTGCTGATACTACCGTGTTGACAGACATGCCTTAGCATGAACTGAGGGGGGATTTCAAGGGGATCCAAGCGCCGGAGTGGGGCGGCATCGTGAGTCGATCGAGTCATGGTTATTAATACGACAACATTGTGACAGCAACTATAAAAACATACTGTCTAGCCAGGGTGATCAGAGAACCCAGTCTCTCTCCACCATCATGATGTCTTCAACTATGGCCGACTACACAGCCGCCAGCAGTTCATTGACTTTTTTCGAAGACGAATACGTGAAAGCTTCGCTATCCCTCCGACCCTCGACACCCGGCGACACCATAGTCCGAATCAGGACACCCTTGATTGGTGGCCGCAGCTACTTGCAAAAGGAAACATATGTTCAAACTCTTATTTCAGCCAAGAAAGTTGCCTCAATCGTGAAGGCCGCGACAGGAGTGCGAAGAGTCTCTCTAGTTTGGGACGGCGCCTCCGAGATCCGACTCATACCGCTTCACGGCATCGATGCCGAATGGAGACCGATGATGGACCCTCAACTTGAGTATCACACATCGTACCCTGGATACATAACATCAAGATCCGGACCCAAGCACAGCAACGAAACGCTCGAGAAGTTCCAGGCCGACATTACGAATGGGAACCCTCCCGCTATGGACCCGACATGCTACTCCTCGCCCGAAACATCCCAGAACCTCTTTGCGAAAATCATCCGTGGCGAGCTCGAGCAATGGCGGGTCTGGGAGAGCGAGACTCACGTTGCTTTCTTGACGCCTTTTGCAAATACACCAGGGAAGACCGTGCTGGTGCCGAGGAAACACGTCGACTCCGATATTCTGAGTACGCCAATCGGAGACTTTGAAGATCTTGCCAGTGCTACCTGGGACGTCGTCACGGTACTCATGCAATCACGACTGAAGCCTGATCGCGTGGGACTCATCTTTGAGGGAATGGAGATCAACTGGGCACATGCGAAGCTGATTCCCGTCCGCGGAGACGTAGGAGAATTCTCAAGCGAACAACCGTTTGTGGAGCAATATACTGGAGCCGTATCTTCACAACCCGGACCCGCCGTTGCGGTAGAGGAGTTGAAGGAGATGCGACAGAGACTCGTCTCTGCCTCGGGACGCTCATAGTCCCGCCAACCTCCGAATGGCAACATTACCCAACGTCCTTCCATCGGCCTCAACACCTGCCTCAGCTTTCAGCGGCTTCCCGTCGCCAACAGCTAGATCAATAGCGACTTTCGCAAGCGAGTCGACCGGTGTATGCCACTTTGGCGCAAACAATTTGACTGCGGGATACATCCATCCAGCCAGTCGTTCCGGCATCGACACCACCCGGTCCGGCTTCGCCGCCGAGTCACTCCCATCGATACCGGCGGGCCGCAAATTGTACATGGCGAGGTTCGTACTATCTGCCGAACCCGCCAAATCAACAAGGTCTTTCTCAGCCCGTCCTTTCACCCGGCCAAACATCGCTCGCGCCTTTCCCGTCTGGTCTGCGCCTTCGCCACTGACATAGACAAAATTGAAGCGACCATCACTGGACGATTTCTTCTGCTTCATGCCACCAAATGCTTTCGCAGCCGCGAGTGGCCAGTCGTAGGTCAGCTCTGTGTAGTCCTCCTCGGTCATTCCCATTGAGGATTTGCCCTGGGCCCAGATACAGCCGTCGGCGTCCTGCAGCTGGTCGATCACAGATTGGGGGTAGTCTGAGTAGTCTGTCTGGATAATGACGTTTGCTTTCTTGTGGCCCTCTGTCGCGGCGATGGGTCTTCGTGATAAAATTGAGACGCGTGTGATGGCTGTTGAGTGGAGGAGTTGGGCCAGGACGGCGGAGCCGACAAGGCCGGTGGCGCCAGTGAGGATGATGTGGACCATGACGGCGAGTGGATGGGTATGTTGGTAGACTGTAGAATCTCGGTGATTGCCGGCGTCTCTTTGCTTTATATTCTGGGAATAATAAGATGATTCTGATGAGCAGTGATGGAAGTGACTTTTCAGGTGGGGGCTGAGGAATCAGTATACAATCGGCGAACGGAAGGACGATGTGAGTACTTAAACATCGAGACTATCGACGTTTGATGAGAGTCGCTGATAGTCGATGCATGTCAGCTGCTGCCTGGCTTACGTCGGAGCCTTTGTGCGACCTCTGCAGAGTACAAAGATGTATGTAGTTGTTAAGTCCGACATTATTCGCGTCCAATTTTCTATAGCAGCGACGAGGGTTAAACCCTTAAATCCATTTACTCCGGCCTCCTGCATTGAAGCCACCCCTCGCACCCTTGTTCTCTCGGCCACTGACTCTCAGCCCACGATCAAAAAAACAACAAATCATTAAAAATTCCAATCTTCCATCACTGTCACATTTAACAGGACCCCAGCCCTTCAAAGTGCCTGGGCCCGTCTTGAAACATCGACCAGGACCATTTGCAAGGCGCTCTGGAAAGTATTCCTCCAGTACTCACCTAGTAAGACTACAGTACCGACTCTCCACCGAAACCAACTTGAAGGTTCCCATCAGCGTCGTACTGTCCAAACCAAGCGACTCCTCCTGCCCTGACATCCACGAAGTTTCAATGCGACACGCTCTGGTGGTGCTCCTTCAGTCGTTGTGCTCTTGCTCCTCCAATCTTTGTAGAGAGCCCGCAGATCGCCTTATCGCCCTATCCCTATCTCCTACACGCGAGGCTTCGGGTGGGATTGGGGTGGGGTACGGATAAGTACAACCGGGCCAACCTTACGGCGGAGTGTAGATAAGTGATCAAGGATGATGTTTCATATGAGGGTAAACCGGTCGAGATGTCCTTGAATGACGTCTAAACCCAAGCCAACATGCCATGCGAACCTCGTGTATCAGTTCGGGCGAAAGTGTCTTGTTCAAGATGCCATCGGCGGAAGAAGAAATGCGACCGTATCCTCCCGCAATGCGGTAATTGTGCTTCGGTGCATCATTCTTGTAGCCTTGCGAACGAAGATCATGAAAGTGCAACGTATCCAGTCGCGTAAGTCTTCCACCTGATCGGCAGTTGATGTTGGAAGATCTTGAATTGACCATCTGCAGGTTCGTTCGCAGCCTCGAAGAGCGTGTTCGGGAGCTGGAGGCCCAGCAGGCTGTACATGTGTCTCTGAGCCCACATCTACATCTTGCAGATCAACGAGCGACACATGGTGTCCATGTCGAGGCCGACTGTTCTTTCGAAGCTCATGAGAACGCAATCGATACTACCGCAGACGATGCTGACTTGCCTTCGACATACGAGCACTCAAGAGGCCGCTTAAATGAGGACGTGCAAGCTCCGACCGCACTCTCACCTGTCGGAATGATATCCCGGACGAGTGTGGACGCACCAGAAGATCGTCCCCGTACACAAGAAACACTCGCGGAGAACTTGAGAACGGTTTCTCTTTCAGCCGTCGCAGAACCTTACCTGGGCTCTATTTCCGGCTTGACTTTTGCCAAATTGACGCAAGCAGTGCTCCGAAGACTGTCGCCCGATGGACGAGACTTTGTCTTTAGCCCTCAGATGGACGGGAATGCAGTACCAATCGAAGGCGCCACGAATTTACATCTTGACTTCGTGAATAGCATGTACTTCGATTACGACCAGGCGATCGACTTTTCCTTACTTACAGGCGAGGGAGCCTTGCCAATGTTCGAGACTGAGGTACATGACACCATCAACGACCTGCCAGATCGTGCCGAAGTGCTACGCCTTGCAACATTCTACTTCGACCATTCCCACACTCTTTATCCTATTGTTGACCAGCAAGAAGTCATGTCGGACTTTCATTCGATCCTGACGGATCGTGAGCATCACATAACGCAATCTCCACCCTGCATGCTTCGTATATGGATGGTCCTGGCCATTGGCTCAACCACGTATTCCTCAATCACTCTGGCGGAGGAGTCACTTTCTCGTATGTACTATGAGAAAGCAATGACATATTTCGAGGCCTCGATGGACCATGGCGATATTGTAAGTACTTTTAATGGCGGGGAGGTTAAAGTGTAGTTTGACTGACGTACACAAGGTCGCGCTGGAAGCTATCATGCTACAAGTGTCTTTTTCATTCTTCAACCAGTTGGGCCCGAGTATGTCGTAGAACACGAAGTGTCCAATACAAATGCTCCGGGCTGATCATCACTTTCTAGACACATGGTTCCTTGTAGGGACTGCTGCACGCTTGGCAATTGGTATGGGACTCCATTGCGATGCCACTCTGCAGGATTTGCCATTCGACCAAATCGAACGCCGTAAGCGGCTGTTCCTCTCGGTGTACATGATGGACCGGTGAGATCATATCGTTGGTTCTGCGGTGGCCGTGAGATGACTGAAAAATGGTTGATTAGATTGGTGTCTATCACACTGGGACGACCCTTTGCCATCCATGAGGACGACATTGATATCGCGGTGAGTTTACGTGCCAGCACTCCTTGAACAATTCGTCGATACTGATGCACTACCTTCTAGTCCTTCTCTATCACTGTGTGCAACGAACTTGATAGCGATTCCAGCACTCCTAGAAGCTCTCTATGCCAGCCTCCGATGGCTGTAACAGAACACATTCTGCGGCTACGACGCATTGCCAACGATATTGCCACCAAGGTCTACTGCAAACGGGTAGTTTCACGCTACTCGGAAGAGCAGCGTAACGATGTTTTCAACTCAATCTATCAGGATCTCGTGACTTGGCGACGATCAGTCCCTTTCCCATTACCGAACCTCCATCCCCGGGTGCCGCAAGGGTGCATGAGCTGGTACGACCTGAACTTCTACACGCACCTCACAACACTCTATCGACCCTCGCCACTATTCCCTACGCTGGACATTGCCAGGGTGAACATTCTCACCGAAGCTGCAGCGATGGCGATACGGCACGCGAACAGCATGCATCTACAGAAACGCTTTGCTTTCAACTGGCTGAACCTCCTTACCGTCTACAACGCTGTGATAGCTCTGGTATACTCGGTGACGGTACAGCCTGAGAATCTTGCTGACTCGCTCGAGCGTCTGCGTGCTGTGGAGGATCTTGAGCTTGCGACTGAGTTGTTCACGATTTTGGGCGAGAAGTTCCCTGCCTCGAGGACCATCGGAGCGATGGTCGCTCAGATTATCGAAAGATATAGACTTATGGGTAGAAGCACAAATCAGTGAAAAACCCGAGCTTTGATCAGGGTTTATCGATTTATTGTTTATGATACATCTGGCCAGGTCATTGATGAATGGTCATGAACGATATTGAAGCCGTCGAATCGCATCAGACAACGAAACACGGGAAGGGAAATCACGAATTTTGCATTTGAATATAATTTCTCATGTTCATGTACACATTATGAACTGCAAAGTATCCACGTGGTAGCACGATATTACCTCAGAGATACCTCTCGCGAAGCTCCTGAGAACGTACCCTAACCTCGACGCCGCCCGACGTTCTCTTTAGTATCCACGCGGTACTGTTGTAACCTCATCCGAAGATGGAACAAACCCTCCAAACGCCCCAGTAGCAACATCGAAAGTGAGAGAGGACTTGCTCCTCTACTCGTCGTCGTTGACGTCGATCTCGGTCTTCTTCCACTTGCGGGCCGGAATCTTGCGACGGAACATGATGTCGATCTCGCGGTACGAGCGGTTCTTCATCTCGGGGAGCTGGAAGTAGGCGACGATCAAGCAGCAGAGACCAGTAGCACCCCAGACGTAACCGCACTTGCCGCCGAGGTTGGCACCGTCGGGGTTGAGCATGTAGGAGGCCAGGAAGATGCAGGGGATCTCGATGATGTAGTAGGTGGCACGACCGACACCGGTGGTCAAAGGACGAAGGCGGATGGCGGAGGTTTCACCGATGATGACCCATGAGGCTGGCGCCGGGCCCAGCGTGAACAGGACGGAGACGATCAATCCGAGAGAGGCTTGAGCGAACGAAGCGGCCTGCTTTGCGGCCGCAGTAGAAGGACCAGTCGAAGCAGCGATACCGAGAGCGATGAGGAGGATCGTGTTGGCGGCGGAACCCCAGAGGTAGATGGAACGGCGACCGAAGTAGGTGGTGAGGATCCAGGAGAGCATGACAAAGATCATCTGAAGAGCGGAGGTAATCAGACCCAGGGCGAATGCGGTGTCGGTGTTGATGCCAGCCTGCTTGAAGAAGTAGACAGCTTGGTTGGCGATGAGGTTACCAGTCAAGTTCTGGGCGAGGTAGACACCACAGACGATCATGGTGCGGCGAAGATCGACGCCCTTGAACAGCTCAATGTAGTTGGGCCTCTTGGTGCTCAGTTCAAGATCGATGACACGACGCATCATAGCAACGCTCTCCTCTGGGTTGACAGTCTCCTTGCGGCCGAGGCGTGCGACGGACTTGGCAGCCTGCTCGAACTTGCCCTTGCGAGTCAACCACCAAGGAGACTCGGGGGCGAAGAAGATGAGAATGGCGAGAGGAGTGGGGAACATCCACTGAAGGGCGATGGGAATTCTGTAAGCCACATCACCCTCGAAGGTGTTGTAGTGGTAAGTCACGGCGCCGACGATGATGCTGCCAATGGCCCAGAACATCTGCAACATCTGAGTCGCAGGGGCGCGGAGCTGGATGGGCACGATCTCGGAGCAGTACTAAAATTGGTGTTAGTCGAAAAAAAATCGTAAAAGCATAAATTTGACGGGTATACGAACGGCAGGCGCATTTGCAATGAATATGCCCCATGGGATGCCCTCTAAGAGCTGCGCAACGAACATAACGGGAAGGGAGTTGGCGAAGTAGAAAGAGAAGATGAAGACGTTCAGGAGCATCAATCCGGTGAGAGTGGCGTAACGGTATCCGATGCGGCTTGTCAACGGGCCAGCGACGAAGACACCGATGAGAGCACCGAGTTGGCCAGAGACTGAAGGTGGTCAGCATGCTATTCAATATGGAATGATTGGTTGGGTAGAGGTGAGAAAGGGAAAAAGTTGAAAAAGTCGAAAAGTCGAAAAATGGAAAAAGTTGAAACTGACCTTGAAGAGCGGACTGCCAGGCCGGAGCGACGACGTACTCCTGCTTGACCTCGTTCCAAACACCATAGTCCTTGGTGAAGGCGGGGAGAGCGAGGAAGTTGCCCATGAGGAAGACATCGTAAGATTCCATGATGATAGTGCAGGACATCTATGAAAAAAATTGGTCAGTCAAGTGCTCGGCGCAGGTCTCTCGTTGGCAGTGACAGGCTATACTTACAACAAAGGCCCAGAACGAGGCCATTGGGTAGGCCCTCACAGCTTGCAACACCGTCATATTATGTTCGGCATTTTCGGCCTCGATGGCGCTGGCCTTGAAATCGAGCATGTCGGCTTTCTCGGCGTAGATGGAGTCGTTGCGCTTCTCATGCTCCTGGGCATGGCCGGTTTTGGCCTCGACGTCGGCCATGGTGGCGGATGGTCGGGGGTGTTCCTCGGGGTGTGGTGTTGTTGTGGTTTCGTTGTTTTATGGGTTGGAGGATGTATGAGGGAGCAGAGGGCGGCAGACAATCGATGTTGCTGCGAGTGCGAGTGTGTTTGATGTAGCAATGTTGTGTGTGGTGGGTGTTGCAAAGTGTAGGAGGGGGTTTTATGGAAGTGTCGCGGACGGGAAAATAAGCCAAGTGGAAGCAGTCACGAGGTGTTTAAGAAGGAAACGCAGTGAGTGAGCGCTCGCTGGAGGCGCTCCAGGCTACACACACGGCAGATGACCCACTCCCCCACCTAACCGATCCCTCTCCGGTCAGTCACTTATGGAGTCCCCACGGAGAGTGAAGTGTGGAGGTGGAGTTAGCACGTAAACTCACCTGTGCACCACTAAACTGGCAGGCGCCGGAGGTGGAAGTGAAAGTTGGGGCAAGCTTTTCGACAAGCACGTGTCCCTTCGTGTCGCCTTTTACCGTCGGAATGATCGATGCCGATACTCCCACTGTTGCAATCACTGATCTATACTCGGTCTGTTGATTCGTCACGTCCCCGCTCGACGACTGGAACGATCTCCTTCTCATGTACTCAAGTCTCTCGGCACGTGTCCGAGTACGCCGTCTCTCATCAGCACCGAGTCCCGCAAACAAGCATCATTGGCTAAACGTGGTCTAGATCCAACGCAAGCTAAGCGATGCCAAGTTAGCTCAAGCTGTCCAAGCGAACCTTTACGTGCTTCAGCGGCGTGCTTGGACAATGCTTTGCACGTCTTTAGCCGAGGGCCAAGCTACGGCGGCACATGTACTCCCTCAGCATATGCAAAGGTTTGTCAATTGTTCAGATGAGTATCCCACCGGTATATTGACACGTGTATATTATGTAAAAGCTGTCGATAAAACGCCTCTGTCGATGCCATAGTCCATTAAAGTGTCGGCATTCCGTTACTGCACTCTCACTGGCACAAGAACGAATTCGATGTGCGATAGTCGCTGATACCCACATGCAGTAGGGACGGACAAACTTTAGCATGAACCGAAGTCGTCCGCCCAATTACAACCTTGTAGTGCATGTGCTTTCCGTTTCTCGGTCCGCCAGCCCTATCTGTACTCTCTGCCCGTACCCGGCGGCTCTCGTCTCCTCCACATCGCGATCCGGCAAAATTGAGAAGTGAGTTGAGATATTTGGGATAGCTCGGCCAGAGCTGAAGGTCGCTTGACACGGATTCCGCCACTCTTATTCATTATTCCATCTCACATGCTCTTTGGTAAACGGTAAATTTGATTCAGCCTTGTTACCGTTTTCTTGGAGGTCTTGAGGTCAAGATCGTCATGCTTCCAGAAGAGGGGCCTGAACCGGCAAGTGCCTCTTCATGTTGTGTGACCACGTGCACTTCTCGGCTATGAATACACGTAATCTCACCAGACCTGCTGAAGTGTAGATCTACGATTGTAGCAATGATAGAATCATATCAAGGTATTAACATTATAGGTGTCAGCCAACTCCTCCCACCCTCACCCTCCAAGGCCCCAGTCTAACTACTCCGCACGCATATGGCTCAGACTAGTGTTAACGAGTGCGGCGAGCCATCCAGACCTGGCAAAGCATCTCGCGCTTTTTTGTTTCGGATACAATGGCGGCCGAGCCCCGAACTTGGACTAGACCCTCAAAAGTGCATTGAACAACGATGGCGCAGATGGGAAGTGGAGTGAACTTGCTTGAACGCCACGTGAGGAGCTGCGATCTTCAAACAATCAAGATTTCGAAGCGTTGTGGGGACGCGGCAGCTTGTTGCTTGCGTGAAGAATTGAGTTCGGCGGTATGAGGCGGTCAAGTATGCAGATTGTGGATGGAATGTGGATTTTAGCTGATGGGTCAGAATAGCAATAGCTGTGCCCTCCTTCGACTCTAGGCGTCGCGACTCGAGAGCTCTGCAAGGGCATTTGCCATGGCGAACGCCGTCGGAACAGTAAAAGTGAGCTTGAGATTTGACACTGTGCAGCTCCTGGTCGCATTCTTCCTACGATTTGCCACCAATCTCGCTTTGGGAAATGTTTATATCAGTTAGCATGGTATGAGAAAATCGTTTAGCCAGTCGCATCCACATCCCGGCAGGCGATCTCGCGTGGCATGACTGCAGCCAAAGCTGCATTACTTCCACGTCACCGGTAGTGCAGAGAGAGTCGTGCATCTCGCACGTTTAAACGTTTGATAACTGGATAGTCCTGGTGTTGACAGGCACCCTCCAAGCGAGTACTTGCATGCCGAGGATGCCGGCACTGATGCAGCGAGAGTGGCACATCACAAGGCCTCCATGTCTGCACTGCATCCCAACCTGCTGTCCTGGATTCGGCGTTCCACGCGTAACAGTCAAAGACTACGATTGGCGATACAAAACTTGATAATTTGACTGCAATTGTAAGCTTCACTGAGCTGTCGTGAAACGAACCATCCTCTAGAAAGATCTGAACATGGGCTACCACAGTCCATCACAAGCCCTTGATGTCTTCTTTGTAATGCTTCTCCGTCCTTGAATGCGCCGCTTGCATGCAATCCTCCATAGTCGCCTTGTCGTGCGGGATCAGCTTGACTTTGAAGTCACGCGGGATCGCCACCAGTGCGGTCTTGAACTGGTTGTAGTCGACATAATCCGTATTCGGGGGCTCTGATTCAGAGGCAACGATTTTGTACGATGACAAGATGCGAATGAGAGCCGCATACAACAACCGCGTAGCAATCAATTGCCCACTGCAAGCTCGAGTGCCGGCTCCGAACGACAAATGAGCTTGTGAGGTTAGTGGGCGCTCTTCGAACGGACCCATGTTGTTCTTTTCGGTGATGGGCTTGAGCCAACGTTCTGGGTTAAAGACTGCGGCATCCGGGCCGAAATGGTCAACATCGTGGTTACCAGCTTGAGCGTTGACGAGAATCATCGTTTTGGGCGGTATGATGGCACCGTTCCAGTTCACCTCAGTCACGGTTCGACGTGGGAGGCTCATAGAGCTCACAGTGTAGTATCGGCCAGCTTCTTGAATGATGGCCTTGAGGTATGGCACCTTCTCTTCCTGGTAGCTGTTCTGCCAAGCTTCGCGAATGTCTGGATAATGACGCTTGATATCGGCATACGCGCGTTCCTGGAATATCTGCCCTTCGGGAGTGCAGAGAGATCCGAGACAAGATGTCAAGGTTCCAGGAATGGTCTCGAATCCACCACTAACCAGCGATAGACAGATTGATGAGACTTCGACCCCGCTCAACTTGGTCTCCTCGTCTTTCAAGATGGCGGCACTGATGCACGGTTTGTCTGTGCCATTCTTGATCATTTCGCGCACCTTGTCAAGTAGCAGGTTGAGGTATGCATCACGGCGAGACCGAAGATCCTTAGAGCGAGCGTCCTTCTCGTTGTTCGGGAAATAGCGAAGTGCTGGTACATAGTCTTGCAGGTTCTCTGATGCGCTGCGCAGAAGAGAAATCGCAGAGCCCACATGTAAAATCTCGCGAAGAAGCTCGTCGTATGTGTCATCCATCCGAATCCCGTAACAGAGCGTCAAGGTCGTGTTGAGGGCGAATCGTTGGATGTATGGCCTGATGCTGATTTCCATGTTGGGGTCTGAGAAGTTGCTATCCTTGTGCATGTCTCGGATGATGCAAAAGCTTTCTAAGTCGAACATCGGATAGTAGTTTCGCATGGCTGGCCTCGAGAGAGCTGTACCAGCCGCTTTGCGCTTGTTCTTGCAGCTAGAGTCCCAAGGGCTGCTACCGATGGTGAAGCCTTGTGTACTGCTGATGACTCCATGGAAGGTGTAGAGCTTGGGTCGATCGATGACTGCATTGTGGTGCTTCACCAGGATGTCGCGACAAGCCTCGAACGAATTGAACACCACGGCTCGAGTGTTGCCTAACTTGATCTGGAAGACGGGATCGTTATACTGACGCCACCACTTCTCGCAGGAAGACGCATGGTCTTCACCAAGTTTGAGCAAGTGGCCGAAGACTGGTATTGCTCCTGGGACTTCGGGGATGCCCTTGATGTGGCCGATGTCTGTGCCATAAGCCCACTATGAACGAAGTTAGCCAGGTCTGAGATCGCATAAGCCGCACGTACTCACTGAGTAGATGGAGTAAACGATGCCGATGATGATGACCCCGCTGATATAGGCGCTGTTCTCGCGCAGGATGTCTGCGTACGCGAATTGAATTGGCGGCATCTCGGTGGCCTGAGGCGAGTTTGGCAAGTCAATTACGGTCAGTGCAATGATCAATGATCAATGTTTTCTGTGATTGTGAGCAAGTGCTGCTGGCCGAGCTTGATAAAGGCGTGTAGTAGTGCAAGACGCGGACATGTGGGTAGTGGAAGGTCCGACAGCCTGTGATATACGAACTATTGTTCACCAACCGAGATCTGGTCGTGAAATGACTAAACATGTGCCAGTGGTGTCAAGGTCTTTTCTTTATCCAACAAGTCAATCGCATCGCTCGGCATACTGATAACCGGTGTTCCACTGTCGGACTCTCACCAGTCGGACGCCCCGACATGGCGAGTCGAGGACCATTGGCCACTCAGTGCGACCCCGTCTATGTCGATGTCAATGTCTCCAAGACCAAGGTACATTAGTACTGCAACTCTCGAGGGAAGGTGACATGTGTGCACTCATCTCACAATCTCCCCCTGTCGCGATCCGACTCGAGCAAACGAAACAAAGCCCGCCAAGATCACAATGCATCATCCCAATGGGGAAGTCTTCCTTTTGAACCCCAGCGGTCCAGAAGGGCCCACCCGCTTTCCCCAAGCCCGATCGGTTCCAACCAGCAGTCGTACAATCTACATCTCTGGCATCGCTAGCATTCTACCTGACGGCACAGTCGCCGGCGCCGACGATAGCAAAGTGCCAGACGTCCGCAAACAGACCTCGACCATCCTCGAAACCATTGACAATATCATCAAGGGGGCATCCGGCGGCAAAGGAGACATAGCCAACCTGATCGATGCAGTTGTTTACCTGACTGAGATGGAACGAGACTACGCTGGCATGAACGAAGAGTGGAACAAGGTGTTCGGGAGTCGAAGTGCGGCGCCTGTAAGAGCTACGATTGGCGTCAAGAACCTACCAGACGCTCGGTTTGTGGTGGAAGTAAAAGGTGTCGCGGTGGTGGCCGGGTAAGAGTTTCTGCATAAAGGACAATATACAAGGAGCATCAGATAGTATGCGCTATCGACGTTGAGTTCAAGAAGTGTGGTCTTGAGGCAGGGATCGATCGTCTCATCAATTGTGACCTACTCAAACACCTTGTTGAGCACCCTTCCAACCCTGCCGCGCTCCTTGGGAACGAACGTAGCCTCATAGGCATCGATCTCTTCTCTGAGTCCACCCAAGCTCAGATCGGCGGTCCCTGGCCGGACATAAGTGCTTTTGAACATCACCTTCCAGAAAACGAACGCGACAATGAAGAAGCCAATCATCGCGTACGTGAGGAAAAACCACTTGAGATCCCAGCCGCCCTTGAGGAACAGATCGTATCCTCCCGCCAAGAGCATGAACAGCGTTCCTCCCATGGCCAGGTAGGAAGTATAAGGCTGATATCTCCCCTTGTAAGGAAGGCAGTCTCTCGAGATCCCTTGTTTCTGCAACGACGAATAGAAGTGCCGGTATGTAAATGCTGTAAAGCCATAGTTGAGCAGCTGACAGCAGGTGATGAGGTCAACGAGGTAAGTCATGACCACGGCGGAGGAGCTCTTGACTTGCAGAAAAGCAAGTAAGCAAAACAACATCGAGAAGCCGAGCGCCCATATCGGGATGCCTTGCTTGGTGCATCGAGAAAAGATCCGAGGTGCGTGGCCTTCAAGGGACATACCATGCAGCGTACGGGCTGCGGTGTACAGGATTGCATTGCCTGCACTGAAGATGGATGTCATGATCATGGCGTTGACTAGACTGGGCACTCCAGAGATTTTGAGCCGCTGCATAGCGATGACATAAGGGCTGATAATGTGGTCAGATGTGTCTCAAGGCACCGGAGTTAGGGCTGGACTTACGACGCTGCGCCTGTACCGCCTCCTTCGATATCACCATCAAGAATCGCGAGGAGCGTTGGATCATTGGATGGAATGACGATGCCTATGCATAACGCGGAGCCCACGAAGAACACAATCAGCCGCCACGCAAATGACCTGTATGCCGGAGGCAAGACCTTGCGTGGGTTCTCTGTCTCGGCAGCAACAATCGAGATGTATTCCGGTCCGGTGATGCTTTGAAGACGTCAGCTCCTCGGCAAAATCAGTGTCGATGCAAATCTGCGGATACATACCTAAAGCTGGCTTGATAAAGACAAGAGAGGATGCCCAGGAACGTTCCAGTGCTACCAGGTCTTAGATGCTGGACAAAGGCGCCGGGATTGTTCCAGTAACGGAATCCATAGTCGTCGTGTATCGGGTTACCGCCGACCATAGTGATGAACGTGAAGAAGAACAACCCGACCATGAGCAAGACTTTGAAGATTGACATGTAGAACTCCGAGATGCCAAAGTATCGCACTGTGATCGTGTTCAGGAGGGCATAGAGCACAATCATCAAGACAATGACAGCCTCGACAGGTACTTTATCCGTCCAGAAGGTGATCATCAGGTTCATCGCCACAATCTCGAATGGCACCAGGATAGCCATGTTCAAGAAAAAATTCCAGGCCATGGCAAATCCTAGAGCATCGTCCACAAATTCGCTGCCGAAGCGGATAAAGGGTGAGGGCACAGGAAGGTAGGTCACCATCTCGGCGAAGCATTCATTTACTGCCCACATGACGATGGCCCAGAGACCGAAGGCGATGAAGAGACCAGCAGGTCCACCTTTAGGAAGAGCAGAGCCCATGGTCACATACAATGCTTCATCAATGGTCAGTTGAGTTCCTTTGGAATTACAAGCTGGAAGGCAATGTTATGTGAAGACATGTAGTTGTCAGAACATACATGTACCGATTGCTCCGCCAATAGCGAAGAGTTGGACTTCTTTGCCTCGGAGGCTTCGGTGCAGCGACTGTGAACCGGAGGTTATGTCGGCGACTGAGCCTTGAGCGACATCTTCAATGCTGCCGGTCGCTGGGCTGGTATCGACGGATGGTCCTATTTTGGACTCCTTCGACTCCGACATGATGAGTGGAAAGGGAGATTTCGTATCGATGTGACCACGCGACGTATGTCTTGCTGCGATATCTCCAATTTATAGATACTAAACAAGTTCAAGCATGGAACCGGAAGGATTGTTCACAATATAGACTGTTACCAAGGAAGACCCTGGCTCAGAGAACCGCATGAAGGGCGACGTGTGGCAAGCCACATGAATGCCTGGCGAAACCGTCCACTGATAAGCATGTGTTTATCTGACATAGTATCTCTGACCACAGATAAGGTCTTGCAAGGTGTTGTGGTGGATAATTCATGTTTGATAAAGAAAAGAGTCCTTAGTCCTAGCAAGCGCGATTGTCGGACCTTCCGACACCCCACTCAAAGGCGGGCCCCACCTAATCAGCATGGAGCGATAGAACGCAGGACGCCAATATGCTATGAGAGATAAGTCGGAGATGCCTCTCCTCGGTTGGACTCGCAAATAGCGATTGTCCTAGGTTACGCTGGTGCTGCGATCCGCCAATTGACCACCATACACACAGGCAAAAGTGGCTCGGTGATTAGGCTTGAGAAATAATAAGCAAGAGCTGCTACTGGAAGAATCGACGGACACAACATGTCAACGCTGAAGATCGAAGATCTATTTGGGGTGAAGGGTTATGTAGCACTTGTTACAGGAGGGAGTAGTGGGATAGGTTTCATGATAAGTAAGGTACGATATCCGAGAATCCGGTTGTCCAATTTGTGGTTAGCCTCCAACGTAATACGTAGTACGCTGACATTGAACTGGTAGGGACTGGTGGCAAATGGCGCAAAGGTTTACGTTGTCGCTTTGCCCTCCGAGCCCATCGACGAGAAGGTGGCGGAGCTTAACGAGCTTGGGCGATCGAGTGGAGGTTCTGCGTACGGGCAAGTGAATGCACGATCTACGCCATGCAAATTCATTTGCAGACCTGACATTTGACTCCAGGCTCGCATGCGATGTGACGAACAAAGATGCCATTGCCGAGTTGGCTCGATCACTCAGCGATAGGGAACACCATCTCGACGTGCTGATCTCCAATGCAGGTATACGGAGAGATCCGGTTGTCCCTTGTGATGTTCTGTCTGCTTCAATGCCCGAGTTGCAATCTTCCATGTGGTCATCAAGACATTCAGACTGGGCTGACACCTTCTGTGTGAACACTACGGCGCATTACTTCTTGTCAGTGGCATTTCTGCCACTTCTCGCCGCCGCGTCGCAAGTCGTGCTGGAAGATGGTCGAATGGGCAAAGACGACGGCCGTGGCGCGATTGTCATGACGAGCTCCTGTGCTAGTATGCACAACGCAACAAACGTCGACCTGACCAGCTACGCAACAAGCAAGGCAGCAACAGATCACCTTGTCAAACTGCTTGCAGCGAAGTTCAGCCGCTTCCATGTCAGAGTTGTCGGAATCAACCCCGGATGTTAGTATTGACTCGACATCGTAATGCTGAGCCATAGAGTCGGATGCTGACCTGGAAATTAGTTGTACCAAGCAACATGAACCCGGTGGGCGAGGCTGGCAATATATTCAGCTCTCTCTTCGATCGTGTCCCGGCCAAGCGAGCTGGCAATGAGGAAGACATCGCTGGTAGCGTCATTTACCTTATCAGTCGAGCCGGCGTGAGTAAACCCTTTCACCCTGGATACACACTAGCCTTCTTGTGGGGATTTCGTAATGCTGACAGTGACACAGGCTTATGTTGACGGTGTTTCGGTCTGTATTGATGGTGGCCGGATCCTCGTTGCCAATGGACAGGAGTGAAGTCGGGATTAAATGGCCTCACTCTTTGTGCAGTTTGCATATTGTACATACTTCATGGAGCTGCTCCGAGAAACGCCGAAATCTTCTTGTCCATCCACTCCTTGTCCGTCGGGTTAGCGCCTGATCCCGCGACATGGCCCCATATTGAGGGAATGACCTCCAAAGTCGCTGACGGGAGCGAGCGAGCTTCTCTTTCATTCGGGTCGGGGCGGAAGTACTGATCGGTCTGGCAGGGCATGAGCAGGACGCGGGCCTTGATGCTTGACAAGGCTGACTCGAGCGACTTGTCGTTAGAGGCCACGGCGGTGGAAATGTCCCCTGCTTGCCACATTCGCAGCATGATGAGAAGATCTTCGGGTTGCCAGCCTGTGTAACCTTTCCAGGTGATGTCGGTATCCCAGTCTTCCAGGGTCTGATAACCCAGAGACTTGTACTGCTCCTCATCGAACCATTCTGCGCTAGTCAGCCACGCCGAGTACGCCTTACCGAAGGCGCGTATTCCTCGGCTTGGGACGTCGGAAGATGCGACGAGGCTTTTGTCCACGAAGTCGACAGCAGTCTCAAGCGCAGCTTTGGGCCCTTCCAAAAATTGGTAGTTGTGTTTGCTGGTTCGGGCGGAAGAGCAAATGATGACAGCGTTTTTGACAAAGTCTGGGTACATGACACTCCAGTGATAAGTACACTGGCCGCCCATCGAGAAGCCCACCACCACGTCGAGCGATTGGACGCCCAAGTGGGATGTCAGAAGCTCTTTTTGTGCGCGAACGCAATCCATGTATCTGAGAGTCTCCGGAAAATCCGTGTTCGATGGGCTTGAAGATTCGCCATTTCCGAAAAGTGCAACGACGATGACGCGGTGATCCTTCAGTGCGCCATCGGCGAAATTGGTTGTTGACTGAAGTCGGCCCCGGAAACAAGTAATCACAAGAGCAGTCTTTGATGATGTCGGGTTCAAGTCGAGGTAACACAGCTTGGCAGAGGGTAGCACAGTCCCATTCTCGAAGGCAAAGTTGCTAATCTCAAAAGACTGAATGGCTGCGTTCGCCATGGCTGTCTGTATGGAGATCCGCTCAAACGGGTGCTTGGTATGGTCAGGTGGTTGGTAAGTGTCTTCTTGGCCAATTTGATGTTGAGTAATGGAAACTTGATGTTGTCGATGGAAGAACGAGATCGGACACCCCGATTGTAACTTATGCGCAATCTACTGTATCATCACACAGACCCACATCCTCTGCGGGGTAGCCATTTCTCTTCCGGAATAGTACGTGACATCCAGAACGGTCGTGACCAACTGATAGATACCAACAAACACCAGATATAGGATGCCTTCGTGCGGATACTTGCAGTCATGTTCGAAAAGGCTGGCTGTTGCCTCGAAAGCACCATCCCTCCTACCCCGACGCAAACCGCCATACCTCGTTCACATTAACGTCACGCGACAATGCTTGCACTTCTTATCTTGCTCACCGGTCTAGTAGCGGCGGTCTATCAGTTCATCATTGATCCTTTGTTTCTCAATTCGAAGAGCAAAATCCCCGGGCCCAAGCTATTTGCTTTGACGAAGTGGCGATTGGCTTTGGAAGACTACAGAGGAACCCGGACTAGGACTATACATATCCTACATCTCAAGTACGGGCCGATCGTACGCATTGGCCCCGATGAAGTTCACTGCAACAATTTGAATGCTCTGCGTACCATCTATGGGGCTGGAAGCGGATTCGAGAGGACTTGGTTTTACCGCATGTTCGACGTGTATGGCAAACAGAATCTGTTCACCTTTCACACTGTCAAGGAACACAGCGACCGCAAGAAACTGGTAGCAAATGCCTACTCGAAATCTTTGATGCTGAAAGGCCCAGCAGCTACTATGGTCAAAGACAAGGTCTCTCAGTATCTGGCACTCATCAAATCTGGTGGCGACCAGCCGCATGAGATTTTCAGCAGTCTGCACTACTTTTCTCTGGACGCCATCACTAACTTCCTTTACGGGTCGACATATGGTGGTACTTCTGCCTTGGTTGGCGATGTGCGAGATCGTGCCTTGCTAAACGACATCGTCGATCCAACCCGCCGCTACCTGAGCTGGTTTGCTGTCCATCTTCCCACGTTCACAAAGTGGCTCTATACACGAGATGGCCTGATTGGACGCATACTCACGCCATGGCTACCCATGCAAAAGCCCACGACCTATACTGGAATCCGCAAGCATGCACTGGATGCATTCCATTCCTTCGAGAGTGCCGTAGGGAAGGATCCCAGCATTGCTGCCACCGAGCCAACGATCGTCTCTCGCTTGTGGGGTTCACACGAGAGCATCAAGGGCTCTAGCCACAATTCTTTGGGATCTCTGGATATCGCATCCGAGTGTGCGGATCATCTGCTAGCCGGAATCGATACGACAGCAGATTCGCTGATGTTTCTCATCTGGGCATTGTCACGGCCGCAGAATCTGCACATCCAAGAAAGACTCATCAAGGAGGTTCGCGCGATTTCTCAGGACCTTGTGGAAGACGGTGTTCCCAAACTTGATGTCATCGACAAATTGCCGTACCTGGATGCAGTCATTCGCGAGACGCTGCGACTTTACGCCCCTTTGCCGGCTTCAGAGCCACGTTCGATCAACAGCCCTTGCTCGATTGATGGCTACACGATTCCCGCTGGTACTGTGGTCAACATGTCACCATATTCGCTGCATCGCAATGCAGAAGTCTTCCCCGAGCCGCTGAAGTTTGACCCTGACCGATGGCTGGGTCCAACGGAGCAAGTGGCGTTGATGAACAGGTGGTTCTGGGCCTTCTCAAGCGGAGGTCGCATGTGCATAGGCTTACAGTAAGATTTACTTCTCCCGGCTGGAAATACCTCTTCATCACGCTGACGTACGTTTCAGTTTAGCTATGGCTGAGATGACCGCCTTGGTGGCCGCCGTGTATCGGGAGTATAACACATCGATTGCTCCAGGCTTCGATGACAAATCACCTGCCATCACCTCACGTTTTGAGTTGTTCTACGACGAGACTGTCCCAGAAATTGCAGTAAGTTCGGTCGGCGTGGCGATGAGGACACAAAATGCTGACAGTCTCGCAGGAGCACACATGCATGATCAAATTCACAAAGGCCACCCAGTTTTGATGGTCCAGTCATGCCTAGAGCGAGAAGAGAGTCTGAGGCGGCTGGGAGACTGACTGATTGTTAATATTGACTGATCAGCCAGCAAGAAAGCATCTCAGAACGAGGCTGTGAGTACCGTGTATCGAAACGGCGTGTTAGCTCGTCATGATCAAGCGATCCGAAGGGTATTGATGAATGCGGCTGAGAGTGGCTACGAATGAATGCAGTACAGTCCGTCATCATGATTGCACCACGCTCACTCCCTACTCCCATGGCATTGCAAGTCGGTAGCATATATGCACGCCTCCAAGATGAGAGGCGGCCACCTCTCCGGGTTAGGGTTGAGGAGTGCGGCTGACATGTAGGTCATCGTACGAGCTGCAGGCTGCCCTGTTTGCTCCACCGCAATAGCGAATGCGACCCAACTCGTACGATGAGCCAAGAGACGAGAAGCATTTAAGGTGTACTCTGTCCGTGTAAGTTAAGCATTTGTATTCACTCTGAGCACCTCTCTCTCTCCTGCAAACAAAGAGCATTTGCAGTCGACAATCATGGAAAGCATCCGTGTGCCCTTCAAGCAGGATGACTTTGGCAACGACATCTTCGCCCGTATCAGCTGGCAAAGAAAGACACAGCCATCCGAGTCAAAACCCATCGGTAAGTCGAGAATTCCACTTGAACCTGGACGACCCGGCTGACACTCATCAAGCCCTGATCTATCACGGCGGTGGCTTGATGATAGGCAGCTCAGATATCATCCCTCAACCTCAAATCGACTGGCTTGCAAGCCATGGCTTCATCGTGGTGATTCCAAACTATCGTCTGGCTCCTCAAGTGAACGGAGCAACCAGCCTAGCAGATAGCGTGGAAGCTTACGACTGGGCTACCTCTGGCCTCGTGGACATCATGAAATCCCAACATGGCGTAGATATCAGCACCGCCTCTGTTGCCGTCATGGGCCACTCTTCGGGTGGAACGATTGCACTGCACGTGGGATCTTGCCGACCGACCAAAGCCGTCACCGCATTCTACCCGTCACTTTATTTTTCAGACGAGTCCTCAGACGCTCACAAGCCTTACAACGGCCCACCATTTGGAGACGTGCCTGACTACTTCCCCACTGAGGAAGACTGGGCTTCCATTGCACCTGCTACAAAGCAGGTCTCAGAAATGGCTCTACCCAGACCCGACACGCTGCCTCCGCCCCGCTGTAGGTGGCAGGTAGACGTGTGCACCAAAGGAAAATGGTTGAGCACGCTCTGTCCCGATGGCGATTATCGCTCCATTGATCCTCTCACTCGACTGAACGCCGACTGGCCACCTGTTATGTTCATCACTGGAGAAGTCGACACTATACCCGGCAGTACCCTGGATCTCGTCAAGCGCGCGGAAGTCGACATGCGAGCGGCGGGTGTCGAGGAACTTGTTGTGAAGGCCGTCCCGGGTGTTGGCCACATGTTTGATCTACTGAAGCCGCTTGGAGCAGGCGATTTCGGGCTAGAATGGCAGGCTGTGGTTGATGGACTACAATTCTTGGAATCTCGCGTCAAGCGGTGATTAAGTTTGGGTATTAAGCTAAGTCATATCATTAGAACAACCGACATAAGTTAAACAGGAAGCTCTCTTCTACACCTGTGCTGGTCCAACAACCCCAGCATAGACCATCGCGTCCCCAAACCATTTCCAGTATCCACGGTCTTCCCCGACCATATTGAACGGGCCTCTCGAGCTCCGCGTCGCCGCCTCGTCCATCCGCGTCCCAATCCCAAATTCTGGCAGTTGTCTTTACCGTGGGCCCTCCAAGCGTAGTCATGCTCCGAGTTTGCGCACAAGTCGTGGAACTGTGCGTTGCACCAGTTGTAAGGGACCCACTGTGCCGGTGCGCAGTTGCCCTTGATCGCTACGAGGATTTTGTTGCCGTTGAAACTGGTGGTACCGACACCTTGGTCGGCGTACTGAGATGGTACCACGATATCGTTGGTGAGTTTTCCATCTTTCTTCTTGCCGCAGAAGATCTCGATGGCTTGATTGATGCGCGGGAAGCGTTTGCCGCACTTGGTGGCGTTCTCGAAATCGGTCGCTGCTGATGCCAAAGCGGCGAACGTGAGCAGAGCAAGTATTGTTGGCACGGTGAAGGTCATCATGGCCGGACTTGGTGATGGTGGTGCGGTTGTGCGCTGTGCTCACAATTGGAAGGTATAACTTATTGCGAAAGCTTTCTGGCATAAGGGATCTTCTTGGAACAAAAAACTCGTTCAATGATATCAACAGATATGCTGAGGCTCTTGACTAATCATATGGGGCATCTCCTCTCTTGGTGAAATGACAAAGCAGCGACAAAGCATTCTCCAAATGCTCAAAGAAACCAACAAAGCCCAATCAAAGCTCTTTCACTCACCGGGACTTCCGGTGACACGATCGATATCGTCGATTGTCTATCTGTCCTAGTCACCATTTGGACTGTCATATAACAGAAGTTGGAAATTGGGTAGGCGTTCAACTCAACCGCTTGTTCGATCAAACATGCCTCCTCTCTCCACGAAAGAAGGCACCGCACAAGTGATCCCCCAAACCTAGCCTCGCATCCCTGCCGTTCACTCTCAGCGTAAAACACACAACTTCCTTGCTGACAGAGTAGCCCGTCTTGCCCCATCGGCCGTTGATCCAGTCCGCCAAAGCATCTGAGGATTTCTGCCAATCGTAAGAATCCCAGGATTGTAAGATGAGAGTCTCAATTGGCGGCGGTAGAGCTGAGTGGGCTGTTGAAGCGGTTGACGTCTCGTATCTTGCTGTCGGTTTAGTTGTTCTTCTCAGAGGAATGATGGCCAGCATCTTGTTCTTTGCGCTTCGCACACCTGAAGAAAGAGGGTCGAGAGCCATGACTGCTACCTTGACAGCCAAAAATTGGTGTGATGCAGCTTGAGGCTGACCAGAGCGTCAAGCTTATGGGGGAGGAAGACATTTGGTGTTCGGTTGCGCGTGGACGAGGTATAAGGTGTTAGGTGAGTGATGTGCTTTGTGCTTCCGCGCATTGTATCTGCAGACCAACAAAGGTTCAGAGTGTAGCATACAAAGAGCCACATAGTGAAAGGCCTTGTCACGTTGTGCAATTGCTATCGAAGCTTGCTCCGTCTTAGCATCTAACGATATCCATGACCAAGTGAAGCAGCGTTACAAAACTGTAGTAAAGAGTAATGCAGCAAGCACAAGAGACATTATAAACAAGTGTATTGAATTGACTGATAGTAGGCCTGGGTTGTGTACATCTCAATAAGTCACCGCCATCAACTGCTGATCGATCGATCCACAACCGATACTCTTCCCAATCCCATACTCCGCCAATAGATCATCGTAAAAATCGTAGAACTTCGTATCCCGTTTCGACTCTGTTGTGAAAATCGTTCCACTCGGATGCTTTGTGTGCAGCAATGACACGTCGCCCGGCCAGAATTGATCAGTATCCGACAAGTTAATTCGTCCAATCGAGCGTCGTGCGGGCATGAAGCCGATATCGACCGACATCGATCGCCTCTTAGGGTGACCTGCCCTGAGAGTATCAGCTCGTGAATAAGTACGATTGCGTTCTTCGCCGGGATCGAATGGGTTGATCTCGACCAGGTCGAAGGGGTTGCTGAGCATGCTGTGCGTCTTGCTCTCAGCTCCTTGTGAAGGCTCGGGTTCATCCTCGTCCCACGAATCCCATTGATCTTCGTCAACAGTGTGCTCTCCTGTTAGTGTCTCTTGACTTGTTGATGGTGATGAGAAGAGATCGAATGCTTCGAACTCAAACGGATTGCCTGGATCTTCATAGACTGTATTTCGGACCTTCCGAAGTCTTTTCTGAGTAGAGACATGGATGTACAAATTACCACCTTTTGCGTCGTCTTCCGGCGATATTGGATTATGTCCTCTCTTGCGACGCGTTGCAGAAGAGTCCCGAGAGTCTGTCAAGTCAGTGTAAATACATGGCAACAGCGGAGGAAAAGCATAAGAAAAAGTGTGAGGAGAACTTGTTTGTGAGCGAGGTAATTGCCGGGTCCAGCCCGTGTCATTATACATTACCATGGTTCATATACCATCATAATTACTTCCGTGAATTCCATCGCTAGTTTGAACACAAAAACAAAAACAAAAAAATGCCGATCACTGACCTCCATGCTTTTTAAATTCGTAGCACGCTTCACACAAGCCCTGCTTGAGGTGAGTACGAGAGGGCATGTGGCAGCCCTTTTGGAAGAAAGGGGTGCCTTCCATCTCACCGCAGAATTGAATAGCGCCTGCAGGAGCTGCGTCAGTCATACCAAAGTCCATATCGGAGCAATCCGAGTCCTTGCGGCTGGACTTGAAAGCATCGAGCTTTCTGCTCAGCTGGAGGGCAATCTTCTCCGTCGCCGTAAGCATCGTGGCGTCCGACTCTGGGTCGAACTCAAGGGCTGCGTCACGCTCCTCGGATGTCAAGGAGCCAGCGGGAGGAGTGTACTTGGCGGCATTAGGAGTAAGAGGACGGGGCTTACCTTCGAGGACGGCAGTGGCGCAGTCCTGTTCGTGTCTCTTCCTGTATGCATCAGCCGTACGAGAGCGGAAGTTACGCTCCTCCATTTGCGCCGCGAACGCGGCATCAACAGGTCCAAGACCCCAGGCCTCACCAGGATGCGAAGCCTTCTGCTTCTCGACGATCATCTCCTTCTGGTGCGAAGGGCGGGACGAAGGGTCAGCCCGACGGGCAGCCTCGACATCACGTGAACGAGTCGCGCCTTTGACGAAAGAGTTACGCTGAGCCTGGTTCATGGTCAGAATGTCAGCCTTGCTCTTGGCCCACTTACCTACGCTCTTGGCAGCATCTGTCAGGCTACCACGGCGGGATCCTGGACGGGAGCTTGACAAGAAGCCACTCATTCCAGAGTTGGTCCTCTTGTGGTGCACAATTGGTGAGTCCTTCGAGTCAGGGCGAGGGGTGGTCGGTCGTGAGGCGTTACGCGGTGCAGGTGAAGATGAAGAGAGCGATTCGAGCTGTGACTTAGCGAGAGGCGGAAGGTCGACACGCTGGGTGAATCCAACGGGCGCCTGGGGTGCGCAGCCTTCGGGTGTTTTGTGGCGTTGGTCGAACTTACCCGAAGCATCACGAGGGATGAAGGGGGGGGTCGCGTTGTTTGGGATCCTTGGGAGTGCTTTGTTCAAGTCTGGAGCGCCACCGCGATTAGTACGGGCCGAGGACTGCGGTTGGGTCTTTGTCGTGCTTGCAGAAGGCTTAGTGCGATCACCATCAACTGGCTTGCGGGCCGGTACTGATGACTTGGACACGGCAGGATACGGACTGTTCTGCTGTTGGGTGCTGCCAGAGCCGACAGGCTTGCGAGGGATTGTCTTGATGTTCTGGCTGGACGAGCTCATCTGTGGAACTGCGCCGTTCTTGATGCCGTAATGACCGGCCTGGTTTTCGTGGAAGATCTGAGAGGAGGTCTTGTTCTCTCCAAAGTTCGACATGCTGACGAAAGGAACTTACCGGAAGTTGATTTTGCTGTGTGTATGTGTTGAGGTGAGACCTGCTACACCGGATGTAGAAGTTGCTTGACAAAGGAGTTTTGGGTATTGAGAATGGCGTTGAAGAATTTGGGCAGCAGAGTTGTTCCTTATAACCAAGGCTTTGATCCAGCAATAGACACCATGTGAACGTTGCGATAAAGAGAGCCTTTGTGAAGCTTCCTGACACCCGCTGTAGGAGGGAACAAAGGACTTGTTTAGCAACAGTTGAGAGGGGGCTTTGTTCTTTGACAATGGCATTGAAATGTTATGGGAAACGCAAGGAGAAATGGCATCGATCCACTCTGATGTCCAAGTGGTGAAAGAAGAAACTTGAACGATACATGCAAAAACGTGTCATGTGAACTTGTAAACAAAAAAAGGACCCGAACTCCTGACGTCTGTCAGCGTCCAGCACAACGTAGATCATTTAGATCATACCATTACCGAATTCCCATGAATATTAATAATCAGCCCATCAGAGTAGGAATGCGAAACCAGCGACGACTGTGACGAGCATCGAAGCGAAGCCGATGGAAATGGCGCTTGCACCGCCAGTGTACTGCTCGGGGCCTTCGTTGCCAGGCTTAGTTACGTTGCCAGTAGGTTTCGCCTCACAGTCAGGGCCAGGGCACTTTCCACTAGGAGTTGGGTATGGACCGGCTCCGCTGTTGGATGCAGAAGCTCCAGGCGCTGGCTTCGGGCAGTTCGTGCCACCAGGGCACTTGGAGTCGTCTCCTGCTGGTGCAGGTGCATCACCGCCAGCAGGGCAGTTCGCGCCACCGGGGCAGCTGGCGTCGGCTGGAGGACGCTGAGCGCCGCCAGTTGGTGCGGGTGATCCGCCAGATGGGCCAGGTGCCTGGACTTGTCCATCTGGAATCTGTGAGACAGGCTTGCCACTGGGTCCAGGAGCCTGGATTTGGCCGTCCGGAATCTGTTCGACGGGCTTGCCACTCGGGGCGGGAGTAGGAGTAGCAGGCGGCGGTGCAGGCTTGCCGCAGCCATCGGTGCATGGCTCAGTGATGGTGACTGGCACCGGGGTCTTGTCGCAGACATGGCAATCCTTGGTGGTGACAGTGAAACCTTCCGGCACGTGGTCAGTGGCTGAGGCCCATGTAGGTGTGGCATCGGAGCATGATTCTGTGACTGTGTAGGTGACCGGCACGAGACCAGTAGAGCACAGAGATGAGTAGACCGTAGTGTAGACGGTCGTGTGGGCGGGTCCAGTGGGTTTGGGGGCCGCGGAGGTCGATTCGTGCTCGCAAGTGGGGCAGTAAGTGACAGTTACGCCGTTGGTGACAGTGATCAGTGTCTCGATCGACGCGCTCTCGCAGTCATCGAACGTAACGGTGGTGTAGGAAACCGGCGCACTGCTGATCGGTACGATCGGTGCACTGCTCATTGACGAGATGGGTGCACTGCTAGCAGAAATGACCGGTACATTGCTGCTCGAAGAGATTGGCAGGATGCTGATGGGTGTGGAGACAGCAGGAGGGATGTACGCAGGCGGAGTCTCGTACTGGGCCTGCGCGGACGCGCCAGTTGCAGCGGCCGCGACGGCGACGTATCTGTACTTCATCGTGAAAGTAAGATGTAGGTAGCTTCGGTGGTCGCGTTAGTGGATAATTTGGCGTTGTAGGGAGCGACAAGAAAGAATTAGTCGAGAAGGTTAGCTTTGAGGATCGAACGAATGGAGATCCACCTAAAGCAGTAATTAAAAGAGTGTTGGGCTGTCTGAGTAAATATCTCGGTGGTTGCAGCGACTTATACGGGTGCTGTTCGCGGCGTGGGCGTTTGTTGATTGCGGCAACATTCCTAAGCAGATTGGCGAACCCATTCCGCTGCCCGGCAATAAACAGCTGAAATCAGAAAGCCCCACACTCGACCGAGATGAGTAGCGGCATGGAGATACAAGCGTGGGGAGTGATAGCTTGGAAAAGGGCCAGAACGGATAGTGCATGGCTTTGCTGAAAAGTGATCGTGAGGACTATCACTTGACACTTGATCTCGCCGAGCGGTCACAGTGTATCATCCTCGTTGGTAGCAAAGCTCTCGATCGCAAAGTGACACATCTTTCAAAGGCCCCTACTGTCACGGGTCGACAGAATACTGAAACATATCCACCGTCCGATGTAAGCAGTAGCTCACGTCGCACGATCGATGTCAGGTACAGTATATGCCTTGTTTGCACAGTTGCATCCGGCCACGCAGCGGGTGGAGGAGAACCCTGAAGGAATTTCTCCGACGGTCTCAGATCCAGGTGTGGCTTGGAAATGGTGCAAATATGCCAGAGAAGATTGGTCCGAATGGGCGGCGCGTGAGAAGTAGTGAAAGTGCACAGACCATGCACCATCCGGTAATGCTTTCTGCCTGGGGCGCAAGCAATTTTGATGCTCACAGTTAGTTCCAATATATTCCATATATCCAGCGATGGAAGAGTTTGTCTGCCATAGCACAACAAGGACTCCCGGCAAGCACGTTTCAAACAAGCTGATAGCAGTTTGCTCAGAAGTTCCTCGAGAAGGGCCGAGTACAAACTCGTGACAAACTCGAAAGCAACTTGGAAACGATTGTGAAGAATCACAAATGCGCAAAGCAAAAGCGATGCTTGTCAAACGACGGTTGAACATCGTCGGGTCGGTATATTTTACAGTCGAGCTCAGCCTTTGGTCTTCCGTGTCAGCTTCATTCTCATCCTCTCCACTCGCTCCAACCAACCCCACTGTACCAATCAAGTCTCAACCGCACGATGCAGCGTAGAGAACCAACTCGCGACATCATCGACCTACGCTCATGGCCCGAAAAAATCCAACTAGACAGCGCCCCGCGATTCGTGGTCAAGTACCCGGTGGTCTTTTGCGACTGGTGTGAGCCCTGGAACCGATCGATCCTCGGCGTTGTGCGTCCATCTTGCCGTTCCCCTCCTCTCGATGACTTCGTCATTTAACAGCAGCATCACAGGGAACCCCCTTGACATACCGCAACATTGGGCCAACTTACTGCTACGTCCATCAATACTTCCACAATGAGCCAGCTGTGATGTATTTGCTCGCAAAGAACGAGTCGGGCAATCACAACAACAAGCCGGGGACTGGGCGGATAAAAGCGTCGGTGGACATGGCGGGAAGGATGTTGGAGAGGGTAGGCTGGGTGTTGTTGTGATTGAATCCAAGAATTTGCAGAGTTGTTTCGACGAGACGTGCGGGCTTGAGAGTTGGGATTATTCTGACTGAGGAAGTGGTCACTATAGACGCTTAGCGGTCAGCGTGCCAAGTGAGGTTCCATTACAAATCATGAAGCATCCAGACTCCATTCAAAATCGTTTGTTCATGCTCGCTCGCTGTCGTTATCGTCAATGTATTTCACGTCTTCAGCTCATCATCACAACCGCAACATGCAAGAATCCATCGCCCGAACTCGCCACCCTTCCCAACTCTTCCAAGTTGGCGCTCATAGGCGCAACTGCACCATGCAGGACCGGTTGAGCAAGCAATGGAGACCTTCTGCTCGGGAAGATGCTTTGCAAAACACCGTTCAACGCCGTTCCTAACGTTTGCGGTTGTTTTGATGGCAGGTGTAAGGGTACCAGTGACTGCACGACCCTGATATGGCCTGCTTTACCGGCAGCAGCTGCATCATCATCTTCTGCGCCTTCAGGGATCGTCTGTGATGTGCCCTGGCTCGCAGACATGGGGAGGTATATCTTGACGGGCACGTGGCGGATGGTGACGCCTGGCGGCTTCAGAAGCTTGTTGTTGATGGTGTTGAAGAGGTCCATATCATCTGTGAAAGTCGTATCAGCTCTGACCGCGGCAGCAGGTCATCAGTCATTCCAACATACGTGATTCCACGCTCGTCCACAAATTGTCCGAGTCCTCTTTGCTCATCCCCATAACAGTCCTAGCGCTTCCATTCCGTATGAAATCCGCCTCCTTGACCGCATTCACAAACGAATCGCGCATAGCCCTGCCCTCCGAGTCAAGCTGGTAGAGATGCTCGCTAGGGAACTCCGAGTAGTGCACCACCAGCTTCCACGGCAGCGGTGACTCCCCCAAAACGCCCGCGACGTCAACCGAAGCCTGCGAAGCTTCCACATGCACCCTCCGACCCAGGTCCACCGGGTCGGCGCCCGAGTGAAGGTCATACAGCAGGCCGACAGTGTAGTGCCATTTCAGCGGGACGTTCTCGAACTCGAACCAAGCCTCGTTGGCGGGCGTGTCCGGGTTGATGAGCTTCGGGGCGAAGAAGGCGTGCAAGCGCGGGAGCAGGAAGGCCAGATACGACAGGCGAGGGTACTGGATGAGATACGGTTCGGACTCGGAGTAGGAGCGGCAGTCTGCTGGCGCGAGGCGGATTTCCAGAGGCAGGCGGCCGTCCCAGACGCGGCGCTGGAGGGCGGAGAGGGCGGCTTGGTTTGAAGGCATGCTGGATGCTTCACCGATGCCGATGTAATGCAGCGGTACGGGTGGTGTGTGAGGCTCGCTCAATCATGATGGGAGGTAGTGGTGATGAATCAGCGCGTGAAGGCAGGAGGATGCGTGAGCAAATGGTCTGGTGAGGTGAAGCGAGGCCTGAGGTCCGCTTTGGGGCGAGTCTAGAGTGAGGTGCTCGTCGACCAAACAGAACACCATCCTGGAATTTGGGATAGCTAGACGATATCGGACGCTGTACTCTTACGAGTGTATCATCAATTTTGATTGTCCTACAGGAGTTTTAGTTGACCATCATAGCAAGCAATCGGACCTGATAACATTTCACTTGTGTCAAGGGTTAGGGTTGGGGTTATCGCTCGAATCCTAGTTGCGAGTACAATCGATCAAAACATCACGCAAGGGCCTGAAAGACATATTACCTCTCGTATTTCAAGTGTACTGTTGTTGGAGATACATCTCTGTGTTGGACGCAGCCTTTGGGGCGAGTTGTGCCGTCTAATATCGTTTGCAACAACAATTAGACACTTCGGCTAGAGAAAGGCAAGAGCGACACTATGCAGCCCAACAACTCACCCTCTCTCAAACCAACAGCAACATCGAACAGGATTCACGATAGCACCGACCGGACCCACAAACTCAATACACTCGATACGAGAACGAGGTCATAGCGGGAGACCACACCGAAAAGCACTAATGCAACCTGATTCGTCTGAAGACGATGAATGCAAGTACCTAAAGAGTACCTAGTGCGTAGCATCTAAAACATCTACACAATCCTACAATTTCACAATTTCACGATCTCACAATCAAGAGTAATCAGCAGCCACAAGCCACGAGCCAAACTGCCGAATCTCGCCAATCACACTTATAACGCCATTGTGATTGTGCTGCATGGACATGGTTGCATGGGTATGCCGCGACGACATCCGAAGAAGTACTAGATCTCTCACGCTAGACATGCTCAACACCGAAAACCCCCAACTCCCGACCAACACGTGAGATCTGAAGGAATATCACTAACAGCAACCGTATCACGTCGTTACCGACGCCGCCACAACGCTTTCGAAGATCAGGCGGCTTCTTCGTTACCACGACTCTGGGCCCGGTGGCCGAGACATTTCGATGGACAATCGCGTCGACTCGCATGCGAATCGACTCGTCTCGTCGGGTCCGGGCAGGTTTGAGGAGATGGAAACAAGCCACCTACGTGGCGAGATCTTGGAGATGGCCAGATCTGTGGGAGCCGGCTGTGGGAGCTGGGAAAGACGATGGCACGATGTGGTGATGCTCGAGCCAGGCGGTTGGGATGGGCTGGCTGATAGGTTTCTGTCCAGCCGGAATATGTGCACAGTATCTGGTCGAGCGGTGTCGTTTTGAACGCGAACATTTAATCGACATACTTGCACGGCTCATGCCGAAGTACTCTACAAGTTCAACATCGTCTGAAGAGCCGAGTCGATGAGAATCTGAGATTGATGAAGGCGTGGATAGGTAGGGGTAGTAGTCAGCCCACTTGCAAGTTGCAGTACAGCTTACGCGACATTGATTCCGCGCTACTCTAGAGGACGGCCTCCGGAGCTCGGTTACCCAAGCCGACGAGCACATCAATCTCTGCGTGGATCCCGCGGCGGCCCCTCCCCACCCAGACACGAACTAATGCACAGCACACTTGAGGTTTGTGGTTGGAGCTTTGGGAAAATAAGGTTCGCCTGGCAGGTCAGTGGTCAATTTCGCCGGAGTCCCTGCCACGCCTGCCTACTCGCTGGCTAACACGCTTGCGAAGTTGTGTGTGTGTGTGTGGACTGGGCTGGGCTGGGCTGCCCTGACAGCCTGCCTTGCGGCGCGAAGGAAAAAAGCAGCAGCCGAACAGCGACGGACGTGGCGTTTTCCACCATCGGGCCCAAAAGAGCGAGCTGCTTTAGGCTGGCACCGAGGCCGTGTCTTGAGCGAGCCGCGCTTGTGGACTGGGACCGGACGGCGTCGCCGCCTCTCTGCCATGCCGACCCGGTGTTGGGGATATGACAGGTAGCTCGTGTGCTGTGCTGGTGCTGCCAGGCGTGGCGTACTGGACTGTGCAAGATGACTGTCTGTGGGGACTGCTACACACAGAGCGCCCTCTGCTTACTACTTACAACAGGACTGAACTGGACCGGACTAGACCAGACAGTAGATTGTGATTTTACATTGGATGAGGGGCATAAGGGCTTCTGCAGACAGGACTGCGTTGTCAAGGTCGTCAACGTAACGGTTGTGGTTTCGCGAGAGAGGTAGGTAATTTGCCAGCTTCTCGCTTGGATGCAGTGGGAAGGGATGTGGGCATGGGAGGAGGTAGACGTACCTGTACACATAACACGCTTCAACAGCACACGAGTGCAGTAAGGGCTTGGTTCGTGACTGCTGTATGCTGCCGCCCGTTGTACAGGTCGTGCAATGCGCATGAGAGGATGATAAAATGATAATACCACCTACCATACAACAGCAGAAAGATGATAAAAAATCAAGACTCGTCTCCAAGCTCGCTTCCAGGCTTCCAGGCTTCCAGGCTCCCTCACCAATCGATTCTCAATGGCGGAATGGCAGACCCGCATTCTTGCAAGGACAGGCACAGGGCAGGGAAAGCCGGAGCAAGCAAGCAAACAACGCACAGCTAATCCTCCGATCTATGTAATCCTCCGATCGACACGGCGGCGCGGGTGATGCTGTCGCGCCGAGCACGGCGTCGGGGCAGGCGGTAGTGCAGCATGTATGATGCATGTAGGGGTAAGATGATTTGATGGACACATGTCTAGCGGACATGCAGTGGGAATGTACTAATACATGTGGTGTATCTTTGGGTATTGGAGGTTTACTAGCTTGTCATACGTACCTGACCGCAGTGTTGAGAAGAGGCGAGAGAGTGAATTACATTTCTCAGGTACCTTACTACAGCACGGATAATCCGAGAGATGTCATGGAGAGGCTGGCTAGTGAAGAGTGTCTTAGACAAAAGGTCAGCGCCATTGTTGTCATCGCTTGCCTAGAGTAATACCATCTATAGTACCTTAGCTACCTGTGACGATGTTTGATGATACTTACCTTCCGTCAGCCTCTCAGGGCATAACCTATCCGTGCTCCTCTCTCTCTGTGCATATGCAGCTATTGCTACTTGCTGTGCCTTCCCGTTCCCTTCCCTTCCCAATAATCCCACTCTGCCTGTAAAGTGCCGAGTGACGGGCTCGAGATTGGTAGCAGCATCCAAGTCGCCATACACTTTACCGAGAACCTGGGACTGCAGCACTACAACCGCTAAAAATCGATCGCGCTGTCTGTCTGGCCTCGTCTGGTCTCGTCTACTTTGCATCCTGCGCCAGCTGCCCTGCCCTGCCAACGCGTGCCTGCGTGTACCAGTCAGTCAGTCAGTCGGTCTACCCACCACCAGACACCACCTCGCCTCTTCTGTACCTACCGTGCCTTACCTTTGCCTCTGCCATCCTCCGCAGTGCTCAGCCATCGAGGCCTTTGCCTTTTGCTAGCCCACACCTAATCCTGTTCACCACCAACACACGAGAGACGTCTCAGCACTTGCCTTTGACCTCGCCTCTGACTCTCGCGCGCACCTGGCCCTTTTTCGCCACCACAGCCACTGCCATTCGTCGTCGAAGACATGCAAGTCCACCCCTCGCCGGATCATTTCTACCACGGCCATCCCCCTTCGCAGTCGCCTGCACAGTCACACCACTCTCACTCTCAATCAATCTCACTCTCCCAATCGCAATCTGCGTCTGTCTCTGGCTATTCCAACGGTCTTGGCCAGTCTTACAAGCAAGAACCTCATTTTCCCTCTGACGGCCAACACTCGAGTCCCAACATGTATCCTTACGGCCAGCACCCTCAGCAACAACAGCAGCAGCAGCAACATCAACAACAACACCCTCAGCAACATCAACAACAACAACATCACCAACAACACCCTCAGCAACATCCTCAGCACCCCCATCATCAACCTCAACTTCAGCAACACCACCAGCACCCCGGTTATCCCGGCATGCAGTCCTCCATCCCTCCGCGCATGCCACCGCCCGGTCAGCCTGGCATGCTCCCTCCACTGCACACTGGCATGTCATCCAATACATTACCCGCCCTGCCCGGTGCTCAGTCAATGCCCTCAATGATGCCTCAACATCAACAAATGTACGGTGCACCCCAGCAAAGCATGCCGCCCCAAGTCAAAGCCGAGCCAAAGGCAATGTTCTTCAGCGGGATCAAAGGCGAATATCGCTACGAATTGAGAGTCGAGCAGCAGCCCCAGAGAGCCCGCATGTGTGGTTTCGGCGACAAGGACAGGCGACCAATCACGCCTCCTCCTTGTGTTCGTCTGATAATCACCCACAAAGACACAGGCCAGGAGGTCGACCCCGACACTATAGAGGGCAGCTTCTTCATTCTCCAGGTCGATCTATGGGACAGAGATGCCACCCGCGAAGTCAACGTTGTCCGCGCCTCTTCTTCATCCCCAGCAGTCAGCATCAGCACCGCAACCACAACTTCCTACCCGCCGCCGCAGGAGCGCACAGTGCTCAACCACTTCGGCCAGCCCATGTCCATGGTATTCTCGCCACAGGATGGTCAGGCGTATTATGATCCTTCGCAAGGCATGGGGTATGCTTCGTCACTGTACATGCCCCAATACCAACAACCCGTTCAAGTCCAGCCACCTTCGAACGCCATGTACACCCGCAATCTCATCGGAAGTCTGACGGTCAACGCTTCTCTCCTCCACGACACTCAGGACAAGCCAGGCTACTGGTTCGTGCTGCAAGATCTTTCTGTCCGCACCGAAGGCTGGTTCAGGTGAGTTTCCCATCCTTGTTTCCCATCCAATTCAATACACACACATCTAACTTCGAAGATAGACTCAAAATGAACTTCATCGACCTCGGCGATCCTACCGCCGACGCCGGCCTCAACCGTCAAAAGTGCCCAGTACTAGCCTGGTCTTACTCTGAACCTTTTCAAGTATTCTCAGCCAAGAAGTTCCCAGGCGTGATTGAGAGTACACCGCTCAGCAAAGCGTTTGCGACGCAGGGCATCAAGATTCCAATCCGTAAAGAAGGCAGACCTGAGAAGGAGGAGGCGGAGGAGGAGTGAAATTTTGACAAGACTTGAGCTTATACATGATTTTAGATAAAGTGTACGCTAGATGGCTGCCTCGAGAGTGTCTCGCCTCCTTTGCGGCCCGTGAGAGCGAATCTTGTGAGAAGATTGCGGATGCAGATGCGGTTGCGGAAGAGAATGAGGAGAAGGATCATCCCACAGACATGCTCGAGTCCAAGCTCTGTTCGCAGGAGGATGAGAAGTCGAGATCTCCTACGGACTCGGCAAAATGAGTACGGCGGGTTAGAGCCCGGCAAAGACAATTTTCAATAGGAAACGCTTGACGATGAAAAGAAGGAGGAGGCTTTTCGAACTTCGGACCGTCAGATGCCAGCAACAATCACCGACCCGCGATACTGGAAGCACTGCGAGCAGACTGGACTGTTCGCCCACCCGATCGGCTCTCACCATCCGCACCACCCACTCCCGTCGACTTTTTCCCTTCCAGCGACTACCTGGAGGGGTTTTTAGTACCGGCGGATCGCCGTTCGCTCTGTTGACAGCGCATGTGCTCTTTTATAGTCACTTTACTGCTTCCTTGCTCTTCTCCTGAGAGTGCGATATGCGCTGTCTCTTTTCTTTTCGGGCTTGATTTCTAGCACCGAGTTGTTAGCTTACTTCAAAAGCTGGGAGTTTTCGGGAACGCAAAATGATTAATGCATGGCATTGACCATTGTTAGACTGTTAGATACAGCGAATAGACTTTTGGAGGTTGTACGATAAGATATAGTCGCTACCGGGTATCATCGTCATCCTGTCTCACACGAACCAAAGCAGAAGACTCTCATTATTCTGCGCGCTCTATGTGTTGATGAATTTGATAATGTTATCGCCCATTCGATCCAACAATCTCGTATTCGCCAAGTCTAGAGCCGGACCTTGGACCCTTCTTTCACCTCACATCCCCGCAGAGGACAGACTGTGGACAGCTCCAGGCTGCTCGCTTATCAGCAACATCAAACGATTGGTCAAAGGTCTGCGCATTTGCTGCTTACATCTTCATAACTCTCAGCGCTCCCTCACTGATACTTTCACTTCCGCCCTCAGCCGATGACATAAACATCGAGTCAAGCTTTTTGTCTTTGCTTCCCCTCTGCCTGCGTGCTTGCTTGACATTGCCAATACCAACATTGGCAACGAAAACGGCGACGCGCCAACATTGAAAACACCACCTGACCAACACCACCACACAAACACCCGTTCAACATGGCTCTCCGCGGCGTCGCGCCCTTCGCGACCTTCCTCATCGTCGGCCGTAAGTCGCCTAGTCACCGTCAAAACAGCACCCGCAAGACAACCCAAGGCTAACCAACGCACAGCAACCTGCTTCTTCCTCGGCGTCCTATTCGCCATGTTCCCCTACGACTACAACGTCCTTTGGTCCACGCCCACCGCCCTGCTCGGCTCCGACCCGCTCCTCAGCCCGCGCGCCCCCTTCTTCGACCTGCAAGAAAACCACCTGAAGTTCCTGCACGCCTCGCCGCCCTTGATCTCGCGCGTCCTGCACATCGTGATTGGCACGGGCCTGCTGGGCTTCCTGATGAAACTCTACAAGCCCAGCGAGGCCAACATGCTGTTCGACGGTGCCAGCCTGGCGCTCTACATGTGCGGCATCGCGGTCTATGTTGCGAATATTGTGAAAGGCTTGAGGACTGTGACTGCGGGTGCGTACGGCGGAGCGGTTCTTGAAGAGGGCGAGACGCTTGTGGGGAAGGCGATGGAGGGCACGGATTCGATTTACATTGGGCGGGAGGATAGTTTGAGGGTGCTGGCTGCTAGTGACACTATCTTGGCGCTGGTGCTGGTCGGTGTGTTGGTTTTGCAGGCGGGCCAGTGGTATGCGCAGCGCAAGGAGGAAGAGGAGATTGAGTTGATGGACAAGGCTAGGGACGAGAAGAAGGCGAAGAAGGAGAGTGCTGCGGGTGGTAAGAAGAAGCAGTAGGCGTTGACTTGGTAGTGGAGAGAGTTGAGTGAGGAGCGGTGGTGACTATGTTGATGTTGTATACAGTGAGCGATTGTGCGTGTGTAGTTCACACAACTAAAACTATTAGAAGAGCCAGTATTGCTGTAATTTCAAATTGACAACATAAAGTCAAAACAAGACGAGCCTTTCAGAATCAAACTCATCCTCCCACCAACTTCCTCCCTAATTCGCCAACGTAACCCCCCTTCCCACCCACCCCTCCTCAATCTCCCTCCTCACACACCGCTCAAAGATCCACTCTCCCACATCCCTCCTAGCAACAAACCACCCAACCGCCGGCTCTGTCTCAACCCCAAACCTAATCTTCTCCCACCCCTTCCCCTCCCCACCAGTCAGCAGCGTGGGCTTAACATTGACAAAACCTCTGATTCCTCTCTCCTCTTCTCGGACTTTAGACTTGAACATATCCCTGAGGTTCCCTTCCATGGCGCCTTTATCGACATGGGGATGGTGCAACAGCCAGCGGTAGAGAGGTATGTAGAGGAATGGAATGTCCCGCGGACAATCTGGGGGTGAGATGCCGGTTGTGGAGATGTTTATCAAGAGAGGCTTGGCGTGAGAAGGGTAGGTGGAAGGCAAGAGGGCAGCGAGGATCGTCTTCGAAGCGTCCCGACAGATCGTACTATCCTGGATTCCGATGGGTGCTAGAGGGTTGGGGTGCAGGTAGAAGGACGTGGGGCCTATGCCGCTTATGATCAGGTCTACCGTCCTGGTGTCTTTGGTGGTGAGGGTGGTGGTGTCGGAGTTAATAGAAGGATGCAAGACGGTTCTCACGGCTTCGACATCGCGGATGTCGCCTTGGGTTATTGTCAGGAAGCGCGACTGAATGTCTGGGCTGATTCCTTTGGCGCTGAGAGAGTCTTTGAGCGTTTGAGGGGAGCGCGCGAGGGCTGTGCAGGTGTATTCGTTGCGCAAGCAGGCGGCGAGGCATGAGCCCGCGCAGTCACCTGTGGCGCCGAAGAATGCGATTGTGCGGGTCGACGACATTTTCGTTTAATTTTGGGATGCTGTAGTTTCGGGGTGGTGTGGTGTGTGATGACGATGTGTAAGTGAGGTTGAAGGTTTCGTACGTATCGGTCTAAATGCGAGTGGTCTTGTAGAATGTTGGGTCACTGCTCAAGCGAACGTCTTTCGATGTGCCAGGTACTGGTTCTTTACTATGAACGCGGAAACATGGAAAGGGAGCTTCAGTAATACTTATGCATGATGACTGCCTGCGAGACAGCACAGAACGGGGCTTCCAGTCCGTCTCATGACATGCGAGATTCGCATTCCACAATGCGTTAGGGCACCAACGTACGTACAGTTCATTGCATAGCTATGGTACGGTAGTGCAGTAGTTCACACCACCATTGAGCTGAGGTCGAAGGAAGTTGTGGCTTGCACGAGACAGCTGCTGACGGACTAATTGTCCCGCATGATTTCGACGTTCCAGGGCTCGTGCTTCTTGCAACGCGAATGCGAAGCGTCGGCGTTGTTGCTCCGATCTGGTAGCTGAGCTGGAGAATCGAGCAGCAGCTGCTCGGAGTTCCTGTGAATATGATCGTATATGTGGTGGCCTGTCGGTGAATTGTTGGTCGTTCATGAAACTATGGAAGAATGAAGTAAAGCGATGGATCATGAGTCGCCTCCAGGCATGCCACCGGGGATGAGCTGCAGGCGGTATTAGAAAATCGGCGAGGTAACGTAGAGAGACACGACTACTTGCCATGCAGATGTTGTTGCCGTTCAGGAGGATTTTGGGAAGTTTGGAGGTTGCGCCAGAGTAGTCGCTGTTGTTGCATGTCAGCTTCGAAGCGTCTTGTCGCGTTGTGAGTGGCGTACTATTCAGTGACGTCTTCGAGCACCATGTCTGATAGGTGTTAGTATACGCTCCCACTCCCACTTGAATAGGATACGTTTCCACTTACTGACGAAGTCGTCAAAACCGAGCAGGGTGCCGCTGAACTCTGTCGTGGTGGTTAGTTTGAATGCCAATCTTTCACTCACTCACTCACGACGAAAGACTCACCCTTGTCACCCTTCATGATGACTCGCATTCTCGATCCAATGCATCGATCGATCAGCTCCAGGGGCATCAGTTGGGAGGCCATTTTGTTTGGTGTTGAGTGTGATATGGGTGATGCCTCGTTGTTGCTGCCGCCCACGACGTTTGTGCTCTCCAAAGTGGTGAAACGTCACGTGAGAGATCTCGGTCGCGATCCAATGGACTGCTCGGAACTGACAGGCCCGACTCCCCGCCTCCCGCCGAGCCGCCGAGTGGTCGAAGTCTATATGGTTCGGGGAAGCTCAATCGTCACAGACCCTACTCGTACTTTTCGATATCGCATTGCATTCTTGCATTGCCGTCCTCTCCTCTCACTCCTCCCTTCAGACGCCACCTCCTTGCCTTCACAGCTTATCGATACTCATCGATTCGCGGCAAGGAATGTCGTATCTGCGGCCAACATGCAGCGACGCCGCAGCACGAGTGTCAAACATTCACATCTCGAGGCACATGCCCAGCTTCTGGCATGGCGACACGCAAGCGGACCATCATGTCGATACTGGAGTCCGCGCCACCCACGAGGACCTTGAGCGTCTTCAGCGTCTCCCTTCACAACGTCCTCTTGATCGAAGATGGGACGAGTCACGAGGACTCACTTTCGCCGAGCGCTCCCATGTTCCAAAGAACCACACTTGGACACCGAGGCGCGGGATCGTCTTTGCAGGCAATTTGAACCATCGAAGAGACTATGCGACCCGGCCATCCCGAACTGGAACCATAGGCGTCACGAAGCCGGCAGGCCAGGTTTTTGGCTCGGGCGGCCTGCCCTCTTTGGAGAAACCGTCTGCGCCTACACCCGCTGCCACTATTGTCCCAAAAGGCGCAAAGCAAGAGCAGATGGAGAGGGAGATCCGTGCCAAGGAAGCGAAGATTGCAGAACTGAAGGATGAAATGGACAAGCAAGTCAGTAGACGGGAAGTCAGGATCGCAGAACTGCAAAAGCAGAAGCAGGAAGTTGAATCAAAGCATCGCGATTTGCAAATCAAAAATGAAGAGCTCAGGGAATTATTTGACGAGGAGAAATCAAGAATGTACTCCAACGGCAGGCGAGATGCTGAAAAAGAGGCCAAAGAGGAGGCCGCGCGGGCTATGCAATCCAAGGTGTTGGACTTGGAAGCGCAGCGAAGAAGCCTCAGCGACCAGCTGGAAACAGCCAAGGCGCAATTGCCTGCGCTGAGGAAATCGATGGCGCAAGAAGTCGAAACCCGAGAAAACACACTCGCTAAGGAAAAGAAGGAATTTGAGGCTGAGATTGCGCAACGGTACGGTGCACTCAACAAATTCGACGACTTGGTGAAGCAGAATGCGAAAGAAACCAAGCAAGCCGCGACAGAAACTGCAGAGAAGCTCGAAGAGGTCTCCCGAGAGCTTCAGCTCAAGGAAGATGGCATGACGAAGAGGAAGGCGGAAAGAGGCAGCTACGAAGCTTACCGAGCCCAATTTCTGCAGGTTCACGACCAGCGGAGGACGCTAGACGATAAGCTCAAGATTGTGCAGAAACAACTCAACGCGGAAATTGAACGATGCGCCACCACCGCGAACGAAGATGGCTCGCAACAGGGGAGTCGCCAGGACTTGAAAGATCTCGAGAAAGAATTGGCAGACGTCCGCAATAGGTTGGCCAAGGTGGACGAAGAAACGAAATCGGCGGCCCACGCATCTAGAGTCCTCGCAACATCCACCCGGTTCCGTGACATCTCGATTGCCGCAGAGTCAATGAAAGCGACCCTGTACATGATGAGCATCAACCCTTTGAAAAATGTCAAAATTCTGACGACTACTGAGCTTGACGACATCGACGCGCAGATGCGAAACGCCTCGAACGCTACATTGCAAGAGGAGTTGAAGGCCAAGAAAGACGCTCTTGCCGCGCAATTGGGAACGCTGAACACTGTGATCAGCTTTGCATATCTGGATCACAGTATTCAAGTGCTAAGAACTCTCAAGACTGAAAGCTACCCCAACAAAGCCTCATACATGGCAACCCTTGATCTGAGGGCAGACATGGAAGAGGCGTCAGTCCGGGCTCGTGACAAGAGGAAGACCATGACCGACTTGTCTGGCCGCGATTGGCGACGACACCGCGCCGCATTAGACAACCTGGGTATTTTGGCGAAGAAGCAGGCACAGATCCTGGAAGCTGCCGGGCAGCGTGAGGAGCACGAACCGCGACTGGACGCAATGATCGACGAGAAGATTGCCGCTCTAATCGAAGACGTGCAATCGAAGAGGGGGTCGCTCTTTGAAAGCCACAAGGCAGCACGGTCTGCGTCAAGGCGTGCGGGCCCTACACGTGCGTCCTCGGCGCCAACTTCAAGTCCAGTGCGGAGGACGTTTGGAAGTACGACATTTCCACCAGTCCGGTCTCCACCAGTCCGGAGGCCAACTCTGAGGCTGAAAGAACCGTCGAAAATGACAAAGGCGGAAAACCAGCAGTACACCGATAACTGCAAGCTGAAAGCCAGGTTGTCTTCAGAACTCCGCGATCCGGCAATAACAATGGACGATCAGACTAGGGCAGAAAAAGTAAAGCAGTGCCTTGTCGCATATTTGCAGATTTTGGAGTATGAAATCAAAGAGCTCGACGCCAGGATGATGGCGCCTAAGACCGTGAACGACTCAACGAAGAAGGCCGAGCTTCAGAAAAGGTCAAAGAACAATAAAGTAGCTCACGCTCGTGCGAGGCGCGCTCTGGAAGCTGGACATGATCCATGGGCTGGAGGCAGAGCGATTAAAGCCTGGAAAAGTCAGAGCGTACCCGACACCCCATCGAAATTATTGGATGACGATGTGATGAAAGATCTAAGCTCGCTCAGTATAGCACATAAAGAGCTTCACTTGCGTCGATTAAAGCTTTTAAAGGACTCTGATCAGTTCAAGGGACATTCCTCGAGGGACCTAGCTTCTTTGCAACAACAGATGACGTCCATTAACATCAGTCTGAGAGAAGACCGCGTTCGCAACCTGCGGGTAAAAATCTCAACTCTCAAGTCTGAGGCTGATACCGACAAGACGTTACTTGGAAACCTCGAGATGTCGCTCAGAGGAGAGGAGGCAAGTTTAGATGCTGCAGCGCGGAAACCCACTCGCAGACAAAGAATGGCGCAACAGGCTCCACGGACTTCATACAAGCCCTTTCCAGACTCGGACACCGACACAACTGCCCCAGACACCACTGGCTTGAACCTGACACCAACTTCTACGAAGCAAGCAGCACACTCATCTTTCATAGGGCTTTGCTTCTCTCGTGACATCTCTCGGCTTATGGCTCTCCGACGAAATCGGCTCCCTGGAGAGTTGATTCAACACCGGAGATCCTTCATGTCAAGGACACAAGAGGCATCTTCGTGTACGCATACGCAAGCTTCTACTAACCATGGGGAGCACTATGCTCATGATCACAGATCTGGGGACTTTGCGGCTACGTCTTCAGACAAACATGTTGCAAACGACATTTCAGATGCTGGTACCTCACGTGAAGCTGCCTCTGATGACGATGACGCCAAGAGTTATATGCAGCCAGCTTTCGCTTCAGTTTCTTCGTCAACATACAGCCATCCATCCACAAACAACACATCTGCACAAACCAGCACCATGTCTGAATTGGAGGAGGAAACTTCTCCCGCATATGAGATCCCAACAAAAGACAAAAGGAATGCTCTCATTGCTTCGCGGAATTCCACCGCGTCTTTCTGGAAATACAGCATGTACAAGAATGCTGCAGGCGAGGCGCCGACGCGTCACTACTGCACAACGTTTGAGCAGACGGAAGCCCAGCTCGCGAAGTTTGCTGGCGAGAAAGTTGTGGGCTTTGACCTTGAATGGGAGAAGTTCAAATCCAAACCCGGCGAAGATAGTGCCAAACGCTGCGTGTCTCTCGTGCAGATCGCGTCCGAAGACAAGGTCGCGCTGTTCCATCTTGCTCTCTTCCGAGGTGGTGATTCCGCTGCAGCACTGATGCCGCCGGCTCTACGGTCATTCCTCGAAAATCCAGAGATCATCAAAGTCGGTGTCAACATTGGTGGTGACGCGTCACGGTTGAAGAGATGCTTCGGAGTGGAAATGCAAGGCAATATCGAACTCAGCCATTTGTACAAACTGGTCACGTATGGCGAGACCAATCCTGCCAAAGTCAACCGCGGTCTCTACGCTCTTGCCAACCAGGTCAAAGAAGTACTGCACTTGCCTCTCTCGAAAGGTGAAGTGCGAACCAGTTCGTGGTCAAAACGTTTGAACGACCAGCAAACCGAATACGCCGCGTCAGATGCCTACGCTGGGTTGAGGTTATTTTACGAGCTCGAGAGGCGAAGGAGAGCCATGGAATCTAAGCCGCCCCGCCCGGCTTTCCACGAGCTGGGACTGCCAATCCTGCTGGGCGAAGACCAGACGGCGCCTTCAGAAATACAAGCCGTCGAAGCAACCGAAGATCCTATCGACGAATCTGCGGCCCTCCAAGAACAAGACCAAGATGACGACAGCGACGACTTCGAAACCCCCGAGGACCTCGAAGCCCTAGACGCCTACCTCGAATCCCAAGACGCCATGGCACTAGCAGGCAGCACATCCCTTCCCGAAATCACTTACCCCACCCTCCCACCACTTGAAGACGCCGCCTCCGAGCCCTCCTCTAGCTTCGACTCCGCCTCCAGCCTCCCCGACGACCCCCTAACAAAACCCACCCGCAAACCCAAGACCCCAAAATCCACCACCATCTCCGCTAGTACAGCGCCCACTTTCCCCTCCCCCGAAGCCGCCACCGCAGAGATCTGGTCTACGACCTGGCAAGCCAACCTACCAGCCACCCACACTGTGCGAGCGACCAAGCAAGCCCTGCGAGCCTACCATATCTGGCACCACCAAGGTTTCACGCTCGAAGAAACGGCGGCTCTGCTGCGCAAGGACCCGCCGCTCGCGCTGTCGACGGTTGTGACGTACATCGCCGAGGTTCTGCAGAAGGAGGGGTTGGAGTTTGATGCGGCGAGGACGAGGGAGATTCGTGAGAGGTTGCCGATTAGTATTCGCGGGAGGTATGGGCGGGTTTATGCTAAGGCTGCTGGGGAGAGTGCATGATCTGAGTGAGGTGAAAAGCTGGCCGGCTGGATTGTGATGCCTGTATCGTATTGTACAGATCTTTTGAAGACGGATGCATGAGGTGGTGTATATAGACTAGCCTTTTCTTCTATCTACTTGTAGGTAAGGAGGGCCATTTTCGGATCGATTAAGATAGAACAGAAAGGACCGGCCTCTTGTCTAAAATTTAAAAACTCCACTCCAAAACTCCGGGTCCATTTCATTTCCTCCAAGCCCATTAACGTTCCAGACCGTTTTTCAAACCCCTCCTCCAGTCCGGATCCCTGCCCTCTCCATAAACCCGCTGAACGTCGTCTGCCGCCTGGTATCGTCCTCGCGCGCATCATTGACAACCGACAAGCCACCTTGCTGTGAAGGTGAAAACGGGGTTCCAAGGGCGCGATCCGCATATCGAGCCTGCGAAGCCGGGACGCGAGTGGGAGTCTGATCGAACGAGGGCCGCGAGCGGACTGGTGGTGGGAAGTGTGGAGAGGAAGACAAAGTTGTCCAGGAGGAGGTGGGTTGCAAACTTGATGACAGTTCTGAAGGTAGCCTTTGATGTTGATTTCGACTTTGTTCTTTGCGTTGGTTGGGGGAGCAGCCTTGTAGCTCGATGCGGGGCATGGAGATTTTGATCGTTTCGGTGCTGTTGGTCGTCGGAAGTTGGGGTCGTGTGCGCTGTTGATGAGCAGGAAGCGGATGCCGGGCGCGGGTGTTTAACGGTTGTGGTGCGGCTGCTGCGTCTGCCGTCATTTCCCTTCGGAGGGAATGGGAAGACTTCTTCGAACGAAGGGCGCGGATGGGGGAGATTGTATATGCGTGAGTGAGGGTGCCGCGCTTGAGATGCGATGGGAAGTTGTTGGTTGGCGGTGTAGGCGGCGATTGGAAGGCAGTGGACCGGGTGAACAGAGCGCGTATCCTGGGGGTCGGCGCGGGAGTGATGGGCCCGGTCGCTGTCGCGGTGTAGCTCCCATTACTATTAAAATCCAGAGGGTCGACGGCGCGAGGCGGAGAAGGTGTGCCGCGGACAAAGTCTGTTCTGTGACCGTTCGCAGGATCGGAGACTGGCTCGGAAATCGATCGCATGTGCGTTGGTCGCCGGCATGGATCGGGTGTTAGGCTTGTCAATTGATCGGCGGCGGAGAAATGCTTCTTCTCGTTGTAGTAGTCCGTGTGGTTGTTGCGATTACGATGTTGACGTCGGCGTCTTTTAAGACACCACATCAATAGAGCGACGACAACAGCCCCGATTACTATTCCTGGGAAGAGACCGGCAACGAAGCTTTTCCCTGAGAACTCGTCCGCAAATCGTTCTGCGCTACCGGTGATGTCTAAGTCGTTGAGAGTGTTGGGTGAACGTGACGCTGTAGCTGATGGAGAAGATTGTAAAAGGTGGTCGCTGGTGGTGGTCGCGCTTAGAGAGCTTGTTGGCGATACTGAGTTGGTGAGTGTTGTGGTGGCTGAGGATGTCATTGACGCTACTTCAACCGCGCACAGCCCACTATGGCAAGTCGCTCCAGGCGGACAACACGAATCTCCGCACTGGTCAAGTTGCGCAGTCGGGGTTGAATGGAGTTGGTTCCCGGGGAATAATGTGGCGTTCTGTGCTGTTCGATCGCAGGAGATGGGCGAAACGAACTTGCAGTCCTGGCCAGCAGGACAGCAGAGAACAGCGATCGCGGCGGACTCCAGTTGTAGGCATACCGCAGATTCTGGGCAGCAGAAGTCGGAAGGGAAAGGTACGCCGCATTGTTGCAGAGAGCTATCGCCGCCGCACATGGATTCTGTTCTTCTTTCGAGGCCTGAAGACATAGGTCTTGACAATGCGGCTGCCGTGACGGTTGGGAATATGTTCGAGACCTGGGCGATAACAAGAGCAATCAAGAAAGTAGTAATCTCCATGTTGCGCTACTTCGTCGTCGCAGTAAGAAAAGAAGAGGGTATGCAAGAAGAGAGAACCTTGGAAGATGACCAAGACGGCGCAAAACACGAAAGAGGATCAGAACTGGTGGTGCAGAAAGCAAGACATTGGTGCTGAGATCAGGAACAAACCGAAGCCATGCTATTGTCCTACCGGTTTGAAATGACTATAGGCCATGTGCAGGCGGTGTCTGTGAAGGCATGTGCGCATCACGAGGGAATGGCCACTGCAAGCGCTGTAGAATAACGCGTGACCTGATCGCGTCTGGGTAATGACGGCACTAGAGAATGGGCGGTATATTTTCGTCAATGGAAGCATGTCGTTCTAAAGTGTGCGAAACAATTGTAAGCGCCGTGTTTCAATACCACCTGGCTGCAGTGGAATGGAGAGGTGTGGTTGGAACAGAGGCACAGCCGCTCAGCCGCTAGCCCAGGACAGGACGATTCCCGCTGCGGCCTTTCTCGGGGGTTTGAATGGAAGGCATCGCCATGTCTGCTGGGCCATGAGAGCCGCCGGAACACTCAATTGCCGCCACACACAAACCCATCATGATCCCCAGAAGAATAGCGCGCCCTCTCGGCGCCTTCGCCAAAGAGTGGACACGCCCGTCTTGCGTATGTGAACACTTCTTTCGAGCGTTGCAAAAGGAATCAATGCGCTGACAATACTCGCCTACAGACCCGCGCCTCTCCTACCACATCCACCAAAGCCATCTCTCAGCAAACACAAAGCCGTGCCTTCTCCCGCTCCCTCCAACGCGACAGGCGCACTGTGCCCGAGCTGGTCTACGATAAAGAGTTCAAGGAGCACGGTGTACCCGGCCTCTTCAGCGAGACTGGTGTCCGTCTGGGATGGACAACCTATCAGGACATGATGGTGCAGAAGTTGGACGAGCTGCTGGCCGGCGAGCCCGATGAGAATGCAGACGACAAGGCGCTGCTCCTCAAGTACGCACGCGACCCGCAAAGCGCTTCTGTCTTCAACCACGCTAGCATGGCCTTCAACAACCACTTTTTCTTCCAGGCCCTCAGCCCTGAGCCGACTCCCCTGGACCGCTACAATCTCCTCGAGAAGAGTCTGATCAAGACTTTTGGCTCCATCGACACCCTCCGCACAACTTTCCTCGACACCGCCGCTGCCATGTTCGGCCCGGGTTTCGTCTGGCTTGTCTGGTGCAAGGATGTTGAGGGCAGTGGTAGCAAGGGCGCATGGCGCATCCTTGCGACCTACGCCGCCGGTACTCCTTTCCCGGAAGCCGGCTACCGCCAGCAGGGCATCGACGCCAACACCTCATCGGCTGCCTCGTACGAGAAATACCAGGCAAGCAACGCTGTTGCCGCATTCGGAGCCCACAGCCGGCACGGCCAGAACATCTCAAAGATTCCGCCCGGAGGCACAAGCGTCGCACCCGTTCTTTGTGTCAGCACCTGGGAGCATTCCTACATTTACGACTTTGGCCTGAATGGTAAGCGCAAGTACTTGAGCGACTGGTGGGCGGCGATTGATTGGTACCGTGTGGAGCAGCGCACTCCCAAGGAAGCGGGAGACGCTGCTGCCAGATCCATGTTCATGTGAGCGCGATGTGCGATTCATCGTGCTTGGTAGCAACGTACTCAAATCCCTCACATACTATGCTGGTGTATCACGGAAGAGCAACAAAAAGAGCAGGCACGAGCGAGGTCCGATCGAGTATCATCACCTCTCGGCATAGCATCCACGCAGGTCTGTTGGAGTATCGGAGATCTGGAAGCCGCAGGCGTACCCAGAAAGAACAGCGATCCGACGAGATTCGCTGCTCGCCGACATACGGGATGTTGTGTGCAGTCCCTTGAAGAAAAAAAAGAAAGGACGGGTTGCGGCCTATAGCCGGCTCGCTCTGTATAATAGCATTTCGAAACCGCGATACAATTGTAGCAACATGTAATTCTTCGTCAAAATTCTGAAGCGTGGCGCGAGGAAACTTGCTGTTGACCGATTTCAACGCATCGATCCAGCATGTAGATTAATGTCAGATCTCCATACACCGTGGCATCCCTTCAACGGTACAGTCTTGTCTGGTGTAAGAGGTAAGCAGCGATACCTCCAGACGAGGAAGACCTTGAGTCTGTTGGCCACCGCACGATTACGCTTGTTGTTCTAAGTAGAAGTCCGACGGAGGTGACTCTACTGCCGTTCTACAGGTAGCACACGTCGACTGGGTGTCATAGTGACAATCAGAAGCCGTAACTCGTTGGAGCATTACAACAAGCGAGGGCCTGTGTGGAATGCTTGTTAGGCTCCGACGTGTTACCTTGGTAGTTCGAGTCGAGTCGAATTGGGTTGGTTTGCCTATGTATTACCTCGTCCAGCGAGAGTGGTTCGATTAGCGAAAGTATATGTGGCTATGTTTGTAGGAACATTTGACGTGGTACCAGCACAGCTCTAGCTGCAATAGGGCAGACATTCCAGACACGCGAGCAAGAAGCTGTCAAGGACGTTTCTGCACCTACGGCTGGCTCCGGCCGCCGTGCCGCGGCCCTAAAGCGGGAGGATTGCGTCGAATGATGCCTTTGAGAGAGATACAAGAGATGCAAGATCGAGCAAAGGGAAAGGCGTGGCGAGGGCGGCATGCTGCTGTGGCTGCATGTAGCTAATGTTGAGGATTGCCTCGACAGCTTCGGATAGCTCAGATCAAGGAGACTTCGGAGCTGCTGTACCTGCGTGGGTCTCGAACGGTCAAAAAGCCCGATCATGAGACTTCTCTCGAGCTGTGTACCGTGATTCTGCCAGAGAGTGATCTGCAGATAGCTGCTGCTGATTGCGCGGGAAACAAGCTGGTGTAATAGTTTTGTCTAAACAGAGTTGCAGCAGCTGTTCGGGTGAAGTCTGGGTCGGACCCTGCCACCCTGTGCGGGCGCTAGAGTGTGGGGTGCTTTTCTGATGCAATGCAATGCAAACGTAGTGTGGAGGAAGGAGTGTGGACCGCAGACCGCAAATCGCATGCCTTTGTGGAGGCGAGGACGTGTCGTGTCCATGTGCTACGGCGGGGTGCGTGGGTGCGTACAAAAGCAAGATGCCTTGAGTGGTGGCATGTTCGCCTTAGTGGAGGACAGTCCGCGTCCTTCCGCCGTGCATGCGTGAGAGCAGGGACTCGAGCATGGCCATTGGCACACGTGATGCCGGTACGTGGTACAGAACAAAGAACACTGCAGCTGGGCGGCTGCCGGGTGGTGTATCGTGGTTTGATGATAACTCCACGCAAAGTCCCTGGCCCCGCTGGGGGCTGCAAGTGAGGTTTCGACCCCGCAATCTCTGGAATCCTTGGCGAAGTTAAGCTTCGCGTCATCTGGCGGAAGTGGGCGATAAAGGAACTGATCGACGGTGCTCGCCTCGCACCTCGCGGCCTCCTTTCGTCTTGTTGATCCTACCTATCTTCTTCTTCCTCTTCTGCCACCTACTACAGTCAATACTCCTTCTTCTCTTCTTCCTTTCAATCCCAACAACACCACTTCACCCAACGTATCACCACCCGTCCAGCAACAATCAGCTCGCGAACTCAATCGCCCTGGTGACGTAAACGAAACACTCACCACCACCACACCCTCAACTACTACGGGCTATTCAGGCTCCCTTGCTCGCGCCCTCGCATACCACAACACACGCCCACTGAGGCACACACCGCTGGCTCCTGTTGGCTTTCGGTCAGCATTAGCCCACATCACGTCTCGACACTAGCAAGCCAATTCGCTTGACAGTCGCCGCAATACCACACCGCCGCATATATCCGCACCTATCCGTCCGTCCGCCCGTAAGCACGAGCACACGAACAATGGCCGACGAACCGACCTCCACCTCCCAGTCTCCGCCGCGCACCCGCCGCTCGTCTTTTGCTGGTGCAACCTTCGCCGACTTGTTCGGCACAGCTCGCCCTTCCGTTTCAGCTCCTCGCAATGTTCCCAGCACTGGCAACGGGGATAACCAGCAGTACCCTGGTCCCATCACCAATGCTGCCGCTCAAGCCCAGCGTCGACGCATGTCATTGACTACACTGGGTCTCTCTGGCTCTCCCACTGCAACTTCCCCATTCGGCTCTTACCGCGGCCGTGGTGAGAGCATCGGGTCCGCCAACAGCGGCAGCATCGACGAGTCTGCCGTTGAAGATGACTTTGCCAAAGACCAATCTACACCAACCACACCATTCGCCCGCCGCATGAGTTTCGGCGCTCGCGCCATGAGGGATATCAGATCTGGTGGTAGTGGTGGGGGAGGAGTTGATGGAAGCCCACCCCAAAATGGTAGATCTATTCCGCCCCCAGCTCCTTCATCACAGCATGCACGGCAGGCATCTACGTCTGTACCATCTACCGGGACAATCTCTGCCCGTGACGGGAAGGGTCGAGGTTTGTCTTCGCTGCCCTCCAACAAGTCTTCCCTTCCTGCATCTTCATCCCGCACATCGTTCAGTATTCCGTTTAGCAATAGACGGCTGACCATAGCTTCTGCCACAGGCGAAGGCTTCAACTGGTCCGAAAACCTACGATCCCGTGCGGAGCGTACTTCGATTGCCGGCCCATCCGGTGGCGGCGGCGTTGGACTTCCCCTGGGCTCCCAGAACCACTCTCGCGCGAAGAGTATCGCCACTATGGAACCGCCTGTTCGCGAGATGCCGCCACAGCCCAGAGCAGCCAAGAAGCCAGACCATTTCCAGGAGAGGATTCTGAAGGGCGACTTCTACATGGACTAGTGGGATCACTCGGCTTAGTGGACTGGGAATCGGAATTCTGCCGGCATTGGGAAAGCAACTGCTTGCGTCCTATGTATATCTTGAGAGCTTTCTACTGAAAAGAGGAAATTTTTCGCCTCTCTGGCTTACACTGGCGCGACACCAGGAAAGCTTCGAAAAGTATCTCATCCGGGGCTCATCTATTCTATACGCCAGTTTTGTCTGATGTCTCTTCGACTTTTTGAGACAACACCGAAGTACAACATCCATCGGTTGGGAAGCACGTAACCCAGCGCAAGAGTTTGGGCATCATTTCTCATACATCATTATCTCGTTATCAAAGCATGAACACGGCAGAGTCAGCCGCAGAGAACATGTTCACCCGGTCTGGTCATTGGCCGTGTTTGCTTTGCATTTGACTCGACAGCCTCAAAGAAAGCTAGGATTATTGGGATGGGACGGGATGAGTTCGAGTCATGGAAGGCGTCAACGAGGAACCGATTCGGCAGACTGGGTCAAGTGGAATGAATATGGAAGTCTTGTGGATGTGATTTTGCTCCCCACCAACGGGAAGGAATGGAAACATGTCCTGCGGGAATGCAATTTATCTGAATGAATGTATACGAATTATGAACAAATGCAATACTTTTGACGATATTGTTGACGTACGGCCTCTTTTTCTTCTTCCTGCCGCCCTTTCTCTTCTCAATTGCTAGCTAGATATATTGTGAATCACAGGGTTCGCCTCCGCGGTCTCTGCCTGCAAACGAACATCTTCTTCACACTTGGAGCATGCATGCTGTTGCTGGGAGAAACGAAGGTCAAAGACATGTCTGAAACATCTAGCCATTTGTGATCTCTTGGTTTTCGGGTCGCTGAGATACCTTTGGTGTGCAGGGGAAGAGCAGAATTCGCAAAAGGTAGATTGCACAGCAGTCCAATTTGTATCAACAATATCGTCAATGCAAGCTGTTGTATCAGGCATGGCAGGCAAAAGCGTGGTGTGATTATTTGTTCAGGATGCCAAGGGAATTTGGGGTTGTCTTCGGGACGCGAGACATGTTTCGCCTCTCCAGCAACCTCACTTCCTCCCTCTCTGCACCCCACGACACTTTTACACGCACGTTGTCCACACGCATGGCAGACAATCACTTGGTAAAATTTTCGAGTTTTTGCCTAACAACTTGCTTAGTGCTGCATTTCCATTGAAGTTGAACTCCGATTTGTACAGATTGCTCGAGGAGTCGAGACCGTTGACCGTTGTCGAAGTGGCCGGCATATTGAAAGTATAACGCGCCACAGCAGTACCGGATCTGGAACAACAACACCGAAAGGATGTCCAAGCGTCGTAAAATTTGCAGCCTGGTCAAGTCTGGATATACTAGCGTCTGCTCAAGATGGCCGAGTGAGGAAATGTCCTAGACAGAAGGCTTGACCGAATGCTTGATCACCTACCACGGCCCGCCCGCCTCTTCATTCCTGCGTCTTCCCGCCCATGTGGCTGTGGAGAGAACGGCGTTTTTGGCCAGCCACGGAAGATGTATATGATTGCGCGTCAGCCTTAGGGATCGGGTCGATACCGCATACAGCATCACCATCTGCACTGATCCTCCGATGGGCTTGGATAATCTTCACGATGCTCAAAACGCCAGTGGCTAGGTGTACTGGGTGGTTGGTACCAGGAACAAGTTGATAAAGGCAAGTGTACTTCTCCTTCTCAATGCATTCTCACATCCAAGCCAGCAATACCAACAATTCTCCTCACAAATCTATCATCTCTCTTCTGTTCAAATCAGCACGATTTCCTCTCTGCAAACGCTTCGCCAGTAACTCACTACTCAACACAATGGCGCCCTCATCGCAACGGATGCTTGCCATACTTTCCCTCGGTCTGGTTTGCGCTCCTCAATACGTAAGCGCTCACGGCTGGATCACCACTCCCCCCTCTCGACAAGCTTCCTGCGCAGACAAGTCAGTCGAAGAAGCCTACTGCGACGGTGTTACATACGAACCTCAATCAGTGGAAAGCCCCAAAGGCGCTCCTTTCCAAACCGATGTTGGCGAGCACATCTGCAACGGCGGCGGCAGTCGCTTCGCCGCCCTCGACACTACAGGCGCCGACATATGGCCGCAGACCTCCATTCCCGCCTCGCAAGACCTTAATGTAGAATGGAAGATCACCGTTGGCCACAAGACACAGAACTGGATCTACTACATCACCAAGCCTGAGCTCCAGCTCGACCCTTCGCAGCCTTTGACCAAAGACGACTTCCAAGAAGAGCCCATCCTACTTCTCGACACCGACACCAGCGCCCCGCCCGCCGCCGTCAGCCATGTCATCCCGGCCGAAGGCTTCTCAAACCACAGCGGCTACGCCGTCATATACGGCGTCTGGACAATCGGCGATACCGGCAACGCTTTCTACAACTGCCTAGACGTCAACTTCGAAAACGACGCTGCCGCTCCCACTACCGAGGAACCTCCTGCGGAGACTCCTCCTCCCACTACCACCACCGCGTCTTCGAACAGCACAACAGCAGCCCCCACAACAATGGCAACTTCGACCACAGTTCTCCATGGCACTGCAGTCTCAGGAACCGCAGTCTCAGGAACCGCAGTCTACGGCACAGCCATCTCTGGGACTGCAGCGGCTACAGGCAGCCTGTCGACCGCGACAGGTGGACTCGAAAACGTCGGCTACAACTCGTCCTCTAACTCGACCATCCTTACTCTCCATGATCGTAGGGTGCGCCGTTCGTTCTTCGCATGATGAGAGTCGGAGCTTGGCTTCATTTGTCTTGTTATTTTTTCTTTTCACATTGCGCAATACCCCTTGCATCCATTCATGATCTCGCATTTTTATCGGAGTTATCAACGTACATATGTGTACATTTGGGGAATTTGGTCTCTTTATAAGAAAAAGCTTGTGTCACGTTTTTTTGTTCTTCGTTCTATCCAAAACATTACTAACACAGGAGGAAAAGGAGTTCAGGGAATTTATCATATTTCTGCTGTCCATTCTACATCGTTCAAATCATTCATTCTATCCAAGTCCATCAAGATCCATGAGATCCACTCACGTCGCTTCTGCTCACGTGCCAACATTGGACCCAGTCTCTACGTGTAACCGCTTACTCATGACTCTAGCTAGTCTCCTCTCGATGAGTATGACGATCGCGCGATGGCCCTCTCACTCCGGTATTGATCTAGACGTGGACCGCCTCGTGGCTTATATTGTCAGATCTCATGTGGTAGTAGTGGTGTAGGTAACTTGAGAGGTCGAGTCATGGCGATCACATGCTGCCATTGAGAGAAAGAATACGTGAGTAACTAAAATCTGTACATAAGTTCAACAAGTCCCACTAAGTACTGCCATTGACTCCAACTCCAATCTAACGGAGCGTGTCTGCTAAGAACGGGCAAACGGATGTGGCGGCGGCGGTGGAATGGGAGCCGTTCTCGGAATGCCCGCCGCATTCGCATGCACCACGGCGTATCTGGTTGACTCGAACTCCAATCCAAGTCCAGTCCAGCCGCAAGAGAAAAGTCAGTCCGACCGCTCTAGGTACTCTTCGGCACCCTCAACCTACAAACCGGCTGCTCCTCACGCGTCGCAGCAGGATCATGTGGCCTCGTAGCGCTCTCCACAAACAGTCTCTTCACGAGCGCCCAATTATGCCCCAAGATCACAAGCTCTAACGGCCTGCGACTGAAGAACGGGATGATCCCTCCCTCCACGTCGAGCTCCAGCGACGCAGACTCCAGCCCGCTGAGAACAGCCATGTCCTTGAACCATTTGGTCCCGCGGACATCCTCTTCCGTCCAACGCACCTCCCCGGCGGGCCAGTGCGAGTGATCCCGCCAGCGCGCCTCCGAGTGCATGTGAATGTCCAGGACAGAGTCCTGGACGTGGAGGCGGCGGAGGCGAGGGCACATGGTTGCGAGGGCGCGGGCGAATTTGGCTGCTTGGTCCATGCTGGTGATGTGGACGGCTGTTACCAAGGAGAGGCCCGAAAATGGGCGCTGATGTTCCAGGCTGATTTGCGGGTTCAGGCCGAAGAAAGTACCGTCGTAGTAGTTGATTGCCACGGGTGTCGTGGCGAAGAGAGCTTCGGTGGCTTCGGTGAGCCATTTCTTGCTGACCAGCAGGCGGTCAGTGTAGCGCTCGTACTTGCGGGGCTGGGTCGAAGGTGTCAGTTACTAGCCGACGGAGAAGGGGATAGTGCGGTACCGAAGGTAGGAACATGATAATAGAGGGAATGCATGAGCTTACCTTGAACGGCTTTTCGTCGTTACTCGAGTCGAAGATCCTGTCCCTCTGCATGCACTCGAAGGCGGATCCGTTCAGCATGCTGATGGGCTTGCCGGGTGTACCGTAAGCGAGTTGAAGGATCTCGTCGCTGATCTCCTTGGGGAGAGCCCACCATTGACACGCGCCGTTCCTCGGTGGCGTGGCCGGGTTGGGAGAGGACATGCTCTGGAGAGAGTTCTCGCGGGTAGAGAGCGCGAGTTCAGACATGGTTACTTTTGGTAGTAGCTGGAGATTTGATAAGAGCTTGAAAGATGCTGATGTTGTTATCCTTGTTGGAGAAGATGCAAGATGTTGCAGGAGCCGAGATGTGTATATATACCAGGCAGACGAGACCGACGGCCTGCAGAACATTGCACAAGAGCAGGTTTGCTTTCACCATCTCGTGATGATACCGAGGAGTCCACGTGCATGTGGAGTTTGATATCGCCGTTGATAGGGCGGATGGGCATGCTTAGAGTTTGGTCAGCATCACGACGCTCCTGATACGCCTTTGGACCACGGCCCACTCCCACGAGCCATATTTTCGAGTCCGGACTAGTGATCACAAGTAAGCAGTATGTCCTCAGAACGCTTGTGCTTTCAGCAGTTGGTAAGGTGGTAAGCTGATATGTTCATTTTTCGACTGTGGCGATACTCCTCTAACTCCAAGCGCAGCAGCATGATTTGGTCCCTCCGCGTATGCATCCCATCGGTAATACGACATTTTCCGAACACGCCTCTCCATGCCCGTCCCGGCTGTCTTATCATACATTTCTCCCCGTCCGTCAATAACTTAATGGCTCAAAGTGTTGCGTCCCCGGATTCTTCTCCTCTTCAGCGTATTCCTCCCATTCTTCGACCTCAACCTCGAAAGGAAGCCGTGTCTGCGCTTGCGGACGCGGTGTGAAGGGTCGTACGTGTCACGCTTTGCGCCGCGGACTTGCAGAAGTGAGAGCGTCGGGAGCTGGACGAATGCTGTGGTCGGGATGTCGGCTGCGATCGCGCGGACGGCTGTGGAAGGAATGGCGGTGGGTCGCGAGGGGAGTTGCGAGAGGATGCTGAGGGACCTGTGCAAATGTCATGAGCATCTTTGTCTGTGGTATTGAGGTGCAATGCAACTTCCTTACCTCGTCGCTTGCACAGGCGCAAAGGTTTGGCGAGCTGCTGCTTGGGCCAGAGCTGGTCGTAGGCTCGAGGCGGCCGGCGCAAAAGCGCTCCGTAAACAACGTAGGCCGAACATGTGTGTGTGTGATATTGTGATCCTTTGGTGTCCAGTCCAGTCCAGTATGCGTTATGTTCACCACCAATTGACGATGCAGACGGAGGTGTTGCGGACTTGCGATCCCGATCCCAAAACGGCAAGACGAAAGTACGGCGGGCCATTCGCTGCAACGCTCCTCTTCACTTCGAGCTTCTCCCAAAATTTCCCCAGCATTGAACTTGCACTTCTCCATTTGCTCCAATCTACAATCAAAACAGCAACAAAAACCACTCACGAACGAAAGCAACAACTGCAGCCATGGCCGCCTCACGCACAGTCTACCCTCCCATGCAACACCCCACCCCCGCCCGGCGCCTCACCCCTCAAATCGCCCAAGACCAACTAAAGAACTTCCTCTCCCAAACTTCCACAAAAGCACACCTGCACCCGGACGCCCTCCTCTCCAGCACCGGCATTCAATTCTCCGCCAACTCAGGCCCCACCGGCGGCCTCGCGCTCCACCACCTACAACGGATCGAAGCCGGTCTGCGCGGCGAGAACCTCGTGCAAGAAACGCAAGAAGAGCTCGAAGCGGTCTTTGGCGAGGAAATGCGCGCCGCCGGAACTCTGCGCGGGGATGACAGGCGCGTTGACGCGGCGATTGAGAAGACATCAAGGAAGGGCAAGAGCAGTCAGGAGCGCGTGCAGGAGTGGGAGGATGGAGCTGAGTTTGCGCAGAGTCAAGCGATTGAGGAAGGTGAGGTGGGAGATCGGGCTGGGGCGCAGGTTGTGCAGCAGGGCGGTGCGCCGCCTGAGATTGAGCAGCATGGTGCTGGTGGCAAGATTGATGCCGCGACGAGGAAGGCATTGAAGAAGCAGAGGAGGTTGGCGCAGATCGCCGAGAATGAGAAGGCGAAGAAGGGTTGATTCAGGATTGGGGATGCTTTTCTTCAAGTTTTACATATGACGCGCAGAGAGCACGATTGCTTGTGCGGTTTTTCAACTCCATGGTGGGACGCCGCCTATCCGACGATGGCAGAGAACATATACCCTGGACATATCCTAATGGGGGTTTGCGACACTGCTGCAACACGACTCGATACGATGCGACACAACATTTTATGTGCGATAATCTCGCAACATTCTACAACTCCTTTTCAGGCACGCTTGCCTCGGCCGCCTTAACGTCGGCCTTCTTGTCATCGCCTCCGACTTTGGTCTCGCTGGTCCAGCCAACAGCCTTCAATCTCTCAGTCAGGATGGGGTGGCTGTAGTGGTAGGCAGAGTACATCCAGTCGGCATCCATGGAAGAAAGGTTCTGGATTTGGAGCTTGATGAGGGAAGAGGCGAGTTCGGTAGAGTAGCCGAGCTTGTGGGAGAAGGCGTCTGTGTGAGGGGTTAGCGTTTACTGGAAGGCTTCAGACATCGTAGTCGCAGGAGTATACATACCAGCCTCGTACTCGAACCTGCGGGTGAGAATGTTCATCAAAAGCTTCACCACGCTGTCCGTGGGGCTAAGCACATCGTTGAACAAGATGAAACCGATCATGATCGGCTTCTCGTTGTAAAAGCCGAAAGCCTCGTACAAGCTGCGGTTGTTGATGAAGACGCTGAACAGCGCAAAGACGTAGAACAGATGGAAGCTGGCAATGCCCAGCAGCTTGGTAGTGTGACCCATGTGCCAGTGACCCAGCTCGTGCGCGAGAATAGCCTCGACCTCCTTCTCCGAACTCTTCTCGATCAGGGTGTCGTACAAGACGATCTTTTTCTTCCAGGGCAAGCCGGTGAAGTAGGCGTTCGAGTGGGCGGAGCGCTTAGAGCCGTCAATGACTTGAAGCTCGCCGAGAGGGAACTTGAGGCGTGCGGCGAGCGCTTCGACACGGTCTTTGAGCGAGCCGGGCTCGAGCGGGGTGAGCTTGTTGAAGATGGGAACGATGACGATCGGGTAGATTGTGATGGCGAATAGCTGCACGCCGAGAGTGAAGGCCCAAAGGTAGAAGAAGAATTGGTCGCCGGTCTTTTGGATGATCTTGAGGAAAGCAGCTCCCAGTGGGATGCCGAATGCGAGCGAGAGGCCTTGCGATTTGAGCATGTCGCCAACCCAAAGGGAGAGGGTCTGCTTGTTGAAGCCGAAGGACTCCTCGAGGACGAAGTGGTAGTAGTAGCTGAAGGGCAATGACAAGATAGTTTCCGCGAACGAGTAGGTGAATCCGAAGAGCAGACTTTGGGTGATCTCGCCCTGGAAGCGCGAGGGGAAGTAGCTGTTCATCCAGAGTCCGGTGATGGCCCAGAGTTTAGGGTAGACGTTGTAACGGAGCGTGGCATAGTTCTTGACTTGGTTCCAGAGGTTGTTGACGAAAGAGTATTGCGACTTGGCGCGACCGTAAGCCTGCGACTTGTCGAAGGTTTCCTGATCGATTTCCTGTTTGAGTTGCTTGGGGACGGTCTTGCGCTTGAGGACTTGGTATTGGCGGTATTGAAGGTAGGTCTCGATAGCATATTCGCCGACTGCGAATGTGATGATGAGGGACTTCCAAGGGATACCCGGTGAGTCCAGGCCGGCGCCGAGGCGTCGTAGGAGATCCATTGTGGAAGTTTGTTTGTTGGTGGTGTCAACGAACGATTACACAAGACACGTTGGATGTTCGGCGGATTGAAAGTCAGGGTCGAGAGCTCTCTCTCCGCGATTCTTGGCATTTGTCACATGCCGATGTCTGTCTTGACTCTTGAAGGCCTCTGCGCAGAGTGAAGTGAAAGCTCATTCCACTTACATCGACTTGACCTCACATCCATCTCCTACATGATTCCTTCCATCTCAACTGCATTTCCTTCGATGACTCGAGACGACTCGACTGGAGCGCGAGAAAGAGTGCCTCCAGACTTGGTCTCGGCGACCAACTCCCGCGCTTAGGCGACCAATCAGAGGGGCAAAGCTGCAGGTTGACGACCATGGCAGCTGCTCTGTAACCGCTGCCTCATCGCCTGCTCTCTGCATTTGGGCCGCATCCTGGAGGCCGCTTGAGAGCAGGCTCACATCTCCTAACAGTACATATCTCCCCTACATACACGACTGTAGCCAACTGTATCCCTTGCACGTTGTTCCTCACCTCTGTCAGCTACAGTACATGCCATCTCACTTCCTCGACATCAACCAGCTTTCCCCCACCTCCAACCGCCGATCTCTCACTTCCTGCTACGTTACCTGCCCCACGCCGGCCTCAGATCACCACTACGCCGCACACCTACATAGGTACTGTAGCCGAGTCGAAACCAGGATACGGCCTGCTTGCACCAAGTGGATCGCCCAACATGCCCAACGACGACGAGTTATTCTTAAAGCCGAACGGCAACGGCGCATTTAACAACCCCGAGCCAACTCCTCCACCCTTGAGAATCACAAAGCAAGGCTCGCCGCAACCTAATGCCGACGATTTGACCCAGCAATGGGCTGCCTACAACGTACCTCCTTCCAGTAGTGCTCCCTTCTACGGCGCCCCAACCTCACCACCTCCAACAGGCCCGTTGCCATATCCCGACGAACGGACCAGGCGAACAGACATGCCTTCAGCCGAAGGAAGAGTGCCGAGTCGTACAGCGACACCGAACGATGCAGAAGAAGGGAGACCACAGTACCCCCGACCGAGGAAAACGAGCATGGGGTCGGATGCTTCATCTGGAGCAGGCAGCGGCGACGGCACACGCAGAAGACCACGCTTCGATGCGAACGACCCCAACCGACCAACACTTGGCGGCTATGCAAACTCCAGTCCGAGACTGGCAGACAGGAGAGGAACACCGGTGAAAGGCATTTTGCCTGACAGCCCGGGTGGACCAGAACTCCCTGATAAGGACGAGGACAGTGGCCTCTTCCAGCGTGCACCCAGAAAACAAAGTGCCAGTGCTCAGCCGCCGCAACAGTCGCAACAAGACTACCAGCAGCACTTCTACCCGCCACCGCTTGGAACGACAGTACCCACGCCCCAGCAGCAACTTCACATTCCTAACCCATCTGGTGTCAACCGGCTGAGTAGTTCTGCTTCAAATGCTACCACGCGAGCTTCTCGCGGATCGCCACCTCCGCCTGAAACACCAATCGATCCCTCAGGTGGACCCATGGGTCTGGGTGATATCGAGGCGCGGTACGCTGCCTCGGGGATCTCGGGAACCAACACTCTGAACGAGATGCAGGCCCAGAGCGCCGCCGCTGCTGCTAGGAGAGCACAATACGGTAGCCCTGCACCTCAAAGAGGTACACCACAGCCACAGCCGCAACCGCCACAGTTGCAATCTCAAATGCCGTCAAATGGAAGGTGGAGTCCAACCGAACGTCCCAACACTGCACCACACGGTCCTCCGGTCACGTTCCAAGGCGTAGAAGAAGTCGAGTCTCCCAATGTAGGAGCAGCAGGTCAAGCATCAGGAAGGCATCCAAGCTATCCTCAGGCTAACGCGACTCCTGATCGTCAACTTGAGTCGGGGATGAATCGAATGAACATGAACGACGAGCCGCCTCCTGCCTACTCACCTCCAATTGCTGGTACGGCCGCCTCGCAATATCCTAATGAGAAGGGAAGATACGGGAACGCATCTCCTCAGAGCAATGCTCAAGCAGGCGCGCAATCACCCCCGAGTAGGCAACATCCAGCTTTCGCCAACGATCCGTTAGTAGCACAGGAGCCAACACCGCAGCCCAGTAGTTCACAGGCTGGACCGTCACAGGGCATGGCACCTATCAACATTCAAGCAGCAAATGCATCATCCTCCCCTGGTGGCTTGGGACAAGGTCCTTCAAGTCCGCCGCCTCTGCCTGAAGGCTGGATAGCCCATCTTGACAGCAACTCCGGCCAGTATTACTACATTCATCTCCCCACTCAAAGCACGCAATGGGAGTTCCCCAAGGGCCCGACACCCTTGAATCTTCAAGAGCCCATGTCCCCTACTGGTACCTACCAGAACCCTCTCGCATCGCCTTCTGCGTCCATGTTCAAGCAACCACTAGCCTCGCCAGCGTTTGGGCCGGTGCCCCAGAGCGCAACGTTTGATCCTCGCAACAGCATGATGAGCATGGCATCGATCGCGTCGCCGACAGCTGCAGGGTTCACTGGCCCTCCACCAAGTGCTGGAGTCGACATGTATAAGATCGCGCCAACGAACAGTGTCTATTTTGGACCTTATCTACGCTACACCAACATGGATCTCGAGCGAGGACTCTGGCTGGGTAGCATCATGCTAGTCACCGATCAGGCGCAACCGCCGTCAATTCACATCCATCAGTCTTCCGATCTTTCACCAAACCCGCGACAGCTTAAAGCGCATCCAATTCACTCGCATCAAAGGTGGATTTTCTACCGCTATGACATCGATCTACGAATGGAAGACAATCAATCAAAATGGACATATGCAATCACCTCACACCTCGGCTGTACTCGCTACGAATTCTTGGTAGCGGCCCGTAGTGAGCAAAGCTGGCGGTTCATCGCACATTCTGGTAACGACTTTGCTATCAACGTCAGTGCCAACGATCGTGCGAAGCTTGGCGGCATTGGACCGATGTGGAAGGATGTCCTTCTCAAACACCAAGAGTGTGGTGGGTTTCACACTCAACTCGGCTTGGGCGGCCAAATCTATGCAGACAGGCTGTGGAAAGATATCCCGGCTCTCCGACAGTGGACGCAGATGAGCGGCAAAGAAAACCGGAAGAACGCACAGTGGACTGCCAAGATGGATGAGGATGTCACACATGCCTACTTCCACTACTACACGTCCCACTTTGATCAGCCTGCGATCCGAGAGGCTTTCGCGCAGATCCCTCATGTCTGCTGTTTGGATGACCATGATATCTTCGATGGCTTTGGAAGCTATCCGGAGTACATGCAGCAAAGTCATGTCATCAAGAATGTCGGCCGGATAGGTATTGAGATGTACCTCCTCTTCCAGCATCACACGACATTCGAGATTCTGCGCGCTGTCTCAAACGATATCGATCTGTTCACAGTGACGGGCCAAGGATGGCACTTCATCAAGTATCTGGGACCAAGCGTCGTCATCGTAGGCCCGGACACGCGAAGCGAGAAGAACACAAGCCAAGTCATGGCCGGTCCGACATATCAAGGCATCTTTCCCAAAGTTGCAGTCCTGCCTCCGAGCGTACAACACTGCATCTGGCTGCTGCCAGTCCCAGTCGTCTACCCACGCCTCGAGTCTGTGGAACACGTGGCCCACGCAGCTGCTACCGGCAAGAAAGTGGTCACAGGTGGTTTCAACGCCATTGGCAGAATTGCAGGTGGAGTGGCCGGCGTCGTCGGCGCCAAAGGCGTTGTCAATTCCGGCTTTGACGGTGTGAAGAAAGCCATAGGGAAGTCCGGCCTCATGCAAGGCGTTCTCAGTCCATTTGGAGAGGTCGAGGTCCTCGACGAGTTGCGCGACATGTGGACGCATGAAAGCAAGGTAAGTCAGAGCTGTCACCCGTTCCCTTTTCTTCAACACCCAACTAACAATCAACCCTCAAACTCAGGACCTCGAACGGACCTACATAATCCGCACCCTGCAAGGCATCTCGCACAACAAGTCCCTGCGCATGACCTTCCTCTCGGGCAGCGTCAACGCCTGCGGCGCCGGCCTCGTGCACGACCCAGCTCACCCTTCGGACCACAAAACAATGTATCAACTCATCACCGCGCCCATCGTCAACGCGCCCTTGCCCAGCTACATCATGCGCCTCCTCAACTCGCAGAAACCGCTGTATGTGCCCGCCAACGGCCACCGCAGCACACCCTCCCAGCCCACAGACACGAAAGAGGACATGATGGAGATTTTCGCCGCGGATGTCGATGGCAGGCCTAGGGAGCATAGGCGGTTGATGGGCAGGAGGAACTACTTGGCTTGTGTGGCTTATGACCCAGAGATCGTGCAGGGGAGTTTCGGAGCCAATGGGGGTGGTGGTGCTGGCGGAGGCAGAGGAGGTGCTGGGAGGTTGAGTTTGGCGGCTGACTTCATGGTGCAGGGAGATGGTGGGTTTGGGCAGCCGATGAAGTATGGGCCGGTCATTATTCCGAGCTTGGAGTATGGGCGTTGATTGTTGGGTATGGATGACTTTGAGTGAAGGAAGAGAGGTGTCATTTTAGCAAGTGTTGGAGAGTATACAGGACCAGACGATCATTGATGAGTAGCATGGCATTGTGAGACACGATTCTGTTTAGGGAGAGGAAGAGGCCTGTTGTATCCTACACGTCGACTATCAACTTTTGGCATGTTCCCCCCTTTGGTCTCAAACGCGTCAGGTACAATGAGAGAAGGAGTGGGAATTCCTCTTTCCATTCAATGTCAGCTCCACTTTCTTCGTTATCATCATCATCTCTGCTAGTACTCCAGACCACTGCGTGGTAATCTCCTGCTGAACCCCCCAAAAAACGAAAAATCCAATTCTCGCATGCCCCTCTTTTTGAACCTGACGATTCCGATCAAAGCGGTTTCAACGGCCTCCAAGCACCCATCTCCTGGCCCGCGCTCTCATCATCGTCCATCAACGATCCACGGTTCGCACTCGCAATGCCGGTGTTCGTGCGTCTAGGGGGCAATCCGGGCGCTGGTTCCGCATGGGATAGCTGTGTGCCTCTCCTAGCAGGCGGAGGCATAGGAGGAGGCGTTGCCGTGCTTCTCACGCTCGAAGTGGCGGTTGAGCCTGATCGGCGGGGTGGAGGGGGTTGGATTGGAGCCCTGCTGCTGCTTTCGGACGGGGCCGGGGAGGCGTTTTGCGCTGCTCGCCTTGGAGCTGGGAGGGGTGGTGGCGGTCCAGTTGTTGAGGACCTGTTGCTGGCGCTGCTAGGAGAGCGCAGTGTGCTGGGTTTGGGCGCTGGCTTGGGCGGGGCAGGTTTGCGGAGAGTTTGTTTCATAGTGTGAGCGATGGGTTGAACAGGGCCTGTGGGTGTTGCGGCGGCGTCTGGGTTGACTTTCCGGAGGCGGGCTTGAGGGTTCGGATCACTAGGCTGGTCCTGCTCAAAGGTGCGAGCACGGGTGGGAAGGGTTGGTGGCTTTGGAGTTGGCCAGGGTTTCTCGACCTGGACCCAGTCCGACTCGCTGGCGGGTGCGAAAGGGTTGCCCGGTGGTGTGGAGATGTCTGTATGCGAGCCATTAGGAGGCGGCTTGACAGCAGAGCGCGCGGGCATGCCGTTGTCGAGCCACCATTTACGTCGGTCGGAGCTTGCGGGAGGCAGACCTGGCTCGATGGACTCGTAGCCGATGAGAGATTCTTCGTCTGTCTCGAACTCTTTGGCCGAGGAGGAGTTGCCTTGCACGGCGGCGCGCCTCTTCACGTAAAGATTCTCGCTGATGCGGTCTTTCGTCGCTTGATCGATTACATTGATTTGACACTGGAAGAGACCCCAGACTGGCCTGTGATCCGAGAACTTCAAAGGCGCGGAATCGTAGTGCAGCTGACGCAGATTGTCGCCCTTTGTGAGAATGCGATCGCACCAAGCTGGGATTCGGGCTTTCTCAGAAGTGTCGTAGATGTCTGTCCCTGGGTCAAACTTGTAAGTCGGCAGGAAGTTTGGCATAGATTCAGAGTAGTGAGGGAACGCCCTCCCGTGGACCATCTGGAGGTTGAGTTGGTCATTCTCGTAAAGCTTTCCGAACTCGTGTGCGTCGATTAACTGTCGAGCTCGTTCGTTGCTGATGCCGATGCGGTAGTTGAAGTCGCCGAACCAGATAACCGCCTTGTGATCATCAATCGATCTGTTACGCTGGAATCTTAGACCGTTGGCGATTGTGCGATAGTCCTGGTTACGTTCCTCGTAATTGGCAAACCCGGCAGCAAGATGCGCCGTGACAAGGCATATCGAGGTATCCGCGTACTCCATCCGAATAGCAACTGCGCCTTTGTTTCCTGCCATGCCACTCATGCCAGTTTTCTTCACAGCTCCCTCGACGTTCTTAATGTAGGGCAAGACGCTCACTTTTACGAAGATTGAGAGAGACGCGCCAACGAGCTGACCACCTCGGAGCATAACGTAGTCTTCGCTGCCGAGATATGCTGCTTTGCGGTTGAGCGTATCTCTTACTGCATCTTCCCATTGCTGACGCCTATACGGATCGGTCTGAATGATCTGCTGTGGGCTCAGGTCGACAATCTCCTGGAAGGCCACCGCCATTATTTCCGGCATCTGCAGTGCAGAGTCAACCTTTGGACAAAGCCAAGGGCTCAAGTCTTCTGTCAAACCGACAGTCTTGCCATTGAGGTTGAAAGTCCCGGCCCAAATGGTGATCGTTTGTGACGAGGTGTATTCCTGCGCCCGACGACTCAGCTCACCAGTGACGTAGTCGTTGATCGGATCATACAAGTGGACCGGCACCTGACCCACGAGTCTTCCTAACAGTAAATCAATGTCTCTTTGGCGGTGCGGGTCGATGAAGCTATTCTGAATGACTCTTTCTGCACTCTTCCGAGCATCAGCGACTGAAGACAGGAAGTTCCCAAGGAGACCGCTTCTGTTCCCGTGTCTGGTATGCGACGACTTGAGAGCTCCAGTGCCGGTGTAAATCATGGACAGTCCATCGCCATTGTCGGCCCAAAGAGTACTGTGACGCGCCCAGAAGTCAGAGGTCGGCATTCCTTCATCATGTTGCTTGAGAAAAATCTCCAACGCCATGTGTGAGATGATGTGCTGAATGTGGTTGGTTCTGTCGAGGCAGTCGAGACAGTTGGTACGGAAGACGCCAGCCTGCTTAAGGACTTCGTTCTGGCCCACCAACACTGTCTTACGTCCACTGGGTCCGACGCGCGGCTTCGCCTGTGTTTCTTCCGAGAGGAAGTACTCAAATGAGATCGCGGATTCAATGAGCCACCGCTTGATTCCTCGAGCCGCATCGAGTCCGACGCCCTTCGTTTCAGCATGGTAGTCGTAGTTTATTGCCTTGAGATGCTGATGTTCCGACTCGACTTTCTCAGGATCACGCTTCTCCGAAAATTGCTGAATGTGCTCTTCATATTGCCGCGTGAGCATGGTCTCGGCAACCTTTGTGCTCAGCAAGTTCACGACAACAACATCTCCGTATGCCCGCTGGAGTGCTTCGAAGTGTTTGTCGAACGCCGGCTGTGTCGCTTCTGCTGATCGGCTGACCGTGACTTTCTGCTGGCTTGGGATGGCGTTGGCTTGCTCCCAAAACAAGGGCACGCTTCCGCGACACTGGACGTATGAAAAACAAAGCACATCGGTACAGAAGATTGTCTCGGTCTCGACGAAGTTGGCGACATTTCCGTCGTCGTCGATGCCTCTTGCGTTGAAGCGAGTGCCAGCCCGCCGGCATGAGAGTCGTGAGATAACCGTCATGTTGGAGGGCTGTCCTTGTTTGGAGAATCTTGCGGGCGATGACGACGCCGGTACATAGACTGTCTTCGCGAAGCCTCTGATGGCTGAAGTGAGGATCCCCGAGTCGTCCAGCGCATCACGTTCGTGCTCAGCAAGTCGCGACCGGAAATCGACAAGCGGCTGGATCATGTAGGCGTTCCAAAGGAAACCGGCGTCCAGACTGTCGACAGCAACTGTACTCGACTCGGATGACCTGTCTTGAACTCTTTTCGTAAGGTCGAAGTCGGTGCTGAAGTAGAAGCTGCCTCCGCTCAGCATCTTCTTGAGCGTCACGCATGGGTGATCCATCAGGGATTCGCGCTGTGACTGGCCGTTGTAATCCCAGTTCTCGGCTTCAATTGTGTCTTCTGAATACGGGTTGATTGCATCGTTCAGTAAGTGGTCGTAATCATTCCTATTCAGGCAATGGAACTCGACGGCGAGAATCTGCTGCACGTCTTCGCCGGGGCGCACAGTCGCCACTTGTCTCGCATTGCTGACGACACACAAGAAGACGTCGCGTCCTATAGTGATGAGCCCAAGAGTGCCGTAGACTTTCAACGAGCTAAGCGAGCGGTAGTCTTCCATATCCGCCTCCTCCAAAGAGCAAAACTCGACAACACATCGTGGCGCGCCATTGTCGGCAACTGAAGTGGTCGAGTTGTTGTTCGATCCGGTCGCGGTCGAACTGTGTTTGAAGATTAGCACGTGCGTCTCGGTGGCTAGTGCGATAGACCGGTGAGGGTATGCCCTCAGTAGCACGCGCATCTCTCGTCGACCATCCTTTGATGAAGCGAAAAGCGGGTTGCAGCGGTCAAGCGCCCTTTGCGGGTGGGAATCTCGACGAGGGTTCTTTTGGAATGAACGAGGCGGAAAGTATTACAATTGAAGACGGAATATGCAGAAAGTTGCGAAAGTTGGTAGGAGTTCACGAAAAGGTAAGGGCTCGGCGATGCAATTGTGGTTGTCATTTGCTCGCGAGGGTGGAGGAAGCGCGATCAAAAGCGGCAATGATCGACACACATCTGTGAATCTTGCTAGAGTGTCGTCTAGGCGGAAGTTTACTTTATACTTTGATGTTTTGGGAGTAAAGTGATCATTTGCTTGATACTGTACTCAGAGTCATTCCATATGCGAGCTAATGTGTATGTATGTATATTACACAGCTAGTTTGCTTCCTGTTTGCTAATACAAAGAGGGAAGGGAGCACAATGGCAAAACGCGGATTCATTTGTTGTCAGAATAGTTGCCCGACATTCCCAGCAAAGTGACTACGTCCTGCCCAGAGGATGACATCTCGATGTTGCTATTTCACTTGCGAACACACGGGATCTTGGAAACGGCAGCTCAGGTACGACAAAAACGTGACATACGGGATATATTAGATGATACAACATGATAAACTCATCTCTCACTGGTAGCGATGCGCGCGACTGTCAAAGGCAAGAATGGTGAACCCTGAATAAGATGTCCCACTGATAGGCATGCAGCCATAGTTACTTAACAACCGCTTGGAGGGATTCATAACTCAACGCGTAAGAGAGAAGATGTTGATGCTCGTGACGTTCAAAGTGTCCGTCCAAAACTGTGACAATCCCCAAGAAGTTCGCCGAGTCATATGGGAGGATATAAAGCAATGAAGAGAAATAAGCAAAGCGCCACTCACGACTTACTTAGCCGTAGCGAAAAACAACACCAGCGCAAAGCGGCATCAAACAAATCGCGTCAAACTCATCCACTCATCTATGATACCTCCGGCCGTAATCGTCATCTCTCCTAAAGCTGTCGCGACTTGCTCTCGGACCCTCATGATAGCCACCACCGCGACTGCCGCTCCTGGTCTTCGGGGCCTCCACGTATCGGTACGTCTCATACTCTTGCTTTGGTTGTGAGTATCCCCTCTCACGCCTGAATTCCCTTTCCCGCTCGTGGAAGCTGTACTCCGATGCTGGGGGAGGGGCCTCGGTTCGTGGCTTCGAGTGAGACGACTTGGACTTTGACGATTTGCGCGTCGTTCTCGAGCGCACGTCCTCTTGGTCGGAGCTACTGTCGGAGTAGTGTTCAACTTCGACGAAATGACCCTGCGTGGGGGCGCGACTGGGCGCTACAGACGGTGCCCGGACGCTGGGTGCTTTGACGCTGGGAGGAGGTAATGACTTGGGCGGAGGAGGCAGAGGGGCCGGCGCTGTAGGCATCTCGACTGGCGGTGGGGGTAACGATGGCGGCGGTGGGGGCGGCGGTGTAGGGTTCGCGGGTGGAGGTGCAGGCATCGGAGGAGATGGTCGTCGCTCTTCGACGTAGGACTGGCGCGTGTAGCGGACCTCGCGCGGTGGAGATGAATATCGACGTGAGACTCGACGGACTCGAGTTACGCGTGCAGGTATGGGAGGCTCCTCCTCTTTGACGCTCATGAGACACATGTTGTAGTGGTGTGTCGAAGCAGTGTATCAAGTCCACTCCCGTCGCCCGTACCTCTCTTGATTATGATGCTGAATGACCGGTAAAGATACCTAGGAATATACTTACATGAGGGCGAGAAGTGGGAGGTGGGCACGAGAAACCTGCTGAGCGATGATGAAGGAGGGAGGGCAGGGCGAGAGTGGTGGCTGACCGGGGGTCTCAGAGTTGGAGCAGCCGAGGGGGGCGGCGCGGCCATACTGTATTGATTGATAGTACCTCCAAGGTGGTTAGTATACAAGTTGATAGCTAGTGCATGATGCAGCCATCGAGTTTGTCCGGCCTCATCGTCAGCGAGATGAATCAAAACAGTGCGCGCCAGGCTTTGGGCAGCAATAGCAGCTGGGTTCAAGGGACAAGAGAGAAGCGCGTGGGACAGGACTGCTAAGGTTATAACTTGCCATCCAAGGATCCCTGCTGTGTTGAATAAGCTCGAGTAGCTTGCTTTCCCTTTCACTTACTATCCTCAATCAAGTCAAAGCTCGGGGCTCCTGCATCCGAGCTGCACCCAGATGTGACGTCTGCGCTCAGACTACAATGCCATCCCACAATGAGATCGGCACGTAAGGCTGTTGCATACACAGATACCGACATTGACCGTGTCGGTTGTTGGTGAATAACGACAGGTTGCAGGCATGTTAAGCATCCCTTGACCAGATCAAGACCCTCTTCAACACACCAATGTCACGACCTTCGAGCGCGACCGGCCCTGGTGGTCGTTCATCCACTCCAACTGCCACCGCCAGAAATCTGGCCAACCTCCGCAAGGCTCAAATGACAGGGCCACGCAGTAACGACAATGTTCTTGCTTCGCTGCGAGCAACCCAAATCAATGTCACCTCAAAACCTTTGCTCCCAGCCGAGCTCATCGCGACTATCCTCGATTACCTACCGGTGCCTGATCTAGCACAATGTGCGCGCGTGAGCCGGAGGCTGCAGGAGATGGTATACGACGATACACGATGGATTCAGAAGCTCAAGGCCATGGGCGTGTGGAACGACGCAGAAGCAAGACAGCGGTTCGAAGAAGGCAGGAGGAAGAAAGCAGATGGACAGAGGACAGCAGGATCACATATACCAGGCGATATGGATGGGCATGGTGGAGGACGCGCGCATGCTGGGAGTGTGACCCTCTTTGACGCAGGTGTGGAAGAAGAGCGGTACAAGTCGTCGCAAGACCAAGCCCGTTCTCCAGTGCATAGACGCCGCGAAACACTCACGGATGGGTTCAACGAGGTTCCTACATCACCGGCAGCGACATCCGCGGGATTGAATATACAACAAGATCCTGCCGCAGCTCTGACTGTCCTCACCAAAGTACGGTCGATCCGGGGGCATGCCAGGCAAGAGTTCGGAAAGGTCTATGCTGCGTTGGGACCCTTTTACAACAATCTGGTCAAGTCGAGGAACCAGTCCGACTCAATGATTTTTCGAACATACCGCGACCCCGAACAGCAAGCACAAATACTTTCACAACTCAAAAGATTCTCACAGAGTGACCATACCGAAGGATGGGCGGGTAGAGAGGCCAAACTTGACGCGACAATCAGCGCTTTCGAGCACGCAGTCCTCCGAGAGTTTCAGCAAGGGCTGGCGGCGAATGATGTCGAAGGCCGTATGAGACGATATGCACATGTTCTCGTTGCTGCAAATGGTGGTGTTGCTGGTGTGGATGCCTACATCAACAGCATCTTGGAATCGAATGAGATAGAACGGCTTGGTAGTCTACTCGACTGCCTGGAATCGGTTGCGCCCGGACACGTCGATCTCAACCCGTCACAAAGATTTTTCGGGCGTTTGGCAGAGTTGATGGTCGATCAAGCATCCATCGTAGACCAGGTCTTTCCTTCGACGGTAGATGTGCTGACGCCACTGCTGGGCAGGTTATGCGACGGCCCAGTATCCGATGCCTTGACAGCATTGTTCGACGAGGCTCATAGTCAAGGCACAGAAACCTACGTGAAAGCCGTGTCGGGCACGTTCGAACAGTCATTACGTTTCGCAGCTTCCATCAGACCCTCAAAGGCTAGCCCGCCAGATTTTGTCGAGTCCGCCCGAAGCACAGTAGTGCAATGTTTCGAAAGACACGTCGATCTGTACCTCACAGAGGAACTCGCGTTCTTCAAAACGAGATCGAATGACGACGTGAGTCGGTGGGAGAAAGAGCTCTCCGAGCAGCAAGCAAATGCCGAATCGTTCTTCATGTCCAACGTGCAACGCCAGGCGGCGAAGCGAGATTTCCTCTCATCTTTCAAGAAAGTGGTGATGATGCCAGTCACTGCATTCCCTTCACGAGCTTCCAAGCCAGCCCCGGCTCAGGCGGCTGCCATCACAGAATCGACCTCACGTCCGATGACTCCAGGTCTTGGAGGAACGTCCACACCACAAGTTGAACCGCCTACTACTGAGCTCGCTGCCAAAGCAGCCATCATGAACAATAGACTTGAAGGGATCAAGTCTCTCTTCAGCATCGAGGTTGCTCTAGAGCTGACCCACCTCGCAAAAGCCTCGATCGAACGCGCAGCGATCATGGTCAACATAGGAGGCAAACAAGGCTCGGCAGCCAAAGAGCAATGCGAGACCGTCTTCGTCGAACTCCTCGATATTCTTGGCAACAGACACGTACGCCCCGGCTTCGACAAAGCCGTCGAACACTTGGGCAACTACAACCCACGTCAGGTCCGCGAGTACAGAGCCCAAGGCCAAGATCCAAGCAGCACAGAAGCGACCGGCGTCGAACCTCTCGTGACATTTCTCGAGCTCGTCAACGTCGGCGACCTGATTCAACAAATGATCGATGTCTTTTACTCGCAAGAAATGGTCGCCACAAAGCTCACAGACCGGGACGATTTTCTAAACCAAGCCGTCAAAGAGAAGAAACGCTTCGAGCAAATGCTCGACGAGCGCGTCGCTGCCGGTCTCAATAAGGGCATAGACGTGCTCATGGACGAAGTCGAATACATCTGCGCCACAACCCAGCAGCCAACGGATTTCAACCCGGCACCACCACCACCATCTTCCAACTCTGGCGGCAGCACAATTCCAAACATAGACCCCACCCCAACCTCCACAGCCCACCAAGTCATCGCCACCATCAGTGGTCACACAGGCATGCTGCTGGGAAGCACCGACAAAACCACCCTTGACGTCTTTCTGCAAGAAGTCGGCCTGCGGCTCTTCACACTCCTGTGCAAACACATCAAAAGACAGCGAATCTCCTCCCCGGCTTCAACGGGTGGCGCGATCAAATTGATAGCAGACCTGAACTTGTACGCAAGCTTCATCTCCTCCACCCTCCGTCAAAAATCCCTAGGACCCTACTACGCCGCCCTCAGAGAACTTGGACAGATCTACCTCGTGGCCATCGACCCGCCAGCCTCTTCATTCTTCTCCTCTGGCCCTTCCTCCACCACCACCAACAACAACAACACGACCTCTGGCACAAGTGCAGGCGCAGACGCAAGCAAGAACAAACGGACCAGCACTTTCGCCAATCTGCTCTCCAGCAAGGCCACTCCAACGAGTTTGCAAGCCAAAGAGCTCGCCACTATCATCGCGGACTCGCAGCGTTACAGAGGCATCTTCCCGGCGGAGGAGGTCTATGAGTTTGCGGAGCGCAGGGCGGATTGGTATCTTGTGAGGGCGGATGTGGAGAGGGCTATGTATGGGGTTGGGTGTGCTGTCATGTGAGAGGAGGAATTGATGGATCCATCTCGTTCTGGTTCCAATTCTGGTTTGGGGAAGATGGGGACCGGGGATCGGGGATCGGGGGTGATGGTGACGGTGATGGTGATGATGACTGCTGGTGCAGATATGTGGAAGCGGGCATATGGAGGGACGTAGAATAAAAAGCGCCGAGAGAACGGGGGTAGGGAGACACCCGCAAGAGAAGGGATCTCAATCAAGAAACGGTTGGGAATTGTGAATGATTGAAAGTCGTCGAGCGTGAAGACGAAACCGGAGGACGCGAGAAGTTTAGCGAACACAGGACTAGGAATGGAATTGAACGAAACCGAAGAACCCGAGAACCCGAGAATAGAATCCGAGGATGGAACCCGAGAACGGATTACCGAAAACGAGATGGATCGCGCTACAGTTTGTCATGTAGCATGTAATCACGCGAAAACGCAATTTCCCTAACCATCCAGCCCTGACGTTGAACAAGTGAAAGCACTCGTGGAGTCGATAGGGAAACACAACATACCCTGCTGTAGGTGGTAAGTAGTAGGTCCCGATGATGGGATCTTTCACATAGACTGACTACATAGTCAGTCTACATTGGTCTGGTGCCACTCGATTCGAATCAAGTGCTCTGTCTCTGTGTTCTCTCTGCTTTTGTTGAGAATATGGTGTTTGTCAAAGACCAGACGAGTTAGTCGTGCGTGGGTCTACAAAGTGATGGACGGTATTGTCATGTGTAGTGGCAAAGTATCCAAGTACTACCTATGTATGTACGCGTACGTACCTAGGTACGTAAGCTTGAGCCTCGCAAGTTTTTGGCTTGTTGCTGACGCGTTTTAACTTGCTGACGAACTGATGTGGCTTGGGCACATCGTAATCTTGTTCACACTTGGTCTTGCGGATCTGGAAAGAACCGTGTTGTCGGAGCTCGCTTCCTTCCATGTACAGCGTGTGAGTAAAGAAAGAGTGAGAAGATTTTCAAGATTTGTCAAAGTCCTCGAGCGGACCAATATTCATTTCTGGTTCCGCGCAAATGTTTGTTTGCGCATGATAGAGAGACTAGACGGACTAGAAATATACGAGACAGAGAAATGAAAGGGAATCCCAAATGCTCGTCGTCCTCCTCTTTCTCCTTTCCTTCGAGAAAGAAAACATGGAAGACGAGCAGCGCCGTATGTTGGTCTCTTCATTTCCTTTGTGCAATCGCTCGCGAAACATTAAAGACTCCGTAAGTCCCAGTTCGGTAAAACATAACGCCTGACAATCGGCTCTGATAGCCGTGGCCTCGAGAGTGCTCGAGTTCGAGGAAATTCCCTTGTGATAAACGCCGGGTTGTATGCTAGTTGAAGACTGAAGTGTGTGGGTATGGACATTGCGGATGGTGATGCGGTGCGTTGTCGAGTTGGAGAGACGTTCCCACTTTGATATGTGGTTACATGGACGGCATGAGCGTGGTTCGGCTCATCATGATGCATTGGATGTGACATGAGATGTGATGGTGGTTTGTTGGAGTGTGGCAATCTTATGCAAGACACTTCAAGCACCGTTGCCGTTGCCTTTACCACGGTCGAATTCGTGCGAAGCGCCCTTGCCAGACCATACGCCGCCGTTGACGGAACGAGTAATTCCGACTGCTACGCCGACGATGGCGCCAATGACCGCCATTGCGATCAAGATGCGGATTGCCAGCCTCTGCTTCTTGCTCAAGCCAGCCCACCGATCTTTCACCATGCCGCAGCCGCAAGTACGGTTTTGTCTGCGCTGCTTCTTGTCCGCCAAGCGGGTTTGTCTGAGAGTCTGGTGTGTAGGCCACATTGTGCATTCTTGAGCGCTGGTACCAACGGCACATTTCTTGCTGAAAGGGTTCTCTTCGTCGTTGTGGGCGCCGCCGGAGTAGGGTGTGGCATCGCCGTATTCGAGGTCTTTCTCGGATGTGAGGTGAGCAGGCTTGACGGGAGTTGATTGTACGCGTTCGTGGGAGGCGGGCGGGTGGGTGTAGAATGGTGAGTGAATCGGGAGGGGCGTGTTGTCGGAGAGGGGAGCATCGTGCAGGGCGACAGAGTCTCTTGATGCAGCAGGTGTGAGAGCTGGTGATTCTGGGCCAGCGGTAGGGAGCATGTAGGCCTTTTCGTCAGGCTGGGCGACGACGGAGGCGCCGAACGTGGTCCCTTGGTTGGAAGACATGGTTGAGATGTGTATGTGTGATGTGTCGTGGAGAGTCCAGACTGGTGATAGATAGATTGGTGGCTGTGTTTAGGCAAGCAATGTGGTCAGGCACGTGTAGAGGTCAAGTCCAATGGCCAGTGAGTAGACGAGGTGGATGAGAAGGCGTTGAGGTTTGGATGGGTTGGCAGCGGCGGACAACAGCAGGTCAATGCTGATAAGAGCAGGCTGGGCAAGGCGAGACACTCGACGTTGGAGGTTGAGAGTGCGTGCGTGCAGAGAGGGAGGGAGGGAGAGGTTCAGTGAGGACGGATAAGGTAGGTAGGTAGATACTGTAGGTAGGAGGTAGACAGGTAGGCAGATGGAAGATGGATGGTAGCCAAGGATTGATCTGCTCCCTCTCGCTCAAGCCCGTCGGTTGTCTCTTGTAGTGCCAAGGGGTCGCGGCAGAAGCTGGCGATAGCCTTTTATCATCGACGGCAGCATGAACGCCTCTCTCTCACACTCGCCCTCTCTCGCAAAGGTCACACTCGCGCTGGGAGCGTACTGGACACGGCCTGGGATGTGCTCACGACCGCCAACCTGGGGATCGAGTAGTGGGAGACAGGAGAGGGTTTGACGCTTGCTCACTATAGGTCTAGCGACTCCACGGCCGGAGCACGCTACGGCTCTATCCTCGGTCGGGGAGTGGTTACGCTCAGACACGCCACGGACTGCCCTTTTCCTGTTCCTCGAAGGTGTGAACGCTCGAATGCAAGCTTATCTTTAGTGTGGCGACTGCTAATGCGCGACTGCACTGCACTGGGGACTTTGGTAAACTACTACTGCACTGCGCCATGCACGTGGTCTGCATTTCACGGCCAGAAGCATGGCTCGAGCCGGACAGGGAACAGTTCAGAAGATAAACGACAGCTCGAGACAGCGACAGATATCCGGAAGTCGGGCCTCGGATCAACAAACAAACAACAGTTAGTACTTCTTCCAAGACTCCAACCTCCCAAGACACTCCGCATGAGAAGCGGCCGGTAGCCTACCGAGGAGCAGCGCACATCATGATCCTGAAAATCGAACCATTCACTCCAAGGCTCATTCCCCACGCTTGCACGTGCGAGCTGCCGTCCAGCCTAATTTCGGCCGTCCTATCACAATGCTGTCGAGACTCTGCTGGCCTCGATTTCGAGATTCAGAATCGCATGCCTGCAGACCGTGCAACTATACCGCCATCAGTGGCTGCAAGCACATCTGGTGTCTGCAGGAACATTGCTATCGACATCCCTTCTGATCGTCAACATCGCTTCCATGAAGAAACTCTCGCTATCAATTTTCCCTGTCACTCAACCTAGCTAACCACCACTCTCCCGACATCCACCCGGCCATTCCATCCACAATCATCAGTAGTAGCGATGGTGCTAGCAGCCCTTCTGTCCGCGGGGATATCCCATCTATCCATCCACCGTGCCACTCACCCACTTGACTGCTCTCACTCCCAGTGCTCTAAGCGCGCGAGAAATAATAATGCCTACCACTTTACCATACTACTAAACGAGCGCGCAGAACAAGCGCGCAGCCCTGCATCCATGCGAAGGCGCCTCTGCTCCAGTAGCGCCTTGGAATTGACAGAAAGAAACCACCAGGAGCCAGCACTTGTTCGGCGGGGCGGGCGAGCAAGCCATGCCATGCCATGAAGAAGACTGGAAGCGCCGACGCCTCAATTCTTCCACCAGCCCGCGGATGATACAAACTGCGACTGAAAGCGGGTAGATTTGATTGATGATCTTATCTTCCATTATTCCATTTCTTGTCGCATGTGTTGGCAAACCTGGGACTTTCCTTTGCGTAACTTCAAGTCGCCTCTGTCGAGAGCGTCAACTAACCTACATTCGCGCAAGTCCGATGCGAAAGAATGCAGCACGTGAGACATCAAAACTCCACCAAACTCCCGGCAAATCGCTAGGTAGGATGGGCAAGAAGGAAGAAAGATCTCCATCTCTAGATTCGCCCATCGCACCGGCCCAGGCCAGGCCAGGCCAGCTCAAAGCCACACAAGCCGCAAGCCACCAAAGCCAAAGCAAGTCTCACTCGCTCAAGCCTGGCTTCTGACAATCTTGGACCTCTCAAATACAGTACCTTGAAGAATAATGCTAGCTCTAGCCGCCTACTACCGTACATCGCTGAAAAGTATTCCACCCATGAATGTTATCGCGCGTTTAGACGACGTTATCTGTATTCCCACATGTGTATCTGCCACTATTCTCGCTTGCGAAAAGAAGTGTCGCTAAAGAGGACCGAAGTCCGGCTCTTTCTCTTGTTCTTCTAGCTCCTCCACATCTTCAATGAGATTTAAGCGATCTGACTGTCAAATATTCGGTCTACAAGCCACCTTTCAGCAAGCGAACTCACTGCTATCCACCAATAGATACAAAAGGACACCAGACTCTTGCAGCGCTTGGTCCAAGGCTGTAGTGGACGGATGATCACAAAACTCAAGTCTTCTCCTTAACCCCAACCCTAACCCGCACGTATCGTGAAATTGATATATTTCTCGTTGAAAGTCATTATTCGACAACGACTATATACTACTTGCTACGTTCCTCGCTCTCTTCCGTTTCAACTTCATGCCTCGTCGAAGGTGACCTGCCTCTTCTTCTTCTTCTTGGCCTTTACAGGCGCAGCAGCACCATCTTGACCGCCATCTTCGCCCCCTGCGGTCTTACCAGCATCTCCCCCTTCCATAACAGCAGCAGCGTCAGCATCAGCCGAACCATCCCCCTCCCTAACCTTCTTCTTCTTCTTTCTCTTCTTGACTCCATCCTCACCAACCCCAGCACCACCCTCACCCCCATCAGCAGGCAAAACCCCACTCCTAGCCTTCTTCTTACTTTTCCTTTTGACCACCATCCCCTCTTCAACAGGCTCATCCACCCTCTCCGCCGCCCTCTGCATCTCCAACCTCTTCTTCTCGACTTCCCGCATCGCCCGGGCCAAGTCCTCTTCTTCCTGCACCCGGCGCTCGAAATCGAGTTTGCTGCTCGCCGTGTTGCCACGGGTGCTCGGCCCACTGTTCTCTTCGAGAGAGAGGGCGGAGAGGCCGGCGCTGTTGAATTCGAGCGGGTTCTTTTTCGATGCTGCCCCTCTTGATCCGGAGAAGAGTGATGCAGGGCCGCCACGGCCGGAGGGGCTGGAGGGGTATGAAACTGGGGCGGAGGAGGACGAAGTCGGGTTGTTACCGCCATCGAGTGTTTCGTCCGAGGTGATTTCGAAGTGGCGTTTGGGTTTCTTGTGGGGTTTTGTTGGTTTGGATGCTGTACGGGATTTGCTTTCGCCGCTGCCAGTACTGTCAAGCTTCAGTTCCATGACAGGGATGGCGTCGACATCGAGATCGGAGCCGTTGGCGGATCTCAAAATGCTGTGCATGGGTGTCGAGGTGCCCGAGTTGCGCTCCGAGTCAATGTAGAAAGGGTCGTCGCGGTAGCGTTCGCGGCGCTCGGCGCGTTTGCGTTCGAGGGCTTCGGGGTCTAGGAGGGAGTCGCGGTCGCCTTCTTGGTAGGATGCTGCCTTTCCGGGGTGACGGTCGTCGAGATATTCTGCTGCGGTCTTGACGGGGTTTGTCTTCACCATCGACGGCTTTTCATAATAGAAGCGGTGGACTTCGTCGCCGCCAGAGTCATACTCGGTGTCGTAGTCGGCTTGCTGCAGGATCATCTCGAGGCTGCTGTTGATCAGGGCATCAAGGTCGAGGCCTTCGGGTGCTGCTACGTTGCGCACTGCTTCTGGGGCGACAGGATTGAGATCCATGCCCGTGAAGAGGGAAGGGATGGCCTGTGTGAGTAGTAGAGGTGGTTCTGCGTAGTCGCCGTGATCGGTGTCGACTTGTTGAGCGGATACAGCTTCTGAGGCAAGGCGCATCAGATCGAGGTACTCCACGGCTCTTTCCTGGATCTCAAGACTCGGGTGCAAGTTGAGCGGCTCAAGGAAATGTGTGATGCGCGCTATAAGCAAGAGGATCTCAGATCTTCTAGACTCGGTCCAAGGTATTTGTTCGTCGCTCGCTAGGGTGGCAAAGACTTTGGGTATGGCTTGGATGTAGCTCGCCAATGCATGTGTTGGCAAATTGTTGCTCGATGAATGGATTAGGGATGCCAGCACTGCTCCAGGATCGGGCAGCATATCCGAGTATTCGCCTGCTATGAATGCTGCCGCCGCGAGAACATTTTGAGCACTCTCAGCGGCTTGTGCGAAGTTGTTCTCCCGGTTGTCAAGTAGTAGGAGGGATTGAGCCGCAGCTGCGGCCTCTGGGCGAACGCCCTTCACTCGAACTGCTACATTACGAAGTTCCTCACCGATCGCATCGGCCATGGTCTTTGATGAGTTGTGAGATCCGAACTGGTTCCCCGTAGTGATAGAGGGACACTGCTTGACCAATTCCACTAGCACCGTGACATACCACTCGAAGTCGTCCATATTGGCGTAGTTTTCTTTCGAACACATCTCGAGAATGCGCTCGATTACCGATTGTCGATAATCTTCTGGAAGCGGAGGTGGTTGGTCCGATTTCTGATCCTTCTTTCTGACAGACATTGAAGTGCCCTCATCGTCGTCATCTGCCATTGGAATCACACCCTCGTGAACAGCTCGATCGTTCTCGGGCTCGTTCGCGGGCGATTGCTTGCCTGCGGTCTTCAGCTGCTTGAGTAGTCTTTCCACGACCATCTGTAAGTTATTGCCGTTCACCATGTCTACAACAAGATCCAGTGCTCGAGTCCGGATGGAGATGTCGGCATCGTCGATACATTCGAGGATCACGTCTTGGTGATCCGCCACCAAGTCGGCATGCGAAGCTGTGATCTTTGCAAATGCAAGGAGTGCAACGTATCGCAAGTTTGGGTCGCCTTGCACGACAAGCATGGCCCTGAGCTTGCTCACGCATAATCGCGCTACTTCGTCTCCCTCGGTTGTACCTGCTGCAACTTCCATGATACCCCCCTGGATTATGCCGTTGATGCACTCGTAGAGTAGACTCATCGCTGGCGTAGTTTTAATGATGTTGGTAAGTGGTGGAAGCAGCTTCCTCACGAGTCGGGGCTCCAAGGGCGTCAGTTGTGAGAAAAGCTTGATGATCTTGATTGCCATCCAGTTGTTGCCTCCCTGTGTGAGCAACTCGAACAGTCGTGGCGCCAGAGGTAGAAAGTCTTGTGGTCTTCTCCATCCTAGCTCACACACCACATTGACAATCGCGGCTGTGACGGTGGGATCTTCGTCTTCATCCAAGAGACGTTCCTTGATCTTCGGCCATGCTGGTCTCAGTGTCTCGGGGTAGACGACAGCGAGTCTGTACAATGTGACAATCGTCTTCTTCTTGACAGCAGGATGCGAATGGGAGAGCCTGGGTAGCAGATCCGCCAGTAATGAGTTGGCCATGCTGGGATTGATCAAATGCGGGATCGCATTCAAAGGCAGGTGAATCAGCGTCTTGTCGGGACTTGTGAGATCCTTCTTCAACAGGTTCTCCGCCAGCATCAAGACCTCGGTGTCCGGCCTGAAGCTCTGCACCGCCGCGAGATAGCCAATGCGCTTGTGAGGGTACTTTTGTGAGGACATGACCTCGAGGACGTTGAAAGACGCCCATCCCATATCATGCCCAAACATTTCCAGATACACCAGCTTCAACAGCGCCGTAGCTTTTTGGTCCATGTCATTGCTCTTGATTTCCTTCTTACATTCCCGAAGTGCGGACTGGATGTATTCGCGCTCCTGGCCTTTGTGAGACCTCAAGCCCCGGATGAGCTGGAGAACGTCCTTTTCGAACATGGTAGGCGACAGACGTTCGGGTCGTGTAGGTTTGTTGTTCCTTTCTGAGATATCGCTTCAAGGCAAGAAAGTCGGTAAATGTCCTGGTGATTCGTTCAAGTCGTGATCGAGGAAGAAAGACAGGCGCATGATGCTTCTTCTTCCCAAGTCGCTAGTGAATAGGGTACGAGGATTAAATCCGGTAGGAGTCCAAGCACTTGTGCATCTCGTACGTCGAAGTCGGGAATGTTGTTCAGTCGCAAATCGAGAAGTAGTTGGATGTCGGTACCTAGCTTTCTCCAAGTCGTTGACACATGCAGATGACCTCGCGTGGCCTGGCCTGGCCCCGCCAATGATGGGGAATTAGTGAGCCAAAGCTCAATCATCCATCCATCCATTGATTGATTGATTGAACAGTAATCCTACCTCCCCGGATCTAATCTACCTCACTTCGAGATAACAACACATTGCAAACAGCTTGCTTGGAGAAACATTGAACCGCACTGCCATAGTCAACCTTTAAAACCCCAATCGAACCCGCCAGCATGGCCACCGAATCGCAACTCCTCGCACCGCCAACCAACAACTCACCCTCCGCCGCGCTCCAGCTGTCCCAATCAGCACCCACCTTCTTCGCCTCACAAAGCACCTTCACCCTCCCTTGGCCCCTCTCGCTGCTCTCAGCAAACGAATCGCAAGAAAAATGGCAAATCTACCACAATGTCTTCACAGCATGCCTGCAAACGGGCGATAACGAAAGCGCCTACCTGTGCCTAGAAGAACTCACGGATCGCTTTGGCAAAGAGAACGAGCGCGTCATGGCGCTGCAAGGTCTGTACGAGGAGGCTACAGCGAACAACGATGCAGAGCTGCAAGCCGTCCTCGGACGCTACGAGGAGATTCTTACGGAGGACCCCACGCTGTTTGCGATCCAGAAGAGGAGAGCGGCGCTGTTGAGGTCGATGGGCAAGACAACCGAGGCGGTCGTTGCTCTTACGGCGCTGTTGGACGCTTCACCTATAGACGCCGAGAGCTGGGCAGAGCTGGCGGATGTCTACCTCACACAGGGCATGTTTGAGCAGGCGATCTTCAGTCTGGAGGAGGTGCTGCTTTGTACGCCGAATGCGTGGAACATCCACGCGCGATTGGGAGAAGTCTTGTTCCTTGCAGCCAACAAGGCCGAAGGTGCGGAGCAGCTCAAGTTGCTGAGCGAGGCTATGAGACGGTTCTGCCGGAGCATTGAGCTGTGCGACGACTACCTGCGCGGCTACTATGGACTGAAGCTCGTAAGTCTCCTTGTTGCAAATATCAAACCATACGAAAGTTATCTTCCAGCTACTGACGGAACAATCACAGACGACCAACCGCCTCATTCCCCTCCTACCAACTTCCAGCTCGAAAACCGCAACCTCCAAAACCTCAGATTCCGAACTTCCGCCACCAACATTAAAGACAACCGAGAAGCTCAACGAGGCCGCCACCTCCAAACTGTCCGAGATCATCCGCCGCAGCAAGTCTGGTGACAAGGCTTGGGACGGATACAGCGAGGCCGAGCTCATCGCCGCGCATGAACTGCTCAGCCGGGATGCTCAGAATGTGGCCAGGTAAGAGTCGATAGGCAGGTAGTGTAGATCTATGATATACCCATTTAAAGTCTTAGCGAATAGATTCGATTTCTTTGACTTGCCAGAAATCGAATCCGGTTGGTCATCAGATGAAGCCTCGCATTCACGTGGATTGGAGGTATTATTCCACCATTGGCACATGTATTGAGGCGAATCATGTACCTTCTTCTCTCGCATCCACCGACTCTAGCATCAACACAGAGACAGAAACATTCACTGTGAGAATATCTCCATTGTCTCCGTTGCCTTGAGTGGTGACACCTGAAGCATCCGTGTGCAATTGAATCAACGTCACCACTGAGAGACAATTGTGGTGTCAAATGTATCTCTCAGGAACCCTTCAGTATGTGGCAATACCCAATATATATATGTATACTTGCTGAAATTCTCTCATCTACAATAGATGTATTGTTTGATGATATCTAACACTTTCGCCTGCAACTACTTCCCCAACACCACTGAGAGAGCGATTTTACGTTACAGTAGACGTAACTCTCCAACGCATCTCATTCAATGCGGCGATGCCTGATGCGCTCGCACACACCCGCCCTACCTCACCACCGATAGAAAATAGCTAGGTACTTATGCAGAGGAGTCGAAACTCAAGGGGAAAAGCATCTTGGAGCTGGGAATAATTACAGCCACTATTAAAACCTATATACATCTCCCTCCTTACCTACCCTTCCATCAAACCTCCGTCTCAATCCCCGGATCCCTGGTGTGATGTTTGAAGATCGATTCGAGTTTGTCTTGCACGCGCTCGCCCTTGTGTTTGGCCCATAGGGCTGTGCGTGGGATCTGTTGGGTAGAGTCAGCTTTGATCGTTCAGATCACGAGATGATGGGCTTCCATGAGGAGAGTAGAGAGAAACGTGCAATGTGTGAGTGGGCTTACCTTAAATTGCATGACGCCGCGATGGCGCCTATGCTCGACTTTCTGATCGCGGCGACGCGAGCGGTAATGCTCGATCAAACCTTCGGAGTCTTTGTTGTTGTCGTTCGAATCTTTGTTGTAGGAGTTATCGCCACCATTCTCATTGGCGTGGCCGCTCACGGGGCGCCTGCGATTGCTCTCAACATCGTTGTTATCATTATCATCATCGTCGTCTGTAGAGGAATCGTCCACATCGCTCGCGCCGTGCTCAGAAGACTTGTCATCATCCTCGTTTCTTATCACACCAGCCTCGACCTCGGCCTCCTCAGCATCCAGATTATCTCTAGCAGTCTCGAGGACTTCCATCACATTGCGATAATCTGGATTGCCGCTGGCCCACTTGCCATGGGCGTCCCCTAGCCCGCTCCAGAATCTGACTTTGAGCTTGATAGTACCAACCTTTTCGCCGCATTCGTTCAGTGAGCAAGCAATAGCGCGACGGAAGTCGCCTTTCCAGACTGGGAGCTCGATCTCGCGCTCTTCTTCGTCTGGGATGTCGCGCAGCCAGAAGACGGCGAATGCAGCATTGTTGCCACCGAGGATTTTTTTGTTGCGGAAGCGGATCGATAGGCAAGTGCTATACCGCTTCTCGACTGCGAGCCAGTGAGAGCGACGGCGCGGCGCTGACCAACCCGGGTGTTTCTTGCTCGGGTACATCTTGCCCGACCCCAGGTTGGTGCTCAATTTCAAACGGAAATCTCCCAGACCATCAGGGAGATTGGAGCAAGGTTCGATGGACGGTTTCACCTCCAGAGTGCCTAGTTCCCAGCCGAGAGCCTCCGGGGGTGCTTGGAGTTGTACGCTGCGCCAGACTAGAGAGATACGTACGCGGCCGAAACCGACGCCGCCGGTCAGAGGGAAGTAGCTATTCACTTGCGAACGGTGCTTGAAGACCTCGGCGAGATTGAGGTGTACGATGCCGAGTAGTGGGTCGTCCTCGTGGACGCGGGAGTCGCGGACACCAATGTGGACTTCGGCATTCTGCCAGTCGGCGATGAAGCGTTCTGTGCCTGCGTTGAAGAAGGGTTTGGCGTTCTGCGGCTTGGTGCGAGTCTTGAAGACCTTGCGATGGTTGATGATCACGTTGCAGTAAGAGCTGGGCAGTGAGTCGCCAGTCTCTTCCTCCTCGTCTTGCAAGTCGCTGTTGCTGTCTTCCTTGGACAACTTCTCTAATTCGAGTCCGGTGATATTGTGTACCACCAAGCTGAGGATCCCACTAGGGTAGTCGTCTGGCGGTGGCGCCGAAATGATCATATTGTCCTGCGTAGCCTTGAGCTCTTGTGCTCTTTGCTGCTCGAGCTCGCGCTTGTCCCGGCCGGAGTCACGCTCCTTGATGCTGGCTTCCCGCAACTTGTTCGCGCAAGACGTATCGACGCTCTCTTTCAATTGCGCCATTGTGCGAATGTCTGGGTCATAGGTCTGTGATTTGAGCTGGCAGTCTTGTATGCGTGTCTTGGAGAAGTAGCCGACGTTCCACTCCAACTTGCCAGGCATGTCCTGCCCCTTCTTCAGAGCTCGAAAGCCATCACAACGCTTGTGCATTCTGCCATTGGTCTCCTCGCCTTTCATGAGATGCTTGAGATCCACTTCGATGCGGCCCAAGTCATCGTCCGCAGTAAAGCGATCACTGTCCCAGAGTTGCACGCGCAGACGCTCGTCCACGTTGAGTTCCTCCGGCGTAACGAGCAAGTAAGCAGTCTCTTCCCATACAGGGTTCATCTCATTTGTCAACAAACGAGTACTCCATAGTGCCTTGCCAAATTTGGCCCAGCCAACCGAGATGTATGGGTCAGATGTAGCTTCTTTCAATAGAGGAATTCCAGCATCGCCAGCCTTGAAGTCATAACCGCGGACAATAGTGACAACTAACACACCTCTTGCCATAGTATCTTTCTTGAAGTCGTCGCCAGCCAGCATATCCTTGAGGTCGAGAGATATCGATTTAGGCGCCACATACTCCGCCATGGCTGCGTCAACGGAAGACTGCACGAACTGGCTGATGAGGGGAAGGTCCATGATGTTTAGCATCTTTTTGAACAAAGGTTGACAGCTGAGCTGTACTTTCGGCTGGCCAAGGAAGGTAATGGTGCACAGGGCGAAGAAGGGAGGGTCCGGTGTGAGTTGCAGTCGCATCCGCATGGTGCCGACCACACCTTTCAGGTCAACCCAAACGGGGAACTTCAAATTACCAGGCAGGTAGAAAGCCAGGTACAGATGCATGTCCTTCATTCGGCTGGCCATGGATTTCTTGTCTGACCTGCCACGGTACGCAAAGGCGACCTCGAGGTTGATGAAATCGCCATCTTCAGCCTCCATGCCTTCGGCTACCGCTTGAGCTTGCTCTTTGCCGGACTCCTCTTTGCTCTTGCTGTCGACTTGAGCTGCACTCTCTTCAACTTCGCCTTCGCCAGGAACAGCTCTGTCATTGTGTCCTCCATCGCTCGCATTACGAAGTTTGCCGTCCCCATCCACAGAACGTGCAGCAGCAGCGGTAGGAAGCCATCGTACACCAAGGATACGTATTGGCTCGCTGCCTTGACCGACATCATCTACAGAAATCATCCGGACGATTTTTGGCATCGAGGCTTGCATGACATCCTCAAGCGTGTCTGCCAAGCTGATGAAAAGGTCCGGGTTGATCAGCGGCCAAACGGAGGCGAGAAGAGAATTCAACCAGCGCACGCTCTCTGCATCGTGATGCGAAGTGTCGGCGTCCAGCTTGTTGCGATCAGCATCCCATATCTCGTCTTCCCAAATACCGTTAACGCGTTTTGACAGCCAGTCTCGCACTGCTGCGGCAACGGCCCATACACCAGCTGATGCGGCGAGACCTAAGATCGTCCAGGTGATTAGTCGTCCCATGAGAGAGCGATCTTGTCCATCCAGTATTCGTTCCAAGATGAGTACCGAAAAGACCACAATCCCAATACCCACCAGCCCAGCAGTAAATGCCTTTTTCTCAAGATCTTCCAGGCCCCTCCGCACCTCTGTAAATTCGGGTGGTGGGAACTGATTGTTCATAGCCTTCTGTCCCTGGCGCATGCTGTCCATCTCCTTCTGCAATTGCTCGTCGCTCTTGGCTTTTGCCCTCCATCCAGTATAAGTCTCTGGCGTACTGCCGCTGGGTGGTTCGTTCTCTTTGACCTCCTCGAGCGCCTCGTCGGTGAAATCAAATATCCGTACTGGGAGGTGCGTGACCGGGTCTGTTACTTCTCGCTCCATGCGCTCCGACTTGTGCTTCTTCTTGGCCTTCCTCCGCGCTTTGGGATCGACGGCACCCGGATCAACTTGTGAGGTGTCTTGCGGTGTCTCCGTGCCTGCGTTCGCATCATCCTCGTCGGCTCGATTCGTGCTCTTTTCTCCGTCATCCTCCTGTTGTGTCGCGTTCTCGCTGTCTTTATCTTCACGGTGCCAGTACCGTTGCGCCGTCTCTTTCCTAGACATGAGCTCGTCATCTTCGCCACGGTTCTCATCTATAGTACCGGCTTGCTCACGCCGCTTGTCTTTCTCCTCGCGATACTTCTGGATCGTGGGGATGGTATGCTTGGGAGTGTATGGTTGGTTGTAGCGTCGGCGATCCTCGACATCATCTCGACCCGACATGATGAATGGCTGTTCGTGATGAGTACTGGAGGGTCTGTAGTCACTTCCCGTCCAGTTCAGTGCTCAGTGTCCGCGGAGTCTCGAGGCTACACCCCGCGGGCAATCTTTCAGCAATACTAGGATCACAGGTATCTGAAAAGCTTTCTACCCAAGCATCGATGCTTCTGAGATGCCAAGTTGAGTGTGCGCGCGAGGCGGGGTGTTGCTGTTTGAATTGACGTCAATGGGAGTCCAATGGTGAATGGTTGGCGCAATAATGTAACAGTGAAAGAAGGACGATTCAGTACACACGAGATCGATCCGCACCTGCCGCCGTCAGTTCGCATCATCACCTCGTCCTTACTTCGCGCGTGCTGCCACCAGCAGGTTTCGAGTCGAGTAGAGTGGGGTCCTCGGCCATGGCGACCGGGCCATGCTCGTCACACAAAGCCTCACGCTGGGGCCACCATCGGTGACCGAACGACGATTTCACGGCATTTTTGCTTGGGAAAAACGGCCAAGACCGCGCGTCGTATGTTCGCATGTTGTCTGCTCTACGCGGGGCTATGTTTGGGGATGAGAGTAGTTGGGACACTGCCGGTCGTTCGTTGGAGGTTGGCGTCGTAAGGCTGGACCGATCAAACCGAAATCTGTGGGGTAAGTTCCAGTCATACTCATGTAAGTGAGAGAGGTGCGGTACGGCATCATAGCGGCGGTGTACAGTAATACTCAATTTCGGCTTCGGGTATACGGCATCGAATAACGTTAACATGATTTGATCGTTCCTGGGCAAAAAAGCATAGGTACCGTTTGGGTGCTACTTCTCCCATCAAGCTATTAATTACAGTACTCTACTGGACAAGCGTTACTTACAGTTACCTGACCTGCCTGCCTTGATGCCAGGCAAGCCGATGCACGTGCAAGCAGAATGTACCAGGATACGGTGTTTGCCTTAAACGCACATACTGAAACCAGCTGAACTTTGGCCCGATAATCCATGGACCAAGAAAAGCGGGAGCTTGCCATGCACCTCGTCGGGAAAGGATTCATGATCACGTGCCCATGGCCATAGAATGAATGATCTCCTGCAAAGGATAGGCAGTTCTCATGATAACCGACGCTTTTGGGAAGAGAAGAAACAAAGTGCCAGGGAAGAAACGGTGCAGAAATGAACTCCCCACTGGAGCTTCTCCAACAAACTGCCTCTTTCACATCGTTCCACTTCCACAGAACAGGAAACGAGGCTCAGACAGGAACACAACATGAAGCTACAGCTATAGCAGGTAAGCAGTAATTATTGGGCCTGGACACCGATGCGTTACCTGTTTCCCGAAGGCACATACATACCGTTGTACCTCTACAGGCCGGCCAGCCAGCTAAGCCACGTCCCATCGTCGCAGTCCTGCACAGCTGCACACTGCATATCACCTGCGGGGCGAAGGGTGAAGACGTGGAGGCAGCGCTAACTTCCACATCGCCGCTCTCACTCTCGCCATCCTCACAAACTTTCATGGCAAAAGCCTCATTTGCGTAGACTCCTATCTATCAATAGCCTTCAAGACGAAAGACCCTCGTCGCTCGCCTTCCGACGGCCCACCGGTGAGCTGAAGGTGCCGCTAAAACACTCCGGTGAAGGCGAACACCCTTGCTTGTGCCTGTGCCTCAGGCATACATGATCCTTCAGACCTCACCCTCGCAAGCCAACTCTCATTCATCATACCAACACGCCAAGCGACCGAGCGACTCGTGACGGAAGTGCCGCTCACCGGCCCGTAATGCGAATCCGTAGCTGTCGACATGGCCACCGCTCACTCCCCATTTCAGCCTGGAGAGGTTCCGCTCAGCTCGCCGTCTCAACACTGGTCTGACGAGAATTGGTCTGCCTGGACGGACTCGTTCGAAGTCATGCCAGAGTATGAACTCGACTTTTGGGTCGATGGATTTGCGCCTTCGGACGTTCATCAGCAGCAACTCGATCCTGAAGACTCGTCAAACCAGGTTTCTCTCCCAGCTGGCTCATTATCACCCGAGGACAGCAACGACAGCAACCCTCAGTTCACTCCTTCTTCTACAGCGAACGACTCACCTGGCAACGCGGACCGCTCAGACGGTAACTCATTCGAGCTCGTCTCTAACACGAGCAGTCCCGCTGAATACTTCGACGAGGCCTCCTTGATGAACAGTGACTCAAGCAACCACTCGCCCGTCAGCCAGCGGGCCTTGCCTGCATCAGCTGCTACCCTTTCGTCTTCTCAGCAATCGCGGGAGCCATCAAATGGGCCTAATTGGGAAATACAGCAACAAGATTGGTCATCTTCATTTGGTACGTCCAGCGAAGGCTATGCTCCAGCGGCATCTCCATACCATGGATTCGTCACGAACGAGTCTACCAGCGCAGTCAGCGATAACTTATTGGCGGACATGGCTATACCCTTCAGAATCTCGCAACCCTCTGAGCCATGGGCGACGACAGCTCTCCAGTCGTTCACGTGGGGCAACCTACAGCAGCCAATGTTCCCATTACAGCAACAGTCCTTCGGCAATGCCGTACCTTACCAGTTACATGACCACGTGAGCAACTACACACCCGAGGCGCCATTGGGAAACGTCTCGAATATCTACAACGGATTGGCAGCCCCAGCCCTACCATACCACAGCCAACCACAGCACAGCCAGCCGCAGCACAGCCAGCCACAGCACAATCAAGACTGGACACTGCCTAGACAAAACGTTCACAGCAGACCGCAACAATTCACGACTGTATCGATGAACACCAGTCAACCACAAGCACAGCCTCCCAGCACACGCGCAGATCTTGCTCAGTCCACGAGGCTTCGCTTCCCTGATCATCCCAAGTTATCGGCCGAACAGAACCCTCCTGCCCTCATGCCAAATCTGAGACCAATTGCAGCTGCAAGTGGGGAGCGTAGTACTGTGACAGTGTCATCACGCGGTACACAAGCCGCAAGACAAAAGCGGGGTGGTAGGGAAAGGAATTCACATCTGAACCCTGACGCGAGAGACCGAAGTTCAAAAATGCGTAAAAGGGGCGCATGTTGGCGATGCAAGCTGCAACGCGACCCAGTGAGTCCCTTGTGTCTGTACTCAGCGTTGCTTTTACTGACTATTTCAGTGCCCGGATGATGGTTCGCCTTGTGGGCGGTGCATCATTGGTTCGCAGAAAGGCCAGCAATACTTTTTCGACTGCGATCGGTCAAAGCTCCCGGATTTTGTGATGGACTTTTTGCCAACCTCATACACGACCATGCACACTAAGCAAAACATCGAAGACTGTGTGAGATATCAAGTGCGCGGCTGGGACTACAATCGGCCTGTTGAAGTTCATCTCACCAGCGGTTATGGCCATCCCTTGCGTTGGATGCTATACGAGTTCGAGCCATCCACGTTGGAGCTCCTTGGGCAATACCAATACCTTCAAGACGTTACCACTGGCCAATCTGTCCGTTGCGAAAAGTGGTCTCCTCCTTTGGGCCTCACCAAGCTGGAGCCTAGTGATGACTATCACTTCAAAAACTACCTCGATGAACTCATGGCCCACGACGTTTTGGCTGATTTCCCTTGGAGGTGTTTTGAAGAGGAGTCGCAGATTAATGACTTCCAAGCTACCATGCTTGCCATGATCTGCGAGCTTTATCAAGGCACTCGCGATCATGAAGTGAGTCATTTGTCCGTTCTATTTTACTTGAAGATCACTCTAACAAGATATCACAGCTTTCACATCTCCTTCAAAAAATCATAAGGATGCTCATCATCACATACATCATGGGTCACACACTCACCATCACGCAAGAGACCCTTCCAATGGTGCACTCTCACCTACGCAGTGGCTATAAGCCCACCAGTTTAGCCCCTCACACATCGCCTCGCCTCGCCAACCGCCAGCTCAAGTTCTTCTTCCATGTCCTGCGAAATCAGATCTACGAAGACATTTTGAAGTGGCAGCAAGCAACCCTGCATACCAGCGGCGGCAAGAACACTACGTGGCTATCGACGTTCGTTGTCATGCTCGCTTTCGCCATGGTACTCGAAGAAGCGCAGCGCACAATGCAGATTCAAGCCGACGCCAAACATCGCAAGCGAGAGTGTTCATATGACGAAGCTCAACAGGAAGCAAGCAATGCATGCGAGCGGATTGACGCACGGTTCGCTCTACTCATCGGCTTGTTCCAGTGCAAGTACCGCGACAAGAAATGGATTCGGGGCGGTAGTTTCGGCCCACAGACTCCACGACTGCGGGATCCGGTCGAGCATAACTTCTGCTCACAGCTGAGAGAATTGCTGGAGGAAAGACGTATGTCTAACGCAAACAAAACCCAATCCTGGGAAGAGTTCGATTTGCTGACATGAGACTCTAGAAACCCATCTCCGCTCGCGCAAAGACGTGCCTTTCTCCTCGCAAACCCAGTGCCAGTACACCACACGCCTAGTCGCCCGGTTTCTTTTGCCGTTCTTGGATCTTCCTGTTGGATGAGACCTGCGGATCTCCACCGATGTTGCAACAAAGGCTCGGGTCCCTACGCGAATGTTCCATTGATCTGACGCCCTTTTACGACACGACACGACACGACACGACTATTTTCTTTGAATATTTCTCTTCCAATCAGCCAATGAAGAGCAGGGTAGCGAGATCTATGGCCCTTCTCTTCTTGCTCACTCTATCCCGTTGCTACACTATCGATACCCTTGGTCATATGGCGTTTGCTTTCCTTGAAAATTTCCCTTTCGGCTACATAGTAGGGTCATTTGATGGGCCCCAATGTCCCGAACACTCAGATATCATCGACTATCATAGCAAGGGCCCAAATTACGAATCCAACAATGAAGGTCAATATGGTGCTGATGCAGCTCCAATAACATGCATGCACAGTGCCGACTTACCATCCAGACCCACTGTATTTCTCAAAGTCGCACGGAAGCTCTAACATACCACTGGCAAGAATGTTCTAGCACATACCATACGATGTGAGGTAGTACCCACAAGGCTGTCACCTGTTCAAGGTCTATTGTAATCCGACCGGACCGCGCGGTCGTCAAGCCCGGAAACAACGGTCTCTGCGGGTCTGACTTCTTCAGCGATTCATGCGAGATCTTGGTAGTTGGTCGAGGAGGTCAAAGCTGTGAATTACTACTGCAATAAGAGAATCTATAATGATGCCAGCCAAGCTGCTAGGGCTGAGTGCGTTCGCGGCAGGGTTTCTAATCGCGTCTGGGCTGCAGGTGACTAGGGTTGCTATAGACATGCGGTGCCAATACTCTGTCTGGGTGGATGATTGTTGGCGGTGATAACGCGGTCCATTGTGTACGAAAAACATTGATGCTTTCGTCAGCAGAATGCTTTCAGTTGACTGCCACCCACCACGTTGTTGTGCTACAGGACAAGAATAATCGAGGAGGCTGAACATGGATCGGTACGAGCCGCTGCAGGTCCTCAGGGCTCCAAAGAGAAGCGGCGATCGGCCCCTGCGGGCTTTGAAAAAGACAGCTGGAGAGTCGGGCGGGGCAAATGGATTAAATGCGTTCTAGTGACGTCCATTAAACACCGGCACTAGCCTGTCACCACCGAGTTCCACTAAAGCATCCAGTATCTCCTACGTTGCCAGATCACCTGCTGTTGGGATCTTTTCATTTAATTCCTGCCTGTCCTACCCTCGACAAATACCAGTCAACCCGACTGGAACAACCACACTTTTACATACAGGCCACGTGGAAGGCTTGAGGATACCACGATGGACAACGCATACGTGCGCTCGCCGCGCGATGTGCTGTCTTACTTTGGAACCACCGAGGGTTCTGGATTGTCGGACAGCCAGGTCGAGGACTTAAGGGCGAAGCATGGCAGAAACGGTAGGTTGCGCCGAGTTGGGATGACACGGAGCTTTTGCTGATTCAGAACAACAACAGCCATCCCCGAAGAGCCACCTACTCCTATGTGGGAGCTTATCCTCGAACAATTCAAAGATCAACTCGTTATCATTCTCTTGGGCAGCGCAGCCGTCTCTTTCGTACTCGCCCTTCTTGAAGAGGAGGAGGGATGGACCGCTTTTGTCGACCCGGCCGTCATCCTGACCATTCTCATCCTGAACGCCGTCGTCGGTGTCACCCAGGAATCTTCGGCGGAAAAGGCCATCGCGGCCCTGCAAGAGTACAGCGCAAACACCGCCAAGGTCGTGCGCAATGGAACAATTCAATCTGTCAAGGCCGAGGAGCTGGTGCCGGGTGATATCGTCGACATCGCCGTCGGCAACCGTATTCCCGCCGACTGCAGGGTCCTGAGCATAAACAGCAACAGCTTCCGCATCGACCAGTCTATCTTGACCGGCGAGAGCGAAAGTGTAGGCAAGGATACCGAGGCCATCACCGATGCGAACGCCGTCAAGCAGGATCAAATTAACATGCTTTTCTCCGGCACAACTGTGGTCACTGGACACGCACACGCTATTGTCGTTTTGACCGGTACCAGCACTGCTATCGGTGACATCCACGAGAGTATCACCGCCCAGATCTCCCAGCCGACACCCCTTAAGGAGAAGCTCAACGACTTCGGTGACACTCTTGCAAAGGTCATTTCCGCCATCTGCGTCCTCGTTTGGTTGATCAACATTCGTCACTTCAACGACCCCTCCTTCGGCGGCAACTGGACCAAGGGTGCCATCTACTACCTCAAGATCGCCGTTTCTCTCGGTGTTGCCGCTATCCCCGAAGGTCTTGCGATTGTTATCACCACTTGCCTGGCACTCGGAACCAAGACCATGGCCAAGAAGAACGCTATCGTTCGTAGCTTGCCCTCCGTCGAGACTCTTGGAAGCTGCAGCGTCATTTGCTCTGACAAGACTGGCACTCTTACCACGAACCAGATGAGTGTTAACAAGATCGTCTACGTAAACGAGGCTGGCAACGACCTCGAGGAGCTCCATGTTCAAGGCACCAGCTTCGCACCCATGGGCGCCATCTCCAGGGCGGGAAAGATCGTTGAACACCCTGCCGCCACCTCCACTACCGTCGCTCAAATGACCGAAGTCGCTGCTGTCTGCAACGATGCCGAGCTCGCCTGGGACAGCAAGACCGGAACGTACAACAACATCGGCGAGCCTACTGAAGGTGCTCTGCGAACACTCGCGGAGAAGATCGGTACTCCCGACGCCGCACTCAACCAGACCAAATCGAGACTTTCGCCCGAACAAATCCGTCACTTCGCCAGCACTGAATACCTCAACCGCGCGCAGAAGCTCAGGACTTTCGAATTCTCACGAGACCGCAAGAGCATGTCCGTACTCGTCAACGGTGGCCAGGGCCAGCGTCTGCTCGTCAAGGGTGCACCCGAATCTGTCCTCGATCGCTGCTCGCACTGCCTTGTTGGCAGCAACGGCAAGCGCGTCCCTCTCACTGAAAAGCTGGCTTCTCTCTTGAACGCCGAAGTTATCGAGTACGGCAAGCAAGGTCTCCGCGTCATGGCACTTGCAAGCATCGACAACGTTACTTCCGATTTGGCAAAACGCGCAAAGACTACCCAGGAGTACACGCAGCTTGAACAGGGCATGACTCTTCTTGGTCTTGTTGGCATGCTCGACCCGCCCCGTCCCGAGGTCGCAGACAGCATCGTCAAGTGCCGCAACGCTGGCATTCGTGTCGTCGTCATTACTGGTGACAACCAGAATACTGCCGAGACCATTTGCAGACAGATTGGTGTCTTCGGCCCCAATGAGGACCTCACGGGCAAGAGCTACACTGGTCGTCAATTCGATGCTCTTAGCGAGGCTGATCAGCTCAAGGCTGCCTGCACCGCTTCTCTCTTCTCCCGTACTGAGCCTACTCACAAGAGCAAGCTTGTTGATCTCCTGCAATCGGCCGGTGAGGTTGTTGCCATGACTGGCGACGGCGTGAACGATGCTCCTGCGCTCAAGAAGAGTGACATTGGTGTCGCCATGGGCTCCGGTACTGATGTCGCCAAGCTCGCCGCCGACATGGTTCTTGCCGATGACAACTTCGCCACGATCGAGTCTGCTGTCGAGGAAGGTCGCAGCATCTACAACAACACTCAGCAATTCATCCGTTACTTGATTTCTTCCAACATCGGCGAGGTTGTGTCCATCTTCCTTACTGCTGCCATCGGTATGCCCGAGGCTCTGATTCCTGTCCAACTTCTCTGGGTCAACTTGGTCACCGATGGTCTTCCCGCTACTGCGCTCAGCTTCAACCCCAAGGACCACGATGTCATGAACCGCCCGCCTAGAAAGCGTGACGACCCTCTTATCAGCGGCTGGCTCTTCTTTAGATACATGGTTATTGGCACATATGTGGGCCTGGCAACTGTTGGTGGATACGCGACTTGGTTCATGTTCTACGAGCATGGCCCGGAAATCAGCTTCTACCAGTTGGTAAGTCATGGTCGTTGCAAGCGTAGTCTGATTTGAACATTGCTAACAAATCTCACAGACCCATTTCCACAGCTGCAGCACCATCTTCCCCTCCATCGGCTGCCACATCTTCTCAGATGCATCCGCCAAGGCAGCATCGACCGTCTCGCTCTCTATCCTCGTCGTCATCGAGATGCTGAACGCCATGAACGCTCTCTCATCCTCCGAGTCTCTCCTGACCCTTCCTCTGTGGAAGAACATGATCCTCGTCTACGCCATCGCTTTATCCATGGCCCTCCACTTCGGCCTCCTCTACACCCCGATTCTGCAAAACGTCTTCGGCATTGTGCCACTCGGCTGGGGCGAGTGGAAGATCGTGCTCTGGTGGAGCGCTCCCATTATTCTCATCGACGAGGTCCTCAAATTCATGGAGAGGGCGTTCTTCATGGAGAAGGCCGACTCTCGTCGCACCATCAGGCCGAAAGTCGAGTAAAGACTTGGTGTGCCATGAGCCACATCTACATTTTCCTTTTGCAAATTTGAAAAAAAGAAAAACAGATGAGGGTTGGATGTATCATGCTGTGACAATTTTCGTCATGGCCAGTTAGTATAGATTTCTAGACAGGGAGGGTTCTCTGTCCGATTAGCATCGTGTACCACAAATTTGTTGTTTCGATTGAATCCACGTCAGTCATGTGCACTCGTCATTCTTTCACCTCCAGTCTAGCACAGGGTAGACCACTGAGAGCGTCATGTTCGCCTCAATCGATTTTTCATGCGCGTAAGGCTGCTAGTGCAGTGTACCTGGTTGATGGGTGTCGCCACGGTCGCTAAAGATAATTTAGAGCGTAACTTATGCAACTGGCACGTCATGCAGGGCCAAAAAAGTCTCAACACAACAGCGTGGTGCCGTCACGAGAGCTGGGCCGTTTCGTGCTACCAGCTCTAGGAAGTCACGACTGCCGAATAGACACCGTATAGAAAGAGAAACAGACTTGATCCCTTCATGAGGCAATTAATCACTCTCACTCACAACTCTTTCACTCTCTCATCTCCCAAAGCCTTCTGCCAAAACACCACACTTGCCCTGCGTAGGTTACAAAGCCTGACCTCCTTATCGCCCTCCTCAACATCGCCCTTCTCAACCTTTCGACCATTGAGCCTCCGACCGTATAGCTACAAACCCCTCCAATACCAACACCAACCGATCTACACACAGTCACGCAACATGGCCAGCAACAACGCACTCGGCGTGCACTCCAAGAAGCACCGCGTCGCCATTGTCGGCTCGGGCAACTGGGGAACGACCATCGCCAAAGTCGTTGGCGAGAACGTCGCCGAGAACCCCGAACTGTTCGAGCAAGAGGTGCGCATGTGGGTGTATGAGGAAGAGTACAAACTCCCCGAGAGCAGCAAGCACTACGACGCCAACTCGGAGCTCTCCACCAAGCCGCAGAAGCTCACCGAGCTGATCAACGGCTTACACGAGAACGTCAAGTACCTGCCTGGCGTGCCGCTGCCCAAGAACATTATTGCAAACCCGGACCTCGTCAACGCTGTTGAGGGAGCGACTATTCTCGTCTTCAACCTGCCTCACCAGTTCATTGCGAGGACATGCCAGAGCATTGTCGGCAAAATCGTGCCTTTCGCACGCGGTATCAGCTGCATCAAGGGTGTAAAGGTCAGCGATGAGGGCTGCGAGCTGTTCTCCGAGTCCATCGGCCAAGAGCTGGGAATCTACTGCGGCGCGCTGTCCGGCGCCAACATTGCGAACGAAGTCGCACAGGAGAAGTGGAGCGAGACTACCGTGGCCTATGACCCGCCAAAGCAGGACAGCAAGCACCCAACGCCTGAGGGAACGCCGCACGGCAGCCAGCTCGACCTGACCAAGCTCAACGTTCAGGCAGCGGGCGACAGCCCGAGCAAGAAGCGCAAGGTGCAACCGCAGCTGCAGCCCATGCCCAACGACTACCCACCCCTCCATCATAGCAACATGAAGAAGCTCTTCCACCGCCCCTACTTCCACGTCCGCATGACCCACGATGTTGCTGGCGTCTCCCTCGGCGGCGCCCTCAAGAACGTCGTCGCCATCGCCGCCGGCTGGGTCGACGGCCTCGGCTGGGGCGACAACGCCAAAGCCGCCGTCATGCGCGTCGGCATCATGGAGGAAGTGCGCTTCGGTAAGATGTTCTTCTCGGAATCCACCCGCACCGAAACCTTCACGGAAGAATCTTGCGGCGTCGCCGACCTGATCACGTCCTGCTCAGGCGGCCGCAACTTCCGCTGCGCCAAGATGAGCGTGGCCGAAGGCAAACCCATTGGCGAGATTGAGGAGCGCGAGCTTAACGGCCAGAAGCTGCAGGGCACTTCCACCGCTTACGAGGTCTACTCTTTCCTGCGCAAGGAGGGCAAGGAGAAGGAGTTCCCCCTCTTCACCGCCGTGCGCAATGTGCTCGAGGGCGTCAACAAGCCGCAGGATATTCCGGACCTTCTCGAAGCCGGCACTGAAAGCCAGAAGGAGTGAGTGGAAAACTACCCGCCCACCTTATCATGACCCAGCCAAGAGGAAGAATTAGATGAGACAACACCAGAAAAAATTACACGACCTTTTCTTCTGCATTGTTGCTTTCCATGCATCTCATGCTCATGAATGACGAAGGCAGATGGGGATTCCCTTCTCTTCTTTTTTCCATTGTCAGAAAAGGCAACAACTAACGTCTCTTTTCTTTGTCTGTCACGCAGGAATCATGATGAAGACGGAAAGCAGTCGAGAACTGCCATGGAGATTGATCAAGTCATCAAAGCCGCCGAAGAGATCGCGAGTGGAAGGAAGGGGCCTCATTACATGGTCAAGATCCTGAGGTCGAAGCTTTGATTGAAGACGGGGAAGGTGATCAGGTAGAGAAACGTGGATCAGGCGAGGAAATTAGAAAGAGATGGCAGTCTCATTACAGTTATTGTTAATACAGTTAGTTGCTGATATATATACCCGATTTTGCATTACGGCATTTATCCTCGTTTGAATCTGGCCTTGCGATGTTCCCTTTCACTTTAGCTTCAACTTCTCCAGAATGTCGTATCTGGCGAAGAATGAGCGGTTCTTCTTGCCCATGATGTCTGAATCAGCAGTTAGCATCTCCTATCTCCAAGTCTCGCAGCTTCACTACCATTGAGAAACGACTTACAAAGCGCCACCGTCGACACACAAACCACAACCTGCACACTCGCAATCGCCATGAACACCGGCTTGATTCCTCCCTTCACCAGCCACCCATAACCGGAAAATGTCAATCCGAAGGAGAAGATGTTCTTGAACACCAACAGACAAGTGAAACCCTCGACCGCAATCTCCCTGTGCGCATCCACAATGTAGAGCGCTGAAGCAACAGCCCCCAGCACCATCCCCATGACCACGAGCGCAAAGAAGAAATCCGGCCAGAACCAGCCGTACTTGACCGTATCGTTCGCCGTGATCCCGAACCCGTACAATCCCGCGCAGCCGAAGACCATCTGCGGCACCACCAAGATGAGTCTGAACTCGGGCTCGTACACCCCTCGATTCCTCTTCGTCAACCAGCGCGCCGTCGGGTCGGAAATCAACCCTGCGAGCAAGAATCCCAGGAGCGCCCCGACGACCGGCCCGCCGTACATGTAGCCCGTTTCGACTTCGTTGAAGAAGAGTGGAGGGCCGATCATGATTGCCGCGAGGACTATGCCTATCAGCACGGTCCAGCCGATTAGGAGGCCTTGGGTTAGCATTGCCCAGAAGATGGAGGGGTGGAAGAAGAGGGGGAAGGGGCGCAGAAGGAGTTTGTGGAAGGGGGTTGGGTCTTTGCGGCCGTTGAAGGGGGAAAGGCCTGTGGTGAGGGTGAGGATGGTAGAGGTGGTGGCGGGCGGGCTGGTGGAGGAGGTGCTGTGTGTGGAATTGGTGGTTTGGTGGTGGGCGGCTTTGTCATTTTCGTTCTCGGTTGGCGACAGGTTGTCGAGAGATGTCGAGCCTCGATACCGGGTCATGTTGGTGTCTGTCTCGAGCTTGGAGTCTCGTCTGTAAGCTGTTTCCGGGACTAGGAAGATTATGAGAGGCAGCATCACGGCGGCGAAGATGGCGACGAAGTAATGCGTCCAGGGCCAGCCTAGGGTTGAAGTCATCTTGCCTACTATCACGGGCGTGAGGAAGGCGCCGCCGAAGAGACATAGTGTTGCTAGAGCCATTCGCGAGCCTCGCTCGTGGACAAAGTAGAGGTCGCCGACGCTGGCGTTGACGAGTGCCTCTGTGAGATGGTTGTTAGTGATGGGTGAAGTTATGCTCTCACGACAAGACATCTCTTACCAAACGGGGCCAAACCCACGCCCTGGAAGAAGCGCGCAGCCAGCAGGCTACTGTAATTATGCCCCGACGCGCCCGCCCATGCCGAGCTGATGATGATAATCACCGTTCCGAGCAAGTACAAATGCCTTTTCCCCCAAACGCGCGCCGAAGCGACGAAGATGAAGCCCGCAATGCCAACGCCAAGAAGGTGATATCCGGTAAGGAGGGCGACATTGGTGAAGGAGCGCGGCGGCGGTCTCGGGCCGCCAGGTTCGGTGGGAGTGTTGTAAAAGAGCACGAGGGCTAGGGTGTTTGCGGCCAGCAGTGGTGAGAGGGTGGATGCGATGACGGAGCTGAGGCAGAGGATTGCGGTTATGAGGTCGCGGCGCCAGAGGGGGTAGTTGAGAGGGTCTTGAGGGGTGCTGTGTCAGTGCTACTAGTACTGTTGTTGTTCCTTTTACTGTATATCTCTCAGCATACCATTCGGGTCGTCGCTTGGCTGCGGTACTAGAATAGTTCCATTGCTGCTTTTCTTCAGCTCTTTACTGTGAGCTTGCCCCTGTAAGGTTGCGACCGGATTGAGCTCTTCGAGTGTCGCTGTGCCGGGGACATGCTCGAGGTGGCGGTCTTGGAGGATACCGAGGGGCATTGTGCCAGCGGCCTACCGTGATGAAATGAATGTCGACGCGTCAGGGAAGAGGCACTACGGATGATGGAACAATACGCTTTATCTCGGTCTGCAGGATCACATACTGTAGTCTGCACAATCCTCCGCCACGTGCAGCTTACGGTGTAACCTTATTCCCACCATGCGTGGCAGGATGCGCGTGGGCTGATGTTCCAGCCTCCAGGGGTGTAGGGGTGGGGAGGCGTTGTAGCTATGAAAAGTCTAAGCCGCACTGTTGTTTGTTCTCTACAATACTTTCCATTACCACGAAGATTGCTTGTACTGATAAGTATGGTTTTTTTTTTTGACTTCGTTTTTCCTAACACTACAGATACTTTTGAGCTCGATCGATGCGCATAGTTAAATTCCCGTAAAGAAAGAAAACAAGCAAAAACCAAAGCTTAAATGACCAGATACCGTATCCCACAAATAACATTCTGGTCGAGACGCGCTGAATCGCGTGCACTGCTGCAATTGAACATGCCCCATCACTATAAGTCTACACATACTCTTGTCCTATCGACAACGAAGAGCAATGCAAGTACGTCTTTCCTTCTAGCGAAACCGCTACTCCGAGGTGTGCTTTCTAAAGGTCATATTGGAGGAACTCCCAGCAGACTTCTAGTCGTGAAGCCACGGTGTACGCCAGTGCGTTCAACCTCACAGAACCAAGCAGAGCGCGATGCATATGGCGTATCCAACGACCCCAGCGGTAGCGATCTGCGGAGCAATCTCTTTTTTGTCCAAACACGCGCAAACGACAGAGCACATGAGGAAGAGCATGCAAACGAGCATGAACAAGTCCAACATCAACTCTTGGTTCGTGGCAGGGCGTGATCTGGTTGACTCTTTCGCGGACTTGGCCTTCATCTTGCGTTTGCAAGGCCGGGAGGCGACAGGCGAAGCGTCTTGGAGAATCTCCAAAGGGGTCTGGAGATGCTTCACGGGAATGATGGAGTCCTTCGTAAAGACAGCGTTGCTAGGTGGCCGAGTAGTGCTGCCCATGGTATCGGAAGAAGTACAACTGATGGTTCCGGGATCAGGGTTACCGATACCCTCGGAGGGATTACTGCTCTTGGCATCGATAGGATCGCGGCTGATGATCTCGGAAGTAGTGCTATTGGCGACATCGGAAGGGTTATTGCTCATGACTTGGGGAAGAAGAAGTTGATGGAAAGGACCCTGCGATTGTGGTCCGTCCCGAAGCTGCTTTGTGTTGGGAGTCGCAGTCGACATGAGAGGGTGATCAAGCTTCGGGGTTTGGGAGTGTGGAGAACGTGTAGCTTTGTCTGGATGCTTGTCGATGACATACCCGTCACCTATGCCAGCATCAGTCGGAGCGTTGAACTTAACTTTGGAGCCCAAGTACAAAAGGCCATGGTCAGCTTCCGCAGTATCAGCGTGTACTTTCTTCGACCTGTGTTGCCACATCAGGCGTCCGAAATTCGCGACATTGGAGGCGAGGGTTGCGACTTTTGTGTCGGTGTCGGCATAGCTCACCTGACGTTCAGGTAGCATCTCCATTTTCTCAACACTTGACGGGAGAGTGAAGCCTGATCGCTCCAACAAAGACATCAGCTCCTCATCCGTGAATTCCACTTCCCAAGCAAGTCCACGCTCGAGCACGTCAAAGTGTTCATTGTGCACAACGAAGATGAGACCTCGGATCCTGCGACACAGCGAGATGCACCTGTAATCGGGATCTAGTAGCGCACTTGGCCAAAACGACAAGTCGACAGGGAACGTCTTGCCGAACTCGAAGAACAATTCGAAACCTCTACCACATCGACCTGTCGGGGGAAATGGCTGGCCCATCTCGGCCCGAGGCAGTGTCAACCTGTCTCTGACAAGCTCGAAGGACGTCTGACTCTCGACCCAAGCCTGCGCCGCGGCTCTGAAGTACTTCTTCGACACCATCCATTCGTTTACTTTGTGCATTGGGAAGTCCACCTTTGGTTTGCCAGTCGAGCGTCGTGTGTGCCTCTGCACAACGTCCCACATTGTTTTGCTTACGAACTTGAAGCACGGCTCCGTGTAGGCGAATTCGAAGATCGCATCCTGGAGTTCTTGAGGCAGATCGAAGAGACGGAAAGTACTGGCAGGCTTGGCATTTGTGGAAGAGAGTTCTTCTGCATCCACTCCAAGTAGCGGTACGCTGGTGAGGGAAAGCGTAGAAGCGGGGCTGCCAGCCTGCACGGAACCGGCGTTTGACAACGACGCGGATGCTCTATCTTCGAGCGGGAGAAATGCTGGAGGTCGGCCACCAGAGCCACCGGAACCGGCATTCGATGGGGTGTCGGGTGCTGTCAAAGGAGATGTTGAAGAACGGTAACCGCAAAGGTCGGGACTGATAGGGGTTGGGGCGAGTGCCGTGGAGGTCGCGGAAGGAGACGTTGGAGGACGGTCACCAGAAAGGCCGGAATTGGCATCCAGAGTCGAGGCGAGTGCTGCAAAAGGTAACCCTGAAGAATGGTCACCGGAATGACCACAACGGACAGGAGTCGGGGTGAGCGCCGTGATAGTAGATGCTGGTGGGATGTCACCGGAACAGCTAGAACCAACATTCGAGGTCGAAGCGCGTACGGGACTTTTGCGCCCGAGGAATGATGTTGGAGCGTGGCAACTGGGCTGGCGAACACAGACAGTTGGTGGCAAGGAAATGCGCATTATTGAGTCCAAGAGCAGAAGCTGACACGAGGCCATCGGAGCTGCCGAGGTTAGCTTCTGTGGGAGAAGCAAGTGCGGTGGATGTGAGCGCGAGAGCGGGAGGTGCTGAGACGAGGCCGCCGTAACGACGAGAACTGACATCCAGCGTCGAGTCGAGTCCAGTGTCTTCGAGCACAGGAACAGCTGTGGAAGCGAAGCCTTCGAAGCTGCCGAGATTCGCCTTCGGTGTCAAGGCGAGCGCGGTCCCTTTAGCACCATGCGAAGTGTGGTCGAGGAACTCAATTGACTTCACGGCCGGACTCGCTTTTGTTACGGACTCGCCGGAGTTCGCATTCGACAACGGGGCGGTCGAAGTGACAGGTAATTGAGCGGGTGCCGCGAGAGAAGATAACTTAGGAAACTCATTGGAATGACCGAAACGAACAAGCGTCGAGGTAAGCGCCGCGAAAGGAGAAGCAGGTAGAGCCTTGCACGAATCACCAGTGGCGACAGAAAACACGGATTCCTGCTTGCCAGCTGCATTCGTGAAGGGACCTGGTGGCAATTTTGCGGGTACTCTCTTTTCAGAATCATCAGCGAGCGTAGGCGTAGCTGAATTTCGTTCAAGCATCATCCTCCTCATGGGCGCGCCCGAAGTTCCGTTGCTAAGCTGAGTGCCAATCGTCGTCTTAGACAATGCTGTAGCGAGGCCACCAGTACGCCCAATTGCGGCTTCCATGGGCGAGTGAAGTAGGACATCTTTATTCCTGTGGGCATAAGTCCCGGGACGTCTAGAGCGCGTCGCAGGAAGAGTCGCATTAGGGACTCGTCGGGCTTTGCTGCTAGACGGACCCTGGAAAGCAAAGTCGGACGTAGTAGGCAAGCGGCCGAAGGAGCTCTGGTATCCAGGTGTCGATTTTGGTGTCGCCTTGAATGTGAGTGCATCTTTCCTCGATGCGTCGACAGCGATGTCGTGCGCGGGCACTTGCGCTTGCGTCTTGGGTAGACTAATGTTTCTTTGTGACTTCGATGTCGGTTTTGCTGTTGCTGGGACGGTTTTCTCGGCTCTGCTCGCCCTCACTGCTCTTTCTTTCGCGAGGGAAGCTGCCTCGGACTCCCAGAGGCCTTCACTGCCCTTTCCCTTCATGGGTATCTTCACTCGAGCCCCGTCCCTCTTCGTCCTCTCTCGAGCATGCATCATGCGGTGCGCGATATACTCTTGGCGTGTGAGCTGTTGAGAGAAAGCGTTTCTAGAACCGTGAAAGGTGACGCCAACGTCTGTTCTTGAAATTGCGAGATCGACTGCCACAGACTCCCAGAGGCCGTCACTCCCTCTTCTTTTCTTCGATCTTTCTCCAGCTCTAACTGGATCTGCCATGTTTGCTGATGCTATGGGTGTCATGCAGTGTGCGGATTTTCTTTCAGTGCGGGTGTGCTGTGGTGGGTGTTGCGAAGAATGCGGGTGGTTGTTGAAAAAATTGTAGTGGGAAGTCGAAGCCGCGAGGTAGGTAGGAACGCAGCGAGCAGGCAAACGCTAGCTTTTCCGCGCGGTGACGTCTGTTTAGGCAGCAGGTCGTGTTCACTGAGCCTTTTCCCTTCTTCTCCAGACCTCATATCTAGGAGTGAATGCCTCATCCTCTCTAGCCCTGCGTCCCTTCCTCCTTGAGCGTTGCCCTCTCAGCCAACTGACTTTTGTACCCTTCACAGCTTCTTCTTATTCCTTCACTCATGCCAACGATAGGCCTATACCCGAGCACCCTGATAGCTTCTTCGTTGCTGGCGTAGTACGACCTGGTACCGTCCTTCACACTGCCCCGATGAAGTGTGGCAGGCGTCCCCATCACCCACGTCAAGAGCTCCAAGATGAACGCTAAAACAAACGCCAACCCCAGAGGGATACGCAGTCTGAATCGCGGTGTATGTCCAAGCTGGGCCCAAACATAAGCGAGGAAGTCCCAAAAGTACACCGGCTCCTGGTTCGTCACGAAGAAAGTCTGTCCTGCGGCTGTCTGTGGCCCGAGAAGGAGGTTCTCGATCGCTAGTATGTGGGCATGAACAGCATTATCGATATACATCCAGTCGGACAAGTTGTGACCGTTGCCTAGGATGAAGCTCGTCTCGCCTTTGGCTATCAGATCATGGAGCAGACTGATGACCTGAGTATCATCCGGGCCGATAATGGTGCATGGTCGGAGAGCGCAAGCTTTGAGGCCTTGTTCCGCGTGCGATGGCGAGAGGACAAAGGCTTCGGCTAGAGCTTTGGACTTTCCGTAATGAAGAGTCGCGAGAGTTGTTGGTGCGGTGTCTTCGCTCATGTTGTTGTAATCGTGATCCAAGTCGTCGATGACGGCTGTCACACTCGAGGTGTAGATGAAATGCTTGCATCCGGAAGCCAACGTGGCATGGAGGATATTGACTGTGCCATTGTAGTTCACGGCTTTGACGCGGTCCCAGTCTTCTGATCTAGTGCTGTAGCGAGATTGTCTACTGGGTACAATGCCGGCGGTGTGTACGACGAGATCTGGACGGTAGTCACATGTAGCGAAAGCAGTATTGACGCTCTCACTGGACTTGATATCCGCATGGATGAAGGTGTCGATATTTTGCCTGAGATCCCCATCTGGCGGACGGATGTCAAGCGCATCAATCTTCCATTGTGGATGCTTGTCTTTCAATGCAAGGCTCAGATTTCGGCCGAGGAAGCCCACGCCGGTGACCAGAACGCGGAATCCGGTGTTGTCGGCCATCTAGAGTCCTGATAGCGATCCTACATGTATAGAACCTGTCAACTATCAGCATCGTAACAGATACATTAGAGACGTTGCCATGGGAATATTAAAAGCACTACATGTAGGTATCATACGTTACCATGCACCTTGCATCATCGAACGTCAGGATATTGTTCGCAGGGCCGACGAATCAAGTCCGAGGAAATTCTCTCTAGAAGATCAGTACCGAGATACAGTGTTTCATCGTTTCATGTATGCTCATGTATCATGCTATTTCACTGTGCTCTACATACGCTCTCTTTGTCTGGGTGCAGCACGGATAATGTTGTCAACACGCAAAAGGAGCTCAGCAGCCTCAGACGCCGAGTTGACCACCGCACGCTTGAGCTTGTAGCTCTCGACAACGCCCAATTCGCGCATATCGGCAACGGCACCACCAGGGGTCATCAAGTCCAGTCCAGAGCTGCTCATACCGTTGTAGACAGCCTTACGCAGGCGAGAAACAAGGTCAGACGAGTCAAGACCGGCGTTGTCAGCCAGGATGGTGGGCAGCTGGCGAAGAGCCTTGGAGAAGGCGTCGACAGCAAGCGCCTTCTTGCCAGCCACGTTCTGGGCAGCCTGGTCGACAGCCTTGGCCATGTTCATTTCAGCGCAGCCACCGCCGAGAGTAGTACGCGGGTTGGCGACAGTCTGGGAGAGAACGGCAAGGGCGTCGTGGAGAGAGCGCTCAGCCTCGTCAAGAAGCTGCTCAGTAGCGCCACGGAGGACGACTGTGCAAGCCCTTCCTGCGGCCACACCGGAGAAGCGGATGAGGCTGTCCTCACCAATGATGACCTCCTCAATGACATCGCAGTGGCCGAGCTTGACGTGTTCGGGGTGGTCGAAAGTGCTGGTGATCTCGGCGCCGGTGACAAGTGCGAGACGCTCCACACCGTCGAAGTCGGCGTGCTCGATCGAAGCAATACCGGCGTCCGAGAAAAGCTGCTCGGGCCAATTGTAGATGAGCTGCCTGTTGACGAAGCAGTTGATACCGTGGCCCTTGATGCGCTCAACCTTGGCCCTCATCTTCTCACGCTCCGCCTTCTCCAACTCGGCCAGCTTGCCAGTTCCCTCAACCTTTACTCTTGCACCAAAGATCTTCACCTTGTCTGTGTCCATGCTAGTGTTCGCAACCATGATCTTGGCGTTCTCCACGCGCTTGGGCTGGTTGACACCAAACTTTTTGTCCAGAATGAAGCCAGGGTCGAGGTATGAGTCGGAAAGCTTGCCTCCGGCCTTCTTGATGATCTGAATGTTTGTAAGGTCGGTAGCACCGCGCATACGGAGTACGGCATCGGTGGCAAGGTTCGCAAAGTATTCACGGTCCTGGCTGAGGACCTTCGAGCTGAGGGTTGTCCTTGCGATCGCAACGAGATCGTGACGGAACTTGTCCTGGTCGCCGCTGTTGTCCACGGCCAGCTCCTCCAATGCCTTCAACGCCGCCGCGCTCGCTATTCTGTATCCCTCGATGATCGTCTGCGGGTGAATCTTCTGGTCCACGAGCTTCTCAGCCTCTCTTAGCAGCTCTGCGGCCAGTACAGCCACACTGGTGGTTCCGTCTCCCACTTCGTCGTCCTGGACTTTCGAGATGTTCACAAGGACCTTTGCGGCAGCATTGTCGAGAGCTATGCTTTTGAGGATCGTCGCACCGTCGTTTGTCACCATGACTGTGCCTGTGCTTGCTGATTGAAGAATCTTGTCCATGCCCTTGGGGCCGAGTGTGGACTTGACGAGGTCGCCAACTGCGATGGCGCCAACGAAGGAGCCTGGAACATGTTAGATCGGTCGCACGTGAAATATTCGAGCTCAGGAACGTACTCAGACGAGCATTCTCGCCCTTCTCCTCAGAAACATCGGGAGCGAAGATGTTGGCCTGTGGAAAGTGTCAGTGGAAGGGTGCGTTAGGGTTGATGCAGCCGGCGTACCATGATCGCTGTTTTGAGCCGTCCGGATTGATATCAGGTGGACGTAAGCTCGAGTGTAGAGTGAGGATGTTCAAGTAGTGGTGGTGTTTTGGAGGGGTTTCCCTGTGATTCTGTGTTCGTCGTGGCATCAAACTTTCCAGATTAGCGACTCAAGGGTCGCGGGGACTGTGCGGCCGATGCTTAGGGAACCTCCGACTGCGCCAACATCTTTGAGCTATTCACCAGCGACACAACGCAAATCACGACCATGACGAAACGACCTGCCGCCGAACCCTTGGAGGATGATATGAATGTCACTTCTCCCGCCTCAAAACGCGCGCGCGTGGACGATGTTGCCGACCAGGATCTGCCTCCTCCACCACCTCCACCAGAGGCTTCGGTCGCAAACGGTCATGCCGTCTCAAATGGAGCTCAAACTACACACAGTGGCGACGACGAGAAAGGCGTAGCTTCAGAAGACATGGGCGATGAGAGTCTGGACGAGCCTGTACCTAGCGCGCGACAACGAGAACCTACAAAGGGCTACAGCGATCTTTACCTCGACACAATAAACCGCGGACGGCTGGACTTCGACTTCGAGAAGCTTTGTTCAGTAACACTCAGTAACATCAACGTGTATGCATGCCTGGTTTGCGGCAAATACTTTGCGGGGAGAGGACACAAGACACCGGCATACTTCCACGCGCTGGAAGTAGGTCATCACGTCTACATCAACATGGAAACTAAAAAGGTCTATGTGTTGCCCGAGGGCTACGAAGTGAAGAGCGACACGCTCAACGATATCAAGGTTGTCGTCGACCCAAAGTTCACGTTGGAGGATGTCAGGGCGTTGGACAAGCAGAAACAGCCTGCTTGGGATCTTTTGGGCAGAAAATACACACCCGGCTTTGTTGGCATGAACAACATCAAGGCAAACGACTACACCAACGCTGTTGTGCAAGCTCTCGCACATGTGTCGCCTCTGCGGAACTTCCTCATGTTGGAGGACTTCTCGTCAAGACCGCAGCTGGTTCAACGGTTCAGCACCCTTGTCCGCAAGATCTGGAACTCGAAAGCGTTCAAATCACACGTCAGCCCTCACGAATTGATGCAGGAAATCAGCTCGCGGTCTAACAAGAAATTCACATTGACCGAGCAAGCTGATCCCGCAGACTTCCTCAGCTGGTTCCTTAACAACCTTCACCTAGCGCTCGGGGGTAGTAGGTCTAAGCCGAAATCATCAATCGTTCAGACCATCTTCCAAGGATCAGTCAAAATCGAGTCTCAATCGATCACCGCTCGAGCAGATGCTAGCGATCGACTACGCTTCGAAGACACAGAGATCAAATCTCAAACATCGCCCTTCATGATCTTGACGCTGGACCTCCCACCTGCGCCTCTCTTCCAAGACGACACCGACAACAACATCATCCCGCAGGTTCCTTTGACAACGGTCCTCAACAAATACAACGGTATCACGGCACAAGAGAAGCTCAACAACAGAGTGCGTTACCGCCTTCTGCATCCCCTTCCACCATACTTGATCATGCACGTCAAACGCTTTGAGGCGAACAAGTTTCTGCAAGCCCAGCGGAACCCTACAATTGTCACCTTCAACCCTCGAGCTCTCGACATGTCGCCCTATGTCGAGCCGAACCCTCAGCTGCACCCGCTCGGCGAGCCCATTTTTTACGATCTCGTCGCGAACATCACACACGAGGGTGTCAAAGTGCGCGACGACTCGGTAGAAGGTGAGGCGGAGAGGAAGGTGTGGAGAGCACAAGTAAAGGAAGAAGGCGGCGAGACTGGGCAGCAACAGTGGTGGGAGATGCAAGACCTGTTCGTTGACAAAGTCAACGCCGATCTGCTGTGCACAAAGGAAGCGTATGTTATGGTGTGGGAGCGGAGGAGAAATGGCAAAGGAAAGTCAAAGGCGAAGTAGTCCGTCCTCTCGGGCTCATTGGGTTGTATATCACTGACGAATTCTGTATCAAAACAACGTAACACGTGCGTGATGCACGGGCGAAACTCAGCATTGGCGCCTCGTGCGCTTCGGTCTCCATTTTCCTTTCACAGCATGTCAGGTAAGCGCGGCCATATGCTTGCGGTAAAATCTCCTCTGCGTCATATTGCAATGTACTGGGAGGAATGCACCGAGAAGTGAGAAGTAAGCGAATTGACGGCCGAACCTCTGATGGTAAGCAATCGGAAAATTCGACTGTTTCACTCCTGGAGAGAAGAACAACTGGTAAGCTCATCCCCGCCACTTTTCCAAAACCTTTCCGACCTACCTTAGACGTCCGAATCATCTCGACTATTGTATGACCGTTGAGAGTCATGTGCTTGGTAAGTGTGACTCTTTTGTCCTCACACACCTTTGGGGTAATTATCTAAACAGACCGAGTCGACTTCAATTTAATGTGCGACAGAAACAGTATTACGGTGCAGGACCATAAACCATACGCCTCGCGTGGAATCTGTCCCAATGATAAGTAAAGCATGAAAGAATCTCCCAAATCTTTATTAAAAGCTGGGCGACGATTGGGCTTGCGAAAAAATCGAAAATCCTAATGTTGACCTACAACGAAGCTGTGAGCCGACCACACTACCTTTGAGCGCGGCCTACTCAATCTCGATGGCGCAATTCTTTCAACATGACCCCAAGGGTGAGTATATATGCACCGTCATCTCTCCCTTCCCTCCCTTTCTTCTTCCATCCACTTCGCCCTCCATCTTCCACTTCGACTTCACCACTCCCAAATCCATGACAATGCTTTTTCTCACCACCCTACTGCCTTTCCTCCTCCCGGTGTGTGCTTTTGCAGCACCGCCATTGGATCCCACCGAGACGGGGGGTCTCCTCTTCAAAGACCTCCTCTGCATCGCCAAAACTGCTCCCGTCGTCGACGAGAAGCCTGTGAACGAGACGGCGGAGGTCCAACGGCCCAAGACTACCTGTACCTACCAGGTCAACTACAAGATGAACACTTACTACCTCTTCGGTGACAACTGGAATGTCACCAAAGACACGCTCAAGGCCTCTTGCGAGAAGGGCCGGAGCCGTGTCTTGAACCACTGGTCGTACAGGGAGTGGAAGGATGAGAGTGGCGATCACTTTTGCGCAAAGGTACGTCCTGCTTATTATGATCTCGGTCTGAAGCAGTGGACAGATAGACGCTGACTCAATTTCTTTTGATACAGTTCAACCTGCCGCTCGCCTCCGAGGAAGCACTGGAGGATCGGCTCGACTTGGTCATCGCCAAGGACGGCTGGGACCCTGAGATCAACTGCGTGAATCACCAGAAGAATGGTTTCATTCCTGGACATGAAACGTGTTAGACGGGCGATCGCGGCCGTGTGCTCTTCGCGAGCTGTGGTTTTTTCGCGTTTGATCAGTGCCAAGGCGTTTGGGTGTCTTGTGGGAGATTGTCTGCTCGGAGTTTTGTTGTCTTTGCGATTGTGGATTTCTGCTTGATTTTGAAAGGATCGTGCTCGAGTGGCTTGACTTTTTGCTTTTTGGAGAGTTCTTATTTGTTCGCGTTTGGTAGCAATGGTCTTGATTTCATCACCGCCATTCCATCTCCATCGTCCACCTGTTTGAAGGAATGATCAGGAGGTGAGTGCGCCGACAATAATTGAGGCGCGTCGGCTGTGACCTGTCGCTGGTATATCTCGCCGGATGCACGCTTGGTCGGGATACAAGACAGAGACAAGTCAAGGAGCGGAATTGCTACAGTATGCGTGTCGCACCACTGTGGTACAGCTCGCCAGCAAAATGTTTTCTCAATGAAGTGAGGTAGTGTAAGGTGGCGTAACGTACCTACATGTAGCCATTGGAGGTCAAAGTCTCAAAATTGGCTTTGTACTCCTGACTTTTGATTTGCAAGAGATGTGGGGTCGAGCCTCATGTATATACATGTAGCTTTTACATCAACATTTTGAAAATAATGCCGAAGCTACCGATCTAGCGAGACAATGAAACAAATCTTTTCCACCATTCTATCGTCTCCGCAGCGCGGTTTACTTCCAACACATGGATGTCGCAGATACAGCAACTAATAGACTTTGACATGAACTCAGGATACAGTTTGGACGACATGTCTTACTGAAAGAAGGTACGGACGTCCCAGACGACTCGTGATCTGATATAAAAATCGAGTTCTACGTGAGAGCTCGTTTGACCTCCAGGAAAAATGTACGCACCTCCGTCAAACCCGCAAATCATACGAGTCGAACAATTGAACAGATGTGTACATAGGCGCCCAAACAAACCCAATGTCCGGAGTGTCAGCCGCAGCGGAAATTGGTATTAGAGAGTTAGCTAGCTGAGGATTTTCGCTAGTTGTGGTACTGTCGAGATTATGTCCAAGCGAACATCAGCGGCGACCGAAGCGATATTGGGAGAAAGAGCCGAGGAGAGACTCAAGAGCTCTTTGCGATACATCAATATTTCTTAGCACACAATACGCAAATCCCACCTACAGTCGATGATTTAAAGCCGATATGATGCCAACGAGAGTGTCGATTAACCCTGAAGATAATTGTCCGTAGCTTGATGGTCGACATTCCATGATGAGCGACAATTTACTACCTCATTGGCACGAAGGAGCCGCTGAGAGTGAATTGTGTCATGAGTGTTGTTTTTCGAAAGCAGCTCTAAGGTATCACCACGTAGGATTGACTGGGTAGAGGAAGATGCGACTCGTAAATGTGCTCTCTCTGTGCCGCCTGAGAATGTCTCTTCGGATAGACTGTAAATATCATCGTGCTGAAACAGCTGATGCGGCACGGCATCTAATCCTCTTATTTACTCTCTCGCTGGCGATGGGCACTGTTTTCAGGGTAGAATATTCAGGAGTACCTCATTCGAATCACAGAACATGCGAGTGATTCAACCTCATTGTCTGCTGCAAGCTTGGCTCTGACGTCGTCCTCAACCTCGCCGTCACTCCGCTCCGCCGCAGATTCCCGGCCGCAGCTTGGCTCTGACGTCGTTTTCAACCTCGCCGTCACTCCGCTCCGCCGCAGATTCCCGGCCGCAGCTCCCGTATCCCGGCCGCAAGCACAGCCAGCCAACCAGGAGCCGAGCTTGCTTCAAATGTCGAAGCAAAACGCGGGCCGGTCCATTCTGATACTGCAGGCTCGCCGTTGCCAGGCGGAGCTTCCTAAAGGGGAAGGAGTCGACGAGGTAGACCCCTGCAACAAGCGGCGGTCCAAGCGTTCTGAGCGACCTCACGTCTACATCGCAGGGCTAGTAGGAAGTCTTTGCGTGATTGAGCTGGCACAGTGAGAACGTGCGTGCTTCGCTCGTGGTGGGAACTGTCGGACGTGCACCTGGCAATAGAGCGCGCGACATGTAGATATTCGAGGTGCCTTGCCACCAACCTTTGATCACTCTCAGCTGCCAGCTCTGCCTGACACCGTACCAACAGGCGCAAACCGCTTCGCGCTTAGCAACACACCCTTGACACCTCTGATCTCCTTTTTCACCTCCTCGATCGCATCATCAGCCTCCGAACCAGGCTTCTGGTCTGACCCAAAACCCGCACTCCACACGTTCTGCGTCTGAACCCGGTACATCATGTTGTCCAAGTGGTGGCGCAGCTTATTTGTTTCCTCGAGTCGGTCCTTGGCTGGCTGTTCGCCTGCTTCCAACCCGGATAGCATTTCGTCGAGATGTGATTTGATGATGAGAAGGCGATCGTCCTGCTTGTCTGCAATAGTCTTCGTCTGTGATTGGGCTGCACTCGAAAGTGCTGGTGTGATTGGAGGTGAAGTCTGTGTGCCGATGTCGCGGTGGAAGAGTTCTGTAGGGTCGCTGGCTACGCTTTCGACATCGTCGAAGTCTGAGCCATCCGAAGCGGATTTAAGCTCCGGGATCTTGCTTACGATCTTTGACAGACGGTCATTGAGTTCGTCGATCTTGCTCTGGCCATGCGTGGCGAAATCGTGTCGCGCGTCTGTCAGGCTTGCTGCCATGGGCTTGACGAGGAACGTACTGGCTCCGTATGCGATAGCAGCAATAGCGGAAGCAATGTAGGTGGCGTTGAGCACACGCATGGGTGTGATCAAGGGAGGCGGTTTACGAGCATCTTCGAGGAACTCTGGGTAGGTGATGATTGGTGGCGCAACTTCCCTAGCGGGTGGTTGTGCTCTCGCGGGTTGTGAGGCTTCCTTGAAGCTAGCGAACTCGGCAGCTTTGATTGCAGGTTGTTCTGATGGTGTAGATTTGGTGCCGAGCTCTTGGTCTACCATGGCTTGCGCAATTCCTTTGCTCTCGAGGAACTCTCTCTTCTTTTCCACAGGCTCGTCCTTGACGCCGGGGTCTTCGAGGAATGACTTGACGATTTCAAGCTGCTGAGATCGCTCGTCCGCAGACAAGACGGCTTCTGGTGTACTTGGCTGTTTAGCGGCATTCTCTTGGTCCTCTTGCTGTGCGTTTGACTGTTCTGGTACAGTGGTGTCATTGGCTTTCGTCTCGGCGTCTTTGGTGGGTTGGGTGGCAGGCGCAGGAGTGGTAGATTGCAAGGGCTGCTGTGCACGTTGCCACGCGGGAATGCTTGGCTTGTTGGACATGGTTTTGATGTTGTCAGAAAGTACGAAGTGAGAATGGTGCCGTTGGTGTTGGGTGGACTTGACAGCCACAGCATGCCCGCGCGCATCGGCAATGTAAGTGAAGTTGCGACGAGCCTCGGCAACTGGAGCGGCCGGGGAAGTGAAACGCCCGAGTCATGTGATTATAGCAAAGAGTCCGAGCAGCAGCTTCATACTGTCATTGGCAGGAAAGGAAGGATACTTCGACGCAGCACGACCGATCTACTATACTCCGACATAATCTAGCGATTGCCATCTTCGGCCACGTACATGCCCGATCTACATCCAACATGAGCTACGACAACGCCAAACGCTTCAAATCAGCATCGGGCTCGCCAATCAGCGTCCCGCGAGCGTCTGCAAGCGCATCAGCAACCGCGCTTCCACAGTATCAGCCTCCTCCAGCCCGGTAGGTGCAAGCCCCAAGTCGTAGTACACAGCCTTGTGGACGGTCTGGGTGTTGCGACCCTCGTTGCCGTATCACGTGCGTACGTGGTTGATATATCGCGACCGGCAACGATGCATGGCGGTGCAATGGAGGATTCAGCCCTCTGCCTGCAAGCGAGGGCATGAAGCGACGCAGATCCAGCGCGGTGGGAAGGAAGGGGGCAATGCACAAGTGTTTGCTGCACCAACTTGCTTGGACCTGTGAGTTCGGCAGTAGGTCAGGTTAGGTCATCTTCCACCGACCTCACCGACAACACTCCACCACCACCACCACCGCATTCCACCACCGCTCTCGCCATGCCTCCTGCCCGCCGCTCCACCCGCGCCGCACCCACCTCCGCCGCCCGCGAGTCTGCGAAACCATATACAAGGACTAACACGCGCCGCAGTGGTAGTCCCTCCGCCCATTCCCCCGCCGCCTCTGTGTCTCGCACACCGCCAGGTGGGAAGAACTCACTCAAGCTGACCGTAAAAGCGGCACCCTCAAAGCTGCGACAGGCAATCTCAGGATCTCAACTTCCTCCAAACCCATACACCGACGAAGCCAGCGAAAGCGACGCCACACCCAAGCCCTCATCACGCACCGCACGAGCAACTCGCAACCCCAGAACTGTCGTTGAGCAAGACAGCGAGGAGGAGGAGGAGGAGGACGACGATGATGCCGAGGACCTCACCGATGATGACGCAGACGGCGAGGAAGTAGACCAAGAACTGTTGGCGAATGAAGACAGTCAGGACGATGCAGAGGGAGAAGACGAAGACATGGACGATATACCCGCCAGACATCCTCCGCCACCCATCATCAAGCACAAAAAGGCATCTGGGAAATCGAACGATACGATTGTAGTTGCAGCACCCTCAACAGGACCCCTCAAGTCCGTCGAAGCAAAGGAACTGGAAGATGCCGATGATGATGAGCTTTCCGAGCTTGAATCGGGCGACGAGATGGAGCTCGGGGAAGGCGAGGAAGAAGAAGAAGCTGGCGAGGAAGACGATGACCTATCCGGATCTGACATCGACGGATCGCGCTCAGCAACTCCGGACATCTCCAAGCTCACCCGTAGACAGCGTGGCGTGCTCGAAGAAGAGGAGAATGCTGGTCTCCTTGCTCTTTCGAATGAAGCACAGAAAAAGAAGATGCTGTCCGTGGAGGAACACGCCATGAGACGTCAGGAAATGGCTCGCCGGCGCAAGAATCTGAGCGAAAAGCGGAATGAAGAGGAGAAGGTAAGGTCAAATTCTCGCTCCCATTCGCGAAACGGTACACTGACAGCTTCATCAGATGGAAACTATCAACAAACTCCTCAGCAAGCAAGCCCCGAAAAGGCGTACAAGGGCTGAGATCATCGCCGCCCAACAAGCTGCCGACATGACTCCCGGGACCGAAGACGACCCACGCGGCCCAAGAGCCAACCCGCTGTTCACTCGATGGGTCAACAACAAGAATGGCAGTATCGTCGCTGTGCCAGACGAGTGGCTCGATTGTCCATTGGGTGACGTATTCGGAGGCGCGAAGGCTACAGCTGACCGTGGCAAAATCGTTGAAGAGGTTGCTTGAGGACACTGCTTCCGCACTCACTACTTAATGAGCTCTATTCTTCCTACTAGCATGTGGCATCGTTTTCCCGCATAAAGCAATGGTTTTACTATTGCGACGACATCAGATATCTTCTGGTTTATATAAAATCACCAAGGGACACAACTGGACCTACGGAGAATTGATATCCGCAAACGTTTCAGCGCGTCTACCATACCTAACACACATACCATGGTGGTAACACCACGATCAATTTGAAACACACGATTCCTCAAGATCCACCTTCAGCCGCAAAGCAAAGCTTATCTAATCGCCGCGCCGCCCTAGTTAGTGAATCTAGCCACGTCTACTTCTAAGCCTCACAATCCTCCAATCCTACGGAGCACTGAAATCGAAGACACCACCTCCAGTGTCAAAACGAGTGGCGCGCCTCGAAGATAAGGGAGAACCTAATTCCGTCTTCCATACTACACACAACGGCTTTTAGATCTGCGCCCTCCCTCACAGGCTTACAAAATACACAACTCCCCTAACCCTATCTCTCTCAGAGCAACCATGACCGAATTCTCGTCAACCTCGCGCTCTTCCACACCATCTCCTCTCACCACGCAGATCCCCCACCTCTCTCCAGCCCAACTCGCCGCTCTCCCTTACCCCCAAGACCTCTTCCCAGGCGCCAGAGATGTACAGACGTCCTATGGAACCATGCGTGTCTACGAGTGGGGGAATGAGACCGGGCGGAAGATGATGCTTGTCCATGGCGACGCGACGTGCGCTCCTCTCTGGAAGACCATCGCCGAGGATTTGGTTGCCAGGGGGTGTAGGGTCATTGTGCTCGGTGAGTTATAGATAAAACCACAGTGGAAGAAGAATGCGAAAATTGCAACGTCTGTGTTGTCGACCGCCACTCCACACTTCCATTTAGTTCTCTACCAAGAGTCGAGAGCAACAGAACTGACTCAACATTATAGACCTCTGGGGCCGCGGTTACACACAGTCGCCACACGTACCGCACACGTCCCGCCTCCTCGCTCTGCAGCTTCTCTTCGCGGCGAGTTCCTCTCCCCTCAACTGGTGCTCCGGAACTTTCAGCATTGTCGGCTTTTCCCTGGGCGGCTCCATCACCCTCGACTTCACCGCTTCATTCCCTCATTTAGTCCGCTCCGTGGCATTGATTGCCCCCGCTGGGATGCTGAAGAGTTTGCCGAGAGAATATGCAGATCTGAAGAATGCAACGAGAGATGGGGTTGAGGGGGAGGTTTTGAAGGGGTTAGTCAAAGAGGCGCTTGGGGTTGCTGAGGGGAATGGGGACGGGGAAGTGGGGTTTGCGAGGTTGGTGAGGTGGCAGTTTGAGCAGCATGAGGGGCATGCGATGAGTTTCGCTAGTACACTTTTGAATGGGCCTGTGCAGGGTCAGGGGGAGGTTTGGAGGGAGGCTTGTGCGATTTTGAAGGGTAAGAGGAAGGTGAGCGGGGAGAGGCTGGTCGTTGTGTGTGGCGCTGAGGATGATGTTGTCAGGGCTGAGGATGTTAGAGAGGACTTGGAAAGGTTTATGGGTGACGGCGAGGAGGGGAAGTTTGTTTTTGAGACGTTGCCGGGTGGGCATGGGCTTCTGGCGGATGAGAGGGTTTGTAGAGATGTTTTGGACATTTTGGGGAAAGAGTGGGGGATTTAGATCTTTGCTGGTTCATGTTAGATGTATAGACGACTGATTCAGAAGTCTAGGTGTCCAGGTGATGGCGCTGATTGACTCGACAGAGGTCAAGTCACCAAAGTGATCGAGAGGGCTTGGGACACGTGCTGGCGGGTGTTGTGCATAGCTGACCAAGGGCCGGAGACATTCATCGTTTTTGAGCTCGTACAACGGTCACAAGTTGTCGGAAAGTCGCGACATGTCATGCTGACTCTGTCGTTGCTGGGCAGATGTTAGATCTCCAGTTGCCCTCCAGGTTGCGTTTTCGTTCCGTCGAAACGATCTTGATCCCAAGAATACCAGCCTGCTCAGGGCAGACTTTCCTGTCTTCCTGACCGTACGCAACATTGAGCTTGTAGAATCCACCATAGGGCGTAGGCAAGCCATTCAACGCAACCATAGCAGCCTTGGCTTCTTCAGCGGTAGGCAAGTCAACAAAACAATAGCACTGCCCCGTATTCAGACGATCAACCTCCCGATGCACAGGTAGTATTCACTTGCTGACAGCCTGTAATTCGTACCCCTCAAATAGATCTTGCATTTCAGCATTGACGAATGCCTGGCAGGAGATGTCGGACAACCCCCCTACGAAGAGCCGCCTCCCTTCTTCGATCGGCCTGGTCCAGTGTTCGCGTGCATCTTTGCGCTCGTACCTGTCGAAGACGAAGGGCTTAGTTGCCGAGGGTGTGAAGTCGAATGTTTGAACCCTGCCGTTCTGCATTCGCGTCTCGAGGTGACGGCGCCTGGTATAGTCGCGTTTGCCGGTATCGTAGTTGACCTTGATGGGTCGGCCACGGAGGGTGTGGGTTTGGAGTCTTCTTATTACGGCAGCGGGATTTTCAGTACTGGCGATATCGACGAAACAGTAGGATGGGTTACGGCCGGAGAAAGGATCGATGGACATGTCTAGGTTGTCGCTTGGTTAGGTGTGGCGTGAGTAACTTGGTCGTAATGATGGAGTGCTCGGTCTTACATAGAAATCTCTTCCTCTTCGAACATTTCGAGGATCTCTTCGGGTTGGACTTGATAGGGGAGCCCACCGATGTACAATCTATTACCCGGTGCCATTGTTATGTTGTCGCTGTCTATTGCTAGATACGAATGGAAGAAACAGCAGCTGCCATTCGATCGATTTTATATACTTTGCGGCATGTCTTTGTCATACAGACATTCCAATCCGCAGAGATGCTGGCATCCAGTCCGCGACCGTTTGCGATTCGGCTCCCCTTCCTTCTCAGACAAAGTCTTTGTTCGTTCGTGGCGCAGAGGACCTTAACAAAGGAACATCAAGCCTCGGCGGTAAGTTTGCTAGCGCGAGCCAGTCCCCAGCCACACTAGCTACCATTGGCCAATCAGGTGGCACGCGCAGATCCGCGACTTTTCGCGATACTGTGCTCCTCGAGCTTCACACGAGCTTCACGTCTCAGTCCAACGTTTATCCTCGAAAGCTTCACGACGCACTCGAACCCTCGCCTGATATCGCCGTGGTATGAAAACACCGTAACCACCATTCGACGGCGATCTCGTCATTACTGCAACAATGGCTCCGCCTACCGAAAATGACGAGCCCAAATTCCGCTTCGTCGTGAAGATCATGCCGCCTCGTCGCCCAGCAAATTCTCTCTTCAGGCGTGCGTCGCAGCAACCGAAACCCGAGGAGCCTCTGCATATCATCGCCGTGCCAGCTCGAGCCAGCGAGACCTTTGCCGACGTCTGGAAGAACATCAAGGAGCGGTACCAACGGAACTACACCGCCGAAGAGGTCGCGCAGGGCTGGTTCCACAAGCTGCAAGATCGCTACGGCGCCGACATTGATTCGCACGATGGCGTTGGAGAACTCGGCTACACCATCAACTCGCATCACGATGACCTGGTGCTCATCATGCTCCAGAACGACATCAATCGCGACGGATCAGTTCCTGAGACCTCTGGATTGCGCCCGCCGGGTTTCACCAAGCCCGAATTGACTGCTGAGCAAGAACAGCAAGTCAAACGTCGCAAAGCCGAGGAGGAACGCTATGGCGGTACTTTGGAGGAAATCGACGAGGATACGCCAATTGAGTCTCGCGAGAGAAGCCTCGGGCCTGGAAGCCAGGAGGTTGGGGGACAGGGCGATAGCGCTCGCAAAATAGATGCCGATGGATTCGCTGTTCCCGCATTGCCCGGCTCTATTGGCCGCAAGAGGAAGCGGTCCAGCAAACCCCATGGAGATATCATACAGTCTAGCATGGAAGGCGAGAATGAAGACGACATACTGGTCCAAGACTCCCAGACCAAACCCCGCGGCGACGAGATTGTTACCGACAGCCTCCCGGATAGCTCTCGCGCGCGCACAATGCAGCTGGTCCCTGCTGAGGCTACCGCAGGCGCATCCTCGACAGGCGCAAGGGCCAGCCGTGCGCAAACGACAGCCCCGAAAGTTCGCTTGGGTGGCCTTCAAGGGACTCTTCAATTGAAGAAGTCCGCACCTTCACATGCTGGCTCAAGCGGGCCTCGAGCGAATCCGGACAGTCGTCAATCTCAGCCGAGGTCCCCTCCGACACCGGTCTCAACAACGTCGCAACCATTTACACAGCCGCCGCCTGAATCCGCTCAGCGGCCTAAGCCTACACCCACTATCCTTTCAACGCCCGCCAACCAAAAAGCTCAGCGCGATGTAGCGCAAGACAGCCTTGACTTCGACCCGATCGAAGACGACGACCTTCTCCAAGGGATCACTGGAACTGCTGACGACAGCTTTGTTGAAGCGGACATCGGACAAGTGGATCAGACTGAGACTTCAGTTGACAATACGCAAGCAGCATTAAAGCCTGGCAAGCTACCGAAACCTGGAAAGCTTAAGAAGCTGCCCAACGCTAACAGAATGCTTACATCAACCCCGAAAACCGTTGCATCGTCATCCGGGAAACACGCTTTCACCCCCACTAACAGTGCTCTGGAGCGTCTCTCGGGAACACAAGGGTCTACTGGAAAAAACCCTCGGTCACAGTCTGGTCAGAAGCTTTTCTGGACCCCCGAGGAGGATAGTTACCTCTTGCAAGGCCTCCGTTACGGGCTGAATGCGGCTGAAATCATCAAGAAATTCGGACTAGGAGGAACTCGCTCAACGAGCGCAGTCCGGGGCCGTCTCAATCTTTTGATGAAGGATCCAAAGAACGCGAGATTAAAGGGTGTCAGTGAGGCCCCGGACGATGAAGATGGCTCTGTGTTGTCAGCGTCGAAGCATCGCAAGCCTTGGTCCGTTGATGATATCGGAATCATGAGACGCGCAATCGCAGATGGTCTCGATGCACTTGAGATACACAGCCAGCATTTCCCGCAGCGGTCTGAAGACTCAATCAATCGCAAAGTCCTATCTATCCAGGATCAAGTCTGGAAGAACGCCTCCAAAGACCCGATGTTCCCGGAGAACGGCGCGAACCTGGAAGGCTGGACTCTGAAGGATAGTTGCAAGCTGTGGCGCACTAATCGTGAGGGCCTCCTGACTCAGGACGCAAAGCAACGCTTCTTCGGAAGATGGAAGATGTCAGAGGTTCAAAGGCAGTTGGATGCGTATAAAGCGAAGCTTCAAAGCTTGCAGAGTGAGCAAGCTCGCGCCTCGCAGATTGGCAAGTCTGCCCAAAAATCGGTCCTCGATAGCTCTCAGTTGATGGCTGAGAGCTCTCAAATGCTTGCGAACAGTTCTCCAATGCAAGCTCGCGCAGCTCGTCGTTCCTCTGTAGAGCCACCGCGCGCTGCGGCTATTCAAGTCCCCAGCTCACCACCTCAGAGCGTCGACGCTGACTCTACGTCTGTTCAGCCTCAGCAGCAGACTCAGACCCACGACCAAAGACGGCGAGGCTCAAGCCCGACTGTCAGAGTTACGACCACCGAGCAAGATACCGCCCGCAGTATACTTTCGCGACCGCCGAGTGCGAGTGGCAAACAGTCGACTCTTAACTTCTCTCGCGACAAAGGTAAACAGCGTGCTGGAAACCCGAGGCCGACATTTGGAGAACTCGATGCACAGTACACCCGTCGTTCTGCTACCGCCGGCGCCGGCAGAGCATCTACGCAGGCGCGAAGTAACCCCTCTGTTGCTGACTCACGGGATGAGAATCAGTCAGAAGACCATGATGATAATACCGGGCCAACTCCGCTGGATGATTTGGAAATGCTGGACGCCGACATCGAGGCTGATCCGGTCAAGTCGCCGGAGACGAGAAACCCGAGTGCCGTGCCAGTGTCGGTCGGCGATACGATCTCGCGTACCTTACGATCGACACCAGCGGGCCTCAACGCCATGCCAAAAGATTATGCGTCTGGGAGCAATGCCTTGCAAAAGGACCAGTCGACAGCATCACTCCCCGCAGAGATTTCACCGGCATCTAGTACGGGCAGGCGAACTCGCAGCTCTGTAACCACCTTGCAGTCACCGATTATGACTCGAGAAGGTACCGCGTCTACTTCTTCCGTGCACCTTCGCCGATCGAGAGTCGAGACTGGAGTGGACACCCGCGTTGCAGCACAACTATCGCAAGAGCTTAACCGATCCTTGTCGCGCGAAGAGATGGAGGAAAAATCCAACGAGAGCCAAGTGATGCAAACGCCAGATCCCAAGGTCAAGAAGTATCGCAAAACGCCCGTGAGCCACAAGACTGCGCCGCCATTTCAAGAGGCTGTTGCCAAGAAGGATCATGCCGTTACCCATGAGACCCAAACTTCCCAGACTCAGGCTTTCCAGACCCAGGATCCCACTTCCACGAGATCCCAGCGTGTTTCACATGTAGCAATACCAGCCGAGCTTGCGCTCAACAACATCAACGATGAATCTGTCCGTTTGCCGAAGCCTGCTGCATTACAGCCGTCTCCGCAGCTTGGCACATCGGATCATGGTGGCACTCCCGCGACAACACCTGCCACCACGCCTGCCACTTCTGGGAAGCTGCCTGCGCGCGGCCAGTCTTACGCCTCGAGGATCAGGGACATCCACCGAGGCGTCCGGCCTGCTTATGCTGGTGAGCCCAAAGCAGCCCATGGACCAGCGAAAGAGATGCCCGTCGGTAGCAGCAGTCAACCTGCTCCAGGAAATCGATCACCGCCACCCACGGACGCTGAGATTTGGGAACAGACCGCCAACGCAGAACTCCGCGGGCTCAATCGTCAGGAGTATTTCGAGGATCTGAAGATCAGCACATACTCAATTCGGGCCATGGGTCGTGCTGATTGGGAAGAAGTGGAACGCCTCAAGGCTGAAGAGAGACGTTTGCACAGACAGCGAAGAATCGCGAAAGGCACGTACAGGCCATCTGCTCGTGACACGCAGCATCCTGATGGTCCTGCCCAAGGCGGTAATACCGAGCAAGCCGACGAGGATGTCATTCGTGCAGACGACGATTCCAATGCGAGCTCTGAGGAGGCCGAAATGGAGTTCGACGAGGAGATTTGGTGTGACGCAGATTTCGAACAACAGGAAGAGGTGGATAAAGATAGGCATTTCAGTGAGGTGGAGGACGAGGAGGGAGTGGAGGTGTCAAACAACGCCAGCCAACCTCGTGCGAAATTCGTCGAAGCGCCACAAGAAGCTGACCACGACAGGAATTTCAGCGAAGTTAAGGACGATGAGGAAATGCATGATGCAGGCGAAGAAAAGGCGCCGGAGGTCAACAGTGCAGACACTATCACTGAGATTGCCGACAACGCCGAGGAAGACGACCTCGAGCTGCCCACTGTGCCCACCATGCCGGACATGAGCAGAGACAGCCGCCACGCTCTCACCGACGAACACCTTCAAGAGCTGAACAATAGCGGCGAAGAAGGCTCGCCGACAAGACTTTCACGCAAACGTAAGGCCAAGCAGGATGAGAGCAGTCCTAAATCCAAGCGTAGCAAGCTGGACTCTGACCGAGCCGCAATGCCTCCACCCCAGAGCACTGCCAGTGTGAAGAGCAAGCGGATGTCTCGGCGGAGTCGGCATCGAGAGAGGCGTAGCAGTGAAAGTGGGAGCGATCGCCGCTCTTCTTTCAGTCTCAACCATCCCGGCACTGATGCTGCGGGAATGGTGGATGAAGCAGTAGAGAGCACTGCCGCAAAGACTCCGTCAAAGACTGCGAAACCGAATTCGTCAGCGCATCGCACCAAGAGGACAAGAGTCGACGAGCCTACGCCGACCAGGGGGAGTCCAAAGGTCCCTACGAAGACACTAAAACAAAAGGCTGCCGCTGCTGCGAGCCAATCAGCCACGCAAAACACTTTGCTTGGAACTCAAAGATCGAGTGTCGGAGGCAGCGGATTGGGGTTGTCGGGCCTGGTGAAGAAGGCGCATATCCCCACACCACCCAAAGTCAAGACAGCGCCACTGAAGGAGAGCAAGAAGAAGTTTGACATTCGCGCCGATGATGACGAGAGCGGAGAAAGCGAAGACAGTGATTGAGGAGCGGCCGAGTGGTTGTGATATTCGGATTGTTGGGGTCGAGGGATAGACGCGGCGTTTGCCCTAACAGTCCAGTTCGGTTTCGTCGCTTTTCGGCACAAATTCTGTAATTATCAATACCTACATATCTCTCTGACGGCATCATGAAAGAGGAGGATGAGACGATAAGACGAGACGAGTGAATGTTGCATATAAAGCAAGACATACATAGACATATGATAGATAGAGGCTGAAACCTGAGCATTCTATATCGTTGCTTGCCCCCTGATCTCGCTTATCTTTTGTGTCACGAGAGGAATTTGGTTTCCCTCGCGTTCGAGGAACACGCCGAAACACCAACACTTCCCAAATAGAGTCTTGTCTCGAGACCCATAGCGGAGCACAGGAGGATTGATGGGACAGCTGGGACATGTTACAGCGGCGCCTTGCCTTGCAAGCGTCAGACACTCGTTTCGCGCTCTGGCATGTAAACATCCCTTTGGTGGCGGCACCCGCACCTTTCGACCGTTCAAGATGTTACGTGTAATCAATAACCACCTCGTAGAGCGAGAAGCGACTGCTTCTTTCTTGCGGCACATGGAAAAATGACTTCGTCACATCGCTCATCGTCTAAGGCGACGACTTACAGAGACCACTCCCCTCCCGCACCACTCTCGCCAATCGCACCTACATCACTACCGCGATGGCTGCGACCTATACGGGGCAGGAGCTCCTTCATTGGGAACAGCAAAGTCAGACTCGCGTTCCTTGCTCTGGGTTGTGTGGTGTTGGGGTGGATGGTTACGTCTACGCTGGGACCGAGCAATGAGAGTCCAGAATACCTGACAGTCTACGACGCTGCGTCAGGAGGAGTGCTGGGCAGCCCGTCCGGGTTCGGCCAGCCTGAGGAAGAAGGCGAGATGATGGGGTCGCCCATGTACGAAGAGTTGAGCGAGTTCGGTCACGAAAAGCAATCCTCCGTCAAAGGCGCTCTATCAGACCTCCACCATGCTGTCAGCGACAAACTCCAAGCTTGGAATCCCTACGCTACAAAGACAGACAAGACGTCTTCCGCGAACAGCACGTCTTCTCACGCCTTGAACACTTCACGCCCTTTGCCTCTAGGCGAATACATCACCGACGGCATCCCCGAAGACCAGCTCCTCGGCGCCCGCACACGAGTCGGCAAGTGCACCATCCTCTTCAACGGCAACGAGTACTGGGAGCGCGCCATCCGCACGCACGAAGAGCACGACCGCCTGCATGGCTACCGCCTGCACGTCTTGCGCAATCAGCTCCTCGACGACGTCTGGAGTAAGCCTGCCTACGTCCTCAGCCTGCTCCTCCGCGAATTGTCGAAACCGGAAAGCGAGCGCCTCGAATGGCTCTTCTGGGTCGACGCCGACACCGTCATCCTGAACCCCTACGTCCCCATCGAGATATTCCTCCCGCCGCACCAACCAGAATTCGAGGAGACGTACTTGCTATACTCGAACGACTGGAACGGGCTGAATAACGGCGTCTTCCTCGTTCGGGTCAATCAGTGGGCGGTGAAACTCTTTACAGCTATCGTGGCGTACCGCCACTACAAACCCCACGAGAAACTGCAATTCCGCGACCAGAGCGCCATGGAAAATGTCATGAAAGAACCTCTGTTCGTCAACAACGTCGTGCAGGCCCCACAGCGCTGGTTTAACGCTTACCAGGGCGAGCACAACGACACATTAGCACCTTTTCAGATCCGCCGTGGAGACTTGCTGGTGCATTTCGCCGGAGTGCCGAACCGAGAGCAGCGAATGGGGTATTGGCTCGATCGGGCAGAGGAGCATCTCGATGATTGGGAGGTGCCAGTCAAGTCTACCAGCTATCCGCAAGAGAGGAAGGATTTCTGGGACGAGTTGTCGAGGGGGCGGCAGGGACAGAAGGAGGTGGTTGCTGAGGCGAGGGTCAAGGCCACGCAGCTTTTGGACTCGATGCAGGCGCAGCTTGAGGAGTATGGCGAACGCTTATCAGTTGGCGACAAAGAAGCCATCAACCAGCAGCGGGCTGCGCTCAGTAGGGTGATGGGCGATAATGAACTCAGGGACAATTTGGACAGGCTGAACGAGGAGATCGGCAAACTCGAGGAGACGGCAAAACCCCTTGCCCGGGCGGTCAAGAACAGCCATAAAGTCCTCCTCAATGCCGCGCACGACGCTATCTTCGCCGGCGAGAAAGATCTGCTGGACGCTAATTACGTTACTGATCCTACGAACCCGGATTTGCAAGCTATTGAGAATGGGATCGCACGCCTGAAAGGGCTCGTCATGGCGCCGCAGTCCGAGTGGAAGAAAGCTACAATCACTGCTGCGACGAACCAGTTGACCGACGCGAGAGCCAAGGTCAAAGGAAAGCTCTTTGAGGACATGGAAGCGCCTCCAGAGCTGACACCGCCGGCTCCGAACCCGGTTGGGCCGAACAACGGGGAGCACACTGAGGCTTCAAGAGGCGATCCTAAAGGCAAGGGCAAAGCTCATCCGCAGGGTGCCGTCGAGAAAAACGTTGAACAGCCTCCCGTTGTGACCGTCACAGGAGAAGCTATCGTCCAAGAGCCTCCAGTTGTGACCGTCACGGGGGAAGCTGTCATTCAGACCGTAACGCAGGATGCTGAGGGCCAGGAGGTTTCGCATGAAGCAATTGTTGTCACGAGTACCGGACCGGCTACTACTGTCATGCAAGTGCAGACGCTTGTTGGGGAGGCTGTCGTGGCTACTGTCACTGGCGAGGCTGTTGCTGTGACAGTGACGCAGGATGCTGTTCCTGTGACTCTGTGGACGGTTGTTGAGGAGTCGCCTGGGGGAACAGCTGTCGCTTTGCCTGGGGTTCTGGGAGAGCCAAAGAAGAAGCACAAGGGTGAGATTGATGTCAAGGAGAAGGAGGGGACCAAGGAGAAGGGAGACCACAGGGAGGGCTGACCATCTTCTGGTGGATCAAGCCCATGAAGCCTCGTGGGAGCAAGTCTGGAGAGATTGGATTGGGTACAA